>Ga0247805_1000005_pt1 | contig 489971 bp, 372 predicted proteins | sample UWRJL044104R1_FD_180930 | JGI IMG/M metagenome (GOLD analysis project Ga0247805, IMG submission 180930) | Plant litter microbial communities from Arlington Agricultural Research Station in Wisconsin, United States - UWRJ-L044-104R-1 | ecosystem: Environmental > Terrestrial > Plant litter >... | reverse complement strand
AAAATAAACGTTTAATATCTATGTCAACTTTAGCAGAAATACAAGTGAACGTACAACCTCTGGCTGATCGTGTTCTTGTAGAACCAGCCCCAGCCGAAGAAAAAACAGCATTTGGTATCATTATTCCTGATACTGCAAAAGAAAAACCACAACGCGGTACAGTAGTAGCAGTTGGACCAGGCAAAAAAGATGAGCCTATGACTGTTAAAGTAGGAGACACCGTATTATACGGAAAATATTCAGGTACTGAATTGGCATATGAAGGAAAAGATATCCTTATCATGCGTGAATCAGATATCTATGCTATCATTGGCTAGTCATCTGACACCATCGGTATTTAAAATCTAAAAAAATTAAAATCAAAAATTAGAATGGCTAAGAAAATATTTTTTGACATTGAAGCCCGCGATAAGATAAAAAAGGGTGTTGACACTTTGGCTGACGCCGTTAAGGTAACATTGGGACCTCGTGGTCGTAACGTTGTTATCGATAAAAAATTCGGATCACCTAGCATCACAAAAGATGGTGTTACTGTGGCGAAAGAGATCGATTTGAAAGATCCTATCGAAAACATGGGTGCTCAATTGGTTAAAGAAGTAGCTTCTAAAACTGCTGATTCAGCGGGTGATGGTACTACAACTGCAACAGTATTGGCTCAGGCTATCTACTCTATCGGAGTGAAAAACGTAGCCGCTGGTGCTAACCCAATGGATTTGAAACGCGGAATCGAAAAAGCGGTTGCTGCGGTTGTTAAAAATCTTGAGTCTCAGAAAAAAGATATCTCTACTTCAAAAGAAATCGCTCAGGTTGCTACTATTTCGGCTAACCATGACGAAGAAATCGGTAATATGATTGCCGAAGCGATGGAAAAAGTAGGAAAAGAAGGTGTTATCACTGTTGAAGAAGCTCGTGGTACTGAAACAGAAGTTAAAACTGTTGAAGGTATGCAGTTTGACCGTGGATACCTTTCTCCATATTTCGTAACAAATACAGAGAAAATGGAAGCTGATCTTGAGCGTCCATTCATCCTGATTTCTGAGAAGAAAGTTTCTTCAATGAAAGAACTTCTTCCAGTTCTTGAAGCAGTTGCTCAAACAGGCCGTCCTTTGCTTATTTTGGCAGAAGATGTTGATGGAGAAGCGTTGGCTACCCTGGTAGTGAACAAAATCCGTGGCGCTTTGAAAGTTGCTGCTGTTAAAGCTCCTGGTTTTGGTGACCGTCGTAAAGCTATGCTTGAAGACATCGCAATCATCACAGGTGGTACTGTAATTTCTGAAGAACGCGGTTTCAAATTGGAAAACGTTACTTTGGATTACCTTGGTACTTGCGAAAAAGCAATTATCGACAAAGACAATACAACTTTGGTTAATGGTTCAGGTAACTCTGAAGATATCCAGGGACGTGTTAACCAGATCAAAGCTCAGATCGAAAATACAACTTCTGATTACGATCGTGAAAAACTTCAGGAACGTCTTGCTAAATTGTCAGGTGGTGTTGCCATCCTTTACATTGGTGCAGTGACAGAAGTTGAAATGAAAGAGAAAAAAGACCGTGTTGACGATGCATTGCATGCAACTCGTGCTGCTGTGGAAGAAGGTATCGTAGCAGGTGGTGGTGTTGCATATATCCGTGCAACTTCTGCTCTTGAAGGACTTGTTGGAAACAACGAAGACGAAAACACAGGTATCAATATCATCCGTGTTGCTTTGGAAGCACCATTGAGAACAATCGTTTCTAACTCAGGTCAGGAACCATCTGTTGTTGTGGCAAAAGTGAAAGAAGGAACTGGCGCTTACGGTTACAACGCGAAGGACAATGTTTACACAGACCTTTTGGAAGCTGGTATCATTGACCCTAAGAAAGTTTCTCGTTTGGCTTTGGAAAACGCAGCATCTATCGCAGGTTTGTTGTTAACAACAGAATGTGTTATTGCTGACGAACCAGAAGAAAACGCTGGTCCTGCAATGGGCGGACACGGTGGCGGAATGGGCGGAATGATGTAATTCATCCCAAGTCATACAGATAAGGCAAAAAAATAGCCGTCCGGAAAATCCGGACGGCTATTTGCTTTACTCAACGTTATGAAAATCTCCAACCCTTAGGAAATTTACTTTTAGACTCTGGCTTTCTAGGTAAGTCACATTTCTTCAAAAAATAAATTGTTTTATTTTTTCATTACGGATGAGCTTATAAAAAAAATGACCGCCCGGAAGCTCCGGACGGCTATTTACTTTACTCAACGTTATGAAAAACTTCGCTCTTATGACGATGTCACAGAAGTGAAGTCACATATAAAACAAAATATATTAACAAATTGTTTATTTAATATCATCTTATTGCAACATTCTTCCATCCTGCATTACTAAACGCCTGTCAGCCATTGTCGCAAGGTCTTCATTATGTGTGACAATGATGAAGGTATGTCCAAGCTCATCTCTGAGTTTGAAAAACAACTGATGAAGATCGAGCGCATTCTGCGAGTCCAGGTTTCCACTAGGCTCATCAGCCAGAACGATAGCAGGTTTATTCAATAATGCACGTGCCACGGCCACACGCTGCTGCTCTCCGCCGGACAGCTGTGAAGGCAAATGATTCACCCGGTCAGAAAGTCCTAACAATCCCAAAAGCTCTTCTCCTCTTCTTTTTATTTCTTTCTCGCTAAGCCCGGCATTGATATAGCCCGGCATGCAGGCATTTTCCAATGCCGTAAATTCCGCCAAGAGATTATGAAACTGGAAAATAAAACCAATCTCCTCATTTCTGAATTTGGCCAGTTCTTTATCACCCAAACCCGAAATTTTGGTATTTCCGATAAATACTTCTCCCTCATCCGGCCTGTCCAGCGTCCCAAGAATATGCAATAGTGTACTTTTCCCTGCGCCCGAAGCGCCAACGATGGCGACAACCTCACCACTATTCACCTCTATATCTATTCCTTTCAAAACTTGTAAGGCACCATATGTACGCTTTATTCCTCTGGCTTGAAGTAAATTCATATTATGAAAAGATAATTAGGTAAAAAGCTACCCCCGTTTTGATTAATTCCTTAATTTGCCGTGAAAATACCAATTTACTTTTATACTCATGAATATTCACGAATATCAAGGCAAAAGTGTCCTGAAAAAATACGGCGTACGTATTCAGGAAGGACTCGTAGCCGACACCCCTGACAAGGCGGTGGAAGTCGCCCGTGAGATTAGCCAGCAGACAGGTACCAAATGGTATGTGGTTAAATCACAAATTCACGCGGGTGGGCGTGGTAAAGGCAGAATTGTAGGCAGCGAACAACGTGGTGTCGCTTTGGCCAAATCTGTTGAGGATGTGCGTACAATATCGAATAACATTCTGGGAAAAGTACTTGTTACGCACCAAACTGGCCCTGAAGGCAAGCGTGTAAACAAAGTCCTTATTGCTGAGGATGTTTACTACCCAGGTCCTAGTGAGCCGAAAGAGTACTATCTGTCCATTCTGCTTGACAGAGGCAGAAACTGTAATGTCATTATGGCAAGTACAGAAGGTGGTATGGATATCGAGGAGGTTGCTGAGCACACTCCTGAAAAAATCATGAAAGAGTGGATTGATCCAAAAGTTGGATTACAACCTTTCCAGGCGCGCAAAGTTGCATTTGCACTTGGTTTGGAAGGCGACGCTTTCAAAGAAATGGTTAAATTTATCACATCGCTATACCGTGCGTACATCGAGAGTGATTCAGCGATGTTTGAAATCAACCCGGTTTTAAAAACATCAGATAATAAAATTCTTGCCGTAGATGCAAAAGTTGATTTGGATGACAACGCATTGTACCGTCACCCGGATCTTGCAGATATGCGTGATACCAACGAAGAAGATCCTTTGGAAGTAGAAGCAGGTGCAAACAACCTGAACTACGTGAAATTGGACGGAAACGTAGGTTGTATGGTAAACGGTGCCGGACTTGCGATGGCAACAATGGACCTTATCAAGCTTTCAGGCGGCGAGCCGGCTAACTTCCTGGATGTTGGGGGTGGAGCGAACGCACGTACCGTAGAAGCAGGTTTCCGTATCATCCTTAAAGATCCTAATGTTAAGGCGATCCTTATCAATATCTTTGGTGGTATCGTTCGTTGTGACCGTGTTGCAGCAGGTGTTGTTGAAGCTTACAAAGCGATCGGCGAAATTCCTGTTCCAATCATCGTTCGTCTGCAAGGAACAAATGCTGAAGAAGGAGCACGTATCATTAACGAATCAGGTTTGAAAGTTCAGTCGGCGATTGAATTTAAAGAAGCTGCTGCGAAAGTTTCAGAAACACTTGCTCAATTAGGAGTTTAGTCTTTTGGAATAATATTTAGAGAAGGACGATCGTGAGGTCGTCCTTTTTTTGTTGACCATCTTTTTATTGATGATTCCTATTACGGTACGCTGCACCTTAAAGATTGATTTCGGGATTCTATCTCTACAAATATTTTGGTGCTCTGCACCATGTACAGTTCACGGTTTCAATGAAAATAAAGACACAGCAATAGTTATAAAACGGCTGATTCTAAACATCTATACAATGGTGCAGCGCACCGTAATAATGTCGCATTCAAACCAAAATAAAATACAGAAGCACAGTAGTCAAAAAACTCACAATGCCTTGTAAACCTGTCAGAATCGTGTGGGTTCGATATGTATCTTTTGCAGAAATACCTGTAAACTGGGATACCACCCAAAACCAGGCATCATTTGTATGCGAAACGATCATAGCACCACTTCCAGCCGCCATAACCAATAATGTGATTTGTATCGGTGTGACAAAACCTAGTGTTGTTAGTAAAGGTGCAATGATACTCGTGGTTAAAACCATCGAAGAAGTTGTTGATCCTTGCGCCGTTTTAAAAAAAGCAGCGATCAGGAAAGTTATCAGTAATAAAAAAACACCTGACATTTCATTTCTCGTCAGCCACTCACTAACCATTTCTTTCAAAGAAGTTTCTCTCAATACGGCACCAAATGCTCCGCCGGCTCCAACCAGGACGAGTGTTGTACCGCAGTGTTCAATTCCACTTTTAAAACATGACATCATCTTCTCAGCCGATTTTTCAGGAAAAAGCGAGTAGCTGAAAAATATTGCAAGTAGAAAAGATACCAGAGGACTTCCCAAAAAACTTGTCCACCGCATCGCATTTTCCGGAAAGTGTAAAATTTTTGCAAAAGATGCCAGCGTAATCAGTAAAATGGGAAGAAGTATCGGCATGAATGCTTTCCAAGCCGGAGGTAGATTTCTCTCATATGCTGACAATGGCTTCGCCGTAAAATCTTCAATAATCTGAACATTTTTTGCATACTTCCCGCCAAACCAGGTCGAAAGGAACAAACTTGGAACGGATACAATCAAACCAATCAGAATTACCAAACCTACCGAATCAGCGATACCGAGATTTCCCGCTGCGGAAAGCGGACCTGGCGTCGGCGGCACGAGTGTATGCGTCGCAAACAAACCTCCGGATAGAGAAAGAGCAATAACAGCCAGTGGTTTGTTAGTTCTCGCCGCAACAATCTGATTTAGTTTATGTAAAATAATGTAGCCAGAATCGCAGAAAACAGGAATACCGACAATCGCTCCGATAACAGACATGGCAAATGCAGGACGTTTCTCTCCAAATAATTTCAAAATAACATCCGCCACCTTTATCGCCGCCCCGGACTGATCCAGAATTGCCCCAATGACGCAACCTAGTATTACCATCAATCCTATTTTGGACATTAATTCTCCAAAACCTTTCCCGATTGTTTCTGCCAGTTTGTCAATAGGTAATCCAGCGAAAACCCCTACACCCAAAGCTGCAATCAGCAAACCTGTGAGCGGATGCATTTTTAAAATGGTCGAACTTAAAACAATAAAAACTATGGCAAGGAAAACAATCAGAATTATCATAGTAAATGGAAAAGGCTGCTAATCGTTACAAAAGTTTCAAAACCGCCTCATCACCCATCACAGCATTGGCCGGCCTTGGATGTTCTGCATTAAATACTGCAAGGTCTTTTTGCTCCAACACTTTTGAAGGGCCCTCATCAATATTTCCCTGCGCGTCCGAAACAGCCTTAATATCCAGATTCAGATGTTTTGCCATAAACATATACATCGCTTTGCGTTTGTTCGGTCCATAATCGTGTTTTTCATCAGGCAAGTGTACATTCTCGACAAGGTTTTGCTTTCCATAAAGGGCATAAATTTTTTGGATAAATGGGAATTCAACTTTTGGCGTATTCTTTGTCCAGTCGTCACCATCAGAAGTTAGCAGCATAGGTCGCGGAGCAGTAAGTGCGGCGATTTCAACATTATTGGTTTGATAATCCCCTTTCTTATGAATCGGCATACCACTTTCGCACACACAACCTCCGAAAAAATGAGCCGATACCATGACCGTCGGCGCAGTCACTTTAACGCGCTGATCCAGCGCCGCCAGCAGAAACGTCTGAGTCCCCCCACCTGACTCGCCCGTTACAGCAATTCGCTGAGGATCAACACCAGGAAGTGATAACAGAAAATCAATTCCTCGAATGGCATTGATCGTCTGGAGCTTTAAAGCCTTTGAAAATTTGTGTTGCGTCTGTTTTGAATCTCCCTGTCCGGCCATGTCAAGCACGAAAACAACAGCGCCCATTCGCGCCAAGGTTGCACACCGTTTCTGAGTTTGCTCGCGAAAACGGCCATGAGGATTTTCTCCATGTCCATGCGGGCACAATATTCCCGCATAAGATTTTTGCTTCTTTACGGGACGATAAAGGTTTCCCGTGACGTAAATTCCGGGCATACTTTCGAATGCAACATTTTCGATCGTATATCCATCCATTACTCTTTTAGTATGGATGATCGGCGCAGAATTTGGCTTTGCCGGAATTTTTTCCAGTTCCATTCCTTCACGGATCTGTGCTCTGATTTTCTGAGCTCTCGCTTCCCATTCCGCTTTGGTAGCCGGAGTATGGCTGTCCAGAAATGCTTTTCCCTGTGCTTCGGTAAAGTATGGCCCCTGACAAAGTTCAGGCTGCTGGGCAAAAGCGTTTATTGTCAAAGTTATGACAGAAGCCAATAAAATCGTCTTTATTATTTTCATGTTCAGGTATCGTCGGATTACAAACTATCCTGAAAAGACGTTTCATCAGGTTGACTACTGATAAGCCTTCAAGTAATTCCGGATTTATTCAAGCAACTCATTTGCATTGAATTGTTTAAATCCCTCCAGAAAAAATCACGGAACTGCAATTCTGACAAAACCTTTTAGAATAGAAGCGTTTAACTCGCTTACTTCGCCCTTATATTCTCCGTCAACCTGAAAATAGACTTCACGGTCCAGGCATTCGATTTTCGCATTTTCCACCGAAAGCACTTCCATGACATCATGATCAAAGGAAGCATTCCCGGTCAAAAATTTGGCCGTTTCTATAAAATCGATTCTTTTCGCAATAACGATTTCAAAAAGTCCGTCGGACATATCGCCGAACGGGTTGATACTAATCCCGGTACCATATTTTTTGGCATTTGCGATAATAACTACCAGAGCTTCGGTTTCCAGCGTTGCACTTTCAGTGGTTATACGTACACGGAAATTCTGATGTTCATTCAGTGTTTTAAACATTTCTAAGGCATACCCTAACTTCCCGCGTATATCTCCATTTTCATAATTTTTCACCAATAGCGCATTTAATCCTATGTCACTCAGATGCAAACTAATCTCATTATTGATCCTTACCGCATCTACAGGAATAGATTGGTCTCCAAACGCCACTTCTATCGCTTCGTCTAAATCAGAAGGCAAGCCAAAATCGGCTGACAAACCGTTGGCAGAACCAGCCGGAATAATTCCAAAAACAATATTACTTCCGGTTATAGCTTCGGCGACCATTGAAATAGTGCCATCACCGCCAGCTACCAAAACACGGTCAGGGCACAGGTTTTTTACAAGATTCCTTATTTCACCAAGATCATTAATACCTGTTGTTGAAAATATGCTTAAAACATAATCATCTTCTTCCGCCTTTGCGGCCACTTTTAACAAAATCTCCTGCTTGTCCTTGTCACCGGATATAGGATTTACAACTAACAAAACCTTTCGTTCTGAAAACATATTGTCTAATTTAGGCACTTCAAGTGCATAAGGGTTAAGGTAAGATATGAAACGATGCGACTTAAAATTATACCGGGGCTACGCAAATAAAAACGAATTGGTCGTTTTTGGACACGTAGTTGAAAAATACCCGGAAGGTGATCACAAATATACCCGTAAAGGTTTTCGATACGCCCGGACTATCCTTCAGCTCTTCTCAATAAAAACCATACCAAATTTAAGGGTTATCCTGCGGGTTGGTGCCGTCGTGGCAGAAACACAAACTATGGAAGACGGGTATTTTCGCTTTCAAATCCCTTTCCACGAGCCGATGGATGGTGGCTGGCATCCTTATGAAGTCAGTGTCGATGATCAGATTGGTCGTCATAAATATCAGGCAACCAGACAGGAAGAATTTTTCATGCCTTACGAAAGTTCGTATGGCATCATATCCGATATTGACGATACTTTTTTAATCTCACACAGCCGTCGTTCGTTTAAGAAATTGTTTGTGCTGCTGGCAAAAAACGTTCAGGCCAGAAAACCTTTTGATGACGTTGTAAAACATTACCAGCTGTTATCATTAGCGAGCCGGACAAATCCGGTTCATCCGGCCAATATCTTCTTCTATGTTTCCAGCAGTGAGTGGAATTTGTATGATATGATCATCCGATTTGCCGAACTCAACGGATTGCCAAAAGCGGTTTTGAAGTTAAAAAAAATAAAATCCGGGCTCGACGATTTTATCATGACTGGTTCCGGCTCTCATGACCACAAGTTTCGCAAAATCCAGAACATTGTTGAGTTTTATCCGGAATTGCAATTCATATTGTTGGGCGACGATTCTCAAAAAGATCCTGTGATCTATGAAGAAATCTGTCAAATGTTTGCAGCTAATATCAGAGCTGTTTACATTCGCCAAACCCGAAAAAGGAGTAAATCTGACACAACGGTACTTTTAAAGAAAATTCAGGATCTTGGTATTGACACTTGTTACTTTTCACACAGCAACAAAGCCATTATCCACTCGCTTGAAACGGGTATCGTATTCAAACAACCAACTGAAAATAATTTAACATAAGTAAATGGACATTTCCTACATTCTGAACGAGCTTGGAGAAGATCGCAGTCAATATTTCAACGCGGTTTCTCCTCCGATCGTACAGACTAGTAATTTCGCATTCGACACTTTTGAAGAGTTACGTAATGCTTTTGCCAATGAAGAATCTGCATTTTTATATTCAAGAGGTAAAAACCCCACCGTCGATATTTTAAGTAAAAAACTGGCAGCACTTGACGGAGCAGAAGATGCGCTTGTTTTCAACAGCGGCGCTTCGGCTATTTATTGCTCCGTGATGGCCAATGTAAAATCAGGAGATCACATTATTTCGATCAAAAAACCATATAGCTGGGCGACACGACTTTTTGATAACGTACTGACTCGTTTTGGAATAGAAACTACTTACATCGACGGGACGAAAATTGAAAATTTCCAGGATGCGATACGCCCTGAAACCCGGATCATTTATCTTGAAACGCCCAACACATTAACGTACGAAATCCAGGATATGGAAGCCATTTCTGCGCTGGCAAAAAGTCTGGATATCATTACCATTGTTGACAATAGTTACTGCACTCCGATCTACCAGAAACCACACGATTTTGGTATTGACCTGAGTTTGCAGTCCGGGACGAAATACCTTGGCGGACATAGTGACGTGCTTGCCGGTGTCCTGACCGGCTCCAGAGAAATGTTGAAAAAGATATTTAATGAACAATTGCTGAATACCGGTTCCGGAATTTCTCCTTTTAATGCCTGGTTAATTCTGAGAGGACTTCGGACATTGCCTATGCGCCTGGAGCATATTTCAAAATCGACCATAAAAGTCATTGATTACCTCAAAAAACATCCAAAAATTGAACGGGTACTTTTTCCATTCGATGAAAATTTCCCACAGCTGGAACTTGCTCGCAAGCAAATGAAAGGCGCCTGTGGACTTTTCACTATTCTCATCAAAGCAACTTCACACCATCAGATAGAACGTTTTACTTATTCTCTGAAACATTTTCTGGTTGCAGTTTCCTGGGGTGGCCATGAGTCGTTGATTCTGCCACAGGCTGGCGGACTTTCACCCGAAGATTTTGATTCCACAATTGAACGCCACCGGATGGTTCGTATTTACATTGGCTTCGAAGATCCTGATTATCTGATCAGCGACTTTGAGCAGGCGCTGGAAGTGTTGTAGACCGTTATGGCATTTCTGAAATAGTTTTGCCGTAACTTGTATTTTTAAAGAAACGACCTGACCAATTAATGAAAAATATACTCATTGTCGAAGATGACAGGCGTATCGCGCAGAATATTTACCGGGGGCTACATGCCGAAAATTTTGAAGCTGAAATTGCATACGACGGAATCACAGGCAAAAATCTGGCGCTCAGCAAAAAGTTTGACCTGATTTTGCTCGATGTAAATCTTCCTGGTCTGAAAGGATATGACGTTTGTCAGCAAATCCGGGTTTACAAACCTTCGCTGCCCATTATCATGTTAACAGCTTACGGAGAAGTTGAGGATAAAGTGGAAGGATTGAACAAAGGAGCGAATGATTATATTGTTAAACCATTCGATTTCAGAGAATTAATGGCACGTATCAACGCAGCTTTACGAGTTTCTGAACTGAACAATCCTGAGACGGAAACCCAGATTCTCCGAATTGCAGATCTTGAACTCAATATTGGTACAAAAGAAGTCGTCCGCGCCGGAAAGTCCATTGAATTGACAGCGAAGGAGTTTGCACTTCTGGAATATTTCCTTTTGCACCGAGGACGTGTCGTTTCAAAAATGGATTTAGCTGAACATGTATGGCACTTGAATTTTGATCCGGGTACGAATGTCGTTGAGGTTTATATCAATTATCTGCGTAAAAAAATTGATAAAGATTTTTCTACAAAACTGATCCATACAAGACCAGGTTTGGGCTATATTATGAAGGAAGAATAAGCCGAATTTCTTGTTCCTATCAAAATACAGTTACTTCAAAAATTATTTTTTGTGAAAATAAAAGACAGGATTGCGCTGCAATTTACCTTGATGGTAGCGGTTATCTTACTGCTTTTTTCCATCGCAGTTTATAGTGTTTCTGCACGATATCGCCAGGAAGAATTTTACGACCGTTTGAAAAGCAAGGCGCAAACGACTTGCCGACTTTTGGTGAAAGTAAAAGGGATCGACAAAGATCTGCTCCGGACAATCGACATGAACACACTTACTGAAATGTTTGATGAAAAAGTCCTGATTTTCAATACAAAAGATGAATTGGTTTATTCCAGCGTTGACGACAAACTGATTACATATCACAAGGAATTACTCGGGCAGGTTCGGCAAAATAAGGAAATGGAATTTTTGCAGGATCAAAGTGAAACAATAGGTTTGCTTTACGAAGAAGGAGACGAGCCGCTGGTTGTGCTCGCATCGGCATATGACAAATTCGGACGTAGTAAGTTGCAGAATTTGTTACAGACCTTGGCTTGGGGACTTGTCGGAGGGATTGGATTGACAGTCGCACTTGGTGTTTATTTTGCCAGTAATTCTTTAAAACCAATCAGCGCAATCAACCATCAGGTTTCTCAGATCACGGCCAATAATCTTGAACAAAAACTGGACGAAGGAAACCGAAAAGATGAAATCGCGCAGCTTGCGATTAATTTCAACACCGTTTTGGATCGTTTAAACAAAGCTTTTGAGCAGCAAAAAAGTTTTGTTTCCCACGCCTCCCATGAACTTCGGACGCCTCTCGCCGCGCTAAAATCAGAGATACAATTAGGCCAGCGATTTGCTAAAAATGATCCCGATCTGGAAGAGGTTTTTGCTAATCTTTTTTCGGATACCGAGCGGTTGATCAGTATCACCAACAACCTTCTTTTTCTTGCCCGCTCTATCGAAAATATGGGCAATATGAAATTCACTTCCGTCCGTGTGGAAGACCTGGCTTTCATGGCCAAGGAAGAAATTCTTTCCTCTTTCCCAAACTACACAATTTTCATTGACTACATCACAATACCTGAAAATGAGAATGATACGATCATTGAAGGAAATGAAGAATTACTAAAAAGAGTACTTCTTAATCTGATTGATAACGCTTGTAAATATTCCTCAAACAATACAGCAAGAATTCTGTTTGAAACAAACGAAACCGACTGCATCATCAGAATAACAGATGAAGGAATTGGCATAAGCAAGGAAGATATCCCCTATCTTTTTGATCCCTTTTACCGTTCATCGCACACCAGCGACGTGCCAGGTTTTGGAATAGGTTTATCGATTTGCCAGCGTATTATTGAGCTGCATCACGGCAACATTGCGGTGCAAAGTGCACTTGGAAAAGGAAGTGAATTCAAGGTGACATTAAAGCATGTTTAGCATTCTAATCTTTTTCTAAGGTTATTCTAAGCCTCCTGTAATACTGGCTACCGTATATCGCATCTTTCTAACAATGCGTTTATGCGAACCTACGTCACCGGACTGTTACTTCTATTATCATTGAGTTTGCGCGCCCAGGACACACTGCGGCTTACCATCCGGCAAGCGGATAGTATTTTTTTACAACACAACCTTCAGCTTTTAGCGGAAAAATATCAAATCGATATTGCTAAATCACAGGAAATTCAGGACAAGCTATGGGCAAACCCGACACTGGGTGTCGAAATAAGCGCTTATAATCCCTCTCGTGGATTTTTGGACGTTGGCCGTCAGGGGCAAAAGGCTGTTACAATTCAGCAACTGATTAGCCGGGCCGGTAAGCGAAATAAACGCCTTGCTCTGTCAATTGAATCAACCAAGAAAAGTGAATTTCAGTTTTATGATCTGATCAGGACCTTAAAATTCGAACTACGGGAAATTTTCTTTGAATCCTATTTTTTGAATCAGACCATCGCGTTGTACGATACGCAAATTGCCACACTGAATACCACAGTATCTGCTTTTGATAAAGAATATGAGCGTAAGAATATTTCCTTGAAAGAAGTAGTCAGGCTTAAAGCCTTGTTATTCCAGCTTACCAATGACCGTGCCGATATTTTATTTGAACTGGCAGAAAATCAGCGAGATCTGAAAACACTTTTAAATTCTGAAATCCCGGTAAAATCCATTGTTGACAGCAGTGACATCAATCGTTATCAGCTTAGAAATTATAACCTCGCTTTACTGAAAGACCGTGCTTTACAAAGCCGCGCCGATCTGAAAGTTGTGGAATCTGAGACGAAACAGTCGGAACTAAATTATACGCTGCAAAAAGCTTTGGCTGTGCCGGATATTCAGATCGGAGGCGTTTATGACCAGTCAAGTAACTACGTCAGTAATTATTTTGGTCTGAATGTAACTATGGATCTTCCATTTTTCAATAGAAATCAAGGTAACATAAAAGCTGCGAAAAGTAATATCAGTTACTTTAAAACGGCAGAAATGGCAAAGCAAAGCAGTATCAACAATGAAGTTGACGCCGCCTTACAAAAAGTATTTGTTGCGGAAAAAGCTTATAAAAGTGTGGAAAACCATTTCACAGATCAGTTTGAATTGCTGAGCAAAGGCTTCTACGACAACTTCCAAAAACGGAATATCACCCTGCTCGAATTCATCGACTTTATCGAAACCTACAATGAAAGCATCAAGGAATTTAACCGGTTACAGGCCGACCGGATTAAGGTATATGAAGAGCTCAATTTTGTAGTTGGCGAGGAGCTTTTTAATTAATCAAAACGAAATTCAATTCTTACATACATCCGGATGAAAGCTGAAACAAAGCAATTCGATTTATCATTTTACGGCAACGGGCCAGGTGTGGCTAAAAGTTTTCTATACTTCTGTTCACTTGCGCTCGTGAGTTTGTGGTTGTCATCTTGTACCAAAACGGAAGAAAAACAGGAAGAAGCAAAAGCATTTATGCTGTCTGATACGATGATGAGCAGAATAACGCTTGATACTGTAAAAACAGAAACGGTAAAAAACGAGTTGACTCTTGTTGGTAAAGTGGTTCCTGATGAAAATCAGATCATAAAAGTTTTTCCACTCGTTGGTGGAAATGTGGAAGATGTGAATGTTGAGTTAGGAGACAATGTAAAAAAAGGGCAAAAACTGGCAACTATCCGTTCGGGTGAGGTAGCAGATTTTGAACGTCAATTGATCCAGGCACAGTCAGATCTTTTGATCGCACAGAAAAATCTATCCTCAACAGAAGATCTTTACGAAAGTAAACTTGTGCCTGAAAGAGATGCTATTACGGCCCGACAAATGGTCGATAAGGCGAAGGCAGAAGTGAATCGTGTAAAGGAAATTTTTTCTATTTATGGATTGGGAAAATCAACAAACTATACGGTTAAATCTCCCATCAACGGCTTCATTATTTCTAAAAATGTGAACCGCGGAATGCAGTTACGTTCCGATAATTCCGAAAGTTTATTCACAGTCGGACAAATTGCGGATGTGTGGGTGATGGCGAATGTGAATGAAAGTGATATCCCCAGAATAAAACTGGGAATGTCTGCTAACGTACAGACAATCAGCTTTCCGGATGAAATATTTAAAGGCAAAGTTGATAAAATATACAATGTCCTCGACCCTGAATCGAAAGCAATGCAGATCCGTATCCAGCTTCAAAATGTAGGTTTTAAACTAAAACCGGAAATGCACGCTACAGTAAATCTAAACTTCGATGAAGGTGGACAAATGACTGCTATCCCATCGCAATCAATCATTTTCGACCGTAGTAAAAATTGGGTGATGGTATTTCACAGCCGTTCTAAAATTGAAACGCGTCCTATCGAAGTTTATCGGACGCTGGCAAACCGCGCGTACATCAAAAGCGGTCTCAAAGACGGAGAAACTGTTATTTCAAAAAATCAGCTGCTGGTCTATGATGCGCTAAACGATTAATATGTGAATGTTGAATGATAGAATGAGTGAATGCTCGCCGATAGCCATTTCGTAAATCATTCAGTCCATTCTCTCACTCCATCATTCTATCACTCACTCATTTTATCATTCTATCACTCATTTTCAATGAATAAATTTATCAGGGGAATTGTTGGTTTTTCCCTCAAAAACCGGTTCTTCATTTTCTTTATGACCGCCTTGCTGATCATTGCAGGTGTGATGAGTTATAAAGAAACCCCACTCGAAGCATTCCCGGATGTTACTAATACCCAAATTATTATTGTGACGCAATGGAATGGTCGAAGTGCCGAAGAGATCGAGCGATTTGTGACCGTGCCGATCGAAGTTGCAATGAACTCTGTACAGCAGAAAACGAACGTACGCAGTACAACAATGTTCGGACTGAGCATTATCAAAATCATTTTTGACGATACGGTAGAAGACTTTTTTGCCCGTCAGCAAGTCAATAATTTATTGCGTAATATTTCATTACCGGAAGGTGTAGAGCCGGATGTTCAACCGCCATACGGACCAACCGGAGAGATTTTTCGCTTTACGCTGAAAAGCGCAGACCGTGACAGCCGTGAATTATTAACACTTCATAACTGGGTTATTGACCGCCAGTTGCGCAGTATTCCGGGTGTAGCTGATGTCGTTGCTTTTGGAGGGCGCCAGAAAATATACGAGGTTCAGGTTAATCCGACCAAGCTTGTAAAATACAATATAACCCCGCTGGAAGTTTATCAGGCTGTTACGAAAAGTAATGTCAATGTCGGAGGTGATGTGATCGAAAAAAATGGGCAGGCGTATGTCGTTCGCGGGATCGGGCTGCTGAATTCCATTCCTGATATCCAGAATATTATTGTTGAATACGTTAAGGATTATCCGGTTTTAGTTAAAGATGTTGCAGAGGTCAAAGAATCAGATATGCCCCGTGTTGGACAGGTTGGTCTGGATGGGAATGATGATGTTATTGAAGGGATTGTCGTGCAGCGAAAAGGTGAAAATCCAAGCGAAGTCTTAGCCAGAATAAAAGACAAAGTTGAAGAACTGAATACTAAAATTCTTCCGCCTGATGTCAAAATGATCACTTTTTACGACCGGGACAATCTGATTGAATTTTGTGCGCATACCGTAAAACATAACCTGATCGAAGGAATTGTTTTTGTTACCGTCATCGTGTTCCTGTTTATGGCGGACTGGCGGACAACCATTATTGTCTCCATTATTATTCCACTTGCGTTGTTATTCGCTTTCATGTGTTTGAAATTGAAAGGGATGTCAGCCAACCTTTTGTCGATGGGAGCGATTGACTTCGGGATTATTATTGACGGAGCGGTTGTGATGGTGGAAGGAATATTTGTTACGCTGGATCATTTGGCGCATAAAAATGGAATGGAACGTTATAATAAACTTTCCAAACTGGGATTAATCAAAAAAACCGGCGGAGAACTTGGAAAAGCAATTTTCTTCTCAAAACTGATCATCATTACAGCGCTTATCCCGATTTTCAGTTTTCAGAAAGTAGAGGGAAAAATGTTTACGCCGTTGGCTTATACACTGGGTTTCGCTTTGCTTGGAGCGTTGGTCTATACACTCACGCTCGTGCCGGTTTTATGTTCGTTTCTTCTGAATAAAAATGTAAGAGAAAAAAGTAATCCGATCGTACGTTTTTTTGATCGGGCTGTAAGTGGTGGTTTTGAATGGTGTTATGCAAGAAAAAAAATCAGTGTAGTTTTTGCTCTCGTTTTTCTGACGGTCAGTTTGTTTTCTGCAAAATTTCTGGGAACTGAGTTTTTACCGACACTAAACGAAGGTGCGTTATGGGTCGAAGCGAAACTCCCAATGAGTAGCTCTCTTACGGAAACGATTAAAATGGTGCATATTCTTCGTGCAAAACTGAATGAATTTCCTGAGGTAAACGGAGTACTTTCTCAAACGGGCCGATCAAATGATGGTACCGATCCATCCGGCTTTTATTACGTTCAGATGCAGGTAAATTTGAAACCAAAAGATGAATGGAAGAGAAAAATAACTCAGGATCAACTAATTGAAGAAATGGATACCAAATTGAAACAGTTTCAGGGTATCAATTACAATTATTCTCAGCCGATCATTGATAACGTAGCGGAAGCGGTTGCAGGGATGAATGCGAGTAATGCCGTTAAAATTTATGGCGACGATCTGGAAACACTCAACGCAAAGGCAAATGAAGTGCTGGAAGCAATTAAAGATGTGCCGGGAATTAAAGATGTCGGGATTTTGAGAAACATTGGCCAGCCCGAAATCAGTGTTATTCTCCATGACCATAAAATGGCACAATATGGCGTCAGTACCGCAGATGTGCAAGCAGTAATTGAAATGGCTATTGGTGGTAAAACTGCTTCCATCCTTTATGAAGGTGAACGAAAATTTGATATCCGTCTGCGTTACGAGCAACAATACCGTCGTGATGTTAATGATATTCAACAGCTTATGGTGCCAACCTTGACGGGAGGAAAAATTCCTTTGAAAGAAATTTCTTCCATTCGTACCGTCACCGGACCCGCATTTGTTTACCGGGATAATAACAAACGTTTTATTGGTGTAAAATTCTCAGTTCGTGAACGCGATCTGGGGAGTACCATCGCCGATGCTCAAAGTCGTGTCAAACCTTTGTTGAAAACATTACCAAAAGGATATTCGATTAATTGGTCGGGTGAATTTGAAAATCAGGTTCGTGCCACCGCTCGTCTCGGACAAGTAGTTCCTATCAGCCTGATCGGTATTTTCATCCTGCTTTTCATCATGTTCAGTAATGCGAAAGATGCAGGTTTGGTGTTGGTTAATGTACCTTTCGCCCTGATCGGTGGAATTCTGGCTTTGCATATCACGCATATGAACTTCGGTATTTCTGCCGGCGTAGGGTTTATTGCACTTTTTGGGTTGTGTGTGCAGAATGGAGTAATACTAATTTCAGTCTTTAATAACAATCTTGCAGCCCGTATGCCACTTGACGAAGCCATTCGGGAGGGTGTCAAGTCAAGAATCAGGCCAGTAGTCATGACCGCACTCATGGCTGCCATCGGGCTGCTTCCTGCTGCAACTTCAACAGGTATCGGTTCAGAAACCCAGAAACCATTGGCGATTGTTGTGATCGGCGGATTGATCACGGCAACGATTCTGACTTTATTAATTTTCCCGATTATCTACGGCTTTTTCAACAGGAAGAAAAGAATCGCAGCATAAATAATTCTTGAAATTGCCAGATCCCCGCTTCAAAATCACATGAAGCGGGGATTTTGTCTTTAACCGGTTACTAGTCAAAACCTGCCATTTCGCAGACAAATACTACCTCCCTGTCGATCGCTTCTTTCATCGATTAAACGTACCTCGAAAACTTCTGTCTTACAATCATAAAAGCACAGAAAGTGCCGGATTTTAACCATTAAAAAACAGGAACCATGAAAAAGATAATGTTCTCAATAATCGTATTATTAGGTCTTTCAGCAGCTCAGGAATCACGTGCTCAGATCAGTTTAAGTATCAATATCGGCAGCCAGCCAGCGTGGGGACCCACCGGATATAACCACGTTGATTTCTATTATCTGCCGGATATCAATGCTTACTATGATGTAACCAGAGCACAGTATGTTTATCAAAACGGAGCACAATGGGTTTATGTATCGTCGCTGCCATCGCGCTATCGCAATTACGATATTTATAATTCTTATAAAGTTGTTGTGAATGAACCGAGACCTTTCTTGCATAATAATGTTCATATTTCCCAATATGCACGATACAAAGGAAATCACAATCAGCAGATCATTCGTGACAGCAGAGACGAGCGTTATTATCAAAGCGCCGGACATCCGAAATATCAGATAAAAAAAGATGACCGGAACCGTGGATACGTTAAAGGAAATGACAGAAATGATCGTTACGAGAGAAATGAGAACCAGAGAAATAATAACAAAGGAAATCGCAGAAACTAAGTAAAAAGAAAACCCGGACTTGCAGATTGCAGTTCCGGGTTTTCTTTTTGTATCTAAAATAACCTGCTTAAATCTTGATTATTTCCCCGAAAAGCTAACCGTAAAAGTAGTCCCGGCTCCTTCTTCCGACTGTACATCAATTCTTCCATGATGTGTATGGAGAATATTTAAAGTCGTTGCAAGACCAAGCCCCATTCCGTTTTTCTTACCCGTGAAATAAGGTTCGAATATTTTATCCATATTTTCCTCACTGATTCCTGAGCCATTATCGGCAAAGATTACCTGCAAAGAATCGGCCTGCAAACGGGTAGTAATTCTAAGCACTCCGGTATCTTCGGCCATTGCCTCAATCGCATTTGTGATCAGATTTAAAAACGCCATATGCAGAGAAACAGAATCCAACGGAATTGCGAAATCCTCTTCTGCAAAAACCTTTACAATCTGAATTCTTTTAAGCTGAACCCGGTCATAAGCCGTCGCGATCGCTTCATCCAAAACCTGGTGAATGGATTGATCTACCAAATTTACGTCGGTCGAACTTGATGGCTGCAATAACTGAGTTATCAGATCATTGATCCGCGTACAGTTTCGTTTTATAATCTGGGTATAAAATTTCTGGTCTTCATCTACCAACTCCATTTCCAGCTGTTCCGCTGAAAGATTTACATTAGTCAATGGATTACGAACTTCGTGTGCAAGCATACGGACAAGGCGGCTCGTTACTGCCAGTTTTTCTGAAAACAGGCGTTCTCTCTCCGATTGTTTTCTAGCCGTAATGTCATGTAACCGCCCCTGAACATAAGGATTATCCTCATCCATTTCCATAGATGCAGAAAAAACACAATACTTTTTCTCTCCGTCATTCGTGACCAGCCGGACTTCAAAATCCTGGATCGACCTTTCCTGAATGCCTTCCCAAACCATTCCAAAAAGGGGATCATCCACCATTTCAAGAATATTTTTACTTTTCAGTTCTTTGGGTAAATAGCCCGTCAAAGTGCAAGCGGAAGTATTAAAATCAGTAATTACACCTTCCAGATCACTAATGAAAAGAAAATCATTGGATTCTTCAAAAACACGTCTGTAACGTCTTTCACTGTGACGCAGAGCTTTTAAAACCGACGTGCGTTCCAACGCATAGCGAATAGTACGTTCCAGTTTTTCAGAATCAAGTTCGTTTTTGATAAGATAATCTGCTGCGCCGAGCCTCAATGCCTCAACTGCAACTTTGGTATCCCCTTTTCCTGTCAAAAGTATAATGGGCTCTTCACATTCCAGCGTACAGGCTTCTTCTATCAGGTCGATACCGTTACGTTCACCAAGCAGATAATCAAAAAAATACAGATCGAATTTTTTGTTCTGGATATTATGAATCGCTTCCTTATAGGTGGAACACCAGGTAATATCGAATTTCCAATTAATCAGATCATTAAAATACTCTCTGGTCAGAAAGTAATCATCCTCATCATCATCAACCAGAAGTACGCTTATTACTTTGCTATTCATTATAATTCAATTGAGACCTAAAATTATTAAGAAATAAAGTGATGGGTTATCAGGGATATAATTCGCAATTTTATTTCTGGCTTACCGGTAAAATAATTTCAAAGGTTGCCCCCTGATCGGGAATTCCATAAGCCTCAATGACGCCGTGGTGCCCCTCAACAACTTTTTTGCATACAGAAAGCCCTATACCAGCGCCCTCATACTCTGAACGACCTCGAAGTCTTTGGAAAATCGTAAAGATCCGCGATGCATTTTCATTCGAAAACCCAATTCCGTTATCTTTTACGCTGATTTTTATATAATCCATATCGCCGGATAATTTTCTCTTCGAAACTTCCGGAACAGGAACTATTCCCAGTTTTATCGAGATTACCGGGTCAACATCTTCCTTGGTAAATTTTAAAGAATTTGAAATCAGATTTAGAAAAAGCTGAGACAGCTGGGTTGGATTTGCGTCAATAACGGGCAGGTCGTCAATCTCTATCGTTGCCTTGCTTTTTTGAATAGTTACTTCCAGATCGCTCAATGTTGCTTTTAGCACTTCATTAAGATCTGTCGGTTCAAAGACTTTTGATGCGCTCGTAACACGGGAAAATTCAAGCAGATTATTGATCATATTCTGCATCCTCCGGGACGAGCTAATAATCCGGTCAAGATACAAATGATTTTCTTCATCCAGACTATCCTTCGATCTGATATCCAGTCGCTCGCCGAAAGACACAATTTTACGAAGTGGTTCCTGCAAATCGTGGGAAGCAACATATGCAAATTGTTCCAGATCGGCGTTGGAAGTATTCAGATCGCTAACCTTCTGTTCCAGCTCGCGCTGAATTTCACGAAGCATGGAAACGTTGAAAGCAGTCCCGACGGAAATAGGATTACCTGTGTTTTCATCAGTTGTATTATGTCCTTTGACGTACAGATGTTTCTCCTGACCGTCTTCGCAGATAATTCTGAATTCAAGAACGTAAGTATCAGTATAAGACAGGATATTTTTCAGTTTCCCGGTGATCATTTCCACATCATCAGGATGAATATTCTTTTTAAACGTACTGCTATCTAATTTGGCTAACGGTAAGTCTTCGGATCTGTATCCCATTAACTTGTACATTCCTTCGGTCCATTCGAACTGAGAAGTTTTTATATCCCAGATCCAGCTCCCGAATTCCATTGTTTCCTCTGCTTCGGCCGATAATTTCTGAAAATAAGATAATTTGATCTCATTCTGTTTTTCAGCCGAAATATCATTGAGTGTGTACAAAAAGTGGTCATCCAGCGACGACTTTGTAATTCTGCACCATATCCCTGTTTTTTCAAATTTCAAATCCAGGTTTCCTGACGTATGCAGCTTTTGAAAATTTGTATTTACCCCCAAAATTGATTTGAGGGAAAGTCCGGCAGATTCAGTTATTCCTGTCAGCTTTTGAGCGGTTGGATTTATAAAAACGCAGTTTAGACTTCCAGAATTCATATCACTATCGCCAGTTGCTATACTGCAAACAATGAATCCGGTTGTTGATGCGTTTAAAATCTCCTCAAATGAAAAAAGGCATAATTGATTTTCCAATTCCTTAAATATCAAATTGTTTCATTTTGTTATACAAGGTTTTACGATCGATGTTCAATAAACGCGCAGCTTTGCTTTTATTAAAATTAACATCACGTAACACTTGCATAATCATATCATATTCGGCCTCATTTGCAACTGTTTTCAAACTTGGCTTGGAATCCTCACTTTCAGCAGCTTCCTGAGTTGCGGGAGCAGCAATAACCGGCGCTGAAATTTCATCATCAAGATCTTTCAGCTTACTGTAATTTACGATTTCAAAAGGAAGCGATTTTTCTTCAATAAGCTCACCATCAGACAACAACGTTGCGCGTTTGATCACATTTTTAAGCTCGCGAAGGTTTCCAGGCCATGAATAATTTACAAAATCCTTCATTACTTCATCCGAAAATCCTTTCACGTTTTTACCTAACTCCGCATTTGTAGTTTCAAGGAACGTTGTTGCGAAAAGTAAAAGATCATCCTTCCGGTTTCTTAACGCAGGTACCTCGATTGTAAATTCATTGAAACGGTAATAAAGATCTTCTCTGAATTTTCCATTTCTGGCTGCATCCAAAAGTCGTTCATTACTCGCTACAATTATTCTTACATCCAGATCGATTTCTTTCGAAGCACCTATTCTTCGCATCTTACGTTCCTGCACTACACGTAACAAAGCCACTTGTATTTCATATGACAAATTGGAAACTTCATCTAAAAATAAAGTTCCGCCGTTTGCCATTTCGAAATGTCCTATTTTGGTTTGAAGCGCGCCTGTAAAAGATCCTTTTTCATGACCAAAAAGCTCACTTCCAGCAAGTTCTTTTGATATTGCCCCACAGTCCATCGCTACAAAAGGCATATCCTTTCTGCGTGATCTGTTATGTATTTCATGTGCGATCGCTTCTTTTCCTGAACCACTTTCTCCGTAAATAATGACGCTGAAATTAGTTGGAGCAACAAGGTCAACCTGACGAAACAGATTATCTGCAATGTCACTTTGTCCCATCACATAACCCGCCTTCATCTTATGGGTGGTTTTGCGGCCAGGTTTTACAACAGTAGCTGTTTCCGTATTTCCGGCAACATATTCAGATTCTCCTGACTTTTCTGACTCTGCATCTGCCAAAGCTTTTTTGACAGTTACTAATATTTCGTCCGGAAAAAGAGGTTTTGTAATGTAGTCGTAGGCACCAAGTTTCATTACATTAACCGCTACCTTGATATCGGAGTAGCCGGTTATTATCAACACGGGAACGTGAGGACGTTTTGATTTGATAGCATTCAACAATTCAGTACCGGTGATGTCTCCCAGGCGGAAGTCGGTCATTACCAGGTCTGGTTCAAAGGATTCTATTAATTCCAAGCCGTCTTTTCCAGTCTGGGCTGTTTCAACAATGAAATCATTCTTCGACAAAAATCTCTTTAAAAGGAAGCAAATATCCGCTTCGTCATCAACCACTACTATTTTTTTCATGTGGAATAAAGTGCTTTCTTAAATTAAATTGTAACCCGCAGTCGGGCGGTTGGAATATTTAATTGCTCTCTGTACTTAGCAACTGTGCGACGTGCTACGGAATATCCTTTTTCTGACAGCAAGTCGGTAATCTGCTGATCATTGAACGGATGTCTCTTATCTTCTGCCGCTGTAATCTCTCTGATAGCTTCCTGAATTTCCCGGTTGGATACTTCCGTTCCGTCTTCGTTGGTAACTCCTTCGGTAAAGAGATCCTTTAATAAAACAATACCAAAAGGCGTCTGAACATATTTATTTGTCGTAACCCGCGATACTGTCGAAATATCCATATCAATAATTTCCGCCACATCTTTCAGGATCATTGGCCTCAGTTTCTTGATATCTCCGGTTTGAAAATAATCGTATTGAAGTTTTACAATGGCTCTCAGTGTGCTCAACATGGTATTTTCACGTTGCTTGATCGCATCGATAAACCATTTCGCAGAATTCATTTTATTTTTCAAAAACTGATTCGTTGCCTTATCAATTTTTTGCTCCGCCATCTGCGTAAAAAGCTTATTCAAGCGCAAAGCAGGGCTATTTCCCCAGGTTAGCTGTACTTCGATTTCGCCATCTTCAACATAACGAAGCATAAAATCGGGTTTGATACTTTCGTTAACAAGGCTGTCATTGCGAAGGCCTGATGCCGGCTTAGGATTGAGTGTAGTAATCAACTGGATTGCCTTTTTCAAACACTCCTCGTCGATGGACAAAACACGCATTATTTTGTCATAATTACGCGAACCCAGTTCATCAAACGTATCAGAAACAATTTTGTAAGCCCAGCCCCAGCACTCGTCCTGGTTTTCTATACGTTGCAATTGAATCAGCAAACATTCTCTCAAATCCTTTGCTGCAATCCCCGGAGGGTCAAGCTGCTGGATCACACGAAGCATCAATTCCACCTCTTCGGTGTCGATGAACATGCTGTTGGCAAAAGAAATATCATCAGCAATTACTTCGCTCTCACGTCTTAAAAATCCATCTTCATCCAGCGAATCAAGAATAAAATCTGCAACGAGCTGCTGTCTTTCGTCAAGTCTTAAAAAATGAACCTGCTGTTTTAGATCGTCCCTGAAAGATATGGACTCAACCATAGGACGCGTATACAATTCATTATCAGCAGATTGATTATTGGCATATGTTTTGTAATCCGGAATATCATCGTCTCTGAACTCATCCCAGTCCTGATAGTCCTGAACCGACGGATAATCGTCGTCTCCTGACCCAGCAGAGTCATCTGCATCCTGAAATTCTTCAACCGGATCCTCAGATGCGGTTTCTTCCTTACCCTCTTCAAGTATAGGATTTTCCTCCAATTCTTCTTTAATTCTTTGTTCAAGCTCCATTGTAGTCAAATGCAATAAATTAAGCATTTGAATCTGGAGGGGAGAATATTTAAGGGTTTGTCGTTGCGTCTGCGTTTGTCTTTGCATAGAGCAATTATTCTAATATTAAAAGTTCTCTTTAAATGATATCGTTTGAAACTGAAACCTGTATATTTCGGACGAACCGAAAACTCACATCAAAAGGGTCCCTCTCGTTGACTTACTGCATACATCTTTTAAATTTACTACACTTTATTCTAACTTACTTAACGTTAATAAGCAAAATGCAAATATTGCGTACATATTTCCACATACTGAGTATATTAATTCGGGATGTAGATTTTTCACACAAATCCTGACTTATGAAACTGTCTACTTCAACCCTTTTGAACAGAAGCCTAACGGAACAACAATTATCACTGATCACAAGGTTTCTTTTCGGCATTTCTTTAATCCTAATTATTGCGCTTTCATACAGTTACAATGAAATCAATCAGGAACTGGTTAATTATTCAGAGAAAGTCAATCAGACACAGCAGGTGATAAGTGGCCTGAACAGGCTTTCATCTGCTATATATGAAACAACTCATGACGCAAATTCTTATGTATTTTTAAAAGATACCGTTTATATAAACAAAACTCTTGCCGCAGTTCAGGTTGTTCCGAAGATTGCAAAGAAAATTGATTCACTGATCGATGATGACGGTGCGCAGCGTAAGCGGCTTAATTTCCTGAAAGATCATATCGAAAAATTCTGCGATTATACAGAGCGTCTCTCGCGGCCGGCTACACTGGTAAATCCGGCGGCGGTTAATGCATTGTATAAAAAGAAAAATCAGGAAATTGATTCGATGATTAAGTTGATCGGAGAAATGAACAAACTTGAAGATCAGCTTATGTATACGCGGGTGCAAAGCCGGGATAATTACATGCAACAGGTTTATCGGTACAACTGGATTATTATGCTGGTAGCTGTTGTTTTTCTTTCATGTGCCTTTGTTCTGCTTGATCGCGAATTGAGAAGGAATAAGTTTTACCGCGTCGATCTGGAAAACAAGATTGAAAATTTGAATCGCTCCAATAGCGAGCTTGAACAATTCGCATATGTCGCTTCGCACGATTTGCAGGAACCGCTTCGAAAAATCCGTTCATTTTCCGACAGACTCGTTAACAGGCACAGATCAGAATTATCGGATGACACTTTTCAAATGCTCGGTAAAATTGATGTTTCGGCATTAAGAATGCAAAATCTGATCAACGACCTTTTATCATTTTCCAGAATCGTAAGGACAGGAACGGATTCCAAGCTGATCAATTTAAATACAACCTTAGCAGAGGCGAAGTCAAATTTGTCGGAAATGATCATGGAAAACAAGGCATCGATTCAAAGTGAAATTTTACCTTCACTGGAAGGATTTGGTTCACAACTGATCCAGCTTTTTCAAAACCTTCTTTCCAATTCAATAAAGTATCATAGAGATAATGTGAGACCGGTAATCCGAATTACGCATCGGCTGGTTGATGGAGAGATTATCCCGGGCATAAAACCCTCTCATCAGGATATTCAGTTTCACCAGATTAAATTTGCAGATAACGGAATCGGCTTTAAAAAGGAGTTTGCCGACAAAATCTTTATTATATTCAAACGTTTGCATGCACGAACCGAGTTTGCCGGAACAGGTATCGGGCTGGCAATCTGCAAAAGGGTAGTCTCAAATCACAACGGATATATTTTCGCCGAGAGCACAGAAGGAGAAGGCTCAAATTTTTATATATATTTGCCTGCAGAATCCATGCTGACCTGATTAACCTAACCTCGTTATAATGTTTAAACTGAATTTTCCTGACTTAACGTTTTAACTATCCTCCCATGAACCACGGACAAATTTTAATGGCCGACGACGATGCGGATGATCGTTTCCTTGTGCAGGCTGCTTTTGAAGATAATGATCTGATTAACAGAATTGTATTTTTTGAAGATGGAGAACAATTGCTTGAATATTACATTGCAGACAATAGCCAGGAGATACCCCATTTGATTCTTCTGGACCTGAATATGCCAAAAAGAGATGGAAGAGAAGTTTTGAAAGTGATAAGAAAAAATGAAAAATGGGATCAGGTCCCGATCATTATTTTCAGTACATCCAATGCTCCGGACGACATATTAACCTCTTATCAATTAGGCGCGAACTGCTACATAGTTAAACCTTCCAGTTACGAGGAGCTGAAAGATTTAATACTTCGTGTACATAAGTTCTGGTTACAGAACAAGCGTGTTTCTTGTTGAATTAAAGATTAACGGTTGCATTTGTAATCCGGACTTTCTCTTCGGATTCGTCGGTCGCGTTTTTTATCCAGCGTAAACCTTTCAAAAGAATTTCCCGTCCTTCTTCCACACCATGCTTCAAAATCACTTTTTCAACAATTATAGGGGCCAGGAAATTAAAGGGAACCGGAAGTCTTTTGAGTGCTGTTTTAGCCAGCATCGCTCCCATTCCTACTTCCACTCCTTTGCCAGCAACACCTCCGGGAGCAGAAGCTGAAAGAAGGTCTTTGGCATAAGAAACCGCTTTAAGAAATGGTTTCTCTGCCTTTTCAATGGTTTTATTCTTCATGACTTTTTAGTTTAGATTATATATCCAGGTAACAATTCCAAATCGTTACCCGGACAATTTCCTAGTTGTATTTGCTTACCTCATCCGCAGCGTCGTCGGCTAGTTCTTCCGCTTTGTCAGTAATGTCGTTTTTATATTTCTGGCCTTTATCTTTTAAATCCTCCGCAGAGCTAACTGCTTTCTCTTTGCTTTTTTCAAGAGCTTCAATTAGTTCACTTGCAAGACTATTGGTTCTTTTTTTGATTTTCTTTCTTGTTTGCGTTCCTTCTTCAGGAGCGAAAAGCAATCCTATTACTGCACCTGCCGCTGCCGCGGTTACAATTCCCCAAAACACTTTACCGTTTATCATGACAATAAATTTTAAATGATAACAAATTTTAAATTACTTATAGCGAAACGTTAAAAACTTGTTCCTGGCAAAATAAACTTAAAACAATATTCAGTAATCGCCTGTTAATCAACAGACTAAATTAAATAGTATGACAATTCCAACATTAAATTGACTATTTATTACTGAAATTGAAAATTATTTCTACACAAACTTGGAACTGCTTTCTACAATATGGGTAAGCTTCGAACTTGCTGTATGTTTTGAAGAAACGGTTGCTGATATAACAGCCATTTAATGGCAAGATTATTGTTAATGTTTCAATGAAAATCTGTTGCATAGAAGTAAAAAATAAATGCTTGTCTATTTAGTTTACAACTCAACACTTTCCTATTATACTTTATATATAGCTTTAGAATTCTGACCATGAAAATTGTAATTATTGAGGATGAAAAAGATTTGGGGATATTGATGCGCAATTTTTTGGTTAAACAACTCAACGTAAAAACACCTGATACTGTCAAAATAGCTACAACACTTACGGAAGGAAAAGCTTATATCCATCAATTAAATCCTGATTGGGTGTTTATTGATAATAATTTGCCTGATGGAAAGGGAATCAATGAAATAGAACAGATAAAGAATTCCGGCAGTGAATACAATAGAAAAGTTGTCATGATGAGCGCGATGACTAACCTACGTGAGGAAGCATTAAAAAAAGGAGCTGACTATTTCCTGGATAAGCCAATCAGTTTTGTTGAAGTAAAGAATTTATTTATATCCCAAGGTGAATAATTATCTCAGATTCCCCAGAATAACTTCTAAAATTCCCCAACTGAGTATATAAGTCACATGCTTGTGGATGTTTATACTCAACAAAAAATTAATACTTTATCCCAACGTTTTTTAGCTTAGAACAGGGCATTTGGTCCCGCTCTTACCCTTTCTTCCTGGCATCTTCACTTTTTGAGATTTATAGGAAGGCTCCTTTTTCTTAGGCAGATCTTTCTTTTTCGAATAAGGCAATAGTTTGAAATCATATTCGGGAATAAAATAATCCTCCTTATATTCTGCTACCGGTAAAGGCATATAGTGACGCCCCTGAAATGCAAGTGTATCGTAGTCGTAATCATATAAATAGAGCGTAACAAATCCGTCGCGGCTATACTTAATGGCTATATCGGAATACGGACCATCGTCTCCCGCGGAAGCAACAAGTTTCATCATTTCCTGTTGTTTTCCTTTCATCAAAATAGCTAGATTGTATTGAAAAACTCTGTGCAGTGAATCAATCTGAATGGCAACTCCAAGATAATATTGGGCATCTTTCATCCGCTGCTGACCGGCATACATCACAGCGGTATTGTTCAACGCACTTTTATCCTGATAACTTTGATAGCTTAACGAAGCATCATCATACTTCTGCCAGTACCTATATACGTTTCCCTGATTAACATTGTAAAACTTTCTGGCGGGAGCCACCTGCATTGCCGTTTGAAAATCTTTAAATGCTCCGTCATACCGGTTATTCGCGTCGTCGATCTGGCGCCTTTGTTCATGCCGGTTTCCTAAGTAGGCCTGAACAATTCCGTGGTTATTATGAAGATAAGGCAGTTCAGGATTTTCTTTTACCAGACTGTCAAAAAGTGACATCGATTTGTCAAGCTGGTCATTTTCCAGTAATACAACTCCCCAACCATTTTGTGCTTTAATATTTTCGCGATTCAGGGAAATTGCCTTTTTAAATACGTTATAGGCTTTTTTAAACATATCAAAATGCAAAAGCAAATTTCCATAATTGCTCCACATCCGGTCATATTTTTGCTCATAATTGAGTGCTTTTGCCAGATATTGGCCTGCTTCTGAAAACCTTTTCTGGTCGATCATTATACTGCTCATTCCAGCCAGAGCTTCATAACGTGTTCCGTCCAGGCGAATCGCAGCCGCGAAATCTTCCTGAGCTCCTTTTGAATTTTTCAAATAATAACGGGCAAAACCGCGGGTAACAAAAAGGTCAGCATAAAACTTGTTATCCGGATCCATCAGCGACTCAGCTTTCTTAAAATCCTGCAAACACAGATCAAATTTTTTCATTCCATACTGCGACACAGCTCTTCCTAAATAGGCAGGCAGATAGGAGGTATCCTTTTTCAAGGCACGGTCAAACGAGTTATAGGCAAGCTGATATTCATGATTTGATAAATGTGTGTTACCAATTCCTGAAAGCAACGGAGGTGTTTCCCGTTTGAGGGTTGACGCCATTCTGTAATATCGCTGTGCTTCAAGCACCTGATTTAAACCGTAATAAGAATGTGCAATTCCCAAATAAGCGTCTCCGCGGAAAGTTTTATCTTCACTTTCCAGATATTTTTGAAAAATGGAGAGAGCGTTGGAAAACTGGTTTAACGAGAGCAGAGCATTGGCATACCGGATCTGAGCTTTTGGGTGTTTGCGGGATACTTTTTCAAAATCCTTCACCGCTTTTTTCTGATTTCCGGTTCTCATATAAAGATCGCCTCGCTGCAACCTGTATGCCATAAGCTCATCTTTTTGACGAATAGCGGAAGTAAACTCATCTACCGCCTCAGGATAAAAGCCACTCAACTTTTGCATCAATCCGATGTTAAAGTTATACTTCCCAGCTGAATTCTTCTGCTGGTTCCCCTGAGCAAAAGACAATCCGTCAGAAAATCTTTTTTGTTTTCCAAATGAAACCAATGAATTTACGACACCAAAAGAGTTGCTAGGTGTATCGATAAAATCATTTCTTGCCGCATCATATTTTCTGTTGAGCAGATTAAATAAACCCCGGTTATATTTGGCCTGGGCATCCGTACCCGATAAATCCAAGGCTTCCATAATGTGCAGCGACTTATGGTAGCTCCCGGAAAGTGCCAGAATAATTGCCTCGTTATTTAGCCGCTGAACCGAATCAACAGGCATGTAGGACAGTTTGTGATATTTCAGAAATTCTGCCTGAAGTTCGCGAAGTTGTCGCTGATAATCAGGAGCTTTGAGTAAGGATGGATCATTCTCTTCGAATGATCGGTTGAAAGTGGTCAGTAAATCTTTCAGGTTTCGCTGACAAACACTAAAGTCCTGTGCTGATGCGGGATGGTTAAAAAGTACCAATAACACCAACGAAAATACTATGCTTTCACTGAACCTGACGAATTTTCTTATCATGATTTATAAGACACCGAGGTCACTAACCTACTATAAATCAAGAACATTACCAATTAATAATTAGCCACCGTTTAATAATAACGTTTTTGTTTTATAATTTCTTATAATAAGAAAATTTATAATCGAAGTAGTTTTATATTACGATACCAAACCGTACTACCCCAATCTTGTAGCCCAATTTTTCCTGAGTAATTACCCTTAGAGATAGGTGCTTCTTTCAAACCACTTTTGGCAACTCTTTCCTTCCAGTCTGTCCCGGCAAGGTCATGTTCCTGAACAATAAAACCATTTTGAAGTACCGTCAATTTATTTTTCCTGACAATAAAGTGGATCTGATTCCATTCTCCTTCGGGATTTCCCTCGCGCAAACGCGCATTTGCTATTCCGAAAAAGTCACTTGCCCGATGTGTATTTTCCTTTGCACCCTCATATATCTTGTCGTCGATAACCTGCAGTTCAAGACCGGTATCATGCATATTTTTATACTTTGGCGACTCTGTTACGAAAAAGAAAATCCCGCTGTTGGCATATTTGCTTACTTTCCACTCAGCTTTAAATTCAAAATCGCCGGTAACGGGTTCATTTATAACGATGTCTCCTCCATTTTTAGCTTTATTCCCGGAGCGTTCAGGAACGTTTAATTTTATTGCACCCTGATCAATAATCCAGGCTGAGCCAACGCCGCCTCCACCGTAAGCATGCCATCCTTTCAGGTCCTTTCCATCAAACAGAAGTTTCCAGCCATCTTTCTTTTCCTTAGCACTTAGCGTATTCAGACTTTGGCTGTTCGATTTGAATAATATGAGACATAAAACCAGGGAGAGCAAAGAAATTCTCAACATATGCGGGATATAATTTTATTGATCCGAAACAAAAAGAAGCATTTCGGATCAATAAAATACTGTTCGATCTTGTAACTATTATTTTTGCACTATTCCATTTGCCGGAACAAACAGCCTTTCTTCGTCAACAAAAATAGTCAATTCCTGATCCGAAGTATTTTCCACCCTAACGCCTTCCTGACTTACCGATATTTTAAGCCAGGAACCTCGGAAACCAAGACGGAAGGAATAGGAATTCCACTGCTCAGGAATGTATGGGGTCAGATGTAAAAATCCATCTTTCACGCGCTGCCCCGCAAATCCCTTGACAACACTCATCCACGTTCCGGCCATAGACGTAATGTGCAGCCCGTCTTCTGTGTCGTTGTTATAATCATCCAAATCCAGTCTGGCCGTTCTTACATACATTTCATACGCTTTCTCTTTCAAACCAATTTTGGCTGCAAGAATTGAATGGACGCAAGGTGAAAGCGAGGACTCATGGACTGTCATAGGCTCGTAAAATTCAAAATTGCGCTTGATATCATCAACGGCAAAATCATCCTCGAAAAGATATAGACCTTGCAAAACATCCGCCTGTTTGATGAAACAAGAGCGTAAAATCCTGTCCCACGACCAGTTTTGGTTGATCGGACGTTGATCCGTAATATCGGTTACAGATAATAATTCTTTATCCAGAAATCCCTGCTGCTGTAAATACACACGGCGGGCCGGGTCATATGGAAAATGCATAAATTCAAGAATGTGCTTCCAGTCGGCCATTTCTCCGTTAAGGTCAAAATTCGTCTGGAAAATAATTTCGTTCAAACGCTGCGTTTCCTTTTCCCACATTTTATTAATGACATCCAGGGTATAACGAAGCGTCCAGCAGGCGATATAATTGGTATACCAGTTGTTATTGACATTATTTTCATATTCATTAGGCCCTGTCACACCTAACATCACATACTGATTTTTTTCTGTTGACCATGTGATGCGTTGTTTCCAAAAACGTGATATGGCAATCAGAACTTCCAAACCAAATTGCGATAGATAACTTTCATCGCCGGTATACCTTGTGTAATCATAAATCGCGAACGCAATGGCGCCATTCCGGTGAATTTCCTCGAATGTAATTTCCCATTCGTTATGGCATTCTTCACCATTCATGGTGACCATGGGGTATAACGCCGCACCGTTTTTAAAGCCTAATTTCTCAGCATTTTCAATGGCTTTCTGTAAATGTTTGTGACGATAGACCAATAAATTCCTGGCGACTTTTTCTTCCGAGGTCGACAAATAAAACGGAATGCAGTAAGCTTCGGTATCCCAATAAGTACTTCCGCCATACTTCTCACCGGTAAAACCTTTGGGGCCAATGTTTAAGCGCTCGTCTTCGCCTGTATACGTCTGCCCAAGATGGAAAATATTGAAACGAATTCCTTGCTGAGCTGCTATATCGCCTTCAATAGTGATATCATTTTTCTCCCACTTTTCGGCCCAGGCCTGAATATGTTCCGCATATAATTGCGCAAAACCTTTTTTACAAATTTTAGAAACATAAGATTTCGCCTCGCTTAACAAATGCTCGTTCTCATAATTTGTAGACGAAAGATTGACCGCATATTTGTAAACCGTCAACTCGTCGCCTTCCTTTATATCGATATGAACAACACCGGAAACATATTTCTCCCTGCGCGCCGGCAAAGATTGATAATCCGTTTTCAGACCGTTGATCTTGATATCAAAAGCCATCCCGGTTGCGACCTGAAACTGTTCAACCCCGTACGGATTTTCTTTTGTTTCAAGAACCAGGTAGCCTTCTGAAAAACTTGTTTCCTTGTGTATTTCATTCCAGAAAGTCTCGTCATAATTGGAATCGCGATTGCTGATATTGCCATCGAGATACGGTGTTATGGTGATGATGTCAGTAAAATCAAGCGGTGTCAGTGAAAACTGGATCGCGCCGGACTCATCATCAACCATGTTACAAAACCGTTTCGAATAGATTTTCAGCCTTCTTCCGCTTGGCAGCTTCACCACCGCATTGCGCTCAAGAACGCCTTCTTTCATATTCAGTTCCCGCCGGAATTCCTCAACCAGGCATGTATTCAAATCCAGGACTTCCTCCCCGATTTTCACATCGATACCTATCCAGTTACACGCGTTAAGGACTTTCGCAAAATAATTTGGATAACCATTTTTCCACCATCCTACCCGCGTTTTATCCGGGAAATAAACGCCTGCAACATAATTTCCCAATAACGTTTTTCCTGAATAACCTTCTTCAAAATTACCTCTTTGTCCCATCCGGCCATTTCCCAGGCTCATCAGACTTTCCGTAATTTCATTGTGAGCAGCATGGAAACCTTCTTCCACGATACTCCATTCGTCGTGCGTTATGTAGTTTTTCATTTTATATGGGCTATCAGCTTCTGCATTTTCAGCATAGGCTGCTTTTGTCGGATTTGAGATAATTACTTCAATTTTTCAAAAAGGTCACTGATAGTGATGCCGTCAAAACCTTTTATCACGATATCAGCCTCTGTCAATACAGAGGCTTCTCCAATGCCCACACCAATCATTCCCGCTGCTTTTGCTGATTGAATCCCCGCAACGGCATCTTCAAAAACAATGCAATATTCAGGAGAAACGGCCAGGTCCTCTGCCCCCATCAGGAAAACCTGTGGATCCGGTTTCCCTTTTGTGACACGGTTGCCGTCAACAAGCGTATCAAAATAAGAAAGCATATCGAGGTTAGTCAGAATTGTCCCGGCATTTTTGCTGGCTGAGCCCAGTCCGACTTTGATGTGATCTTTTCTCAACTCGTCAAGAAAATCTCTGACACCCGGCAAAGCGTCATCGGGTGTAATCTGCTTGCACAGTTCCAGATACCGAATGTTTTTTTCGGCAGCAAGTTTTAATTTCTCCTCTTCGCCGAGTTTCACACCACCGATTCCAAGCACGATATCAAGAGACTCCATCCGGCTGATTCCTTTCAGTAACTCGTTTTGTTCCAGCGTCAAATCGAAGCCGAGCTGATTGGCAAGTTGCCGCCACGCAAGGTAATGGTATTTGGCAGTATCTACGATCACTCCATCCAGATCAAAAAGGCAAGCTTGAACAGTCGGCATATCATTTTTTAATTTAATATCTTGCAAAATAGTAAAAAGAGCGTTTTCACTCATGTAGTCAAACGATATTTCAAAAAAGTAATTCTATTATAATTAATATATCGAAACTTTATGACCGTCAAGTTGTTTAAACACCATTGCCGGTTTTCATCAACATATTATAAATAATCACTCCATTTGTAATATGTATCCTAAATAACACAGAAACGAATTATGCATGCTATCAACCGCGATAAATTTATCGTCTATCAGATTTTTACAAGATTATTTGGTAATCAGAACACAACCAATAAAGTATACGGAACAATTGAAGAAAATGGTTCCGGAAAATTTAACGACATCACCGACATAGCGCTCGATTCTATTAAAAAGCTGGGAATTACACATGTTTGGTATACCGGTATTATTGAGCATGCCACGCTGACAGATTATACCGCCTATGGAATTTTATCAGATCATCCGCTCATCGTAAAAGGCATGGCCGGATCGCCTTATGCGGTAAAGGATTATTATGATGTTGATCCCGATCTTGCCGTTGACGTTCCGAATCGTATGCAGGAGTTCGAGGCCTTGATTTCCCGGACGCATCAGCAGGGATTGAAGGCAATTATTGATTTTATCCCAAATCACGTTTCGCGCCAGTATCATTCAGAAGTGAAACCGGGAGGCGTTCGTGACTTTGGAGAAGATGACGATGTTTGCGTTTCTTTTAAACCGGACAATAATTTTTATTATATCCCGAACCAGGATTTCATCGTTCCGGAAGGTCACAAACCGCCGGTCAATGTAACGGGGCCATATCAGGAAAGTCCTGCAAAGGCCACCGGAAACGACGTTTTTCAATCGCAGCCCAGCCAGTATGACTGGTACGAAACGATCAAGCTCAATTATGGTGTAGATTATTTAAACGGGCGTAAAACATATTTTGATCCAATTCCATCGACCTGGCTGAAAATGTATGATATTCTTCGCTACTGGACGGATAAAGGCGTCGACGGATTCCGATGTGATATGGCAGAAATGGTTCCCGTTGAGTTCTGGGGCTGGGTTATACCAGAGATTCAAAAAATAAATCCTGATATTATTTTTATCGCCGAAATATATAATCCGTCGGAGTATCATAACTATATCAAATCCGGAAAATTCACATATCTATACGATAAGGTTGGTTTATATAATTCGCTCCGTCACTTAATGGAGGGGAATGGAAGTGTGGAAGATATTACCAGGATCTGGCAGCAGGAATCCGGCGACATTGCTGAGCATATGCTCCGTTTCCTTGAAAATCATGATGAACAACGCATTGCTTCGCGGTATTTTGCGGGAGATCCGTGGATTGCTGTTCCTGCCATGACGCTGAGTGCAACGTTACATACGGGACCTTTAATGATCTATTTTGGACAGGAACTTGGCGTTAATCCTGTAACCTCCGAAGGCTTCCAGGGCGAAGATGGACGTACTACCATTTTCGACTACTGGGGCGTTACCGAGTTCCAGCAATATGTAAACGGCGGAAAATATGATCTTGAAAAGTTAAATACCGATCAACAGAAATTACGTGCATTTTACGAAAGCCTGAACAAATTTGTGATGCAGAACGAAGCGGTTTACGCAGGTGGCTTTTATGATTTGCAGTATATCAATATTGACGGACAGAGCGCTGATTATGACAAAACCAGAGTCTACAGTTATCTGCGCTATACAGACAATCAAAAACTGCTTTTCTTTTACAATTTTGATCTGGAACGTACAATTCATACCAATATCCGCATTCCGGAGCATGCCTGGACTGACACTTTAAAATTGAATGCGACTGGTTCTTATACCCTGAAACAGGTTTTTCCACTGTTGCTTTTAACACCCAATATCAGGCCTTCCGAGATTACGTCAACCGGTATTCCTGTGACGCTGCCACCGAATTCAGTTTATGTTTATGAAATTGTAGAAAAGTAGTCGAATCTATTTTCAGAAAAAGGCAAAGTCGTGTAAAAGAACCTCGACTTTGCCTTTTTTATTTACTTAAATATCCAGGCTTATTTGAATTATCCGAATACAATCTTGCACAATTGGTCAGCATTACCGGTCTGTTGGGAAAGAATGTTTAAATTTACTTTAAGGGCACACTAATTATAGGAAAAGTTTGCTCATCACCAAAGAAGGATTTATTGAAAACAACGAACGAAAAATACGGTTTATTTTTTGCAGAAACCACCTCGGCAGGAACGCTTCTTATTCATTGTAAACGCCAAAATATCGATACCTTATGAACAGCGTTTCTACACAAAGCCGTTTAAATTATTTTGGGAAATTCATAGAAATTATCCGAAGCTCGTATAAAGCAAAGACTAAAGATAAACCGTTTGAAGAGATACTGAATACGATTTTACTGGATCGAAGGGAGAAAGATCTTTTGGCAGAACAAATTTATTCTATCCTGTTTTCTACCAAATTCGTATCACTTCTGACCGAAGCAGAAATAGGTTCGAACAAAGGTTTTTTTTCTGATGCTTCTACAAGATTAAGTTATAAATTTCTTCCTCCGGTCGATGATCCGGTTGAATTGCGGACGCAATTCGACAACTTCTTTGACGATAAAAAAGATTACCACTGGGTACAAGCAATTCCTGACGAAAACTGGTATCATTTCTTTGCGGATATTTTTCGCGAGATCAGTCCGGCTTTGGCGGAATATATTGAACGGGAGCTGCTAAATTCTATTCTGGTACTGGCTCAACGCGCTGCTAATCTGGGAATCGAGCCGGAAGTGGTTTCTAAAATCCCTCGGATTGACGATCTTGATTCTCCGTTTCTGGGGTTGAACAGGGAAGTTATGCTGTATGTGGAAAAGACCTTAAATCAATACAATTATAGTGAAGAAGGCCGGGACAGCGACTACAAGCACATTTTGGTGATGATCAGCCAATGTAAAACTCAGGTTAATTATATTTATAAACACAAAGACGTTTTTGGAATAAGTCTCCAGCTGACCTATATGATGCGTCAGCTGGAACAATATCTGAAACGATTATCTCAACTGCTTGAACTGCTTCAAACCAATATAAAACAAAGGCAGTGGATGATCGTAACCGATCTTTTCAAAGAGTTTGTTTACGCTGAAAATACCAAATACAGCCTTCGGAAACATTTTTCTATCAATTTGCAATTGCTGACTTTCAAGGTTATTGAAAATACTTCCAAAACGGGCGAACACTACATTTCTTCCGACAGGTCAGGATATTGGAGATTATTCCGTAAAGCGCTTGGCGGAGGCATTATAGTTGGGTTGCTTTGCTGCAATAAGACTCGGTTATATTTTCAGCATTTACCTATTTTCTGGGAGGCATTTTTTTACAGTCTGAACTACTCCATTGGTTTCATGATCATCCATATTCTGGGCTTCATCATTGCAACCAAGCAGCCGGCGATGACCGCTTCGACGATTGCGGCGAATCTCAGCAATAATGGGCAGAATCCGAATTGGCTGGAAACCACGACTCAGCTTTTGATACGCCTTGTCCGAAGCCAGTTTATTTCGCTGGTCGGAAACGCTTCAATTGCTTTTCCCGTCGCATATGGACTGGATTGGCTTTATTTTTATTTTAACGGCTTTCATATTGCCGATCCGGCCAAGGCTCACAAATTAATAGGTGAATTGAATGCCTGGGAAAGTCTGGCAATTCCTCACGCCGCTCTTGCCGGAGTATATCTGATGATTTCCGGATTGATCGCGGGGTATTATGAGAATAAATGGATTTATAACAAATTTTCCCTGCGACTGGTGAGTCATCCGGGATTAATCCGCTTGTTAGGGCAAAAAAGATTAAACCGGGCAGCGAATTATTTCGAACATAATTTTGGTGCACTTGCAGGAAATTTTGCGCTGGGGGTTTTCCTTGGCTCCACAAGTGCAATTGGTTTCACTTTTGGTTTACCACTGGACATTCGCCATATTACCTTTGCTTCCGGAAATTTCGGCATCGCTTTTGCTGGTTTGAATAGTCATATTTCTACCGACCTGTGGATAAATTCGGTTATCGGAATTACCTGTATCGGTATCATGAACGTGCTGGTTAGCTTCGGACTCTCAATTGCTTTTGCGTTAAAATCCAGAAATGCAAGATTCAGCGAGGTTAAGAGTTTGTTGGGAAATCTTTCATGGCAATTTTTCCATCACGGATCTGCCTTCTTTTTCCCTGTTAAAGTGACGGTTAAAGAAAATGATGAGTTGCCCGAAGCGTTTACTAATAAATGAAAAATCGTAAAATGGCAACGTACTATCAAATAAGTCACGATATTTCTAAAATGTGAATAAATTTGTCCTGTCAGCCATGAAAATTAAGTTTTAAGCGTTCTAATGCGTGAAATGGCGCACATTTTAATATCTTGTTTTTAATTCATTCTATTATAAAGGTTATCACGTTATGAACAGCGGTAAATTATTACCTGCATTGAAAATAAATGTCGCCCTTTTATCAGTACTGACGTTTTCATTTTTAATCTTTTCGGCAAAAAATTCCGAAGCACAATCAACGCCGCAGAAGGTTTTTGCTCAGAAAATGGAACTGCCCGGTAACGGCGATTTAGGCACGCAGGTTTTACGAATGGCTGAATCTTTTCTGGGAACCCCATACGTGGCAAGTACGCTGGAAGGAAATCCGACCGAAAGACTTGTCTGCAGGTTTGACGGGCTGGATTGCACGACACTCGTGGAAAATTCGCTGGCGTTGGCAATTTCAAAAAATGAAAACCTGAATTACGAAGGTTATAAAACTGAACTTACAAAGATCCGTTACCGCGACGGCGTCATTGACGGATATCCGTCCCGGCTTCATTATGTTCTTGACTGGATGTATGAAAATGAAAAACGCGGCATACTGGAAGATATAACGACCAAAGTTGGCGGTGTACCTTTAAAAAAGGAGATCAACTTCATGAGTACACACGCAAATTTTTATCCTGCACTTGACGCAACAGAGGTTTGGGAAAAAGTCAAAGAACAGGAAAATATTATTAATAGCAGAGAGCATTCTTACATTCCAAAGGCAGCTTTACAAAAAGCGGAACCGCTTTTACGAGATGGCGACATTGTAGCTTTTACGTCATCCGTGGAAGGGCTTGATTGCAATCATATGGGTATCATTACAAAAATCGGCAGCCGGGCATATCTTCTTCATGCTTCTCTCGCTGGTAAAAAAGTAATTTTATCATCCTTACCGCTGGCTGAATATGTCGCGTCCGTTCCCAAACATACCGGAATGATCGTGGCCCGCATGACAGAACAATAAACAATGAATGAATTTCTGGAATTACTGGATTACAAGAATTCTCCATGGCTGATCATTCTGGCAGCAGGCTTGGTAGGCTTGGTACTGAGTGCTATTGTAGTCAAAACAATTGCAATTACAGCGCGGAGAAAAGACTGGCCGGTGATCAAAGCTATTCACCAAAATCAGACAAATGTTCTGCATTTTTTTGTTCCGCTGCTGATCATCACGTTAATTACAAAAACGTACATTCTTTCTCATCCAAGATATGAATTTACGCATGGCATAAGCAAGATCGCACTGATCGCCGTAAGCACCTGGCTGATGACACGCATTGTGATCATCATTGAAAAAATACTGATCGATAAGCTGGATTTCGACCAGCCGGATAACAACGAAGCCAGAAAACTTTTTACTAAAATCAAATTTGTAAAAAGAATTATCATCATTCTGATCGTTGTTATCGGTGTTTCCATCCTGCTTTTAAGCTTCGACAGCGTTCGTCAGTATGGTGTTGGAATTCTGACCTCTGCGGGGATTTTCAGTGTTATTATCGGTTTTGCTGCACAAAAATCGCTGGGAAATCTGCTGGCTGGGATTCAGATCGCTTTTACGCAGCCTATCAAAATTGACGACGTGGTCATTGTGGAAGGAGAATGGGGACGGATTGAAGAAATCAATCTTACTTATGTTGTGGTTAATATCTGGGATTTGCGAAGATTGGTGCTGCCTATTACTTACTTCATCGAAAAACCTTTTCAAAACTGGACCCGAAATGACAGCAGCTTGATCGGCACGGCGTTTTTCAATCTGAACTATCAGACTCCTGTGGAAAAACTCAGGGAAAAACTTCACGACATTCTTCTCAATACACCGCTTTGGGATGGAAAATCCTGGGCGTTGCAGGTAACGGATACCCAAGCGCAATTTATGGTAATCCGTGCTTTAATGTCAGCTCGAAATTCTTCACAGGCTTTTGATTTAAGGTGTCTGGTGAGGGAAAAAATAATCGAGTTTATCCGTGACGAGCATCCCGAATCGCTACCCGGCTTGCTAATTGAAGACAAGAAGCAAGATCAGCCAGGCTGATTAACTGAATATCCATAAAAAAATGGCCCTCGAAAATCGAAGGCCATTTTTTGTCTTACTACTCACCTCTCAATTTAACTTATTACAGTTAAGCATTGATTCTTTCTGGCTGCCAGCGGATGATCTGACAACGCCTGATAGTTTTCAAATCCTATCAAATCCATTTTCCCGCCTGCTTGTTCATAATTATATTTGAAGCGGGTTATATTTTCCATTACCGTGTGATCAACATAAGGCGCTTCCGAGAAATTTACCCTGATGTGTTTTTCTTGCGGTATTCTCTCCAATTTTCCTTTAAGGGTAAGGTAATTTGTAAAAACCGCAGCTCTCGACACATTGACATAGAAGAAATCTCCTTCTGCGTCGATGTCAATTTTTAGAGCAAAAATGTGCGACAGTTTTACTCCGTAATAAAGCTGGATAAGTATTTTTGTCAACGTACCACAAACAATACCAATCAATAAATCTGTACTTAGTGTGGCGATAATAGTAACAAGAAAAATGACCAGCTGATCTTTTCCCACATGATATATATTCCTGAATTTCGCCGGAGAGGCCAGATGAAATCCGACGAAAATTAACATCGTTGCCAGAGCCGATACCGGAACCATTCGAATTACCGGAACGAGCGCTACCACAAAAGCCAGCAAAAAGATACCGTAGAATAAGTTAGCCCACCGGGTTTTGCCACCGTTATATACATTCGCAGAACTCCTCAGCACCTCGGAAATCATCGGTAAACCTCCCAAGAGCCCCGACAACATATTACCTGCTCCCACTGCCACAACATCGCGACTCTGGTCAGATTTACGTTTGAATGGATCTAAAAGATCAATCGCTTTTACGGTCAGCACGGATTCAAGGCTGCCAAATAACACGAACATTGCAACGTATTTCACAAAAACCGGAAGCGATTTGCCAGTCACTCCGGAAAAACTGGCATTGTATGACAATGAAAATTCACCCAGATTAATCAAAGGTTTGAAATCTCTGAATGTTGGTTCAAATAAATGAAAGAACTGACCCAGGCAAATAGAAACGATCAATACTACAAGCGCCGGCGGCATTTTCTTGAAAATTGAAAAAGACAGGTACTGCCATCCAAACATGATCATCAGCCCAACCAGCCCTATAATTGCTATGTGGTACTCCATGTTCATGATGCTGTGAGGTACCATTTCAATAAGCTCCAATGGACTTTTTCCATTCAACTCGGTCGGAGCAACACCAACTGCCAGATGGATCTGCTTCGACATTATAATAATCCCGACCGCCGCCAACACACCATGAACTACGGACAACGGAAAAAAATCCGCAAATCTGGGTATTTTTACTACCCCCATAATGATTTGAAAAATGCCCGATACGACTATGGCTCCAAGTGCCAAATGCCATCCTGCTACCGAATCGCCACGCCCGAGTTCATCCACTGCACCTGCAACAATGACAATCAACCCTGCGGCCGGGCCTTTAATTGTCAATTCTGAATTCGTAAAAAAAGATACTATTATACCTCCAATGATAGATGTCAAAACACCCATGACCGGTGGAAAGTTACTGGCTCCTGCAATCCCCAAACTAAGCGGCAATGCGATCAGTGAAACCAGGAAACCAGACAGAAGATCATCCTTCCAGTTTTCCCTGAATCCTTCGAAACCCGCGGCAGGTTTCCATGATACTGACTTCATACCCGTTACATTGAAAGATAAAACTATCGTTAAGACAGTTCGACACGAGAGATGAAGTTTAAACACACTCAACGGTCATCAGAGCACAAAATGCCTTTTGAGCAATTTTATGATACAAATGACCTTTGACTTTGTTAAAGGCAGATTAACGCAAAATTAAAAACGAATTAAAAAGGAATTCTGTGATTAAAAGGGTGGGAATTTGAGGATAAAAGTGCTTCCCTGCCCCACCTTGGACTCGACCTCGATACTTGCACCCTGCATTGTGATAATGCGTTTGGTAAGTGCCAGACCGATACCATATCCGGCCTTGCTCATTGTTGTCGCGCTGCGATAGAAGGTATCGAATACATATGGTAATTCCGCAGCGGCAATACCCATTCCGACATCTTTGAAAGAGATTTTTATCAAATCTTTATGAATTTCAAGATAAACATTGACGGTATTATTATCCGAGTATTTGCAGGCGTTGTCCATTAAATTCAGAAATGCCGTTTTTAAAAGACTTTCGTCTCCATACCGAAGCAGTTCCTCTTCATTTTCCGGAATCTGGTCATAATTGATATGCACATGATAAGCCGGATTTTTCTGTTGGATTGAAGCCTGGGCCTGCCACAAAACTTCATCAATCCTGATTTTTGAAAATGTAACACGAAAAGCGTGTTCCTCAGTCCGGGCAAGTTCCAGCAATCTGCTGACAAGCTCGTTCATTTCTTTGGCTTCTTCCAAAACCCCTTTTAGCGCATCTTCATAATATTCAGTGGTTCTCGCCTTCATCAGCGTTACCTCCACCTCGCTCATAATCAATGCCAGGGGCGTTCGTAATTCATGTGACGCATGAGAGACGAAATTTTTCTGGGCGACAAACGCAATTTCCAGACGGTTAAGCATGAGATTAAATGTCTGAGCCAGCAAAGCCAGTTCATCTTTTTCCCGGCCTACCGTCACTTTATCATGTAAATTCCCGGCCGAAATATTATTTACCTGCGCTATAATATCGGAAACCGGCTTGATAGCATCCGTTGAAAATTGCCAGCCTGCAACCCCTACCAAAACTAACGAAAGCAGCCAGCCTATCACCAGAATCTCCCGCAATCTTTTCAGCTGATTTGTACCCAAATGATCATTGGCAATGGCAACCACAACCCAGGGCCTGCGATGATCCTGCAAAATATGCCTGATTACAATCACCTCCTTTTTGGCATGTTTGGTATGTATTTCTTTGCCATTCCGCGCATCCAGCAGCATTTGGCGCGTTAATATAAATTCGTAAGATCCACTATTGAAAATAACCGAGTCAGCCCCGTCATAAATCGTTATTTCTTCGTCCAGCAGAACGGTGTTATTTTCCTTTTCAATTTTTGCAATATCCGCCTTACTTATCCTGTTGCTGGCTTCAACCAACTGTGCGATCGTCTGCCCTCTTTCATTCAGGAAAGAATAAAACTGTTTCTCCCGGTACTGATCGTAGAAATAGTAAATCGACAAACAGAAAAGCGCCATAATGGAGCCAACCAACATAGTAAAAAGTAAAGTAAGCCGACTTTTTATGTTCATTCTTCTTTAAAAATATAGCCCATTCCTACAACCGTATGAATCAGTTTTGTATCATAATCCTTATCAACTTTTTTACGTAAAAAATTGATATATACGTCAATGACATTAGTCCCGGTATCAAAACGAATATCCCATACCTGCTCTGCGATATCAACTCGGGAAACTACACGCCCGCGATTTCGCATCAAATATTCAAGCAAGGCAAATTCTTTTGCTGTAAGATCAATACGATTTCCACCTCTTCTTGCCACCTTTTCATCCAGATTGAGTTCGAGATCGGCAATTTTCAGAATTTGACTTGACTGTTCGCGATTACTGTTTCTTTGGGAAAGAACTTTAATACGCGCAATTAATTCCCTGAATTCGAATGGCTTAACCAGATAATCATCACCACCTGCTTCGAATCCGTCCAGCTTATCGTCGATAGTACCGAGGGCAGTCAAAAATAAAATTGGTGTGGTCAGCCCATCGTTGCGTAATTGTTTCGCCAGATCATATCCGTTAAGGACCGGAAGATTTACATCCAGAATGATCACATCAAACCGATAATTCGACGCCATTTTTTTTCCAACCTGACCGTCATATGCCAGTTCAACTTCCCAGGATTGTTCTTCAAGACCACGTTTTACAAAACCAGCCAGTTTAGGCTCATCTTCAACAATTAATATTTTCATATCTCAAAGTTATTCTGAATATTTCACCAAATGTGGCATAGATTTTAGACTTTTCATAAAAAAAACCACTCGATAAACCGAGTGGCCTTTTGACATATATCCACACCATTAAAGAGATTGTATCCAAGAGAATACTACCTTCAATTATTATGCAAACTATAACTTTTTCTTAGTTTTTAATACTTTATTTCTAAGAATTGCAAAATTTTCTATAAGTCAGATCAATAGTAATCGTTATCATTACCAAAGTTTGACCGGTCGTCGAACGCACCAAAATCGTCTTCTTCTTCCAGCTGCATTCCTTTCAATGCCTTCTTGATCAGGCCAATCTGTCCGGCGTGATAAACGTCATGCTGGATGACTCCGTGGATCATTGTGTAGTAGGAATAGTCTCTTCCCGGCACAAATTCTTCAAGAAAACTGTCGTCCTCAATTTTTTCCAGCTCTGAGATAAGTTCTTCCTGTGATAGACTTAACTCCATCTGGATGGCTTCCCACTCGAATTCGTCCACGATTGGAAATTTTTTCCAATCCTTATCCTGCGTTTTAATATCAAATTCTTCGTCACCCTGAATTTTCCGCACAGCAAAAATGCGCCATGTCGTCATGTGATATACAATTTCGGCGATCGAGTGTGTATTTGTACTCAAACGTAGTTCAGCCATTTTCGGCGTCACGTCGCGCAAAGCTTCTACAACAGATGGGCCATACCAGGCTTCCTCGCTCTCATAAGTATCGTTGAGTACATCTATGATCCTTAAAATTTCTTCTTTTGCTTCCATATATATTTTGTGTTCTAAGCTCGATTAATCGGGGTATTTAAGATTTTTTAATATTACTAAAATAAAGCAACGAACAGGACAATGTCAAATAAAGTTCGTAGTCAGCAAATTCTATTCCTGAAAGATTTCTTAACTGCCGGTTTAAGGCCAATTCCATTCTAAAATATTTTCCGGTTTTACAACCAAATGACTTTTCTGATAGTCACTTATAAAGAAGAAGGCATGGAAAAGTAAAAAATAACCGTGCTAAAATGAGAAAAATAAAATGATTCAAATTTAAAATTCGTTTATCACATAACTAAAACGCAAAGTAACGCTATGTTAAGAAAAGCATCATTTTTAATTATTTCTGCCATGATATGGCTGACCTCCTGCAGCAATGATCCGGTAAATGATTTATCAGACCTTGACTCCCAAGTATTTATTACCAACCGAGATAAAAGTGCCAATTTCAAATCCTTTAAAACATTCAGCGTTTCCGATTCGGTAACTGTTGTCCAAGACAACAGGTCTGGAACCGCTCTTACAAGTCTGGATAAAGATCTGTTGTCTCGTATTATCACGAACATGCAAAATCTGGGTTATACCTACGTTGCCCTTGACAAAAAACCTGACGTAGGCCTGACTGCCGCCAGAATTACAAATACGTATCAAGATGTCGCTTATAATCCCTATTCGTCTTACTGGGGTGGATTTTATGGTGGATTCTACGGATATCCTAATTATTACGTCTATGAGACAAGTGAAAGCTACTGGTCAATTTCCATGCTGGATATAAAAAATGCTGATACTACTGCTGCTAATGGCAAAAAATTTAATGTGATCTGGGACGCTCAAATCCGTGGAGGCGGACTTGCAAATCCTGATTATATTGATGAAATGGTCGATTCAGCATTTGGACAATCTACCTATTTGAGTCTTAAATAACCCGGTTATTCACTCTATAAAAATGACCGCTAATTTTAGTGGTTCCAATTGATATTAAAATGAAAAAATTGATCATCGCGGCGCTCCTTTTTGCAGGAATACTGCCTGCCTTCGCGCAGGAACAAGCGCCAAAATTATATACCTTACCTTCTCCATACGATCGTTACACGCACTATCAGGTAACTGCGCGATATACGGCTGCTATTCCGGTTGGATCTTTTTCGAACAATTATATTGACAAAACTTCCTTTGAAAATTATTCAATCGCGCTGGAATGGGTTTTTCAAAATTCTTTCTCCGTAGGTGGTGAACTGGGATATTCTTTCTTCAAAAAGAGACTCCCCCGAGCGACTTATCAGCAAAGCGACGGAAGCGAAATTTCGGCCATACAGACAAGAACGCTTACCCAGTATCCGATTCAGGCATTTGTGAATTACAGCTTTGCACCAAAGAATGCGACTGTGCAGCCTTATGTTCAACTGAGCGCAGGTGCCAGTGTTCTGGACTATACTTTATACTATGGAATTCTTGCTGATCAGCAGCAAAAGATCCGTCCAACTTATGGTATTGGCGTAGGTTCTAAATTTCTCTTCAAAAAAGATGGTAACTTCGGTGCCGATATACGGGTCAAATACCAGGGAACTTCCTTCGATTATGAGTATGTAGATAAAGGAGTTTCTGCAATAAATGCCTCGGTAGGTCTGTTTTACCGCTGGTGGTAAGCACGTTCAGCTGTTACACACTTTGTTTAATTTTCCGTTTTGAGTAAAAAAAAGATTTTGTCGAAAACAACACTTATTTGGATAAGCACCGTTCTTGCCGTTTTTGTGGGAACAGGAATCTGGGCATGGAACCGATTTGGCCCATCACAGGGAACAACCTATCAGCAAATTTCAACCTTACCCGTTGCGGTAACCATTGACTCAGCTTCAAATGCCTGTGACCTTACCGTCCGCCGTTACAAACAAATCGGAAGAGAAATCCAGTTTGAGCTCGCAGCAAATGCCGGGGGACTTGCTCCTTATCGTGTTGAAATTTCACAAAATGGGAAAACAAAAAAATTTGAAAGAGTACCACATAGAGTTTCCATGTGGCTTACGCTGGAAAATTTAGACCTGAATGCGGGTAAGACAAAAATAAAAGTGAGCAGCCTTGGACAACCCGGGTGCGAAACAACCGCCGAATTTGAATACAGCAAAACCCAAGAAAGTGAAATTCTGGCAGCTGAAAAGTGGATCAGACAAGGCAGTAAAGACAACTGGCTCGACATTCGTCCTGTTGTAAAAAATAACAAGGTATATCTTAAAGATTTTGCCAATTATCAGGACGGCCGAACACGGGTGATCATGATTGATAACATTATCGTCGCCGGTCTGGAAAACGGGGTTGAAGTGCAACCTGGTTATCTCTACACCGTGACTGCCAAATGGATCGATGCGCCTTACAACGACTGGTGGAATTCACTGAAAAACAGAGCATTACGACAGCAGAATATCTGGATTTCTCCACAAGGTTTGAAAAAAGAAAATTCCGCGCTTACAAAGATTGATATACCCGCCTGGTTTTCTCCATCCCGGGAAGTCAATGTTCATTTTGACACGCAATTTCCTGAATTTCAGCCGATCCCCGGAAAACTGGTTATGCATTATCGTTTGAACAATTGGGTACCTGCCCAGAATTATTTCAATCGCGGGGTAACACATCTATCCGCTTTTGAAAAAAATGTTCCTTATGAAAAACTGCACTGGACAGTTCCTCCAAGTTTTTTTCAGGATAAGGATCAGGAGTGGTTTGGAAAATTGTCGCGTGAAGAAGTTGAAAATTCAGCCAATACTGTTCCGGGATATGGGGTTTATGCGTTTGATTTTGAATTCTGGAATCAGCGCTACACTCCCGAAGTGAAACAGAGGCTGATCTGGTTTGCAGAACGAATCAAGAAAAATCATCCGCAAATGAATCTGTTCGATTACTGGGGAGGAAGTGCTTATACAAATCAGCATTTTAACCGGATGGATAATAAAAAACCAGCAGAATTTTTAAAAGATTACAAGGATCCGCATCCAAGCCATTCGAATTTTGAACCGTTAAAAAACGGCGACAGTTTTCAGAAAGTTTATAATGTAACGCCGACCGATGTTTACCCGCGGCCCACTTCTGTGGCCGACGAACAGGGTAATACTCAGAATAACTTCACCTTACTTTCGGGGATACATGCCTTGCGGATTAATAAACTGATACCGTTTCAAAAAAATAATAAGTCTATCTTTTACGCATGGAACAGGCATATGCCTACATCCAGCGACCCGATCGTTCCATGGTTTTTTCATACCACCAGTCCGGAAGGGGATTTAATTATGAACCAGCTGGAAATGATGCCGGCGAGCCAGGCGCTAAGTATGTCGCTCTTTTCGCTTGTATTATTTGATGGCTATTATTTATGGCACGACAGCCAGCCTTCGGGTCGCGGCGCAAATGCACATCGCTTCGATCCTAATGACAACGGCTGGGGAAAAGAATGGTATCCTGCTGATGGAAAAACCGACATTTCTGCTTTTTATAAAGAACAGCCCAATGGAGATTCACCACGTTATTGGGATTTCCCGACTGAGTTTTATGCACTGGGTAACTGGATGGCTAAGCAGGTAGAAGATGTTCTTGTCGGTGGAAAAAATCAGGATCTCGCTTACGAATTAAATGGCAGCTGGAAAGAGCCGGAGACCGGTCAGGCCGCCTTAGTTGCGGATCGCAAAGAACCGTTTGTTTCTGCTATTATTAAAGGAAATAAAATTGTGGTAATCGGAGTCGACTCCTTCCAGTCGCCGGTTGCTACCAGAAAGTTAAATATCCGTCTTCCTGATGGGACAAAAACGACGATATCACTTTATGGCAACTGGCCTTCGATGTATCGCGGTGTTTTGAAATGATCAAAAAATATGTGCATAGCAAATCTAAAGATATCTGTAAAGGTATTTTTGGGTTTGCTGATTTTTAAAAGCTTCAATTCGCATTCCCGCGATAATTTCCCCGATTTCTTTTCTACGGTTACTCAAACTGATCCAGTAACGGGACTCTTTATTGCCCAGGTATTGGGCAGCTTCCGGATCGCCATGATGTTCTTTTATCGCTTCAAAAATGTTTTTGTATTTGTTATAAGGATATGCATGAAAAAGTTGCTGCCCGGCAATAATATTTCTGATGACATTGTTTTGAGAAGCTCTGTATAAATAAGAAAAAGGCCCAACCAGACAAAGCACTGTCAGACCCGCAAAGGCAAACTTCAATCCTTGGTTTGCATTAGATTTCCCTCTTCGTAAAAAAGATAAGTTTCCTCTCAAAACTGCGAAGAACAAAATTATAAATATGGGCATAGTCCCACGGACCAGCCAGTCATTTGCAAATCCGAAACGGTATAAGGAAAAGATGAGGATCAAGCCCAATAAGACGTAAAAATAAGAATCCGGCACTTCACTTCGGTTAACGATCAAATGTTTCCAGATGAACCATAAAGCAAGTATATCCAGAAATACACAGATTGCGTAATCTGTCAGAATAGGGTTTAAAGGCTGGAAATTCCAGATAAATCCACGGATAGGAATACCTGCCGATGCCAGAAAATAATTCAGAATTGGTAAGGAACACAAGACCGGAACGCCGATCGCAGTAACAAAAACGGCCGGCTTTATTTTTCGTAAATTCTTGAAAAAACCAAAAAATACGAAAATCAGCAGTGATGTTAACGACAGTGTTAATGTTGGAAAAACAGACCAAATCAGGATTAGGGTTAAAGGAAAAAAGCAGGCTGTAATATTCCTATTGATAATGCCCTTAAAATAAATCAGCGAGGTAATCATCAAGATTGGAATTAATTGATTGGGAGCCCACAGGAGCTGATTTAACAAGTTCCATACCTCAATGAAAACAATGGGATGGGCGAAACCTAAGCCTGTTACAATTCCAAAGATCACTTTAATGGTATGGCCAATTCCACCAATAACAAAGAGCAGAACCAGGCGTCCCATGTTGTTTTCCAGAACAATAAAAGCCATGGTTATTCCAGCCAGAAGACCAATGTAAGTCCATAAGAATATAGCAGTTTCGGATACGCCGCCTGTTAATTTTCCAATCATCGACGGAACAAGGTAGTATCCCCAATAATAACATCCGAATGTGTCCGCACCGTCGAAATAGATAGGCCAGGGATTTTTGGAAAGATCGAAAAACTTAGAATTATGCCCCACGAAATCGTTAGTCTGATAACTAAACCCTCCTACTCCACTCAAAACAGTAAGGAAAAATGCGAAAATGATCAGAAAGAAAATCTGGATGTATGAAAAACCGACAATTCTTTTTTCCTGTGAAATTTCATTGGTTATATAAAAGAAAAAAGAAATAATAAGCCCGGTGACCATCAGAACGGCCAGCTCCATACGAAACCAGAAAGTTTGAAATAAAAGATTTGGCAAAAGCAGATAGAGAACGATAAAAACCGTCAGCTTCCGAACCGGTAAATGAACCATATTTTTCATAGTCGCGACCGATTAATGTTATAAGTCTAACTGAACAGAATATGCCTTAGCGGAAAAATCACGATCGTAATTATAAGATTTGCATACATCAGCTTTTTAGAATCGGCAACGCTGAGAAATTGGCAGCATAAGCTAAAAGCAACAAAATAAATAAAGTAGCCATACCCCATGCTCCTCGACGTGTCGTAGACCATATGAGCCACTAAATGATATAAAATCAGAAAACCGATATAGCCCGTTAAAACCAGCCACGCCCTGATCCGGATAAGATAGAATGCTCCTAAAATAATATAGATCAGGAAAAATTTGTGTGTTAGAATAATCGGAATGAGCGTCCGAAAAGTCGCATAATAGGACAGAATGGAAAAATTAGCATCTTCCTTTGGTGTCGCCAGCCCAACCGCTTTTGTCAGGTATAATCTTATTAAAAAATAAACCGCGTAACTGATCCACAGCGTGATCATTTGATGCTTTCGGAAAATAAAACCGATCACCACTTTCCGGTTTGAAAAGTTTCTCAGCGATATCTCATCTTTTGGGCAAAGCCAGAATAAAGCAATGCCCAAAGCCGCTACCAGCGTTCTTTCGTCGGTCCAGAAAGCCGCCTGAAAAAAGAAAAAGCGAAGCCAGTTTTTTTTACTTAGCAGGGCAAAAATTAAAAACATAAAACTAAAAGCATCGCCCCACGCCCTAAAATCATACACTATGGCTTGTCCTGCGTTGGTCGAAATGAAACACAAAAGAAACCCCGCAGCCAAAAACTGGACATGAGAAACGGATAAGGCTAACTGATATACTCCGTACAGAAAAGCTATTCCAAGAAAAAGCTGAAAAATATAAACGGCCTGTCCGTTAAATCCGAAAATATTGAGCAAAACGGGAATAGTAAATCGGAACGCCATATTTCCCTTATGACAACCTAACTGTTCAGGCGGACAAGGAATATTATGGAAAAGGTTACGTGCCTTTGTCAATTGATCGGGCCAGCAATTATATTCCAAAATACCGTTAACAAAGAAATTTCGATCAAAAACGACAAGAAAATCTTTGTTAAGATTTATAGGAAACAAGATCATGAACGATATGATACATCCTGCAACGATCCAGCTCGTTGATATTCTATTATCATTGGAAAGTGCTATCATACTATTAAGATGTTGATTGCATCAACGTTGAATTGGAAAGCCCTGCTACATAATCCTAAATCAGTAAATCAACTATATGCTAAATTTAGACACATTCAAAGATTTCTCTTTACCGTTTACTCAATTCGTGACCACTCCTTTATAAATAGAAATACTTTGAGCCGTTAGTGGTGAATGATTTTGATACCGTTAAATAAATTAATACACCAAAAGGCCTATGGATGAATAACTTAGACTAAAATTACTTCCACTATATGTCTGAGCTACGTGGCGCAGACCAATATGTCGGCAATCCCAAATCGTTTTATTTTTTATATCTGGCGCCAATTGGTAAAGAAATCAAATTGTCTCAAAATCACTAATATGATATACGATGAAAGCACTTTATTTAACAGGTACTCTTCTGGTATTTCTTAGTTTCTTGCCGGATGCTTATGCGCAGCGCTTTTTTTCTGTTGTTTTTGATAAACTGCCAAAAAACAATCAGCTTTTTGCAAGGGACGATAACAACGAGGCCGCTATACCTATTTCCGGTTTTATTGAAGTTCAGGGTTTTACACATATGTCCGCCGCAATTTATAGAGATGGAAAACGTGTGGGTTATGCTAAAAGTGTTTTGCAATATGATGCTTCCGGCAAGGCCGCTTTCTCACTTTCACCAAAAATAACGGCAGAATTGTCTGAATATTCCATTGAGGTTTATGCCAGTAAAACCAGCGATTCTATTATGATGGTGAAAAGGGATAAAATTATTGCAGGTGATTTTTATGTAATTAACGGACAATCCAATGCTGCGGCCATTACTTCTTACCGGGTTGAAGCCGCTGATTATGTTAATAAATTTTCAAGAACGCTAGGTCGCGTCCCTGATGAAAATCCTGGATTTACAACAGCTGATACTATTTGGAAGACGCCCGATTGGGTAACACCCGTTGAAGGATATTGGGGCAGGGATTTACAACGACAAATCATAGAAACATATAAAATTCCCGTTTGCATTCTCAACGGAGCTGTACCAGGCACCAAAATCTCTCAGCACCTTGATCGCGTCGCAGCTAATCCCGCATATCCCGGATCCATTTACGGGCACCTGCTCTATCGCGTAAACAAATCACAGGCTACACGCATACGGGCATTTTTCTGGTATCAAGGTGAAGAAGATGCATGGCTGGATCCGGGAAGTTATCCGGGACGTTTTGACCAACTTATGAAATTCTGGCAAACAGACTATCCGGTGGTTGACAAATTTGTCATCATCCAGATCAATATCATGGATCGCCCGCATTATGCTGCCGGAGCGCTCAGAGATCTGCAACGTATGGCCAAATACAATTACCCTAAAACAGACCACTTTACTGTGATCGGGCTGGGGCCATTACAAGATAATGTGCATTATACGGAAGAGGGTTATGGAAAATTGGCAAGACAACTCCGCGATTATCTAGGGCCAAAAGTTTACAGGTCTGGCAACACTAAAAATGTAGATGCTCCTGATGTTCAAAAAGTTTTTTATTCAAAAAATAAAGATGCAGTGACTATGGTCTTTGATGAAAACCAGGCCATGAAATGGCAAGCTGACACCATTTCCAACGGGACAAAAATTGAACTAAAAAATCAGTTTTTTCTTGACGGAGACGAATCAAAACCCGCTCCTGTTTCGAAGTGGGAAGTCAGTAATAACCGTGTCACGATTTTCTTTCAGCAACCTGCAACTGCTACAAAATTAAATTATCTGCCCGCTTTTAAATATGGATACTACCAGGGACCTTTTCTACAAAACATAGCTGGCGTTGGTGCTTTTTCTTTTCATGAGGTCCCGATTTATCCTGCGCTTGGCGATAATACTTTAATCGCGAAAGTTTCCGAAACGAATACAATTCAACTTGACTGGCAAAAATCGGGTGAGGCCCTTTCTTATGTTCTTGAAAAAAAGACAGAGGGCCAACCAGCCTTCACTCCTCTAAAAACTTTCGACAAAACAATCGGTACATTCGAGGATCCGGATGTTGCGCTGAGTACAACCTATGTCTATCGGTTAAAAGCTATTGGTACGCTTTCCGAATCGTCTTTTTCGGAAACGACTGTGAAAACAATGACAATACTTGCAACGGAACCGGCTTCTGATTTTGAATGGAAAGTATACCCTAATCCAACGCAGGATTTTGTAGAGGTAGAATTTAAAAATAGCAGCTCAGGAAGTTTGGAAATTGTTTCAGCAGGCGATCAGAAGATTACCTCGCTGCAATTAAAAGCAACCTTAAATGCCCGGATAGATTTAACAGCCAAACCGGCAGGCTTATATCTTGTGACGTTTAGAAAAATAAATGGTGATATTATAACCAGAAAAATCGTCAAATTCTAGTATAAAGTCAAACGGCTACTTGCGATGCAAGTAGCCGTTTGACTTTATACTTAATAATATTCTAAACTCAGGATACCCGAACATAACTTCCGAGCCATTTGATATGGCTGCTTCCATATTTCTGCATAATTTCCTGCACCGGCACGTCATTGATATGGCCAATAAATTCGACCAGGAACCAGAAACGGAATGCCGATTCTCCCCGGAGTGGCCGGCTTTCAATTTTGGTCAGATTGATGCCTCTGTCGTTAAATTCTTTCAGAAACTCGTACAAAACTCCCGGGCGGTTTGTATTGGGAAGATTTACGATTAATGTTGTTTTGTCATCATCACTTTTCTGGTTGACAACATCTTTCGAAAGGATCAGGAAACGAGTTCTGTTCTGATCATTATCTTCAATGTTATCGAACAGAATCGGGACACCAAAAAGGCGCGCTGAAATTGATGAACAAATCGCAGCTGCATCCGCTTCTTCCGCGGCCATCTTCGCAGCTTTGGATGTCGAATCCACAGAAATAAGTTCGATTCCCAAGCCTTCAAGATATTCTCCAATAAATTTCCCGCATTGTCTGAAAGCAATATCTTTCGAATAAATCCTTTTGATATCCTTCAATGAGTCAGACTGAGAAGCGAATGTAAAATGGATTGGAAGCAATACTTCCGCAACAATCGTCAATTCTTTTTCCCGCAGAAAATCCGCGGTTTCAACAACAATTCCTTCCTGATTATTTTCAATAGGGACAACACCAAACCGGGCGCGGCCTGTTTCAACACTTTCAAAAACGGAATGAATGGTTGGCAAAACAAGATATTCACTCATTCCGCCAAAACGGCTTTCAGCTGCCTGATGCGTAAAACTTCCTTCCGGCCCCAGATAAGAAATTCTTTCCGGCAGTTCGAGATTTCTGGATACGGCAAAAATTTCAAAAAAGATTGCGTCAATTGCAGGCCGCGTTAACAGGCCAGTATTCCTTTTTTCCAGACGATCCAGAATTTGCTTTTCACGTTCCGGACGATAGATAATCGAATTGGAAGAACGTTTTAGATCACCAACGCTTTTAACCAGTTCCATTCTTTCATTAAGAATGGTCAGCAACTGATCGTCAAGCGCGTCGATACGTTCTCTTAATTGTTGTAAATCCACAAATAATCTAATTTTTTATAATCGGTATTGTTATTTTTTAAAGGTATTTACCAACAATTAAATGGCAATCGCAAGCTCTTCAATATTGGTTTCAATTTTCAAATTATCAATAATAAACCGCTGACGTTCCGGCGTATTCTTACCCATATAATAAGTCAGCAATTTTTGAATAGAGGTTTCTTTTTGAAGAATGATCGGTTCCAGATGCATATCTTCTCCAATGAATTTCCCGAATTCTTCCGGCGAAATTTCCCCTAATCCTTTAAACCGGGTAATCTCAGGTTTGCTGCCAAGTTTTGCGATAGCTGCCTGTTTCTCCTCATCATTGTAGCAATAAAAAGTTTCCTTTTTGTTACGAACACGGAAAAGCGGAGTTTCCAGAACGTAAAGGTGTCCATTTCGAACCAGATCAGGAAAGAATTGCAGGAAAAAAGTCATCAGCAACAATCGGATATGCATTCCATCCACATCGGCATCTGTTGCAATAACTATCCGGTTGAAACGCAGGTTTTCTACACCATTTTCAATATCCAGCGCATGTTGAAGAAGGTTAAACTCTTCATTTTCGTACACTATTTTCTTATTCAACCCAAAGCAATTCAGTGGCTTTCCACGCAAACTGAACACAGCCTGTGTTTGAATATTTCTTGATTTGGTAATCGAGCCACTTGCCGAATCTCCTTCCGTGATGAACAATGTACTTTCGTGACGTAATTCATTTTTAAGATCCGTAAAATGCAGTCGGCAGTCACGAAGTTTTTTATTGTGCAGGTTTGCCTTTTTAGCACGGTCGTTAGCAAGCTTTTTGATACCAGCCAGTTCTTTACGCTCCCGTTCCGATTGCTCGATACGTTTTTTCATAGCGTCTCGAGCCTCCGGATTCATGTGCAGATAATTGTCAAGTCTTTCCTTTACAAAATCATTTACAAAAGTACGGATTGTTGTACTGTTCGGGTCCGGTGTGATGGTATTTGAACCCAGTTTTGTTTTCGTCTGAGACTCAAAAACGGGCTCTTGTACGCGAATTGCCACCGCTGCAATTATAGAAGACCGAATATCCTCAGGCGCATAATCCTTCCCAAAGTGTTCACGCACAGCCTTTACGACCGCTTCACGGAAAGCAGCCAAATGTGTTCCACCCTGTGTAGTATACTGACCGTTGACAAATGAATAATATTCTTCACCATATTGATTACCATGCGTCATAGCGAATTCAATATCTTCACCCTTCAAGTGTATAATCGGATACCGAATCGACTCTGCATCGGATTTGCTCACCAGCAAATCCATCAGACCATTTTGGGAAATGTATTTTTGACCATTAAAGTTAATCGTCAGCCCAGCATTCAGATAGCAATAATTCCAGATCATATTATCCAGATATTGAGGAATATACCTGAAATTTTTGAAAATCAATCCATCTGGCTCAAACGCAATATGCGTTCCATTTCGTTGTGATGTTGTAATTTCCCCTGATTCGTTAACAAGGTTACCTTGCTGAAATTCAGCGTTTTTAGATTTTCCTTCGCGGAAAGACTGTACTTTAAAATAATTGGAAAGCGCATTTACAGCCTTTGTACCTACTCCGTTCAATCCAACCGATTTTTGAAACGCCCCGGAGTCATATTTTCCACCCGTATTTATTTTTGACACACAGTCAACAACTTTCCCAAGCGGAATCCCACGCCCGTAATCACGAACTTCTACACGGTGTTCTGAAATTTTTATTTCAATATTTTTCCCGTTTCCCATCATGTGCTCATCGATCGAATTGTCGACAATCTCCTTTACGAGCACATATATACCATCATCAATTGAGGATCCGTCACCCAACTTCCCAATGTACATCCCAGGTCTTAAACGAATGTGTTCTTTCCAATCCAGTGACTTTATGCTATCCTCGTCGTATTGTATGCTGGCACTATTTTCCATAATCTATGAATACTCTAGTTTGGATAATTATGATTTTGATGTTCTATTTTAATATTTTGGGTCATATATCGTTACCCTATTGTACCTTTGCTCCCGGAATACTTTGGGGCCGAATAATAGAAATTCTTTAAAAATAAGAAAAATCTAATTTACTTTGCCTTAAACTAGGAAAACTAAAATTCCATTTGAGCTTGGTTTTAGTGCAAAAATAAGAGCTCATTTACATTTTTTTAATGAAACGGTCGCATTTCATAGTACAATAAACTTCATATGAACACATTCAAGTTGGCTAAAAACTGCAAATTTATCTTACCTTATTTTTTAAGTTTGATTATTTCTTTACCAGGCCTTTCACAGGTTGTTGCTCCACAATCTGCACCCACTAGCGCACCTACATCAACCGGAACAAATCAAAGCGGATCCCAGTCAGGCACTCCCCGCTCGCAATCAGGCGCGCAGGGAAGTCAAGGAAATCAGGGAGCTCAGCAAGGAACACAACAAGGAAATCAGCCTGCAAATTCAAATCAGCAGTCGAACCAACAAAAAGCAAGTGATGCTCAGGCTGCGGAAAAAGCAAAAGCAGCTGCTAATAACAATGATCCAAACGCACCAAAAGAAGGAGCAGATCAGACAAAAATCAATACTTCTACCACTGGTACTTTAAGTGCTGAAGAACAGGAAAAGCTTGCTTTGCGCCAGAAAATCTACGGATATTCGATCTTCGCAGACAAGCAGTTCAACCCAATTCCTGATTTACAGATTGCCACTCCAACCAATTATGTAGTTGGCCCGGGTGACGAATTAAACATCTATCTGTATAACTATGCTGAGGCTACTTATAAAACAAAAGTTAGCCGTGATGGTTTCATAACCATCGAACGTCTTGGAAATATATACGTTAGCGGAAGAACAATTGAAGAGGTAAGAAAAATATTAATTGACAAATTCTCAAAATTCACTCCTGGACTTATCGGAACGAATGGTGAAACAGCACGAACCAAATTAATGGTAACGCTGGGAGAGATCAGAAATGTTAAAGTTTTTGTAACAGGAGAAGTTATCAATCCCGGAACTTACGAAATTACTTCCCTTGCCTCTGCATTTAACGCACTTTATCAGGCAGGCGGACCAAATGAAATTGGTTCTTTCCGTGATGTACGTGTAGTGCGTGCAGGAAAAGTGGTATCGCACATGGATATTTACGACTACCTTGTTAATGGTAAAATTGACGGTGATATCCGCGTTCAGGACAATGACAATATTGTTGTAGGTTACTACAAGAAGCGTGTTGAAATTACCGGTATGGTAAAAAGACAAGGTATTTATGAATTGAAGGAAGAAGAAAAACTGGCTGACGTTCTTAAATTTGCTGGTGGATTTAATGACAACGCATACAAAGCGCGTGTTAAAATTGAAAGATTTACAGCAAGAGAAAGGAAAATCGTAGACGTACCTGAGCAGGATTACCCAACAGCGGAAGTTGTAACAGGTGACTTGATCAACGTTGAGACTATTCTTGACCGTATCGAAAATATTGTAACAATTGAAGGTGCTGTAATGCGTCAGGGAAGTTATTCTCTTGACAACAGCGGAACGTTGAAGAAACTTATTGAAAATGCACAGGGACTTCGCGAAGATGCCTTTACCGGTCGAATTTCTGTTTTAAGAACAAGAACAGATTTAACGATTGAAAGTATTCAGCTGAACCTTGGTGACGTTTTAAACAATAACGTTCCTGACCTTGTACTGACTCGTCTTGATCAGGTTGTTATTCCTTCTAAATTCGATATGGCTCAGTCTGCGATCGTTACTGTTGAAGGGGAAGTAAACAATCCTAAATTCGGAGAAAATGATGGCAAATACCCTTATGTTGCCAACATGACCCTGGAAGATGTTTTGGTAAAAGCCGGTGGTTTTAAAGAATCTGCTTTCACAACAGAAGTTGAAGTAATCAGAAGAAAAAGAAACAGCATTCCGGGTGCAGCAAACGCTCAAATCGCGGAGACTTTCAAATTCAACGTAAACCGTGATCTTTCGATCGGAAACAAGGAGAGTAACTTTGTTCTTCTCCCGTTTGACCAGGTGATCGTTAGAAAATCACCAAATTATGTAGAACAACAGTCTGTTTTTCTTGAAGGCGAGATTTTGGTTCCGGGTTCTTATACAATCATCAACAAGAGTGACAAGATCAGTGATATCATCAAAAGATCAGGTGGTCTGACCGAGCTTGCGTATCCGGAAGGAGCAACTTTACTCAGAAGAACTTTTGTAAAGAATATCACCGCACCAACTGACTTTATTGAGGAAGAAGCAACTCAGGAAAGCATTAAAGAAGGCAAGATCACGGGTGATCAGCCAAACGTAAGGGAAGAATCTATCGGCATTAAATTGAGCAGTATCATGAAGAATCCCGGTTCTTTCGAAGATCTTGTTGTTCAGGAAGGTGATATCATCCGTATTCCTAAAAGACTTGAAACGGTTCAGGTTACAGGTGAGGTGCTTTATCCTACTACCGTTAAATATGGCAAGGGATTATCATTCATCGATTACATCTCTCACTCAGGAGGATTTACAACCAGATCGCTTCGTAAGAGCTCTTACATCAAATATCCAAATGGTTCGGTTGATCGTACGAGAAAATTCATGTTCTTCAACGTATATCCAAAAGTGCAGCCAGGATCAGAGATTTTTGTACCGGTTAGAGGTGCTCCTTCTCTTACCCCACAACAAGCTATCCAGACAACGATTGGTGTGTTGAGCTCGGTAATGACGCTTATTGTTACTATTCTGGCCTTCCGTACTTTAAATTAAAAATAAAATATAATGTCGAATACGACTAATCAAGCAGCTGAGGAACAAATTACCCCCAGGGAAGTAATTTTAAAGGTAGTTGAGGCGAAAAATGCGATTGTAAAAAGCTGGAAAGCCATACTTCTATTCATTGTACTTGGAGTAGGTATTGGATACGCAATGGATCTTTACCTGATTAAACCTAACTCATATGAAGCAACAATTGTCTTCAACATGGGTGGTGGTACTACGGGAAATGATATGGGAAATCTGGCCGGTCTTTTCGGCATGGGTGGTGGTGCGACAGACGCCAATATATTCACAGGGGACAATTTCTTTTACTTTGTTGAATCTCGTCCGGTTCTGGAAAGAACACTGATGAAAACAGTCGATGTGCATGGTAAAAAAGTAATTCTCGCCAACTTTGTAATTGATTCCAGTGGAATCAAAGAAGAGGAATGGGAAGGACGCACAGATGTTCAGAATTTCCACTTCACGCAACAGGATCCGGACTCTTTGAGAGGACAGTCTCGGATGGTTTTGAATGAACTTGTGCTTAAAATGAAAGGGACAACCGAGATTGGAGTACTTGAACGGAAGTCATCTTTTATTTCCCTTACTGCTACAATTCAAAACGAGACACTTGCTGCACTTTGGGCAAAAACTTTGTTAAAAACGGTTGAAGAAGTTTATACGGAAAAGCAAACAAGAAAGTCTTTAACGACGTTGAAATTACTTGAACGCCGCGCCGATTCACTTGCTTACATTCTTGGAAAAAGCGAACACCGTCTGGCAAAAGAAATGGATTACAGTACGCAGTTAATTGTTCCTGAAGCGAAAATCTCAGTTAATAAACTGGAAAGAAATAACAGCTTCCTGCAACAATTATACTATGAAGCGGTTGCAAATGCTGAAAAAATGCGGGTTTCGCTTGTCAAAGAAGCGCCTCTTTTCACTTTGATTGAAGATGTTAAAGTACCTTTGGATCTTAAATCTGAAAGCAAGAAGAGGGCAAAGATCGGAGCGCTTGTTGGCTTAATGCTTGCCTTGATCTACGTATACGTTAAAAGTATATACAGAGCTATTTTAGACGACACTACTCAACTGCCTGCAAAGGCGTAAATAATGCAGCACACAACTACAATTAAGGCCGGAGGATCGGAAAAGGATTACTGGAAGGATTTATGGAGAAATAAGCAACTACTATTAATTCTCTCAAAAAGAGATATATCAGTTCGCTATAAACAAACGCTTTTAGGAGTTGCCTGGAGCGTGTTACGTCCAATTATGACAATGACCGTAATGGTTTTTGTTTTTAGTTACGTAGCAAAATTAAAAGGCGACGAAGGAGTTCCTTATCCCCTGATGGTTTTATGCGGAATTACAATCTGGACTTTTTTCGCGAATACTTTTTCCCAGATTAGCAGCAGTATACTTATTAATTCCAACCTTGTATCCAAAGTCTATTTCCCAAGGTTGTTGATGCCACTTAGTTCGGTTGCTGTTGGATTTGTCGATTTTTTGATAACACTTGGAATTTTCCTTATCCTCACGGTATTTTTTCACCACCCGCTTAGCTGGAATATTCTTTATCTGCCTGCATTTTTGTTACTGGCCTTCATTACTTCAATGGGTTTCGGCCTTTTCTTTGCAGTGTTAAATGTGCGTTTCAGGGATATCGGACAGTTGATACCATTTATCGTTCAGGTTGGTTTTTATATTTGCCCTATCGCTTACAGCAGCAGGCTTGCAGAAGGTACCTGGTATGAGAAATACTATAACTTAAACCCGATGGTTGGAATTATTGACGGCTTTAAATGGTGCCTGCTAGGCGATAAAGCATATTTTAACCCGAATAGTGTTTATTCCACTGCAATAATCTCAGTTGTTATTCTGATATTATCCTTAATTTACTTCCGTAAAAAGGAAAATACCTTCGTAGATCACATTTAGAAACTGTTACTTTTGGCCATGTCTGTAATCACAGCTGAAAATATCAGCAAGAAATATATTATTGACCACAAGCACAAAGCTGGTGGTCCGTCAACCTTTCGCGACGTTGTCAGTGATCTTTTTTCTAAAAAGTCGTCACACACTGATTATACCGAAAAAGAAGAGTTCTGGGCACTAAAAGATGTAAACTTCACTATTGACCAAGGCGATCGTATTGGTATCGTAGGTCATAATGGTGCAGGTAAATCGACACTTCTGAAAATTTTAAGCCGGATTACTGAACCTAGTACCGGGCAAATTAAAATCGACGGCCGTGTTGCGAGTTTACTTGAAGTAGGTACAGGTTTTCACCCGGAGCTTACGGGACGCGAAAATATTTATCTTAACGGCGCCATTCTCGGAATGGCAAAAAGAGAAATTAAAGAATCGTTCGACGCGATTGTTGATTTCGCAGGAGTGGAAAAATTTCTTGACACACCTGTTAAGCGCTATTCTTCCGGTATGTATGTACGTCTTGGATTTGCCATAGCAGCGCATTTAAATCCGGAAATTCTGATTGTCGATGAAGTACTGGCGGTTGGTGATACTGAGTTTCAAAAGAAATGTCTTGGCAAAATGCGTGACGTTTCTGAAAGCGGAAGAACACTTTTATTTGTAAGTCATAACCTGACAGCGATCCAGGCGCTTTGTAATAAATCTTTCTACTTCGAGCGGGGGCAGCTTATTGATCAGGGTGAAACTACACATATCGTTACGAACTATTTGAGCAAAGTTTCTCATAAGAGAATGGAGCGTCATTGGGACGATATTGATCAGGCACCGGGCAATGACCAGGTTCGGATTAAAAGTTTCAGACTTCTTGCTGACTATCAGGACAACCTGATGCATATCGACGTGCGGACGCCGATGAACTTCCAATTTGAATTCTGGAATATGGAAGAAGGTGCTAATCTGAATTTAAGTATGCACCTTTACACCTTTACGGGTGAATGTATCTTCAACGTAGGAACAGAATCCCAGCAATTTGGGAAAGGACTAGTTACCGGAGTTTGTGAAATTCCAGGGCATTTCCTCAACGATGGTTCTTACGTAGTTTCCATGATGATTGTAAAAGATACCAGTACGGTGGTTTACAACATGGAAGAGGCTCTTGTTTTTGATATCGAGGATTATCGTGAAAACGTAACCTGGTATGGAAAATGGCCTGGCTATATTCGTCCTAAACTTAATTTTTCTATCCGTCAAACTGAACACCTGGTGAATGATTAACGTCACTAAAGCATACTTACCCGACCAGGAACAATACATCAAATACGTTCGTGAGATTTGGGATCGTGGGTACCTGACCAATAACGGTCCGTTGGTACAGGAATTGGAAGCCAAATTGAAGGAATATCTCAACGTAGATTATCTTTATTTTTGTGGTAACGGAACCATCGTTCTTCAGATCGCTATGAAAGCACTGGAAATCAAAGGCGATGTGATCACAACTCCATTTTCTTACTGCGCCACATCCAATGTAATTCTTTGGGAGAACTGTACACCTGTTTTTGTGGACATTGATCCGGAAACATTCAATATCAATGCCGATCTGATTGAAGCTGCGATCACTCCTGAAACAACCGCGATTCTTGCTACGCACGTCTACGGGAATCCATGCGACGTTGAGAAAATCGAAGAAGTTGCTAAAAAGCATAATCTTAAAGTGATCTATGACGGTGCTCACGCTTTTGGTGTTACCTACAAAGGAAAATCTTTGTTCTCTTACGGCGATTTGAGCACCTGCAGTTTTCATGCGACAAAAGTATTTCATACGATTGAAGGCGGAGCGCTGATATCCAATCATCCGGAACTTGATAAGGAATTACATCTTTTGCGTGCCTTCGGTCATAAAGGAGATGAGGAATATTATTTTGCCGGAATTAATGGTAAAAATTCTGAATTTCATGCAGCGATGGGACTTTGCAATCTGCCTAATGTCCCTGATATCATTGCGGCGCGAAAAGAAATTTTTGACTGGTATGACAGTTTCCTGAACTGGGATATTCTTTCAAAACCGAAAATCAGCTCTGATATTGAATACAATTACTCTTATTATCCTGTTGTTTTCCCATCGGAAAAAGTACTAAGAAATGTGCAGCAGGCTCTGGCAGCGGAAGACATAATACCTCGAAGATATTTTTATCCATCGCTCAACACACTGGCTTTCATGCCTAAAAACATATCTTGTCCGGTCTCGGAGGATATGTCCGAAAGAGTGTTAAGTTTGCCACTTTATGTTGGCCTGCCTCTTCCGGACGTAGAGCGAATCAGTAAAATCATCAACGGTCATTTATCACCATAGTCTCATGGCTATTCTCTATTTACTTTCCTTTTTTCTGTTTCTATATAGTGTTGGTTACACCTCAAAAAAGATAACTCAACCATCACTTACCGAATGGCTCATCACATCATTTGTTCTTTTTACCGGAAGTATAATCCCAACAGGGTTTGTACTTTCGGCATTGGATCTTACCGCTAACACACCCGCCTGGATCGTTGGCAACTTCATCGTAATAGCGCTGCATTTTACACTCTGGACAAAACTTTTTCCTCAGCAGCAAGCCTTCTCAGTTCGTGCAATACTTGGCAACAGAATCAGCACATTTAAACTATGGATGAGGGAGTTATCTCCTTATCTGAAATTTATATTCCTGGCGATGTTTGGGACATTAGCCATCATTGGAATTACGAATCTTATTCTTGTACTTTTCACGGTACCTAATGAATGGGATAGTATGACCGGTCACCTCAACCGAGCCGTTCGCTATATTCAGCGGGGAACGATGGAGCATTTTGGTGGCACGAACTGGAATATGGATACCTATCCAAAAAGTGTCACAGCTATTCAAATCTATTCTTATCTGGTAACTGGAAAAGTTGAGAATGCTTTTAAGATCATCCACCACCTTTCCTACTGGATGACGCTTATCTCGGTTTTTGGCATCGCACAACGTATTGGAAGAAATCTTTCGGCAAGCTTTTTCTGTGCGTTGGCCTACGGAATGTTCCTGGATTTTTTAATGCAGGCGGTAACTACAGAGACTGATATTGTACTCACAGCTTACCTGAGTTGCCTGCTTTATTTTATTTTTACTTTTTACAACACCCGCGAAAACCGATATCTGTATCTGACAGGGATGGTATTCGGGATTGTCTTTGGTCATAAAATCACTTTCGCATTTTTGCTTCCTTCGGTATTTGTGATTATGATTTACGCCGTTTTTATTTCCCCTGATTTCAAAGTATTTTTTGATCGTGTAATACGGTTGGCGGCAGCAATATTCCTATCTGTTTTAATCTATACACTTCCGACTGGTTATATAAAAAACATGCAGGTATTCGGTCATCCGATCGGCCCTCCAACGGCTTTAAAACATCAATCGGTTGAAAGATTCGGAACACCTGCAAATCTTGCTAAGCAGGGAACCCGAAATGTGATCCGTTATGGTTATGACTTTTTTAATCTGGACGGTATTCGTAATGCGCAGTGGGGTTATGATTTGAATACACAAATCCGTAAGCCAATTATTCTTTTGGAAGATAAGCTAAATCTACGTCTGGATGAGGAAACGGTTTATGCTATTGTTCCTTTCACTTTCCAGAGAAGATTTGATTTTTACAATGCCAATCCCTATTGGGGAGTTTTCGGCTTTGCGCTTATACTTCCACTAATACTCCTTGTCTTTTTCCGGGTATTCTGGTCAAGGGTGCACTGGTTTCTTGCTTTGGCTTTCGTTCTCGATTATATGGCTATTTCTTACACGGCTGTTTATGACCCCTTTAAGGGACGATATTTTATCGAGCCAGGCCTTTTCGGTGTTTTATTTTTACTGCTTCTTTTTTCTAATCATCGTTTATCGATCATTAAACCACGCAGGAAAATCTGGAAAGGTTATGTTTTACTAATTGTCTTGCTTGGCTGTACTTCGGCTTTAATGTCGGTTTTCCTAAATATCCGGTGCCTGCCGTTTGGTGTTTACGGGCATGAATCTGCGTTAAAAATGGAGCGAATTCCATTCCAGACTTTTGCACGGCCTGATGTAACAAAGGCATATCAAACATATGATTCCATTGTTCCGCAAGACGCGACCGTTGCGCTGGCTACCATCAATGATGATTTCGAATATCCATTGTATGGAGCAAAACTGACCAGAAAACTGATATCAATCAATCCGTTTGAAAAAGGCTTACAACCAATACCGGAAGACGCCGATTATTTGTTTTATGCAAAAAGCGTAATTAATGACAGTACTAAAATCAAGGCTTTGCCAACGGATCTGAGATTAGGGACAGATACGACCATGAAACATCTGATTGTGAAAGGTGAGGACTATTACCTCAGAAAGTTGAAATAATATACACTGAATATCAGTCCATTAAATTCATCACACTAAAAATTATTTTATGACCATTGCCATTATGCAACCTTATATTTTCCCATATATCGGGTATTTTCAGCTGATCAATGCTGTGGATAAGTTTGTAATTTATGACGATGTCAATTTTATAAATAAAGGCTGGATTAACAGAAATCAAATCCTGGTTTCCGGGAAGCCACATCTTTTCACGATTCCTTTAAAAGATGCGAGTCAGAATAAACTTATTCATGAGGTTGAGCTGTCTATCAATGATCCATGGAAGAAGAAGTTTCTGAAAACCATTCAGCAATCCTACCAGAAAGCACCTAATTACCAAAAGGTTTTTCTTCTGATCGAAGAAATCGTAAATTTCGAGTCTGAAACCATAGCAGAGCTGACGTTGTATGCATTAAAACAAATTTGTGCCTACATGAATATTAAAACTGAAATTGTTAATTCATCAAAGATCTACAACAATTCAGATTTAAAAGCTCAGGAGCGGATTTTGGATATTTGTAAGCAGGAAAAGGCGTCCCACTACATCAATCCGATCGGTGGCATGGAATTATACGAAAAAAATAAGTTTGCAAAAGAGCATATCCGACTGGATTTTATCAAAAGTGTTGCCAGTCCTTATCCTCAATTTAAAAATGCTTTCGTACCTTGGCTATCAATTATTGACATACTAATGTTTAACGATGAAGAAAACATCGCTAAACTTCTTAAAGAATTCGAACTTATATAGAGAATGGCAAAGGTTATTATTTTTGGAGTTTTGGATACGGCAGAACTGGCCCATTACTATCTTGAAAACGATTCAGAACACGAAGTAGTAGCTTTTTCGGTTAACCGGGAATACATAAAAGAAGAATCATTTCGTGGCTTGCCCTTGGTAGCCTTCGAAGACGTTGAAACTATATTTCCTCCGTCTGAATATTCATTTTTTGCACCCATGACCGGGAGAAATATGAATAGAAACCGGGAAGCGGTTTACAATCAGGTAAAAGCAAAAGGTTATCAGTTTATATCTTATATCAGCTCCTACGCCACAATTCTGGACCGAAAGGTAATTGGTGAAAACTGTTTCATTCTGGAAGATAATACCATCCAGCCTTTCACTACGGTCGGTAACAATGTGGTGATGTGGAGTGGAAACCATATCGGCCACCACGGAAAGATCAAAGATCACGTGTTTTTCACTTCTCACGTCGTGATGTCCGGCCATTGCGTTATTGAATCTTATTCGTTTTTTGGAGTAAATAGTACCATCCGTGACTACATGACGATCGCACAGGGAACGTTGGTGGGTATGGCTTCTGCTATTACCAAGGATACGGAAGAATGGGGAATATATGTAGGAAATCCTGCTAAAAAAGTCCCGGGTAAGCTAAGTTATGAAGCTTATTAAGAGCCTCTTGATTATTTTGAGACCTCCATGTGATATCAACGAACTTAACTGAATGACCCCGCAGAAAATACTATTTATAAGCCACGACGCCAACCGGGCAGGAAGTCAGCTTCTTTTGCTTCAGCTACTTCGGTTGCTGAAAGAAAAGGGCGTTCCGATGCATCTGTTGCTCTGTAACGGAGGCGTATTGGAGCAGGAATTTGCTGAGGTCGTTAGCATTACAAAGTTATATAGTACAAAAAATACCGTTTCAAATCTTTCGAGCAAGTTTTTACAAAAAGTAAGATTGCATAAATTGTATGAAAAACATGCAATTGAGAAAGAGAACGATCGGGTTATTGCCGAACTAAAAAGCCAGAATATCGGATTGATTTTTGTAAACTCCATTGCGAACGCGGAGGTTTATTACGACTTTCTAAAATTTCTGCATCATTTGCCGGTAGTCCTTTTTGTTCACGAATTAGGCATGTCGGTTAAAATATATACTTATCAGGAACATCTCTCTTTTTTACTTAAAAAAACAGATCACCTGATTGCCGTTTCCAACGCTGTTGCCAATCATTATGTGAAGGATTATGATTTTCCTTCGGATCGTGTAAGCACTTTCACGCTGATCGATCACGATCACATTGATGAAAAGTTAAAACATGCACAGCGTGAACTTCTTGAAAAAACATACGGAATTCCAAAAGATGCTGTTGTAATTGGTGGATGCGGAAATGCCGAATGGAGGAAGGGAAATGATATTTTCAACTGGATTGCCAGAAGAGTTCTACAAAAAACGAATCCGCTGGACGTCTATTTTGTCTGGGTTGGTGCTGGCCCGCAACATGAGATTTTTGAGCTGATCAAAAGTGACATTCATTTGATGGGACTGGAAAACAGAATTATTCTGATACCCCCTACCCCGCAAGCCCTGGATTATATCAGCCGGTTTGATGTCTTGCTGCTAAGCTCACGGGAAGATCCGTATCCTCTCGTTGTCCTGGAAGCTGCATTGAACGAAATTCCCGTAGTATGTTTTGACGGCGCGGGAGGCGCACCTGAACTGATCGAAGCTGACGCAGGTTTTGTTGTTCCTTATATGGATATTTCAGCAGCCTCCGAAGCACTTATTAAACTTATCCTGGATCCGTCCCTGCGGGAAACCATGGGGCAAAAAGGTCGTACAAAAGTTTTGGAACGTCACAATACTGTGAAGAGTGTTGCAAAAATTGAAGCGATAATTCAAAAGTATCTACCTTTGCAGGTTTCCGAAAAACACAATCAATGACCATTGCCTTTACCATTTGTTCAATAAATTACCTGGCTCAGGCGAGGACTCTCGGCGACTCACTGGCTATTACCAATCCTGAAATTCTTTTCGTCATTGGCCTGGTAGATAATCAGGAAGGTGTAAGTTTCGAGCAATCATATACGCCAAGGTATCCGATGATCGAAATTGACAAGATTGGAATTGAGGGTTTTGAGGATATGTGCAGCCGCTACAATATCACAGAATTGAATACTGCGGTAAAGCCGTTTTATTTCACTTATTTTTTCAAAAACTATCCGGAGGCTAAAAACGTAATTTATTTTGACCCGGATATCATCATCTATCAGCCGCTAACCGGACTTCTGGATTCTTTGAAGAAACATGAGGCTGTTTTGACGCCGCACGTAAATACTCCAATTGAAGACAGATTAACTCCAAACGAATTACATCACCTGAATACCGGAATTTATAATCTTGGATTTGTAGCATTCAGAAGAAGTGAGGCAAATACTGAATTTATAAAATGGTGGGAAGAAAAACTGCTTTATGAGTGTTTGATCGATTTGTGCAATGGATTATTTGTAGACCAAAACTGGATGAATTTCTTACCGGTTTTTGTCCCAAATACGCACATCGAACGAAATCCGGGCTATAATGCCGCTTACTGGAATTTGCATGAACGCATTTTTTCAAAAAAAGAAAATATCTTTTATGTTAATGAAAATAATCCGCTAATCTTTTTTCATTACAGTGGATACGATCCCGAGAAGCCGGATATTCTGTCAAAATACCAGGACAGGTTCCAGCTTTCCGAACGTAAAGATGCAACCGAACTTTTCGATATTTACCGCAACAGCTTAATTAAAAATGGCAATGCCTATTATCGAAAATTTCCTTGTTCTTACATAAAACCAACGAAAGTGAAAAGGTATGTTCGCGTAAGAAAGTACTTGAATATGCCTATTAAATACTTAATCGATCAGATTGATACTTTGTAATGAAAGAACTGGTATCCGTACTGATTCCGATATTAAATGCGGATTTAACGATCCATGAAGAGAAAGTTTTACGGCATAGTCTGGAAGCGTTATCCCGATATCCCATAATCCTTTTTACCTACGAAGGAGCAGATTTGTCAGCATTTGAATCTGCGCACAATCGCGTGGAAGTGCTGACATTCAAGTCTAAATATTTTGAATCGAGGCAGACCTTATCAAACCTGTTTTTGATGGAGGATTTTTATACGAGATTCACCTGGAGTGATTTTATTTTGATTCATGAACTGAATAGTTGGATTGTCAAAGATGAAATATATTATTGGTGCAAACAGGGATATGACTATCTGCACGCGAATCCAATAGAAAAATCCGGCTCAAAAAATAGTATTGTAAATGACTTTTCCAGAATCTGGGGTCTGAATGAGATAGAGAAACAGGAACTGGGAAAAAGTTTTGAAAATGACGGCTTGAAGTTATGCAATGTGCAACGGATGATCAAAACGCTTTCTGCAAGAAAACAAGAGGCACATTATTATCGTCAGAATGAAAATTTCGAGAACAAGGATTCTTTATTTTGGGAAATTGAAGCGAATCGTTTCTGGCCGCAGTTGAGAAAACCGACACTGATTGTACAAAGCAGATTTTCTCAAAACGCCAGTAATATTCTTGGTTATGCTGACAACCGGGACGCATGGCCAACAGGAATTTGTGGAATTGATATGAACAACCTGGACAGTCTTCCATTTTATAAGTAGGAAAGAGAAACTCACAGAATGAATATAATTTTTACCGTCTGTAACAGATCACAATTACCTAATGCTCTGGCGTTGGGTGCTTCTGTGTTGCAGTTTCATCCGGATTCTGTTTTTTACATTGGCTGGGCGGATACAGTACCTTTGCCAAAAGTACCGAAAGGAATCAAATTGATCTCAATTGAAGATATTGATGTTCCTGAATGGGGACAAATGTGTTCTCACTACTATGAATTTGAGATTGTTGCAGCCTCTCGTCCGTGGTTTGCAACAGGAATTTTAAAAAAACAAAAGGCTTGCGAAAGGCTTACCTTTTTGGCACCTACGACATTGCTTTTTAGCTCAACCCAGGAAATTGGCAATGACTCAGCAGAGTTGTTACTAACGCCACATATTACAAAGCCACTTGCCAAATCAAAGATACTGGATGACAAGCGAATTCTGAATATCGGGATGTTTCATTCAGGAAGCTGGGTTATAAAACCATGTGAAGAGACTTTGAAATTACTGGACTGGTGGTCTCATCGTACGATTGACAGAGCAAAATTTGATCTTTGTAATGGTATGTGTATGGATCAGCTCTGGCTGAACTATGCACCGATTTGGGTTAAAAACACTACTCAGATTCAGCACGCTGGCTGGCATTATGGTTTGCACAGTGTTCTGAATAAAAACCTGAAAGAAGAAAGCGGAAGTTTTTTTGTTGAGGAAGAAAAACTGATTTCCATTGACTTTGCAGGTTTAGATAATTATCATCCTGTCTGGTCAGAACATACCGGTTTGATAAACCAGAATAATGTTTTCAAAAAGTTGTTTAATCAGTATCAGCACAGTTTGAAAAAATACGAAAAAATAAGTGGTGAACCAGGATTTGGCCGGCCATCTAATATTAGTAGCCAGAGAGTTTTACGGAGAAATATTGCCGGTAAATTAAAAGCCATAACAAAATTCGTTGACCAGTTTCAAGGTCAATAAACAGGAATTAAATAAAGTATGAAACCTCTTCAGGAAAGTACATCAGAGCTTCGTGATTTTATATCAAAATTGACGATCAATAATTCGGCAAACGACGCAGGCAAGGGATATCCAAAGCTGACGATCATCACGCCTTCCTACAACCAGGCGGATTTTCTGGAACGCACGATTTTAAGTGTCCTGAACCAGAACTACCCGAATCTGGAATATATTATTGTCGATGGAGGTTCTACGGACAGAAGTGTCGAGGTGATTAAAAAATATGAACAGTATCTCGCCTATTGGGTTTCTGAAAAGGACAAAGGGCAGGTTCATGCGATCAACAAAGGACTTGAAAGAGCGACCGGCGACTGGATAAGTTTTCAAAATTCAGACGATGTATATTTTCCCGGAACGTTTCAGCGTTTTGGTAAAGCGGCTTTGGAGCAATCAGCGGATATTTTATACGGCGACCTGTTCATGATCACAACCGATGATGAAGTGACGGAAGTATTGAAAACGACGTCTTATAGCCTTACCTGCCAAATTTTGGAAGGTATGCAGATTCATAATCAGTCTTTGTTTTTCAAAAAATCGCTTGTTGAAAAATACGGCAAGTTTGACGAGTCTTTCCGATTTGCTTTTGATTATGAATTTATCACACGTTATACACTTCATGACTCTACAAAAATCCGGAAAATTGATGGGTTGGGCGGTGCACTGAGAGTTCATGTTGACGCAAAATCTTCAACGATCGCGTCGGTGGGATCAGAGGAGCATCTCAAAATACAAAAATTGTACAATTCTGCGATATCATTCCCTGCTCTTAACAAAATACGGTATCTTTGGTGCAGGATTCGAAAAGTGTCCTATTTTTTATTACGATTTGATTTCAAATACATACGTTTCAGATTATCAAGATGAATTTGAATCTAACAACTTTAATAAGGAACTTTAATTTTTTGAGGTATTCGGTAGGCATCGCGATGATGTTTAACGGATTTCCTTTGATATTCTTTTTTCGTGATACCTTAGGAATTGGTCCTGCAAGTAGTACGTTTACGGCTATTTTCTTTCTTTTGGCGCTCCTTTTAATGACGCCGACTTACCTTTTTTTAAGATTCTACAAGCCGAATCCTATCCTGTTTAATTTTGGAGTGGGCTTTCTGGCTATTTCGATGTATTACTTTGTGTTTTTCAACCCCGTCGGTACGGGAGTTACAGATATTGGTAATTACGTATTCATTTTTGCCTTTTTAATTCTACTGCTCAGTATACCCAGTGATGTTCAGGAGACGGTTGTACCGGTGCTGTTTATTTTCTCGTTATTCTCGAATATCACCCTGGTTTACTCTCTAATGACCGATCCGAGCTGGACAGTAGGTATGCGTGCTGCGGTAAGCTTTTCTAACGAAGGGGCACAAGCGGGAGGAAATCCGCACATTACTGCCCGAAACGGTGTGATATGCCTGCTCTCTGCCCTGGTTCTGATCCCGCGATACAAAAGTGTTTTTGGAAGATTATTCTTATACTTTTCGATTCTTTTCAGTCTTGGCGTAATTGTAATTTCGCTTGCAAAATCCAGTTATCTGGGCGTTGGAATAATGGTTGCCTTATATGTTTTTTACAATTTTAAAGTAACAAAAATATTCTCGGCGATCGGCAGTATTTTCTCTTTTAAGAACTTGATCATACTTGTCATCGTAATTTTTGGTATCAACTATTTCCTCAAAGTTTACAGCAATGTTTATTACAGCCTTGTAAATTACTGGAGCGTTTTTGAAGACCGGATTATGGACGTTGTGTTTACATCGCTCGGGGTCAAACTTACGGAAACAGCCGATATTGATGCCTCTGCAATGGGCCGCGTCAGTGGTTTTGCAGATTTCCTGGATACAATTTATTCATGGGATGTTTTTCTGGGCAAGGGATATAAATTCGGGTTTCTTGATATTCCAATTCTTGAAGCGTGGGTTAACCATGGAATTCTTGGCTTTTTGTTTTTCAATGGCTTTAACTTCTTTCTTTTCATCTATTCTTTGCAGGAAATTAAGAGGAATACAAGTCCGTTATCAACATTTCTGGCTTATTTCTTCTTATCGCTTATTGTCTTGCTGATTTCCGGCGGACGGCCATATGACATTGCATACTGGTTTCCATATGCCGTTATGATCCGCTTTTTGGGAATAAAATACTTTGACAAGTTCAATGCGAAACCAGCCCCGAAGCAATTAGTTCCAGCAAATCCCTAGTTACTAAACAGCACTATATTGAGAAAGCAGCCTCAAAAACTTTTCCAGATTGAGGCTCATTACACTTGCACATGAGACAAAGAGTTGAACAATTGGATGGACTACGTGGGATTTTTTCCATTCTTGTTATTGCGCATCACCACAACGCGTTTCGGGATTCTATTTTTTATAACAACTTCTTTGTCATCAATTCCAGTCTTTTCGTTGATTTTTTCTTTGTGCTAAGCGGGTTTGTAATCGCGATGAATTACCTCGAAAAAATCCGGACAGGAGAAGATTTTGCCACTTTTATAAAAAAACGCTTTATCAGACTTTATCCGCTGCTGTTTTATACGGAAGTATTATTCATTATAGCCAACCTGATTGGGGATCAAAGTGCACTGAAAAATGTAAGTGATATGCAGCTGTCATATTATTTGCAGGCAGGCCTGGACACACTAACCTTCATGGGTTCAACACCTATCCTCGGTGACTGGATGGGAATTAATTACCCTGCCTGGTCGATATCGTCTGAAATGATTTCTTACATTGTTTTTGGCTTGGTTTTATTAATAGTGCCTTCAAAAAAATACTGGGCTTTTTTGATTCTGAGCATTTTGTGTGTTGCCTTCATCATTTACAAAGGTGAATATATGCTCGTGTATGACTACGGTTTTATCCGGGGTCTGCTTTGTTTTTGCATGGGAATCTTCACGTTTGCGTTCTTGCGCGACAGAACTTTTCAACTTACATTTTTTGAAATTCCTTATCTGATCATTCTGGTGGCAGCGATGTATGTAACGCATCACTATGAATGGAACATGGTCCGGTTAATTTTCCCAATCCTGTTTTCAGCCGGTATTATCATTTTTGCTTCCTCAACGGGCATCGTTACACAGCTTCTTTCAAGCAAGCCATTTCAGTATCTTGGACGAATCTCCTACTCGATCTATCTGAATCATGCCATTGTGTTGATCTTTGTAAATATCTGTCTTTTCCGTGTTCTAAAATGGACACCAACGGAAACGCATATCGCCTGTTCACTGATCATTTCAATTGCACTGACGATTTTCTATTCGCACTTCACATACGAATATATTGAAAAACGTTTCGGAAAATTCCTGAAAACAAGGCTGGGATAATCTGTTCTCGTATGATTTTTGTTACCGTAAAATCATATCAGAATTGGTAAACCATTCCTTCTTCGGATTGGTTATTAAGTAGTACTAATCCATTAGAACAGATGTCAGCATTTTCGGATTTAATAAATAGCAATAAGCCCGTTTTAGTCGATTTTTCCGCAGAATGGTGCGGCCCATGTAAAATGATGAAACCCATTTTGGAAGAATTGAAAGCCGGTTTAGGAGATAAAGCAACGATTGTAAAAGTGGATGTGGATAAAAATCCATCGGCGGCCAAAGCATATAAAATTCAGGGGGTTCCCACATTGATCGTGTTCAAGCACGGGAAGGTGATGTGGAGACAATCAGGTGTAGTGCAGGCAAATCAGCTGCAAAGCGTCATCAGTAAATATTTATAGAAATTCATACGTCTTACTTTAATGTACAATAAGAGAAATGTCGAGTCAATCAGTAATATCGATTTTACCAATCAGTATCTACCGCAGCAAAGTTTCGAACAAGTTGAATTTACTAACTGCACGTTTACTGATATCTCCGGAACTGATTTTACCGACTGTTCTTTTGTTGGCTGCAATCTGAGTAATGCGATTGTCGCAAATTGTAAAATGTTTGACGTCGAATATATTGATTGCAAGATGATTGGTGTAAATTTCTCAGACACCAAAGACTTTGGATTTTCCGTCCGTTTTGAGAAATGTATGCTGGATTATACCAACTTTGATAATAAAAAGCTAAACAAAAGTATCTTCATAGATTGTAAAATTAACGGAGCGGATTTTACTCAGGCTGATCTTTCAAAGTCGAAATTCACAAACTGCGACTTGTTCGGTGCTGTATTTTTATCAACCAATCTTAGCGGTGTCGACTTCACGACGTGTCAAAATTTTTCTATTGACCCAGCTACTAACAATGTCAAAAAAGCTAAATTTTTATCTTCCGATCTGGCAGGCCTTTTGACTAAATTTGACATTATCATCAAGTAATTTTTTTCTGATTCCTAAACTGTCATTTAAAGTTTTTTAACCTATGTCCAATCAGATATTTGCAGAGAAAGTGTATACCGGCCAACAGATATTGCTTAATCAGATTATTACTATTGAAAACGGAGTTATCGCCGGCATAGAACCTTCCAGTTATGACCTCGGTCTAAGGCATGTTAAGAATATCAGTGCCGGACTTTTCGACATACATATCAACGGTGGGGAAAAATTTCACTTTACCGAAAAAGCCGACGAAGAAACAATTGACGATATTTATCAATCAAGTTTATTAGAAGGAACGGCTTACGTTTTCCCTACGCTGATCACCTCATCGTTAGAAAACATATTAAAAGGGATTACGGCGATAAGAACTTATCAAAGGAAAAATCCGGATTCCGGCGTTTTGGGAATGCATCTGGAAGGTCCTTTTTTGAATCCCGTGAAACGCGGTGCGCATCTTACCGAATACGTAAGAAAACCAACCGACACTGAATTGGAAGCGATCATAAGTCATGGTCGTGATGTGATTAAATTGATTACAATTGCTCCGGAAATGTTCACGCCTGAACAAATCGACAGACTTTTAGCATCAGGCATAACAGTATCAGCCGGACATTCCAATGCGACCTATCAGGAAGCTACCGCAGCGTTCGGACAGGGAATTCAGTTGGTAACGCATCTATATAACGCCATGTCGCCATTTGGGCATCGTCAGCCGGGATTGGTCGGGGCAACTTTTGATACAGATTCCGTATATGCGCCAATTATCATGGATGGTGTTCATTGCGATTACGCCGCTGCGAGAATTGCATATCAGTCTAAAAAAGACAAACTTTTCCTGATTTCTGACGCTTTGTTTGTCGGAGAAAAAGTGACAGAATTTAAGTGGGGTGAGTTTGATGCTTTCCTTCAAAATGGACAATATAATAACTCAGAAGGAAATCTGGCTGGTGCAACGATTTCCCTCGGCGACGCGGTAAGAAATGCGGTAAAAGAAGTGGGAATTTCAGTTCAGGAAGCTATTGAAATGGCAACGATTCGCCCTGCAAAGGCGGTTGGACTATTAGATAAAGTTGGCAGTATAGCACTCGGTTATCCGGCAGTGTTTACTGTCTTTGATGATGATTTGTCGAAATTTGAAGTGATCAGATAGGATTAAGTTTAACCATAATGGACGCAATGGATTTCGCAATGAACGCGATATTTCATTGCGTCTTTTTTATACGATCAGTAATCCTCCGCTTTTCAATTCCTCCCATTCTTTTGATTTCATGAAAGTATCAAAGTCGCCCAGACCAAGCGTCTCATAGTCATTTTTTAAGCGTTCAAACGAATAAGGATCATGTTTTCCGATTAACAGATCAGGCATTCTTTCTTCCAGCCATTCACCGATAATGGGCGAAGTTTCCAAAGCCCACTCCTGTTTTTTGTTGTAGAAAACTAGTTCGGCAATTTCAACAACTCTGTTTCCCTGTTTTTCTTCAAAAACAGAAAGCGTAGGCAAACTTCCCATCCAGATCACCATAGCATTGGTACGAGGGATCGCATCGGGAAAATGACTGATACTCTTTTCAATATATCTTGGAGGAATTGAGGTAGACGGAATTTTAAAATCAAACCATTTTGACAATGGAAAGTCAAAACAGACGCCATGCATATAATTGAATAAGGACTTCCGCAAACCTTCCGAAAACAAGTCGTGATTGGCTCCAAGCGGGTCAGTATGTTCCAGATCGTTATTAGCAAATCCTCCTAAATCCGGTCCGATACGCATCACATCAAATTCTTCCGGATGAAGCCCGACCGGACTATGCGCCGTCATCGCAAATCTATGCCAAAATCCTGACTGAACAATTCCCTGCTGAAATAATTGGCGTACCATTTCCAAAGCATCTACTGTTTCCTGCGTCGTCTGTGTAGGAAATCCGTACATCAGATAGGCATGCACCATGATACCGGCCTGCGTAAACGCATCCGCAACGCGCGCAACCTGAGCGACAGTCACGCCTTTTTTCATTCGTTCAAGCAAACGATCCGAAGCTACTTCAAGTCCTCCAGAGATTGCAATACAGCCTGATGCTTTTAAAAGCAGACAAAGGTCATGCGTGAAATTTTTCTCAAAACGGATATTAGTCCACCAGACCACCGTTAATTTTCTGCGAATAATTTCCAGGGCAAGATCACGGAGCAAAGCCGGTGGCGCGGCTTCATCCACAAAGTGAAATCCGTTTTGCTGTGTTTGTTCAATTATTTCTTCTATACGATCGCATAACAACGCGGCCGTCATTGGTTCGTAACGTTTGATATAGTCCAGCGAGATATCACAGAAGGAACATTTCCCCCAATAACAGCCATGAGCAAGCGTCAGTTTATTCCAGCGGCCATCACTCCAAAGTCTGTGCATCGGATTGACGATCTCAATTACCGATAAATAATCATGCAACGGGAGATCGCTGTAATCCGGTGTTCCGGTGTCACGTTGCGGTACATCCCTTTCTTTCGCTCCGTTATAATAAATTACTTTTCCATTCGTCCGTGCATAAACCCGTTTCAGCTGCCCAATTTCACGTTCACCGTCAAGATATTCGAGGAGAGAAAGTAACGGAGCCTCACCATCGTCCAGACAGACATAATCAATATAATCGAAAACCCTCGGTTCTTTCAGCGAACGTAATTCTGTATTTGCAAAACCTCCGCCCATCACGACACTCATTTCCGGATGAAACTGCTTGACGTATTGTCCGCATTTCATACCGCCGTAAAGGTTTCCTGGAAAAGGCACGGTGATGCAAAGGATATCCGGCTGGTACGTTCTAATTTTTTCTTCCAGAATTTCAACCAGCAAGGTTGTCAATAACGTATTGGGCATTTCCAGTGCTTCACTCATTTCGTCAAAATGCGTAGCAGACCTTCCCAAACGCTCGGCATAACGGCTAAATCCGAAATGCGGATCCACAGCCTCCTGAATTAAATCACCAAGATCTTCAAGATAGAGCGTAGCCAAATGCCTGGCCTTATCATGAATTCCCATGGTACCAAAAGCCCAGTCCATATCTTCCAATTGCTGAAAACGTCCGGCTTCCGGCAAATAAGTCCTGTCGCAAATGCTGTGGGCCAGCGTCGGATTTCTGTTTTTCAGAAAACGAATAACAGGGTCAATGGTACTGATATATTCATCGCGAAGAGAATAAATCCTGAAACTGTTATCAGTCAGTTCTGCATCCGAATTGTCCAGATCTTCAAACAATTTCGTTAATCCCTTTGAAGAAAAAAGTGCCAGAATTACGTCTATACCCAAATCAGCCTGATGCGACTCTCGTCCCAGCGTATTCAGAAAACCTTTCAGGTAAGCTGTTGCAGGATAGGGCGTGTTCAGTTGCGTAAAAGGCGGAGTAATAAATAAGGTTTTCTTTTTCAAAGCACTGAGTATCTCGATTTTCACGCCACAAAGGTACGGGAAGTTTTGGATCGGTTTATCATTAAACGCAGAGTTCTGAATAGCATGAAATCATTATTCCTAGTAACTTGACATCCAATCCGACTGATTTCTTCGTCAACAAAAGTAGTATTGCAAATTTTAACCGATTGAAATTGATGTACCATCTTAGTTCCTTTATAAAGTTAAAACTCCTGCTGCCGGCAGTTTTTGTTCTTTTATTTCAGCCAGGCTTTTCTCAGGAAAGTAAGACATATCCCCCATCCAAATTCCCGGATCGTATTATTATGGGTTTGAAGGGCGATCCTGCACATTCCCGCGCAGTTAACTGGCGGACGGATGAATCCAATAAAAAGGCAGTCGCTGAAATTCACGAAGCCGATCCGTCGCCGGATTTTGAGAAAAACGCCAGACGCGTAGAAGCAAAAAGCCAGTCGCTGGTACTTGACAAAAGAGAGGTTCAGTACCATGAAGTTAATTTTACAGAGCTGAAACCTTCTACACAGTATATGTATCGCGTTGGCGACGGTAAAAGGTGGAGCGAATGGTTTCATTTTACTACTGCCTCCGACAAGTCGGCGCCGCTCACGTTTTTATATTTTGGAGATGCCCAAAGCGATGTCAGGTCCTTATGGTCCCGGGCGATACGCGGGGCTTATTCCTCATTTCCGAAAGCAGACTTTATCATTCACGCCGGCGATTTAATTAATAAAGCTAACGAGGATTATCAGTGGGGCGAATGGTTTGAAGCAGGCGGTTGGCTGAATGGAATGATACCAAGTTTGTCGACACCCGGAAACCATGAATATTTTCGGGGTAAGGATAAAAAGGCTCAACTCTCAATGCACTGGCGTCCGCAGTTTGCTTTGCCGGAAAATGGGCCGGAAGGTTTATCAGAAACGGCATATTATGTAGATTATCAGGGAACGCGGTTTATAACGATGGATTCCGAGGCAGCATTTTCAGATTCATTGGTTATGAAAAATCAGATAGACTGGTTTGAAAAAGTCGCTCAGAACCATGGAATGCGCTGGACCGTCGTCATTCACCATCATCCAATTTATTCCACAAAACTTAGCCGCGACAATAAGAATTGGCGCGAAAAAATGGAACCGTTATATAAAAAACATAAAATCGATATGGTCTTACAGGGGCACGATCATTCGTATGCAAGGGGAATGAACATGCCTCTGGGACAAAGCAGGAAAAAGCCGGACGGGCCAGTTTATGTGGTTTCTGTTAGCGGACCTAAAATGTACGATATCGGCCTACAAAACTGGATGGACCGCGCAGCTTCTAACACGCAGCTTTATCAGGCAGTTACAATTGGCGACATGACGCTTTCTTTTAAAGCCTACACTGTGAACGGCGATTTATATGATTCCTTTGATTTGCAAAAAGACGAGAAGGGGGAAAATACGCTCCTCGAATATTCCAGTTCTCTGCAAATGCAGGAAAGGCTGGAGCTCCCCGAGCGCCTGCAAAAGCGATTTAATCAGCGGGAAATGAAAGAATATAATCAGCGCTTTCTGGATTATAAGGCAAGGAAAAACAAGCTGTGATTATCAAGATTTGATTTAACGCAAAGCAGGAAAGAGAAAATGCAAGGAGCACTTAATTTTTTCGGCCGGCGTAAAGCTGTTCATCTATTCCACGCCTTTTCAATTCGGCTACAATATTTCCATTTTTAACAGATGTTTGAGAAATCTCAAAATTAATCATCACCTCATCCAAAGCGGCGTTGAGCAAAACCACTGTTTTAGGACGATCCACATCGAGTGAAATCTTTTTCAGATACTCTTCGTAAACCAGTTTTGAATCTTCTGTATAAAAACGAATAATCGACCCGATCGGATTTTTCGTATTCGTCTCTACCGTCCAGTAACCTTTTGGAACCAATACATCTTTTAATGGCTGGGCTTGGATAAATGATAAGCCTAGTGTCGCGGCAAAAATTGCGGTTAGCAAAATTCTTCGTTGAATGATTCTTAAATTTTTCATGGCTATTGATTTGTTATAAAATGCTTACTGAATACATTAACTTCAATCAACTTAAAAGTTAGGACAACACACAAAATCAGATATATGGTTGCCACATAAACACTTGTTGCTTCCGAGAATTAGTCGAAAAACAACAACTGAGGGTAACAGACTATGTTGATTTCAGTGCTTTCTTTAACAAAAATATAAAGAGGAGAAGTATTAGAAGTGAGTCAGCCAACGCCTGTCGACATACTGTATGGTTTGGGAGACGAAGGGTTTGAACTTTGATTTTGAGGCAGTAATAAGAGAAATGTATCACACAAAAAAAGACGCTCTAAATTTTCATTTAGAGCGTCTTAAATTTTTCACACTAGGCCGAAACGGCCAATTGTGTGACCCATAGGGGAATCGAACCCCTGTTTCAACCGTGAAAGGGTCGTGTCCTAACCGCTAGACGAATGGGCCGACTGGTCTCCTACTTCGCTTAAATTAAAGCACTTTTCTTTCTTTTTCCGACTCCGTTTCCGTTATCGTGGTGCAAATATGCACGGTTGATTTTTTAATTCCAAATGTCAGATAAAAATAATTTTAAAATAATTTTTAGTTCCTTTATTATCAGCTATTTAAATTGAAAACTTTTTTTTCCACTATTATTACCTGATGTTAAATTCCCATTACTTTTTAAATTTGGAAAGGCATATTTCAATTTTCCACTCAGTTAATTATGATCCGATATATCTACGGCCTGTTACTCACATTAGTCTTTCTTCACGTCAATGCTCAGAACAATTCACCCGAACAATTTCTGGGATATCCGCTGGGGAATAAATTTACTTTTCATCATCAGGTTCTGGATTATTATAAGACCGTAGCCGCCCAAAATCCGGATCAGGTGAAATTAATTCAATATGGAAGTACGTACGAAGGCAGGCCGCTAATGGTCGCTATTGTGGCTTCTCCCGAAAATCTGTCGCGTCTGGAAGATATCCGAAGTAATCACTTAAAAAGTATAAAGTTGGCGACCGGCGTTCCGGTATCCGGGAATTCATCCAGTGGCAAGACACCCGCAATAGCGTGGCTTGGCTACAATATACACGGCAACGAGGCGGTTTCTTCGGAAACAGCTATGAAAGTGCTCTATGAATTATTAAACAAAACAAATACTTCGACACAGGAGATCTTAAAGAACACGATCGTCATTCTCGATCCATGCAGCAACCCCGATGGCCGTGAGCGTTATGTTTCGTGGTATAATCGCGTTCAGAATGTCGTGCCCGACATAACACCTTTTGCCCTGGAACACGATGAGCCGTGGCCAGGAGGACGTTTTAATCACTATTTATTTGACTTAAACAGAGACTGGGCGTGGCAAACGCAGAAAGAAACACAAGAGCGTGTCGCTTTTTACAATCAGTGGATGCCGCATTTACATGCCGATTTTCACGAAATGGGTTCGGCACGAAGTTACTATTTCCCGCCGGCAGCGAAACCTTATCATCAGGACATCACCAAATGGCAAAGGGAATTCAATGAAATCCTGGGGGCTAATTGCAGGAAATATTTTGATCAACGCAACTGGACTTACTTCTCGAAAAAGGATTACGATCTTTTTTATCCAAGTTACGGAGATACGTGGCCAACATACAACGGCGCAATCGGAATAACGTATGAGCAGGGCGGTGGCGGTCGCGGAGGTTTGGCATTATCCCGCCCTGACCAAAATGATACGCTGACACTCAAAAGCCGGATCGAACATCATTATATAACCAGTCTGGCGACATTGGAAACTATTTCTGCACAAAAAGAAAAGATCGTTAGTGAGTTCATTAATTTTTATGACAATGCCGTTCAAAAGCCGATTGGCAGCTATAAAACATATCTGATCAAAACTCAGGGAAATGAGGAACGCGTCAGAGCTTTCAGTGACTGGCTGACCAGACAAGGTTTTGAATATGGGAATACCGGAAAAAGTCTGGCACTGAAAGGTACAGAACTGACAAATCTTTCGGAACAAAATATTAAAACGGAGACCAACGATCTGTTGATCAGTGCTTATCAGCCAAAATCGAATTTGCTTAAAATACTTTTTGAAACACAGCCAATTCTGGAAGATTCGATCACGTATGACATCACCAGTTGGGGACTCTCCTACCTGTATGGTTTGAAGGCATATGGTATTAAAGAAAAGCTTACGCCGTCAACATATCAACCAGACAAAATCGATAATACTATCCCAGCGGTAAAACCTTACGCGTATCTGGCACAGTGGAATAGTGTAAATGGTGCCGTTTTTCTTTCTGAATTATTGAAAAGAAAAATTTTGGTGCGCACTTCAAATGTTTCGTTCGAAGCAAATAAAACTTCGTTTGAGGCAGGAACTCTGATCATTACCCAAAAGGGAAACAGTTTTTCCAACTTTGATAGCTTAGTTACCGCGCTTGCTACGAAACATCACATAAAATTATTTCCAACATCCACAGGATCCGTAAGCGCTGGTGTCGATTATGGGTCCGATGAAGTCGTTTCCATAACTCCCCCAAAAATCGTCACATTGTATGGAGAGGGAATTTCGACAACGTCTCTAGGTGCAGTATGGCACTATTTTGAACAGCAGATTAAATACCCCCTGACTCTAATTTCATCAAATAAAATCGCTCAACTTCCTTTGGATCAGGTCAATGTTCTGATTTTACCAGATGGAAATTATTCAGGTATATTGAATGACAAAATGCTTACTACTTTGCAGGATTGGATTAAAAGAGGTGGCCGGCTTATTGTGATGGAAAACGCGAATGAAGCGTTTTTAAACAAACCGGGTTTTGATATTTCCCGAAAGATTTCCGGTTCAAAAAAGAATACTGATCCGTTCAGACAATTCGGTACCAGGGAGCGCGATGAAAGCAGTTACTCCTCACCGGGAAGCATGTATCAGGTTACTATGGATGCCACACATCCGCTCGCATTTGGCTGCGGCAAAGAATATTTCAGCATCGTCAGAAATGCTTACGGCATTGACTATCTGACAGATGGCTGGAACGTGGGTTACCTTTCCGAAACGGGATACAAAGCTGGATTTGTAGGAAATAAAGCGACTGAAAAGCTAAAAAATACGCTAATTATGGGCGTACAGGAAATAGGCCAGGGACAAGTTGTGTACCTGATGGACGACCCGCTTTTCCGCGGAATGCTTTACAATGGTAAAATTCTTTTCAGCAACGCAATCTTCCGGTAATTACAGGAAGTAACGCACAGCCAGTTCATAACCTTTTAATCCCAGACCACAAATCATTCCTTTGCAGCGATCTGTAAGGAAACTATGGTGACGGAATTTTTCGCGGGCATGGATATTAGAAATGTGTACTTCAACGGCTGGCGTCGTGACAGCAGATAAAGCATCAGCGAGCGCAACGGACGTGTGTGAGTACCCCCCGGCATTCACAATAATTCCATCAAAAGAAAAACCGACTTCATGTATTTTATCAATTAAATCACCTTCGTGATTCGACTGGTAGTAATGTAATTGCGTCTTGGGAAATTCGTTTTTCAAGGCCTGAAAATAGTCTTCGAAAGTCTGTTTTCCGTAAACGGTTGGTTCGCGAGTGCCAAGAAGATTAAGATTCGGACCGTTAAGAATTAATATTTTTTTCATACAGCAAGATCGGGCCTTACATTTACAGATTAAACAATTCGTGAACTGAAAATTCACTCACCAGAGAACTATTCGGTATTATTATGTGGCAAAGCTACATCAAACATTTTAAAAATTACCTGCGGCTGGAAAGGTCATTTTCCGACAATTCGGTGCAGGCATATATTCGCGACACCGAAAAACTTGCTGAATATCTTGAATTAGCGGCAATAAACCTATCGCCTGCCGACATCAAGGAAGAACATTTACTGGCATTTCTTAAATATTTATCTGAATTAGGTTTATCGGCGCATACCCAGGCCAGAATGCTGTCGGGCATTAAAGCATTTTATAAATATCTGATACTTGAAAACGAAATCTCGGGAGATCCGACCGAATTAATCGAAGCACCGCGTCTGCCACGTAAATTGCCAGACGTACTTTCTTATGAAGAAATTGAGAGGATTTTACTGGCAATTGACCATTCTACGCCAGAAGGAACAAGAAACCGGGCTATTATTGAAGTTTTATATAGTTCAGGATTGCGCGTTTCAGAGCTTGTCGGGCTTCAGTTAACCTTTTGTTATTTTGATATTGGGTTCATAAGAATTTTGGGAAAAGGAGATAAAGTCAGGCTTGTTCCAATTGGAAAGGAAGCGATCAAATACACGCAGCTTTATCTGGACCACGTCCGCAGCGAAATCGAAGTAAAGAAGGAAAGTGAAGATATTGTGTTTCTGAATCGTCGCGGCGGCCAGCTTTCCCGCGTAATGGTTTTCCTGATCATCAAAGACGCAGCAGAAAAAGCAGGAATTTCCAAGAACGTAAGTCCCCATACTTTCCGCCATTCCTTTGCAACCCATTTGATTGAAGGTGGCGCCAGTTTGCGTGCTGTCCAGGAAATGTTAGGACATGAATCTATTACTACCACTGAAATATATACGCACCTCGACCGCGATTATCTAAGACAAATCATCACGGAATTTCATCCGAGAAAATAAAATCTCTGAAAGTTATTTTACTTCTCTCAGCATTGAATCCAAACCCAGCGTATCCGTTTCCGGCGCATTTATCGGCAATGCGCGTTCCAATTGTTTTGGTTTGTTCCAGGGAGCGGTCGTTCTGCTCGCCATATCGTAACTGATGTAAACAAACAGCGATACAAAAAGTATGAATACGATGATAAATATCCGGCGGTTCCGGTTTGGTTTTTCTTCCATTACTTATTTAATCACGAAATTCTTTTGGAGTTTGATATAAAATAAACCGGCCGGTTTTTGCAGAAACCTCTGCCCAATCCTGATTTTCAAAGTCAATAATCACAAGACTGCATTTCGACATAGAATCCAGATCTTTTCCCGAAAGATACTCTGCAAAATAGGTTATGTCAGGATTATGACCAAAAAGTGCGACCACATTGCTCGTTTCCGGCAAGGCATTTACAGCGCTAAGATATCCCCTTGGCCCCCCATCATACAAAACGTCAACTTTAACAATTTCTGATGCCTGAAAATGTAGCTGATCACCCATGATCACGGCCGTCTGATAAGCACGAGCGGCCGGGCTTGATACGAAATAATCAGGACTTATACCCTTTCCGACCATCCATCTGCCCATCGCCGACGAGTCCGTTTTGCCTTTTCCGACTAGCTCTCTCTCAAAATCCCGAACCATTAACTTCTGGTCTTCGGCGGCGGCATGGCGCACAAGTATCAAAGTTTTTTTCATTGGTATATTTGCTACAAAAATAAAGAATCCGATAGAGGTAATTTGAGGATAACTGGTAAATAAATAGAAAAATTATCTGACATAGAAATTTTACCATTCATTTAACTAAAATTACCTTCGAACATTATTTCATACCATATCTGGCACAATAAATACTTAATTTTGTTGAATCAATATCTGTGAATCTAAAATCATTGCTATACATCGATATGTTACAGTTTTTTAAATACGTCCTCGCAACGCTCGTCGGCATTTTCGCCTTCTTCATTATATCAATTTTTATTCTCATCGGTGTTGGTTCGATGCTTTCTTCGGAAGAAAAAGTAGTTGTCGAAGAAAAATCGGTTTTAAAGCTTGACCTGAACAAGCCAATCCAGGAAATCGGAGTTGAAAATCCATTGGCAGATATCGGCGGACCTTTCGCAGGAAATGAAAACGTAACAGGCTTGAAAGACATTATTGATGCCTTGAAAAGTGCTCAGAAAGACAGCAAAATTAAGGGTATCTATCTAAAAGCAGAAGGTCCGGCAGCAGGTTGGGCAACATTGGAAGAAATTAGAAACCAGCTATTAGAATTTAAAAAATCGAAAAAATTTGTCGTTGCTTACGGCGAATCTTATTCTGAAAAAGGATACTATCTGGCTTCGGTTGCTGATAAAATCTACCTGAATCCGGCGGGGGGAATGGAATGGAACGGTATGTCGGCGGAATACAGTTTCTACAAAGGAACGTTTGATAAACTTGAAATAAAGCCGGAAGTTTTTCGTGTTGGTTCTTTCAAGAGCGCAATCGAAATGTTCTCGCGTGAAAACATGAGCGATTCCAGTAAAAAGCAGTCTGCTGAGTTGATCGGAGCGATCTATGGTAATTTCTTAAAGAATGTTTCAACTTCCCGTAGCGTACCGGTTGACAGGTTGAAAAATTTTGCTGATTCGCTTACGATCGAAAATCCGGAAGCAGCATTGAAAAATAAACTGGTTACAAATCTTGGATACTGGGACGAATTTGAAACAGTAATTAAGAAAGATTTGAGCATCGATGCAGATAAAAATATTTCTTACATCGGTGTTGATAAATACATGAAATCTGACGCGAAACCGGAAGAAGGCGATTTCAATAACCGTGTTGGTGTTTTGGTCGCAGAAGGTGAAATTAATTCGGGAAAAGGAAGTAGCGAATCGATTGGTTCTGACGATTTTGTGAAAGAACTTAAAAAGATTCGTGACAATGATAAGATTAAAGCCATAGTCATTCGTATCAATTCTCCGGGAGGAAGCGCGCTTGCTTCGGATGTGATGTGGAGGGAAATTCAGCTTACTGCAAAGAAAAAACCGGTCATTGCGTCGATGTCTGATGTTGCCGCTTCTGGTGGATATTATATGGCGATGGGCTGTGATAAAATTGTTGCCCAACCTAATACGATCACTGGCTCAATCGGTATTTTCGGACTTATCTTCAACGTGAAAGATTTCATGAACAATAAGTTGGGCGTAACGTTCGATGCTGTAAAAACCAGCGAACATGCGGACTGGCCCACAGCGACTCGGGATATGACTGAGTTTGAGAAATCAATGATTCAGAAAAGCGTAAATGAGGGTTACGAAAAATTCACTGCGAAAGCAGCTGCTGGTAGAAAAATGCCGGTGGAGAAATTAAGAAGTCTGGCGCAAGGCCGTGTCTGGTCTGGTGTGGAAGCAAAAGCAAACGGTTTGGTTGACGAGCTTGGCGGTGTTGATGATGCGATCAAAATTGCTGCAAAAGCTGCTAAATTAAAGGACGGTGATTACCGCGTTCGTTATTACCCTGAGAAGAAAAAGCCTTTTGAAGAATTGCTTTCAAAAATGATGGATGATTCTGAAGAAAAAGCGATGGACAAAAATCTGGGCGATCTTTCTTCTTATGTTAAAATGTATAAAAAACTGATGAACATGGGCGGAACGCAAACCAGAATGCCATTCGAATTAGTAATCAGATAAGCTATAAAGTTTCTAACAAAAAATTCCTGGTCATCAGCACGACCAGGAATTTTTTGTTATGCGTTATTTATAAAATCTTAAACCGGCTTCCCGGTTTCTTCATCAATTTCCTTTCTCACAATCAGTACCGCCTGTTCATTTGGCGAGATCCCGACACCATCTAACCTGGCATAGACTTTCGTAAATTCTGCACCAAAATAAAGGATAATAGAAGAGTAATAAACCCAGGTCAATAAAATCACGATAGATGCGGAAGTACCATAAGTGGCACCCAGATCGGCTTTTCCAATATAAAACGTGATCACAAATTTACCGATCAGGAACAATGTGGCAGTAAAACAAGCACCAATGAGACATTCTTTCCAACGTAAATAGCCGTCCGGAAGTACTTTGAAAATCACAGTAAAAAGTGCGGTTATGATCGCCAATACAATCGCAAGATTCACAATATAAAAGAGAATTACTGAAGCTTCTGAAAAATACTGCGCAAGCCGCGCGCTCAGTACATCTACCATAGCGTTTACGCCTAACGAAACCAGTAACAAAAACCCAAGTGTCAGGATAATCGAAAAGGATAATAACCGGTTTTTTAAATATTGCAACCAGCCCTTTCTAGGTTTTGCCTTAATCGACCATATGAAATTAATTGAGTCCTGAATCTCAGCAAAAACCCCGGTCGCACCAATAACCAAGGTGCCGATACCAATTGCAGCAGCGACGCCGGATTTATTTGAGACTTCTGCATTTTTCAGGATTTCCTGTAATTGGACCGCGGCGTTGTCACCAACCAAACCACGTATTTGTCCAAACAATTCGCCTTGAATAGCGTCTCTTCCAAAAAATAAACTAAAGATAGAAATGATTACCAGCAGCATCGGTGCCAGCGAGAACACTGTGTAATAAGACAGGGCAGCACTTAATTTGAGCCCGTTGTCATTCATGAATTCACTAAAACTTTCGGATAATAAATTGAAGGCAAACTTGATTTTCTTCATCATATGTGTGTTAAAGGAGAATTAATACTATCGAAAGTAACCAAAAAGATTCATGCCAGCCAAGCCGGAAAACAAAAGGAGCCAACTTTCGTAAAAGCTGGCTCCTTTAACTATATCTTGAATCTAAGAATTCTTAAAGCAGTAATCCGGCCAAAGTCGCCGACATATAACTTGCCAGTGTTCCACAGATCAGAGCCTTAAAGCCCAGACGTGCCAAATCAGCCCTCCGCGTTGGAGCCAACTCTCCGATTCCACCCACCTGAATGGCAATAGAACTGAAATTGGCAAAACCACAAAGAGCGAAACTTGTGATGACGATGGTTTTATGATCCAGAGTTTCTTTCATTTTTACCATTTCCAGATAAGCAACAAATTCATTGATTACCATTTTAGTACCCATCAATGAGCCAGCAGCTTCAATATCTTTTCCCGGTACGCCCATTGCCCAGGCGAAAACAGAAAATATTTTTCCAAGAACAAAATTAAAGCTCAGTTGCGGAAAAGAGAAAACACCGCCTATCAAACCTAACAAATAATCCAGCAATGCTACCAACGCGATAAAACCGATCAACATCGCTATTACATTAAAACCTACTTTAAGCCCTTCGCCCGCTCCTGCCGCGATGGCATCCAGTAAATTAGCATGTGATTTTTGAATTTCAAGTTTTACAGCGCCTTTGGTATTAGAAGTTTCCGTTTCCGGAAAAACGATTTTTGAGATAACCAATGCGCCGGGAGCTGCCATCAAACTGGCAGCAATCAAATATGGAGCCGGAACACCAAGGGAAATATAAACTGCCATAACACCGCCGGCAATACAGGCAAAGCTTCCCGTCATGGAAGCCAGAAGCTCTGAATTAGTCATATTTTTAAGGTAAGGCTTGATCATGATCTGCGCCTCCACCTGTCCTACAAACGTACTTGCAACATTGGAGACCGCTTCGGCCCCGCTTACTCCCATTAACCAGTATACGCCTTTAGCCATAGTCGAAACGACGCGCTGCATAATGCCGAGGTGATAAAGCATATTAACCAAAACCGCTACGAAAATAATGGTTGGAATAACCTTGAAGAAGAATACGAAATCGTTACCGGGACCAAATGCTTTTGCCATCAATTCCGGACGCACCAACGTCCCAAATACGAAATCAGCACCTTTATCCGAAAAAGAAAGTAGTTTTTGAACTTTTGCGCCAAGCCACTGAAAAATAGCTTGCCCCGTGTCTGTCCGAAGAATAAATACTGCCAGTCCAAACTGAATTGCCAGTCCCACACCAACCGTACGATAATTAATTGCTTTACGATTGTTTGACATTGCGTAGGCAATACCCAAAATCAATACAATACCAAACAGACCAGTAAATCTTTCCATGAAAATAATTTGTTACCATCAAACCAAGATGCAAAATAACAAACAAATCTATTGGAAGTTACAGGTATGACAAAATAAGATATTGATACGTTAGCAGATCATTGTTAAACAATAAAATTTTCGCCTAATATCTAATAGTTATTAAGCGGTTCCCCTTGAAGCCGGAAACTACAAGAAGCAAAAAATCCTTATTTTCTCACAGCCAGATTCGTACATTGACGGGCAGTCAATTTCCAGCCAGTACCCTCTTTCAGCCACATATCGGTAAAACGACTTTCAGAAGTTTTTGAAGATTTCCTGGCAACTTCGCTTTTTTCGTGGCCCATTACCACAGCCACGTTTTCGGTAATCGTCACTTTTTCGATGACTCTTTCGCTTGAAAACTGCTTCGTCTGATTTTTTTCGAAACCATTTTTCAAATCTGAAAATGTCAGAATTTTATTTCCCGCTGTATTAACAACCAAATCGGGCGACCAAATATCGTACAGCGTTGCGGTATCTGATTTCACCAAGGCCTCGTTTTCCAGAATTTCAAGATTACGTACTTCCTCCTCAAGATTTCTGACGGGAATCTTGTTTTCGGATGGCGTATCAGAAACTTGTTCGATGATAACCCGCGAATCAGAATTCAAAATTCCGGATGGCGTTTTGGATCTTAATTTGAAGGAGGTAGCTACTAAAATTAAGAAAATGAAAATAATTATATTCCTTTTCATGGCTGTGTGTTTTTTAAGTGCTGGTTCTTTATTTTTTGCAAAAATCTTGTGCCAGTGCCCCGGCATTTCGATATGGTTACAAATATTTAAATTAATTATTATGAAAAATAGAGTATAATTACCTGATTTATATATACGTACGAATATTTTTAGGTAACGGTAAATAATAAAAAAAAGGAGAACCGGTTTCCCGACTCTCCCCAATTATTATGAACCTTATACTTATTTAATACCCAAGAACAGGAGCCAGCCACTTCTCAATTTCCTCGAGTGGCATATCTTTTCTTCTTGCATAATCTTCAACCTGATCTTTAAAGATTTTTCCAACAGGGAAATAACGGCTTTCAGGATGCGAGAAGTACCAGCCACTGACACTGCTCGCGGGATACATCGCGTAACTTTCTGTCAACGTGATGCCCAGTTGTTCTGCATTTAACAGATCAAATAATTTACGTTTTTCAGTATGATCCGGACAGGCAGGATAACCCGGTGCCGGACGAATTCCGCTGTATGCTTCTTTGATCAATTCTTCATTCGTAAAGTTTTCGTCCGGTGTTTGCCCCCAGATTTCTTTACGAACACGCTCATGCATTAATTCTGTTAGTGCCTCAACCAGACGGTCACCCAATGCTTTGACCATAATACTGTTATAATCATCATGATCGGCCTCGAACTTCTCTATCAACGGCTCAATTCCAATACCGGCCGTCACCGCGAAACCTCCGATATAATCCATATGTCCGCTTTCCAATGGAGCGACGAAATCCGACAAGCAATAATTAGCAAGACCTTTTGCTTTCTCACTTTGCTGACGCAAGTGATGCAAAACAGTCATGGTATCATTTATCAATTCTCCCCCGTTAATTTGTTCTGCGGTGTGCTGGCTTATTTTATATTCAATATGTTCACTGGAACCATGGCGTTCGCCGGCACTTTCCTGAACCACTTCTTCAAAATGATGTAAAACAATATCATCTTCAATCGAATTCGCCGGCCAGAAACCGATAACTGCTTTCGCTTTCAAGCTTTTATCTCTAATGATCTGCCCCAAAAGAACAGCTGCATCTTCGTACAAGCGCATTGCTTCTTCTCCTACCACTTTGTCTTCAAATATCTTCGGATATTTTCCGTGAAGTTGCCAGGTTTGGAAGAACGGCGTCCAGTCAATATATTTTGCGATGTCCGCCAGATCATAATCATCATACACGCGCGTTCCCAAAAACTGAGGTTTCTTTGCCTTGAAGTTCGTCCAGTCAATTTTTGCTTTATTTTCACGCGCTTTGTTTATTTCAACGTGCGCCTTTTCACCACTTCTTTTTGCGTGATCTTCACGAAGTTTTGCATACTCACCTTTAATATCCAATAAAACCTGCGCCTGGCTCAGATCGCTCTGTATCAGTTTCCCGGCAACAGGAACAGATCTCGACGCGTCTAATACGTGAATAACCGCACCAGAATAATTCGGATCAATTTTAACGGCGGTGTGAATACGCGACGTAGTTGCTCCGCCAATCAGCAAAGGCATTTTAAAATGACGTCGTTCCATTTCCTTCGCAACACCAACCATTTCATCCAGTGACGGGGTGATCAAACCGGAAAGTCCAATGATGTCAACATCATGCTCAATCGCAGCCGCAAGAATTTTGTCGGTCGGAACCATTACACCTAGATCGATAATCTCGTAATTGTTACAACCCAACACCACGCCGACGATATTTTTTCCAATATCATGAACATCCCCTTTTACTGTTGCAAGCAAAATTTTCCCGGCAAAAGAAGAGCCTTCCTGCTTTTCTGCTTCAATATAAGGTTGTAAAAAAGCTACCGCTTTTTTCATTACGCGGGCAGATTTCACTACCTGCGGCAGGAACATTTTTCCTTCACCAAATAAATCGCCGACAATACTCATACCATCCATCAACGGGCCTTCGATAATTTCCAAAGGCCGGTTAAACATTGGCAAACACTCTTCAACGTCTTCTTCGATAAAATCCGCATTTCCTTTTACGAGAGCATGACTGATTCTTTCACGAACCGGCAAAGTCCGCCAGGTAAGATCCGGCCCGGTTGCCACTTTCCCTTTATCTTTTACCGTTTCAGCGAACGCAACCAGTTTCTCGGTTGCTTCTTCGTTACGGTTTAAAAGTACGTCTTCAACCATAACCAAAAGGTCTTTCGGAATTTCATCATAAATCCCGATCTGTCCGGCATTTACAATTCCCATATCCATACCCGCCTTAATTGCATGATATAAAAATGCGGTATGTATCGCTTCACGCACCAATTCATTTCCACGGAAACTGAATGACACGTTCGAAACGCCGCCGGAAACTTTCGCTAACGGCAAATTCGCTTTGATCCATTTAATTGATTCGATAAAATCGACCGCATAATTATTATGCTCTTCCATTCCTGTTGCAACAGTCAGAATGTTCGGGTCAAAAATGATATCCTGTGCCGGAAAACCAACTTCATCTACCAAAATCCGGTAAGCACGGCCACAAATTTCTTTTCTTCTTTCAAGATTATCCGCCTGACCTGTCTCATCAAAAGCCATAACAACGGCAGCAGCGCCATACCGTAACACTGCTCTTGCAGACTCCTTAAATTTCTCTTCACCCTCTTTCAGAGAAATCGAGTTTACAATTGCTTTTCCTTGTACGCATTTTAAACCCGCTTCAATTACTTCCCACTTAGAGGAGTCGATCATTAGCGGTACGCGTGAAATATCAGGCTCAGCGGCGATCAGGTTAACGAAAGTTTTCATCGCTTCCACGCCATCGATCATACCTTCATCCATGTTGATATCAATCACCTGCGCACCGTTTTCAACCTGATCGCGGGCAACAGACAATGCTTCGTCAAACTTTCCGGTACGGATCAGACGCGCAAACATTTTTGAACCCGAAACATTACAACGCTCGCCAATATTGACAAAGTTTGTAAGCTTCGTAATGTCCATTGGCTCCAGACCAGAAAGCTTCAAAATCTTTTCAGACTGAGGAATGACTCTGGGTTTGTATTTTCCGGCCAGGTCAGCAATGACACGAATATGCCCAGGTGTCGTACCGCAGCAGCCTCCGATGATATTGATCAGACTATCCCTCAAAAATCCGTCAATAACTTCGCCCATCTGCTCCGGCGATTCATCATATTCTCCCATCTCGTTCGGCAGACCTGCATTCGGGTGAGCTGATGTATTGAAAGGAGAATTTTTGGCAAGAATTTGTACATACGGGCGCATTAAATCGGCTCCCAATGCACAGTTCAAACCAACTGATAATAATGGCAAATGTGATATAGACGTTAAAAAGGCTTCCGTAGTCTGTCCCGAAAGTGTACGCCCCGATGCATCGGTGATCGTACCGGAAACCATAATCGGTAAAAATCCGTCCGCCCCGGTTTTCCAGCTTGGCAACACTTCGACCAAGCCATTTTTCGCGTCCGTAAAAAATTTATCTATGGCGAAAAGCGCTGCTTTCGCGTTCAATGTATCAAAAACCGTTTCAACCAAAAGAAGGTCACAACCTCCATCAGTCAAACCTTTTATTTGTTCGTAGTAAGCTTCAACAAGCTGATCAAACGTAATAGCGCGGTATCCTGGATTATTTACATCCGGCGATAAGGAAGCAGTACGGTTTGTCGGCCCGATTGAGCCGGCAACAAAACGAGGTTTTTCCGGTTCGCGTTCAGTAAATTCGTCCGCAACTTCACGAGCTATTCTTGCAGATTCAAAGTTCAGTTCATAAACCAACTCTTCCATGCCGTAATCCGCCATCGCGATAGTCGTTCCTGAAAACGTATTTGTCTCAGCTATATCTGCGCCAGCTTCGAAATAAGCTGCGTGAATTTCTTTAATTACATCTGGACGAGTAAGCGAAAGTAAATCGTTATTACCTTTTACATCATGAGGCCAATCTTTAAATCTTTCTCCACTGTAATCGTAATCCTCTAATTTATAGCGCTGTATCATCGTACCCATCGCTCCATCAAGAACAAGAATACGCTCCTTTAAAATTTCCCGAATGTCAAACTTTTGTGCTGTTATCATTATGTCTTTTTCCTGTTACGAAAAATAATCCGCCATTTTTTACTCTTTCAATAAATTAAGCAAGTTCCGGCTGCATACTTATTGATTATACAAATTTACATCACTAGATGTTTTATTCAATAATCTGAAAAAAAATAGACTCTTAGTCTGTTTTATGAGCAATCAGTAAATTATTTATCTACTTTTGAATTGTATTAGTTAATTGTAAAGATAATCTATCTATGTATAATCTGGATGACACGGACTGCAAAATACTGCATTACCTGCAACAGGATGCTACGTTGAAAACGCGCGAATTGTCGGAAAAATTAAATCTTTCTTATACGCCTGTGTATGAACGTATCCGCCGGTTGGAAAAAGAAGGAATAATTAAAAAATATGTTGCGCTGGTTGACAGGGAAAAGGTTGGAAAAAAACTGATGGTTTTCTGTAACATTGCGCTGAAAGAACATTCTCTAACGATGGGTGAAAAATTCGTGAAGGCAGTTCTTGCGATGCCTGAGGTTATGGAATGTTTTAATATTTCCGGAGACTATGATTTTTTACTCAAAATTGTCGTAAACGACATGTCGCAGTACCAGCATTTCCTTATGCAAAAACTTGGAGCACTTGAAAATATTGGAAGTTCTCACAGCCTGTTTGTGATGGGAGAAATTAAAAATACCTCGGAGATCGAAATGTTGGATTCGAAGAGTAAGTAAGGTCTGATAGTATGCAATAGATTAAAAATAAATACGGAGCCGGAAAATCCAGCCCCGTATTCCAACTCACCCCTAACAAAATTTTTCAGTGTCTTTTTGGGCCTTTTCCGCCTGCCGTCTTTTCCAACTCTTTGTTGAAAGTGCCGTCTGCGTTGAATAGGAGTACTTTAACTCTACTGTCAAGTACGATACCCACAAAATATTGTCCATCTGCATTGGTACCTGCTTTCTTAATTTCGGCACCTGCATAATTGGTTGTGATATAACCCGTTATCGTTGCAGGAAGATTGGCAACCGCCACTTCCGTTAGTTTTGCTCTTTTTGCGTGACCTTTCAATTCCGCACTAAAACTTCCATCTGCATTAAAAATTAACCCTTTCGGGGTTCCGTCAGCAAGCAAAATCGAAACCACAATTTTACCGCTCTCATCTTTCGCCGCAAATTTCAAGGTCGAAGATGGATAAGTCGCCGAGATATAGCCTGTGATCACAATTGACAAATCCGCTACCGCCACTTCCGTCAATTTTCCTTTACAGGTACGCGTCGTAACAGAATCAGCTTCCAAAGAAAACCGTGCTGCCGAATTCGCAACAGTCTCCAAACTCACGTCATCAGTGTCCATTGCTGGGCTCATATCTGAGTTGCCCTTCTGACACGATACAAACCAAAAACCTACTGAGGCAATCAACAATAAAACCATCCGTTTCATAATACAAATCCTTTAAAGTGTGCACTGGGTAAAAAGCAACCGTTGCTTTACACGCCATTACGTACAGAAAAAGAAGGTTGTTGCAAACCGCATGATTTTATTTTAAAAACTTTATGCAAAAGTAACCCTTCGTATAGTTAGTTCAACAACTTTTTGACTTTTTCCTAATCCGTTTACTATTAAGAATTTTAAATTACACTGCAATTGAGTACTGATTATCAGCATAATAATTTTTGAAAATATAGATTTCACTTAGACGTATTAAATCCTAAAAGGTTTAACTTCGCAGAAAGATTTTATTAGAATAAATTCTTTGCAACAGATTACCGAACGCATGCGTATCTCCTATTACAAGATTCATATCCTAACAATTTGACACCCTAACTTTGCTATTTGGTAAGAAATCTTCCTTTAATGAAAACGATTTCGGAACAGTCGTTTCTGCATGCATAGCTGGTAACAACCAGGCTCAAAGGTATTTGTATAAGTCATTTTTCGGATATTCAAAGAGCATTTGCCTGCGCTATACCTCAACCACGGAAGAGGCTGAGGAGGTATTGAATGAAGGTTTCCTCAAAGTGTTTAACAACATGGATAAATACGATTCGGCGCATCCTTTCAAAGCGTGGCTTCGTACAATCATGGTGAATACGGCAATCAGTTATTACCGTAAACACAAAAAACATCATGAGGATATGATATCGCTCGAAGATGCGCCTTGTCCGCGTTTTGATGAAGATGTAGTGAGCCAGATAACAGCGGATGAAATTTTACAGCTAGTGCAGGGGATTAAGCCGATCTACAAAAATGTATTTCTTTTATACGTTGTGGACGGATACAATCACCGTGAAATAGCAGACCTATTGCAAATAAATGAGGCTACGGTGCGCTCGCATTATGTGCGGGCAAGAGCCCGGTTGCAGCATTTGATAAAACAGCATTACCCACATCTCTTTCCCAGTGATTGGGGCATAAAGTCATTCAAGAGCAATGAAAACTGATAAATTTGAGAAAACTATACGCCGAAAGCTAGAGAGCATTACGCCCGAATTTCATGAAGATGACTGGACGAAAATGCAGAACTACATGCATGCCCACACGCCTCCGACGTTCTGGCAGCAATATAGTTCGTGGCTTGGATATGCCGCGGCGGCAGCTGTGACCTCCGTCATGGCCTTTTTGTACGTCAACCAGCTTTCGCAAAATGACGATTTGCTGACGGACGTTAAAACACTGAAAACCCAGATTGAGGTAATAAAAAATACTCCGACTGTTATTCAAAAAACCGACACGGTTTATATTGTTCAGCAGCAGCCAGCTGATAATGAAGAACGATATAATCCATACCGCGAAGAACATCGTTTTGTTCCTGTGGAAAAAAATATTCAGGAATCGCTGGCTAACGATGGTTCAGTTGAGAACAGCGTAGATAAAACTAACAGAATATCAGACACTAAAACTGATAATTCCCCAGCTAACGAAGAAAATGGAGTAGTTTCGGTTTTAAAGAAAAATCGCGAGATTCTGGCTAATAACAGTAAATCAGCTAATGATGGGTCAGTCGAAGAAACAATAGTATCTTCAGATCCAAAACCTTCTGAAACTATTGAAAACGGTAATATAAACCGATTCAATGAGAGTGGCTCATTGGCTGCCAGTGAAAATGCCGGTAAAATTAACCGCATTAAAGGCATCGTAAATAACGGAAATTCAGGAAACGGAAATGTCGTTTCAGGATTAAATACCGGATCAAGTTATAACGGCACGGTGAATAACATTGCCTTTGGAAAGACACTTGACAGCAGATTTGACGCTCTTGAAATACAATCTCCGGTACAGGAAAACAATGTTCAGACACTCTCAAGAAGAATGAATTATTCTTTGGCCAGACGTATTTCTCCGAGCCGAGTCAAAAGTGTATTGCTTGCATCAACTGCGAATGGTGCGAAAATGCCCATATCTGAAAAGAACGTTGCTTCCGCAAAAAAGGCTGAAACAACAATACCGAGACTTAACCTGAAAGTGCCTTACCGATTTGGTTTTGCACAACAATGGGAAGGAAGAAATCAGGTTAAAACAATCGTCGCAGAAGTTGTTGTTGCAAAACATTTCTCGGTTTCAACGGGTCTGAGTTGGTTAAAAATCAAACCAAAAGATTTTTATTCGGAAAAGTCATACCGTGAAAAAACGAAAAAGAATTTCAGAGAAGACTACAAACCTCAACTGATGCCTTTTGAAGGGATATCAAATATTAATATCAAGCCTTCAGTGATTCAAATTCCTCTTACGGTCGCTTACCGCAACGATCTTAAAAACGATTTTGCATTCTTTGTAGGTGCCGGAACAAACTTTACGGTTAAACAAAAACAGGATGTTGCATTCGACTGTTATAGAGACTTTTATAACCCAATGAATCCAAAACCGACGGTTATTCGTGAAATCCGTCGAGAACAAGTGACGGAAAAGATGAATCTGAATCTGGTAAATTCATTGAATTTTTCTGCCGGCATTGAGAAAAGTTTCCATCCGGTCGTGTTGCAGGCCGAAGGGTATCTGTATACTTATTTCTCACCGCTTTCACCTCAAGCATCAAAAAGCGGCCCCGGATTCAAAATCAAGCTTTTATACCAGATTGGAAAGAAAATGTAATGACCATCCGGTACGATTCTGAGCATAATAATTGAAAGATGTTCATTAAAAGCCCTATTTTTGGTTTTTATTAAACCATTATGACACTTCGCTTTTGAAATTTGCTGCAATAGATATTGGATCCAACGGTGCCCGTATGCAAATCTCCTCGGTTTTGCAGGATGAAGGTATAACTCGTCTGAAAAAGGTTGAGTATGTGCGTTTTCCGCTCCGTCTTGGACATGACGTTTTTACTGAGGGAAGAATTTCTCCGATGAGTGAAGACCGGATGATAAAACTCATGCTTTCTTATCAGCTATTGATGGAATTACATGAAGTTGAAGATTACATGGCCTGCGCTACTTCGGCGATGCGTGAAGCTGAAAACGGCTATGATGTCCGTGCTCATATAGAACAAAGAACAGGAATTCACATTCAGATTATTGACGGCCAAAGGGAAGCCGAACTAGTTAATAATGTCGTTGTCAAATCATTAAGTGAAGGACAATATCTGCACATTGATGTGGGCGGTGGCAGTACGGAATTAAACCTGTACCAGGACCGTAAAAAAATTGTTGCCAAATCATTCAAACTTGGTTCAGTAAGGTTATTGGAAGGAAAAGAATCTAAAACTGCGTTTCAGAAAATGCAGGAATGGATTACACATCATGTCGATCACTCTCAACCCATTGAAGCGGTTGGTACGGGCGGTAACATCAATAAACTATTTGATCTTTCTTCGAAATTAACGGAAAGCTCGACGAGTCTGGATGAAATTCTGCGGATGAGAAATTATATCGCGCAGTTCAGCCTGCCTGAAAGAATTAATAAACTTCAATTGAACCCTGACCGTGCGGATGTAATTGTACCTGCGGGAGATATTTATACTTCTGCAATGAAATGGGCGGGAGCTACCGTTATCCACGTTCCTGACGTTGGTTTAAAAGACGGTATGTTACAGCTGCTTTACGATCGCGCTTGCAGAAAAAAGAGAGCTTAACGAAAAAGAGAGCTCAAAATTAAGCTCTCTTTTTCAAAAAATATTTTAATGCTATTACCATACCTGCTCCAGGTCTTTCGCAGTGTATTTATGATTTCGGTCAATAAATACACTTTTTTTGCTTTCACGCTTTAAGGCCAAAGGATTTTTTTTGCCGATCTTAGACATAATCGCTACTGGAACCAAGACAATAAAAAAGACAATTGATAACAGTATCCGTCCGTTGATGGCTCCAAGTATTTCAGCCAGTTTGTACCAGCCTTTTACGATCAAATCCCCTGCAACCGGAATTGCAATACTGATCACGCCAACGGCTGCTGCCCCGATAAGGAAATAAGGATAACGGGATTTGAAAATAAAGTATAAAACAACCAGACCGGTTACGATAACCAGCTGTGCTTTGGCTTTTTCTGACTCACTCATTTGTTTTAGATATAGGATATAAAGAACCCCGACTTCTTTATTAGAAGAAACGAAGGCCGATTAGCAATTGAAAAAAAGCCGTCAACAGGAAATATGCTGACGGCTTTTTTAGCTAGAATAAGGTATAGATGAACGGCGCAACTGCTGAACCACCGCCGATTACGATCAATACACCAATTAATAACAATACGATGATGACAGGAGCAAGCCACCATTTCTTGCGTTCCTTCATAAAGGCGAATAAGTCTGTTAGAAAATCCATTTGTTGATATGTTTTAGATTCAAAGGTATCAATTTTTTTTCATCGCCTCAAAGAGCCGGTCAGCGATAAGTCCGTTAAGCACAGCACTTCCATGTCCGTCGTTCTTTCCAACCACACGATCTTTTTCAGGAATTTTAACAATTCCATCGTTCAAGGTAACCACTGTCACACCATGTGCACGAAGATAATCCTCCACCGGTTTGGTATAGCTTGCGCTTTTATCCAGCTGAAATAGAAACGGGATAAATACGGCATACATTTTCGCTCCTGTGCTATCCTTATAAGCAACCATTTTAGATAGGTCGCGAAGGTGGGCATTAAGAACGGTCGTGTCAGTATAGGCAGTTTGTACAAACTTTTCAAACGTACTGAAAGCCGTATGAGGAAGCTGCCAGTAAATAAAATTCGGCAGGTAAAAACGCTTTACCAACGTTGCCATCGGCCCTTTCAAATCACCATACGGTGCCGCCCCCGAAAGCGAAAGACCTTTTTCTCTTCCTACTTTTTCAATATCGTTAGGAAAATATTGAAGAACGATAACATCCGGTTTTACTGGAAATTCTTCCAGTCGTTTTGCTTCATCTCTCGTATCAGCACCTGAAACTCCAAGGTTATAAACCGTGTACTGTGATTTTCCGAGTTTGTCTTCAAGCTGATCAGAAAAACGCTCTGTCACACTTTTCAAACCATGACCAGCCGCAAACGAATCACCGATAACAAGTACTTGTTTTTTCCCTGCCTCTGTTGTTGTTACTTCTTTATCATGATATCCCAACTGATTAACTGGATTCCAGTATTTTTCCCACCAGATCTGTGAAGCTTTAGACAAAACTCCTTCATGACTTTGAGGAATATACATGAAAATAATTTCCAGGAATATCAGCGTGATAATCAACGGAGTTGCAATTGTAACAATATTGGCAAGAATTCCTTTTGCCTTACTTTTTACGACACCGTAATAAAAAATCCTCAGTATTTCGATGACAAGTAAAAGCCAGAAAAACGATTTTGTAACACGAAGATGCCAGTTATCGCTTTGCGGAGCGCCTGGATATTCAAATGTGATATGAAAACGATCCGGGTAAAAAAGGAAGATAAACAATACTCCCAAAAAAATGATCCGGATTATACTGGTAACTATTTTAGACGTCATGTGAATGCAGCGTGCGGTAATTTAAAAGGTAAAATAAATGGTCTAATCTAAAACGAATTCTTCCTGCCAGTTATCTTTCTCCATCCATTCCGGCTGCTTTTTCTTGTCAAAAATATAGTTCCCTACGACAAGGTAATCCATTTCAGTTCTCATAAAACAACGGTATGCATCGTTTGGAGTATTTACGATAGGTTCCCCGCGAACGTTAAAACTCGTGTTAACAACCACAGCATATCCTGTCAGATTTTTAAACGAATTGATCAATTCATAGTACCGGGGGTTCGTTTCCTTATGAACCGTCTGGATCCTCGCCGAGTAATCAATATGTGTTATTGAAGGTAAATCCGAGCGCTCAAAATATAATTTTTCGCGGAGATCCATCGCATTGTAATTCGCAGGAACAGGCTTTCTTCTGCTTTCCGCAACCGGGTGTACCAGCAACATATAGGGAGAAGTGCCATCGTAATCAAAATAATCCGCGCAATCTTCTGCCAGAACAGATGGCGCAAACGGACGGAAAGATTCGCGGTATTTAATTTTCAAGTTCAGTTTTTTCTGCATTTCAGCATTTCTCGGATCACCAAGAATACTTCTTCCGCCTAAGGCGCGTGGCCCGAATTCCATGCGTCCCTGAACCCAGCCTACAACATTACCTTCTGCAAGTAATTTTGCGGCTTCGTCTGCCAGTTCTTTAAAGTTTTCGTAATGTGTAGAAACTGCTTTATATTTTTTGGCAGCAAGCTCGACTTCAAGATCTGAGAAAGTTGGACCAAGATAGGATCCGCGCATCGCATCTGCTTTCCAGGTAACCTTGCGTTCCTGACCAAAGAAAATGTGATAAGCCGCCTGAGCTGCACCCAAAGCTCCGCCCGCGTCACCTGCGGCCGGCTGAATAAATATTTCTTTGAAGATATTAGCCTTTTGTAATTTCCCGTTGGAAACACAGTTCAAAGCAACACCGCCCGCCATACATAGATAATCTGCACCGGTTAAGCGTTTAGCTTCTTTGGCCATCCGGATCACGGCTTCTTCTGTAATATTCTGAATAGCCAATCCTAAATTACAGTGAACAGATTCAAGCGCATCCTCAGGTTTTCTGGTTTTGAATCCAAAAAGTGCCTCCCACTTATGCTCGTTCACCATTTTCAATCCGGTTGCATAATCAAAGAATTCCTGATCAAGCCACACCGAACCGTCTTCTTTTAGTTCAATTAATTCTTCAAGAATAATTTTCTCGTATTTCGCAATATCCGGTGAAGTAGGATCGCCATACGGCGCCAGCCCCATCAGCTTATATTCGCCTGAATTAACCCTGAAACCAAGGAAATAGGTAAATGCAGAGTATAATAATCCCAGCGAATGCGGGAATCTAAGTTCTTTCAGATTGGTAATATCTTTCCCTTCTCCAAGACAAATGGAAGCAGTTGCCCACTCACCTACGCCGTCGACGGTCAAAATCGCTGACTTTTCAAATGGAGATGGATAATATGCGCTGGCTGCGTGAGATAAATGATGTTCGGGAAAAAGCATCTTCACTGGTTTCTTTTTATCGTAACCCAGCTTTTCAAGCTCCTCATTGATCAATCTTTTAAGGAACATTTTTTCCTTAATCCAAACAGGCATAGCCGTAAGAAACGACTTAATACCTTTTGGGGCAAAAGCGTAATATGTTTCTAATAACCTTTCGAATTTTAAAAGAGGCTTGTCATAAAATACGATGGCATCCAGATCATTTAGTGAGATTCCACCATACTCCATGCAAAAACTTACTGCATTTGAAGGGAAACCTGGATCGTGCTTTTTACGCGTAAAACGTTCTTCCTGAGCTGCTGCAACTATTTCACCATTATCGATAAGCGCGGCGGCTGAATCATGGTAAAAAGCTGAAATTCCTAAAATTTTCATTTAGAATTAATTAATTAACTAAATTTCTTAGTGTGAACGTGAATGTCAATAAAGTGCCAAATATAGGTAAATATGCCTTATGCACATAAATTAATTCCTTTGTGGACGAGGACAGCTATTTAACGGTCACATTAAGCAGGCTATATTTTTTTAATCCTAAATCTGTATAAATCAAGGACAAGCATTTTCAGGCACGTTTCCCGGTTAAATAAGCCAATGATATATACCTACGCGGAAGGTATTTTTTTGGATTAAAGGAAAAATTAAATTTTTGTTAAACGCTTTCTTTGCTTAAAACTTTGGTCGGTTTATTGTTTTCGTCAAGCGCTACAAATGTAAATAAGCCGGAAACCGCTTTTTCTCTGCCTTGTTCATACATCTGCTCAACGAAAATATCCACCCGTACTTTCATGCTCGTATTTCCTATTTCCACAACCGTCCCCACAAGTTCGATGATCGTTCCTGCTGCAATCGGATGAGTAAAATCGATTCTGTCAGAAGAAACGGTGACGCAACGGAGCCGCGTAAAACGGGTGGCGGCAATGAATGCAACTTCATCCATCATAGATAAGGCAGTTCCACCGAAAAGCGTATCATAATGATTTGTATTATTTGGGAAAACAGTTTTAAAAACTCTTGTTTCCGATAGTTTAATTCTCTCTTCTAAGTTCATAATCTTGAAAAAACAAATCTCCCGGCATCAATGATAACCGGGAGATTCTATATTATATTAATATAGTTTTATTACTGTGCTATTCTTACCGATTCGCGCAGCAAGTTAGCCGCAGTTATCATATTTCGCAAGGCGGCTTCTGTTTCCGGCCATTTTCTTGTCTTCAAACCACAGTCCGGATTTACCCAAAGATTACGTGCAGGAATTACACTTAAGGCCTTTTCCAATAACGCAACAATCTCATCAACCGTTGGTACACGCGGCGAGTGAATATCATAAACGCCCGGCCCGATTTCGTTTGGATAATTGAAATCTGCAAACGCATCCAGCAATTCCATTTGCGAGCGTGAAGTTTCAATCGTGATCACATCCGCATCCATCGCAGCGATTGAATCAATGATATCGTTGAATTCCGAATAACACATGTGCGTATGAATTTGGGTTTGATCTGCCACACCAGCGGCACTCAGACGAAACGCATCCACAGCCCATTTCAGATATGTTTTCCAATCAGATTTACGCAACGGCAAACCTTCACGAATCGCAGGTTCGTCAATCTGAATGACTTTAATTCCGGCTTTTTCAAGATCAGTTACTTCATCACGAATCGCAAGACCGATCTGGAAAGTAGTATCTTTTCTTGGCTGATCGTCGCGTACAAACGACCATTGTAAAATAGTTACCGGACCGGTCAGCATTCCCTTGACAAGTTTTTCTGAATTTGCCTGAGCAAAAGCAGACCAGCGGATCGTCATCGGTGCCGGACGTTCCACATCTCCGTAAATAATCGGCGGCTTCACGCACCGGCTACCGTAACTTTGAACCCAACCATTTTCTGTGAAGACAAACCCGGAAAGTCTTTCTCCGAAATATTCCACCATATCGTTGCGCTCAAATTCACCATGGACGAGCACATCGATACCCAATTCTTCCTGCCAGCGGATTGAGCTGATCACTTCCTCTTCAATTATCCTTTCATATTCTTCGAAAGACAAAGTACCTTTTTTCAAACGAGCACGTAATTGGCGAACGTCGTCTGTCTGCGGAAAAGATCCAATTGTTGTCGATGGGAAAAGTGGAAGTTTCAGTTTTTCCAATTGAATCGTTTGGCGTAAAGCAAACGGGCTGACACGTTCAAAATCAATTTCCTTAACAGCTGCAACACGATCTTTAACCTCTTGTTTGTGGATCAGTGAGGATCTACGGCGACTTTCTATTGCAGTTTGATTTGTAACAAAAGCTGCGTCAGATTTATAATCAGTACCAGCCAGTTTTGCCAAAGCGGAAACTTCATGTAATTTCTGTTTTGCAAAGGCCATCCAGTTTTTAATTTCCGGCGTTAAAACAGCTTCATTATGTTCAAGATCCAGATCATGCGGGCTATGCAATAGTGAAGAAGAAGGCGCAATTAGAATACGATCTGCACCTAAAACATTTAGCGCTTGCTGAATAAAGTCAAGTGATTTCTGGTAATCGTTTTTCCAGATATTTCTTCCATCAACAATGCCTATCGAAAGTAATTTTGACGAATTGACAAATTCCTGATTTTCCAGAATTTCAGGCAAACTTTCAGCACCACGGGTCACATCGATATGCAGAGCAGCAACAGGAAGACTCGCTGCGAGCGAAACGTTTGAATCCAGCGCACCGAAATAAGTTGCCAGTAAAATTTTCAGATTCGGAACAGCTTCCTGAATTTTTTGATAAGCAAATTCTAGCGCTTCCTGTTCTTCCTTACCTAAATCCAAAACCAGGCAAGGCTCATCTAGCTGTACCCATTCGGCACCACGTTTCGCCAGCTCTTGCAAGATTTCAATATATACCGGAAGTAATTTTTTAAGTAACTTGATACGCTTGAAACCTTCTTCTTTCTCTTTTCCCAATACTAAAAAAGTAACAGGACCAACCAGCACTGGTTTGGTCTGAATTCCTTTTTGCCTCGCATCTTCAAATTCAAGAATAACTTTATCTGAATAACGGTTAAATTCCTGATCTTTTACGAATTCAGGTACGATGTAATGATAATTGGTATCGAACCATTTCGTCATTTCCATTGCTTTTATATCAAGGCCGTCGCGCTGAACGCCACGCGCCATAGCAAAATACAAATCCAGTTCGCGGTTTGATTTCCCGTCAATTAATTGTTGATAACGTTCCGGAATGGCACCTACTAAAAGGGAAGTATCCAAAACCTGATCATACAATGAAAAGTCATTAGAAGGGATCAGATCAATTCCAGCTTCCTTTTGCAGCTGCCAGTTGCGGTGACGGATTTCACGCCCGACTTTTTGAAGTTCATCTTTGGTGATTTTTCCGGTCCAGAATTGTTCGCTGGCTTTTTTGAGTTCTCTTTGGCTCCCTACACGAGGGTAGCCCAAATTGTGTGACAACATAAAACATGTGTTAAAGAGTTAATAAAAACCCTTTGGAATGCCCTACCCGTCCTTTTTTAGTTGAAAGCTGAGAGTTAAAAGCGCTGCCGCTCGGTTGAAAGTGACCTAGCCAAGGGCTGCAACTTTTGAAATTTCCGATCATTTTATTAACCCCTTGATCGAAAACCTTTAACTATCTACTTGCCGCTGCTGCGGCCGCTAAAACAGTACGTTTTGGTGTCAGTTTTCAATCAAACTATTTTGTACAATGTTGATTAAACATATCTCCGAAATTGAATTTTGAAGATAATAATCTGACAGCAATACATTTGTAAAATCAATGCGTGACAAAACCCCAGACGTGAGGGAATGGCCATTGAGGGTAAAGGCAAGTCTCCTGGCTTGTACCATTTTTACCGCCCTTCTCATCATAAATATGACAATGGGTCGCGAGGGTAAAAACTTTCCTGATAGTTCAGGACGGCACTTACAGTAGCACGACTGCCCGTGAATTTCACACGGTTCCTTTTTAATTTCTGCTTGTCTGGCTGAGGGAACCAAAAGCGAAAACCATTACCCCGATTGACGGGCGTTCACAAAGAACAGAGGCAAAGTTATAGAAAAAAGAAGCTCAAAATAACGAGGTTTCTGATTTAAGTGAAGAGGTTACTTATTGAAAATCTGTGTAGATAAATTATCTTTTTGAGGAAGGGAATTGCAGGTTGAAAAGTGTTTTTTTCAACTCGTCTGCATTGCGAACTCCAATTTTAGTTGCCAATCCAGTTTTCAAGCTTAATTTCTGTCATTTGAGCCAGAAGGGGTTAGTGCAGCCAAGTAGTCAGAAGACTCATTACTTCCCCAAGTTTCAAAAAGCGTGATGAGAGAATCTTCATGTGGCATAACTGCTTCCTTTATAGTTTTGAGACTTTATAACACAATATATTGTACTAATTTAACGGTTTTTACTGAACTTTACCCTCTAAATCTGATTCATTCATTTTACATAATTATTACCGTCATAAAATGGAATACCGTATAGAAAAAGATACCATGGGCGAAGTGCAGGTACCTGCTCATGTATATTGGGGCGCTCAAACGCAACGCTCTATCCAGAATTTCCCGATTGCTCAGGATATCAATAAAATGCCGAAGGAAATTATCCGCGCATTCGCATACCTGAAAAAAGCAGCAGCGATCACCAATGCTGAAGCAGGCGTTCTTCCAAAGGAAAAAAGCGATCTGATCGGAAAAGTTTGTGACGAAATTTTAACAGGTGGCCTGGAAGATCAATTCCCTTTGGTGGTTTGGCAGACGGGCTCAGGAACGCAGTCCAACATGAACTGCAACGAGGTTATCGCGTATCGCGGCCACGTTTTGCAAGGCGGCGGTCTGGCGGATAAAACCAAATTTTTACATCCAAATGACGATGTAAATAAATCGCAGTCTTCCAATGATACATACCCGACTGCAATGCACATTGCGGCCTACAAAATTCTGATTGACGTAACAATTCCCGGAATTACTAAATTACGAGATACATTAAAAGCAAAAGCGGAAGCCTTCAAACATGTTGTCAAGATCGGCCGTACACACTTTATGGATGCTACGCCTTTAACCCTTGGGCAAGAATTCGGCGGTTATGCTTCTCAATTGGATCATGGTTTACGTGCCATTTACAATACACTTTCTCACCTTTCTGAATTGGCATTGGGTGGAACTGCGGTAGGAACTGGTATCAATACACCAGAAGGTTATTCTGAAAACGTTGCAAAACATATTGCTTTGTTAACCGGACTTCCTTTTATCACGGCTGAAAATAAATTTGAAGCATTGGCTGCTCACGACGCAATTGTTGAAGCACACGGTGCTTTGAAAACAGTGGCCGTTAGTCTGATGAAAATCGGAAATGACATCCGTATGTTATCTTCGGGCCCGCGTTCAGGAATTGGCGAAATCCATATTCCGGACAACGAGCCGGGAAGCTCGATCATGCCTGGGAAAGTGAATCCAACGCAATGCGAAGCCATGACGATGGTAGCGGCACAGGTAATGGGAAATGACGTTGCGATCAGCATCGGAGGCTCAAACGGACACTTTGAATTGAACGTTTTCAAACCATTGATGGCTTACAATTTCCTTCATTCTGCACGTTTGATCGGTGATGTTTGTGTTTCGTTTAATGATAACTGCGCGATTGGTATCGAACCATTGCATGAAAATATCAAGAAACATGTGAATAACTCGCTAATGCTTGTTACTTCTCTGAACACGAAAATCGGTTATTATAAAGCTGCCGAAATCGCTCAGACTGCACATAAAAACGGTACGACTTTGAAAGAAACGGCGGTTGCATTGGGTTATGTAACACCAGAAGAATTTGACGCCTGGGTTAAACCGGAAGAAATGGTTGGCGAGATCAAATAATCTCAATAAATCGAATAATATTATAGCCCTGCGCATTTGCGTGGGGCTTTTTATTTACTTTGTGCTACAATTTCCTAAAATCCTTATTTATGTTATTCCGATTTTCAAAAACCTTTCTGCTTCTCACTTTCTTCATCCAGATCTCCTTTTTCGGTTATTCTCAAAAAACAGATAAACAGAATTCCCTGAAACTCTGGTACGATGCTCCTGCCAAAGACTGGATGACTCAGGCTTTGCCTATTGGAAATGGATATCTTGGTGTCATGTTTTTCGGTGATCCGGTGGAAGAACGTTTGCAATTTTCAGAAGGAAGCTTGTGGGCGGGGGGAAAAGGCGCAAACGAGGAATATAATTTTGGATTGAGAAAAGATGCTTATAAAACACTTCCAAAAGTAAGAGAACTGCTTGCACAGGGAAAGCTGGCGGAAGCAGATAAATTGGCCAGCGCGGAAATGACCGGTATTATTCACGAAAATAAAGAAAATACGCCGTCAAGCGATTTCGGTGCACAGCAAACGATGGGCGACTTGTATATAAGCGTTTCCCATACAGGTGAAATAAAAAATTATCGCCGCGAACTGGATATTTCCAACGCGACCGGCAAAGTCTCCTACGAAGTTGGTAAAGAAAAATTTGAACGTACTTACTTCGGAAATTATCCGTCACGGGTGATGGTCTACCATTTCAAATCGACTTCACCAGAAAGTTATTCTATCCGTTTTACGACACCGCATAAAAAGGAATACGAAAAATTTGATAAGAACCAGTATGTCTTTGGTGGAAGTCTGAAGGATAACAAGCAGGAATTTGAAACAACTTATCGTCTGGAAACTGATGGAAAAGTAAGTTATCAAAACGGTATTGTTAGTGTTAAAAATGCAAGAAAAATTACAGTTGTCCACACTGCTGCGACGGAATACACCTATCAATTCCCGAACTACAAAGGGAATGATTATAAGAAAACCAACCAGCAGGTAATGACTTCCGTTGCTGGCAAAAATGAAATTGCACTTCAAACCGAACAGCAAAAGGATTATAAAAACTTGTTCGACCGTGTTTCTTTGAATCTTGGCACTGAAAACGCGAATTCTCTTCCAACCGACAAAAGACAACTTGCTTATTTCAAAGGTACGCCTGATCCGGGTTTTGAAGTTTTGTATTTTCAATATGGACGGTATCTGATGATTTCTTCAACCCGCCCAGGTACAATGCCGATGAGTTTGCAGGGAAAATGGAATGATAGCACAAATCCCCCCTGGGCGAATGATTACCATACCAATATCAACATGCAAATGTTGTACTGGCCGGCGGAAGTCACGAATTTGTCAGAATGTTATCTTCCTTTATCTGATTTCACTAAATCAATTGTGGAACCTGGAAAACTTGCGGCAAAAGAATTTTTCAATACCCGTGGCTGGACAGTTAATACGATGCTGAATGCTTATGGGTTTACTTCTCCGGGATGGAGTTTTCCATGGGGATTTTATCCGGGTGGCGCAGGTTGGTTAAGTCAGCATTTATGGGAACATTATGCTTTCACTAATGATAAAGAATATTTAAAAAACACTGCATATCCGATTATGAAGGAAGCTTCATTCTTCTGGATTGACTATCTGACCAAAGGCAAAAGCGGATTCCTGGTTTCATCTCCCTCCTATTCTCCCGAACACGGCGGAATTTCTACGGGTGCTTCGATGGATCATCAAATTGCCTGGGACGTACTTTCCAACACTATTCTGGCCAGTCAAATCCTGAAAACGGATGCGGATTTTGCAAGCGAGGCACAAAAAGTAAGAGATCAGATAGAGCCTCCACAAATCGGTCGCTGGGGACAGTTACAGGAATGGAACGAGGATGTTGATGATTCAACCAATAAACACCGTCACGTTTCTCATCTTTTTGCCCTGCATCCTGGCCGTCAGATTTCTCCTACCGCAACGCCTGAATTTGCCAAAGCAGCAAAAGTTACCTTGAATGCACGCGGCGATGAAGGAACGGGCTGGTCGCTGGCGTGGAAAGTTAATTTCTGGGCGAGATTACAGGATGGTAATCGTGCTTATTCTTTGTTCAAAAGAATTCTTCGTCCGGTTGGCGATAAGGCAGAAAACATGATGAATGGCGGTGGATCCTATTCAAACTTACTTTGCGCCCATCCACCATTTCAGCTGGATGGAAACATGGGTTCAACGGCTGGAATCGCGGAAATGCTTTTGCAATCCCAAGCAGGTGTAATTGAATTATTGCCCGCATTACCAGACTCATGGCCAACAGGCTCTATAAAAGGCCTGAAGGCCCGTGGAAATGTGACGGTTGATGAAGAATGGAAAAACGGAAAGTTAGTTTCCGCTACATTGGTTCCCGGAAATTCGGGTAAACAGACATTAAAATTAGGAGCGAAAACGTTGGAAGTTGATTTGGTTCAAGGTCAGGCAAAGAATGTTTCGGTCGATTTATTCAAGTAAGAATTTTGGGTATTGGTTCTTTCAATTTAATTATTTGAAATCCCATTATAAAACTCGATTCATGAAACATGAACATCCGGGAAGAACTTTTAAAACAACAGATCCACTTCAAAAAGCACGCGATCACAATCACGGAACATGCCATTTTAACTAATGAAAATTTCAAAGAACTGATCGATTGTTTTTTGTCGGATAATGTTCGGGTTGCGCAGCGTGCGGCTTGGAGTGTTAGTTGGGCAGCGCAGAAACGACCGGAATTAGTCCAGCCTTATGCCGGCGTTTTGATTAGCCAGGTGAAAAGAACCGACGTACATAATGCCGTGATCCGAAACAGTTTGCGCATTTTGGAAGATCTCGACATTCCCGAAGAATTTCATGGGGAAGTTATGGATGCCTGCTTTCAATTTTTACAAAAACGAGATACCGCGATTGCAATTAAAGCTTTTGCATTAACAGTGCTCTTTAATTTGTCCAAAATTTATCCGGATATTAAAAATGAGCTGCGGGTTATTATTGAAGAAAATATGGATTATGAAACCGCCGCCTACAAGTCGCGCGGCAGGAAAATTCTTGCTAAACTTTAAGTTACTCGTCTGGATAATCGGCGTTGCGGAAGTTTGTCTGTTGGTTTTGAAAACGTAGCTTTAAGGATCGATTTACAAAATCGTTTTCACCGGCTTATAAATCAATTCAAAATATAATTGAAAAAATTGCAGGTAAAAACCGGGATATATTACCTCTTTAAACATAAAAACGATGATCATATACTGTCACGCAAATCTTGACGAAGGGCTTCGAAAACGATTAACAGAAGCACTTACTCCAAAATATACTATACATTTTCAAGCAGATACACAGTCAAAAGTTGAAGCACAAAATTTATTCAACGACGCGGACTATATATTAGGAAATCCGCCATTGGATTGGTTTTCAGAACCTTTAAATAATTTAAAATTCTGGCAGCTGGATTCCGCCGGCTTTGATCAATATGCGACGGTCCGCTTAAATGGCGCAACAAAAGTTTCTAATATGGGCGATTGGTTTGCTCGTCCTTGCGCTGAATCTATCATTGGCGGCGTTTTAGCACTATACCGCGGACTCGATAAATTGACGTTATTAAAAGAAAAAACCGAATGGATCGGATCGCCTTTGCGTGCTGAACTTCGGCTGCTTTCAGGACAGGAAGTTGTGATCCTTGGCGCCGGGACCATCGGAAGTACAGTGAAGAATTTTCTTCAGGGCTTCAATTGTAATCTTCATTTAATGGCCAGAACTTCCCCGGATGCAGACATTCATTCGAAAGAAGAATTATTTGACGTTTTACCAAATACCGATCTGGTTATTAACACCCTTCCAGGATCCGCCAACCAGTTTGCGGATCAGGCTTTTTTTGAAAAAATGAAAAAAGGAAGCGTTTATGCAAGTGTTGGCCGCGGAAGTACGACTGACGAAAAAGCATTGATCGAGGCTTTAAATTCAAAACATTTGGACGGAGCGGTTTTGGATGTTACCGAAGTAGAGCCGATTCCAAATGATAATCCGCTTTGGAAAATGGAAAACGTGATACTGAGCCAGCATACCGGTGGCGGACATGCGAATGAACACGTCGGAAAAGTTGATCTTTTTCTAAATAATCTGATGACGCTGGAAAGTGGCGGAAGCCCGATCAACGAAATAAATCTTGCCAAAGGCTATTAATAAAATTGAAACGGTTTTCTTGAATTGATAGAAAATCTACAACCTAAAAGTAATGATAAGTACAGAAGAGAAAACAGCCGAAAGGATACAAAAAAGATACATTGAACAGTTTGGTGACAATACCGGAGCAAAAGATTTCCGGCTTTTTCGTTCACCCGGAAGAATAAATCTGATTGGTGAGCATACCGATTATAACAACGGATTTGTATTACCGGCGAGCGTAGACAAAGCTGTCTACTTCGCAATTTCTCCACGGACGGATAACCAGGTAATCTTACATGCCGTCGATTTAAACGAAACCTATACTTTTTCAGTTGAAGATATTTCCAAACCAGATCAGAAATGGGCATATTTTCAATTGGGAATTATTGAGCAGATTTATAAAAATGGCTTAAATATCGGCGGATTTCAGGCTGCCTTTGGTGGTGATGTTCCTCAGGGTGCTGGTATGTCATCGTCTGCTGCACTGGAATGCTGCTTATTATTTGCGCTCAATGAAGTTTTCAGCCTTGGGCTTGACCGTTTTTCAATCGTAAAAATGGCACAAAAAGCAGAGAATGAATATGTTGGTGTGCAATGTGGTATTATGGATCAGTTTGCTTCCGGTTTTGGAAAACAAGAAGCAGTAATTCGCCTTGACTGCCGTTCACTTGAATATCAATATTTTCCTTTTCCAATGGACGAGTATCTTATCGTTCTTTGCAATACGCTGGTTGAACATTCACTGGCAAGTTCGGAATATAACACGCGCCGTCTTGAGTGCGAAAAGGGCGTTTCAATCCTTCAAAAATATTATCCCGAAATTAAAAGTTTGCGTGATGCTACTCCTGAAATTGTTGAAGAACATAAAGATGAATTGGGAGATGTTGTTTACCGCCGCTGCAAATTCATGACCGAAGAAATCGAACGCGTTCAGGTTGCATGCGATTTTTTAACGGCTGGCGATCTTAACAGTTTTGGATCAAAAATGTACGAAACGCACCAGGGATTGCAGCATGAATATGAGGTGAGCTGCGATGAACTTGATTTTTTAGTAGAACAAACATTAAATGACGACTCGGTAATCGGTGCCAGAATGATGGGCGGCGGTTTCGGCGGCTGTACGATTAATCTTGTAAAAAAAGACGCCGCTGACCAGTTTGAAGAAAAAATGAAAAAAGCTTATCAGGAAAAATTCGCGATCGATATGCCGTGTTATCGGGTACGGATTACTGATGGAACTGAGGAAATTGTATTAAATGCTTAAACCTTAATATTTCCGGAAATACCTTTATGAAAAAACGATCATTAATATTCGCTGCGCTGATTGGCATTGGCCTGATGAGCTGCTCTAAAACCAAAAACGAAAACGAAAGTAAAACAATGACCAGTACGATTTCGAAAGAAGTATTCGGAGACCTTCCCGACGGTAAAAAAGCAGATCTTTATACGCTTACCAATGCTAACGGGATGACGGTAAAAATTACCAATTACGGTGGGATTATTACTGAATTAACAGCAAAAGACAAAGACGGAAAATGGGAAGACGTTGTTCTCGGCTTCGATTCTCTGGCGCCCTATCTTGCAGAAAACCCTTTTTTTGGCGCATTGGTTGGTCGTTATGGAAATCGTATTGCCAAGGGAAAATTCACGCTCGATGGCAAAACGTACACCTTGCCAATTAACAACGGGCCGAATGCTTTACATGGCGGAATTAATGGATTTAATAAAAAACTTTGGAACGCAACTGAAATCAAACAAGATTCCGTTGTTGGTCTTGAACTAACATATTTGAGTAAGGACGGCGAAGAAGGTTATCCCGGAAATCTGAATGTGAAAGTGACTTATACACTGTCAAATGAAAACGGACTTCGCATTGACTATGAAGCAACAACAGATAAAAACACTGTTGTGAATTTGACAAATCACTCGTATTTCAACCTGACTGCTTTAAAACGTGATATTCTCAACCACGAGGTTTCAATTAAATCAGACAGTCTGGTGCCGGTTGACGCGACATTAATTCCGACTGGAAAATTGCAGCCTGTCAAAGGAACGCCATTTGATTTTAACGAACCAACTTTGGTGGGAAAAAGAATTGATGATAATTCAGACGTACAAATTAAAAACGGCGGCGGATATGATCATTGCTGGGTTTTAAATCGTGCAGATAAAAGTCTGTTGCTTTTTGCTACGGTGAAAGATCCTGAAAGCGGCCGCTTTATGGAAGTGTATACCACAGAACCTGCTGTTCAATTTTACACGGGAAATTTCCTTGATGGAAAACTGACTGGAAAAGGTGCAACGTATGCCAAACGTTTCGGGCTTTGTCTGGAAACAGAGCATTATCCGGATTCACCAAATCAACCACAATTCCCATCGACTGAATTGAAACCTGGTGAAACTTACAAAACTTCCACGGAGTATAAATTTTCAGTAAAATAAGTATAAAGCAAAAGTGGCTTTGGCTAAACATTTGCAGACTAATAACCCAAGGTAGAAATCTTGGGTTATTTTTTTATGCCTAACCCAAAAACGAATCAGACTTTATTGACATGATAATCCGGCCGATGAATTATCTTTGCGAAAAAATATTGCAATTAATTCCATCAACATGCTAACGAGAACCGTAAAAATCAGCAACGTCACCAACCTATCCGATGCCCGTTATTGTGCTGGTATGGGTGTTGAAATGCTGGGATTTTCCATTGATCAAGATTCCCCTAATTATATATCCCCCAAGAAGTTCGAAGAAATTTGCTCATGGCTTGCCGGCGTTCAACTTGTTGCTGAATCCAGCCAAAGTGATCCTGAGCAGCTGTTGAAATCTCTTGCCGAATATCCCGTGCATTACGTTCAGGTCGAAACTCCTGGTCTGCTCACTTATCTGCAAAGCGAGCTGAATCTTCCTTTGATCCTGCGCGTAAGTGTTGATACCTACGATGCCAATGATATTTATTCCATCCTGAGCCGCTATGGCGATGAAGTTGCTTACTTCCTCCTTGAAAGCGACGCAAACCTTGCACTTACGGAAGACTGGATCGATGTTTTGAGCAAACTTGCCAAGGAATATCCAATCCTTATCGGTTTTGGACTGGACGATGAAGTTACTGTAAATAAACTAACTGATACGTTTCCTGAAATAGGCATTGCTTTGCGTGGAAGTGAAGAGATCCGTCCTGGTTATAAAGATTTCGGAAGTATGATGGACATTCTTGAAGCATTGGAAGAAGAGTAAAATCATTTTTAGCTTAGCTAAAATATCACAATAGTCAGTTCAAAGAACAAAATTTAAGAGAATTGCCCTCAAATCGGAACCTGTTTAAGTGGATTTAAAAGTTTAAAAATCGGAAATCATTCCAAATTACCTTTTAACACGTCAACTAACCGATAATAAACTTCCAGCTTGCAGTATCTTGTATCACCCACTACCTTTGATTACAACATAAACGTAAACAACGAAATGGAAAAGAAATTGCACCGCATACCCGATCAGGCTGTATTTGGAGGAGTTGCTTCCGGTATTGCTCAATATTTACAAATAGATGTAGTAATCGTCCGTGTCTTATTCGTAGTCATGTTGTTCCTTCCGATACCTCCAAGCTTTGGATGGACTGGGATTCTGTACATTATTTTATGGGCAGTATTACCTACAGGAGCGGCGGATGTACACAATTTCGATACAATAGCTTCCAAACCTCACGATCCGGAAGCTGAGAAAAAACGCAACGATCAGACTATAAAAATTCTTGGCGGCGCGCTGGTATTGTTTGGTATTTTTATGCTAATCGACGATTTCCCTCTTTGGTATCAGATAAAACCTTATTTCTGGCCAATCGCCTTGATCACGATCGGTGCATTTTTAATTCTTCGTCAGCGCGATAAAGAACAGGAAGGAAATTCAACCGTTTATCCAACAACGCCTCCGCCAACTGAGCCGGTGGAGCCATACACGCCAACGCCTGACCCGCAACCTTACACGCCTTTCGGGACTACCGAATCGACGCCAACCGATACTTTTCCGGAAGATCCGAATGGTAAAAAAGCAGATGATGACGATGAAATTATCAAAGTGAACTAACAAAAAACAGCCATGAATTTTAAAAGTATTTTCTGGGGTCTTCTGCTCATCATCGCGGGCTGCCTCTTTCTGATCGAAGAATTTACAGGTTTTGATTTCAGAGGTTTTTTCTGGCCAGTTATGCTGATCATCGCCGGTGCACTGCTTCTGCTTAAAAACTTCATCAACTCCGATACATCCAACCACTCTAATATTTAATCGTTATGAAAAATTCAAAAGGTGTTTTCTGGGGTGGAATTCTTATTGTGATCGGTATCGTTGCGCTGCTTCGCAAACTGGACCTTTTCTATTTTCACTGGGATTCAATTCTTCCTTATTGGCCGGTACTACTGATTCTTGCAGGGATACTGATCCTGGTTACAGACAGACACGCACCGGCAAGAGCATTTGTTGGAATTCTTATCGCATTCGCAGTTTTTGGCGGATTGGCACACCGGACAGACCGCGCTTTTGACCGTCACCGCGACAAGTGGAATTTTAACTGGAACGATGGCGACCACGACGACGAGGATGAAGATGATGACAATGACGACGAGGATGATGAAGATAAAGACGAAGATTACGAACGCGAACACAGCCGGAGAGAGAATGACGGCAATACCAGGCTGAAAAGCAATTCTTACGAATATGCGATGGAGGATTTTATCCAGAAAGCAAATTTCAATCTGGAAGGCGGTGCGGGTTCGTTTACATTGAAAGGAAACACAGACAAACTTTTTCAAGCCGATACACGCTCGTCCGTTCTTGGATTTTTATCTAATACCACAATCAATAAACTGGCTAATACCGCGACAGTTAATTTGAAAATGGAAGACGGTAACGTAAAATTGAACAAAGGCGAAATCAGCAATAAAGCACAGATTGAGCTGAATGAAAAACCAATCTGGAACATCGATCTTGGATTAGGTGCCGGAAAAGGTGATTTTGATCTGAGTAATTATAAAGTGGAATCATTGAAAGTAAGTACCGGTGTGGCCGATATGAACATCCGTTTGGGTGATAAACTTGAACGTACCGATGTTAAGATTGAGGCCGGAGTTGCGTCAATCGATCTTGAAATCCCGAAATCAGTAGGTTGCGAGATCAACCTTGACGGTGCGCTTAACCTGACTTCATTTGACGATCTGGAAAAAATCAATGATAAACTTTACCGTTCTCCGGGTTTTGAAAAATCGACCAGGAAGATTAATATAAATTTTGAAGGTGGTTTATCCAAAGTAAAAATCAGAAGATACTAGCACGTTATTTCCTCCTTCTCAGCGTTAGAGAAGGAGGATTTTATTTTTAGAGTATGCGTTTAATTAAGATAATTTACCTGGTTTTTATTGCTTCCTTTTTATCAATTGACAGCCAGGGACAAAGTCAAAAAGATAAGTCCAATAGAAATATTTCAGCAACTGAAAAGAAAATACTGGATCAGGGACTTGTTGATATACAAAGCCTAAATCCTGAAATTCTGGTTGAATTGAAGTATGCTACTCCCGACAATTTTATGAAGAAAAATGTCTACGGAGATTTAACGCACGCATACCTCCAACCTGCAATGGCTAAAAGACTTTCCAAAGCCAGCAATTTATTGAGACAGGCAAAACCTGGCTATAAACTTTTGGTCTATGACGCCGCCCGTCCCAATTCCGCTCAGTATAAATTGTGGGACGCGCTGGATGATTTAAACATTCCGCCCCGCCAGAAAACACAATATGTGGCCGATCCAAAAATAGGTTCAAATCATAACTTTGGTTGCGCGATCGATTTGACCGTTGTGGATGAAAAAGGCATTCCATTGGATATGGGGACCAAATATGATTTTTTTGGCCCTCTCGCCTATCCCCGCTCCGAGCAGGAAATGCTGAAACAGGGAAAACTTACAGCGAAACAAATTGCGAACCGGAATATTTTACGCAAAGCCATGGTTCAATCTGGTTTTACGGTAAATACAACCGAATGGTGGCATTTTGACGGAATGTCAAAAAAGCAGGCAAGAGCAAAATATGGTATGATTAAGTGATCAGTCCTTACTTACAGAACTTCCGCCGGATACCTTTTTCTGAATTTCCGGATTGCCTTTGTAGCGCAAATTGCTGGCACCGCTCGCATCAACTTTTAAGTAGCGCGTCACTAAAATTTTGCCTTCGCTCGCCCCGGACAACCTGATATCCGACTCTTCAGCCTGATAATTGAAACTTCTCAGCTCCGACGCGCCCGACAATTCTCCGTCAATAAATTGCCCGCTTCCCATAAGATTTAGTTCTGAGGCGCCTGATAAATCCATTTCGATTGTTTTGGCAGAGCCCGAAAAATCACATTTTGAAGCACCCGAAAGTTCGAAATCTATTTCCCTCACATTTTCAAAACCCCAGATATTAGCATGTACGGCTCCTTAAAACTCGACACCGGATAGCGAAGGCATCGTAATGTCAATAGTCATTTTGTGGCGGCGATTTCTCCACGGATCCTATAACGAACAACCAGCTCACTGTCTTTGGTGAAAATTTCAAGATCATCCAGATCATTTAATTCCCCCGTTGCAGAAATGGAATAAGAACTACCGGCTTTGACATTGACCTGAAAAGCGTTTCCCATTTCCAGCTGATCAAAATTGTCCAGATCAAAAATATGGGTGCTGGTTCCTCGTGGCTCCAGATCGTCATAAGTAGAATCGCAGGATTGAAGACCGAATAATGTGAATGCGTAAACAAACAAAGGAAGAAATAATTTTTTCATGGCTAATATTTATTGGCTAACAGCGGGATTGTCCCGTTTTCCCATTCAGGACAATCCAATTTTATTTTCCCCCTATCAACAAAATTATCTTTTTCGCGTAGGGGGAAAATCAATTCCGCTTGTCATATTAAAAAGGAACTTAAACTGTGGCAGCGACCGCTCTTAGTAATCGGAATTTTATAATCGGCGGAGATTATCTACTTTTGGCGGAAAATCAAAAGAGAAAATCCGTGCACGCCACCGATCCGGAAATTGTTCAAGCGATAAGAAAAGGAGATGAAGCTGCCTACGAGCGGACTTTTCGTTTCTATTATCCGCGACTGTGCAATTATGCGAGTTCATTATTGAAGGATGAGGAGGACGCGGAAGAGATTGTGCAGACTGTTTTTATTACAATCTGGGAGAAAAGAGAAGAGCTGGAAATTACACTTTCATTGAAGTCCTATCTTTACCGGGCCGTTCATAATCATTGCCTGAACCGTTTCAAACATGCTTCTGTGAAAGAAGCTTATCGTGAATATTCTATAAATTATATACCTCAATCGTACGAATCTGTTACGGAAAGTATCCATGCCGATGAGCTTGCAGAACGTATCGAAAAAGCGATCCGACTTTTGCCTGAACAATGTCAGAGAGCTTTTCGGATGAGTCGTTTTGAGGAACTGAAATACCAGGAAATAGCTGACCAACTTAATATTTCCATTAAAACGGTTGAAAATCAGATCGGAAAAGCGCTTAAAATTTTACGTAACGAGCTGGCCGATTATTTGCCGTCATTGCTGATACTTGTTTATTTTTTACACCAACAGTTTTTCCAATCGTAACCATGAACAATTCTCATGAACACATATCGGATGAGCTGTTAGCACGATATCTGGCCGACACTGCCACAGCGGAAGAAATTTCCGAGGTGCAAAACTGGCTGAATCTGTCGTCAGAAAATGAAAAAGAATTGGCAGCTTTTGAAGAGCTTTGGGAAAAATCTGCGCTTCTGAAAAACAGAAAAACAGAAATTGACACCGACGCAGCATGGGAAAAAGTCCGGCTCAAAATGACTTCTAAAAAGGCAGCCAGTCAAGAGATCGTGCCGGAAATCTATGCTGAGGATGAAACCATTATTCGTAAACTGCCAGTAAAAAAACAGACTTCCTATACTTTATGGATTGCGGCGGCTGTCTCCTTAACCTTGATGGCATTCGGATTCTATATTTTCCGGACTCAATTTAAAAAACCGGAACTGCTTGAAGTGGCAACTACTGGCAATACAACAGAAGCGACACTGCCTGACGGAACAAAAGTATTCCTGAATTATCATTCTAAAATCAGTTACCTCGAAAATTTCAGCGGAGATATTCGGACTGTTTCGTTGCAGGGCGAAGCATTTTTTGACGTAAAACCAGACGCAGCACATCCGTTTGTTATTGATGCTAACGGAACCGACGTCCGGGTTTTAGGCACGTCGTTCAATATTAAGGCCTATAAAAAAGAGCTTGTGCGTGTGGATGTGAAAACCGGAAAAGTTCGGGTAAGCAAAGCTGATCATAAAATTGAGCTTGTTAAGGGAGAAAGTGCGGAAGTCGCGGATGACACATTGAGAAGTCTGCGCGCTGATTTAAATGTCATGGGATATCATACCCAGGTTTTTGATTTCAACGGAGCGAAACTGGGTGATATCATCAATACCTTGAATGACGGATATCACTCTGATATTCGTTTGGTTAATGCAGATCTGGCCAAATGCAGGTTGACGATAGGTTTCCAGAAAGAACCGCTTGACACCACTTTGTCCGTGATCGCAGAAACACTGGATTTAAAACTGAGAAAAGAAGGAAAAACGTACTGGCTTGATGGCAACAGCTGTCAATAATAATGCGCCTCTTTAAACTAGTTTGAATTAATCTACACCAAATTCCATTGAAAAAATTTTATTCTCTTACCCTTCTGTTTCTTTTAGTTTTTCTCATTTCCACTCCTTCCCACGCACAGGAATTCTTGGAAAGAAAAATATCAATACGCATATCCAATCAATCCATCGACGAAGTTTTACAGCAAATTGGCAATCTGGGTGGATTCAGTTTTTCGTATAGTCCCGATGTAATCGATACGAGAAGTCGTGTTTCCTTAAATGTTACAAATAAAAGTGTGCGGGAAATTTTGAATGAGCTGTTTAAAGGAAAAGTCGCCTTTAAGCAGAAACATCGGTATATCATTCTTCAAAAAAGTCAAAAAACAGAGGACGAAGCTCCCGCTGATTTCAATCTGAACGGTTACATTATTGATAAAAATACAGGAGATAAACTGGCAAATGCAAGTATTTATGAGCCGGTTACACTTGCTTCGACGATCAGTAATCAGTTTGGTTATTATAAAATAAATCTTCCGACAGCGCCCGCATCAATACGGCTAGAAATCAGGAAAGAACAATATGTTGGAAAAACCGTCATTATCTCGAACCGTAAAAATACTTATCTGCCGATAACGCTAAATCCTGATACACTTAAAGCCTTATCAACGCGAAAATTGACTATTAAGATAAAACCGGATTCGCCAAATAATCCTAAAATTGAGATTCCGCAGTTTGATTATACAACTACGACCTACGTCTCACCAGATACGATTATTGAAAAAGATACAATTCAATTCAAGGGAAAATTACGGGAGACATACCAACGTGTAAAGAAGGATTTCAGTCTCGCCTTTGCGTCGGCCAAACAGGCTATAAATACCCGAAACATCACCGACACCTTATACCGTCCGGTACAAACTTCGATTTTGCCCTTTCTCAGCACAAACCGTGAACTTAGTGGCAACGTCGTAAATGACTACTCATTTAACGTTTTTGCCGGATATTCTCTGGGAACAAATGTTTTGGAAATTGGAGGTTTGATCAATGCAGACCGCGGCCATGTGAAAGGAGTTCAGCTTGCTGGTATTGCCAATGTTGTTGGGCACAATGTATCCGGTTTTCAATATGCCACGGCGCTGAACATCGTGATGGGAAATGTTAAAGGATTTCAGTATTCCACATTGCTGAATTTTACTGCCGGTAATTTTAACGGCGTACAGCTTGCCGGTGTTGGAAATGTTCTACTTGGGAACTTAAACGGATGGCAGATTTCGGGGGCTTATAATTTTGCAAAAACAGTAAAAAAAGGACATCAGTTAAGTGTCTTTAATTATGCAGATTCTTCCGCCACCACGCCTATCGGTTTTCTAAGTTATGTCCGAAAAAACGGATACCGTCGCTACGAAATTTCAACAGATGAATTCAATTATTTTAATACATCGTTCAAAACCGGTGTAAACGCGTTTTATAATATTTTCACGCTCGGCTTTAACGGAATGATTGATAATAAACCATTGGGAAGTATTGGATATGGTTTGGGAACCGCCGGCAGAATTGGAGGCAGATGGATGTGGAACATAGACCTTACAGCCAACCTCGTCGCGATGAATAAAGATTTTGACAGCAATTCGGCTGCCGGATTATTTAGGCTGAATACTTCCATTGAAAGAAATTTAGGCAACCGGCTTTCCATAGCTTTTGGGCCATCGATAAACATACTCACTGAAAATAAAGAAGGAATTGTCAAAGATCACAGATATTCTCTTTCAACAATCTGGCTTGGGGGAAAGCCGGACGGAACGCAAAAAAATTATAAGTGGATAGGGTTTCAAGTTGCAATCCGATTACGGGACAAGTTATAATCCTGATTCACGCAAAGCAGAAAAAGAAAATGCAAAGAGCGCAAAAGTTAATTCCTTTGCGCTCTTTGCATTTCAACTTAACTGCTTTGTTAGAAAAAATCAGTTAAAAACCAATTCTTCCCCGGCTATTTCTTCCCATACTTCCGCCCGCATATTCCTTTAACTCTTCCAGTTCCTTTTCAAATCCACCAGAGAGAATCGGGAAGCGGCACCACGAACGCGGATCAAGATTAAGATCGTCCAGGTGGAAGGATGGCGCATAACGCTCTCTTTTCCACTGATTACGGCTCCAAAGTTTGAAGAAACGTTCCGTCCAGCCAAGAATCTGAATATCCGAGTAGACCTCTTTATACCGTACAATCATGTTTTTAAAACATTCAACAGGAGATTTTTTGTCCCGGATTGCTACTTTTTCCAGCGCATCAAGGAAATCATAAGGCATCAGATCCGCTTCGTCTGTCTGGTTCAATGCCAGCGGACGAAGTTCAGCGGTTGGCTGCAAAGAATTTACTTTTTTCAAACCTTCAATCCGTATATGTTTTCCTTTTACCTCACACCCAACAGTTTCAAGCCAGCGAAGCCATTGACGCAGATAATGTTTATCAATTCCTGCCAACGGACTGATACTTCCGGAAGTGTCGCCATCCATGGTTGCATATCCGACAGCAACCTCCGAGCGGTTGGAAGTCGCCAGAAGCAAATGATTGGAAAGGTTTGTCAACAGCCAGACACCCGGAGCGCGTACCCTTGCCTGGATATTTTGCAAAGCAATGTCATCTGTCTCCCAAGATAATTTCCTGCCAATCTGATCTTCAATCAAACCTTTGTACGTTTCGACAAGACCATTAATATTAATATTATAAAAGGTAGAACCGATCGATAAAGCCAGCGAACGTGCAGATTCCAGCGTATCTTCCGAGCTGTTATCGGTGCCCTGATAAATATTATGGATCAAAACCAGGGCTACATCTTCCTCCGTTTTTGCTGATTGTATTCCTTTAATAAAAGAAAGTTTTTCCTTGAAGCGTTCCAATCCGATACTTTCGTCTGCCAGCCTGATCATCAGGCCGCAAAGTGCAGTACAGGCACAAGAATCCGCGCCACCCGATAAGGAAATCGTAAATCCGTTTGAACGACTTTTTCTTAAATAGTCAAAAAGTCCAAGTGAAACGGCTCTGGCAAATTCCTCTTCTTTTAATGCTCCGCCTTTTTCAAACGCTTCCAGTTCTGCTACTTGCTGCGGAACAGGATTGATATCCGGAAAATCAAAGCGAGCTCCCACGCGCCAGGTTTTATCTTTGTTACCAGAAGATATTTTATTTTGAAGCTGATTCAACCGCGTGTTTTCCGTATCGATAACAGCCGTGATAATCAGATAATCTTCATAACTGAAACGGTCGCTCGTAACCAGCATTTCACCATTGGAAGCGATCATCGCGTCACCATCATAAATGGCTCTTCCAGCCTCATTTCCCAATAAATTGGTATAAATATAGCTGCAACCAAACGATCTTGACCCGTCCAGAACAAGTCTTTCTCTTGTTAGAAATTTATGAAAAGCGAAATGACTCGCGCTCGGATTCAGAATCACATCCACGCCACGTTCATAATGTCTGCGCCCCGGACGATTCGAAACCCAGGCATCTTCACAGATTTCAAACCCAATCCTCACACCCGATAAATCAAAAATAATATCGCCGATCGGATACAGCATTTGATCAATTTCAATGCTTTCAACTAAGCCGACGGGCCACGGACGAAACCATCTTGCTTCATAATGTATTCCGTTATTCGCAAGGTTTTGTTTACAGTAAAATCCAATAATTTGTTTGTTTGCAATAAGGCAAGCCGCATTATACAAACTATTATTGTGGCGAACCGGCATACCGACAGCAACAACAATTCCAGCTGTTGCCTGAACAATTTCATGAAGACATTTCTCAGCCTGGTCTACAAGATCCTGCGCAAAAAAATAATCCTCACAGCCATATCCGGAAACACAAAGTTCCGGCAGACAAAGAAGGCTGACGTCCTGTTTTCTTGCTTCTTCAATAGCCTGCAAAATATGTTTGGTGTTAGATTCCCAAGCCATAGGCGTTTGGTTAACCACTCCGGAAGCAACTTTTATAAATGACATATTTTAAAAATCTGGTTTTTAGTACACGTAATTTGCCCGATGCAAAATCACTAACTACCTGGCAACTTAACAAAAAAATGAGGAGAAGAATTGAATATTTTCAATTTTCCTTTCAATGATATCGGTTTAAAATCGTTCCACTTGGAAAGCCGCTTTCGGCACGGTCAAGTTTTTCGCTACTTTTGTCAGATTAATAGTAAAATTTAACCATTCAATTTCTTTGCGTTTTCCTTCATTTGTCGCCAAGCGTATCCGGAATAACGAAGCCGGTTCTTTTTCAGCAACGGTTTCACGTATTGGCGTGGCCAGTATTGCCATTGGCGTAGCAGTCGGAATCGTGTCATTTGCCGTGCTGATCGGCTTCAAGGAGACAATCCAGAAAAAAGTTTTTCTCTTTGGTGCTCATATCAACATCACCGCTTTCGCATTAGGTAATACCTATGAAGAAGGCGCAATGAGTATTAGAAATCCGGTTGCCGACGAATTGAAAAAAATGCCGGAAGTAAGTCACTGGCAGGCCGTGGCTCATAAATCGGGGATTTTAAAAACATCTGACGAAATTAAAGGTGTTTTGCTGAAAGGCGTTGGAAAAGATTATGACTGGGATTTATTCAAAAATACTTTGGTTGAAGGCCGGCTGATTGGTAAAACCGATTCATCTTCTTTAAAATATGGTTATTCTTCTGAAATTCTGATCAGCAGGAAAATTGCCTCCCAGCTGAAATTGAAGTCGGGCGATGACGTGATCATGTATTCCTTACAAGATCCGCCAAGACCCAGGAAACTTACAATTTCCGGGATTTATGATACTCAGATGGAAGAATTTGATGATCGGCTTATCATCGGTGATCTCGCTCTCGTGCAGCGCCTGAATGGTTGGGGACCCGATTCGATCGGCACTTATGAAGTTTATCTAAAAGATTTTCAGCAACTTGATAACGTATCTTTACATTTAAAAAAGATTTTACCTCCCGCAGTTTACCTGCAAAAAGTAACGGATGTTTTTCGGCAGTTATTCGACTGGCTGATTTTATTAGACAGAAATACGGCCGTTTTTCTAACTCTGATTCTTTTCGTTGCCTGCTTTAATATGATCTCCATTTTACTGGTTATGATCATGGAAAGAACACCGCTGATCGGCTTATTGAAAACGCTGGGAAGTCCGAATAAACAAATAAGGATGGTATTTTTCCGCGTTGGCTTGTATATGGTGCGCCAGGGATTATTGATCGGAAATATTGCCGGGCTGGCTTTTTGCTGGATACAGCATCAGTTCAAAATCATCAAGCTCGACCCTGTCAATTATAACATGGACACGGTTCCAATCATTTTCGACTGGGCGACATTTTTGTTGATAAACATTATCACCATTGTCGTATCAGCACTAATTCTTCTGATCCCGACATTGATCATCACCCGCATCCAACCGATCAAAGCACTGCTATTTAAAAAGTAATTTGTTCAGGTAACACAAAGCGGACACCTGGAAAATAAGAGTAAAAAAAGGGCAGCGTCCGCTCTGTGCTACTCAAATCACCAGATAACCTTATTCAACAATTCCCCTGCCCTCAAAAGTGTATCGTTATTTTTTGCAAAACAGAAACGTAAAACCCGGAAATCGCTTGGCTGATCATAGAACGAAGAAATAGGAATTGACGCAACGCCTGCTTCTTTGGTGATTCTCTCCGCAAGAGCTAAATCATGCTCGTCCGACAAATTTTCATAGGACACATTCTGGAAAAAACTTCCCTCCGAAGGTTTCAGCGTTAATCCTGTATCCTTAATTGCATTGTTAAAAATATTCCTTTTTGTTTCGTAAAAAGAAGAAAGACCAAAATAATGATCCGGCTCTTTCAGGAATTCTGCAATCGCAAACTGGAAGGGTGTGATTACGCTGAAAACCATATATTGATGGATTTTCCGGAACTCTGCTGTAAATTCCTTTGGCGCTAAACAGTACCCTACTTTCCAGCCTGTCGTATGAAAAGTCTTCCCAAAAGATCCGCAAAGAAATGTCCTGGCAGCAAGCGACGGAATCGAAGCAGCGGAGATATGCTGCAATCCATCAAAAATAATATGTTCATATACCTCATCGCTGATCACAAAAAGATCGTGTTTTTCGGCCAGCAGATCCAGCTGTTCCAGATCCGTTGAGGTCCAGACTTTTCCGGTTGGATTATGCGGCGTGTTGATGATTATGGCTTTTGTTTTCTCAGTAACTTTTGAATTAACGATCTCCCAATCAATGTATTCATACTGTGGATCCAGCGTCACAAAAACCGGAATCCCACCATTCATTTCAATCGCGGGAACATAACTATCATACGCCGGTTCGAAAACAATTACCTCATCGCCCGGATTTACAACCGTTGAAATCGCAACGTAAAGTGCTTCTGTGGCACCGCTGGTAATGGTTATCTCGGTGACAGGATGATATTCCGTTGAAGTTGCCTCAAAAACTTTCTTAGAAATAGCTTCCCGCAACGCCAATACGCCGGCCATAGGCGCGTATTGATTTTTCCCCTGTTTTATATATTTGTCAACCAGCTTTTGCAAGTCCGGCGAACAATCAAATTCCGGAAATCCCTGCGCCAGATTTATTGCCTTATAATCTTCGGCAAGTTTTGACATGTGTGTGAAAATAGTGGTACCAACTTTGGGCAGTTTTGACTGAATTGCAGATGTTGCGGAAGGCATATAAGTAATAACAGAAGTGGCAGATTAGGAAACAGTACACCGGCAACCGGACTGATTCAAATATAATTGAAACAGTCTGACTGCCGGTGCGGCATTCTATAAATTTTACAAAATTTTACTTTTTATCTTTCCAATCGTAAACCGATTTCAGCAGTTCCTTGCGATCTGGTGTTCCATCGAAATTCTCGTCTACAAAAGTATAAGCAATTTTCCGATCATTGCCGATCACAAAAAGCGACGGAGTAAATACTTCCTCTGAAATTCCCGCGATACGATCCCAGATTGGCGAAGTTTCCGAATACACGCCGTACGAACGCGCCACGTTGAAATCCTTATCATGGATGATCGCGAAATCAAGCTCCAACTTCTTGGAAATACGCTCAATCTGTTTTGGAGATTCGTTTGTGAGTACCAAAAGCTGTCCGCCAAAAGCTTCAATTTTCGGTGCAAGTTCCTGTAATGCAGCCAAATGTTTCGGTGCATAACTTCCCCAGCATGGACAGTAGAAACTCAGTACGAGCGGTTTGTACGACAGTAAATCAATTAATGACCTGGAATCATTGGAAACAGAAAATCCTGAAACAGAAGTAGTCTGCACGCCATCTTCCGATCGCAAATAGAACAAAGGTGCCAAATCGCCGACAGAAAGTTCTTCCGCAAGCTCATCTTGTTCCCGCTCTTTTAGTTGAATGGTTGAAATATTCCCCAATTCATCTTCGAATTCGTAATACATAATCGCTAGGGCTGTGTTGTTTATTCGAGTTTCTATTACAAAGGTATTATTAATCTATTTAATCTACAATATTTATAGAGTAATAATTTCCAAATAATATTTTAGTAGAAAGATCAGCTAGATTAGCTTACATGATAGATTGAAACTAATCAGCTGAATTTTGTATGAAAAGTAAGTTATCCGCTATCTCGCTTGTTCTGTTTTACTTTTCGTTAACATCCATTTTCGCACAACCTGTCCAGTGGCAGGAAGTCCATCCCGGAGTCTGGAAGGGGATTGTCGGCAAACCTGATACCTATGATTTGTTAAAAGCGGCGGATGTCAAACCTTCACCAACCTTACAAACCTTACCCAAAGCTGAATTTCCGTTAAACAATGCGGACATCTCAGTGGAGGTAAAAAATGGCAAAACTTATCTTCGTTTTCCACTCCAAAGAAATGAGCAGCTTTATGGTTTTGGATTAAATTTCCAAACCGTTCATCAGCGTGGCCGGATTATGCAGCTTCATGCCGATCACTACGGAAAATCGGATAACGGCCGGACACATGCGCCTGTTCCCTTTTATCTTTCCTCGCTTGGCTATGGAGTTTTTGTAAATTCTGCCAAATACATTGAAGTCTACGCCGGTTCAGCCGTCAGGAAAGAAAGCAAGAATCCGCCGGAAGTTCAGGACAGAAACACAGATAAAAGTTGGAGCGCCCACCCCTATTCCGACGCCGTGGAAATGCTTGTTCCCGCAGAAGGTATTGAGCTTTACGTTTTCGCAGGCCCAAAACCTGTCAATGTTATTGAGCGTTTTAACTTACTGAGCGGCGGCGGCTGCCTTCCTCCGCGTTGGGGTTTGGGTTTTACACAGCGGGTTAACCGGTTATATTCTGACGAACAGGTAAAGGCCGAAGCGAAGATCTTTGCCGATAAAGGCTTTCCGCTGGACTTTATCGGATTGGAACCAGGCTGGCAGAGTAAATCGTATCCATGTACTTTTGAATGGGATAAGACGCGTTTTCCTAACCCTGCAAAATTTGTAAAAGACATGGATGCCGTTGGTATAAAAATTAATTTGTGGACAAATCCATACGTCTCGCCGGATGCTGAAATTTATTCCGCTATCAAGCCTTTTACAGGTTCTCACACAGTCTGGAATGGCGTCGTACCGGATCTTTCCATGCCGGAAGCGCGGAAAATATTATTCGACCAGTTTGAAAAAGAACATATACAGATCGGCGTGAGCGGTTATAAAATTGATGAAGTCGACGGATATGATTCTTACGTTTGGCCGGATGTTGCTACTTTCCCTTCCGGTCATAGTGCGGAACAAATGCGGCAAACCTATGGACTGCTTGTTCAGAAATATTCCTATGATATGTTCAGGAGAAACAACCGCCGGACTTATGGGCTTGTCCGAGCTTCCAATGCAGGCGGTTCTTCTTTTCCCTATGTGATTTATAACGACAATTACAGCCACGAAGATTTTATCACAGCCTTGATCAACAGCGGTTATGCAGGGGTATTATGGACGCCGGAAGTGCGCGCTTCCAAAACCGGCGAAGAATGGTTGAGAAGGTTTCAAACTGTTTGTTTTTCTCCGATGGCCATGATCAACGCCTGGGCAAGCAGCACGCAACCCTGGACGTTCCCTGAAGTCGCCGAACAGGTTAAGGAAGTTGCTTTGTTGCGGATGCAAATGATGCCATACTGGTATAGCGCTTTTGCAAAATACCACTACGAAGGCACACCACCTTTCCGGGGAATGAGTCTGGAAGATGGTTTTGGAAGCGATAGTAAAAAAGAAAAAACGGCGACGAGCCTGGAAGAAAACCCATACGAAGAAGCCGCTTTACAAGAAGTGAAAGACCAGTATATGGCGGGAGAGTATCTGTTGGTAGCACCACTTTTCACCGGGCAGACATCACGAAAAGTGATTTTACCAAAAGGCAAATGGTATGATTTCTATTCGGGAAAATTTGCCGGAGACGGCGAAGTGATCACGATCTCGCCCGGCCTTTCCAGAATTCCGGTTTTTGTAAAAGACGGAGGAATTATTCCGATGATGCCGCCTTTATTGAACGCACCGAAAGCAGGAGAAAAGATTGATCTCGTGATACGGTATTATGGTAAAAAGCAATCTTCAAGTTTCATATTATACGACGACGACGGAGAAACTTTTGACTATGAAAACAATCAGTTTTCCTGGCGTGAATTGAAAGTAGTAAGCAGAAATGGCGTTTTAAGAGGAAGTATTTCTCATCCTGAAAAAGGAAAACCAAACACCATTGGAAAGGTAACCTGGCATTTTATGTCTAATTACTAAACCTTAATGTTCAGGTTTTTGAAATCCAGCGTGATATGCCGTATCGAAGATGTATTGAGAAGTAAATCTGTCGTAATAAATTCGGGATAAATACTTCCGGAATCGATATTTTCTACATTTTCCCAATGAAACAATAATTCCGTATCATCTTCCTGCACAACAAAATCGAACTGATCTTCCAGATCCGGAATTTCCATCTGGTAATAAAATCCGATCTCATGATGTCTTGTTTCATTGTATTCAAAGAAATTTTCAACTACCCAAAGCAGCTTCCCGATAATAACTTCCCTTCCGATTTCTTCAAGCATTTCCCTTAAAAGGGTTTCTTTTGAAAACTCAAACATATCAACCCGCCCGCCGGGCAAACTCCAAAAGTTATCCGTTGGTGTCCTGTGAAGCAGTAATTTTCCGTTTTGAACAGCAACTCCGGCCACACGAAAATTGAACAGTGCATCCTCAACCGGGAGACAAATAGAAGAAACACTGTTCATGATTTATATGATTTTTTCATCAGGCATTTACACTTTTTTCAACCGTAGAATCCCGGATGATTAACGAGGTTTGTAAAGACCGCGTTTCAAAAATTGTTGGCTTTTTCGGATGCTCAATCAGCCGTATCAATAATTCCGTTGCCTGATGGCCCATATCGATTGCAGGCTGAACAACCGTCGTCAATGGTGGGTTAAATAATTCGGCAACGCTGGTGTTCGTGAAACCGACCAGCGCCATTTCCTCTGGAATTTTTACGTTTTTTTGAATCAAAACAGACATACAGCTGGTTGTCAACCTGTCGCTCGCCGTAAAAATGGCATCCGGAGGTTCGGGTAAATTCAATAATTCCTGAACCGCAGTTTCATTCTCTGTCAGCATCATACCGCCGTGATGGCAATATTTGACATACGATTCATCAAAGGGAATTCCATTGTCTTCAAGCGCCTGACGATATCCTGCAAGCCTTTCCATCGTGATCGACAGATAAAACGGACTCGTCAAATGTGCAATTCTTCTTCGGCCGGTTTTGATTAAATGCTCCGTCGCCTGATAGCTTCCGAAAAAGTTATCAACCACGATTTTATGCGTATCTATATTTTTAGGAACACGGTCAATAAACACGATCGGCATTCCCTTATCCAGCAACTCTTCAAAGTGAGTCAGGTCCCTTGTAAGGCTTGACAGTGAAACCAAAAGTCCATCCACTTTTCTTGAAACAAGATAATTGGTATTGGCTACCTCCCGTTCATACGACTCATGACTTTGGAAAATCACCACATGATAACCCATGTTATAAGCAATCGATTCAATTCCATTAATGAGTTGGGAAAAAAAATTATTGGCAATTTCGGGGATAATTACGCCAATGGATTTGCTTTTACTATCACGTAAACTCAAAGCAATAGGATTGGGCCGGTAGTTCATTTTCTCGGCATATTCCAAAACAAGCTTTTTCGTTTCATTATTAATTTCGTAGCTGTTTCTCAACGCACGGGAAACCGTGGATGTCGACAAATTCAGTGCGCGGGCAATATCTTTTATTGTAATTGTTTCCAAAGAATATATTCGTTTATTACAACTTATTCCTAGATTAAATATACTTATCTAAACACTCAGTGAATATACTAAATTACCCCTTAATTCTACAATTTTCGTCAGGTAAGTTCCCCTTTGCATTTTCTGGTAACGTTCCCGATAACGATTGCACAAAAAAAGACAATCCAATATTTGATAATTCTAATTAATACATCTAAACTCGTTTATTCTTATCTATTTTTTGCACAAACCGGCTGAATTTATGCCGTTCGCGAAAAAAATTCAACAGAACATTTAAATGAATAGTACAAATTTATTCGACCTGACCGGCAAAACCGCGCTGGTGACGGGTTGTAACCGTGGAATCGGCAAAGCGATGGCAGAAGCGTTGGCCGAAGCAGGTGCTGATATCATAGGAATATCTTCATCACTCCCGACAACGGAAAGCGAAATTCAAAAATCCATCACATCAACTGGCCGTAAATTTTATCCTTATCAGGTTGATCTGGGAAGCCGCGAAAGCCTTTATTCTTTTATCAAACAAGTGAAAGAAGACCACAAAGTCATTGATGTTCTGGTTAACAATGCGGGAATAATTCTTCGCCAGCCTGCTGCCGAACATACCGACGAATATTGGGATCAGGTTTTGAATATCAATCTGGACGCGCCGTTTATACTTTCTCGTGAACTTGGAAAAGAAATGGTTGCCAGAGGATATGGTAAAATTATTTTCACAGCTTCTCTTCTAACATTCCAGGGAGGAATAAATGTACCGGGTTATACTGCGTCGAAGAGTGCCATCGGCGGTTTGGTGAAAGCTTTGGCAAATGAATGGGCGGGAAAAGGCGTGAATGTAAATGCCATCGCTCCTGGCTATATCAATACTGATAATACGGAAGCTTTGCGCAATGATCCTGTTCGCAGTAAATCCATTCTGGATCGTATCCCTGCGGGGCGCTGGGGCTTACCGGAAGACTTCAAAGGCCCCACATTATTTCTCGCGTCTGACGCTTCCAATTATGTCAACGGAACGACGCTGACGGTTGACGGAGGCTGGATGGGGAGATAATGTTGAATGAGTGAATTATAGAATGGGGTCACTCATAGTAAATAACTGATATAAGGATTATTTAAAAGCGCCTTTGGGCAAATACTAACAGCCAATCGCTTACAGCCAACAGCTACCAATATGGAAATTAGATTTGAAAGCAGCCGTAAAGAAGTTTCTCAGATGAATACTGAGACTTTACGTGAAAATTTTTTGATTGAAAATATATTTGAATCCGGTAAAATTAACTGGGTTTATTCGCATTATGACCGTGTCATGATCGGCGGTGCCATTCCTGTTTCTACTCCTCTGGTTTTGGAAACTTTTGATTCATTAAAGGCTGATTATTTTCTGGAAAGACGCGAAATTGGAATTATCAATATTGGCGGAGACGGCAAGGTTAATGCCGATGGCGAAGAAATTGCGATCAGTAAATTAGGTTGTATTTATGTTGGTAAAGGAACGCAGAAGGTGATTTTCACTAGCAACGATGCTGAAAATCCAGCTGCATTTTACCTGCTTTCTTCACCGGCCCATCAGACTTATCCGACGCGCTTGTTCACAAAAGAAGACGCTACTCCGGTAACGATCGGAAGTATGGAAACCTCAAATCACAGGACAATTTATAAATACATTCACATGGATGGTATCCAGAGCTGCCAGCTTGTGATGGGACTCACGGTTTTAAAAACGGGCAGTGTCTGGAACACCATGCCGTCGCACGTACATGATCGCCGGATGGAAGCCTACTGCTATTTTGATGTACCACAAAATCAGCGTGTTCTGCATCTGATGGGCGAACCGTCAGAAACGCGCCATTTATGGGTGGCCGATCGTCAGGCGATAATTTCGCCGCCATGGTCCATTCATTCAGGTTGCGGGACTTCCAATTACTCATTTATCTGGGGAATGGCAGGAGAAAATAAGGATTATACTGATATGGACGCAGTTGCAATTGGTGATTTAAGATAATTACCCGTTCATTATATTGGGAGTTTGGCAAAGGATTATACTTTACCAAACTCCTTTTTTATTGATATAGTACCAATTTATAATCCACGATCGGTCCGGATTATAAATCTTAAAACCAATCTAAAAACGTGATTATTCTCTCCTTTCATAATTATTGCAATACAATTCCTTCTCTGGCAACGTTCCCGATAACGATTGCACAACAAAAGACAATTTAATATTTGATAATTATAATCATATACTCTAAACTCGTCATATTCCTGTACAAGTCTTAGTCGGAATACTTCATTTACATTATTGAAATAAGTCAATTCATAAAGGGATTTTCCCGAAATCAGGTCATTGTTAAATAGAATGAAAAAACTGTTATTACTTTCTCTTCTAATTATTTCCGGCTTTACACCGGACCAGGATAAAATTCAGGTTTTTTTAATCGGCGATTCAACACTTGCCAACAAAGCACCTGGTGATGCGCCTGAAACGGGCTGGGGCATGGTTTTTCAGGATTTTTTTACTGATAAAATCAAGGTAGAAAATCACGCTCAGAACGGGAGAAGTACGAAGAGTTTTATCAACGAGGGCCGCTGGGCAACGGTTACGAAAAATCTGAAAGCCGGCGATTGGGTTTTCATCCAGTTTGGACATAATGATTCGAAAGACAAGGATACCAGCAGATACGCCGCCGCTAATACTGATTACAAAAAAAACCTGATCCGCTTCATCAACGAGACGCGTGCAAAAGGTGGAAATCCGGTTTTGATAACCCCTGTTATGCGCCGTCGTTTCGATGAAAAAGGAACATTTATCGATACGCACGCAGATTATCCGGCAGCTGTAAAGGCAGTTGCAAAAGAACAAAAAGTGCCTTTGATTGATCTGCATGCGTTGAGTCAGGAAGTCATAGTGCAACATGGCGTGGAGGGTTCAAAAGCCCTTTTTATGCATGTAGAAGCTGGTTACTATCCTAAATTCCCGAAAGGACTGGTAGACGATACACATTTTTCAGCTTACGGTGGAAAAATCATGTCGGGCCTTGTTGCGAAATCGGTGCAAACTCAAAACCTTGATCTGAAAAAATATCTGAAGCATTTTGGCAGCACAGACCAGTTTGTCTTCGACTTGCCGGTTATTCAGCAACCATCCTTCCGCAAGGATACTTTTAATATTATTTCTTACGGTGCTAAAAATGACGGACTAGTACTAAATTCTGTCGCCATTAATAAGGCTATCGAAGCATGTGCGGCAAAAGGCGGCGGCACGGTACTCATTCCCGAAGGTTTTTGGCTTTCTGGTCCAATCACGTTGAAAAGCAACATTAACCTTCATCTTGCAAAAGGTGCGTTGTTGCAGTTCAGCGACAATTATAAAGATTATCCACTTATCAAAACAACCTGGGAAGGCCTGAATGCAATTCGTTGTCAGTCACCAGTAAGCGCGACGGATGCGGTAAACATTGCAATAACGGGCGGTGGAATCATTGACGGCGCAGGGCAAGCATGGCGGTCGGTAAAGAAAGAGAAACTGACAGATTCGCAATGGCAGAAACTGGTTGCTTCCGGCGGCGTTCTGGATCAGGCGCAGAGAATTTGGTATCCGAGTGAAGGTTCAAAATCAGGTAACACAACGCCGGGCGCAGGAAATATTGCCGCTGGGTATACGGTGGAGTCGGTGGCTAAATTTCAGGAATTCCTTCGTCCGAATATGATCCGCTTTACCAACTGTAAGAAAGTTCTTCTTGAAGGTGTTACATTTCAAAACTCCCCGGCCTGGAATATTCATCCAATGCTTTGCGACCATATTACATTAAAAAACCTGACGGTCAGAAATCCATGGTATGCGCAAAATGGTGATGGCGTGGATCTGGAATCCTGCCGTTTTGCACTGATCGATAACTGTACTTTTGATGTCGGTGATGATGGTATCTGCATTAAATCCGGTCGCGACGAAGAAGGACGCAAACGTGGCGTGCCAACAGAAAATGTGATTGTTCAAAATTCTACGGTTTTTCACGGTCACGGCGGTTTTGTGATTGGCAGTGAAATGTCTGGCGGTGTTAAAAATCTTTTCATTAACAACTGCAATTTCCTTGGAACTGATGTTGGTCTTCGTTTCAAAACAGCACGAGGCCGCGGCGGTGTGGTTGAAAATATCTTCATCTCAGACATCAACATGACGAATATTCCGGGAGAAGCGGTTCTTTTTGATATGTATTATATGGCAAAAGATCCTGTTCCAAAACCAGGCGAGAAAAACGAATTGCCTGTCATGAAAGCCGAACCACTTAATGAAGGAACGCCACAGTTTCAGAATTTCCATATCCGTAATATCGTTTGCAAAGGCGCTGAAACGGGAGTTATGGTTCGTGGATTACCGGAAATGAGTATCAAGAACATCACCATTGAAAACGCTGTCATTCAAAGCAATAAAGGTTTTGTATGTATCGAGGGCGAAAATATCAACTTGAAAAATGTCGCTTTTTATACAAAAGATAAAACCGTGATGCAGATTCAAAACAGCACGAATGTGACGATGGACAAAATAACATATGCCGACGACAGAGATTTGCTTTTGAATGTAACCGGCGATCGCTCCAAAGGAATACGTTTATTGAATACCGACGAAAAAAAAGCGAAAAAAAATATTGAATTCAGTGGAAATGCTTCGTCAAAAGCATTAACCCGAAATTAAAATCCAACAGCGAAATTAAAGAAAACAGAATGGGCGATACACGAGCAAGAGAATTTATCACAGACTCTGAAATTGACTGGGAAGATCTGGGAGGCGGATTGAAAAGAAAAGTATTATCATATGACAATAACCTGATGATGGTTAAGGTCGCATTTGAAAAAGGCGGTGTTGGCGCTTTGCACAGCCATTTCCATACTCAAATGAGCTATATCGACAGTGGCGTATTTGAAATTATTATTGGCGACCAGACACAAATACTGAAAAAAGGCGACGGATATTATATTCCGCCAGACGTAATCCATGGCGCATTATGCATAGAAGAAGGTGTGCTTATTGATATTTTCACCCCTTTGCGTGAAGATTTCATCTCAGAATAAACAAATCTCAATCAACCATTCCGGCTGGAAAATAGTATATGAAATTTAGTTTAAAACTTATCAGATCAGTTTTTTGTGCAATATTTTTTTTCGTCGCGTTACCATCATTCGCTCAAAACGAACATGCAAAAGCAGCGAATGGAAAACAATTTATTATAGACTCGGAAATTCCCTGGCAGGATTTGGGTGGCGGATTGAAACGAAAAATCATGTCATATGATCCAACCATGATGATGGTCAAAATTGACTTTCAAAAAGGAGGAATCGGTACGCCCCACAAACACGTGCACACACAAATGAGCTATGTGGAAAGTGGCGTTTTCGAGGTTACTATCGGAGATAAAAAACAAACATTGAAAAAAGGGGACGGCTACTATATTCCATCGAATATTATGCACGGAGCGGTTTGTCTGGAAGCGGGAGTTTTGATCGATATGTTCACGCCCATGCGTGAGGATTTTGTAAAATAAAAAAACAAAAAGTAATTCTTACCAAGATTATTGAAACGCATGAACTATTTATCCAACCGTACAATAAAGCTTACTTTTTTATTTCTTTTCGGTCTGATCGCGACAACGGGATTTGCCCAGCAAAAACCTTGGTCCACACAAATGGCCGATTCTTTTATTTCCTGGAACAAAGACTCGATTCTGGTTGGAGAGGCCAAGCGCTCTAATTGGAATTATGAACAAGGATTGATGCTGAAAGCTCTGGAAAGAGTATTTTATCGTACAGGTGAAGGAAAATATTTTGAATATATCAGAAAAGATGCTGATCAATTTGTAAAACCGGACGGCTCAATTCGTACGTATGATTTCAATTCGTTTAATCTCGATAATATTCCTTCCGGACGACCTTTATTAACACTTTATCAACAAACGCAGCCTGATAAGGAAAAATATAAAAAGGCGGCAGATTTGCTATGGAAGCAGCTTTCAGAACAGCCAAAAATCAAAGAAGGAGGTTACTGGCATAAAAAACGATATCCCGAACAAATGTGGCTGGATGGACTTTTCATGGCTGAACCGTTTTCGGCTGAATATAGTCTGCTTTTTAATCATCCTGAACATTTTGACGATATCGCAAAACAATTTGAGCTTATCGAAAAGTACGCGGTAGACGAAAAAACAGGTTTGGTCTATCACGCTTTTGACGATGCCAAAGAGCAAAAATGGGCGGATAAAAAAACCGGCAGATCTCCACATTTTTGGGGTCGTGCGATCGGCTGGTATGCGATGGCGTTGGTGGAAGTCCTGGATTATTTTCCAAAGGATCATCCGAAAAGGCCTGAACTTATTAAATACCTTCAAAGACTTGCTCCGGTTTTAGCTAAATATCAGGATAAAAATTCAGGTGTTTGGTACCAGATCATGGACCAGGGAACACGCAAAGGAAACTACCTGGAAGCGTCAGCTTCTTGCATGTTCGTCTACGCACTGGCGAAAGGATCCCGATTGGGTTATATTCCTGAAACGTATGCGGCGGTTGCTAAAAAAGGTTACGACGGCATTTTAAAAACATTTATTGAAAAGGAAAAAGACGGAACTATAAGTCTGAATAAAACCGTAAGCGTGGGAGGATTGGGCGGCACACCTTACCGTGATGGGAGTTATGAATATTACCTGAGTGAGCCGATCCGGAAAAATGATCTGAAAGGGGTTGGACCGTTTATCATGGCCAGCGTTGAAATGGAAATCGCTTCGGAAAATGCGGTTGGAAAGGGGAAAAAAGTAGCACTGGATTATTATTTCAATAAAGAGGTACGGAAAAACGCAGCAGGTCAGGAAGAGCCTTTTCACTACACCTGGGAAGATCGCCAGCATTCAGGATACTGGTTATGGGGCAGTATTTATCGTGAACTCGGCGCGCAAACGCTTTCCATTCCCGCGGCACCAACGGCTGAAAATTTAAAAGGAATTGACGTGTACATCATCGTCGATCCTGATACGAAAAAAGAGTCGCCGAATCCAAATTTTGTTCAACCAAAAGATATCGCTGAAATTGAAAAATGGGTAAAAGCAGGCGGTGTGCTGGTACTGATGGCGAACGATACTGCCAATTGTGAAATTCCTCATTTCAATGAACTTGCAAAGGTTTTCGGTATGCAGTTTACCAATAAAAACAGGAATATGGTACAAGGTCTGCAATTTGAACAAGGCCGTATAGATGTATCTGCAAACGACAAAACAATTTTTAAAAACGCCGGCAAATTATACATTAAGGAACTCTCTCCTATCGCTGTTACTCCACCTGCAAAATCCATTTTGACGGATCATGGCGACATCATTATGGCAGTTTCAAAATATGGAAAAGGGACGGTATATGCGCTGGGCGACCCATGGATTTACAACGAATATCTGGATGGAAGAAGGATTGACAGTTCCTTCGAAAACTTCACGGCCGCCAAAGATCTTTCGATATGGCTCCTGCAACAAACAGCAAAAAAATAGATTCTGACTTTTACAGTATTAAGATTTAAAGCTTATGAATCACCTATATCGCGAGCATTTGCGCCGACTGCGAAACAATCCGAATGTGACCGTTCCGGACGATTCCGTATTTGAATTGCCGGAAAAAGTGATCCAATTCGGAACAGGGGCTTTTCTGCGCGGGCTGGCCGATTATTTTGTTGACAAAGCAAACCGTGAAGGCGTTTTCAATGGGCGGATCGTGGTTGTAAAATCCACGGATGAAGGTGATTTAAAAGCATTCGATCGTCAGGATAATTTATACACTCTCGCCATGAAAGGCGTCCACAATGGGAAGCTGGTTGAAGAAACAATTATTTCTTCGTCGATCAGCAGGGTTTTATCTGCCAAAACACAATGGTCACTGGTGTTGGACTGCGCAAGAAATCCTGCCATTAAAGTAGTTTTTTCAAACACCACAGAGTTAGGTATTCAGCTTGTTCAGGATGATATTTACCAATGGCCGCCCGTCTCGTTTCCCGGAAAATTACTTGCGTTTTTATATGCTCGGTTTAAAGCTTTCGCAGGAAATCCGAATTTCGGTCTCGTGATCGTCCCGACGGAATTAATCGCCGACAATGGAAAAAAGCTGGAATCGATCGTACTTGAACTCGCGCACCGGAATGGCCTGGAACCTGGCTTTATCGACTGGCTCGAACAGTGCAATTCGTTTTGCAATTCGCTAGTCGACCGTATCGTTCCCGGCAGGCCTGATACTGAAATTAAAAAGCAGATCGAAAACGAGCTGGGATATATTGATGACCTGATGATCATGTCGGAATATTACCGGCTTTGGGCCATTGAGGGCGATGAAAAGGTCAGGGAAATTTTGTCATTCGCGCAGATTGATTCCGGAGTTATTATTGAACCGGATATTGAATTATACCGCGAGCTGAAACTTCGTTTGTTAAATGGTGCTCATACCTTAGGCTGCGGACTAGCTTTTCTGGCCGGTTTCCCGACTGTAAGGGAGTCCATGAAAAATCCTGCTTTTGAAGCTTATTTGTCGAATCTGATACAAAACGAAATTGCTGTTTCGATCCCTTATCCGGTTAGTGAGGAGCGTGCTCAAAAGTTCAGCAAAATGGTTTTGGACCGTTTTAGAAATCCATATATCGAGCATAAATGGATTAATATCACCCATAATTATTCAGCAAAAATAAATTCCAGAGTCATACCTGCCTTTTTGCAGTTTTACAAGGAATTCAACACGGCACCGGAACATATGACGTTTGGATTTGCTGTTTATATCTTTTTCATGAAAGCAGTCCGAAAAGATGGAGAAAATTATCACGGTTTTTCGAACGACGCCTACTACCTGATCCAGGATCAGAGAGCAGCTTATTTCCATCAAAAATGGCAGAATTACGAGCTTCCTGAAATGGTTCACCTGATCCTGAAAGATTCATTTATTTGGGGATCTGACCTGACAAAACTGGGGGTATCAGAAGATAATGTCGTCCAATACCTTGAATCGTTTGCTAATTCCGGGGTAGCTCAGACACTGGAAAGTTTTCTTGCAAAAGTTGAGTACGTCAAAATATAATTTTCTATTTCAGAACAATAATCAGTTGCTATTATGCTTACTACTGAAATCCCAAAGTTGGAAAGTCACATGACCAAATATCGCTGGCGCGTTGTGGCTCTGCTATTTTTTGCCACCACTATTAATTATCTTGACAGACAAGTTCTGGGACTACTAAAACCAGCTTTGGAAGCAGATTTCGCCTGGACTGAAAAAGATTTCAGTCATATTGTTATGGCATTTCAAGCAGCCTACGCGATTTCTCTTATCGGTTTTGGGGCTATTATTGATAAAATCGGAACGAAATTAGGTTATATTATTTCCGTTGTGGTTTGGAGTATTGCGGCGATTCTTCATGCCGCAGCAACCGGCACTTTAAGTTTTGGATTGATGCGCGCTTTGCTTGGATTAGGAGAAGCAGGAAATTTTCCGGTTGCTATTAAAGCTACCGCAGAATGGTTTCCTAAAAAAGAACGTGCGCTGGCAACTGGTATTTTTAACTCCGGTGCGAACATTGGCGCCGTTGTTGCTCCAATAATGGTTCCTTGGCTTTTAGGCGCCTACGGATGGCAGGAAGCATTTTTAATTACAGGAGCACTGGGTTTTGTCTGGTTATTTTTCTGGTGGAGATATTACGAAGTACCGGCAAAACAGGAACGTATTAACAAAGCTGAATTTGATTATATCCATAGCGACAATGAGCCTGATACCAGCAAAGAAGCACCTGTAAAATGGCTTGATCTTTTCAAGGTCCGTCAAACCTGGGCTTTCGTTTTCGGAAAAATGCTGACCGATCCGATCTGGTGGTTTTTCCTATACTGGCTTCCATCCTATTTTGCAGAAGCTTTCAAATTAAATCTTTCCAAACCAAGTCTGGAATTGGTGATCGTTTATACGGCAACCACGATTGGCAGTATTGGTGGTGGATATCTTTCCGGTTATTTTATAAATAAAGGCTGGCCGATTTTCCGTGCTCGTAAAACTTCGATGTTCATTTTTGCAATTCTGGTTACACCGATTATGCTGGCGCAGTATACCACCAACATCTGGCAGGCTGTGTTTTTAATCAGTTTAGCGGCGGCCGCTCATCAGGCGTGGAGTGCCAATATTTTCACAACGGCATCGGATATGTTCCCTAAAAAAGCGGTTAGCTCTGTTGTAGGTATCGGTGGAATGGCAGGATCAGTAGGTGGGATACTTTTTCCACTTATGGTAGGTATTATCCTTGACAATTATAAAACAGCCGGGAATATTGGCGGTGGTTACAATGTCATTTTTATCATTTGCGGTTTCGCTTATTTGCTTGCCTGGGCTGTAATGCACTTCTTTGCACCTAAAATGGAACAGGTTAAAATTTAAAATGGCAGTCAGCTATCGGTAGTCGGCCGTCGAATTAAAACAATTTTAAAAAAATATTCTTAGTTGTTATGAAGAAAACACTCTTAGTTGCCGCATTATTTATGTTCGCCAGCCTGGTTTCGTTCGCGCAGACAGCGGATGAAAAAGCTGTGGGTGAAGCGGTTGAAAAATTGAAAAACGCAATCGTTTCAGCGGATGCAGCGGTTTTAGGAAAACTTACTTCTCCGCTTTTGTCTTACGGACATTCAAACGGTTTACTGGAAGATCAAAAAGAATTTATCCGTGCGCTAACCAGTGGAGAGTCACATTTTACTCGTATTGATATCGCAGACCAGAAAATTACCATTTTGGGTGACGTGGCTTTGGTTCGTCACACATTATCTGGCGACACGCATAACAAAGGAAAAGATCCTGCGCCGGTAAAATTAGGTGTGCTTTATGTGTGGCAGAAGACAAAAGGAAACTGGATTTTAATTGGCCGCCAGGCATTTAAGTTGCCGATGTAAGGAATTTTCGATTAGCTCGATATTATTATAAAAAGACAGTCAGCGTGAGCATCCATAATGGCTGTCTTTTTTATTTTGCATCATAAAATTTTAAGGGTCCGTGATAAAATCCGGATAACTTTTTTCCGTCAGATCCTTCCGTGCAGTCAAACGTGATATCATAAATATCGCCTGCTTTTTTAACAGAAACTTTCCCTGCGATTATAGCATGGACTTCGCCATTGGAAGTGATATAATCAGCATTTAATACGACATACGAAATCCGAATGTTTTGGAAAAGAAAGTAGCAGTATCGTCGAATGCATATTCCCCCTCACCCAAGACATTAGAAACCGGACTGTAAATTTCGAAATATACGACATGCCCCTTTCCGGAAGTCGAATCGATTTGCCCTCCGGATCCATGAATTGTGATCCCCGATGAATATAGAAACAATACCTGCTCATTTCCTTGTGTTTTAGAATATTGACCAAAATCTATCAGCAGGCCATTTGCGAGATCGTATGTCGTTCCGTCGAAGGTAATAGCACTTTTAGGAACAATTTCTTCATCATCATCTTTTTTACATCCAAAAAAGATAAAAGCAGATAACAAAAGCAAAAAAACAAATTTGGAAAAGTTGGGCATATAGTCAAATAGTAAGAGGTGAAAGTCAGTCAGTTTTTTCTAAATCTCAAAATCAAAAAAGCATCCAGGCTGCAAACGAATAATCCGGCAACCTGAATGCTTAAAATATGCTTACTAATAAATAACTGCGAAAATCTCTTTAAGTTAATTCTATAATCGATCTGTCATTTCACGCTTGTTAAATCGATAATCAGTGCGTCGGACGATCCGGAGCGGGCGCAGACGCATGATACTCGCTTTGAATAATCTCAGCGTATTTGTCCAAAAGTTCAATCACCTTATCTTTCGATTTTGAGCGAACGACCAGTCCGATATGATATTCCTCATCCATTCTCCAAACAATTTCAGGATCATTAAATACTGATATATCGGGCCATTGCTGACGGGTCAGAGAAATAACGATTCCGGCATATTCCTTCCGGCTTGGCGGTAACTTAAACGGTTCACCTTTTGCTTCTGCCGTCTCCATTTTCGCCCATTCCTTCCAGAGGTTAATTCCGGAAGATGCCTCCACCAGTTCCGAAAGATGCGCACCTCCAACCCTCGATGATGTTTCAAGAAAATAATATTTCCCATCGTCCTTCGAGCGGATCACTTCCGTATGCGAAGCGCTGTGGCGCAGACCAAATGCTTTTAAAACATCAATCGAAATTGTTTCCAATGCGTGGGCTTCAGAAGAATCGAAAGGGACAGTCATTGATCTGAAAATCCCACCTCCGTGTGCTACATCAAACGGAGGTGCAAGATATTTGCTGTTCCAGGTAAAAATCACCCGGCCATTCATAGACAGCGAATCTACGTGATATACGTCTCCCGGCTTAAATTGCTCAACCAGATAGGCATGTCTTTTATCTCCAAGTTCATGAATTGTTTCCCACAATTCTTCCCGGGTATGCAACTTTTTAATCCCGGTTGCCGAAGCTTCTGAGCGCGGCTTGATCATCCACGGACCAGCATGATCGTCGAGAAATTTATTGATCACTTCGTCATTAAACAGTCCGCAAAAACCTGGGACCAAAATTCCTGATTCTGACGCTTTGGTACGCATCGCCAGCTTATCCCTGAAATATTTTCCAGTGGTTTGTCCCATACCGGGAATACGGAAATATTCACGGATCAAGGCTGCTTTTTCAACATCAAAATCATCGAGCGCAACAACGCGGTCAATCATACGGCTGCGCATAATATATGCAAGGCCTGTAACTACCTCGTCCATATTATACGTTTTGTCTTCTCCTTCTTCTATGTAAAAAAATTCGTCCACAGATTCCCTCGCCCACGGTTTCTGATCCAGTTTTTTGGCAGTCAGAAGATAGACGGTATTGCCTGCATTCTTACAGGCTCTCAGGAAATCATTTCCTTTGAAATAGGTTGAAATACATAAAAAAGTTAAAGGACGCGCCATAAAAAATAGTTTGTAGTGATAGTATGCTGATCGAATCGTGATTATTCGACAGGAAAATTTTAGAGAACTTCCTTTTCCAAATCTAACAAAAACAAGCTATTTATCAAGTAAAGCCTCAGTTAAATTTCTATGATCTGAAAATTTAAATTTATGGTGTGGATTTATTTAAATTAAAACAAAGAATCTCACCAATGGCAACACTACGTAACCCTACAATGCTGATAAATAATCTCTTAGCAAACGAATTCCATATCCCGTACCGGCACGACCAGGAGCAAATTCATTATCTCCAAAAGCCATTCCGGCAATATCCAGATGCGCCCACTCAGGATGTTCATCTGTAAAAACTTCCAGGAATTTTGCGGCCACGATCGCACCGGCCAGCGGTTTTCCATGGTAATTTTTCAAATCTGCTATATCCGAAGAAATTTCCTCTTTGTATTCATCCCAAACCGGCAGACGCCATAAACGTTCACCCGTTTTATCACCTGATTTTGTCAGATCATTTGCAAGGACATCACTTACCGAAAACAATCCAGCGGCTTCATAACCAAGCGTTTGAATAACACTTCCTGTCAACGTGGCAAGGTCTATGACCACGTCAGGTTTGAATTCCCTTACGGCATAACTCAATCCATCTGCAAGGATCAAACGTCCTTCTGCGTCAGTATCAATCACTTCAATCGTTTTTCCCGCATATGATTTTATCACATCTCCCGGTTTCATAGAAGAACCGTCAACACAATTTTCTGTTGAAGGAATCACACCGATTATTCTTACCGGAAGTTTAAGCTGTGCCGCCAGTTCGACCATTCCAAGTACTGCTGCAGCGCCTCCCATATCACTTTTCATGAGGTGCATATTTGCAGAAGGCTTGATCGAAATCCCACCCGTATCGAACGTCACACCTTTACCAACCAGAGCAATGGTTTTCTCATATTTTTCAGGCGCATATTCAGTCACGATCATGACCGGTGGCAAATCACTCCCCTTACTGACCGCCAACAAAGCATACATATGAAGTTCGTTGAGCTGGTGCTTGTCCAGGATCGTGACTTTATAATTATTTTTTTGTCCCGATTCGACCGCCCACTCAGCTAATTTTTCCGGCGATTTATAATTCGAAGGAGCGTTCATCAGGTCCATGATACGGATTTGAACTGCCGCAGTTTTGGAAGCAATATTGATCGCAGCCTCACTCTCTTCGGTAATTTTATCTGTCAAAATGAACAGTTTTCCATTCTCGCCAAAGAATGAGCTGAATAACTTTGGCTCCGTTTTGTATAACTGCAAATTATAACCTCCTAACGCAATTCCGTTAACCGCATTTTCAATCCAGTCCGGAGATTTTCCAATAGCATCTAAAATAATCTGTTCCGGCCATCGGTCTTTGCGTTTAAAAAAAAGAGAACGGAAGATTTTAAGTATTGAAGGAAGCTTCGGCGTTTTTCCCAGTCCCAGCCAGATTTCGTTTTCTGTCGGCCACCAGATCTCACCTTTATCCGCTTTAAAAAATTCCTGATTTTCAGGTTCAGTACCTGATTCAAACGTACGAAGTAGAAGTGTCTTTTCCGGTGCTTCTATGGTCTGGATAAAATGCATAATCTTTACAAAAAAGTTTGGTAACATTCAAAGCTAAGCATTGTAAGCGCTTATTTTAAATTTTCGCAAACAATATTCCTGTGACAGGCAGGTGAGTACGTGAATGTGGTGCTACTTAAAATTATCATATTTGTATACCATGTTAATACAATTTTAAAACCAGCAATTTCAGGGAGCACATGTACGTAAAATCTTTTTCTAAACAAGTCGTATTTCAGGGAGCTATTCTTTCCGGATTGGTTTTCGCACAATCTCAAAACGTTGTTGCTCAGCGCAATGAAACGAAAGCAAACGATTCCAACACGCCCCTGCATTTATTACAGCCTGATTATCCGGTTCCTTACGGACTTGTAAAAAAGGAAAATATTGTCAAAGATTTAAACCGTATTCACGCTTATCTGAATAATGTTACGCCAACAGCTTTTGTAGATAGCAAAACGGGAAAACCGGTAACTGACCTTACAAAAATCGATCAGAACACGGCTTTGCAAAAAGGTGATTACCGGATTGTCAGTTATGAATGGGGTGTTACCTATTCCTCGATGTTGTTGGCCAGCCAGGTTACAGGCGACCCAAAGTTCAAGGAATATGCCGACAAGCGTCTCCAGTTTATTGCAGAATCCGTTCCATTTTTCAAAAAAACAAGCGCAGAACATGCTGACTGGGGAACAGCGGGCCCCTTGCGCGGACTTGTTGACCCACATGCTTTGGATGATTGCGGAGCGATGTGTGCCGCGATGATCAAAGCGACAAGGGCTGGTACCACAGGCAATTTCAGGCCGTTGATCGATAGCCATATCGATTATATTTTAAACAAAGAACATAAACTAAAAGACGGCTCACTTGCCAGAAACAGGCCTCAACCGAACACGATCTGGCTTGACGATTTATTCATGGCTGTGCCAGCTTTGGCCCAAATGGGAAAACTTACAGGAGAGAAAAAATACTACGACGAAGCGGTAAAACAGGTTTTACAAATTTCTGGCCGGATGTTCGATAAGAGCAAAGGCGTATATATGCATGGTTGGGTGGAAGGTATGACCGAGCATCCTGAATTCCATTGGGCGCGTGCAAACGGCTGGGCGATTTTGACCAAAGTTGAGTTGCTTGACGTGTTGCCGGCGAATCATCCGGGAAGACCGAAAATTCTGGAATTATTAAAAGCGCACGTCCGGGGTCTGGCTTCCTATCAGTCCGGCTCTGGATTCTGGCATCAGCTTTTGGACCGGAATGATTCTTATCTTGAAACTTCCGCAACGGCTATTTATGCATATTCCATTGCAAAAGCAATCAATAATGGCTGGATCGATGGATTGACTTATGCCCCGATGACACTTCTTGCATGGAACGCAGTCTCGACAAAAATCAACAAGGAAGGACAAGTTGAAGGCACTTGCGTCGGTACCGGGATGGGCTTTGATCCTGCGTTTTATTATCACAGACCGATCAGTCCTTTTGCAGCACATGGTTACGGACCGGTCATTATGGCTGGGGCGGAAGTGATTAATTTATTGGCAAACAAGTCTTTCGAAATCAATGATAGCTCTGTTCAATTGCTTCAAAAGAAGTAAATATTATTTTGTCGTTGTACTGATCAGCATTGGTCAATTGTCTTTTGCCCAAGATTTAAAATTTGATTTCGGCACGGGAAAAGCGGCAAAAGGGTATAAAAAAGTGCAGCCGGAAGACTTTTATTCCAACGAAAAAGGGTATGGGTTTGTACCTGGAAGCTCGGTGAAAAGTGTAACGAATAAAAGCAAAAACATACTTGAATCGGACTATATAACGTCAGACTCTTCTTTCTTTTTTTCAGTCAAATTACCGGAAGGAAATTACGATATAAAACTGATAATGGGCGATGAAAAAGGAACTTCCTCCACAACAGTAAAAGTGGAATGCCGCCGGTTGATGCTTGAAAATATTCAGACAAAAACCGGTGAATTTTTATCACGTTTTTTTACTGTTAATCTGCGTTCTCCCAGAATCAATGCAAATGAAAAGATTGCTCTCAAACCCAGGGAGGTCGAGTATCGCCATTGGGACGATCAGCTGACTTTTGAATTTTCCGGTAAAGAACCGAAAATATGTGGTTTGGAAATTGTCAAAAATGACAAAGCGAAAACCATATTTCTCGCGGGAAACTCGACCGTTGTTGATCAGGCAAACGAGCCATACGCGGCCTGGGGAAATATGATTCCCAGGTTTTTTAAACCGCATAAGGTGGTTGTCGCAAATTATGCTGAATCAGGTGAATCATTACGAAGTTTTATAGCTGAAAAACGTCTGGATAAAATACTTTCTCAGATGAAAGCCGGCGACTACCTTTTTATAGAATTTGCCCACAACGATCAAAAACAGAAAGATCTTTTGCCCTTCGCCGGTTATAAAGCCTTACTGGAAAAATTCATTTCTAAAACCCGGAACAAGGGTGGTACACCTGTTTTGGTATCCAGTATGCATCGCAGAAATTTTGATTCGACCGGCCATATCATCAATACACTAGGCGACTTCCCGGAAGCTGCCAGACAAACGGCCAAGGAACAAAAAATCGCTCTAATTGATCTGAATGCGATGAGTAAAATACTTTGGGAAGCATTGGGGCCGGAGGAATCAAAGAAAGCTTTTGTACATTATCCTGCCAATAGTTTTCCAGGTCAGGATAAGGAAATTAAAGACAACACCCATTTCAGTAATTACGGTGCCTATCAGCTGGCAAAATGTATTGTAGAAGGGATAAAAAAAGAAGATCAGGAGTTAGCAAAATATCTGATCGAAAACTTGCCTGAATACAATCCGGCAAATCCGGATCCGATAAAAGATTTCAACTTCCCAATCAGTCCGCTGGTAAAAGTAGCCAAGCCGGACGGGAATTAATAACAAGCGGTGAATATTCAAGACCAGAAAAGCAAGAAAGTTAAAGAAGTCAACTTTTCGCAAGTTGACTTCTTTAAAGCTTGAAAAACTCATTAGTTGTTCTGAACTAAATCATCAGTCCATCCCACCCTTACGCGTAGGACTTCTTACAGCGGGCCAGGCGCCAGGTTCTCCTTTTGCATTGGCAGGAAGAACGCTTTTTTCGCGTGAAGTTTTTACAGGATCTTCACTGGCCTGATATGCCATGATCGCAGCTAAAATGGCATTATTACGAACATCATCAAAGACAATTTTATCATATGTATCACGGTTTGTATGCCAGGTATAGGTTCCGTAAGACCAGTTCAGCGAGCTTAAAGAAAATGCCGGGGCACCAGCCGCTACAAAAGAAGCAAAGTCAGAGCCACCTGCTCCCGGCGCGCCAGGAAATCTCGTTTCGATCTGGTCTTTAATATTGGAAGGGACTTTTGATAACCAACGTCCCAGGTAATCATATGAATTCAAAAAACCCTGGCCCGCTAGATTTACAACGCGTCCGGTACCATTATCCTGATTGAAAACCGCCTGGATGTTTTTTACAATTTCCGGATGGTCCTCAACGAATGCACGTGAACCGTTCAAACCCTGTTCTTCACTTCCCCAGTGACCAACCAGAATCGTTCTTTTTGGATTCGGATAAATTTTCTTTAAAATCCGCATCGCTTCCATCATCGTCAAGGTTCCTGTTCCATTATCGGTTGCTCCTGTACCACCATCCCAAGAGTCAAAATGCGCGGAAAGGATCACATATTCTTCCGGCTTTTCAGTCCCTTTAATTTCGGCAATCGTGTTAAAAGTTGGTACGACACCGTTCTCTTTCGAATCTGCTCTTACGCTGATTTTCGGCGTATGTCCGGATTCTGCCAAACGGTATAACAGACCATAATCTTCCAACGCGATATCAACTGTTGGCACTTTCTTTGTTGTTGCGCCAAAAATTTTATTTGCACCAAAACCTTTTGACCAGTAAGAAGCGACTACGCCAACCGCTCCCGCCTTTTCAAGAGCAACCGGTAAGGTACGCAGCGAATAACCTGTTTTAGCAATACGTTTTGCCCAGGCTTCCGTCTGAATATCGCGCTCTTTTTTCATTTTTTCAAAGGACTCTTTCGTAGCAAATTCCTGCCAGTTGTAATCCGGACGACCTGTTGGCTGCAACATACTGATCATCACAAATTTTCCTTTAACGGTCGGAAGCCATTTTGCAAAAGCCAGTGAATCAACCAGATCCGGAATAATAATCACATCAGCCGTAACGGTTTTACCGCCCGTTGAAGGACTCCACGCCAACTGCATTCCTTCCAAAGATTTTACGCGTGGGTAAACCATATCGATATGTGAAGCACCTCGCTCCCATCCGCGCCATTCTCCCCACTTCTCATTTTTTGCGGTAATATTCCAATCCTTATATTTTCCAACTGCCCACTCGTTAGCCTGCTGCATTTGAGGCGAGCCCACAAGGCGCGGCCCGACAACATCCATGAGTTCATGGGCCAGTTTTTCAAGCTGGGAATTTTCGTTGGCTTCTTTTACAATGCCTTCAACAATCGGATCTTTTGTTTGAGCTTGGGTTAATACTGAGGTTGCCAGAAGCAGCCCAAGCGAGAGCCCGGATAGTTTTTTCATAGGTAGTCTGAATTGTATTTTTGGTTTCGGTTTTCCTAAATTAGGAATATTGATCCAACCATCCATTCAATCATGAAATATTCCTGATTAGTCCTTGAATAGCCTTATCAAGGAAGTTGGAAAGTGTAAATACTAGAAAATCGCACCCAAAAACGGCGGACATTTCGACGGGAGATTTTCTTCGCTCAACATATCTTTAAGATCGATTTCAATATTTCTGACAATGGTACGCACCGGAACATCGTTCAACAGACCTTCAAACGGGTTTTCGCTGACATCCCCGGTATATTCCATAAACATGAAAACCCAGGAAACGATCATATTGAATGGAATGAGCAGCCACATATATTTTTCCCCCAGTTCAAGAAATTCTGTCAGCAAACCGAACGGAAGCAGTGTCATAAAAATGAAAATAAAGACGATCGAAGTTGTAGCATACTGACGGGGAAAAGGTGTGTTTTTAATTCTTTCGCTCTTTCCCTGCTCATCGTATAAAGAAGCAATAATTCTTTGCAACTCGATATGTTGATAAGTATCAATCAGTTCTCTTTTTCGTAAATGACTAATGTGCTGCGATTGCCTGTCGAGCAATTGTGTCGCCATATTTTTTTTGGTTTTAATCCAGGCTACTTCCTCCATTGAGAGATAACGTACGATTTCTTTGTCAAACGTTTCAAGTTCAGTCCCAAGAGCTTTTCTCTGACGCTCGCTCGCTTTGTCTTTATGTTCCCAACTTGTGCGTTGCGCCATTGCATTTTTCAGAGCGTATAGCCAGCCAATATGCCGGTAAACAATTATACGGATTTCGTCATCAATTTCCCGCCCGTTATCGACTCCAACAAATGCCCGTAAAGCAGCGCTGAACGAACGGCTATTATTCGTAATAGCACCCCAGATCATTCTGGCTTCCCAGCTCCTGTCATACGACTGGTTATTTTTAAAACCAACAAAAAAAGCAGTCGCCGTACCGATAAGTGATACCGGCAACCAAGGTATCGCCACCCATTTCCACCCCAGATAATCATAGGATAAAATGGCCATAGAACCGGTAAATAGTGAAAGAAGAATCATCCGCCAGGAATAGTAGTAGAGAATGAGTGGATTAAGGTAACGATTGATGTACATAGTAAGGAGTTTGAGTAGTAAATATTTATGTAAACTATATGCGAAATTTTGCAACGCGTTTCTCTTCTGTTCAAGAAAAGCGCCTGCCAGTAGCAGGAGGCTCCAACGTAGCCATGCTCAAAGCTAATTTACGAATACTAGAAACAGGGAGTTCTTCACGAGCTGATTGTTCCAAAATTAGTAAGCCTAATTATAGAATTTCTTTTTAACTGCGACGGTCTTAGCCGTCTCCTGTTTCTAGAAAATCATGCTGACTTCGCGAAATTGAACTCCTTGGGAGTTTCCTGTTAATCGAAGAAATATCCTCGTTATTTCATCAGATACCGCTTCTTAAATTCCGACGGATTTTCACCTTCTATTTTCTTAAACAATTTGTTAAAATAAGACAAACTTTCAAAACCAACAGCGAAACAGGTTTCTGAAATGGTTTTGTCCTGCAATAAATAATTCTTTGCCTGATTGATACGGTATTGGTTGACAAAATCCGTAAACGTCATTTTCGTATTCTTTTTGAAATATCTGCAAAATGCCGCAGTAGTCAGATTTACTTGTTCTGCTATAAAATTAACATCCGGATTCTGATCAAAATGGGTTTCTACATATTTATAAATCGAATCCATGCGCATCTGCTCTTTTTGCAGGGATTTATTTCCTGCCGGCGAATTATTCAAAACTGTCACCTGATCCGAAGAAGCCAGCGCTCTCAAAATTTGAAGCAGTGACATAAGCTGATCAAAAGGATCAAGTTTCGGCAATTCTTTGAGTTGATCGCCCACAATTTGTTTCGTTGAGCCCGAAAAAGAAAGTCCGTAGTGTGACTTTTCGAAAAGTGCTTTTATGGAAGCAAATTCAGGTATATCCAGAAAATCTTTACCCAGAAAATTCTCTTTCATTTGAATAATTACCTGCTCACACTCGGTCCGAACGCCATAGTCGAAGTTTAGATGCGGAATATTGGGACCAATAAAAACCAGATCGCTACCTTCATAAACAGAGGTATGGTCGCCTACATGACGCGTCCCGCTGGTTCCCTCAACGAACACAATTTCATATTCAGGATGGAAATGCCAAAGAAATGTGTCGTTCAAACCCGGTGTAAGCAAGACTTTAAACGAACTTCCTTTGTCAGGAGCAATATTTTCACGGATTATCTTCATACTTCAACATTACATTGTATGAAATTTGATTTTTAAAAATCCGACTTCAATTGGCCATTTCATCTTATGAATTTATATAAATTATCAATAGAGAGCAAAAGACGGTTATTGCAACGGTTGATATGGGTATAGTGATAAAGTAACTTTGTCATATTAAATCACGTAAAAATATCATATCAAATGAAACACCAAACCATGGCGCCTACGATGGCGCCTTCCAACGCTCATAAAGATATTCCTGGAAATCCTTCTACCGCAAAGTCGAGCAACGTGAAATTGAATGACAGAAGTAATGGAAAACCGCTTCGGTTGCTGAGCGAAGAAGACTGGCAATTCTGGATTACAAATGGCTATATCGTGATCAAAGATGCTGTTCCTAAAGATCAGGTGAAAAAACTTGCAGATTTTCTCTGGGAGTTTGAAGAAAAAGATCCGAACGATCCTGAAACCTGGTATACGCCACCACGTGCTGAAATGAAAATGAAAGAACTGACGAATACAGGAATGGTGGAAGTTTATAATCATCAATACATGTGGGATAACCGCCAGTTTCCAAAAGTCCATGAAGCATTTACGGACATCTGGGGAACTGAAAAATTATGGGTAACAATCGACCGTGCGAACCTGAATTTGCCATTACGGCCGGGTTTTGATTACAAAGGTTTTATTCACTGGGATTATGATCCGGAAACAAAACCGCAGAACGTACAGGGCGTTTTGGCTTTGGCAGACCAGGATGACGAAAATATGGGTGGTTTTCAGTGCATCCCGGAATTGTTCAGAACTTACGATACCTGGAAATTGACCCAGCCCGAAGATCGCAACCATTTCCAACCGGATACCACAGGTTTTGAATTGGTAAAAGTGAAAATGAACGCCGGCGACTTACTAATCTTTAATAGTTCGCAACCGCATGGAATCAGGGCAAACAGAAGTGAAAACAAGGTACGCTTAGCTCAGTACATTGCCATGATGCCGGCGCAGGAAGATGATGAAGAATTACGTCAATGGAGAATAAATTCATGGAAAGAAAGACAGGCGCCGGAGGGATATGCTTTCCCGGGCGATCCGAGAAATTGGGAGAAAACGAAATATGAAACGGCTGAATTGTCGGATCTGGGGAGGAAATTGTTGGGGTTGGATAAGTGGTGATGTAATTTATATCGCATCAGGCTTTGATTAATATAATCGAAGCCTGATATTTTGTAACCAATAATTCCTATAATTACATTCGTAAATCCTAATCTTATATAATTCTTTATTTTCTCGTCTAGAATGCAAGACTCCCCTATCCCTGCCGCAGGCTCGCGGTTTGTTTCCATGATTTTAGATCATTTTATAATGACGATCGTGGCAGTTTCATTCAGCGCTACCGGGCTTATTTTTAGTTCTTCAAATTCTTTTGAAATAAATCACGAACAACCTGATTTTAACTTTTTCAATCACAACACTTTTTATTTTATCGTAATTGGATTTGCGTTGTATCTGTGTAAAGATTCATTTGACGGACGAAGCCCCGCTAAAAGAATTATGAAAACGCAAATCGTAAATAACGCTGACAACTTACCAGCGGGACCGATAAAATGTCTTGTAAGAAATATATTTTGCATACTATGGCCTATCGAAGTAATTGTGATCCTATTTAGCCCTGGCCGAAGAATTGGAGATTTAGTTGCAGGTACAAAAGTGATTTCCTATGATCCGAAATCTGTATTCAAACCTAACTTTAAAACAATTGGTTTGAGCTTCGCTTTTGCGTTTATGGTAATTTTCGCGTTCTCTATCCCTTTTATAGCACTTATGTCCTCCGAAACAAAAGCAGTTCCGTTTCTTAAAGAATCACTTAATGACAGGGAAAGTAGTTCTATGGATAAAAAACTTTCGGAAAATTTAAAACTTGTTTCAGATACAAGGATCTATGATAAAATTGAAGATGAAAATCTTAAATTCATTTCAATCATAATAAATGTCGATCCGGATATTTTAGATAATGAAGATAATTTTTCTCTCTTAAAAGAAAGATTTGAATCTATCTTATATACTGAATATGCCGCAAAAACATTTGTTGGACAGGCAAAATTTGTACATAAAACGGAGAATTCTTCATCTCAAAGAATAGTCAACTACGATTGGCGAAAAAGCGAGTAGCGTGGTCCTAATTTCCAGGTGTCCTGATTTGAATATATCAAGTTGTCAAACGGTTTAATAATTTTAAGTGTCTGATAAACACAAATTTTCTTCTACTTCTGCGATTTTTTCGATGGACTCAACGTTCTTTGTATAAATATTGATTAGTAAATAGATTAAAATGTCAGATATCAAGCTGGTTGCAACCGACATGGACGGTACGCTTCTTAATTCGAAGCATGAGTTAAGCGATTCTTTTTTGCCTGTTTTCAGAAAGTTAAAGGATCAGGGAATCATTTTTGTGGCAGCCAGTGGACGGCAGTATTACAATCTTTTGAAGACGCTGGATGAGGTAAAAGACGAAGTGATTTTTGCTGCGGAAAACGGTAGTTACGTTGTGTTCCAGAATGAAGAAATTCATGTACAGGATATGGACCAGCAAATTGTGCGGGATCTGATCGTGAAAGCAAGAAGTATTGGCGGTACTTATGCAGTGATTTGTGGAAAGAAAAAGGCATATGTCGAGAGTTCTGAGCCTGAATTTATTGATCATTTGAAATTGTATTTTGAGCGCTACGAAATCGTTGACGATCTGCTGAAAGTAGAAGATGACCAGTTCCTGAAATTTACGCTTTGCGACCTGGCAGGTTCGGAGGGAAACAGTTATCCGCATTACAAGCATCTTCAGGATACTTTGCAGGTTAAAGTTTCGGGACCAATCTGGCTGGATATTTCGCATAAGCAGGCTAATAAAGGGAAAGCGATGGAAGTATTACAGGAGAAATTCGGCGTCACTTTTGAAGAAACCATGGTTTTCGGTGATTATTTCAACGACCTTGAAATGCTCCAGAAAGGATATTATTCGTACGCTATGGCGAATGCCCATGAAGATATAAAAAGTGTGGCAAGGTTTATTGCAAAAAGTAACGATGAAAATGGGGTTGTAGAAATTTTGTCGTCCTTAGTTGATCAGACCATCACAACCAACGAATAGTTATCAAGAAAAAAGCCTGATCCATTCGGATCAGGCCATCTATTTTATCTCCCAGAGCTAATATTCTCATTTGGCACTAACTCGCCATATCGTTTTACCTTCGTCGTCATTCACCAACATTGAACCATCGTTCAAAACGGTAACGCCAACCGGACGGCCATAGACTTTATCTTCACTTTCCACAAAACCAGTTAAAAAATCCTCCGGCTTTCCTGATGGCTTTCCATTTTTAAAAGGAACGAAAACTACTTTATACCCGGATATTTTCGAACGGTTCCAGGATCCGTGTTGTCCAACAAAAGCACCGCTATGATATTTTGCCGGAAATTTATTTTTATCATAAAAAGCGAGTCCCAGAGACGCCGTGTGTGATCCAAGTGGAACATCCGGCACGATCGCTTTCGCAACCAATTCTTTTCCTTCACCTTTCATGCGAGGATCGGGATGCTGGCCGAAATAGGAATAGGGCCAACCATAAAATCCTCCTTCTTTCACACTTGTCAAATAATCAGGAACCAGTTCATCACCCAGTTCATCTCTCTCATTTACCGCAGTATATAAAACATTAGTACCAGGTGCCCAATCCATTCCAACGGGATTTCTCAGACCGCTTGCAAATATTTTTTCACCAGTTCCATCAGGGTTGATCTCCAGAATATTGGCACGGCGCTTTTCATTATCCATACCGTGCTCCGCAACATTACTTCCGGAACCAACGGAAACATAAATCTTCGATCCGTCTGCATTTGGAAGCAGATTTCTGGTCCAGTGATTGTTATATCCGCCAGCCGGAAGTTCTAAAATCTCCTCACCTTTTCCGGTAATTTTAGTATCACCTGCTTTGTAAGGATAACGCGTAATGCCGTCTGTATTAGCTATATAAAAATAATTTTTTAATACCAGCATTCCAAGTGGTTGCTTCAGTTTTTCAATAAAAATTTCACGCATTTCAGGAACGCCGTCTTTATTTACGTCACGAAGGATCGTAATTCTGTCTGCACTTTTTTTCGTTGCCGACTCAGCCACAAAAACATCACCGTTTGGTGCTTCGTATGTCCAGCGCGGATTATCAAGCTTATCTGCATATTTCGTTACCACGAATCCCTCTGGCGCTTTTGGCATCTGGTTATCTTTCCAACCTTCAACATCAGGCCTTTTTTCTGTTGATTTGGTCGCAAATGGTGCAGGCAGGTTCACACTATCCACAGCCGTTTGTTCTTCGGTCTGCACAGTATCCGCCCCACTTTCTGCGGTCTGTTTTTCTTCTTTATTTCCACAACTAAAAAACGTTGTCCCTGCAAGAGCGCAAAGTATAATCAGGTTAATTCTTTTCATAATCAGTTCTATTAATTTCAAAAAAAAGAGCATCAATCACGATGACTGATGCCCTGTTCTTTAAATAATAATGCCAGATTAATTTAGCTAACCAATTTCCCTATTAATATGGGCCGGGTATCTTTGGAATTTCCCAAAATAGCCAGACTTCTTACAAACTCAGTTTCCAAATCACCTTTGTCAAACCGGCATTTGACAATTTCATAATGTGCCGTTTCAATAAAACGCCAGGTCATTTCGAATGTATTATCGCTTGTCCAGACGCCGCTTGCGGCAATTTTGGTTTTTGTTTCGCCGGGAATAATCGTTTGAGTTAATTTTAAGGGCAAAGCGCTGATATCCGTAACGCCATGTTTCCACTTATTAATTCCACAGCTAACTACATGTTCACCTTTATCATCTTTCATTTTAAAATCACATCCGCCGTCTTTGAAAGTAAGTGATATATTGCTGACTGACAGCTTATTTTCATCAATCGCATAATTTTTCCCACTAACTGTTCCTACAATCTCAGACGTATTTGTGCCCTTCATGAGAGGAAGAGAAAGTGTTGCCAGTTTTTGCTTTAACTGGTTTTGTCCGGGCTTGTCAACAGCAATTGCATTTGTTTGAGCTGCCGGCAAAATATGATCCCAGACCTGATCCAGGATTCCCTGCATATCGGCCGTTTCACTGGTTATCGCAATGACCATATCTTCCTTTGGCAAAACAATGCAATATTGCCCATAAGCTCCGTCGCCCCGAAAAGCGTCATGGCGACAACGCCAGAACTGATATCCATAACCTTGCAGCCAGTCATTTTCTTCCTTTTTCCGAGAGCCGCCTTTTGATTGCACCTGAAAATTTGTGGCATCTTTTATCCAGTTTTCAGCGATCAGCCTTTTCCCATTCCACATACCTTTCAGAATCAGTAACTGACCAAACTTAGCTATATCTTCTGTTTTCAGACGTAAACCCCATCCTCCGGTATTGATTCCGTTGGGATCGACTTCCCAGTCCGCACCAACAATATTTAAGGGTTTAAAAAGCCGTGGAGTAAGGTAAGTCAGCAGATTTTCTCCCGTTAATTTCTGAATAATCGCTGACAGCATATAGGTTGCGCCACTGTTGTAAACAAAGAATGTTCCGGGTTCATGCTCGACAGGCAAGGCCAGAAAACTCTTAACCCAGTTTGTTTCCGGAGAATTTCTTAAAGAAGGCGTGCTGTCTGTATCATGTCCGGTTGACATCGTCAATAAATCTTTCACCCGCATCGCAGCAAGGTTCGGACTAATAGCTGCGGGAAGATCTTTTGGAAAAAAGGATACAACTTTATCGTCAACTTTTAATTTCCCCTCCGCCACCGCCAACCCAATTGCCGTAGAAGTGAAACTTTTACTTAGTGAATAAAGCGTGTGTTTAAGATCCGGAGCATAAGGCCCCCACCAACCTTCGGCAACAATATTTCCGTGACGAACGACGATCAGACTGTGCAAATTAAGATTCTTCGTTTCCACTGCGTTTACAAAATCAAGAATACCTTTTGAACTTATGCCCTGCGCTTCCGGCAGACTTCTTGGCAAACCGGTATTCGCTGCGGACGAAGCCCGGGATGAAAAAGGCAATTGGCTGATCAATCCAGCCTGAAGGGCACCTAACCCTATTTTTCCTAAAAATTCTCGTCGATTAAGATCCATTTTGTAAAGGGAATAAAAGGCCTGTCTAATAAGTATAATTCTCAGTTTAAATCCGTTCCTGATTGTTTTCCAAGCCGTGAAATGTTGCGGCAGACGTGGATTTTGGTCTTACTGAAAGATGATAGCTGGCTTATTGGTATATTTGCAGCGAGCTGGCGTATACCATGCGGCTCATTATTTTTCATAACAGTCCAGAATCATATGTCTTTCCAAAAACTCGGCTTGTCCGAACCTTTATTAAAAACCATAGCAGAACAAAATTATACTCAACCGTATCCGATTCAGCAGGAAGCAATTCCGGCTATTCTGGAGGGGAAAGATATTTTGGGAATCGCGAAAACAGGTTCGGGAAAAACAGCCAGTTTTGTATTGCCCATTCTGGAAATGTTTCAGACGAAGAGTACTCCCAAAAACCGGTTTATTACAGCACTTGTTTTAGTACCAACACGTGAACTTGCCGTTCAGATCGGCGTTGTTTTTCAAACATTCGGGGAGAAACTTCCTAGAAAGGTAAAAACCTTGGCGGTGTATGGCGGTGTTTCCATCAACCCGCAAATGATAGCCATGCAGGGCGTAGAAATTCTGATCGCTACGCCGGGCCGTTTGATTGATTTGTTATCGCACAAAGCCCTGAATATTTCGGAAACCGAAATTCTGGTTTTGGATGAAGCCGATAAAATGCTGAATCTTGGATTCGCTGAGGAGATGAGAGATATCTTTTTCCTGCTTCCTAAAAAACGCCAAAGCATCTTATTTTCAGCAACCCTGGGCGATGAAGTTGACAAGATAAATAAGAGTATCCTCAAAAATCCATTGACGATCCAGATCGCGGAAGAAGAACAAAATCTGGATCTGATTAAGCAAAGCGGTTATTTTGTCGATCCCGAAAGAAAAGGCCCATTGCTACGGTATCTGATCAAACAAGGTGAAATGAAGCAGGTTTTGGTTTTTGTTTCTTCAACCCGGACTGCGGATAATCTTGTTGTAAAGTTGGTAAAAAATGGAATTGAGGCTGCCGCAATGCACAGCAAAAAAAGCCAGGGAGCGAGAACTGAGGTTTTAAACAAATTCAAATCAGGAAAACTGGCGGTCATGGTCGCGACAGACCTTGTTTCCCGAGGTATCGATATTCAGTTTTTACCTTATGTGATCAACTTTGAATTACCACGTTCACCTAAAGATTATATCCATCGTATCGGCCGGACTGGCCGCGCCGAGTCCACAGGCGAAGCCATTTCCCTGATCACGCCGGAAGAAGCCCATCACTGGAAAATCATTCAGAAAAAGATGGGGAAACGGGTTGAAATGACGGAAACTTTTGACCTGGATTTGATGGGATACTAATATTTTGATAATGCACACACTCCACTCCTACTTAATTCCGGCACCGCTTTCTACGCTGCTAACGATTATATTGGGGTTAAGTATTGCAGTTATTTCAGATCATTTTGGAAAGAGAATCGTAAAAGATAATACTCCGATTTTCAGGGCCATGTATTTCTTTGCGGGGCTTCTGACTCTAAGCTGGCTGACCTGGATCATTTGCCTGCTTTCATTCGCCACAACGACGGTCTTTCGAGGCCTCGCCGGGATTATTATCATTTTTGCAGCTTTACTAATACTGACCAAAGGTTCGAAATCAGACTCTCTGCGAGTTCTGACTCCGGTAACTCATAAATGGTCCAAAGATGCCTGGTTACAGCTCATTTTGGCTTTTGTTTTCACGTGTTATCTCCTGTTATCTCTGGTAGTTCCCACAGATGCTGACTCGCTCAGTTATCACCTGGCCTTACCGGTAGAGATTCTAAAAAACGAAAGTCTTTACTACAATCCGGACAATATTCATTTTCGAATGGCCGGGTTTGGCGAGATGCTAAATGTTATTGGTGTCGCAAATGGCTGTCCGCAGCTGGGAGCTTTTATCCAGATTATTGGCTTAGGGTTAGTTTTAAATGCTTATATTAAAACTATCGATTCAGAACAAAAACTAAATTTGCTTACTATTTTCCTGGGGATACCGGTGCTTCTTTTTCTGGTACCTAACCAAAAACACCAGCTTACCGGAATTTTGATCACTTCTCTGTGTTTTCTTCATCTTCGCAAGACTAACCGTTTTACCTCAACAAAACTAACCCTCCTTTTAGCTATATTACTTTTTGCTGCAAGTATTAAATATTCTTTCCTTCTGAGTTTCGCGTCGTTGCTGTTATTTTATATTCTGAAAAAACCGGGAGGAGTGACATTTTTTGATTTTCTGGTAAAACTGACTTTGCTAAGTGCAGTTATTCTAGGGCCTCAGCTTCTTTTCAGGTGGTTTTTTCTTGGCGATCCGCTATCGCCGTTACTGGAAAGTTTTACACCAAAAGCGGACTCGGTTATTATAAAATTGTATCAGTACATAAAACAATACAGCGACTCCTCTTATCCTTTTCCTGTCAACCTCGTCTACACAGATTCTATTGGCAGAATATCGACGATTGTTGGCGTTTCAGCCCTCGCCATAGGGTTTCTACCTTTTCTTTTCCGTTTCTTCAAGTTTGAGGTAATCAGCATTTTTACTCTGATTATCTTAATTCTTGTCGGTGGACAAGCTTCTTCCCGTTTTCTTCTTGAACCGATTTTATGGTCAGCTCCGCTGGTTATTACTGCTTTTTATCAAAATAGATATTACAAATATTTCATCCTGACTGCCCGATTTCAACTTTTTATTTTAATTCCATTTCTTGTCACAGGTGTATATACTCTTGCTTCCTCTTTATTTTCAGATCTTCAAAGAGAAAAAGTATTGCTGAAATCATCAAATGGTTATATGGAAAGTAAGTGGATCGATGAAGTCTTGCCTTTAAATGCCCGGATTTGTATAGCCAGCCGGTCAAGAGCATATCTTCCAAGGCCCTATTTCCCCTGGGAATATCTTTATTTCACATCAATGGAAGTTCGGACAGAGGCCGGGGTGCTGGATCGCAAATTAAAAGAGTATAAGATTGATTATATCATTTTACCACCAACTGGTTTTGAGGCGATAAGAAGTAAGTATGCCGGAGAAGTAATTGCCGGACCTAAAAAATTTTCCTTGGCGACAAGAAATCCTTTCAATAGCTCGGAGTACGAAATGGTGATCTATAAAATGAAGTGACGCTATACAGGTGACAACAGGAAGGCCATGGGTTCGATGTCAGTAATTTTACATTCCAACGAGGAATATTATAGAATTTATGATTAAAGTACTGCTAAGCATTTCGTTTCTTTTTCTGACACTTTCTCATTATTGTCCTGGCCAACGGCAAATGGAAAATCTGAACAGAGGCCTTGTTGCTCTGAAAACGGATTCAAATCATGTTTATATCAGCTGGCGTTTATCAGGTGATGATCAACCTGATATCAGTTTTAATCTCTACCGTGGAAAGAAAAAACTTAATACTTCGCCGATTATTAATTCCACAAATTTTATTGATAAAAGTCCGACCAACGAGCGCTATACCTTAAAAACAATCCTAAAAGGAAGAGAGCAAAAAGCCAGTGAATTTATTGAAACCTCAAAGCAAAAGTATCTGAGCATTCCGCTTAAAATTCCAGCAGGCGGAAAAACACCTGACGGGAAAGAATATACTTACAATGCTAATGATGCCAGTGTAGGAGATCTGGATGGTGACGGGGAATATGAGATTATTTTAAAATGGGACCCAAGTAATGCCAAAGATAATTCCCAGCGTGGGTATACCGGAAATGTGTTTCTCGATGCTTATAAACTGAATGGAAAACATTTATGGCGCATTGATCTTGGAAAAAATATCCGGGCCGGAGCACATTACACCCAGTTTATGGTCTATGATTTTGATGGAGATGGAAAAGCAGAAATCGCTTGTAAAACAGCAGATGGAACAGTCGACGGAGCAGGAAAAACGATCGGTGACGCCAAAGCAGATTTCAGAAACAAGGAAGGTTATATTTTGTCTGGTCCTGAATATCTGACAGTTTTTGAAGGAACCAGTGGCAAAGCATTGGCCACTGAATCTTTTTATCCACAGCGCCATCCCGTAAAAGAAGACAATCCCTCAATGGAAGAAATGAAGGAAGCTTGGGGCGATAATTATGGCAACAGAATTGATCGGTATGTTTCTGCCGTGGCTTATCTGGACGGAGAAAAACCAAGCCTGATTATGGGACGTGGATATTATACCCGTCTGGTTCGCGCAGCCTGGGATTTTCGAAATGGAAAGTTGACGCGCCGCTGGATTTTTGATAGTAATGAGGAACCAAATAAAGCATATGCCGGTCAGGGAAATCACAACATGAGCGTTGGCGACGTTGATGGAGATGGAAAAGATGAAATCATTAACGGGGCAAGCGTGATCGACGACAATGGAACAGGTTTGTATGCAAGCGGCCTGGGGCACGGCGATGCCCAACATATGTCTGACACGGACCCTAACCATCCGGGATTGGAAATTTGGCAGAGTTATGAGGAGCCTAAAAAGTATGGAAAATTCGGTCTGGAACTTAGAGATGCACGGACAGGAAAAACACTTTTCGGTGTTGACGGACAGAATAAAGATGTGGGCCGCTGCATGGCTTCCGACATTGATCCCCGATATACGGGTTACGAATACTGGGGCTCGGTCGGCGGTTTGTATAATAGCATGGGAGAGGAAATTTCGAAAACAAAACCTTCCTCAACGAATTTCGCCGTCTGGTGGGACGCGGATCTGACGAGAGAGCTGCTCGATGGAAATCATATTGACAAATGGGATTATAATACCAATACGACAAAAAATGTTTTCACTGCAGAAGGCTGTGTTTCAAATAACGGGACCAAATCAACGCCGGCATTGAGTGCTGACATCCTTGGTGACTGGCGGGAAGAAGTTATTTTACGCACCGCCGATAACAGCGAATTAAGAATTTACACAACCACCATTCCGGCTGTCAACAGAATGACGACACTGATGCATGATCCGCAATATCGACTTGCTGTTGCATGGCAGAATTCAGCATACAACCAGCCCCCCCATCCGGGATTTTATCTGGGAGAAGGTATGAAAATGCCTGTTAAACCCAAGATCAGAATTGTTATCAAAAAATAAATTTTCCTAAGTTTAAGCCGTATATCATCTTTTTTTATTCATGACAAAATTAAAATTTTTCGTCATTATCGCTCTGGTTGCTTCATTGGCAGCTATCAAACCTGCCGCTAAACCAACGTTATACCTCATTGGTGATTCAACTGTTAAAAATGGATCAGGAAAGGGAGCGGATAGCCTTTGGGGCTGGGGAACTGTTTTGCCTCAATTTTTTGACACAACAAAAATAACGATTGAAAACCACGCGATCGGGGGCCGGAGCAGCAGGACATTTTTAACCGAGGGTCGTTGGGAAAAAGTATTGGCCAAATTAAAAAAGGGTGATTATGTGATTATGCAATTCGGACACAATGATGGTGGTCCGGTTAACGATACGCTACGCGCACGAGGCAGTATAAAAGGTGTAGGTACGGAGACCGAAGAGATTGATAATCTTATTACTAAAAAACATGAAATTGTTTATACCTACGGTTGGTATATGCGTAAATACATTAACGAAGCCAAAGCAAAAGGAGCTATTCCGATTGTGTGTTCACCCGTGCCGCGAAATATTTTCAAAGAGGGAAAAATAGAAATTCCGGAGACCGGATACAACGTTTGGGCCGAACAAGTCGCGCTTTCGAACGGAGCTAATTTTATTGATTTATACAAAATCGTCGCGCGAAATTACGATGCGATAGGTCAGGAAAGAGTCAAAAGCGAATTTTTTACACAAAAAGACCATACACATACTACGAAAGCCGGCGCGGAAGTCAACGCAAAGTCCGTCACAGATGGAATTCGCCTTCTAAAAAAAACCGATCTTAAAAAATATCTGCTTTAACAGTCCCTCCTCACTTTTTACAAAGAAATCATGCAAAGAAGAGAAGTTTTAGGCATCATACTGGCCGGAAGCGCACTTACCAAAGTTTTGGCTTCTGAAAATCAACTGAATCCCAATAAATTAGACAAGAAAGAATTGCTCAAAGACCTTCGTCTTGCAAACGACTACTTCGTAAAAAAATGGCCGGATACGGGAAAGTCTATTATCACAAATCGTGAGCGACCGAGCAATATCTGGACGCGTGGCGTATACTATGAAGGACTTATGGCACTTCATACAATTGATCCGCAGAAAAGTTATTATGATTATGCTGTTTCCTGGGGCGAAAATCATAAATGGGGTTTACGGAATGGAATCCAGACAAGAAACGCCGATGACCAGTGCTGCGGCCAGACGTACATTGATTTGTATCTGATCGATAAAAAGGAAGAGCGTATCAAAGACATCAAGGCATCGATCGATTTGATGGTCGAATCGGAAAAAGTGAGCGACTGGACGTGGATTGACGCTTTGCAAATGGCTATGCCCGTGTTTGCTAAACTCGGTGTCATTTACAAGGATAACCGTTATTTTGAAAAAATGCACCAGTTATACACGCACTCGAAAACAAAGGAAGGTGGTAACGGTTTATATAACCCGGAAGAAAAATTGTGGTGGCGCGATAAAGATTTTGTTCCGCCGTATAAAACGCCTGCGGGCAAAAATTGCTACTGGTCGCGTGGAAATGGATGGATTGTGGCTGCCCTGGTTAGAGTTTTAGAGATTATGCCAAAGAATGCGCCGCATCGTGCAGAGTATGAAAAAATGCTTTTAGATATGTTGTCTGCACTGCTCCCGTTGCAGCGTGCCGATGGATACTGGAATGTCAGCCTAACCGATGAAACGGATTTTGGAGGAAAAGAACTGACAGGAACAGCGCTGTTTATTTATGGAATGGCGTGGGTAATTAATACCGGTTTGATTAAAAACAAAGCATACAACACTTCCATTCTCAAAGCGTGGAACGCGATGAAAACGGAATGTCTTCACAAAGATGGATTTTTAGGATTTGTACAGGGAACGGGAAAGGAGCCCAAAGATGGTCAGCCCGTAACGTATACCAGTAAACCCGATTTTGAGGACTATGGTTTGGGCTGTTTTCTTTTGGCGGGAACCGAAATTTATAAAATGAAATAAAGACAAATCGCCGGAGGATTATAAAGATCCCCGGCGAATCATATAAAACGGGTTTTTAACCTTGATTTGTTGTTTATTTAAAATCAGAGAAGCGGCAGAGCGTCCCATGGTCTCGAAATCGGTTGTGATCACTGTAATTCCTAATAGTTCTTTCAAGGTAGTCTCATTAAAAGAAATCACACCAATCTCCCGACCCATAGTATACGCTGACTGACGTGTTTTTTTCACCAGCTCGGCAAGGTCATTTTCTTCAACAACCACATATGCAGTACCAGGACGAATTATTTCATCATTGATACTTTCCTTCACATCGAATTGTTTGTTATAATTTATGCAGTAGTTTTTGAAGCCTCTAACGATTTCCCGCGGATAATTTCCATCAAAAGGAAAAACCAGAACCAGTCTTTTGTAGTTCTCCAGCAGATCATTTGCACTTTCGAGCGAACCAAAAATATCCTTGTCAAAACTTTGGTGAATACTTAATGTCGGCTGAATCAATTCCGGAATATCCCTGTCGAGCAATACTAACTGTGATGATGGAATACTCTTGATTGTGCTCATATAATCTTCCTCTTCGGTTGGATTGAAATGAGGCATGATCACGTAATGATTATACTTACCGAGATTTTTCTCAATGATTTCCTTGAAGCGTTTTGCGCTGTAATGATGAATTTCCAGATCTACGACAGCCTGATCTCCCAGCGCTTTTATAAAAGAATAATAAATAATCTTTTTATAAGAACTCAACTTATTGAAAACCAGCAATATTTTATCCTTTTTATCTCCACCAGACTGGACATAATAGCCTTTTCCCTGAACTGATGTGATATAACCCAGATTTCGCAATTCGCGGTATGCCTTTTCCACTGTATCGCGCGCCAGTAAATAGTCCACGCTCAATTCGCTAATGGAAGGCAGTTGTGTTCCTTTTTTCAAAACCCCTCTGTCAATATCCGTCCTGATCGACTGCACGATTTGCTTATACTTAGGCATCTTATCTTCCGGATCGAACTGCATTTGAAATGAAGTTTCGTGTTCCTGAAAATAAACATCTTTAAAAACGAAATTTTTGGTGCCAAGATTGGCTCGGGCAGTGGAATATCCGGTCATAGTTCCAACTATTTAATTGAACATTTCTAATACAATCCTATTCAGTCATCCATCATCAAATGCGAATTGGTAATGTATATTAGCCAATAAATAATCTGGAAAATGCAATCAGTCTGACTATTTTAATGCAATCGTTATCGGGAACGTTGCCAAAATGTATTGCATTAAAGATAATATTGTATAAAACACCGATAATATCTAATAAAACAGACAATTAAGTATCAGGCAGATACAAATGGTTTTTAGATTATTACGATAAGGATAGATCTATTGCTTGCGGGAGGTATTGAAAGTCAACCTGGCACCAAGATTCAGATTTATAATTTCCCCGGGGAATACTATTGTCAAGTATTGCAATTGAAGGTGTGAAACTCACAAAACCCTTAACCGACTTGGATCCAGCACTAAACCTAAATGAGGGCTCCCAGAAAATACCTGTTGTGTTTGGCACATGGCGGGCACGGGGATAGTCATAATCAAGTTCATCCAATATAGCTGCACTTTGTAAAGTATATTTTAGACCTGAAAAACGCGATCCTATTCCAAATTCAATGTTTTTACGCGGGTGGGTGTAACTTAAAGAAGGTTGGAGGAAAAACTTATTCATTGAATATCTGGAATATTGCTCCGGATTAAACCGGATTTTATAATTACCTTTCCCTGCCCCGCCAAATAATTCAAAAACCCAGTTACGATTTTCTTCCAGAAATGCGAAGTATCCAAGCCCGGCTTCCAGATACTGGCTCGATGTATATTCGCGCCTTCGATAATTAATAGCGCTTTCCTTGCCTTTTGTTAACGCTCCGTTTACCATCGCACCAAAATGAGAGGTTACTGCATAAGCGGCTTGAATATCAGCACCTTTCATAATGAAACCACCGCCTAGTCCGGCATCAAAACGTAAGTCATTTTTTGATCTCAGATTTGGAATATTGCCTTTATTAGGAGCATAGTAATATGGCGAACAGCTGCATAACAACGCAGTCGCGCAGGAAATGAGGGTAGAATATATTTTCATGGCTGTTTATAAAGGAGAGATAAGCGTATCCCGCAAATTCTAATATAAACAACTTTTCATAATAAAATACAAAAAAAAGCAACCGAAATAATATTATCAGTTTTGTTTAGCCATATTCTTGATTTCTTCCTTTGTACCCAGCCAAAAAGCAATTTTCTGGCGGTTCCAGGTGTAGGTCATGGCGACTGAATCTCCCCAGCTGATAATTGCCGGGTATGAAAATTCGTCAGTTTTCTTCCCTGTTTCTATATCAATTTTGTCTTTCCATGTTTTCCCATTATCGAATGATAAACCTATCGATAACGGTGAACGGGAACCCCAGTTTTTTGCATCCGGATTGTACGCCAATGCCAGAGTTCCGTCAGGAAATTTGGTAAGATCTATTCCGCTATTCGGATTAGGAAGTTTGGTATTGTAAATCGGAGTCCAGGTTTTGCCATAATCTTCGGAGTCACTTCGGCCGATAATTCCGCTTGTAGTTCTTACCAGCATATGCACCTTTCCGGGTTCCGTTTCCCATAAAGTCGGTTGAATTGCCCCTTTGCCTTTGATTTCGTTTGTGTCAATTTTGAAGTAAGATGATGCTTTCCAGGTTTGACCCTTATCGTCGCTCCTGTCCACAAATACCTCCCAGCGTTTAATCTCATTGGATGCCCCGGCAAGCCATGTTCCGTCAGAAAGTACAATTAATTTATTTTTTACCGGGCCTCTCCCACCCTTGTCTCCTTTGACCAGCTCATAGGCTTCTGACCAGATTTTTCCGTTGTCGGCCGATTTTTTAACCCATGTTTCCCAAGAGGAAATCTCCTTTCCTACTTTGAAATAAAGGTAAATCGTTCCGTCATCAGCTAACTGCAATACAGGGTTCCAATGCGCATCTTCTCTGATTTTCGCAACCTCTTTTGGTTCGCTCCAACTGCCCGGTCTGCCTTTCGAAATCCAGATTCCAACATCAGGATTTTTCTCTTCCGTACCTCCAAACCATGCAACTAAAAATTGTCCATCTTTCAGACGTATTAAAGTGGAGGCATGGCATTGCGCAAAAGCACGTTTTTCCCCAAAAACAAAATCTTTTTTGATTACCGAATTTATTGAATCCATTTTTCCAGAAGACTCAGACTGCCTGGACTTGCAGGCTATGATCAGTGACAAAATGAAAAAGGTGGCAACAATCAATCGGTTATTCGGATTCATATCAGGGACAGTTCAAAGAAGATTCTGGTTGTTACAAATACGCCGAAAAAGATAAAAAGGCTATTATTTCAAGACTTTTTTCAATTCTTCAATAACCAAAGAGGGAGATTCTTCCTGATACAGAATACGGTAAACCGAAGTCGTTATAGGCAATTGCACATGAAGTGTCTTATTCAACTCGAAAATACTTTTTGTGGCATAATACCCTTCTGCAATCATTTTCATTTCCAGCTGAGCAGCTTTTACACTATATCCACGACCAATCATGTTACCGAATAGACGATTACGGCTGAATTGTGAATACGCCGTTACGAGTAAATCACCAAGGTAAGCAGATGTGCTTAACTCTCGTTCGCGTGGATCCAGGGCGGTCACAAAATGACGAATTTCCTGCATGGCATTTGAAACCATCACGGCTTGAAAGTTATCTCCATTACCCAAACCATGAGTAATCCCGCACGCCAGAGCGATAATATTTTTCATCACCGCGGCGTATTCCACTCCATATAAATCTGCAAGCGGATGCGCAGTTACAAAACGGCAAGTCATTAGTTTTGAGAAGTTCTCCGCACAAACAGCATCGGTTGAAGAAATCGTCAGATAAGACTGTTTTTCAAGAGCAACCTCTTCGGCATGGCACGGACCAGCGATGACCGCCATATCTTTCAGCGGCACTTTATATTTTTCAGAAACCCAGTCCGTCACCAATATATTTTCCTCGGGAATCATTCCCTTAATTGCTGAGACAATGCGTTTTCCTTTCAGATGAGACTCATTCAAGTCTTGTAATGATTCCTGAACAAAAGCCGCAGGGACGGCCAAAATCACAAAATCAGCACCTTTTACTGCATCCCTTGTTTTTTCAAAAACCTTAACCTTTTTAGGTGAAAGATAAACGTCACTGAGATAACTTGGATTATGATGAAATTTGCGGATGTGCTCTATATCGTTTCCGTTGCGCAGCCACCAGCGAATCTGGATATGCTGTTGCTCACATAAAATCTTGATAAGCGCCGTCGCCCAGCTACCTCCTCCAATTACTGCTATTTTGGTATTATTTAAAAAACTCATGCTGTCATCGAATACAATAAATCAGAAATTAACGTCTGACATTCTATTAAAGTAAATAATGCCAAAAGTAAGATTTTCTTCTAATTCGTAACCCATTCTACTCCACCGCCAGCTTCATTATCTTTCCGGCGCGGTAATTGGCAAAGTAAATTTCGCCTTTCGAATCCTGCCCAAAGGTGGAAACAGCACCTCCAAATTTCATAAGAAGTGCATTGCTTTTCACTTGGTTTCCATCCAATTCCAGTGCCCAGATCCGACCACTGACATAATCTCCGTAAATATATTTTCCTACTAAACCTTTAATCGTCTCACCTCTATAAACATAGCCGCCCGTAATTGACACATCTCCATCTGAACGTCCATAATCAATAACAGGCTCAATGAGTCCGGTTGCGTCGCAATTGGATGACGGGCTGTAACAATCTTTTCCTTCCTTTATTTTCCAACCGTAATTCCCGCCTTTGGTGATCAGGTTAATTTCTTCTTTTACATTTTGGCCAACATCTGCGGCAAAGAAACGGTCGGAACCAGTATCAAAACTTATTTTCCAAGGGTTTCTTAGACCATAGGCATAAATTTCTCCGAGAGATCCATCTGTACTTGTAGCGAAAGGATTATCTGCCGGAATTCCATAGTTACCTTTTGAGGTGGAGTTTACATCAATTCGAAGGATTTTCCCTAAATAAGATTTCTTATTTTGAGCATTATTTTGCGGATCTCCGCTGCTTCCTCCGTCGCCGGCGGCAATATATAAAAATCCGTCTTTCCCAAACTGCAAAGACCCTCCGTTATGATTTGAAAATGGCTGATTGTAAGTCAATAAGACTGTTTCGCTGGAAATATCGACCGTATTTGCTGACGGAGTTGTCGCCTTATATCGGGCAATAACCGTTTGCAAAGGATTTGCTCTGGTGTAGTTAACATAGAAAAATCCGTTGGTTGCGAAATCAGGATGGAAGGCCAAACCAAGCAAACCTAACTCTCCACTTGACGTAACTTTACTTCTAATATCCAGAAAATTCGTACTGGAAGATGTGCCGGCAGCATTTTCAAAAACTTTAATTACGCCTTGCTGCTCTACAACGAAGAACCGATTTGAGGCGTCTGGAGATTGTTTGATATCTACGGGAGAAGTGAAGGTAAGTGATGGAAAAGCTTCAACAGCCTTAATCGTTTGTTCCGTGCCAGTGTCAACGTCGTCGTTGTCGTCATCTGAAGATGAGCAAGCAGAAGCTAAACTCATCAGGATTACAGAAAATAGAAATGGTATGTGTATTTTTTTCATATCGCCGGCTTTTACTATTGAACGTTGCGGTATTTGATTTGTTTCCTGTTGGGGCTCTAAAATACTGTACCAATTAGGTTAGTATTAATTTATGCGCGCGAAATGTGTGCTACATCCACACCTCCTGTAACGTCTTGGTTTGAAGGCCTTGGTTTGTAAAGACACAAACCAAGGCCTTCGTTTGTGTCTTCACAAACGAATTTTCAATACAGAGCTTTATACTGTGTATTTGACTTCGCTTGTATCTCTTCTTTTGTGTCTTAACAAATGAAATTCGTTATGCCGAATTATATCCTTCAAACTTCGACATGTATTTTGTTATCAAGAATTATGATTCGTTTGTGAGGACACAAACAATGGCGGGGATTCGTTTGTGAGGACACAAACGAAGGCGAAAACCAAGGCGAAAGGACACAAACGATGGCGATGGCGATGGCTGGAGCGGGAAGGAAGTTGGGGAATTAAAAAAATTTAGTTTAGCGCTTTCAATACTTTATTTTACTCGCGTTGCAAACGCTAAACCATGCCCGCACCCATTGCAAATCGGTGCGGGCTGTTATACTAAATGCTGCCAGATTACATCGTAGACATCGACGGCTTGAATTTCCTTATTTAATACTTCATCAGTGACCAGAATTGGGAAATATTCTTTTGGCACATTTACACTTCCATGAGAGCCTTTTATCAGCGTTGCGTCAAGAGGAATTACGTCCATCAGATATCTGAATCCTAATAGTTTCCTGCCGAGCTTATATCCTGCACGAAGCTTTATAAATGGATTTTTCGGATCCATAAACATTTCAACCGGATCATATCCAGGCTTCTTAAAGATCTCTACCAAATGTGCAAAGTCCGGCGCTTTGGAGTCGTCAAACCAATAATAATAAGTGAACCAGCTATCCGGTTTAGCAACCAGAACAAGATCACCCGAGCGATCGTGATTTAAATGATATTCTTTTTGCTGCTCTTTATCTAATACAAGATCAATTCCGGGGGTTCCTTTCAACACTTTAATTACCTGATCCTTCACAGTTGGATCGTTAAGGTATACGTGAGCAATCTGATGATCTGAAGCAGCAAAGGCTTTAGACGCACCAGCATCCAGCAACTCATACCAACGCTCTGTTCTTACTGAAATCAGACCTTCCTTCCTTAAAATCCGATTGATATCAATGTGATTATTAACAGGATTGATACCATATTCAGAAAGCAAAATAATCTTCGCGTTTTTAGCTTCGTAAAAAATTATCAAATCTTCAACAACCTTATCAATCTCTCCCAGCTCCTTACTGATCTTTGAAAAGTCAGGACCAAATTTTTGAAGACAATAATCCAGATGCGGAAGGTATATAAGCGTTAATGTTGGATCATGCTTGTCATCCACTAACATGGAAGCATCTGCAATCCAACGAGTTGATTTAATATTAGCATTTGGTCCCCAAAAACTGAAAAGTGGAAACTGACCTAATTTTTCCTGCAATTCATCTCTCAACTCCGGCGGATAAGCATAACAATCCGGTGCTTTCACTCCATCCGCGTGATATTGCGGACGAGGCGTTACGGAAAAATCTGCGGTTGAATACATGTTATACCACCAGAACATTTTCGAACAGGTAAAGGTTGGATCTGCCTTTTTTGCCGCATCCCAGATTTTATCCGCCTGAACCAGCTTATTAGATTGTTTCCAGAATTTGATTTCCGAGTCGTCTTTATCATACCAGCCATTTCCAACAATACCGTGATCAACCGGCCACTTGCCTGTGACGTAAGTACTCTGTGAAGTGGTGGTAACTGCAGGCAGAACTGGTTTTATGGAAGTTAAATGACGTTTTTCTATATATTTCTTCAGGAACGGCGTATGCTCTCCGATGAGATTAGCACTCAGTCCTACAATATCAATGACAACAGTTTTTTTCATTTTGATCCTAACTTTGAAGTTAATTCAGTAACGAATTATTCGTTATGCCAGCCCCGTAACTGAAGGCTCCTTCGGAGCCGTGAACTATTGGTGGGTAACTATTTCTAAAACAGGAAGCTCCCGCAACAGGAGTTTAAAATATCTATTGACAATGTTCCCTGCCGGAAAATTTAGCTCGTTTGTGAAGACACAAACGAGGGCGGGCAAGTTGAGAATTATTTATTGACGATGTCCCTGCCGAAAAATTTTGCTTGTTTGTAAAGACACAAAAACGAAGGCGAAACAAGAATTTCCAGCCACGTTTCAGCCATCCGGCATTAACAATCATCCATTAAAAAGAACTCCTTTCACCCATTCCATTTCCCTGACAATTGATTCTCCGATCGGTTTTTGCATATCTTCCGGAAGAACTCCCCAGGTATATGTTTCTACTTCCATGCATGGAGCGAACGGTTTTTCTTTATGTATAGCGAGTGTCTTGATAATTGCATTTTGCGTAGAATCCAGCGCACCGTAGGATTCTATGAACAACGGTACATGAAAATGAACGCGCCATTCTTTTTGTTCAGCTTCTTTATAATCCGCCAATGCTTCCGGCAGATCCGGATAATATTTCTTTCCATTATCTGCTGTTTCCGCAACAACCTGATGTAAATAAACAGGCTCATCAAACGCTTTTATCGCTTCAAATTTCGTCTGCGGATCGGTAGAAAAATCAACTTTTAAAGCTGAACTTATTTGAATCCGGCCTACTTTAATCCCAACTTCATCCAACCGCGCCAAAATATCTTCCGGTTCTTCATAGGCTACTGCCGCGTGGCAGATATCGTAACAAAGTCGGATATAGTGCAAAATCGTTTCTTTACCTTTTTCTTCTGAAAAACCGTATTTCTCTTTTAAATAAGCGATACCAGACGGCAAAAGAGCATCTTTGTACCAGTTTACGAAGTCAACTGTATTATCCAGAATCCCGTCAGGTTCCGGTTCGATATGCAAGTGCAATACTTTACCGGAATCTTTCTCGATCGAGATCAGATGATCCACGACTGTCAGTATATTTTTTGTTGCGATTTCAATTGTATTTCTTTTGTCTTCTTCCGTTTTCCACCACAAACGATACGACAAAGGAGGTGTTGAAACACCGCCTTCGGTATTTTCGGGAAGAATTTGTGAGAGAATTGTGAAAAGACGTGTGGTATATTCAACGCGGTCGAAGGTCGTCCAGTCTGGCGTATGCACATCGTCTTTTACCCTCGTCGCATGAAAACCGCCATATGGAAATCCGTTGATAACGGTCACATACACATTCTGTTCCGCAAGCCAGTTTTTAAACTCTGACAAACGTTCAGGTTTACTCAGCTCGATGGAAGCTTCATTTGCAATCCGCAGTCCAAGGGCAAATGGCACGCCGGGAGCAAGTTGCTGGCGGATATAGGGAATGTTTTCTTGTAATGCTTTAAAATGATCATCCCACTGTTCGCCGGGATGGATATTGCTGCAATAGGTTAAGTGACCGTAAGAAGTAATCATGATAGCAGGTTAGGAAATTTTGTTTTGGAACATGATAAGAAGTTTTCGGCGGACGAATTATCCTGCTGTCAAAACCCTTTTTTCAGAGATATATTTTTCCAGAACATCAACGGATTCAGCGATAATATCAGCATCCATTTCATGTACTTCCACTCCTTTCCCTATTTTTTCCAAAAGCATAATCGTAAGTCTCCCACCCAAATGTTCACGGAATTCATGCAGACCATTACGCAGATTGATTTTATCATTTTCAGAAAGTTTGGCATGATAAAGATCAAAACCCAGCTTGACCAGCACAGTGTAAATTCGGTCAAGGTCGGCATCCGAAAGCATTCCGATTTTATTTGCATAGACACAATCCAGTGCTATCCCGATCGCCACAGCTTCACCATGACGCACTTCAAAATCAGTCAGATATTCAAGTTTATGAGCTGCCCAGTGACCAAAATCCAGCGGGCGGGAAGAACCAAATTCAAACGGATCGCCGCTTCCAATATGTTCCGTATGCATTTCTGCACAACGGTGAATAAGATAAGACATTGTCGTTTCATCACGTTGGGCAAGTGCCAGAACGTTTTCTTCAATCCATTCGAAGAAGGATTTATCTTTAATCAAAGCCACTTTTATAGCTTCGGAAATCCCTGAACGCCAGTCGCGATCGTCCAAAGTTTTCAGATAAGTAAGATCGTTGAAGACAGCCACAGGAGGTGCAAAAGTTCCAAGGAAATTTTTCTTGCCATGGAAATTGATACCATTTTTAACACCAACACCGGAATCATTCTGCGATAAAACCGTGGTCGGGATACGGATCAATTTAATTCCTCTGTGCGAAACTGCCGCTGCATATCCGACCAAATCCAGCACGGCTCCACCGCCAATACCAACAATGAAAGAGTGACGGTCAATGCCATAAATATCAACAGCTTGTGCCAGTTTTTCAAATAAATCCGGATCGTTTTTCGAAGCTTCACCACCAGGCACCACGATAATATCTTTGGCAAGCTGGATGTGTTTTACCTGTTCAGCAAAATAATTTTTGATTGTATCCTGCAAATCAGGATGATGTGAAAGAAATCCTCCATCAATCACAATCAGAACTTTACGCTGGAATCCCTGCTCAGCATAAGAATTAAAAAACTCACTTAACTGATTATTAGCAGTATCAAAAAGATTATTGGTAAAAAAAATAGAATAGTTGTATTCTACTTTGAAGCTTTGTTTTATGGTTTGCATTTTAAAAAAACAATAATGGATGACCGAATGTTGGGATGACTTATTCCAGGCCTTTTTCCCTGCATTCTATTTTTATGTTACCGCGAAAACGCGTGCTAAAAGTATTGATAATGGCAACAACGCCAGGACTGCCAGCGCGATCGGCCAAAGTCCAAAAGCCATACACCAGGAAGCATTCATCACTATCAAAGAAAGCACTCCTGCTTTTACGGCTTTCCCAATTAAAGGTCCGACAGGATTTTGTATCGCGTTGTATAACGGACGGCCGATAAGCCATGCATGTAAAAGAACGAAGGGAAGTGCAAAAAGAATATTCCCCTGTGTCTGAGCTATATATAACTGTGCCAGCAACACGACAAGATATAAAAAGACGGCAATGTACAGCGTTCTTCTTTTTCCGCCATGTACCTCATCCTGACTGATTAATGTGATGGCTGCGATGTATGCAATGGGTAACAATGCTACGAAACTCCATTGTTGAAACGATTCCGGCAAAACGCTCATTCCTAAAAGCAGGTTTCCACCACGGCACATTCCCATGGTTAACGGACCAAAAAAGACGTGATGTTTTGCAAAACGGTTATATAAAACAGTCAAGGCTGCAATTACAACGGCAATCATCCCGCTTTGAAAACTAAACAAAGCCGCGGCTAAAACGCCACCAAAGAGCAACGTCATTCCGAGCATTGTTGCAGCTGGCAAAGGTACTTTCCCGCTTGGAATCGGGCGTTCAGGTCTTTCTATGGCATCCAGTTTTGCATCAAAAACATCGTTCATCACAACGCCGCCGCCATATAGACCAAGCGTTGAAATAACCAGAAAAGCCGGGTTAAAACTTGAAAAAGTAAATTGTGCTATCGCCATTCCAGCCAGAATATCGGCTATGGCGGTTACCAGATTGGCTGGCCGTGTTAATTGCAAATAAGGTTTTAATTCAGCCACTTTTATTGGATTACTAGGGAATCTTTGGAAACGTCAGGTTGCTGGCCTCCGCGTAAAATTGAATTACCATGAAACTTTTCTGTCTTTTCAATCGAAAGTCCGCTTTCAAAATCAGAAACGTCGATCTGGCCACTTTTTCCAAACGCATCGATCGCATTTTGATATGTCACCAGACGAATGGCTTCATTGGAAATCCCTCTCATTTTCATAAGCGCCGCTGTTTTCGGAAGTGCCAGCGGATCAGAAATGCCCCAGTCGGCGGCAGAATTTACCATAATACGCTCAGGACCATATTGTTCGACTACCTTTACCATTCTTTCGTTGCCCATTTTTGTAAATGGATAAATTGTAAAAGCAGCATAAAAGCCCTGATCCAGAACACTTTTAACAGTTTCTTCATTGTTATGGTCAATGATCACCCAGGAAGGATCCAATCCGTGTTCCAGCGCAATTGCCATACTTCTTTCCGTTCCACGTTTTTTGTCGCGGTGCGGCGTATGGATCTGAACTGGAAGTTTTGCTTCTTTTGCCAGTTCCAGCTGCAAACGATAATATTTTTCTTCGGCCGCTGTCTGATCATCAAAACCAATTTCTCCGATGCCCACAACGCCTTCTTTGTAAATATATAAAGGCAGAATTTCCATAACCTGTTCCGCCAGAGGCTCATTATTTGCTTCACGGGAATTCAAACCCATGGTGCAGTAATGTTTTATGCCAAACTGAGAAGAACGGAAGCGCTCCCACCCTACCAGACTACTATAATAATCTTTAAAACTCGAAAGCCCCGTACGCGGCTGTCCAACCCAGAACGAAGGCTCGATCAGAGCAACAATACCCGCTTTGCGCATCGCCTGATAATCGTCCGTAGTACGGGAAACCATATGGATATGCGGGTCAAAAAAACGCATTCCCTGGATCAGTTCATTATATTCGCTCCATGCCATTTCCACGTGGGCAGGAGAATTTGCCAGTCCATCGCCTTCCTCGAAATGTGATGGATTCGGCGCGCTACTATCTTTGCAATGTTGGCACATAGGTATTCAGATCAGTAAATTCAAGATTAGACCAGGTCAAGGCCCCTTCATTAATTGATTTTTCAAATTCAGGATATTCCGACAACAATGATTTCGCAGGCGCATATTCTGACTCATAACAAGCCAGCGCCGCGGCTTCCTGATTTTCCAGCTGACGGGAAGCAAATAAATACTTCATGTCAGATAAAAGTGTTTCGTCCATGAATTTACTTACCAGACGCCATACATTAGGAGCCACCGAACGACCGGCCGCCCAGCGTTCATGAGCAAAATCAGAAAGTATCAAAGCCAGATTTTTATTTTCTCTTTCCTCCAATCCGGCTATAAAATGCACAGGTTTGTCATTGAAAATAGTTTTCAGCACAAGTTGGTTCCAAGCCAGTTCGCTGAAATATCTGGCAGGATACGGATTATGCAAAGCAATCGCATTAAAGACAAAACCCATATTGGAACGGACGGCATCCGTTGCGCGGAAAAGCCATTGTTCAGGATATGCCAAAAGGGGCAGCGCAGAATAGAGCGCAACCAGCTCATTCATCTCAGCAGTATCAAAAAGCGTTTCTATATTTTTGACAAATGCGTCTTTATCGGAATCGTCAAGTTGTGTCAAAAGCCAGACGCGCGCAGTCCGGACCAGGCTCCATCCTGTAACCGAAAAACCAGGAATATTATCCTTCAACGCCGTTTCCAGTTCCAGATCAACGTTGACAATTTTCTTGTTTAAAAAGCGTGGCGAGGCGACAAACGCAGTCATTAGCTCAATGGGTGACGCACTTCCTTTTTCCGTCAACCAGCCGGATTCTGTATCCGAAATATTCTGGCTGATTATTTCCCAGAGCGTTGTCTTAATGATGTGAGACATATGATTCAATATAAATTCAATTCAAAACATCGCTGTCTTAAATTTTTAAGAAATTGGGGTTATTGGTTCAGTGTTTATTTAAACACTAAATTTCGAACACTGGTTTACTGATAACGTTATTTATTTCCTGATTTGTGTCAGTTCGAGAGCTGATCCTGAAAATCTAAGGAAAATATAATTTTAATTTGTGACCAATAGTTACTAAAAGTCAAATTCTACGATACCGGTATCATCTAAAAGATATTCTGTCAGTTTTTCATGCATCGGGAGTGATCCCTGTAAAAGCCAGCTTCCGGTGATATGACTTCCCGACCGGTTTTGTTCGGCTCCCAGGATCGTCATCCCGAAACTTTTAAAAAGACCTTCATAGTCTTTCAATGTTTTTTTCTGGTAAATACATTTCAAACGATAACTCTTGATCTGGTTTTTATTCCTGATCCACTTTTGAAGCGGTGTCAAAACCACAAGCGACATTCCTGCTACCAAAAATGAATACAATGCAATGACATAATAACCGGCTCCGATCGCCATACCTAAGCCGGCAGTTACCCAAACTATGGCCGCAGTTGTTATCCCAACGACTCGATTATTTTCACGAAAAATAATTCCCGCACCAATAAAACCGATTCCGGTCACAATATTCGCAGCAATTCGTCCGGCATCTCCACTGATCCTGATGGATATCAACGTGAAAACAGTTGAACCGACTGCAATTAAAATCAGGGTTCTCAGGCCGGCAGACTTGCTTCTATATTCTCTTTCCGCACCAATAATGGCACCGATAAGAAAAGAAAAAAGCAATTTGTAAAGGTCTTCGGTAAAAAAATCCATTAGGTTATGTCATCCATTTCTTTGAAGGAAAGCCGGAAGAATCTGAAATCTCCCGGCTTTCCGCTATTTCAAATGTAAATTCCTAGGAATTCATTAATTCTTCAATTTCATCGGCCTCAATCGGAATGTGCGCCATCAGGTCAATATTGCCGTCAGCCGTGATCAAAATATTATTTTCCAATCGTATTCCCAGGCCTTCTTCTTTGATATAAATCCCTGGCTCACAAGTAAATACCATACCGGGTTCAAATCGTCGATATTTATTTCCAACATCATGAATATCAAGTCCAAGGAAGTGAGAGTTACCATGCGGGAAATATTTTTTATACGCCGGCCATTCAGGATCCTGTTTTTCGATATCATGTTTTGTGATCAAACCCAGACCGACCAACTCGCTTTCCATAATCTTGCCGACTTCCACGTGATATTCATCCCAAAGCCCCCCTGTTACAAGCATATCCTTTGACGCTTTGAAAACACGCAAAACGGCGTCATAAACATCGCGCTGACGTTTTGTAAAACGGCCATTTACCGGAATACTTCTCGACAGATCAGAACCATAATTGGCATACTCAGCAGCAACATCCAAAAGAATCACATCGCCATCTTTGCAAGGTTTGTCATTTTGTACATAATGTAAAACGCAGGCATTGGCACCCGAAGCGATAATGGGCTGATAAGCAAATCCTTTGGAACGGTTTCGTATAAATTCATGAAGCAATTCTGCTTCAATCTCAAATTCTTCGACGCCCGGCTTTACAAATTTCAATAATCTTTCGAAACCGAGTTTAGTGATATCACACGCCTTTTGCATCAAAGCAATTTCCTGAGGTTGCTTGATTGCGCGCAACTGGTGCATTAAAGGCGCCAGCCTAACCAGCTGATGCAAAGGGTACTTTTCTTTAAACTCCTGAACAAAACGCGCATCGCGGGTCACTACCGGAGAATCGTTACGTGTATGTTCGTTAGAATTCAGATATACATTTTCAGCTTCATAAACGATATTCCTGAAAACAGTTTCATATTGATGTGTCCAGAAAATCGTCTTAATTCCTGAAACTTCGCGGGCTTGTTCTTTTGTCAATTTTTCACCTTCCCAGACCGCAATCAATTCATTTGTTTCCCTGACAAATAAAACTTCTCGGAATTTCTCATCGGGATGTTGTGGAAAAACAAGTAAAATTGTTTCCTCCTGATCGACGCCGGTAAGATAAAAAAGATCTGTATTTTGACGAAAACCCATAGAACCATCCGCATTCGTCGGCATAATATCATTGGAATTTAAGATAGCCAATGACTTTGGTTTCAGCAAACCTGAAAGTCTGCGGCGATTTTCAATAAACAGGTTTTTATCTATGGACGAATAACGCATAACTCTAAATTTTTGTAACTGGTAATTTAATTTGTAAAATTACGTTTTACTTCTTAATTTAAATAGTACAAAAAGTAAAGTCCTGTACACCCGGTCTTTAAAGGATATGCCTTAAAGATTCGGTTACATATTCCCCGTTAGACAGCAACCTAATTAAGATAAACAGTACATGAAGAGATTATTTTTACTGGCGTTTTTATGTATTCCCGCTCTGCTTTCTGCGCAGCCAAAATACTGGATCTATTTGAAAGACAAAGATTTATCCAACGCTCCCGCAGTTTCTCAGACTACACTTGAAAACCGCCATAAATTTGGTAATCCTTATTCCGATGAAACCGATCTTCCTGTGCGCGAAGAATATCAGAAAGTATTAAAGGAAAACGCTGTCAATATTGTCAACCGTTCAAAATGGCTTAATGCAGTTTCAGCAGTTTTAACATATGACCAGGCTGAAAAAGTGCGTCAATTGGGTTTTGTAAAGGAAGTCATTCCGATGACATCCGGTTTTTACATTGCACAAACGCAGCCTGTGGAAAAAGCGCAAATGGCTCAGGTAATGTCACAGGTTCAGGCTAATGCCTTTCAAAAAGCCGGAATTAATGGAAAAGATGTAACGATTGGGGTTATTGACGCCGGTTTTTATGGTGCTGATTCCTCCCTTGCCTTACAGCATATTTTTAAAAACAAAAGAATTTTAGGTATTCATGATTATGTAAAACCGGGAAGATCGGGCGAATTACTTTTCAGTACTGCCGAATCATTTTCGGATATGCATGGAACGGAGGTGCTTTCCGCCATTTCCGGAATTGACAATCAGGATCAGATGCAGTATGGACTGGCTCTGAACTCTAAATTTTATTTGGCCCGTACGGATTATTCATTACGTGAATGGCGCGGTGAGGAAGATAACTGGATCGCCGCGATTGAATGGATGGACAGCCTGGGCGTTCGTTTAATTAACACTTCGCTGGGTTATGCGAAAGGTTTTTCGGATCCAAAGGAAAACTACAAGCCATCCCAAATGGATGGAAAGACCAGTGCGATTACCCGCGCAGCGCAAATCGCATCGGACAAAAAAGGTATGATGATCGTAGTTTCTGCCGGAAATGAAGGTGAGGATAAAAGCTGGGAAATTATTTCGGCTCCTGCGGATGCACAAGGCGTTTTATCAATCGGCGCTACCAATGCGAAACTTTGGAACCGGATCGGTTACAGCAGTGTGGGTCCCGAATTTTTACCTTATGTAAAACCGAATGTTTCCTGTTATTCATTGTATGGAACTTCGCTTTCAGCACCCGTAATTACTGGTTTTGCTGCGTGCCTGATGCAGGCAAACCCGAAGTTGACTAATAAAGAATTGATTGACCTGATCGAAAAGTCTGCTCATTTATACCCGTATGGAAATAATTTTGTAGGTTATGGCGTACCGCTGGCATCACGTGCACTGGCGCTGGCAAAAGCTCCTTACCTGCCAAATCAGTCAAAAATTATAACAGCAAAAGGAAGAAATTGTGAGGTAGACGTGACGACGGATGAAAATCTGGTTGCTATTTATCGCAAGAAAAATAACAAGGACGTAATGTCGCAGCAAACTGCAAAGGTGCAAAATGGAAAGATTTCATTAAGACGCCAGAATGGAGAGCATTTCACTACGATTGATCTGAAAGATTATGCTGTGGAAGTGCAATGGAATTAGATTTTAGCTTATAGGCGTTAGTTGACTCTGACAAGATTGACTTTTGTAGTTTTTTTATCTTGGAAGACAAACAAAAAACTCGTTCGAAGTAGAAATCGAACGAGTTTTTTGTTTCAGGGTGAATCGCGGAGACGTGCTTCTTCAAAATCCAGCTCTCGTTCTCTTGCCTTCAGTATTTCATCAGAATAAATTCTTTCCCGTCGTAACTTTTGAAGTTCATCTCTTTTAATTGAAACAATCTCGACCAGCATCGTACGATATTTTGGCAGAAAATCTGCTATTGTGCTTTTGTTCTCTTTCTCGACCAAACGATTATTTGCATTGTCGATCATCCTCTCATAACGTTCTTTCAACCGGCTGAATGCATCGATCATTTGAACTTCTTCTCCATAAGAAGCCTGCATATGGCTCAGACTCGCAGTTGCCAAACGTAGCCGAACAGCAATTTCCTGCTCTTCCTCATTCCCGCCGTCATCTGTGATATTCAGCCACTTGATCAGATATGGCAAACTTAAACCTTGTAAAACCAGAGTGAAAAGAATTACGACGAATGTGATGAAAAGAATCAGGTTGCGCTGTGGAAAAGCTACGGTGCTGTTAGTCAGTGTCAACGGAACAGCCAGACCCGAAGCAAGCGAAACCACACCCCGCATACCGCTCCACGCGACAATAAAGACAGGCTGCCAGGACGGTCTTTCTTCTTTTTCACGAATTCTTGAACTTAAAATTCTCGGCAGATAAGTACTTGGAAAAACCCATATTATCCGGATAAGTATAGTAACGATACTAATCACTACGGAATAAAACACTGCCTCGCCGATTGAGTTTTTCCCAAGCCCGTCAATGATATCCGGAAGCTGCAACCCGATCATTATGAAGACGATGCCATTCAACAAAAACACGACAGTTTCCCAAACATACTGAGATTGCATCCGGGAGTTGTAAGAGAAAATTTCATTGGAACGGTAGCTGAGAAATAATCCGCCACTTACCGTTGCCAGAACTCCGGAAAAATGAAAATGTTCTGCGCCGATATACATCAGATAAGGTGCAATAAAAGTCAGCGCGGTGTCGATACTCGATGTGGTCGGGAAAAACTTATGCACGTAGTACAATACATGTGCGATCGCCAATCCGATAAGAATACCCATGATCGCCACAACAAAAAAGTCGACTCCTGCTTTCCAGAACACAAATTGGCCTGTCATTAACGTGGCCAGCGCGACCCGGAAAACAATCAGTGACGAAGCGTCATTGACCAAACTTTCTCCTTCCAGAATTGTAACGACGCGTCTCGGGATTTTCAGTCCCTGAAGAACAGACGTAGCAGCAACGGCGTCAGGCGGAGAAATAATTCCTCCCAGAACAAAACCCATCGCCAGCGTAAAATCCGGAATCATGGCATTGGATAAATATGCCACAGCCGTTGCCGTAAAAACAACCAGTCCGATCGCCAGAAGACCAATAGATCTCTTAAAAAACCAGAAGTCTTTCCAGGAAGTATTCCAGGCCGCGAAGTATAAAAGTGGCGGCAGGAATAAAAGAAAAACCCAGTCCGGTTCCAGCGAAATATGCGGAATTCCGGGAATAAAACTGATAAGTAGCCCAGCAATAACCAAAAAAATCGGGTAAGAGATCCGTAGCTTTTCGCTCAGCATTGTGAGCATCGAAACCCCAAATAAAAGTGAAATGACGATTAGTAAATTATCTTGTACAGTATCCTGAGCCATAAGCCAAAGGGACGTTTTCATTAAAATTTTGATGTATTAAATAAAAAAGGAGTCTGTAATATTACGGAATTTAAAGCGTTTTAAGATGATTTTCTATGCTACTAAATTTGGATAATGCCTGATACGACAGATGATTTTTGAAATTAATTAGCAAAACAATTGACAGATTTATTTAACTTTAAACCTTTGCATAGAATGTTAAAAGAAGTATCTCTGCTTCAAGATTTTGTGTAAAACTATTATCAAACCTAATCCCTTATAAACATGAATGCCTCTCGTAGAGATGTTTTAAAAATGGCTGGCGTAGCATTAGCAGGCAGCGCTTTGCCAACAATTACAATTCTTAACCCCAACAAAGCTTTCGCTGGCGGAATCAATGCCGATACGTTGAAAATAGGCTTGATCGGTTGTGGCGGACGTGGATCAGGAGCTGCCAATCAGGCACTTAAAGCTGATCCAAATGTTGTGTTACATGCAATGGGTGACATTTTCCCGGATAAATTGCAATCTTCACTTGAAAACCTTACGAAGGTACACGGCTCAAAAGTGAAGGTTGATGACGGACATAAATTTGTGGGTTTTGATGCTTATAAAAAAGTATTGGAATCAGGAGTTGACGTTGTATTGCTTGCTACGCCTCCACATTTTCGTCCGGAACATTTGACAGCCGCGATCAATGCCGGAAAACACGTATTCTGCGAAAAACCGGTGGCAGTTGATGCGCCTGGCGTACGAAAAGTTTTAGACGCCGCGAAATTGGCAAAACAAAAAAATCTGTCATTAATGTCAGGTTTCTGCTGGAGATACCATGAGCCTAAACGCGCAAGTTTCGGAAAGATCCTTGACGGAGCAGTTGGTGATATTTCTGCGATCTACAATACTTACGATACCGGTACATTATGGTCATTCCCGCGCGTACAAGGCTGGACGGATGCACAATATGTATTGCGTAACTGGACGTACTATACCTGGCTTGCGGGTGATCACATCGTGGAACAGGCAGTTCACAGTATCGATATGATGTCATGGGCAATGGGTGGGAAATTGCCAATTTCTGCCACCGGAACAGGTGGCCGTCAGGTAAGAACTGAGGAACTTTTCGGTAATATTTTCGACCATTTCGCAGTAACGTACGAATACGAAAATGGTGTAAAGGGTTTCCACCATTCAAGACAGCAGGCAAATTGCGAAAACAGTTATCTTGTTGAGACGATCGGTACAAAAGGAAGAGCGATGGTAAACTGCGCACGTAACGTTCACGAAATTTACGGCCAGAATCCATGGAAATATGAAGGAAAGCAGAATGATATGTACCAAACGGAACATGACGAACTGTTTGCTTCGATACGCAAAGGAACTCCATTGAATGATGGCGAATTTATGGCGCAAAGTACGCTTTTGGCTATCATGGGAAGAATGGCTGCTTATACAGGAAAGAGAGTGACCTGGGAAGAGGCGATGAATTCGACGGAAAAACTGGGACCTCAAAGTTCAGCTGATTTCAGCTTCGATATGAAACCTCCCGTTGTTGAAGTTGCCAGACCTGGTATCACGTCATTCTCGTAATCTTTTATGCAGAGAAGAGAATTTCTGAAAAATACTGCATTTGCAACCGCGGCAACCACCGGTGCTGCGATGACGATTGGTTCAATGACTGATCTTGTCGCTGCCCCGGCTGTAAGCACTTTTGTAAACCCGGCTGCAAGTCTTGCCCGACCCATGATCAAGAAAAGCTTGAAATGGGGTATGGTTAAAGAGAATTTGTCTGTCATGGACAAATTTAAAATGCTGAAAGATATCGGTTACGATGGCGTTGAGCTGGATTCTCCGGATAATCTTGACATGAAAGAAGTTCTGACTGCCCGGGATAAAACGGGACTGGAACTTCCCGGGACTGTTAATTCGATGCACTGGAAACTACCTTTATCAGATCCGGATCCGAAAAAACGGGAAGAATGTGTCAAATCAATTGAAAAGGCGCTTTGGGATACAAAACAGTATGGCGGAACAACAGTTCTGGTTGTTCCGGGCGTTGTTAACGCGACCGTTTCCTACGCTGAGGCTTATGAACGTTCGCGTGCCGAATTGACCAAATTGCTCCCGATTGCAGAAAAAACCGGTGTAAAAATTGCGCTGGAAAATGTTTGGAATCAGTTTTTGATCAGTCCTATCGAAGCGGCTAAATACGTTGACGACTTCAAACATCCGATGATCGGATGGTATTTTGATGTCGGTAATGTGCTTCGTTATGGATGGCCGGTGTCCTGGATTGAAGTGCTCGATAAACGAATTTTAAAATTAGACCTTAAAGAGTTCAGCTTTAAAAAACAGAATGACCTTGGCCTTTGGAAAGGATTCGATGTAGAATTCTTTGAAGGCGATTGCAACTGGCCGGAAGTCAATAAAGCTTTGCAAAAAATCGGTTATTCCGGCTGGGCTTCTGCAGAAGTTTCAGGTGGTGACCGCAAGAGGTTGCAGACCATTAAAGATTTTATGGATAAGATTTTCGCTGCATAGTTTCTTCTCGCCATACCAAAAATGGGATCTTCGAAGCAATTCGGAGGTTCCATTTTTGTTTTATTAGAAAAAGACGATTCTAATTACATATTAGAAAATGCAGGTTAAATGCAGTATACCTGACCAACAAAGTAGAATCCTTTTAATCAAGAATTTATGGAAATTTATTTTATTCATACCTCTCGCGTTCTACTTTAAATGAAGTTGCCTCAACTATTTGAGACAACTTCATTTAGTACTAATAGGTATTACTTTTTAATGGATAAAAAACGTAACGATCCCAACCAAAATCAGGATAATGCCGGTGATACGTTTCTCATTATGTTCAATAAAATCAGCATCTACAAGATGAATACCTTTGAAAGCCAGCATAATTAAACCAACTATTCCTGCAATGCTGGTGATTGCGTAAACCACAGCGAGAAGCAACACATTTTTTACACCAAAAGCCCCGGCTGAAAGAAACAGGCTTTCGACTTCAAGACAAGGTGACAAAAACATCATCATTACAAAAATCAGAATCCATCTTGTTTTTGATTTTTCATATTTCTTTACGTCTTCCTGAGTACCATGATGGTGATGCGGAAGATTAACAGAAAAATAAATTAATCCGAAAATAATCAGCAGAACCGGCGCGATAATGTCAACAAAAGCGCTGTATTGAATAGCAATCCGCGTTCCGATTATACCCAGAACGATACCCAGAGCGACTGTTCCTGCAACGTGGGCGAGCGCGATAATAAAACCTACACTTAACAAATCTGTTTTTTCCCATTTTTCAGCTTTGGCCACAGCAACCAGAGGCAGCCAGTGGTTGGGAATCAGCGCATGCACTAATCCAAGTAATATCGTAGCCGTAATTATACTATACATAATTTTCTATCTCGATTAAGCAATCTCCGGAATCTTTTAATGTTCATGTCCGCCGCCGCCCTCGCTTTTCAGCAAATGACTTTGAATGTAATAAGACCCTTTCAGAACAATTTTCGCATCTTTTTCAAGTTTTTGAAGCGGTGTGACCTGAATATATCCTAACTGTGCTGTTCCAGACTTTACTTCAATACGCTGAAAATGATACAATTTTTTTGTGCCTTCCGCGGCTTTTTGTTTTGCGTCTTTTTCACTCATATCATGGATTTCTTCAAGGATAAAAATAAATTCTCTTCCATCCGCTTTAACAACAGCATCAACAGGTAAAGCGTTTACCGCATTTTTTCCTATGTCTATAAGTGCATTTACGTACATGCCCGGAATAAGAATCTGTTTGTCATTCAGAATATCTGCGTGAACAGCCACCGATTTTGTTTCGTTCTCAAAGGCTTTCCCAACACTGAAAATTTTTCCCTGAATCTCTGAATTATCCTGGTTGGTTAATACAAAACGGACTGTTTGACCGGGTTTCACTTTTTGTAAATCCTTTTCATAAACCAACAGGTCGACGTGCATTTTACTATTATCAACAATACTAAAAAGCGGATTCCCGGGCTGGACATTGCTTCCTATTTTGATGTTTACTTCTGTGATATAACCTGAAATTGGAGCGGTGACAGAAACTGTTGATGAAATATCCCCAACGCCGCTTCCGGCGAGATGCAGCATGTTTAATTGTTTCTTCAAGGAATTATGTCGCACTTTTTCCGTTTCAAAATCCGCTTTAATTTTTTGAAAAGCCTTTTTGGCATTCACATTCTCGTCTGATAATGTTTTTTGTCTTTCAAATTCTGCCGCTAAAAATTCAAGATTACTTTCAGAGGTAAAATATGCCTCCTGAAGTTTAGGAAATTCCGGGCTTTCCAGCATCGCGATCGTCTCCCCGGCTCTCACGTGCTGGCCTTCAATCACTCTGATCGACTTGATAATACCGGGCATAAAAACCGATACGTCAGCCTGATTCTGGGGAGGAAGTTTAGTATAGCCATTTGCATTGATAACTTCGCTCAGATTCTTTTCTTCGAAAGTTCCCAAAACAATATCAGAAGCGTCATACTGCGCATTGTTCAACTCCACTTCCTTGTTCTCAGGCTCCTGATGCTCATCCTTATTCTCAACATGCTCCTGTTGTTCGTCATGCTCGCCAGCTCCTTCAGAAGCTTGTTTGCAGGAATAAAGGCTGAAAAAAAATGCCAGCAAAAGGCATCCATATATTTTTGATCTTATTCTCATTTCTTCGAATTATTGATTTAATAAGTATTGCAACCCGACGTACGCCTGATTAAAATCTGCAATTGCCCGCAGGAAATTCATTTCGATATCAAGTGCCATTTGATTTGCCTGAAGATATTCGACATAGGAGATTTCTCCGCTTTCATAGCCCTTCCCGGCATTGATAGAAATCGTTTGAGCGTTCGGAAGAGCGGACGTTTTATAATAATCAATCAAAGACTGATAGGTGAAAAGTTGTGTCAATTGCTGTTGATATTGACTTTGCAGCTGGTTGTGCAGGTAGTCAACATTTTTTTGCTGCAACTGAATATTGGTTTCCGCAGCCTGAATTCTGGATTTATAACTTTTTGCAAAAACAGGAATAGAGATTCCAGCTTTAAATCCCTGAAAGCGCGGCAATCCGTTATAATTGATATTGTGGCCACTTATATCCTGATTTCCCGTCAGCGATTGAATAAAATATCCCGCCGTAAAATCAGGCAGTAACATCGCTTTTTCCAGACTCTTACTCGATTTCGCAATTTCTATTTGCTGAGCCGCGTGTAGAAAAGCAGGATTCTGTTTTATAGCGGCACTGTCCAGAAGCTGGCTTATTGTTTGAGGCATGAAAACCGTATCGCTTACCACAAAGTCAGAATTCAGGTTAAGCAGTACCCGGATTTTCGATTTTTCGACGTTGATCAAACTCTTATTTTGTTTAATCCGCTGTTGAATTTCCTGTTCTCTGGTTATTGCAGTTGTTTTTTCTAACAAATTTGTCTCGCCTGTCTGGAATCTCAGAGAAGCTGCTTTGACAAATTGTGCCAGCAATTGCTGCTGTTTTTCAAGCGATTGATTTAATTTAGCCAGATAGACTACAGTGTTCCAGTTCTGACGGATCAGATAGATGATCTCACGTTTCGACTGTTCCAGTTTGAGCTGGCTCCCTTTCAGATTGTTTTGTAAAACGTCCTTTCTCGCCCCGTATAAAAACGGGCTGAAAGTTTGAGAAATATCGTAATTCTGATCAAAAGCTTTGGTATTATACTGCCCGAACATGCCTTCAATATTCGTCTTCGGGACATCGAAAGCAGTTCCGGTAAGCTGAGACTGCATTTTAATTTCGAGTTCTCCCGCCGATAAAACCTGGTTATTTTTTAATGCCAGATCGATTGCCTGTTGCAAGTTCAGCGGGTTTGAAGTCTGGGCGTTGGCAGCAAGTGTGAAAAATAAAAGAAGCGTTGTGACTATACCTTTTTTGCTCCATTTTGTCCCTTTTTCAAAATACCAGTACAATATCGGCAAAACGATCAATGTCAAAAGCGTTGCGCTGACAAGGCCCCCGATAACAACTGTTGCAAGCGGTTTCTGAACTTCCGCACCGGCACTGGTACTTAATGCCATCGGCAAAAATCCTAACGACGCAACGGCAGCCGTCATGATTACGGGACGTAAGCGGACATGGGTACCGAGTTTAATTCGTTCCATTAAATCGGTTATACCTTCCGCTTTCAGCTGATTGAAATAACCGATCAGGACAATTCCATTCAAGACGGCCACACCAAACAGCGCAATAAACCCAACGCCGGCAGAAATACTAAATGGCATATCCCGAATCCACAACGCGAAAACGCCGCCAATTGCGGAAAAAGGAATTGCAGAAAAAATCAGAAGTGATTGTCTGACTGAGCGGAATGTGAAATATAAAAGCACAAAAATCAAGAGCAGAGCCACCGGAACCGCCACTGCCAATCTTTGATTTGCTTTGACGAGATTTTCAAACTGTCCGCCATAAGTCACATAATAACCGGGTGGAAGTTTTAATTTCGCATCTAATTTTTTCTCAATTTCATCAATTACCGTTTTCACGTCTCTGTTTCTAACGTTGAAACCAACCACAATCCGACGTTTTCCGTCTTCCCGGCTGATCTGCATAGGACCAGGTTCATAGTTAATATCCGCAACCTGTTCCAAAGGAATCTGACTTCCTGATGGTAATGAAATAAAGAGTGTTTTAAGATTGGATATATCCTGTCGGCGATCAATTGCCAGGCGAACAACCATATCGAAACGTTTTTCTCCTTCGTAAACCACACCTGCCTTTTCCCCGGCAAAACCTGTTCGGATCACTTTATTAAGATCTCCGACATTCAATCCATACAATGCCAGTTTGTCTTTATTATAGCGGACTGTAATTTGCGGCAATCCCGAAACCCGTTCTGCTTTGGCACCTGTAACACCTTCTATTCCCTGAATTAATTGCAAAACATCATCTCCCGCGCTAACCAGCCTGTCGATATCCTCACCAAAAATCTTGACTGCAACGTCACTTCGAATTCCGGTCATCAATTCATTAAAACGCATCTGGATCGGTTGCGAAAATTCTGTTGTTGCTCCGGGAATTGTTTCCAGGGCTTCTTCCATTTTCTCCATCAGTTCCTCCTTGGTTTTAGCAGACGTCCATTCACTTTTTTCTTTCAAAATGATAATCATATCACTCGCTTCCATCGGCATTGGATCGGTGGGAATCTCAGCGCTCCCGATTTTTGTCACGATCATTTTCACTTCAGGAAATTTGGCTTTAAGAATTTGCTCGGCCTTGGTAGTCGCTTCGATTTCCTGGGAAAGTGAACTCCCGGAAGCGATGATCAAATGGGTGGCAATATCGCCTTCGTCCAGCGTTGGGATAAATTCACCACCTAATGAATTGAAAATAACTGCGGCTATTATTAAGAATATAACTGCGACTGAAACAACGATTCCTTTCATTTTCAGCGCGCGCATCAGGACGGGCTGATAAATATTTTGCAGCGCATTCATGATCTTATCGCTGATATTGATTTTGTGTCCGGTCTGCTTTTTCAAAACCAGCGCGCTCATCATCGGGATATACGTCAACGATAAAATGAAAGCACCGAGAATAGCAAAGGATACCGTCTGCGCCATTGGGCCAAACATTTTCCCTTCAATTCCGACAAGCGCAAGAATAGGCAGATAGACAATCAGAATAATAATTTCTCCGAAAGCAGCGCTGCTCCGGATTTTTGCAGAAGCTTCGTATACTTCCTCATCCATCTGTGCAGTAGTAAGTTTGCCGCGAGTACTTATTTGTAACCGGTGAATAATTGACTCGACAATAATTACAGCGCCATCGACAATTAACCCAAAGTCAATCGCTCCCAGTGACATAAGATTCCCGGAGACGCCAAATAAATGCATCATACTGACTGCAAATAATAAGGATAACGGGATCACGGAAGCGACAACCAGCCCTGCGCGAAGGTTTCCAATTAACAAAATCAGAACGAAAATAACGATTAACGCACCTTCCAGAAGATTTCGCTCCACAGTTCCAATGGCTCGATTCACCAGTTTGGTACGATCGACGAAGGCTTCAATAGAAACGCCTTTGGGCAACGACTTTTTAATCTGCTCCATTTTAGCCTTCACTCTGGACACAACCTCGGCACTATTTTCGCCCTTCAACATCATCACCATTCCGCTCACTTCCTCTCCTTTTCCATCTTTGGTGACAGCACCGTAACGGATACTGCTGCCAATCTGAACCGTCGCAACGTCGCGGATAAGAATCGGGATTTCATTTTTTGTTTTAACAACAATCTTGTTGATCGCATCGATACCATTGACCATACCAATGCCGCGAATGAAATAGGCGTAGGGTTTTTTGTCGATATACGCGCCACCTGTGTTTTCATTGTTAAGCTCCAAAGCATCCAATATTTCCGCGATGGTCGTATTCATCGCTTTCAACTTATCAGGCTCAATGGCTATTTCGTATTGTTTAAGGCTCCCACCCAGCGTATTAACCTCCGCAATTCCGGGAGTGCCGATCAGCTGCGGACGGATAATCCAGTCCTGAATTGTTCTTAAATCAGTTGCAGAATAATCCTTTTCATATCCTTTTTCAGGGAAAACGACGTATTGGTAAATCTCGCCAAGTCCGGTACTGATAGGAGCAAGTTCAGGATTTCCCAGACCTTTCGGCATAGCTTCCTCTGCTTCTTTCAGCCGTTCTGAAATTTGTGCCCGGGCCCAGTAGATATCTACTTTTTCTTCAAAAACGACGGTAACCACACTTAAACCAAACCGGCTGATTGAACGTAATTCGACAATCTTAGGAATTGGCTTTACTGCAAGTTCGATTGGATAAGTAATAAATTGTTCAACTTCCTGTGTCGCCAGAGTGGGCGAAGTGGTAATAATTTGTACCTGATTATTGGTAATATCAGGCAACGCGTCAATAGGCAGCTGGCTGAGTGAATAACTCCCCACGCCTATCAGCGCCAACATAAACAAGCCGATAATGAACTTGTTATGTATACTGAAATGAATGATTTTATCTAACATGGAAATTTAATTGCCAAATAACGAATAGGGCAAAGTTTCGATACAGAGCCAGAGCAGGCTTAATACCTTCAAACTTTAACCAAAAAACTGAACGTTATTAAGCAATTTTCGGCGGTTGCCAAATCGCAAAGGATATTTCCGGAAGGTCTGAAATTTTGTAGCCCGGAAATTTTAAAGATGCAAAAATTACTTTCGGAGTACTAACCATTGCAGCAGAATACTGAAAAACGGTCGATGCCGCGCAGCAGCTACATGTACAGAAGGGAGTGCATGCTTCGGTAGTATGCGTATGATCTTTATGTTCGGCAGTTGCCGAAATTTCAAGTTCAGCCTGGTCACTACATTCCCGAACATCGCCACACGGAAAGCAGGACAATGTCAGTATATAGAGACTTAATATGAGCTTGAATATTTTCATTGGGCGCAAAGATACGCAAGAGCATTAAATAAACTAGCTACCGGATTTTATTCCATAACCATAGTCGTAACCGACCTGGCAGGAAGAATAAATGCGTCTTTTAGGTTTTGTTGAGGATAAGGTTTAAGATTATCGTTCTCAGCAGCGCTGGTTACGTATCTTTTTACTTTATTGGCTTTTGCAAGATTTTTCAAGTCAAGTTTTACAGTTTTTTGAACGCCGGAATAATTTATTGCAACAACAACCGCCTTGCCTTTATTATCCGTATAAGCAGATAACATAACCTCCTGAGCCGCTTGTAAATCAGTCAGTTTATCACTCCGATCAACGTTGATACGCTGCATTCCGGGACGGATAAACCGGCTAAAATTCCCGAATGACCAGAGACCTTTCGTTTGAAAATATTCACCGTCGGTGTGTTTTTCATTTGGCTTTAAAGCGATAAGAAAATAACGCGTATCAAAATCAGGGCTTCCCGGTTCATAGGAATTCCACAACTGCCAGGCAGATGCATTGCCCACAACCAAATCATTATGAATGACTTTGGCTAAAAATAAGGCACAATCGATGGCAGAACGCTTTCCTTTTGTGCCCTCCCGAAAACCGTCTGCAAGCATGGAATACTCCGTTTGCCAGAATTTGACGTTATATTTTTTTGCAGTATCCGAGACGCTCTTCCTTATCTTCACAAGGCTGCTATCTCCGTTTTCTGTAAAATAACTGTGTCCTCCAATAAAGTCAGACATGTGTTTTAAGTTTCTGACTTCAAGCTTACTATCCTTTCCAAAAAAGTGTTGAATCTGACGATTGGCCGGGCCTGATCCTGCATATAAATAGTTGAGCATACCTGCTTCCACCAGCATAATTTTCGATGTCAGTTTTTGAGAAGTCAGCGCACTATCGAGTGCATTTGTCACTTTATATATTTCCTCATTTTTCCATGGAGTACCCTCCTGGCTTGCCTGTCCGGGTTTATTTGACCAATCCCACTGCGGCTCGTTAACCGGACTTATATAGTTGAAATGCAAATTTTCTGCGTCAAAATGCTTGATTACGTCCGCCAGAAATCCGGCATAAGCTCCGTATTTATCCGCTTTCAAATTGGATTTGTAGTCTTTCTCCGTTTTAAAACCATAACCATTTTGTGTAAAATGAACCGGAGGAGTATTCGAAAAGGCAATCAGATTTTCGACGCCGTAGGATTTCGCCTTTTTCACAAACCAGACATATCCCGCCTGCTTGTTCCAGTCATATGTTCCATCCGTATTCTGAAAGCTTTCAACCCGTTTCCGGAAATCTTTTATTCCGCTGCTATCTCCCTGTTCAGCACTTCCGCCGCCAATATTAAAGCGCCAGGCAGACAAACCGATACCTTCGGGGTTTCCATTTTTGTCAAAAGATTTACTAAAAAGCCATTCTGCGATTTGTTCCTTTTTTTGTTCCGGCCAGTATTTGCCGATTCCCTCAGAAAACCAGCAACCCGCCGCACCAAAATTTTCAATAACCTGAGCTTTATTCTGACCATCAATTGTGAAAACAACAGGGTTTCCTGTTTGAGCAAATGAGGTCAGGAAAGTCCGGAAAAAACAAATTACGAAAGCAATAGCTTTAATAGAAATCTTCATAAACGTTAAGTCAATATCAAATTATTCAACAATATGCCCGACAAACTGTGCCGTATTATCAAGGATTTTTCCACCACGACGAAATCCTAAACCACAAGGTTCTCCTGCATAAAAAACACCAGCCTGGTAAGAAAACCCATCAGTATCTGTGGGAAATTCTACATATTCCTGATATATTTTTTTCTGTTCTTCATAATCACCATCCACTTTTTCCAGCACTTCTCCCCCTTTTTCAAGAATGGAAACATTTGCGCCTTCCCTTCCGAACAACACTTTGCTCACCGATTTTTTATGCGTAATCGGATGACGTTCCGTTTGAAGCAGAAGCGGATGATAAGGGTACAGATCCCACAAAATTTTTAAAATGTATTTTGACTGAAACAGTAAAGTATAAGCCGGATTCAATACCACCGCTTTCCGATTTTTTATGATATCCGTCAATGTCGCGGCCAGATCAGGTTCTTCGCCACCAATGTATTCCCACGGAACAAGTTTAAACCAGAAATCAAACCGGATAAAATCTCCATTACCCGAAGGATCTTGTTTAAATATACCTTCCTGAGAAAATTCAACTTCGTCGACATAAGCAAAGTCGGCATCGAAGCCTGCCTCTTTTGCCGCTTCCGAAAGGATGTTCACGTTGGTATCATCTTCCGGATAACCGCGCATGGTTGAAAACAATATAGAGGCAGTCATGTCATTATTGACAAGCTTGATATACTGAAACTGCTTCACAAGAGTTTCATAAAGTGTATTGAACTGCTGCGAATCATCTTCACTATTTGTCCGCAAATGCGCCCATTGCACAACGGCCGTTTCGGGTAAACATGTAGCTGTATCGGCGTTGAATTCAATCAATTTAACAGGTTGCCCGTTAAACCCACCCGCCAGATCAAATCGTCCGTAAAGGTGTACATTCCGGTCTTCCTCCCAGGATAACTTTATAAGTTCAATCAGATTTTCAGAAATACCCATTTCCTTGAATAACTGATTATCAATCGCATACTGACCTGCTTCGACAAACATATCATACAAGGTAGCTGCCGCTTCATATAGGGATGTGGCGCTTTCGTCATCAACGACAACGACGTCTTTAACCAGATAAGGCGTGGTGTCAGTGCCAAGCATCCAGTTCCAGCCAAGTTTTTGTAGCCCGCTTTCCGGAGTCTGCGGTAAGGATTTTAATTTTATCATAAGAATTTAAATTGAGATGCATCAGAAAAGTAAATGGTCTGATATCAACCTCCGCTTCTTCCTGAAGAACGGCCAAAAAATCCGCTTCTCCCTCCTGCCGGACGAGACGATACTGTCCTTGTTGTGCGGGAAGAATTTACATCCTGCACTGCGCTTTGCGACTTACTGAAAGTGCTCGGACTGTTGTAAACATTTCCTCTGTTTGGATTTTGATCGCGGTAATTATTAATGTAGCCAAAGCCGGAATTACGCCCAAGCATATAACCCATACCACCGTACAAAAGCATACTGGAAAGTCCGCTGTGGTGGCCAACATAGGATTGATTATTTTGAATGTCTTTGTCAATCAGAGCTTTTGCAGCTGTTGTGCTGAGCGAATCTGTGTGTCCGTCAAGATACGTGACAATAGCCAGCGATTTGTCCGCAGCGACACTTTCCTCATCCGTAATTTTAAATTCGCCCGGTTTTACTTCCTTGATATGAGACCGAATTCCTTTCGAATAAGTCGTTTCTTCATAGCTGTAATCTGACTCGTCGTCATTCGAGGAGCAGCCCGTCATCATGGAAGTTCCTGACAAAATCGCCAGAGTCAATGCGCTGCTGAGTGTAATATCTTTGGCCCTTTTTATGAAAGAACCCTTTCGTTGTTGTATCATAGTATCTTAAAAATTGTTCCTTTTAAAGAATATCCCAAATGTAACGGTTTGCTTAACAGTACTGAAACCAATTTGGTCAAACGGTTGTAAACACTGATTTCTAAATCATTTAGGCACGAATTGCCGGGATAAATGGTTAACCTTAATTCATTATAACAAAAAAATACAGCAAAAGCACCAAAGTACCTATGCTGTATTTCAATTTTACTTCAAATATTTTCAACTCAGGCCTTTTTCGAGATCTTCTCCAAAGCGCCAACTAATTTATCTAAGTCGCTGATCTTGGTGTAAACATGAGGCGTAACTCGCACACAATGTACACCTTCATAACTTACCGGCGTTGTATGGATTTTAAAGTCGTTAAAAAACTTGCTATCCAGTTCTCCCGGTTTTAAACCGTCAACACTAACGCCGGCAATCGCGCAGGAATATTCCGGTTTTAAAGAAGTATGGATTTTTACACCCGGAATTTGCTGCGCTTTTTCTGCCCAGTATTTTTTCAAATAGTGAATGCGTTCCTGCTTACGTTTGGTACCGATTCCCTCCTGGAAATTTATCGCCTCACCGATCGCCTGTTCAATACAAAAACTGCGTGTACCCAAGGTTTCAAACTTTCGGATGTCACCGCTTGTTGGTTCATGATTACAAACCAAGGGCCAGATTTTTGCGATCTTGTCTTTTTTAACCCACATCATTCCACTTCCAACCGGAGCGCTCAGAAATTTGTGGAGACTTGTACCAAAATAATCACATTCAAGATCCGAGATTTTAAAATCAAGCAATCCAAATGAATGCGCACCATCCACAATTACTTCAATTCCTTTTTTATGTGCCATCTGACTGATCTTTTTCACCGGCATAATTTGTCCAACCCAGTTCACAACATGCGTTACATGGATAATTTTCGTCTGCGGTGTTATTGCATCCTCGTAAGCTTTAACGATTTGGGCATCGTTCTCAATTGGAAAATCAAAGGACAACTGTTTATAAACAATTCCATCCCGCAACTGACGCTGACGCCAGGCGTTCATCATATTCGGATAATCGTATTTCATACCGATCACCTCGTCACCTTTTTGCAAAGGCAAGCCAAAAATGACAGTATTTAAAGCTTCGGTAGCGTTTCGATTGATAGCAATTTCTTCCGGGTCGCAGCCTCCCATAGCTGCCAAACGCTGGCGCAGTGGCTCGCGTCCCTTATCCATAATCCGCCACATATAATAAGATGGGCCTTGTGCCGCCTGTCTGTTATATGTTTCCAGAGCTTCCTGAACAACAAGTGGAGAAGGTGAAACACCGCCATTGTTCAAAATAATGACATCGCTTTTACTGGCAGTATACGCTTCCTGGATCGTAGCCCAGTAATCATCATTTGTCTCACTGGCCGGATCCCAGAATTTTTCAGCATTCTGAAAATCAGCGGCATGTAATTCATTAAAAAGACTGTTGATTCCAAATGCGCCCAGGCCAAGGGCAGCACTTTTTTTCATAAAAGACCGGCGGTTGTTCATAATTACGGAGATTAGGAAGTAGTAAAAATGGAGTGAATATGAAATATTATTAAATAGAATTTAACTCTGATTCGTTACTCGGCCACCTTTTCCTCAATCTCTTCGCGGGGCTACTGCTTTACTATGGAATTCATTAGCCAGTCGTATGTATCGCCCGGTTCTGGCAAGGCATCTTTATTTAATTTCAAAAACATCAGGTGCAAATGCGTCGGTGAACGTTTCTTGAAAGCATTATATCCGCTTCGACCCATTTCGGAAATTTTATCTCCGGCATTAACCCATTGTCCGGGCTCAACGAAAACAACGTTGTTATGCGCGTAGTAAAATAATCCGTCAAGACAGGGGTCATAAATCCATATCCAGTTGCCACCTCTCAAATCACTATCATATTTCCAGTCTTTTTCTGCCGCAACCACAATTCCGGATGTAAACGCAAGCACATCAATCGGCTTCCAGGTTCTATCGTCTACATTATCCTGATTTCTGTCAAAAACAAAAAGATCGTGTGCAGGATGACTGCCCCTTACGTCCATATCAAAAAGATCAAAACCTTCGGCCCGGTAACCCATTCCTCGTCCACCAATCGATTTTTGAGGTGTATATCCTTTGATAGGAAAAACGAAATAAGTTGAATCACCCATGCGGCACGTATCTCCGTTATGGAAAGTCGCACGGATATTTCGCATATTTTCCTGCCATGCCCTTGCAGCCGAGTCGGGAGTGATCACACAATCTCTGATATCTTCCTGGATCTGCCGGAACGTGCTGGAATACATCAGCATATTATTTTCCGGAATGGTCTGCGTATTCCATCCTGCCATCCCCACAATCAGCAATAAGCCAATTATTCTTTTCATTGAACTCACAAACAGTTTTCTTCCGCTAAACGACATTTTATTTTTAACAAGCCCAAGCATCTTCCTAAATATAATAAATTGCAGCAAATGTATTTCAATAGCATTAAAAATGTGCTATTAATTCCTTTAAAGTAAAACAACTAAATTTAAACAAGATGCAATATCGCCGTTTTGGACGTAGTGGCTGGCAGATCAGCGAGATAGGTTATGGCATGTGGGGATTGGCCGGCTGGACGGGCTCTGACCGAAAAGAAATCGAGGACTCGCTTGACCTGGCCGTGGAGTCGGGATGCAATTTTTTTGACACCGCCTGGGCTTATGCTGATGGTGTTAGTGAAACAATTCTGGGAGATCTGATCCGTCGGAATCCTGATAAGAAATTATATGCAGCGACGAAAATCCCACCCAAAAACCGTCAATGGCCTTCAAAACCAACTTCTTCGCTGAAAGACGTTTTTCCTGCTGATTACATTATTGAATATGCAGAGAGAAGTTTAAAAAATCTGGGTGTTGAACAAATTGATCTGCTTCAATTTCACGTTTGGGAAGATACCTGGGCGCACGAAGACGAGTGGAAAGAAGCGATTCAGAAACTTACGAAAGACGGTAAAGTAGAACGCTGGGGATTAAGTATCAATCGCTGGGAGCCAAACAATGCGTTGAAAACATTGGAGACTGGTTTAATCGATGCGGTTCAGGTAATCTACAATATTTTCGACCAGGCTCCGGAAGATCAGCTGTTTCCGCTTTGTAAAAAAATGGACATCGGCGTTATCTCACGCGTGCCTCTGGACGAGGGAACTTTATCCGGAAATCTGACCAAAGAAACCACTTTCCCGGCAGACGACTGGCGTTCAACATACTTTGTTCCTGAAAATCTGAATGCAAGTGTGGATCATGCAGAAGCACTTCGTCCGGTTGTTCCTGAAAATATGACGATGCCTGAACTGGCACTTCGTTTTATTTTGGAAAATCCGGATGTACATACGACAATTCCAGGTATGCGTAAACTTGCTCACGTAAAATCCAACATCGCAACCAGCGACGGCGTAAGACTTTCAGATTCTTTAAAAGAAATGCTTAAACAACACCGCTGGGATCGCGAACCAACGGAATGGTCGCAGTAGTTTTGTTGGATAAAGGAATAATATAAAATCCCTTATGGCTCAAAAAGTTATAAGGGATTTTTATTTTTAGAAAATCTGCAAAGTTCTGAATAGCATCCAAATAAATCGAATATATCTTAAATTACTTCCAACCAATATTGTACTTTTCTCATCTAAGCAAATATGAGCAGATCACTTTGTTTTTTTATTTGAATTTTAGTAAAATGCTCTAAAAAATTGCACCAGAAGCCATTTTTTGAATATTTTCATATAACTATTCAAAGACGAATAAAATTTATTCTACTGATATTCATTTATTTGTATAATTTTTGATTGTATATTTGTCCCATCAACTTAAAAAACACTACATAACATGGCGATTACAAAACAGTATTTGAAAAGCAAGCCCGTTGTAAAAGTTACGTTTACCTTGCCAGCTGAAGCCGTTGAAAAAACAGAAAAAGTTTCACTTGTCGGTGAATTTAACGGATGGAATCCAGAAGAAGCAGTTGCGTTGAAAAAACAAAAAGACGGTTCTTTCAAAGGAAGTCTTGACCTGGTTCCTGGTAAAGAATATCAGTTCCGATACCTTTTAGATAACGAGAAATGGGAAAATGATTGGGAAGCTGATAAGTATGTATCTGCGGGTGTAGATGCAGAAGAAAATTCAGTAGTAGTTCTTTAATAGCTGTTAGCTGTTAGAAACTAAAAATGGCCAGTAGGATTTCTCTGCTGGCCATTTTTAGTTTCTTTTAAGTAAAAACAATTTCTTAACCTCCAACAGCTCCTAGATTGCGAAATTATCGCTTTCAACATATGCTTTGATCAAAGCTTCTTCTCCTTCTTTTCCTTTTTTGGAATTCCCATGTTCCATTCCCATAATGAAACTCTTGTTTTCAGTTTTACTGCGATCGTAGATGTATTTGAATACATTTTTATAGTTGATCTCACCTGTAGTCGGCTCATTTCGTCCCGGCTCATCTCCTATCTGGAAATAATCGATCTCACTCCAAGTTGCCTCGATGTTGTGAATAATACGTCCTTCATTTTTCTGCATATGATAAATATCATACAGGATTTTGCAGGATTTGCTGTTCACGCCACGACAAATTTCATACGTCTGGTCAGAAGTGCGCAGGAATAAGTTGGGAGTATCACTCAAAGGCTCCAGCACCATAACCAAGCCGTGTGGTTCTAAAATCTCTGCACCTCTGCGAAGTGCATCGATTACGTGACCTGTTTGCACGCCGATTGGTAATTTACGTTCAAAATCTCCCGGCACCACAGTCATCCATTTTGCATTAACCCGTTTTGCAGTTTCCACAGCTTTTTTACAACCGTTTAGGAAAATATCGATATATTCTTTCTTTCCGGCTGCCAGTGTATTTGCTCCGTTGCCTCCCTTATCTACAACAAAAACGCCCATTTCCATGCCCAGACGAGTCATTTCTTTGGCAATTCTTTCCTGTTCTTCTACCGGACGCCCCATCATTCCATTATCTTCCAAAGCCATAAAGCCTTGATCTGCCATAAATTTCAGCTGATCAATCACATCTTTTCCGGCACTGTTCTGGAACATTCCGAAATGGGAAGCATATTTAAGTTTGAATTTATTCTTTGCCATGGGTGATGTTGAGAAAGCGTTGGCCTCTCCTGCCACAAGTGCAGCGCCGACTAACCCAAGTGATGATTTAACAAAGTTTCTGCGGAGCATGATTTAATTTTGTGTTATGGTTTTAGGGAATAAAGAAAATTGAATCTGTTTTATACCGATTGAAATTTCAATTATAAGGTTTTAAGACGGTTTTCGCGCAAGGAAGAAAAGAAAAAGGCAAAGACCGCCAAGTTTACCCTTCGCAATCTTTGCCCTTCCTCATTTGCTCTGCCTGATAGCTTTTATTCTTTCCGGCGTCTTTTTTTCTCTTTCTTACCTTTTCCTTTTTGCTGAACCTCTTCCGCAACGGTTGCTGCTTCAACAGGTTTAGGGAAGTATGGAGCTAAATCTTCTTTCACATTTTCGCGGAAAGCATTTTTAACACCTTGCAAAGCGGCTTCTTTAATATCTCCGTCAATCTGGTTTTGCTTTAATAATTTTACTACCGCATCTTCACCCGGCCAGCTTCCGCCCAGATACCTTGCAGCATCAGCGCGTACCGATTCTTTTTCATTCACATCTAAAACCGTATTCCGCAAAATATAAACCGATTCAGAACTTCCAGCCGTTTGCAATGACGCAAGCAGAGCCGATTTTTTAGTATCATTCAGGCTATTAAGTTTATCAGTGATAAAGGAAACACCAGCGATATCAAGCAATAATGCGCCAGCGTCACGACCTAACACTTCACCTGATTTATTGATCGCCATTTGAAAAAGTCTGTTATTTTCAGACTCAGGCGCGTAACGCGTTACTAATTCAATGTAGTCTTCCGTTCCGTAGGTTTCGTCGAGCAGTTTGTTCAGCGCCGAGAGTCCTTGCTGTGAATTTGCTACAAACGATTTATCCAAATGTAGTAATGCCAGTTTACTCACCTCAATCCGGTCCGAAGATTTTACATCCATCACATGCATCAAGGCCTGTGTTTTTTCATAGCCGGCATGGAAAAAGTCGAAAGCACGGAAATATCGTAATCTGCTTTTGAAAGTAACATTTGTATCCGCAGCAAGATCAGTCAGATAAGGAATCGCCTGTCTGGTTCTTGCCAGCCAGATTATATCTTTTCCAGCATCCGTAGCTCCCGGATTTTTTCCGGCTTTGGCAAGCCAGGCTGGGAAAATACGCTCCCACTGACCAATCGCACCAATACTTAATGCCTCGACAGACCATCTGTCATGACCGGGATATTGCTGCGCTAGCTGCAGCCAAACATCCAAAGCCTCGTACGTGTGGTTATGATTAATTGCCAGAGCACACTCACGGCGAACCTGAGGATTTGGATCAGATGTTAATCTTTTAATATATTCCGTTGGATCGCTGTTACGCTGACGAACGGCTCTCAGAGTTGTGATTCGCAAATTTGGATTCAATTCACGGAAACCTACGTCCAGACTTCTGTGGTTAAATCCTTCGATCCGGTTGAGAACCCAGAGAGCGCGCGCTCTTAATTTAGGATTCCCGTTATATTGTCTGAATAAATTTTCCAGCTCCGGCTCGGCAGCCCAACCCAATTTCACACAGGCATTCCACGCCAGGTAACGTTGGGATAAATTAGGACTTTGTAATGCTTTTACAGCTTCAACCGGGTTTGTAAGATCGTAAACCGGAATTTTATAGGGTGTGCCGGGAGGAGCAATTCGGAAAATTCTCCCACGGCTGCGGTCTTTCATTTTATGAGAACCAGCAACGGGATCATACCAGTCTGACACAATAAGAGAACCGTCAGGCGCTACACAGACATCCGTTGGACGAAACCATTTATCTCTTTTCCCCTCCACAACTGAATTGATTCCAACAGATTTAAAACCGGCTCCGTCCGGCACAACCGGATAGGAAGTCACAGAGTTTTGTCCTGCATCCGCAAGAATAACCTGATCCCAAAACTTGCGTGGCAATAAGTCACCTTCATATATGACCATCCCCATCGGAAGTCCGGAACCAGTTTCCAATAAATTCGGGACTACACCCGGGTCGTTCTGATGCCAGTGACGACGGGGAATTTCATCTTCCAGATTTGTATGATTAATACGCCAGCTCGCTCCGTTCATTTCGTCGATATAACCGAAATTTCCGTTTTCCATGACATAACTCACACGGTCAGCTCCGTTACCCGGTTCTTCCTGATCTGACTGCCACATGGTTCCGTAACTATCCACGGCGACCTCAAAACCATTATGGAAGTTTTCTGCCAGAATTTCTACGTTTCTAAACTCCTGATCAACCCTGAAAACGACGCCCTGGCGATATTGACGAAAATCAATCGGTCTTTCATATTTATCCAGTAAAGGTCTGTCCTGACCGTCTACAAGTTGTTTGCCGGCATTTCCATAATTGAAATAAAACTTCCCATCCGGACCAAAAACAAAAGAATGGACACCGGCATCTTGCTGCGTGCCACCAATTCCTTTAAAAAGAATTTCCTTTTTATCGGCCTTATCATCACCATCTGTATCGGTGAAAAGCCAGACATACGGACTTTGGGAAACAATCGCTTTATTGCCCATCACCCAGATCCCAAGGGGTGAATTCAGCTCAGAGCCCTGGTAAAAAACTTTGGTAACATCTGCTTTTCCATCACCGGTGGTATCTTCCAGGATCACAATTCTGTCCCCGACATTAAGCTCGGACTTCCCGTTAACAGCCGGACGATAATTATAGGATTCGCAAACCCAAACCCGGCCGAGATGATCTACGTCGATGTTGATCGGGTTTGTTATTAAAGGCTCGGAAGCAAAAAGGGTCGTTTCCAACCCGTCTGTTGTTTGCAACCCGGCCACGGCATTTCTCGAAAATCTTTTTTCAGATTCAGAAAACTTTGCGTAGACGCTGTCAGGATGTAATACAATCAGGGAATCAACCACTTGGCACCTACCACTCAAAACAAAAAAGCAAAGATTTGTGGCAACCAGAAATGCGGACTTAAAATAATTTATTCGTTTCAACACAGATTTCAATGGAGCAAATACTATTGGACAACCTCAAAATTACCAGTTCTTTTTCAGATTAACGAAACAAAAATCGAGATTTAGATTACAGGTGACAATAAAAAAACAGCCCGCGAAAACAAAAGTGTTTTAACGGGCTGCAATCCTGTAAATGACCGGGAACCGGGCTCTGTAAATAAATAAATTATTTTTTCTTTAAGCTGCTCATATATTCCACAAGATTTACCAGTTCGTCGGTGGTCATGGCATCTTGAAGTCCAGCCGGCATCATTGAATCTGCCATTTGTTTGATTGATTTTACCTGAGTCATTTTAAATTCCTGGGTTGTTCCGCCGGGAAGTTTCATCATCAGATCAGTCTCCGTTTTGCTGGAAATAATTCCCGAAACCGAAGTGCCATCTTTCAAGGTTACTTCAAAACCTTCATAGCCAAATCCGATACCTGCGCTTGGTTCGAAAATAGCAGCGTACAAAGCTTCTTTCGGAAGTTTAGTACCAATCTCAGACAATTTGGGTCCGAAATCAATTCCTTGTCCGTTGACCTGATGACAAACCGTGCAATACATTGAGAAAATCTCTTTCCCTTTTGCAGTATTTCCATTCATGCCAACCAGCGTCTTAAGGTCAGGATGTTTTTTAACTTCTGCACCGGGACCTTCGAGGTATTTTGCCGCTTCCATTTTTACTGATTTCCTCCATGCACCGCTTAAACCTTGTACAGCCGCAGTTTTCAGATCCCCGTTAATTTTGCCCTCTTTCAATAAAATCAAAACAAGATCTTCACCGCTCATCGTTCCTCCTAAAGAACGGGTTGCTTCCGTGCGCAAATCTGCCGGTTGTTTCGGATCCAGGGCAACCGTTTTCAATATGTCCAGCGACTGCTTACTGCCAACACCTTTAATCGATGCCAATGCGGAAGATGCCTTTTCAGTATCCTTACCTTTGATAGCAGTCCAAAGCAACAGCGATCCATTTTGTTTTAAAAGCTGCTGCCCGGCGCTGCGGCCAATATTTGTCTTTGCCTGGGTTGTCGCCAGCTTTAATAACCGGTTATTTTCAGAAGGCAACTCATACCTTGAAACCAGTTCCATATAGGTGCTCGTGCCATAAGTGGCGTCAAGTAATTTTTTCAAAGCGGCCATTGCTTCCGGTGATTGTTTTACAAAAGCAGGATCTAAATGGTGAAGCGCGAGCTCATTGATCTCATTTTGGTTTTGCGCATTTCCTTTCATGATTTTCAAAAGCGCTGTGGATTTTTCCTTAGCACCCGGATTAAAATCAAATGCTCTGAAATACCGGAGACGGCTCTTCAAATCTACACCAGGATCACTTGCAAGTGAGGCAAGTAAATTAATCGACTCCTTACTTCTTGAACGCCAAACGATATCTTTTCCTGCGTCCGTTGCAATTGGGTTGGCACCTGCCTTACTTACCCAGGCTTTAAAAAACGAATCCCATTGCCCGGCAGCCCCAATTCCAAGGGCTTCTAAATACCAGCGATCCTTTCCGTCGTATTGCTGCGCAAGTTGTGCCCAGATTGTAGGAGCATCCGGAGAAACCGTTCCATGAAGTGCCAGCGCGCATTCGCGGCGAACCTGTGTATCCGAATCACTTGCCAGTAATTTCAAATATTTGATTAGATCAGCATTTCTCTTTTCACGAACGACGCGTAATGCGGTTATGCGGATATCCGGATTTGCATCGCGAAAAGCCGATTCCAGATCTTCTGTTCCAACTTTATCGATCGTCGCGATAGCCCATAACGCACGCGCACGCATTCTTGGGTTTTCTTTATTTTCATACAATTTTTTCAGTTCAGGAAGTGCTTTTGTTCCCATTTTCGTCAGCGCGTCCCAAGCCAGGTACCGAACAGACAGATTCGGATTTTGCAAAGCCTCAACCGCACCTGCTGCTGTCGAATAATCTGCTTTCTTAATTCGGTAAGGCGTATTTTCAGGAGCTAAACGATAAAGTCTTCCTTTATTCTGATCACCCGCCTGATGGCCGCCAACGCCCGGATCATACCAGTCAGAAACGATTAATGAACCGTCTGGCGCTACACACACATCGGAAGGACGAAACCACTGATCTCGTTTTCCTTCCAGTACATTAACAATCTTGGCCGAATAACCTGCACCCGCTTTTTGAACAGGATAAGAACGCACAACATTAGGACCTGCGTCGCAATGAATCATTTGGTCCCAGAAAACTTTCGGAAGTAAGCGTCCTTCGTACACAATTAGGCCCGTAGGAGAACCGGCACCTGTTTGCAAAAGATTTGGAACAACGCCCGGATCGTTCAAATGCCAGTGACGGAACGGGATAGAATCTTCAATATTCGTACGATTTGCCCGCCAGCCTGCTCCTGTCATTTCATCTGTATAGCCGTAATTTCCGTATGGCATAACGTAATTTATCCGTACCCCCTTGTTGCCGTCATCATCGTTATCCGACTGCCACATAGTTCCATAGCTGTCTACCGCTACTTCATAATTATTCCGGAAATTATTTCCCAACACTTCGATATTTTTGAAATCAAGATCGCAGCGAAAAACTATTCCTTGCTTATTTGTTTTAAAATCTATCGCTTTTCCATCACGGCCCAGGACCGGATTTCCTTTTCCATCCAGGAGATGCCCTCCTTCGTTACCAAAGTTGAAATACAATTTTCCATCAGGACCAAATACGAATGCGTGCATACCGTGATCATGCTGCGTTCCTCCCACTCCTTCGAAAATAACTTCTTTTTTATCCGCTTTTCCGTCGCCGTCAGCATCTGTAAATAACCATACATATGGACTTTGAGAAACGATCACTTTATTGCCCATCACCCAGATTCCAAGCGGAGAATTCAGCTCTGGTCCTTGGTAAAAAACAGTGGATTTGTCCGACTTCCCATCGCCATTTGTATCTTCCAGAATTAAAATTCTGTCACCTTCATTTTTTGTTGGATTTCCATTAATCGCGGGACGATAGTTGTAAGCTTCACAAACCCAAACTCTTCCCAGCTGATCGACATCGATATTGGTCGGATTAGTTAAAGTAGGTTCCGAGGCAAAAAGTGTCGCTTCCAATCCGTCTGCGACATTTAAACCGGCCACTGCATATTTGGGAGAACGCTTTTGCTCTGTACTCAGATTTTCATATAAACTGTCAAGGCCGGCACTTTTAATTGTACTCGGATTCGTTCGCATATACGAAGCCGCCAGTACGCCGAACGCCAGCATACCTGTCGCAGATAGAATCAGCGGGTTTTTGAAATTCATTGGTGATATAATTTAATCTGTTATTTTCTTTGGTTGGACGAAAGTCAGCGCAAATGGCACTTTCTATGATAGTCTTAGTAAAGATTACTAAATTTAGATAATAAGAAACTAGCCATATATCATTTACTACCATGAACAAGATTTTTTTTAATGCAGTCATCGCCTGCATCGCATTCGAGGCCACTGCGCAGACAACAATTCCTGCACCTGAAATTCAAATTAAGACAGCGTCACTTGCTGCACCGACAGACAAACAGGCTGGCGCGAAAGTTTACGGTTATTCGGCTGACGGTTCATTTAAAGTATTAAGGAACGGCACTAACGACTTCATATGTATTGCAGACGACCCGAAGAAAGAAGGGATTAATGTTTCCTGCTACCATGCAGATCTGGAGCCCTTTATGGAGAGGGGACGCGTTTTGACCAAAGAAGGAAGAAATCAAAAAGAGATATTTGACATTCGTGAAAAGGAAGTAAAAGGAGGCCAGCTTGCGATGCCCAAACAACCATCTACCTTATTTTCACTTTCAGGATCACCGGAAAATTACGATAGCAAAACGGGTGAAGTGAAAGATGGTTATTTACGTTATGTCGTTTATATCCCTTTTGCAACGGCTGAAACTACGGGATTGCCTCTGAAACCAGACGTTCCCGGAATGCCCTGGATTATGGATCCCGGAACGCATCGTGCACATATTATGATTAATCCTGCCAAGAAATAAAACGTCAAAATCTGTCAGGAAACTTTCTCGACTGAAAAGGCCAAAGATTTGTCTGCAAAAAGCGCCTTTGTCCTTTTCCATATTAATCTAAAAAATTCGGTATTTCTATACGTGTTTAGATATTCCTCAGTTTCCCAGTGACTATATGTTACGAAGATATTGGGATTGTCTACGTCACGCCAAAGTTCCAGATGAAGACAACCAGGCATCTGCTTGATATCATTTTGGCATTTTTCGAAAATACTTTGAAACTCACTAATCTTCTCAGGCAAAAAGGTCATTTTTACAATCCGTATGATTACCATAATGTAACTAATGTTTTTAACTTAGTTTAATCCAAAAATGGAAATTCGGCTATGTTTACAAATTCTGCAATTCCAGCACGAATCTATTTAATACAGCACTTAAAACAATTTTACGGAGAGCTGATTCTGAAAGGGTTAATACACCCTCAACTACTCATTTATCAAAATAATAATTGTTCTTTTTCGCAACCTGATTTAATATCTGATATCAGGAATAAAAAATATTCATATTATACTAAACGAGATAATCTTTTTATTCTAATTGGAAACGAACATTAAAACCCCCAAATTTCATCAGTGAAATGAAAAATTCAGTATTAGTAAACAGCTTGAACAAATTGAGGGTAAAGATCGAAGCTGTTCGTCTTTTGACTCAAAGATCTTTATCTATGAAAAAAACAAAACTGATAATAATGGCGGCAGGCCTAACTGTTTTATCATTGCAATCTATGGCTCAAAATGAAGTAATATCGTTATGGCCGGAAGGGAAAGTGCCAAATAACAAAACGAATACAATCGAAGAAAAATCTGTCACCACGGACGGTATTCTAAGAATCAGCGGTGTTACCGTCCCCACGATAGCGGCTTATATCGCTCCTAAGGAAAAGGCAACCGGCGCAGCTGTAATGATTTGTCCCGGAGGAGGCTATGGAATCCTTGCGGCCTCACACGAAGGAAGTGATCTGGCGAAATGGTTTAACGAGCGTGGTATTTCTGCATTTGTTTTAAAATATCGCTTACCAGATGCAAAAGCAATGAATCATCAGCATGAAGCGCCTCTTCAGGATGCCATGCAGGGAATGAAAATTATTCGTCAAGGGGCTAAAAAGTGGAATATCAGTGCTGATAAAATTGGCGTAATGGGATTCTCAGCTGGTGGGCACCTCGCAGCTACATTAGCCACTCACTATAATGTTGGCGAAAAAGCATCGGAAGAATCCAGGCCAAATTTCTCAATATTAATGTATCCGGTAATTTCTCTATTGCCAGAGCTGGCACATGGAGGCTCACGGGACAATCTTTTGGGCCCGGATAAATCAGAAGAACTGATTAAATATTACTCCAACGAATTGCAGGTTACAGAAAAAACCCCGACTGCATTTTTAGTGCATGCAATGGATGACACAGGCGTTCCTGTTGAAAATAGTATTGCCTATTACCTCGCTTTGAAGAAAGTTAAAGTTCCTGCCGAGATGCATTTGTATCCGAAAGGCGGGCATGGTTATGGGATGCGAACAGAGGGAAAAGGATCTCTTGCCAACTGGCCTGCGGCGTTGGAAGGCTGGCTTAAAGCGAATAACTGGATGAAATAATAAAAAGCCGGATACAGATTCTGAAATCAGTATCCGGAAAAAATTTTAATTGAAAGCAACAAGTCTGCGGCCCGACACTTCTGCTATTTCGGATGTGGATAAACTTATGTTTTTCGTAATCCTTTCGTCTCCATTTGTGATTTCGATTTTGTAATTTCCATCACTTACATCGGAGAAGTCAAATTTCTGCCCAACTTTCCGTAACCCTTTGGATATATATTCCTGATGTAAAACCTTGCCGCTGGAATCGACCAATTTGATGTTCAGAGAAACACCCTTGTCTTTTTCGAGAAGAAGGTTCATAACCAGTGAATTTTTTACACGATACATCCCCACCCGGAATGACTCGTAGTAATTTCCTTTGTCTGGATTTTGTAATTGTTGTGCAGAAACTAAATTTGTCATTAACAGGCCACAGAGCGCAGCAGCAAAGATTTTCCGGAAGTTTTTCATGGCATTGAAGATTATATTTGGCTAATTATTTGCACCAATGATGTCTTCAGTTCATGCCATGTTGCATGGATTTTATGAGCGGTTAAAATATAGGTTGAGTGGTTTTACAAAACATTACCCCCCAATCGAGATCATCCTGCGATTTTGCTCATAATCTTCTCTTGCATTTTTTTCAGTGAAATCAATATGTCCGCCGTGGGCGAAATGTTTTTTATGGAAATGAGAATAAATTAACGTTCTGACATCTTCGCCACGTCTGAGTGGAGTGAGTAAATCTGCTTCTGTTGTATCAAAAAGACAATTTTTAAGTTTCCCATCGGCAGTTAAACGAATACGATTACAGCCCGAACAAAACGGATGAGTGACCGTGCCGATAATTCCGAAAGTTCCTTTTCCACCGTTTACCTGAAAATTATGTGCGGTATCATGCACCTCACCCTGCAATTTTATAAATGAAAATTGTGTCCCGATATCGGTCAGAAGATCGTTGTAGGATACGATTTTTGACATATCCCACTTATTTCCATTAAAAGGCATAAATTCTATAAACCGAACGTGCAGATTAGGTTCGTCGAGCGTCAGTCTGACAAAGTCGTTGACTTCTTCGTCGTTCACCCCGCGCATCACCACCATATTAATTTTCACAACAAAACCCTCAGAAATCAACAATCGGATACTATCCAGTGTCTTACCGAAATGGTCTCTTTTCGTTATATTTTTAAATGATTGCTCATTTAGTGTATCCAGGCTTACGTTCAAAGACCGAACACCAGCGATTTTCAAATCGTCAATAAATTGGTCAACAAAAACAGCATTGGTAGTTAAAGTAAGCGAGGTGGACAAAGAACCAAGGTTTCGGATAATCTGACTCGCATCTTTTCTGATCAGGGGTTCTCCGCCCGTTAACCTGATTTTCTCAACACCCATATCCACGAAAATTTCAGCAAGCGTCTGGATTTCATCTGCCTGCATCAACCATTTGGATGGCATAAACTGCATATCTTCCTGCGGCATACAGTACGTGCAACGCAGATTACACTTGTCTGTGAGCGAGATGCGCAGATAAGTATGCTTACGACCAAATGTATCCGTGATAGGTTGGGACATTTTCCTGTTGAATGAGTTATTCGTGCTTCTTTCCCTCCATAACACTGAAAACATGCAGGACGTGCGGGAAAAGTGCATCAATATATTCTGTTACGCCACCAGTACTTCCCGGCATTGTTAAAACCAAAGTATCGCCGATTAGTCCTGAAACCGACCTGGACAACATGGAAGTCGGAATCCGTTCTTGTCCGTATTGTCTCGCCGTTTCTCCGATTCCCGGAATTTCGCGATCAATTAATTCACTGACAGCTTCCGGTGTAACGTCACGAGGAGACAATCCGGTTCCACCTGTGATCACAATCAACTGATAAGACAAATCGCAAAGACTTCTTATCTTCTCCTGGATTGTGGATTTATCATCCGGAATAATGCTGTAATCATTTACTTTAATCGAAAGCGTTTCAAACTTTTGAATGATCTTTTTTCCTGATTTATCTTCTCCAATTCCTTTGGAAATACTGTCGGAACACACGATAACCGCCGTCTTCAAATTTGCCGGAATCGTCTTTCTGTCACTTTTCCCCCCTTTCTTTTCCAATAAACGGATATTTCTGATCTCAACACCTTTATCGATTGGTTTAAGCATGTCATAAAGCGTAAGCGCCACAACGGATGCGCCGTGCATTGCCTCCACTTCCACTCCGGTCTTGTAAATTGTTTTGACTGTCAGCTCGATAACAATGGTCAGATCCTCAATCCGGTAAACAACGGCAGTATATTCAATTGGAATCGGGTGACAATCAGGTAAAAGATCAGGTGTTTTTTTTACTGCCAGAAATCCAGCTGCTTTCGCCATTTCAAAAACATCGCCCTTGGGAACCGTTTTATTTTGGATAGCAAGTATGGTTTCAGGTTTGCTTACCTGAACGGTAGCCTGCGCAGTGGCAATTCTTAACGTATTCGTCTTATGTGTAATATCAACCATTGGAATAAAAACAACGAGAAAATGATAATTTGGCTGGCGTATTAATTAAGAAAATCTCATTTATTTTCTTTCCAGACATACTCCCCGGCAGGACCAACCAACTCTTTTCCAAAAATAGGGACCTTGGTTTTAATTTCGTCAACAATATATTCAGATGCTTCAAAAGCTGCCCGACGATGGGCGGAAGAAACGAAGACAAAAAGACTGATTTCCCCTGTTGGCACTAACCCAATACTATGATATATATGCAGGCAGGTGAGATCAAATTTTGAAAATGCATCTTCTCTTATTGCATGGAACGCCTGCTCAGCCATTTCCTCATAAGCCGAATATTCAATTCCCGTCACAAAACCTTCCACCTTTTCATCGGCACGAATCTGCCCCAGAAATATCGCATGTGCGCCAATATTTACTTTGGACTGATGTTTCGCAATCGAATCTGCAACAAACTGCGGACTGATCGGTCCTTGCCTGAATACCTTTTTAGGCTTATGAATCTTCTCCATTATATATGTACTGAATTTTTCGATTTACCACCTAAGACACCGAAGAGCATTTAAGTGATTTAAAACAAAAACCTGAATATAAAATTTAATAAAAAACGGGTACTAAACTCGGCAACGCATATTGATAAAACACACCAAAACTCAACAATAAAAACTTAGGTTCTCTCAGGCTTCTTAAATGGTAGTAAAATCACCCTCCGGCGAAAGGTGGCAACAAAGCAACTTCCGATTGTATTGAAATAAAGGTCTGATCATCTCCAATTTGCTGGTTGACAGCCACCTTGAATTTTTTCTCCTGCATGACAGGATATTTTTCCAGGATTAACTTTTTCAAATCTCCAACGGTCAAACCGTCCTGTATCATCCAAATTTCGTTTGCCTGTCCGGTGATTTCCGCCAGCATTCCGAAATATAAAATATTTATACCCATGTCAGTTTTTTAATCATTAGAACGGCAATAAATGTACCTCAACCAGATCTCCCGCCTGCACCGTTTGCTGCGATACCGGCAAATAAATTAACGCATTGGCAACAGCAAAAGATCTCAGCGCAAACGATTCCTGACCTTCCAGCGAGGTCACTTTTCCTTCTGAAACAAAAGCTTTCAGAAATTCATCTCTTTCGCCATTGAATGAATATGCGTGAGAAATCGGTAACTGGTATGCAGGCAAAAAACATTCCTTTCTGCCCGACATCAATCTTAAAGCCGGCAACACATATTCATAGTAACAAACTAGTGATGATGCAGGATTCCCCGGCAGCGCATAAAAGTTAGTGTTTTCAGTTTTTGCAAAAAGCAACGGCTTACCCGGCTTTTGCCTGATTTTGTAAAATATCGTCTCTGCACCAATGGCTTCCAACGCCTTTCCCACGTAATCATAGTCTCCCACCGAAACGCCGCCTGTTGCAATGACCACATCATTTCTTTCCGATAAAACTTGCAGACTCTGAATCGTTGCCAACAAGTCATCCTCAGAATAATAAATTTCTACTTCGGTAATTCCTTCCTGTTTCAAGGCAGCCGCTAACATGGAGGAATTTGATTCATAAACTTGTCCATGAGACAAAGTTTCCCCTGTTCTCACTAACTCATCTCCCGTCACCAAAATCCCGATTTTAGGTTTACGGTATACGGAAATCTCCTGAATATTCAACCCGGTCAAAAAACCTGCAGTACCAGCCGTTATAAAAGTTCCGGCGGGAAGTGCGATATCTCCTTCTCTGATTTGCTGACCAATGTTTCTGAGATTTTTATTTTCCGTAACAGGATATTCATTAATAATAACATTTCCGTTTTCGACAGAAGTATGTTCCTGCATGATCACGGCCGTTGCTCCGTCGGGAACTGGCGCCCCTGTAAAAATCCGGATGGCGGTCCCTGGTTTCATCACAAACTTTTCAGATTTGCCTGCTTTTGATTCCCCAACTACCGGTAAAACGACATTTACTTCGGTAATATCTGTATGCAAAACAGCGTAACCGTCCATCGAAGATTGCCGGAAAGAAGGCAGAGAAAATCCTGCCTGAACATCTTCGCATAAAACATACCCGACGGCATTCAAAACGGCTTTTCTTTCAGAATTTAGTACGACCGTATTATTAAATATCCTTTTTTTCCCTTCTTCAACTGTGACCATATTTAAAATTTCATGTCAGACAATGCAAGTTACTATTTATAAACACACAAGAATGCATGTTTAAAAATTGATTTAGCAGATCAAATAATTCAAGATTTCAGCCGTTTTAACTTCCAAAATGAGTCAAAAGTTAACGCAAAAATCAGAGAATTAGCTGATCGACTATTTAGATAAAAAAATTATACAGGAATTTGGACTTTGTTAATTACTATTTTAAGATGAAAAAATCTTGTTTGTATCCACGAGTGATTTCCAATGAATATTCTAGAAAATGTGGGTTTAACAAATGAAATCAAATTGTCACCGGCAAATACAACAAAATTTTACTGTCTTAAATTAGTGCTAAATCAAAATTATACAAATGACTGCAAATCAACTTTTTACCTAAAAATGAAACATTATTAATTCAATAGCGTTATCTTTGCTCCCCGGGAAACCGACTAAAATTATGTTGTACGAAACAAAACATGGATGATTAGAATGATCTTTATTGCCTTCTCAATTGCATCAATGGGGATGTTTTCCCTAAGCAACTTGAAGGTAGAAAAGAAGGAAATGAAGCCTGAACTAACAATCAATTCAAACCTTCTTGCCATCAATTTTTGTGGCGAAAAGGTGCCCCTTTCGGAAATGCGCATAGCCGAGCGGTACCAGAAAATGATCAGAAATTACGATACCCATTCTTTCCGTAAGCTGATGATGAGCGCAGAAAAAAGGATGAAGGTTATAGAACCGATCCTTAAAAAGTACGGAGTGCCATCCGACTTTAAGTACATTCCAATTATTGAGAGTGCCATGAGAAATGAAGCCACTTCTCACAGAGGAGCAGGCGGATACTGGCAATTAATGCCCGCAACAGCCAAATCACTTGGCTTAACCGTAAACGGAACGGTTGACGATCGCAAACATCTGGTTAAATCCACTCACGCAGCAGGTAAATATCTTAAAGATCTTCACCGCCAGCTTGGTTCCTGGACACTTGTAGCAGCTGCCTACAACGCGGGACCACAGCACATACAGAACCGAATGAACTCACAAAATAAAGACGACTATTTTAAGCTTCGGTTAAACGCAGAAACTACTAAATACATTTATAAAATAATTGCAGTAAAAGAATGGTTTTCCAATCCTGAAAGAAGCCGCGAATGGGGAAGTGGTGACGTTTTGGAAAAAATGGTTCAGATCCGTGAAGAGAAAAAACTCTCTGAATTGAAGAGCGATTCAAAACAATTAGCAAGAGCCGCAACTGATTCTTAATTTCTTTGGTTATATCAATAGTAAAATGCAAAGAAACGGCCGCAATATGCTTTTCTTTGCATTTATTATGAAAAACAAGCTGTATACTCAGCAAATCACTCAATAAATTTTTATCCAAATACCCATTTATTAACATGATAAAGGCAGAAATGATCACCGATAAAGGTACTATGCTTATCGAATTTTATGATAAGGAGACACCTATTGCTGTGAAAAACTTTGTAGATCTTTCTAAAAAAGGATTTTATGATGGACTTACTTTCCATCGCGTAATCAATGATTTTATGATTCAGGGCGGATGCCCTCAGGGTACTGGACGCGGCGGTCCGGGATACACAATTAAATGTGAAGTGAAAAGTGAAAAGCAGTATCATGATCGTGGTGTGTTATCCATGGCACACGCAGGACGTGATACAGGCGGATCGCAATTTTTCATTTGCCACAGCCGTAACAATACAGCTCACTTAGATGGAAACCATACTTGTTTTGGTAAAGTAATCGAAGGTGTTGATACTGTTGATTTGATTCGTCAGGGTGACAAAATTCAAAAAATCAATATTATCGAAGAAGAAGTAGCTTAATAATCAGCACTTATATTTCAAAGCAAAAAAGCGATCCGGAAAATTTCCGGATCGCTTTTTTGCTTTGAATGCCTTGCATTTTTTACCAGAAGTGGTAGTATAAAAATGCGATAATGGCAATAACAATTGAGGCCCAGATTACAAAGCTGCGGTGAGGCATGAACATCGACGCATCGATCTGCAAACCTTTTTTCTCGTCAGGAAGTACTAATCCAAGGATAACCATTACCACAACGCATATCAGGAATACCAATCCCATACGGTCAAGAAAAGGAACCTGTGTCCAGTCTGCGAATGGAAGGTAATTATTGTGCATCGCCAAAGCGATTAAAAATCCACCAACGATGGCGAATAATGCACCTGCTGAATTGGTCCGTTTCCAGAAGAAACCCATGATAAAGGAAGCGAAGATACCTGGTGATAATAAACCAGTCATTTCCTGAATAAACTGAAATCCTCCTTTTTTATCAATTCCCATATAAGGCGACACCACAATAGCAAGGATCATCGCAATAACAACTACCCAACGACCAATCCAAACCAGTTTTTTCTCGTCGGCGTCTTTTCCGATATAATTTCTAAAAATATCAAGCGTAAAAATCGTTGAAATACTATTGGCTTTTCCGGCAAGAGACGCAACAACCGCAGCGGTCAAAGCAGCGAAAGACAACCCTTTCAATCCCGTTGGCAATAAATTCAGTAGAACAGGATAAGCTTTATCCGGATTAATCATTCCATCCGGGCCCAACATTTCTGCCTGGAACAAGCCTTTGCTGTATAAAGCATAAGCGGCAATACCTGGCAATACTACGATAACCGGCATTAACAATTTAAGACCCGCGGCGAACAAAATACCGTTACGGGCCGTTTTCAGATCAGCTCCCAAAGCCCTTTGTGTGATGTATTGATTACATCCCCAGTAGTTCAAATTCACAATCCACATACCTCCTAACAATACTGTAAGTCCCGGAAGCTGCATATAGAACGGACTGCTTTTTGGGAAAATCATGTGAAAGTGATCGTCGTGATTTTCACGCATCATTTTCATTCCGCTTAACAGACCATCAATTCCAGTTTCGCCGGAAACCAGATTTATAGCAAGATAAGTTGTAGCCAAACCGCCAATTACAAGAAAGAACACCTGAATAACATCTGTAAACCCAATAACCTTCATCCCGCCGATCGTTATGATAATGGCGAAAACTGCCAATGCGATCATACAAAATGTAAAGTCCAGACCTGAAATACCGGAAACCGCTAATGCTCCCAGATAAAGAATGGAAGTAAGGTTTACAAGAATATATAACGCCAGCCAAAAAACAGCCATAATTAAGCTCACCGTCGGATTATAACGCTGACTTAAAAATTGGGGCATTGTATAAATTTTATTTTTAAGATAGATCGGCATGAAGAAAACGGCAACGATAATCAGCGTTGCAGCGGCCATCCATTCATAGGTAGAAATTCCAAGACCCATGGAAAACCCATTTCCTGACATCCCGATAAATTGCTCGGCAGAAATGTTGGAAGCAATCAATGATGCCCCAATTGCCCACCAGGTCAGAGAGCCTTCTGCAAGGAAAAAGTCTTGTGTAGATTCGTTAGGAGTTTTCTTTCGCTGGTAGATCCAGTACCCATAGCCCGAGACCAGGATAAAGTAAAAGAAGAATACTATGTAATCCAGGGTTTGTAATTGTTGCATTTCAAATATAAAAAATTAGATGAATGGATAAGCGATTTTCTGTTCAAACCGAAAGGTACACTATTTTCAGAAAATAGTGCAAGTAAGAAATCCGTCTAAGTATCCAACTTGCCACCTTTATTTTCACAAAACTGCTAAAACAGCTAAACAAGGAGAATAACGCCAGACTTTACTCATCTTTTTTATCTAAATCCTGAACGCGCAGAGGATTAGCAGGAAGCTTGATTGTATTTTTCATCCTGGCCTTTTTCTCAATATCGAAATAGCTGTCAGCAAAATCTTTACCGTTATTTATTTCAGTAAGTAATTGCTGAATACCCTCTTTACCAACGAAGGAGAGCCAAAACGATACCTCCAACCCGGAAGTCATATACGCAAGCATGACGTGTTTTGAGTTTCCGGCAAAAAAACCTTTAACCGAAGCAATATCCTTTAATTCAAGAATATGCTGTCCGCCGCCTGTTTGGTAAAGCCATTCGTCCATATAATCAAAGTAGCGCGCGATGGAATCGGGATTGCTTACGAAACGCTGATCCAGCATCAAAGCGGCCCCCTCATTGAACCACTGAGGTATTTCCATCGTCGTTTCCCACCAGCCCAGGCGTTTCAGAAGCTCCACATGACTCATTTCATGACTGATCACATCAACATTCAAACCCTGACCATTCAATACCACATACGATTGTCCCCAGGGCGTACCCAGGCTACAACCCGCTCCTTCTGTACTTTGGCAATATTTTTCATATTCCTGCTGATTGCCGCAAAGAATAATTTTAGGAGCCGCTTTTTTCCCTAGCCAGAATGAATCGATCCGTGCTTCCGCTTTTTTAATAACTTTTAAAATGTGTGACCTTTGCTTAATGTCAAGATCGGGACTTGCATAGGTATTTTCGTTGACTTTTTCGAAGTCTGAAAAACCAATAATTTCACAATGGAAGATTTGGGGATAAAGAAAAAAGTAGCCCGGAATTACCAAAATCAACCCGATCAGAAGAAATTTGCCAAGAGCGGCGAGACGGGAATCAGGTAATTGGTTGGTTTTCAAATGGGCAATCTTTAATATAAATGATTTTAAACACAGCGTTTCATCTATAACGAAACGCTGTGTTTAAAATTAAAAATTAATGTTTGAAATGACGAATGCCAGTCGTTACCATCGAGACGCCATTCGCGTTACAGAAAGCAACGGAGTCTTTGTCACGGATGGAGCCTCCAGGCTGAACAACTGCCGTGATACCTGCTTGTGTAGCAATTTCAACGCAATCGGGGAATGGGAAGAAAGCATCAGAAGCCATTACCGCACCTTGCAAATCAAAACCAAAATGTTTCGCCTTTTCGATCGCCTGACGTAATGCATCAATACGCGAAGTCTGGCCGGTTCCGCTAGCAAAAAGCTGATTTTCTTTGGCAAGAACGATTGTATTGGATTTTGTATGTTTACAAACCTTCAGAGCGAATTCCAACGCCTTCAATTCGTCTGCTGTTGGTGCTTTTTCAGTTACTGTTGTCATTTGTTCGGCTGTTTCAGTAGCAAGATCTTTGTCTTGTACCAACACACCATTCAATATGGTTTTGAACATAATTCCCGGAAGCTCCACGGATTTACGTTTCAATAAATTCCTGTTTTTCTTCGATTTCAATAATTCCAACGCGCCTTCTTCAAAATCCGGTGCGATAAGAATTTCCATGAAAAGTTTATTCAATTCTTCAGCTGTTGCCAAATCCACTTTCACGTTTGTGATTACAACACCGCCAAAAGCTGAATCCGGATCACACGCAAGCGCATTCAGATAAGCCTCTTTTGCCGTCGCCGCAGTTGCTACACCACAAGCGTTTGTATGCTTTATGATCGCGAATGTTGGATCTGAACTTTCAAATTCATCGATCAAACCGATACAAGCATCTACATCAACCAGGTTGTTATAGGAAAGATCTTTTCCGTGAAGTTTGTCAAACATTTGCTCCAAATCTCCGTGGAACGTAGCGCTTTGATGTGGGTTTTCACCATAACGAAGTGTTTGCGCAGGAAGTTTGGCAAATTCAAAAAGAGCATCGTCCTCCGAAGCATTTTTGCCCAGGAAATAATTATTGATTGCACCATCGTAGTGAGAAGAAACGCCGAATGCCTCTCCTGCATACCAGCGACGATCTTCAAGATCTGTGGATGCTGATTTTTCAGCTAGTAACGTAACAACTCCCTCATACTGAGCACGTGATGAAACGATCAATGTGTCTTTGAAATTTTTCGCCGTTGCACGAATCAGGGAAATCCCACCGATATCAATTTTTTCAATAATATCTTCTTCACTTGCACCCGAAGCAACGGTTTCCTCGAAAGGATATAAGTCCACCACAACCATGTCCAATGCCGGAATATTATACTGGGCCGCCTGTGCAACATCACCAGCATCATCGCGACGGTAAAGAATTCCACCCATGATGGCGGGGTGCAAAGTTTTCACTCTTCCACCGAAAATCGATGGATAACCCGTTAGCTCTTCAGCTGCGGTAACCGGAATGCTGAGGTTTTCGATAAAAGTTTGAGTACCTCCGGTCGAATATAGTTTTACACCATTTTCATGCAAAAGACGAACCAGCGGTTCAAGACCGTCCTTGTAGTAAACCGAGATCAGAGCGGATTGTATTTTTTTTGACATTGGTCAGAATTTGACAGTAAACATTACAGGATTAATGAGATTTCCAGGATTGTAAAAGCCATTTAGTCGCCTCTTTTTTCACTGGCATCCCTTTTATTAAAAATAAACCGCAAAGATAGTTGTTAATTGTTAAATGTTAAGAGTTAATTGTTAATGATTAGTGCTCGCTAATTAACCATAACCAGGGAATTACTTAATTAGTAACACCTTATTTATGCAGTCGTTAACCTTACTTATAAATCCTTAAATATTAGTAAATATGAATCTTGATCTTACTGGAAAAACAGCGATAGTTTGCGGAAGTACACAAGGAATTGGCCTTGCTTCGGCAGTTGAACTTGCATTAATGGGGGCAAATGTTACCCTGATGGCGAGAAATGAGGAATCTTTAAGACAAGCCGTGGAGTCTCTGGATACTTCCCGAAATCAGCTGCATCGCTATGTCGTTGCGGATTTTTCCGATAATGAAAACGTAAAACATGCCATTGACGATTATTTAAGACTTTGTCCGGATGTACATATCCTGGTCAACAATACAGGAGGACCAGCCGGCGGACCGATCATTGAAGCGGAAACGGAACAATTTGTTAAGACTTTCCAGATGCACCTGGTCAATTATCAAATCCTTGCACAGGCCGTTGTTCCAAGTATGAAAAAGGCCGGTTTTGGAAGAATTGTGAATATTATAAGCACTTCGGTTAAACAGCCGATTGTTGGACTGGGTGTGTCAAATACAATTCGTGGCGCAGTTTCAAGCTGGTCAAAGACCTTCTCTCTCGAACTGGGGCCATTCGGGATTACTTCCAATAATGTGTTACCTGGTTTTACAAAAACATCACGATTGAATGCAGTTCTGGATATGCGCAGTGAGGCTCAGGGAAAATCTGTCCAGGAAGTTTCGGATCAGATGGAAGCGACAATTCCAATAAGAAGATTTAGTGAGGCCGAAGAAGTTGGTGCAGCGGTGGCATTTTTATGCAGTCCGGCAGCTGGCAGTATCAGCGGAGTTAATTTGCCTGTAGATGGAGGGAAAACGGAAAGTATGTAGAAAGATCATGGGTTAAAAGGGTTTGAAATTTAGTCTCCCGCCCTTTTAACCTGTGCTCTTAATCGATATTAGTCCCTACTGCAAATCTTTTTATTGACTCGTTATTGCCATACTGAATAAAACCGATCAAACTTCCATCCTCGTATAAATTCCAGTTACTATAATAAATAACGTTTGAAGCAATTGACCCTACGTTATAACTAGCCAGAAAACCAGGTTTTCCATATACCTCGGTCTGATCGGCACTTTCGGAAACTACCAGTTCAAAAGTATCTGTAAATTTCGTAGTTGAATCGTCAATCGTAACTGTGGCAGTTAGATACTGATTGCTTTTCCGTTTAAGATTAATCTTAGCAAATTTCGAAGTGCCCAGATCGGAAGAAGCTACTTCTTTCGTATTTAGGTCCACAAGCAGATATGCGATATCAAAATCTCCAACCAATTTTGATGCATAATCAGGAATTGGATCATGTTTGTTGCAGGATTGAGAAATCAGGGAAATTATTAATAGTGATAGAAAGAAAAGATTTTTCATGGGAGAGTTCATAGCTGTTTGTAACTTTAAAATTACTAATAGTAAGTTTAAGTGCAAATCTTTAAGTTTATATTTATACTGCATTCGGAATTGATTCAACGCCAGCCAAAACCTAACGCCACGCCTGCCACAGATCCATACCGGCTTTCGATTAATAAAGGCTTATACCGGACTTTACAAATATAAATCAGTATCTCAGTCACAAAATGAACCTTAAACCCGCAAGCCCAAGCGGTGTAAATAAGGGCTCCCTTTCATTCTTAGAGATATAAAGAACATTGTTATTATATTTTGTATCACATAAATACGCCGCGATTACTCCTTCTTAATAAGCTTCAAAAACCGATATAGCCAGGCACAGGATTACATTGTGTTTGTGCAAACCCATTTGTGCAGATCAGCAAGAATACCAGAAGGTATCGATTCATATTTAAAAAGAGGATTTTAGCATCAATGGAGAATCTTATACCAACAGTTTCAGAAATAAAAATTACGGTTACATATTTAGCTGTTTGAGGCGATCATCTTCACAAAATTTATTCTTAAATTATTTACTTTCAGTTACTTAATATCAGATTTCACAGACAAGTTTTATTCTTCATAAATACCGATTGTTTTTATTAAATTTGGATAATAGATATTTTATTTTGATTTATTTAAATTCATTGAACTTCCATTATTGCTTTTTCCGGAATGCATGAATAAACTTTACCTTTCATTTTTTTGGGCAGTATTTTATGTTTCCTCTTACGGACAAAGCGCCGGCGACTTTGTCAGTTATGAGAAATCAAATGGGAGTTTTATCATCCAGGGAACGAAGGGAGTTTTAAAACTTCAGGCTGTTACGGATGAAATATTTAAAGTTCAGTTTCTGGATTCGAAGACAAGCACACCGTTCGATAGTTCATATTCTGTCAATTTGAAGTCAAGCATCCCCTTTAATAATGTTGTCGAGTCGGCCAATTCTATTCAACTTCAATTTAAAAAGTGTTTACTGGAAATAAACAAGGTTCCGCTTTCTATCGCTTTAAAATCAGGCACCGAAGTAAAAATCAAGGAAGATCAGGGAATTCGGTACCTTAAAGACTCCGTTTTTTTATCTTTTCTTATCAAGCCCTCTGACGTATTTCACGGTGCCGGAGGACGGCCGTTTGGGCCAGATTTAAATAGAAAAGCTTTTGAATTTTATAATACTTGGGAGTATGCCTATTACGATCAGGCCACGGGATTATCCCAAAGTTTTAACGTCCCATTCATTGTCTCTTCTCACAAATATGGTCTTCTTTTAGATAGTGACAAACCCGGGTTGATGCGGATGTACGTCGGTTCACTTGATTCTACCAAACTTAACATCGAAATGGTTAGCTCGGGTAAATGGGCTTATTACCTCATCAACGGCGACAGTAATGACAAAATTCTGGAAAATTACACGCTGCTAACGGGACGACAGCCGCTTCCTCCGCGTTGGGCGCTGGGTTACATACAGTCTAAATTTGGGTATAAAAATCAGAGTGAGGCGACTAATGCAGTAAGCAAATTGCAAAATCAGGGGTTTCCTATTGATGCAGTCGGCCTGGATTTATACTGGTATGGCGACGAAACTAAAATGGGAAATATGGACTGGTACACGCCAACCTGGCCGTCGCCGGAAGATATGATGAAAAAGTTAAGCGCAAAAGGCGTGAAAACGATATTGATTACCGACCCCTATATCAGCACGAAATCAGACCAGTATCAAACTGCGGAAACTTTGTCACTCTTTGCCAAACGATACGATTCAGGCCAAACGTACACACAGGACATATGGAATGGCACAGTGGGCCTACTGGATATTTTTAACCCCGAAACGCAAACATGGCTTTGGAATAAATATAAAAAACTCAGTTTACAAGGAGTCAGTGGATGGTGGACTGATAAAATTGAGCCTGATTATCATCCTTTTGATGCTTATCATGTTCTTGGCAACGCACGTCAGGTGCACAACCTTTACCCTCTTTTTTGGTCCAAAAATCTTTATGAACATTACAAAGCGGATTTTCCTGAAAAACGGTTATTTAACCTTACCCGTTCGGGATGGTCAGGTTCCCAACGATACGGAATATTGCCATGGAGCGGCGATGTTGCGCGTTACTGGGCGGGGTTGAAGTTGCAGATTCCTATCATGGTGCAGGCCGGAATGTCCGGAATTGCTTACATGCATTCCGATATCGGCGGGTTTGCAACGATGTCGGACAAGACAAATAAAGACGAAGAGCTGGATTTACGCTGGTTCCAGTTAGGCACGTTTTCTCCCATCACCAGGAACCACGGACAACGCCCGGATCCTGAGCCTTTTAACCTAAGCGAACCGTTTTACAGCATTGTAAAAAACTATCTCAGCATACGTTATCAATTGCTGCCTTATACTTACTCTCTCGCATGGAAAAATAGTATTTCAGGCAGGCCAATTTGTATGCCGATGGATTACTTTAAAAACAAAAAAGACCTGGGAGATATTAATGATCAATATTTTTTTGGTGAAAATCTTATCATTGCCCCGGTACTTTTACATGGAATGCCTTCACGAAAAGTTGTTTTACCGGAAGGGAAATGGTTCAATTTCTGGACGGACGAATTGTATGAAGGGAATAAAAATATCTTCCCTATGCTGTCAGTCGACCATATACCAGTATATGCCAGAGCCGGAGCTTTCATTCCACTTTCTACTTCTACAAAAAAATCGACGGATTACTATAACTCCGACAGTTTAACGATAAAATTTTTCCAGGATATTTCTGTCCCATCCCCGGCATTCCGCATGTTCAACGATGACGGCGCAGATCCGAATTCGCTTACAAACGGGAAATATGAATTAGTTGATTTTACTGGACGAATTTCAACCGACAGTATTCAAATAACAACGACAAGAACGAAGAGCTTTGATAAAGCCATTGCCAGAAGAAGCCTCATCTATGAAATCAAAAATCTTACCTCTCCTCCTATAACTTTAAAAATTAATGGCAGGGAATTCCCGATTGTTCGGTATGCTAATGAATTTACCAACAACGCAGCCTACTACGATTTGGGAAATAAGGAATTGAAAATAAGATATGAATGGGACTGCAAGGATCCATTGGTTATTTCTTTAACCCGAGCGGGACTTGCTGTTATCACAGCCACTGAACCGCCGAAACCAGAAAATATTCTTACCATCTTTCCCAATCCCGGGCTTTCCCAAGATCCTTTGTCTATTAAAATAAACTTTATTGAATCTGGTGTTTACAGCCTTGTAGTTTATAATAATGCCGGGACAATAGTTGCTAACAAATACCTGGGACAACAGCATAAAGGAAGCGTAATGGATTTTGCTCTGGACGTGCAAAAATTGAGGGGAGCCTATATTTTCAAGCTTAAAAACGAAAGAGATAAAATTCAAACAAAAACAGTCGTCATTGAATAGTTCTTATGTCTTCAAAGTTTTCAGTTTTGCTTATAATATTCTTCACCTATCTGTCCGGATGTGTGGAACCGTTCAGTGTCAAATTTGACACAGCGAAAGAATATGTCGTGGTAGATGGCGTGGTAACCGATATGGAAGGCCCACAGTATATCAAACTTTCAAAAACGAACCCCGATGCTGTAAATGAAAGCTCCGAGTTTTCCCAAACGATCTGGACAACCGGTGAATCTACATTGCCGCTTACCAAAGCAAAAGTAAAAATCATTGTCAACGGCTCACAAATCTTCAATCTTACAGAGACAGATCCCGGAATTTATTTACTTCCCGTCAACTTGAAAGGAAAAGTTGGAGATTCTTACCAGTTGCAGTTTGAAACCGAAACGGGAACCAGCTACGAATCGTCTACGGAAAAAATGCTTCCGGTCGCGCCGGTGAAATCTTCATATGATGTTTTTAATCCCAAAGGCTTACCAAATTATTCTGAGTACTATCGGGATTTTACGCCAAGTAATGACATTTATGTAAACTTCGATGATCCGTCTGATGAGCAAAATTTTTATCGCTGGCAGTGGACTTTATGGGAAACCCAGAAAAACTGTACAACCTGTAACCAGGGAAAATATTATCTTTTTCAATCTGAAAACGGAATTGACGGGAGCTGTTTCAAAGATCTCACGCTCAAATACAATAATATTTACGATTACACCTGTGAAGATTTATGCTGGGATATTTTTTACAGTTCTGAGATCACCATCTTTTCTGACATTTATACAAACGGGCAAAGCCAAAAAGACAAGTTAGTGGCTCAGATTCCTTTATTACAATCCAACCCGTGTCTTGTTAGTTTGCAGCAAAATTCACTTACCCCCAATGCCTACCGATTTTTAAAATTAATTCAGGATCAAGCGGTTAATGCCGGAACACTGGCCGATACTCCGCCTGCACCGATACAGGGAAATGTGCTGAATATGCGTAATAAAGATGAGTTGATCATTGGATTCTTCACTGCATCTTCCGTGGCCGAATATAAAACGATGCTTTGGCGAAAAAATATAAACAACCTGGCGGTACTGAATCAACTTTTTAAAACAATTCATAACAGAGATCCTGTGTTCGAGGAAAGATCTCCTGAGCGTCCTTATATACCGCTGGCAATTTGCAAAAACAGCAGATCCCGAACTCCGTTTTTACCAAAAGACTGGAAGTGGACCCAATAAGTATCAAGCCGCCGCTATGAAAGCATTCTATCTGATTTGTTTTTTATTGACTGGACTTGGCGTTAATTCGCAAGGTCTGAAAATAACGGGAACTGTTAAAGATTCTGCGACGAACACACCGTTGCCTGGCGCGGCGATAATTATTGATTACCGTAAAAACCTGTCGACAGACAAAGTGGATGAAAAGGGCAATTTTTCAATCGAGCTGCCCATAGACGACCACGTCATTACGATCCGCCATGTGGGCTATGAAACTTTTAGAACTTTCATCAAAAGCGGGGTTCAAAAACTCAGTCTCAACGTTCTTCTAGCCCCAACTTCCAGTCAGCTTGAAGAAGTTATAGTTACCAGCAAAGGCTATGATCAGACGATTAGACAGCCGATTTTAGGCTCGCTTCAAATTAATATCAAAACGCTTGAAAAACTTCCGTCCGCGTTTGGAGAACTTGATATTTTACGAAGTCTTCAGATGTTGCCGGGTGTTTCCAGCGTCGGCGAGGCTTCCAATGGAGTAAATATTCGTGGCGGAACAACAGATCAAACCCTCATTTTGCTTGACGACACGCCTATTTTCAATCCGACGCATATGTTCGGTCTGTTTTCGGTGATACCGCCAAATACTGTGAATAGTCTTGATTTGTATAAAGGAAATGTTCCCGCGCGATTTGGCGGTCGGGTAGCATCCGTTCTCGATATTTCAACAAAAAATCCAAGTCTGGATAAGTTTAAAATCTCCGGAGGAATCAGTTTGGTTTCGAACAGATTGCTGGTGGATGTCCCTGTAATAAAAGGGAAACTCGGAGTTTACATTGCCGGACGAGGTGCATTTAATGACTTCATTCTACCGAAATTAGATAAACGGCTAAGTAATATTAAAGCTAAGTTTGGAGAACTTTCGGCTAAATCTTTTTACAGAATTGACGATAAAAACACACTCACTTTAATGGGGTATTACAGTAACGATTATTTCAAAACTGATCTGTTAACAAATCTCCCAAACGTCGTCGGAACGGATACGTACTATAAGCATATCACCACGAATGGAATGGCGCGTTGGCTCCATGTCATTTCATCACGTCTGAATCTGCAGACATCGTTCATTTTCGCAAAATATTCTCCGGAGATTGGCACAAAGGAAAAAGCCACAAATAATATTGTCCGGTTAGAATCATCTGTGGCTCAAAAACAGATAAAATCAAACTTGAATTACCAGCTCGAAAATCATAAAATTGAAACTGGTATCATTGGGACCCGATATGAAATCAAACCTGGGACTTTGGTACCTGGGCTTAGCGAAAGTGTAAATTATATCACAACCCCGACTGAAAAGGCTAATGAACTGGCCTGGTATCTGGACGACGAAATAAAGATTTCTCCCAAACTGGCGATGTCTTTTGGCTTGCGGTACTCCTATTTTATGGCGATTGGAAAATCAACGATCCGAAATTATATCCCCGGCCAGCCCAGGGATGATTTTTCAGTTATTGATTCAACTAGTTATAAAAAGGGGAAAGTTTCAAAAGCATATGGAGGTTTCGAACCCCGGCTTGGCCTGAGTTATTTGCTGAATGATCAGGTTTCATTAAAATTCGGGTACAATTTAATGAGACAATATATTCAGGTTGTTTCCAATACTGCAACGCCAATCCCGACATCCCGGTGGAAAACCAGTGATACGCATATCAAACCTCAGATAAGCAATTTATTTACAGCCGGAATTTATAAAACATTTACTGACAACATTTACGAGATGACGGTTGAAGGTTATTACCGATTTGCAAATAACATTATTGACTACAAACCAGGAGCAGATTTTCTTCTTCAAAAATATCCGGAAACACAATTAATCCAGGGTAAAAACAAGTCTTACGGTGTTGAAGTTATGCTATCAAAAAAGAAGGGACAATTAAAAGGCTGGGCAAATTACACGTTTGCAAGATCACTCAACAGGACGGATCAAGGCACTTTAATTGAGCTTGTCAACCGGGGGGATTGGTATGCAGCCAATTACGATAAACCACATACTTTTAATGCTTCGATGGATATCACGGTAGACAGCCACAATTCTTTTGGTTTTACCTTTGCTTACAGTTCGGGCAGACCATACAGCGAACCCATCGGGTTTATTAATTATCAAAATAACGTTTATCCCTTTTACGACAAAAGAAACAACAAGAGAATTCCGGATTACCACCGGCTTGATTTCGCCTGGAATATCTACAATCCAAGTATGAAAAACCGAAGATGGCAAGGCCACTGGACGTTTTCTGTCTACAATTTATATGCAAGAAAAAATGCGTATTCCGTTTTTTTCAAAACGGAAAATACAGTTACCAAAAGCTATCAGTTGAATATTTTCGCCACACCTATCGTCACAGTGGCTTACAATTTTGTATTTTAAAAATCAATTCTTCTTTTTTATTACCACCAATTTATCATCATTTCTAGCCGCTACAACCGCAGTTCCGGTTTTTAATTTTATTTCACGCAGTTTTCTAACCTGGCCTTTCACCTGCAAACCATTTAAAGGCTGAGGGGTAAAATCACAGTTCCCGCGATTGATCAAAACCGTTCCATAGTCTGCATCATATCGTCCCATTTGTATATTAATATTGTAAAAATTCCCCATCACCAGAATATCAGGAAGCTTGTCGCCGTTTGCGTCGATGATTTGAGCATCATAATATGGCGCCCACTGCGCGCGGAATTCAAGTGGTTTAAGGGTAAAGTTACCTTTTCCATCATTAACCAAAATAGAATTTGCAAAGTAATCTGCCTGCAAAATACTGGCTTCATTTAACTTCTCTTTACCTAGAATATCAGCCATGCCTGCCTTTGAAAAGTCGGTAGCATAGATATACTTTTTTCTGATAACCGGCATTTGCTTTTCAATTTCTAATTTGGTTGGAAAAAGCGATTCAACTCCATTGAGATAGTAAGTAAGGATAGGCTCTTTCCTCCCATTATTATCGTAGTCGTTAATGTACATTTTAACAGGTTGTTCTTTACTGGCCTTTAGGCGGCTATTTAACCCCAGGTTTCCGGCGAGAATATCCAGATCGCCATCTCCATCAAAATCATAAGGCATCACGAAATTCCACCATCCTTTTCGCTCAGTTAACATCCTTTTGGCGAAACCTTTTCCATTATTTTCCATCATACAAATCCCGTCCCATTCCAGTGCAATTAACAAATCCTGGTCACCGTCCTTATCTAAATCAGCAAGTTTCGCACTTTTCACATAACCGATCAAACCCAACTCTGTTGCGTACTGATTCGTTACATCTTTAAACTTTCCGGTACCATCATTTTCTAAAAGATATGACTTGGGAATTTCCCCATAATTCAAAGGAACTGCCCGTCCGCCAATGAACAAATCGATCGATCCGTCCCCATTAAAGTCAAGAGGAACGACGCAGGATGCCGTGACATAAACATTGGAAAACGCATCCAATTTGGTTTTCAAATTACCTTTTCCATCATTTAAATAAACACGGGGAAGTTGATATTCAGAATTGTTGGTGAATTCATTCCCACCTGTCGCAACAACGAGATCCGGATGACCATCCTTATTAACATCAACCCATTGCGCATCTATTTCTTCATAAGTACTATCTGTTGTAAGGGCAGGCTGAACCGACTCTTTAAACAAGCCTGCCGCCGTCTGCATAAACAGATGAGATCTGAATTTCTTAGATGAACCAATAAAAATGTCGTCCAGACCATCATGATTTATATCAGCAATCGCCAGAGCCGGACCATCCGCTGAAACTTCAAAAGGAATCAATGAATTTCGATCAAACTCGACAAAATTATTTTCCTCATGACGAACGTCCAGACCTAATTTGGCCACAATGTCTTCGTAAGAGTATTCCTTCCCTTTTCTGTTTTCCTTAAATAAAGTGTAATCAAAAGTAGGTAACGTTTTATTGTAGGTTAGGTTTAAAGAGTCTTTCAACGCCGATTTAACCACAATCTGGTATTTATTATCGGGCCAGATAACAAGCATGGAATCAACTTCTGCTTTCTTTCCTAATCCTATGTTCAACGGTACTTCCATGCTGGATTGAAAACCACGGACAGGAAATTTTTCATAACTTTCTACCTTCCCTTTTTTGAATACCAGACATTTTGCACCAATAGCATTTAAATTTCCCTGTGCACCTTTCAAGTATATACGGACAAAATCGTTTTTTGAAGCCTTTGTATCTGCCAGATTTTCGTAAACAAAAGCTTTGTCGTTTATATTATTTGTAACAATGTCCAAATCACCATCATTGTCAAGATCGGCGTAAACCGAACCATTGGAATAGGAAACTTTGTCACCCTTAATACCTCCTTCCAAATCCTTGAAAATCAGATTCTTTTGATTAAGAAAGAATTTATTAAGCAACTTGATTTCCGGGAGTTTATCTGCCAGCCTTGGGTCATTTTCATCAATGTCTTTCCTTTTCAATCTTTCCTGAACCACGTCATCCGATATGAATTTTATATAGTCGGTATCGTTCATTCGTTTCGGAATACCGTTTGAAATAAAAAGATCTTTTGACCCGTCATTATCAAAATCAGTAAAAAGTGCGGACCACGACCAATCGGTTGCATGAATGCCCGAATACATCCCGATTTCACTAAATGTACCATTTCCGTTATTGAATTGCAGATTGTTCCTGGCAAACTGATAATTATATCCCTGCCTGATCTTATACTTAAAAATACTGTACATATCCTCTCCCTCCGATTTTTTCAGAATCTCGTAATTCGAAGGAAGCATGTCCAGAGATACAATTTCAGGAAAAATATCATTATTGATATCGGCAATATCCACACCCATAGAAAACTGGCTGGTGTGCATAATGGAAGTTTCCATTTCATCTTTAAAACTTCCATTTTTCTGATTGATATAGAGGTAATCATTTTCATGAAAATCATTACCGACATACATATCCGGATAACCGTCAAAATTGATGTCTCCAACCCCTAAACCGAGACCATAACCAAGTACAGAACTATTAATCCCGGTGGTTTTGGAAACTTCCACAAATTTTCCATTGTCATTTTTGAAAAGTTTGTCGCCTGCGAGCGGATGGTAAGTTCCATCGAAAAGTGCCCGTCGACCGAAAGTTCCGTTCTGATGAACCGAATGGCTCATCTGAAACATGTCAAGATCACCATCCAGATCATAGTCAAAAAATGCAGCCTGGGTTCCAAACACGACTAAATCCAAACCATATTCCTTTGACTTTTCTTCGTAAACCGGTATACCTTCTTTTGTTATTTCCTTACAAACAAATAACAAATTATGCCCTTTGATACCCTCGAAATCACCTACCTGGCTAATGTAAATATCCAACATCCCGTCCTGATTGATATCAACAATCGATACTCCGTTTGACCAGCCTTTGCCTCCTTTAAAATTTGCTTTTTCAGTTATGTCTTCAAATTTCATCCCCGACCGGTTCAGGTAAATTCGGTTTGCTTCCTGATTGGCCGTAAAACATAAGTCTATTAAACCGTCGTTATTCAGATCCCCTGCGCCTACCCCACCTCCATTATAGAAGTACATGTAGTTAAAAATATTAAATTGCTTGGAAGATTTCAACGTATTCGAAAAGTCAATACCGGTTTTTTCGGCGGATAATAACTCGAATGTGTACTCTCCCATGTCCTCTTTTTTAGAACAGGAAGTCAGACCGAACACAACACTAAAAAAAACTATCTTAAAAAATATTTCTTTCATAAATCGCTAATACTATTCCTTATTAACCCGAAACAAAACTGGTTTTGAGTTATTAATAAGGTTTATCAGATAAGGTTTCCCGTTTATCTTAATTGAACTGATCTGCTTCAATTCTCCGTCAATGGAATAGCCACTTTGTGTACTAAGCAAGACTTCGAATTTCGTATTTCCTTTATTAATCAAAACATTTCCCCGGCATGCATCCAATGCTCCGAGCTGAGGTATAAAATGAGAAAAATTTCCGCCAACAATCAAGTCCGGCTTTCCATCTTTATTTAAATCTGCACTCTCAATGGCATTCAGACAGGAAAACTGCATAATTTCCGGCAATGCGGAGAGTGTAAAATTCCCTTTTCCATCATTTACTGCAATCGCGGATTTAAGATAATTAACCGATCTTTCGTAGCTGGACAGCATGAGATCTCTTGGAAAAAGCTCCTGGATTGAATTTTTCGCATATTCAGAATGCTTAATATTTTTCTTTTTCAGAAATGGAAATTGCGTTGTCAATTCACGTTTTAACAAAACCGGCATGTCTCGGGAATCAATCGTCTTTGTCATAACTTTATCAATATTCCCATTTTTGTTGAAATCATTGATCCATATTTTAATTGGTTCTTTTTCAGACGCTTTTAAAGAAAAGTTTTCTCCAATATTTCCCATAACAAGATCAAGATCACCATCTTTATCAATATCCACAACTTTCAGGCTGCCCCAAAATCCATTATACTGATCGAGGCCAGAATTCAATTTTTTAAATTTGCCGCCGCTAAATTCAAAAACAGAAGGAGCCATCCAGTCGCCAATTACGATCAATTCTTCCTTTTTATCTCCATTGATATCCGCCCAATACGCATCACGTACCATCCCTGCTTTTGCCAGTTCCGGAGCAATATCTTTACCAACCTCCTTAAAATTTCCCTTTCCATCATTTTGATATAAATAACTGGTCGGAGTAATTCCATACTCCCGAGGAACACTTCTGCTTCCGACAAAAATGTCTAAATCGCCATCATTATCATAATCCGAGGTGACGATGACAGCCGTGTTCATCCCGTTAGGAGGTAGCGCGCGGGTATTTATTGTAAAATTTCCTTTGCCATCGTTTAAATATAATCGTGTCGGCAATTCCTGGGTTCGCGGCGCAGATTCATTTCCGCCACTTCCGACAATCAGATCCAGATCACCGTCATTATCTGCATCAAAAAACTTTGCAGCTGTATCTTCAAAACCTGCAAGATCATGAAAGATCTTCTGTTCTGATTTCTTAAATCCGTTACCAGTCTGAAGATATAACTGCCCTCCCTGCCCTTTGGCACCGCATATATAAATATCATCCCTACCGTCTTTATTCACATCGCCAATCGCTCCTCTTGGCCCTTCCTGGGAAAGTAGCATGGGAATATTCCGCTCATTGAAGAAATCATCATAGCGGTCTTCTATATGTGGATCAAAAGGGGATGTTGTTTGCGAAAGCAGGTAATCAACCTGCATGGTTTTGGGTGAAAATATTTTTTGCCCTGCATCCTTTATAGAAAAAATAAGTGTGGTATCAATTCTCGGATTTGATTGAACCGTTACTGTTCTGTTTGGCCAGATAATCCTGAGAGAATCGATCTTTTTAATACTTCCCAATCCGATCGTAACAGGATATTCGGTGCTTGACTGGAAACCGCGGGCAGGATTTATTTGTCTGTCAAAAACTTCCTTCCCGGCAAATGCTTCTACTTTTGCACCAATCGCAAAAGTATTCTGCCCCTCACCTTTTAGACTAACTTTAAGGAAATGGTTACGTTCTTTTTTTGTATCCGAATTATTCTTGTAAACAAAACAAGGCTGGTTAACATTGTTGACAATGAGATCCAGATCGCCGTCATTATCAAGATCTGCATAAGCCGCTCCATTCGAAAACGATTTCTGATCCAGACCAAATTCGGCAGCCCTCTCCGGAAACTTGTAATTGCCTTCATTATGAAAGAAATTATTCGCAACCGGATTTGAAGGCATTTTATCAATGATTTTTTGCATACTTTCTTTTTCTCCCGACATCACCATTTTCTGCACAACTTCATTCGCAAAGAAATCGATAAAGTCCTGATCAAGGATATCATGATAAATACCGTTACAGACAAATATGTCGGTTTTAGAATCATTATCTGCGTCAAACATCAAGGCCCCCCAACTCCAGTCACTTGCAGCAACGCCAGCATAATTAGAAATCTCACTAAACGTCCCGTCCTGATTATTAAACTGCAGGCTGTTCTGCATATACTGATTGTAAAAACCCTTTTCTTTTTTTAGATTAAAAAGATAATGGTTTTCAAACGAAGTCGTGGTCTTTAATCTGTACTCATCCCTGGGAAGCATATCGGTGACAAACAATTCAGGGTACCCGTCATTGTTGATATCTGCCATATCCGCACCCATCGAAGCCAGGCTGGTGTGCCTGACTCTTTTTTCCAGTTCTTCTGAAAAAGTACCGTTCTTGTTATTGATATAGAGATAATCTTTCTCATAAAAATCATTACAGATGTACAGGTCAGGATATTGATCGCCGTTTATATCACCGACAGTAACGCCCAGACCGAATCCTATCAGGCTGCCATAAATTCCAGCCTGCTCGCTTACATCGACAAATTTTCCATTATCGTTTCTCAGTAATTTATCTCCGCCTCCTTTTTTCAAAAAATCTTTTACAGGCCAGTCTTTTGCCCTTAAATCGCGGTTATTAGCATAATTAAGTGTATTGACAGGAATGAAACTGTTATTCAAAATAAAAGCATCAAGATCACCGTCGAGATCGTAATCAAAAAATGCTGCGTGGGTAGTATAACCATCTTCATTCAAGCCATATTTTGCAGCCGATTCGGTAAATGTCAGATCACCGTTATTTATATATAAAGCATTTTCCTGACTTACTCCCTTTTGGTATCCGGCATTGCAAACATAAATATCAAGCAGACCGTCAGCGTTGATATCGACCATTACAACACCAGTACTCCATTTCATACTTTCCGCAACTCCTGATTTCGCCGTTATGTCCTCGAACTTGAAATTTCCCTTGTTGAGATATAACTTATTATCGCCCATGTTGGCGGTAAAATAAATATCAGGAAGACCATCATTATTGATATCTCCGACGGAGACTCCGCCGCCATTATAAAAATTACGATAGGTGAAAATGTTAAAATCTTCTCTGTTAACTACCTTGTTCTCAAAATTAACACCAGAATCAGCAGCATCTACCAATTCAAATACTGCGTTTTCATTTTGATCTCTTCTACATGAGAAAAATAAAAAACCAATAATCAGGACACCTCCAAAATTTATCAGTTTGGATAAATAGCTCATAGTTATTTTGACGACTTAATGGCGCTGAATAATTCTTCCTCAGTAATATTTAGAAGATTAAAAACAGGTTTCTTATACACTATTATAGCATCAAACTTCTTAAATTCAGTTGGTTGTTCGAAATCGCTGTATTTACCTACCTTGCCCTTGATACTGAGAATCATTTTGTCTTTCGAAAATTCTTCCAGGGTTACAGCACCATCCGTCATTATAAAAGCTTCGCCGATCATTTTCTGCTTGTCGATCAGCTTTCCCATTTTGACTCCTGCATTCACCTGGTCATCAGAAAAAACTTCCTTTTTTGAAGGAATAGATAAATACCAGTCATCACCGCCAAAACTGACTATACTTCTTCCGTCAAATTGATCAATAAGTGTGATACTAAGGAGTTTATCAGAGGCATTTACATCACCCCTGAATATACTTTCCTGAGGATAAAATTCTTTACCATCAATCTTATATACGACTTTTGCCTGATTGTCTCCGAGTTGTTGGTAAATCTCGTCATTTCCGTCTGACGAAGCACATGATGTAAAAAATGGTGCAGCAAGAAATAAACAAAAAATAATCTTAAAATACTTCATGAATCTATAAGTCAAATAAAAGCAAAAATGCTCGAATATTTCGAGCATTTTTGTAAGCAGAAAAAAGTTTTTTCAATACCCTGGATTCTGAACAAGATTTGCGTTTGAAACCAAAGCCGCAGATGGTATAGGATAAAGCGTGGTATAAGCTTCTTTTACCGCAGTACCCTCACCCGTTGTAAATTTGCCAAAGCGAACTTCGGTTGTTCTTTTACCACCTTCCCAGTACAATTCTCTACCAATTTCGTCAAACAAATTTTGTTCTGTTAACGAGCCTAGTGCAGTAGCACCGCGTGTTGTTCTTAATGAATTGATCTGAGTCAGAGCACCTCCAGCATTTCCGCCTCTCAATTGAGCTTCTGCCTTCATTAGATAAGCTTCTGCATAACGCATCAAAATATATTTTCCTGAATTAGCAGGGTGATATTTGATTACACGAATACCCTTGTCTGTCGCTGCACCCGCCAGTGGAACATCTCTTGTGAATGATAATGGTTTTTGTGTACGAACGTCAATGACTGGCGCGCCCTTATCATCATACTGTTGACCTATCAAAAATCCAAGGCCAATACCCGAATACTGAGTCCCGTCTTTTTTCGCAGGAGCACCGATTCTGGTATCTTTTGCTTCAAAAGTATCGTAGAAATCTGCTAACGTTGCAAATCCATTCCAACCAGATGGATTTTGTCCATAATGAAGTGTCATAAACCAACGGTTTTGTGCAGTTCCTTCCAGTACAAGAAGTATAGGCTCCGTCTTGGCAGCAGACGAGAATGTTGAGAAATAATCCTTCTCCAAAGCATATCCATCAGCCGTTATCGCATCAACATAGGCAATAACCTTGTCCATGTCTGCTTTATCAAAAGTGTAAGGCCCACCTGCTGTTGTACCTTTGTACACAGATTTATTTAAATAAAGCTTCGCAAGTAAAAAATTAGCGGCCGCTTTGGTAGCAGTACCGTTTGTAGCAGATGGTCCTGCTTTTGTCAAACTAGGCAAAGCCTCTTCAAGATCTTTTACGATATAATCAAATGCTTCTGAGCGTGACAAAACCTTAGGAAGATCATTGACGCCCTGCGTAACTTCTCTTACCGGAACAACGCCCCAATAATCCATTACCCAGTACATATTATAAGCTCTCAAAAACTGAGCTTCTGCTTTTTGAACAGGTGTTGGGTTTGAAGCTATAATCTCAGTGGCTTTATATGCACGTTGGTTAAGAGCATTCCAGGCACTCAAAATATATGAGTGAGAGGCATCCCAGGTATGCGCATCAAGCGTACGCCAAACTCCGTTATCTCCCCAGTCCACTCCACGTGTTGGCGGTATCATTTCTGCCGTAGTATGTTCACCCAAAGCATAAATACCTGCCTGATCTGAATAAGTTGAAAGATCCTTATAAGCAGAAGCAAGTGCTTCAGGAACATTAACAGGTGCGAACCCTCCTTCTACTACCTCATTCACAACAGAGTCCTTCTCGTCATTGACAAGGTCCGTACAGGAAGTTAAGGTTGCAATACTAGCACTCAGTACCAGTAATTTATATATATGACTTGTTTTCATTATCGTAGGTTATTAAAAAATTAGAATGAGAAATTTGCACCAATAGTCCAAGTTCTAGAACGTGGATACGCCGTGTAATCAATTCCAAACGAAGGAATGTCATTCAATGATTTATTAGTACTAACTTCTGGATCTTGTCCGCTGTATTTTGTAATCGTGAATAAATTTTGTCCCGAAACAAAAACTCTTGCATTAGATAACACCTTGCTGCTCTTCAAAGGAATACGGTATCCCAGTGAAAAGTTTTGCATTCTGATAAAGTTACCTTTTTCCAGGAAGCGGGTTGATACGTCCGGAGCATTAAGTGCACCTTCACCATTGCCAATTACATTCTTCGTTACGTTACGCCCGTTTGCAAAAGAGCCTTGCGTAAAGAATGCGTTGGCAGTATTTGAATACAGGTAGTTTCCAAAAACACCGTTAAAGAAAATACTTAAATCAAAATTACCGTATTTTAAGTTATTCGTCAAACCTGCATTCACCTTAGGAAGAGGACTTTTTCCTCCAAGGAACTGCTGGAAATCTCCGTTTGGATAGATCGAGTTACCGTTATCGTCAAATCCACCAAATTCACGAAGGAAATAAGCAAATAAAGGCTGGCCTTCAGCAAGACGTTGTGCGAACGCCCCAGAAAGTCCTTGTCCGTTGATTTCACCTGTATCATACGTTCCAATCAGGTTTTTAACAAGGTTTTTGTTGTAGGATGCATTAACCAAAACTTCCCAAGAAAACTTAGTTCCTTCCACTACAACACCATTTAAAGCTAGCTCAATACCGCGGTTTTGAATATCTGTATCAAGGTTTCTATACACAAATGGGTTTGGAGCAGGTTGTGCAGCAACAACTTTGAATAACAAATCTTTTGTACTCTTGTTGTATGCATCAATACTACCGGATAGTCTGCCTTTCAAGATAGAAAAGTCGATACCAAGGTTTAATGCAGCAGTAGATTCCCACTTCAGATCAGGATTGTTAAAAGCAACAGCATTTAAACCACCACCTGTAATACCGTCTCCATTCTGGTTGATAACATAGTCACTGTAACGATCCCTTCTGTCATATACGTTGTGAGGAATTGCCTGATTACCGGTTACACCGTATCCTACTCTTAAAGAAAGGTCAGTAAATACGGTTTTAGGTATAAATTTCTCTTCAACCAATTTCCACTTAAACGCTCCCGATGGGAAGTATCCATATTTGTTGTTTCCACCAAATTTTGAAGAACCGTCCACACGCAAAGTACCGGTGAAAAGGTATTTATTTCCAAAGCCAAGATTTACACGGCCAAAGTATGATTGAAGCTCATCTTTAACATAGCTTGAATTCTGAACAACTGAACCTACACTGCTTAATGCAGTTGCATCTTTAATACCAACCGTTCCGGCGATACCCAGGTTATTGATCATTAAATCAAGATTATCTGTTCTGAAATTAGCCGCCGATACATTTTTGCTGCTATTTTCGAAACTTTGATAAGAATAACCTAATAAAGCATTAAGAGTTACCTTTCCAAATTCTTTATCATAAGTAAAGTAATTTTCCCAAAGCTGGTTATTCGCTTCAACATCTCTGATGTAAACACGGCCGATGTTGGTAATACCTGAAACGAGCAAATCTCTTCCGTAAGCCTGTTTTCTTGAAGACATGGATTTGTCAAAACCAAGAACTGTTTTAAACTTTAACCCTGTAAAGATTTCCATTTCGGCATTGATGTTTCCAAGTGCGCGGAGCGTACTGTTTTTATCACGTGATAACTTTACAAACGCCATTGGATTTGGTTCCGTAGTAGTAACCTGATTGAAACCTCCTCCTGCATTATATACAGATCTTGTTGGGTTAGCTTTTAGAATACTACCTAACAAATCACCTTCAAAACCAATATTTTCAGAAATAGGAACACCCGTATCAAGTGTGTTGGCAAAGTTCAAATTGCTACCAATAGTCAGTTTATTATTGATAAACTTCTTAGTACCACTGAAACCAACGCTGTATCTCTTTACATTAGAAGTTTGAACAATACCATCCTGGCTTAAATAACCAAGTGAGAAACGGTAGTTTCCCGAATTATCTCCACCACCATAAGAAAGGTTATGCTGATGTGTCATGGCAGTTCTGAACAACTCTTTTTGCCAGTCTGTTTCAGATCCCTGATCCTGTCCACCTGCTGCAACATATTCCTGTGCATTCAGCAAGTCATATTTCTTAGTGATATTACTGACACCTAAGGAATACCCATAGTCGAGAGAGCCTTTTCCTTTTCCTCTTTTCGTTGTAATTAAAACAACCCCGTTAGCTCCGCGAGAACCGTAAATTGCGGTTGCCGACGCATCTTTCAAGATATCGATACTTGCTATATCATCCGGGTTCAAAAAGTTAAGCGGGTTTTTCGCAGGCTGACGACCAACACCTTGGTTATCACCGCCACTCGAAGTATTATCACCACTTAAAGGAACACCATCAATTACAAACAAAGGGTTATTTCCACCGAGAACTGAGGATGTACCACGGATACGCACGTTAATACCACCACCAGGCTCACCGCTTGACTGGGTGATTTGCACACCGGCAACTCTTCCTTGCATCAACTGCTCAGGAGAAGTTACAATACCTTTTTGAAAATCTTTCGACCCCAAGGCAGATACCGCACCCGTAGCATCTTTTTTTCTGACCGTTCCATACCCAACAACTACAACTTCTTCCAGAGCACGAACATCCTCAGAAAGTGTAACGTTAATTACTGATTTATTACCAACAGGAACATCCTGAGGCTCAAAACCGATTGAACTGAATGAAAGAGTTGCATTAGGAGCGACATTCACCTGGAAGTTACCATCAACATCCGTGTTGGTACCGGTAGTGCTTCCTTTAATTGTAATAGCCACGCCCGGAAGACCAGATCCTTTGGAATCTGTAACCTTTCCGCTGACAGCATTCTGGGCATAACCCGTCAATGTAAGTAGTGCAAATGCAAGTGTTAGTAATACTGATCCGAATCGATGACTGTCGAGGGACATAGCGCCCCAAGGGGATCTTGCTGCCTTGAGTTGACCAGACGTAAGCCGGTCAGAATTGGAAAATTTCATCATAAATAGGTTAATTAATTTTGTTCGATTTTTCACTTTTCGCTTTCGGTCCCAATTTTAAGCAACTACTAATAAAGCTCAGCAAAAGCATTTAAGAATAATTTAAAGATCAAATTGGAATTTTAGACAAATAGTCAACCAAATTAATATAATAAGTTGAAATATCACAAACATAAGTGACAAAGAATTATTCGATTATTATCATAAAATATTCAATTTGTCACTTTAATTCACATGGAGGCACTTTTTATCTTTTTATGGTTGCTTAACATTAAGCAAAAAATTATTTTATTTTTTCTCAGATAACTTATAGTATACCAGTAGTTACAATTTTCCTTGGCTGTTTTCAGAAATTGTTCTCACCAAACCTTTCTATAAAAATTTCATGATTTGATCATCGGTTGTGTGTAACTTTGGAGCAGTTTCGTTTCCGTACTTTTTTTGTTTTATGACACCGCAGTCCTCCGTTTCGAATACCGAATTACAACAATTGGCTCGTCAGCTTACCGGTGATTTTTATGATGACAATACCATGCGTACTTTATACGCCACGGATGCATCAGCTTATCGTGAAATGCCGCTGGCAGTTGCTATCCCCAAAACACTCGAAGACATTAAAACGCTGATTGCTTTTGCAACCAGTAAGAAAATTTCTTTGATACCGCGTACTGCCGGAACTTCGCTTGCGGGACAGGTTGTAGGAAGCGGGATCATTGTGGATACTTCGAAACATTTTACAAAGATTCTGGAAATCAATCCAGAGGAGCGGTATGTGAGAGTAGAGCCGGGCGTCGTTCGTGACGAACTGAATATGGCGCTGAAACCTTATGGTCTGTATTTTGGCCCGGAAACATCTACGGCTAACCGTGCGATGATCGGTGGTATGGTTGGAAATAATTCCTGCGGATCAAATTCTGTGGTCTATGGAAGTACACGAGAACATTTACTTGAGGTAAAAGCGATTTTAGCGGATGGAAGTGACGTCACTTTTGGAACCGAAACATTAGAAACATTTAGAGCCAGGGTACCGGCTTCTGCTAATTCTCTTGCCGATAAAATTTACGCAAAAACATTCGAAATACTTTCTAATCCAGCCAATCAGCATGAGATAAGAAAAGAATTTCCAAAGCGCAGTGTTGAAAGACGCAACACGGGTTATGCACTGGATATGCTTCTGGAAACCGAGCCATTCACTCCGGCGGAGGAAAATCAGGAAGTTGTTCCTTTTAATATGTGCAAACTGATCGCCGGTTCTGAGGGAACGCTTTGCTTTTTGACCGAAATAAAGCTGAACATTATTCCGCTGCCTCCGACAACACAAGGGTTGCTTTGTGCTCACTTTACTTCTATTGATGAAGCTTTAAGAGCAACAATTTTAGCATTGAAGTACAAACCACAAGCAGTCGAGTTAATTGACAACTACGTTTTGGAGTGTGCTGCGACGAATAAAGAACAAAAAGCAAACGCATTTTTTGTCCAGAATACTGCTTCCGGAGAATATCCTGCCATTCTTGTTGTGGATCTTTCGAGAGAAACGAAGGACGAAGTTGAAGCCCTGGCGCAGGCATTGGAAACAGATTTTATTCAGGCTGGAATGGGCTACCATTATCCTTTGCTTTTTGGTGATGATACGAAAAAGATATGGACACTGAGAAAAGCAGGACTGGGATTATTAAGTAATCTTCCCGGTGACGAAAAAGCGGTTGCCGTGATTGAAGATACCGCGGTTGACGTTTATGATCAGCCACAATATATTATCGAATTTAACGACATACTTAAAAAACACGGAATGTCGGCCGTGCATTATGCGCACGCAGGTTCGGGAGAATTACACCTTCGCCCGATCATCAATTTAAAGACTAAGGAAGGACACGAACAATTCAGAACGATTGCCGAGGAAATTGCAACCCTTGTGAAGAAATTTCAGGGATCACTTTCCGGGGAACATGGAGACGGCCGTCTGCGTGGAGAATTTATCCCGCAAATGGTTGGTCAGCATAATTATGAACTATTCAAAGAACTGAAACGTACTTGGGATCCCTACAACATTCTGAATCCGGGAAAAATCGTGGATACTCCGCCGATGGATACTTTCCTTCGTTACGAAGCGGATCACGTCACACCGGATTTTAAAACCTATTTCCGTTTTCAGGACCAAACGGTTTTGCAACATGCGGAACAATGTAACGGATCAGGCGATTGCCGTAAAACCGAAATGAGCGGCGGAACAATGTGTCCAAGTTTCATGGCGACACGAAATGAAAAGGATACAACACGCGCCCGCGCCAACATCCTTAGGGAAATGCTGACGCATTCACCAAAAGAAAACCGTTTTGATAATAAAGAAATAAAAGAGGTTTACGACTTATGTCTTGCCTGCAAAGGCTGCAAGGGCGAATGTCCTTCGAATGTGGATGTGGCTAAGCTTAAGATGGAATTTTTGCAGCACTATCATGATGAACATGGTGTCCCGATGCGTTCGTGGCTGGTAGGAAATTTCTCCAAACTGAATGGTCTGGCAAGTTATGTTCCTTGGGCGTATAACATGATCTTCAAAAATGCGCCGCTTCGTAAAATTGCCAATAACGTTGTAGGTTTCCACCCGGAACGGACGATGCCGCTTTTACATGACACTACCTTAATTTCATGGTATAAAAAACGGAAAAAGTCGGGCATCACTTCGGAAAAGAAAGTATACCTTTTCTGCGATGAGTTTACCAACTACAATGATGTTGAGATTGGTAAAAAAGCAATTCAGGTTTTGGAGAAATTGGGATACGAAGTAATTATTCCGAAACACGGTCCATCTGGCCGCCCTCAGTTATCCAAAGGTTTATTAAAAGATGCGAAAAAAATAGCCGAAGAAAACATCCGACTTTTGAAAGATGTTATTTCATATGATACGCCGCTTATTGGTCTGGAACCTTCTGCAATCCTGACTTTCCGTGACGAATATCCTGATCTGGTGGGTGATGATTTAATGGAAGATGCGAAAAAACTTGCTATGAATGCTTTGCAGTTTGACGAGTTTATATCGCGCGAAATCGAGTTAAAACACATTTCAAAGAATTCGTTCAGCAAAGAAAAACGCCTGATCAAACTGCATGGACATTGTCAGCAAAAAGCAATTTCAAGCATGGTACCTACGAAGAGAATGTTGTCATTGCCCGAGAATTATACGGTGCAGCTGATTCCTTCGGGATGCTGTGGAATGGCCGGCTCCTTCGGATATGAAAAAGAACATTATGATATCTCGATGCAAATCGGCGAACTGGTACTTTTTCCAACAGTACGAAAACAGGCTGAGGATGTGATCATTGCAGCTCCCGGAACAAGCTGCCGTCACCAAATCCATGACGGAACGGGGCGTAAAGCACTGCATCCTGCCGAGATATTATTTGAAGCTTTGGTATAAATTATTGTTCAACATAATCCAGTTCCTTACCGTACGTTTCTTCCATTTTCCACAAGGAAAGTAAGGCAAGCAAAAAGCACACAGCTCCAACCGCAGCGCCTGCCTGAAGAACACCCCAATCCGGTTTAAGGAACTGGAATACAGGTAACGTGATTAGAACGGTCGCGCGAACATTATTGGCAACCGATGTCGTTACCGTTGCACGAAGATTGGTACCAAATTGTTCGGCCGTTGTTGTCAGGAACATGGCTATGTAACCGATCGAAAAACCAAGCCAGGCATAGCAGAAATAAAGTGTTTCCGCTGACTTGATTCCTCCGTATAGCAACGCAACGGCACCAGCAAAAGTCATCATCATCATGGCGAGGATGGCTCTTCTCCGCGATTGAAGCCACTGACTTAGAAACCCACTAAAAAAATCTCCCGTCACAACTCCAATATACGTATACAAAACGCATGTGCCTGCCTGAATATCTCCAGGAATTCCGAGCGCTTTAGCAAATTCATTTCCAAAGGTTGCATAAATGCCGATGACCAAATATGTTGGTAACGCAATTCCCATACAACGCAGATAACGGATCAGCCGCTCTCGTTTTGTGAAAATCGTCCACCACTGTACAGATCTAGAAATATTGTTTTTGATCCCTTTCTCAAATAGAAAAGATTCCAGCACATTGACACGAAGTGCTAAAAGGACTAGTCCCATTCCTCCGCCAATGAAATAAGCCATTCGCCAATCCGTAAGTTTTACGGCAAAAAAAGCAGCAATCGCTCCCGCCAGGCCCACACTGGCAACAACAGACGCGCCATATCCACGATGTTCTTTTGGTAAAATTTCGGCAATTAAAGTGATTCCTGCACCAAGCTCACCTGCCAAACCCAGACCTGCAACGAATCTTAAAATAGAATATAACTCAACGTCGTTTGTAAACCCACAAACAATATTAGCCAGAGAATAAGTTAAAATTGATCCAAAAAGAACCGAGCGCCTTCCCATTTTGTCGCCCCAGATTCCCCAGAAAAACCCTCCGATTAATAATCCTGCCTGCTGCCAGTTATAAATTTTTGCGCCAATCAATGAAATTTCCCCTTCCGAAAGACCAAGATCTTTCAAACTTGGAACTCTCACAATGTTGAATAACAGCAAATCATACACATCCACAAAGTAACCCAGCGAGGCTACGATAACGGGAAGGGAAAGTACAGAACGAAGCGCAGAGGTATTACTGGAAGCGGAAAGTGAATTCATATTATAAACAGAACGAGATAACAGGAGCAATTCTCTAAAAGTAATCACAAATTACTTAATCATCAATTGGTTTTCTTCGCATCGATTTAACCTGCGATTTTTTCTGTTTGCCTGCCAGTCTGTCAAGTTTCGAAGCCAGTGTTGGCCGGGTAGGTCTTCGTTTTTTCTGAACAAAGAATGCCTGTTGAATCAACTTATTAAACTTTTCAACGACCTTTTCTTTGTTGGCAAGTTGTGATCGTTCTGTTTGATGATAAATGACCAGAATATTTTCATTTGTCAGCTTGGTACTTAGCTTGTCAACCAAGGTTTGTTTTTCTTCTTCTGTTAAAAAATTCGAGTTCAGAATATCAAACCGAAGCTCGACTTTCGTTTCCACTTTGTTAACATTTTGTCCCCCGCTCCCGCCACTTCTGGCTGTTTGAAAAACGAGTTCGGAATGTAATTTTTCAGGATTAATCATGGCTTGGTTTCAAATATTGTTAACGTCTGTTAAGGTGTATACGAATTTGATGTCTTTTTACGCTTTCAGATTGTAAAAATTGAGACAATAAAATTTTATTAAAAGTTGATAACCAATTAAATATCAATTGTTTAAACAAAATAACTTCGCATATTGAAAGCTAAAATACTCTTTTCAATTCAAATCGATTGTTATTATTCTGGTTTTTGGATAGAAAAGCGGCATTAAACCCATGAAAAAATTTTGTGTCAAAGAATCGATTTAAAAAAAGAAAACAACTAATTCATACGGCCATGTATAGCATGCATAAATTTCGGATTTTCGCCTTGTCAATTTTACTTCTTGGAGGTATTTCGATTCAGGAAAAGGTAAAAGCTCAGCCGGGAGTTTCTATCTCATTTCAAACTTTTTACAGCGAGTTATCGCCTTATGGCCGTTGGATCAATACGCCTCAGTACGGCTCCGTATGGACTCCCTATGTCGATGCGGGTTTTCAGCCTTACTCAACAAATGGCTACTGGGAAGTGACGGAATACGGTAACACCTGGGTTTCCGACTACGACTGGGGTTGGGCTCCCTTTCACTATGGTCGCTGGTCATTTGACGATTTCAATGGCTGGTTCTGGATTCCTGGATATGAATGGGGGCCCGCCTGGGTGAACTGGCGTTCGGGTGGGGGCTATTATGGCTGGGCTCCACTGGGACCTGGTGTTAATGTAAATGTTTCCATCAATATTCCTTCGTTCTGGTGGGTTTTTGTTCCGCAGCAATATATCACAACCCGCGGATGGTTTAACTACTGTGCGCCAAGAGGACGATATAATCAAATCTATGGCCAGACAACGATCATTAATAATTATTACCGAAATGATAACCGCACCTATGTGTATGGTCCAAGACGTGATGAAATTGAACGGGTAACAAGACGCTCCGTAGTTGTCCGAGATATTGATCGCAATCGTCGCGGAACAGTAATCGTTGACCGTTCGAATGGACGAAACAGCAATTATTATGGAAATGACCGCGGCAGAACTTACAATGAACCGGGCAACAATAGTCGTTACGGATACGATAATAACAGCCGCAGAGGAACAATTTCAGGCAATAATTCTGGTAACAGAAATTATGATTATCGCTCCAATAACCGAACTTATGACGGTGGAAACGGAAACAGCAGAGGTCCGGAAATTAGAAATGATCGTGACAACCGATCATCCATTCCTGATCGCCCGGCAGAACGCACAGCTCCGGAAAGAGGTTATTCCACGCCAAGCCAGAGCCCTCGGGATATGAACCGTTCGAGAAATCAGGAACAGCCCGGTAACAACGATATTCGTTCCAATCGTACTTACGAGCAGCCTCGCGCCGCGCCGAATGTAGAACAGAATCGTTCACGCCAAAGCGAGCCATCTTATAATTCTGGTCGTACAAGAGATTACGGAAATAGCGAAAGATCATCAAACAGTGCTCCTGCGGTTCGTTCCAACCCTTCGGAAAGAAGCTCGGGCGAATCATCGAGAGGTGGAAATGGCGGCGGTCGTTCTTATGAAAATGCAGGTGAAAGAGGCGGTCGTTCTCCAAGATAATCGTATCAGATAAATAAAAAGCTCCTCCATGAAAATTCAAGTTTTCTGAGGAGCTTTTTCGTGTATTATACTTTTGTTATTACCACGTTTTCGATTTATTACGTTTTAAGTTAAATAGTCAAATTTGAAGGAAATGTGGTAATTTTAGCACACTTTTAACCTATGAAGCTTTAATGGAAATCCAGTTTGACATTGATTTTAAGGAGAGTGCGCCAAAATACATGCAAATTATCAAATCGCTGTTATTGGCCATTGGCAAGGGAAAGCTGAAGAGAGGAGATAAAATACCGTCAATCAACCAGTTAAGCGAAGAATATTTACTATCACGCGATACCGTTGAAAAAGCTTATAAACACCTGATCAAAGATGGTGTATTAATTTCCGTGCGCGGAAAAGGATATTTTATCAACCGCGTTGATATTGAAACAACATCCCGGATACTTCTGGTTTTTAACAAAATCAGTAATTATAAAAAACAGATCTATAATTCTTTTGTAGAAAACGTCGGTCGCAATGTGATCGTTGATCTTCATATCCATCACTCCAACATCAATATTTTCAATAATTTAATTAAAAACAGCCTGGGTGAATATGATTACTACGTAATTATGCCGCATTTTTATGAAAACGAAGACGAAGCTGTAAAAATATTAAATCTCATACCTGCCGAAAAGCTGATCCTTTTGGACAAGGATATCTTAGAAAACAGCCTATCCAAACATTCGGCAGTTTATCAGAATTTCGAAAAAGATATCTTGCATGCGCTAAACGAAGCGATAGACCTATTGCAGGTATATAAAAAGCTGATCCTTATCTTCCCGACATTAATTCCTTATCCAAAAGAAATTATCAAGGGATTCAGACTTTTTTGTATCCAACATCAGTTTGAACACGAAATTATGTATGAAACGGATGAAAATATTACCGTTTTAAAAGATGCGGCGTATGTGATTATTGAAGAAACAGATCTGGTAAATCTTATCAAAAAATGTCACGAACAGCAACTTGTTGTTGGAAAAGACGTCGGGATAATTTCTTATAATGAAACTCCGCTGAAAGAAATTCTACTGGATGGTATCACTACGATCTCGACGGATCATGATCAAATGGGGAAATCAGCTGCCCGCCTTGTGATGCAGAACAAGACCGAAAGTATTAAAAATCCTTTCACACTGATCAGAAGAAAATCTTTATAAGGAAAACGCCACCCGGATTTCTCCAAATGGCGTTTTCTTTGTAAAATCTATTATTACAAGCCCGTAGCAACCGTTACCGTTCCGCGTTCGCTGATCAGATTTTCTCTGATTTTAAGATCACGGAAAAGGCCTATCGGATCCAGTGAACCACCACTATGCAACATCGCCTCTCTGACCAAAGGACGAACATCGGTTCTGAACGCGTTCTGCAATAATTGCTGAGCCAGAACAACGTCATTATTCTGACGGGCGACTTCCAGTTTTTTATTGTCCAGGATAAGTGCCTGCGCATAAGAAAGCAAAATTGCTTCCACAGACTGCATCAAATCTTCCAAAGGATCTTTTACATTGTGGCTCGCATCGATCATCCATGCAAATCCGTCACTTCCTTTTCCGGCACGTTTCATACCTTCAACCAGCTCGACAAAAATCAGGAACAACATATAAGGCCTGATACTTCCAACGGTTAAATCGTCGTCGCCATATTTGGAATCATTGAAATGGAAACCCGCCAAACGTCCTTCCATCATCAATGTTGCAACAATTTGTTCAATGTTTGCATTCGGTAAATGGTGGCCCAAATCAACCAGAACATCTGCTTTCGGCCCTAGTTTCTGGCAGAAAAGTAGTGAACTTCCCCAATCCTGAATGACGGTAGAATAAAAATTCGGTTCATATGCTTTATACTCCACAAATACTTTCCAGTCTTCCGGAAGCGCCGCATATATTTCCTGCAAAGATTCCAGCGTATTCTGGAAAGATCTTACAAAATTTGATTGTCCAGGAAAGCAAGATCCATCCGATAACCAGATTGACAGTGCCTTAGAACCTAACTCTTTGCCGTATTTAATTACTTCAATATTATGCTCAACCGCCTGCTTCCGAACTTTCGGATCTACATGCGACAGCGAACCATATTTATAAGATAATTCCTGATTTTTCTGATCCTGAAAAGTATTGGAATTAACAGCATCAAATTTCAAATCCAATGAAGTAGCCAGATCGATCATTGCGTTCGCGTCACTTGGTATATCCCATGGAATGTGAAGCGAAATCGAACCGCTAGACCGGTTCAAGGCATGCAAAATACCCACATCTTCAATTTTCTCGACCAAAGAACCTGGTTCTCCCACTCCTGAAAAACGGCCGAATCGTGTTCCACCCGTTCCCAAAGCCCAGCTCGGAATAGCAACCTGGAATGCCTGCAATGTTTTCACGATCGCATTGGCATCAATACCTTGCTCCCCTAGTTGTTCTTTTAAAAATATGAATTGGTTATTATGTTTTCCAAGCAAACCTTCATTATGCTGGTCAATGCGATATTGTTCTATTTTCATCTTTTTAGCATTAAAGATTTTTAAATTGAGCAGAATGAAAAGTAAATTAACCGAATGTCTCCAGTCACTTTCAGTATTTCAATTACTACCTTTTTTATAAAAAAGAAGCTGTGCCAAAAGCAAAAATTTACCTTTAGCACAGCTTTCGATTCAAGTACTAGCGAACAAACGCTGCCGGCACTCCACCGTCGATGTTCAAGACATTTCCGGTACTTTTCCCTAACAATCCACCAACGAATACAAAAACGCCGTTTGCAATATCTTCTGTGTGAATTTCAGCATTCAAAACAGTACGTTTTGCATAATATGCCGGTAATTCCTCGATTTTAATTCCATATGCTTTTGCACGGCCAGCCGCCCAACCGCTTTCCCATATCTTGCTTCCGGAAATTACAGCATCCGGGTTTACAACATTTACACGGATTTTGTCCGGCCCTAATTCTGCCGCCAGAAGTCGTGTCATATGCTGCTGAGCCGCTTTTGCAGTTCCGTAGGCAACATTATTTGGTCCTGAAACCAAGCCGTTTTTACTTGCGATGTTGATAATATCTCCACCTAATCCTTGCTGACGCATGATCGCAACAGATTCCTGAGAAACCAGAAACTGGCCTTTTACCAATACATCCTGCAAAATATCCCAATCCTTAATGGTGGTTTCTGCAAGAGGCTTTGAAATCGAAAGTCCGGCGCAATTAACAACGATATCAACACCGCCGAATTTTAGTTTTGTAGTATGCAAACCTTGTTTGATCTGGTCAACTTCAAGCACGTTCGCATTAGCTGTTGCTGAAAAATCCTTTCCAAACTTCGAGTCAAATTCATTTTTTGTTTCAGCCAGTGCCTTATCGTCAATATCTGAAATCACTACGCAAGCACCTTCTTCAAGGAATTTCTGCGCGATTGCTTTACCAATTCCACCTGATCCGCCTGTAACAAAAGCCACCTTACGGGAAAGTGATTTTTCTTTTGGCATACGCTGTAACTTAGCTTCTTCCAGCAACCAGTATTCGATATCAAAAGCTTCTTGTTCTGGTAATGAAACATAAGAAGAAACCGCTTCCGCCCCCTTCATTACATTGATTGCATTAGTATAAAATTCTGCGGCAACGCGCGCAGTTTGTTTATCTTTTGCGAAAGAGAACATACCAACGCCGGGATATAAGATTATAACCGGGTTTGGGTCACGAACTGCCGGGCTGTTATCATGTTTGCAACGATCGTAGTAAGCTTGATAATCTACACGGTATGCTTCAAATTGTGGACGGATTGCATCCAGAATTGCTTGCGCATCGCCTGACAAAGTTTCGAGTGAAAGATCCAATACCAATGGGCGGATTTTTGTACGGAGGAAATGGTCAGGACAACTCGTTCCCAACGGAGCCAGTTTATCAAGATCGTTGCTGTTGATAAACTCCAGAACACGGGCATCATCTGTGAAATGGCCCACCATCGTCTGACGATCAGAAGCTAATCCACGAAGGTAAGGCGCTAACTGGCCAGCCACTTCAAGGCGACGTGCTGCATCCAGACTTCCCTGTTTTGCACCGCCAAAAACCGGACGTTTTTTGCCGTAATTTGCTTCGAGATATTCCGAAGCTTTTTCGATTACGTCAAGCGTATTGATATAAGATTCATAAGCAGTATCACCCCAGGTAAACAGACCATGCCCGCCCAAAACGATTCCCCGAATTCCCGGATTGTCGGCAAGGGTTTTTTCCAGTTTCAGACCAAGGTCAAAACCGGGACGTTGCCAAGGTACCCACGCCAGTTCGCCGTTAAATAATTCCTGAGTAATGGCTTCACCTTCTTTCGAAGCTGCAATAGCAATTAAAGCATCAGGGTGTAAATGGTCAATATGTTTGAACGGAAGCAAACCGTGCAATGGAGTATCGATTGACGGCGCTTTCGATTTTAGGTCATAAATACAATGGTTAAAAAGCTCAACCATTTCGTCTTCAAATTCAAGACCGCGATAAATATTTTTCAGAGCATGCAGGCGGTTTTGATAAAGACCGGCTAATCCGCTTCTTTTCAAAGTTCCGATATCTCCGCCAGAACCTTTAATCCACATCACCTCGACAGAATTCCCTGTCAACGGATCTTTTTCAATGGTTTTACAGCTTGTGTTTCCACCCGCGTAGTTGGTAAGACGAAGATCTGCCCCAAGCAAATTGGAACGATACAATAGTAACTCCACCTGATCATCACCAAGGGAAGCCGCTTTTTCTTCATCCCAAAGGTAACTTACATACTTGTACTGCTCTGCTTTTAAAATGCTCATATTATTTTGTTTTTATAATCACTTTTTGGTTAAAATCGCTTAAAAGTAACAGGTGAGTCAAATCAAATTATTTCACTTTTTATTACGATACAAGATTAGAAAACTTCGCTTTGGGTACCGTCCTGTGGTATCCTGCATACTAAAAAAATATAAGATAAATAAGTTATTTTTTAATTAAAACGGCCTGAGCAGAGAAATCTACCCAGGCCGTTCAGCGAAAAAGTATTTTTTATCGTCTAATTTTGAATGACTACTTTCTTCGTTTCTTCCCTTACTTTGATTAAATAAAGTCCATTAGAAAGTTTACAATCACCGAAAATTATTTCCAGCTCAACCCCATATTATAAAACAAAAACGCATAGATATCCGCCTGGGTTTCCAAAGCCTTTTTTGTGTTACTAGCACCGTGACCGGAGTTTGTGTCAATACGAATTAAAAGCGGATTTGTAGAAGACTGCCCTGCTTTTGCCTGCAATTCAGCAGCATATTTAAAGGAGTGCGCCGGAACAACCCGATCGTCATGATCGGCGGTGGTGATCATCGTAGCAGGATAATTGACCCCGGATTTTATATTATGCAAAGGCGAATATCCATAAAGCATTTTGAATTCTTCCGGATTATCGCTGCTGCCGTAATCTGCGATCCAGTTCCAGCCGATCGTGAATTTATGAAAACGAAGCATATCCATCACACCAACTGCCGGGAAAGCTACTTTAAATAATTCAGGACGCTGATTCATAACAGCACCTACTAGTAATCCTCCATTTGACCCACCCTGAATGGCTAAACGTTCCGGCGATGTATATTTTTCTTTGATCAGAAATTCTGCCGCCGCAATAAAGTCATCAAAAACATTCTGCTTTTTCAGTTTCATTCCCTGCTCGTGCCATTTTTCTCCATACTCGCTTCCACCACGTAAATTGGCTTGTACGTATACCCCGCCCTGGTTTAAGAATGGGATACGTGTAGGGCTAAACGACGGCGTCAGGCTGATATTAAATCCACCATATCCGTATAAAATCGTCGGATTCGTCCCATCCAGTTTCAACCCTTTTTTATAAGTAATGAAGGCCGGAATTTTCGTGCCGTCCTTACTTGGGTAAAAAACCTGCTTCGTTTCATATTCTTCCGGTTTGAACGAAACTTCCGGCTCACGAAAAACAGAGCTTTTATGCGAAGCAATATCATACCTGAAAATTGTTGGTGGATAGTTGAAAGAAGTATACGTATAGAACACAAACGTGTCCGCCTTTTCTCCGCCAAAACCACCAACAGTTCCGAGCCCCGGTAACTGCACTTCGTTTTCAAGTTTTCCTTTCAAATCGTACACATATACTCTTGATGTCACATCCTTGGAATATGAAGCAAAAACCTTCCCGCCGGCCGTTCCGGCACCTTGCAGTGGCTCTGGTTTTTCAGGCAAAAACGGTTTCCAGCTTTTCGATTTACTTTCGTAAAACATCACTTTTCCATTAGGCGCATTTTCGTTGGTTTCTACCAGAAAGCCGCCTTCGATATTTTCAATGATGTTGTAGCTAAAATCTGTAATTTCTTCTTTTATCGCAGTGAATTTCGTTTCACCTTTTTTCATCACCCAAAGTCCGTTCCCATCTTTTCCTTTTCCCCGGTCGCTGACATACAAGGCCGTATATTGCTCATCTTCGGTGGTACTGACGGTATGGAATCGCTGCCCGTTCGCCGGATCTTCAAATATCAATTTATCAGAAGATTGAGCAGTGCCGATTTTATGATAAAACACCTGATGATTTTCATTTTTTGCAGCCAAAGCACTTCCTTCCGGTTTTGGATAGCTGCTGTAATAAAATCCATCTCCCTGCCAGGCCGCGCCGGAAACTTTCACCCATTCAACCTTGTCAGCGAGCATTTTCAAGGTTTTCATATCCATAACCTGATATTCCTGCCAATCAGATCCTCCTTTGGAAAAACCTAATACCGCATGGTTTCCGTCTTTGGAAAGTTCAAAAACTGTGAGTCGGGTTGTTCCGTCGGCCGAGAGCTTATTTGGATCAAGAACTGTTTCTGGAGTGCCGTTCAAGCCTTTCTGACGATATAGAACAGCCTGATTTTGCAACCCGTCATTTTTATAAAAATAAAAATAGTCTCCCTTTTTCGAAGGAGCAGAATACTTAGGATAATTGTAAGCCTTTTCCAGATCAGTGAAAATCTTCCCTTTGAATGAGATTTTATCCAGGTACCCAAATGTTACTTCATTTTCAGCTTTCACCCAGGCCGCTGTTTCTTCTGAACGGTCGTCTTCAAGCCAGTGATAGGGATCCGAAACCTTTGTTCCGTGATATTCATCGATATGTTCAACCTGATTTGTTTTGGGGTAAGTTATTTTCTGAGCGGAGCCATCGGTGCCGATCAACGTGGCAGTAAGTGCAGTCATTCCTAAAAATTTATAATTCATATAGTTTGTTTTTATTAAGATCTAAACAAGCTGGATAACTTTTGTATTACCAATTGATAAGATTTAATTCGTTTTATTTAAAGTTTTATACGACCTTAAAGTAAAAAAACACATTTTTATCATTTTAATCGCATTAAAGTTACTTGCTATCTTTATAATGCTGTGAAAAGTATGCGGATAGATACAGCTTTAATTCATTATACCCGATACAAGCATTTTACCGGTCACAACTTATTGATGAAAAAATGACGCGGCACTGTGTATCATACTTAACGTTATTCTTGCTGTTCCTGAACATGGCTTTTTTCGCCAGACCATGTTTTGCGTCCAATCCAATATCTACGCCCGTAGCAAAAGCAGGTATCCTTGATTTAAGAAATGTTGACCTCGAAAACTTCAAAGTACCCATCGATGGAGAATGGAAACTTTACTGGAAGCAACTGAAAAAACCAGGTGCTGGTGAGACATATCATGAATTTTCGAATTTTCCGGACTTATGGAGTAATACACTTTGGAAAGGAAAATTTTTACCCTCCCAGGGATACGCAACCTATGAGCTGAAAATTCTTCTTCCGAAAGAAAAAGAGCAGCTTGCTTTTAATATTCGGGATATGTACAGTGCCTATGCCTTTTATATAAACGGGAAACTTATTGCTTCCAATGGAACCCCTGGCATCAGTAAAGAAACTACCGTACCCTATTGGTCGACTCAGGTAAAACCGTTTCAGTCAGCCGATACGCTCAATTTAACATTACAAATCGCGAATTTCCATCATTCAAAAGGAGGAAATACCAAATCAATTGAAATAGGTTCTTTCAGTTCTCTTCAGGCTGAAAACAATCTTGATTACGCATTTGATTTCTTGCTGACAGGATGTATGGTTATGGGCGGACTATATTTTCTTGGCCTCTATCTTCTTGGACGTCACGACAAAGCCACACTTTATTTCTCACTGTTTTGTTTTTTTTACAGCTATCGTATCATTGGAACCGGAGAATACGCAATTCACTCTATTTTCCCTTCTCTTGGCTGGCAGTTTGCAATTCATTGCGAATACATCTCACTGTTTTTAGCGGTGGCTATGTTTGCCCTTTATACGCGAAACCTTTACTGGGATGACACGCCTCATAAAATCATTTTTGTGATGACAGGCATTTGTTTTGCACTTGTCGTTATAACGATAATTTCACCTCCGATCCTGTTTTCAAAGCTGATCAATCCTTTTATCGGTTTGCTCGTGTTTTACATTCTGTTTGCAACTTTTATTTATTTGAGGGCATATAAAAATAAACGTATCGGTGCAAAATATGCTTTGATCAGCACTGGTGCTATATTTATAATATTTATCGCACTGATCCTAGCATTTTATGATGTAACGTATCCGGAAAAACTCTCCCTGTTCATCGGCTATCTGGGATTTTTCTTTTGCCAGTCTTTAATACTTTCTTTCCGATTTGCCTATACGCTGAAAAAAGCAAAATTGGATGCGGAAATGGGATTGAAGGTAAAAAGCGAGTTTCTGAGCACGATGAGTCATGAGATCAAAACGCCGCTGAACGCTGTTGTTGGTATGACGCATTTAATGATGAAAGAAACACCAAGACCAGATCAGCAGCAGCATCTTGACGTACTGCTCTTTTCTGCAAACAATCTTCTTACGATCGTAAATGACATACTCGATCTTAACACCATTGAAGAAGGTAAAATCCAGTTTACCAAAGCCCCGGTTGATATTTCGGAAGTTGTAAAAAATATAGTATCAGGTTATAAAATGTCGGCTGCTGATTCCGGTATAGATCTGATTTTAAAACTTCCTGATAAACTTCCCGCGAAGGTTTCGGGCGACTCCAAACGTATTTCGCAAGTTGTAAGCAACCTTGTTCAAAATGCTATAAAATTTACGAGCAAAGGCTGGGTAAAAGTTGAAATAGAAATTATCAGCAGAACCGAACAGAATATCAGTTTAAAATTCTCAGTTCAGGATACCGGTATTGGTATAGCACAGGAAAAACAGAAACTTATTTTTGACCAATTTACTCAAATTGAATCTTCTTCGACGCGGGGTTTTGGCGGAACAGGACTTGGGCTTTCCATCAGTAAGAGACTTTTAGAGCTGCAAGGCTCAGAACTTCAACTGGAAAGTGAGCAAGGTAAAGGTTCAAATTTCTTTTTTATCCAGGCTTTCACTGTCCTGGAAGAAATTAAAAAACCGAAGAAGACTTTGCCGGAAAACGTCGATGAAAAATCCTTGAAAGGAATCCGCGTTTTAGTTGTGGAAGATAACCGGATGAACGTGGTCGTTGTTCAGAACTTTTTAAGAAGATGGGGTGCAGAGTCTGATGTGGCCGTTAATGGACAGGAAGCACTGGATAATTTTGACGCAACCCGCCATCACATAGTGTTAATGGATTTGCATATGCCGGTTTTGGACGGTTATCAGGCAACAAAACAATTACGCGAACGCGGAGAAACCGTACCGATCATCGCCCTCACCGCCAGCCTTGCGCCGGATGTGAAACAGGATATGTTCAGCATTGGCATGACCGATATCGTTTCAAAACCATTCAATCCGGATCAGTTATTGAATAAAATCCTGGACCAGACTGTAAGGACCTAAAAAAGGTGAAGAAAATTTCCTTCACCCGGATTCTTATTTTAAAACCTCTACCACAAGTCCGCTTTCTGCTCCCTGCTGGTGATATATTTTTTGGGTGGCCTTTATAAAATCCTTTTCCTCTGCCTTATAAATATTCTCTACATACTTCTGCGGATTTCGGTCAAACAAAGGAAAAACAGTACTTTGTACCTGAACCATGATGCGGTGACCTTTTTTGAAAGTATGCAGTACATCCTGTAAACGGAATGAAATATCTGTCATTTTATCGGCAACCAGCGGTTCCGGTTTTTCAAGACTATTGCGAAAACGGGCACGAACAATTTCGCTTCTCACCATCTGCTGATAACCTGCCATAACAACATTTGGGTTTGGTTGAAAAGCGGTATTTTTCTCATCATCCGGATATACATCGATTAATTTTACAAAAAAATCAGCGTCTGTTCCGCTGCTACTGATTTTTAGTTGTGCCATAATTTCTCCGCCTAAGGTCATGTCTTCCGTAAGCACATCTGTTTTGAAAACTAAAACATCAGGACGTGTTGAAGCGAAACGCTGATCTTCTGACATATACTCAAAAGGTGTAAAACCAGACATTTGCTTGTAATTCTCGGTGTAGGGAACCGGCTTCAAAGGATCGCTCACATACTCAGAATGAGACTTTCCAGTTGCCGGAGCATCAAAACTTAATTTACCATTTGCCTGGAAATATAATTTTTTCTTTTCAGCATTGCCCACCGGCCATTTATCGTAGGTCTTCCACTCCTTTTTACCTGTGTCGAAAAGATAAGCTTCCGGCAATCCTGTCTTTCCATCGCCCGGGCCTTTCAGGAAGTGGTTAAAAAACTTGCCTTCAATAGTATTTTGGTAAAAAGTTGCAATGCTATCTCCAAAATAAATATCATTATGAAAGGTATGGCCTGTTTCTCTGCTCCATCGTCCATGTCCAAATGGGCCCACAACTAGCGTATTGTAAATTCCTGGATTATTTTTTTCGATGGTCTTGTAGGTATTCAGCGGACCATATAAATCCTCCGCATCAAACCAGCCGCCGACTGTCATGAATGCATGTTTTAATCCTTTTAAATGAGGCAAAATATCTCTCTTTTTCCAGAATTCATCTTTATTCGGATGACTTACAGTTTCCTGCCAGAAAAAGTTTTTTGAATAGTACTTATCGAAATTTTTCAACGGCCCGACATTCATGTTAAACGTATAACCATCAGGTGCAGGTTTAATGAAATCATTAGTAAACCATGAAGCATCAGTCGGTGCTCCGGGTTTGATCCCGAACACGGGAAATGTCAGATAATAACCTTGGGTAAAAACGCCGTTATGGTGAAAATCATCATGAAAAAAATCTGCGATCGGAGCTTGCGGCGATGATGCTTTTAAAGCCGGATGATTACTTAAAGCGCTGGCTGTCGTGTAAAAACCGGGATAAGAAATCCCCCACTGCCCGATTCTGCCGTTGTTATTCGCTACATTTTTTAAGAGCCACTCAATCGTATCGTACGTATCAGAAGCCTCGTCCACATCCGTTTTATTCTTTTTCGTATCGATATGCGGCGTCATATTCGTCCAGGTCCCTTCACTTTTATATCTTCCTCTGACGTCCTGATAAACGAAGATATATTTCTCACGCATCAGTAATATACTTGGTCCTAAACGAGCAGGATAAACATCCTCACCGTAAGGGGCCACACTGTAACAGGTTCGCTGCATCAAAAAAGGATACTTCTTTTCGGCGGCAGCATCCTTCGGTGAATAAACAATAGTATGCAGTTTCACGCCGTCCCGCATTGGAATGTCATATTCCTTTTTTGAATAATTATCCTTAACGAAATTATCCTGATTTGAATTCTGCTGCGCCAGCACATTCAGAGATATCAGCAAAAAAGTGAGAAACACTAAATTTCTTAACATAAGCATTGACTCTTATTTTCGTTGGTAATAATTAAGATTAACACTCGCCGCCTGGCCGATTTCGCCAAGTGTATAAAAACCTTTCGCATCACGAGCAAAGCATATGGCTTCCCCCTGTGGTTCGGGTGCAAGAAATATTTGCTTCCGGGGAGCCTTTAGAAGCGTTTGCCCTATTGTTTCACCTGAGTTTCGTACCCAATAAAAAGCAGAGGTATAATTTCTGATAAGTATTTCACTCCCATTAACCGAAACACTTCCACCCGTTGTGAAAACAACAGACGGAATAATTCCGACTTTCTCAGCTGTGATGGTTGTATTTGTGGATTGAGGATATGCTAGTCTGTATAATCCTGCCTTGTCCATTTCTTTTGAAACAATAAAAATATCCTTGCTGATAGGGTCCATCAAAAGAGTTTCCGCATCACGCGGTCCGTCTGGATAACTAAATGTTATTTTTTCCAGCCCATTCTGATTAAAAGAACCATTGATTTCGCTGACTTCCGGAATTCTGTAAATAATATTGGTTGCAGTCATAGGAGGATTATTATTTCCTATTTCTCCGATGTACATATATTTTACTCCTTCCACAGGCCCGGGTCCACTTGCAAGATCTTCCCAATCATGATTTGTTGAACCTGGAATATTGAACTCTTTTATCGTTTTACCATCGGTGCTTATCAAGTATAATGAATTGGGTTTTCCGGAGTCCTGCAATGTCCATAAATAGCCATCCAGGGAGAAACTATTTGCCAGTCCGGATGCTTCATCAATGATTCCCGGTTGAATCGGAAATTGCTGAGGAACAGTTTCAAAGTTAATTGAATCGCCTGTTTCCGGATTTACTTCGGGGTCACTGCAAGCACTCCAAAAAACAACAATGCTTATGATTAGTAAAAAATTTTTCAGCAAGAACCTGAATTTATATAATTTCATAAAAAACGTTTCATGTTAGATTTAGTAAAAATACGTACTTTTGCGGCATTTATTATCAGGCAGTTTCTTTATATCAGTATTAAAATAATTATATGTTACGTACACATACCTGTGGTGAGTTAAGCTTAGAGCATGTAAATCAAGATGTTGTGTTGTGTGGTTGGGTTCAGAGAATCCGTGATAAAGGAGGAATGGTATGGCTCGATTTACGTGACCGGTACGGTTTAACACAACTTCTTTTTGAAGAAGGTAAAACACCACCTGAGGTATTGGAAACAGCTCGCTCATTGGGGCGTGAATTCGTGATCTCCACAAAAGGTGAAGTAATTGAGCGCCTTTCCAAAAATGATAAAATAGCAACCGGTTCAATCGAGATTCGGGTTTCAGAATTATCGATCCTTAACCCTGCGAAACTTCCTCCATTTTTAATTGAGGACGAAACGGATGGAGGTGATGATATCCGCATGAAATATCGTTACCTGGATTTACGTAGAAATACAGTCCGTAAAAATCTTGAACTTCGTCATCAGGTAGCCCGTCATACACGTGCATATCTAGACGATTTAAGTTTCATCGAAGTGGAAACGCCGGTTTTGATCAAGTCTACACCCGAAGGTGCACGTGATTTCGTTGTGCCAAGTCGGATGAATCCAGGTGAATTTTACGCTTTGCCACAATCTCCACAAACATTTAAGCAACTTTTAATGGTAGCAGGTTTTGACCGCTATTATCAGATCGTAAAATGTTTCCGTGATGAAGATCTACGTGCAGACCGCCAGCCCGAGTTTACACAGATTGACTGTGAAATGTCGTTTGTGACACAAGAGGATATATTAAATACTTTCGAGGGACTTATCCGTAATCTTTTCAGCAAGGTCAAAGGAATTGACCTGCCGGAAGTACCGCGCATGACTTATGCCAATGCAATGCGTTTATACGGTTCCGACAAACCCGATATTCGTTTCGACATGAAGTTCGTCGAATTAAAAGGGAAAGAACAGGATCTTACATCAGGAAAAGGCTTCGGCGTATTCGATGATGCCGAACTTGTTGTTGGTGTTTGTGCGCCTGGTTGCGCGGTATATACGCGTAAACAAATGGACGAATTGACTGACTGGGTTAAGCGTCCGCAAATTGGCGCTAAGGGTCTGATTTATGTTCGTTACAATGAAGACGGAACTGTAAAATCATCCGTAGATAAATTTTATTCAGAAGAAGATCTTAAAAAATGGGTTTCAGCGTTTGATGCAAAACCGGGCGATTTGATTCTGCTTATTTCCGGACAGGCTGACAAAGCCCGCAAGCAACTGAATGAAGTCCGGCTTGAAATGGGTTCTCGCCTTGGTTTCCGTAATCCAAACGAATTCCGTGCATTATGGGTTCTTGATTTCCCATTGCTTGAGTACGGTGAAGAAGAAAACCGTTGGTTTGCGATGCACCACCCATTTACAAGCCCAAAACCAGAAGATATTGCTCTTTTGGCGACCGACTTGGGACAAGTGCGCGCTAACGCTTACGATATGGTTATCAATGGTGTAGAAGTTGGTGGTGGTTCTGTTAGGATTTTCGAGCGTGATTTGCAGCAGCAAATGTTTGAAATTCTTGGATTCAGTCCGGAAGAAGCGCAGGAGCAGTTCGGATTTTTGATGAATGCGTTTGAATTCGGAGCGCCTCCGCACGCTGGTATAGCCTTTGGATTTGACCGTCTTTGTTCAATCTTCGGAGGCATTGATTCAATCAGAGACTTTATCGCTTTCCCAAAAAATAATTCCGGACGTGACGTAATGATTGATTCTCCGTCTAAAATTGAAGAAAAACAATTAAAAGAGTTGTCAATAAATGTAGTTCCTTTGAAAACTACGTAGAATTACTAAATTCTATCAAACGACTTTCAATTTTAATATCTTTATGTACTTTTGAGAAGATTCTCAGATTCTATCTAAGTATATAAAGATGTTTCATAGAATTTAAATAAACATTTACGCACATTACATGTACTTCTCCTTGCTTCGAAAATCCATTTTCTCGGGTCTCCTATTTTTATCTTTTGCATTAGTTCATGGTGAATTATTTGCTCAAAATATTGATCCCAATTCTATCTCCAATGAGCAAGCCTTAGAGTTTTATAAAAGAGCGAAAGCGAGCGGGCTTACAGATATGGCAATTGAGCAGGCTGCCTTGGAAAAAGGGTATACGCTGGATCAGATCAGTGCCATGAGAAATCGATTGCAGCAAGCTCAAACTTCTGCTCCAACAGGCCCTGACAGAAGTAATACAGATGAAAGCAGAAGACAAATTGCTGATTCTATGCTGGTTAAAGCGAAACCTGTTTCTATCCTTCCAAGTGCGGATAGCGTTAAGCAGATTTTCGGAGCTTCTTTCTTTTCAAGTCCGTCTATAAGCTTCGAGCCAAATCTCAGAATTGCCACGCCAAAAAATTACATGTTAGGGCCGGACGATGAATTGGTTGTGGACATTTACGGAAACTCAGTTGATAACTTCCGATTAAAAATAAGTCCGGAAGGAACTGTTAAAATGCTCAATCTTGCACCCGTACAGGTAAATGGGCTAACCATTGAGCAAGCATCAGAAAGAATCATAAACAGATTAAGGACTGCATACTCATCCCTTAACCGACCAGGTGGAGGGACATATTCCACCATAACATTGGGAAACGTAAGAAGTATACAAGTCATGATAACCGGTGAAGTCACACGCCCCGGATCTTACACTATTTCATCTCTTGCTACTGCCTTTAATGCACTTAATCAAGCTGGCGGGCCGAACAATAATGGTTCATACAGAAATATTGAAATTATCAGAAACAACAAAACTATACGCACAATTGACTTGTATGGCTTTCTGGTTGATGCAAATCTAAAAGACAATATTACAATGCAAGATCAGGATATCATTCTGATCAGGCCCTTTTCTAAAAGAATTGAATTATTCGGAGAAATAAAGCATCCCGCTTTATTTGAAGTGAAGGATGGCGAGACACTGAAAGACATGATTCGGTATGCTGGAGGTTATACTCCAACTGCTTATTCGGCATCCATTCAGTTCAGAAGAAATACCGGTAAAGATCTAATGGTTGGCTCTGTTCAGGAGACTGAAGTCGCAAATTTCATTCCTCAAAACGGAGATGTCTTTAGAATCGGAAAAATACTTAACAGAGTAGAAAACCGAGTTGTTATCGAAGGCGGTGTTTTCAGAGATGGTGAATATCCAATCAACGAACAGACAAATACTGTCAAAAAATTGATAAAAAAATCTGAGGGTTTGAGAGAAGACGCCTTTTTAAACCGGGCAATCATTGAACGCAAAACTTCAACACTTCGCCCAGAAATCATTTCTTTCGATCTTGGAAAGCTGATGAATGGAGAAATTGAAGATATAGTTTTAAAACGTGAGGATCACATCTACATTAAATCAATTGACGAGCTTAAGGAAAATTACGGTTTAACCATTCTTGGTTCGGTAATTAACCCAGGAACAATCAATTATCATGATGGAATTACCGTAGCTGATGCCATTTTCAAAGCGGGTGGTTACACAGAAGGAGGAATTCCTTACAGAATTGAAGTATCAAGAAGAATAAAGGGAGATACTGCTAATATTCCTCAATCTCAAAATGTTCGTATTTTCTCCTTGGAAGTCAGTGAAAATCTGACATTAAATGAGGAAGATCAGAAATTCAAACTTGCTCCCTTCGATGTGATTTATGTACGCAAGTCACCCAGATATGAGTCGCAAAAGGCAGTAACTATTTTAGGTGAAATTATGTATCCAGGTACATATACTATATTAAACAATTTTGAAAGAATTACTGACTTACTTCCAAAAGCAGGAGGGTTGAAAGCGGAAGCATACTTAGGCGGAGCCAGATTTTACAGGAACAGAGAATTAGTTGCCGTCGATCTTAAAGCAATTATTCAAAAACCATCGCTTTCATCAAATCTTTTATTGCAAACGGGTGATTCATTATTGATTCCAACAAAATCAGAAACGGTTAGAATCAAGGGAGGTGTACAAAATCCTTCCATAGTGAATTTCGACCAGCATTTTTCTTTTAAGGATTATATTTCTCAGGCCGGTGGTTATGTTGAAGATGCATGGAAAAGTCGAATTTATGTCTCCTATCCAAATGGACGAACTTTCAGAACAAAGAAGTTTCTTTTCTTTAAATCATATCCAAAAATTGAATCGGGGTCAGTAGTGACTATTCCGGTTAAAGATCCACAAAAAGAACGTCAGATTAGTCCATCAGAACGAATAGCTATTATTTCGCTTGTTACTACTGTTTCTATAGCGCTCATCAGTTTATTCAGATAAATCACGGCAACTCATTTTAATGGGAAACTGAACAGATAAAATTTAATCATGAAGGAAGATATAGCTGTTAATAGGGGTAACGGAGAGTCAGATATACTCGAACGATCAGTATTGTTTCTAATTAGCCTGGTAAAAAGGAATTTAAAAATAATCATCGTTGCAGGTTTCATTGGAGGTTTAACATGTGGGGGACTTACTTATTTGCTCCCTAAAAAATACACTGCCAAAGCTGAATTACTACCTGAGTTTAAAGAAAGCCGATTTTCAGGTTTTAGCTCCTTAGCCAACCTTGCTGGGATAGATTTAACCAACTCCGCGGAAAGTGATGCGATCCGTCCGGATCTTTATCCAAATATTTTACAAAGTACACCGGCTCTTCTATATTTATTGAATCAGCCCGTTAAAACCGTTGAAAACAAAAAATTTTCAACTTTACTAGCCTACTTAGAAAGTACCAATAAAGAAAAAATAAAAGCCGATTCTTTGTTGGTTGAAAATTTGGGAAATGACTCGGTTTTGGATTTCACAAAAGAAGAAATTCGCGTTATTCAAACAATAAAAGGAGCAATTTCAACGAACTTTGACAAGAAAACAGGAATTATTTATATAGGTGTAGAATTGAGAGATCCTGTTGTGGCTGCAACAACTCTTTCAAAAGCCATAGGATACCTTTCAGATTACGTTTCTGGATACAGGACGAAAAAAAAGCACGACGAATCAGAATTCGTAAGGACTAGAGTACAGGAAGCTACTAAACAACTTCAAAGTGCAGAGTATGCCCTTCAACAGTACAGAGATAATAATAGAAATGTGTTCAATAATGTAGCGAAAATTGAAGAGCAAAAGCTTCAGTCGAATTACATTCATTCTCAAAACCTTCGTAATGACTTACTAAACCAGTTAGAAAAGGCAACACTCGCAGAAAAAGAAGGGAGGCCAATCATTCAAATACTGGAACCTCCAATTGTTCCTGTCAAGAAAAGTAGTCCGGCAAGAATAGTTTATGCAGTTGCAGGGGCTTTCTTGTTTTCGCTACTAACACTTATTACTTTATCTATAAGAAACAAGTAATTACATGAAGTTAAACAAATCTGTCCTTAACTTCGCTTGGCTATTTATAAGCTCAGTAGCTATAAAAGGACTTGGAGTCCTGAGAGAATCAATCATTGCTTATATGATTGGAAATACAGCCGAATTTGCAACATTTAATACTTTACGCGCTTTAGTAGATTTTTTCCTGGCATTCGTTATAGGAGTACCTGTTATAGAAAGTATTTTGGTACCAAAATATGCAGGGCAGTATTTACAGAACAGTGCTCTTAGCTTTCAACCTCTTTGGAAACAAACTCTATCTCTGTCTAAGTGGTTATTTTGTATTTCCGTTGCAGTTCTTTTTATAATATCATATATAAAAACTGAAGAATATAATCTTGATTCTACAATTTGGATACTCTTATTTTCAGGTTATTTAGCTGTAAATCTGTCCAACAGTGTGCTGTTTTCACTTCAAAAAGCGATTGGAAATTTTCAGAAGTACTCAACTCAATCTTTCTTAAATGCGATATTTACGTTAGTAATAATATTTCTACTGATTAAGCCTTTAGGCTTAAAAGCAATTATTATTGCATCGATACTGGGGATTATTTTTTCAAATATTTTTTTAAAAAATGGCTTAAGAAATAATTTTTCGGTTAGCCAAAATACAGATAAGCCAATAAGATTAAAGGATATCAATTTTTACCGGTTAATATCCGTAAATCATGCCGTTTTTATTGGGTTTACAGGTAGACTTTTTATAAGCTTCGAAAACAGTTTTAAGATAAACTATTATCAGTATTCGTTTATCATAATATCATCGTTTATGCTTATGATCGTCTCTAATATTGCCTCGGTTATTCTTTATAAATCTTCAACATCTGATATATCTTCCTTAAATAAAACAATCATTTTAACTTTTCTAATTGCATCTACAGCTAATACAATTTTATATTTTTTCGGCGATCAGTTAATCAGTTTACTTTACCAAAGAGGACACTTCACAGCTATTGATACCACCAACGTTTTTGAATTCTTAAAATCTTTTCTCGTTCCCTATACATTTTTTGCGGTTACGCAGGTAATGATTCAACCTTTTCTTAGATCAAATGCTTCTTCTGATAAAATCTTTTCCCAGGTTATCAGGAAAACAGGAGAGATTATATTTTTTTGTACAGGACTGAGTCTTTTGATAGGTTTCTCATTTTCCGATTACGAATTAGCAGTAAAAACGCTACTATACAGCACATCAATCGGTATTCTTCTATACCTGACGCTAAGTTTAAAAAAGTTAAAACAACCTATTTTCAATAAACATACTATATGATAAAGATTATAATCAGAACCATCCTTGGTCTTGGATTCAACCCACTTCAATTCTTTAATTCCCTTCGCGGAATTCCTTCTTTCATAAGTGATTATATAAAAATTTTAAATGCGCGGAGTGATTACCCGAAGTTTGGCCCCTTAAGAATATCTCCATACTTTGGAGATCGATATGAACAAGGTGGTGATATGAAAAGCGTTTATTTTCAACAAGATTTGTTTGTTTCGCAGCAAGTTTACAAGAATGCCCCTTTAAGACATCTGGACATAGGGTCTCGGACCGATGGCTTTGTAGCTCATATTGCTACATTCAGAGAAATCGATGTCGTGGACATAAGAGCCATTGATAGTATTGTCCCCAACATTCAATTCCGACAGTCTGACATGATGAAAAAACCAGATTTGTCATTGTATGAAAAATATGACTCGATCTCTTCATTACACGCGATTGAACATTTTGGCTTAGGACGATACGGTGATCCGATCGATCTTGACGGCCACATTAAGGCCATAAACAACATACATAATCTACTGATGACCCAAGGAAGGTTTTACTTTTCTGTACCGATTGGTAAGCAAAGAATAGAATTTAATGCCCATCGGGTTTTTAGTGTTAAGTATCTTTTAGATCTTTTTAAAAATAAATTTGTTGTTGAGTCTTTCTCCTACATCGATGATAACAAGAACATTTTCACACACCAAGATCTTATTCCCGAACAAATCGAAAAAAGCTACGGATGTAATTACGGATGTGGAATATTCATTTTGAGGAAAATCTAAATAAGCATTTTGTTTCCTTAGGTCTGTTTGTAGTAAAAACAACAATTATCATAAATTCCATTAATAAAATGGCAGGACAATATAAATGGTATTTAATACTGCTATTTTTTCTTGCAATAACGCTGATCTTGCAATTCTGCGCCAGGTATCAGATATTACCCATTACAAACCATTTCGTTTATGATTCATATACTTATGAACTCAGGGTATTATATGATCGTAATATTGACACTTTTGCAGATGCATTTACATCACTAAACAGCTTTTTTTATAAGATTGGACCTTTCTCATTTGTTCTGATAAATACAATAATGTTACTCTGCTGTGTTTATCTCTGCAAGGTTTTTTCAGTAATTTCGAGCAAATCTGTATCGCTTGCAAGATTCATTGTAGTCTTTAACCCCTATTTGCTAATTGGGGCAATCGGTCCAAACAAAGAAACGTTCTTATTATTTATTTCATTGTTGTGCTTTTATCTATACTTTCAAGGTTTGCCAATTCTTAGGTTCCTTGCCTTAGTTGTTGCAATGTTTGCCTTATTTGTACGGCCTGTATTTGGCTTAACTCTCTTGTTTACGATCTTAATTAAACCATTAACCTATCTAATTAAAAATCCCGTTAATGTCTTTTTACTAATTTTACTTGGGTATTTTACTATAAATTCCATTCCACCAATTAACATATTTATTACAGAATTTCAAGGGGAAGAATTGGCTTCCTTTCAAACATCTAATCTTTACGAACTTGCCTTGTTCTTGAAAGTAATGAATCAAAATCCGATTCTGCAATTTCCAGCTTTTGCTATCAAAACATGCCTCATCCTTTTTACACCCATTGTAAGACCCAATGCCTTTTTCTCTTTACCTTACCCAATTTTAGATGTAGGGTATACACTTATGGCCTACGCACTCTTTCCCTTTAACCTCGCACTTCTTCTAATTTTTTTGAATAAAAAAATTGTTTCTTTAAATTTTGTTAACAAAGAAACTCAGACACTTCTCATTTTTGCTTTAATCGGTATATTAACTACTATAATAAATTCTAATATAACTTTTAGATACATTTTTCCTTACTCTCCAGTAATCGTCTCTTTGTTTTATCTTCATTCATTGAAAGTCAGAAATCGAATTATATTGTTTTCTCTCGGCTTAGTAACTTTGACCTTTACCATAACGCTGATATTTTTGAAAAAAGATTTTGCGATGGATGATTTAACCGTTCCACAATTCATGTCTTGGTTTTAAGACCTTATTGTTTTAGTCATTTCTCTTTATTTAACGAGCTTTAAATAATGAATAGATTCTTGATTCCTTTCATTCTGATACCTTTTCACATTTTCGGGCAAAAAGTGAATCCTAACAAAGGTATTACACCTACAAAAACTCAAATTGATAAAAAAAAAGAGAATGATTCTCAAAATGCTTTAAACAACGCTCCAAAAGCCAAAAATCTCACGCCAGTGCTTAGTATTAAAGATTTAAGAGAGGGAAAAGCAGATACGTCAAGTGTTGTTTATATAAACGATGGACCTAAATCAGGAATTTTCAAGTATAACCAAAAAAATAACAATTCCGTAGACGATAGTTCCATGGTTATTACGGTTGGCCAGCGAAGATATGAAAGAGAATATCAGTCAATTAAACCCGAATACTTTGGTGCAGATCCAAAAGATGAACTTGATGATGGCCCGGCCATTCAAAGTGCATTAAACGCTGCTAGCAAATTAGGCACAAAGATTGTATTTTCCGAAGGGACTTACATAACTTCAATAACATTAATACCCAAAATAGTTGTACCCGCTCCCGTGTATGCCTATCGCCTTACATTAGAAGGCGCAGGTTCCGGTTTATCTAAAATTATAGCAAATAAAGAACATGATATTTTTCGAATATCGAAAGGACAAGAATCATTTCTTGGCCGCGAGAGTGACATCTTAATTAAAGATATATATTTTGACGGGAATGGAAAAGCAGACTACTGTATAAATGCGAATCATATAGCTGGTTTTAAGATAATTGATTGCAAATTTACCGGCGCCACAAAATCAAACATCAAAATAGGAGAAGGTATTTCAGAAAACTTTGGCATTGATATAATCCGATGTTACAGCGGTGGTCGATCCGTAAATGATGCTCATAACAACGCTGGTATTGAACTAATTAATTGCCGTTATACATACATTGACAGGCTGACAACGGACGGCTCAAAGTTCGGTATTCTCATGAACGGCTCAGACAAAAGTTTTGTAACCAACTGCCATATTGAAGGTAGCAAAGTTGCTGCAATTAGCATATCAGGAACTGGCGGTGGCGAGCATAAGATCAGTAATAATATGTTAATGCCTTACGTACAATATGAGTCATCAGCGAAGTTTGATGGAGAAATTTTTGGAATAAAAATAGATGGATCGAAGGGAGGAGGTGTTGCAAATATTATTTACGGCAATATTTGTATCGTACCAGATTCTCTTTCTTTACCCTTTAAAACAACATTGTCTATAGTCAACAAAACCCTTCGAGCACATCCATCATATATTGTGACCGGTAATTCTAGTTCTGCAAGGGGATATTTATTAGGATATGATTCGTTAAACAACAGAGCACTTATTCAAACTATCAGTGGAAAATTTCAAGAGCATGAAAAAATTAAGCAAAGCTCAACTGGGGGCCAGGCAACAATAGGCAAAATTACAAATGCAGTCAGTAAAGGAATTATGGTTAGCGGAAGCTCAGATTCAAATATTATTAGCAATAATCAAATACGATTAAACCCAACAATAGGAATAGATTTGTCAAGTAGTAACAATGTGGTAAGTGCAAATATAATTGAAGCAAACACAGGAATTTTGAAGAAGGAGGGTTTTGCAATTCTTATTGGAAATATTATAAATTCCAAAAACAATATTGCCCTGAAAAATTTAGGAGAAAAACTCGAATTGAATGCTAATCAATTTAATGGAAAAATAATTGGCGTCAGTCCTAAAAACAAATAGTTATTTCAACGCCGCCGTTTAAATTCCCTGCGTATCAATTATTTTTATTAAATAAAAAACTTTTTTTAACACATACTTTAAAAAATTATGATCGCTAAAAAGCTGATTGTTGTCGAGCAATATGTTTCATGGAACGGACACTACAAAAAATACTTCGAAAATTTGATTTCGGATAATTACCAATATTTATACTGCTCAAATATTAACAATAATTATAAAAATTCAACATTTATTCAGGCTTCATATGATACCAATAAAAATCGGAGTTTTGTTAATTTCGTGAAAGGACGATTTGGCGAGTCATTTAAGTCCTATTCGGAATTAATTCGCCAGAAGTCAGACGTTGCTCATATCATCGAATTTGAACCCTTTTCATTTCTATTTCTTTTCATAATCCAAAAGAGAGTATCCCCTTCTTTGATAATCACTGTCCACTCAATCGAGAGGCTCTTATACGCTAATATTTTCAAAGATTCCGTTTCCTATCTTCAGAGAAAAATTTATGGCTATGCACTGAAAAAGACTGCTTCCTCTGGATCTAGATTTGTAACACACTACCAACATCATAAGAATCAATTAGTAGCATTGCTTGGCGAAGAATATCGAGACTCAATCGAGTTAATCCCCTATCCTTGTCCTCAGCCAAAATATAATCTACGAAAAAAATCTCAAAAATCTTCGAGAAAGTTCCTTATTTATGGAAGTATCCGAGAAGATAAAGGAATTTTCGAGTTTCTTTCAACTCCGGGAACTGAAAAATTAGAGATTACCATTGCGGGCCCAATAGTGGATGAGAGAGTTTTAACTTTTAAAAATCATAATATAAATTTTATCAACAAGTATTTCCAGGAAGATGATATAGATTTTATCGAACTGATAAATTCTCACAGCTTTATGCTACTACCATATTTAAAAACATATACAGGTGGATCGGGAACACTTAAAGATAGCATCGCATTTGGTTTACCGGTAATAGCATCGGATATACCTACCTTTAGAGAAGTAATTAAAGAGGGAAAAGTCGGACACATATTTGATAAAATTGAAGAAATAGAATCATTTTCTAAAAACGTAAGTGAAACAGAATATATAGAGTTATCTAATAATTGTCTAGCCTACGCAGAGAAGTATAATTGGAAATATATGAGAGATAAGTACTTTGATATTTACGAAAATGTGTTGAACCATTAATAAAATTCATTTCTGACCACACTTAACACATATCCTGAATATTGTTCGCGTCCTATTTAAATCTCTAATGATATTAAATTTCCAATGTATTTATTAAGAGGTATAAAATCTAAGATAATATAGGATATATCATGCTATTAATAAATGAAAAAAACACTAATTTCAATTGTCACTCCTGTTTTTAATTCTGGCGATTTTATAGAATTAACTATACAATCCGTACTAAATCAAACATATAAAAATTGGGAATTAATCCTCATTGACGACGGATCAAGTGATCGATCACGAGAAATTATACAATCCATTATAAGAGAATCTCAAAACGATAAAATTATATTTATTGAACATCCGAAAAATTTAGGTGTAGCAGAAGCACGTAATTCCGGCACTAAAATAGCCAAAGGAGATTACATAGCATTTTTAGACAGTGATGATCTTTGGGACAGTGATAAATTAGAAAGTCAGCTTACTTTTATGATCGAAAAAAGTTGTCTTTTGAGCCATACCGCTTATAGAAAAATCAACGAGACCGGAGAGGTAATTGTTGATTTAGTACCCGTTTCGGAATCGGTAACATACAACAAATTATTAAAACATAATGAAATAGGATTATCAACTTCGATGTATAACGCCAAAGTCCTTGGTAAAAGATATTTTGGGAAAATCGGTTGGGAAGATTTTTCATTGTGGCTCAGTATTCTAAAAGATACGAACATAAGTTTAGGAATACCGAGATCCTTAGTTTCTTATCGAGTACATCAAAACTCATCATCATATAATAAACTTAAATCTGCCTCCAAAACCTGGAAAGTATATAGAGATGTAGAAAGATTCTCATTTTTAAAAAGCATTTTTTACTTTTCCTTTTACGCAGTTAATGCCAGTATTAAATATTTAAAAAAATGAGTAATCCATACTCATATCCCCGACACATTACACTGATACTATCTAAATTTTGAATGCATACTTAGCATCTTAGTTATTAAAAATTAATTTCATTATTAATTTTTATTTATTTATAATTGTATCACTAACACACAACTATCTCCATTTCTATGGACAAAACATTTATAACAAACCGCACTTATACCCACACGTTACGCAGTAAGACTGCAACAACGAACGAGGTTCTGATCATTACCAGTTATGACTACTTCCTTCAAAAACGTGATCTTGGAATACTTCTAAAATTATACAAGGAAGTTATTCTGATCCCTTATTCCGACGACGATGATTACCTATTAAATCAAACGGTCAGTCCTCTTTTGGATAAATTTGAAAAAGTACATTTAGTCACAAATCCCCAACATGATCAACGGAACCGTATTATATATGAGTTGGTTGTCCGTAAAAACAAATCTATTAAAATTACCACAGTTTTCGATTTTTGTGAAGACTATCTATACAAAGTGTACATTCCGGATAATGTGTCCGAAAGTAACCCTTCACTGAATTCTTTGTTAACCTTTAAGAGAAGAGTACGGTATCCTAAAAAGGTCATTGATGTTGCTACTTCTGCCTTTTTATTTTTGATAAGTCTTCCCCTTTGGATACTTAGCTATATACGTATTAAGATGCAGTCGCCAGGTCCAGTTTTTTTTCGCCAGGAAAGAGTGGGAATGAATAACAAAACATTTTATTGCGTCAAATTCAGATCCATGCGCCTGGATGCCGAATCAAATGGTGCAACTTTTGCTACGAAAAAAGACTCTCGTGTATTTTCATACGGCGCTTTTATGCGAACCAGCCGAATTGACGAGCTACCACAGATTTACAATATTTTCAGAAGAGATCTTTCACTTATTGGACCGCGCCCTGAAAGACCAGTCTTCACCGAAACCTTTGATGAGACCATTCCTTATTACAATGTAAGACATCAGGTCAAACCAGGAATTACCGGATATGCACAGGTAATGTATCCTTATGGAAGCGGAGTTTTTGACGCAAGACATAAGTTGATGTATGATTTATATTACATTAAGAATTGGAGTATAAAGCTTGAACTCAAAATCATCCTGCTTACTGTCTGGGTTATTTTAGGGAGAAAGGGTATATAGAAAAAATTGTTTGTAAAAAAGCTTTCCATTCATTAGTGGAAAGTTTTTTTTATTTCCTTATTATTCTAATATCTTATTGTTCACCTTTTATGTCTCTTAGCTACTTATTAATATGCATATGACGGAATAATTAATGATATTCCTTGGTCGAAACTCTTATTGGATTTGGAACATAAATGTTTTCATGATAAGTTTAACAGTTATACAAATAGTTTATTTGAATAATGTATATTCGACCAGAACAACTTTACTGACAATTTATTCATGTGATCAGTAACAAAACTCATATGTATTCTTTATACTTAAATGTCAGTATCGAACCATACAAAACTCGTTTTCTTTTTTTTAATTTTTATTTTCTCTACCCTGACAATTCGGGCACAGGATTCGACCGTAACCTATAAAGCATCTATCTTAGTAGCAGGCTCGACTGGCCAAACACCGTTTTGGTTGCATGCTAATAAGAATGGAACTATACCTTTGAACGGAACATTTGCAAACGGACAATTTGGGTTAAATAAAGTATACAATCCAAGCAATCCCAGAGTTTTTCAATGGTCTGCGGGAGTTGAACTAATTACTAATTATAGTAACCGGGCAGACGTTTTTTTAACCGATCTATTCGCAGCCGGAAAAGCAGGACCCGTTGAGCTGATGATCGGACAAAAGAAAAATATGACAGGATTGGTTGACAGTTTACTTACATCAGGTTCACTTGCTATATCAGGTAATTCAAGACCAATGCCACGAGTTCAAATCGCAATTCCCGATTTTTTCCCACTTGGCTTTACGAATGACTTTCTAGCAGTTAAGGCCTCCTATTCAGATGGAATTCTGGGCGGTAGCCGCATCGTTTATGGAAGTACGGATTATGTATCGTCAACCTATCTTCATCAAAAGTCGTTTTATTTAAGGATAGGCAATCATCGGAATAAAATTAACATTCTAACCGGCCTTAATCACCAGGTAATTTGGGGTGGAGAGGAGCAAATTATGCCAGTATATAACCTAAACCGTTCCAGAGCATACTGGCATGTAATCACAGGAAAAACGCTGGATTTCAAGAAAATTGGAACACACTTTGGTACAATTGATTTAGCTGCGACATACAAAGGCAGAAATTGGAATTATTACATATATCGGCAGAATATTTATGAAACTGGTTCTTTGTTTAAAGTCAATAATTTTTCTGATGGATTAAATGGAATAAAAATTCAGCGAAAGAACCAAATATATAAATCTGGCAATAACCTCGTAGTCAACTCTTTTTTGGTTGAGTTTTTAAGTACACAAAGTCAAACAAACACAAACCCCGCATTTGGATTATCCATTTTTGAGAAAGGTAATTATTTCAATTCGCTTATTTATAATAACGGTTGGTCATACAAAGATAAAGGTCTTGGAACACCACTAAGCCCAAGTCAAAGCCTAACAAACGACAATTTACCTAAATCTAATACTGAGTTTACAAATAACAACAGGATAACTGCAATCCATTCAGGCGTTAGTGCTTCCTGGCTAAATACAATGATAACGGTTCGCGGAACTTATTCTGTAAATAAGGGAACATATATAAATCCATTTCCCAATAGCCTTAACCAAGTTTCTCTGGGAATAAATGCTGAAAAACGGATAAAACAGCTCAATTATACAACAGTTACTGCCGGGCTTTATTCTGACTTCGGAAAGTTATATCCAAATACAACAAGTTTTACTATTGGTGTGCGTAGAAGTGGATATATAAATTAAGTTAAGTGCATCCTCAAAGTTATTAACGCCCACTATTGTCTAGCAAAAACTTCTTCATACTTTTATACTATTGATTCAATACGATGTACACCACTAATATAAAAAACAAAAGGTAGCCCTATGAAGTTATTTTCCTTTATCCTTGTATTTTTATCCACTGCTACCTTAGTCAATAACAGTTACTCACAAGGAAATACAAAACTACCCTTAGCGTATAAAGATTCGACTAACTCATTTATTGAGCTCTCGGGAATTGTTAGCTCTACCTCAAGAACCCCTTTCTGGATTCAGTCGAACCAATTTGGAATTGTTCCCCGAACCAGCCCGGCCGGCTCTGTTAATATACAGCTGGAAAATTTTTGGTCCATTAATGACCAAGATGGTAAAAATCAATGGAGGATTGGAGGAGGAATTCAGGCAGTTGGCAACATGTCAAAGGACTCAAAAATTCTTTTGCCGCAAATACATGGAACTTTGCGTTTTAAAAATTGGGAATTATTTGCTGGACGCAAGAAGCAGTGGATCGGTCTGGCGGATTCTACCTTAGGAACTGGCTCTTATGCTTGGTCAAATAATGCTATGCCTATTCCAAAGATACAAATAGGAACCATCGGATACGTTTCCGTTCCATTAACAAAAGGCTGGGTTTCTTTCAACGCGTTTTACTCAGAAGGAGTTTTCGAAAATAGTCGGCCGATTACAAGTGATTTAAAATTACATCAAAAAGCTTTTTATGTAAGGCTTGGTAAGACATCTTCCCGCGTAAAGTTATACGGAGGAATGAATCATCAAGTTCAATGGGGAGGGAAATCTCCTTATGAAACAATAGACGGACACATGCCGACCGGCTTCAAAAATTATATTCAACTGGTTTTTGGACGATCCGGAGATGCAAATACTGGAAATGAGAATGATTTTGACAACCGTAATCGCGTTGGTAATCACTTAGGTACAGTAGACCTTGCAATGGAAATTGAAACATATGAAAGCTCTTGGTTTTTTTACCGCCAAAATATCTATGAAGACGGGTCTTTGTTTGGATTTAACAATCTAATTGATGGGTTAAACGGAATCAGATTACGCCGAAAAAATGCGTATGGTTCCAATTTTTCCATAACAGAAGCGGTCTTAGAGTTCCTTTATACAAAAGATCAGGGTGGTTCTGAGTTTGATTACGTATATGGAGATCCAAATGCTACACGCGGAAGCCTAGGTAGAGATAATTATTTTAACAACACCCAAGTTAGAGATGGTTGGTCCTATTACGATCGTACGATTGGCACTCCTTTTATAACCCCGACTTCCGAAACGCAATGGAAATATCCTAAATTTGCTGATTCCTTTACGAGCAATAACAGAGTAGCCGCGTTCCATATCGGTCTCAAAGGAACACTTGTCAGGAAAATTGTATGGACCAGTAAATTCTCTTATTCCAGCAATATCGGTACTTACGACGCCCCATTTGCAAATAAACCAACCCAGTTCTCCGGCCTCCTAACCATGCAAGGAAAAATAAACCTATTTGGCGGGACTATTTTAAAGGGATCGGTAGCAGCGGACCTAGGAGAACTTTATCCTGATACATACGGCTTTACGCTGGGATTACGTAAAGAAGGTCTTCTAAGCCGCTAACAAGCACTAATACTGTTACAAGCCCCCAATCTTAAATATTCTGGCGGATTTCTTTCGCCAATTCAGCAAGTTCTTCTTGTGTGATCTTTATCTTGTTACGGAAATCCGCATCTTTCATTGAGTTCAGTGGAAGAAGATGCACGTGCGCATGAGGCACTTCCAGGCCAATTACACTAACTCCGATTCTTAAACATGGTACCGTTTTTTCGAGTGCAGGCACTATACTTTTCGCAAATAGAAAAAGTCGAGAATACATATCATCGTCAAGATCAAAAATATAGTCAACTTCCTTCTTGGGAATTACCAACGTATGTCCCTTCGCGATCGGGAAAGCATCTAAAAAAGCCAAGAACTCTTCATTCTCTGCAATTTTATGAGAAGGTATTTCGCCACTTACAATTCTTGAAAATATAGAAGTCATAATTGATCTGGTTTCAAATTTATAAATAATTGAGATTCAGAACCCGTTAAACTTTAATGCGATTTTAAGTAGTTCCAAGTCCAAAAGTACTTAATATTGTGTTCCAAAACTTTTAAAAATATTGAATATGAATTTGACAAAATGGCAAGGATTTGGCAAAACAGCCTTAATCGCCTTATTCTCATTAGCCTTCATCGGAAACGAATCACAAGCTCAGACAAAAGGAAAATGGGTAAAATTATTTGACGGAAAAACCCTTACTGGCTGGCACAGCTGGCAGGAATCTTCTGCCAATCCACAATGGAAAATTGAGGATGGAGCGATTGTTCTTGCTGAAAAAGGTGCAAAAGACCTTGTTACAGATAAGGAATACGGAGATTTTGAACTGGAACTTGAATGGAAGATCAGCGAAGGCGGTAATAGCGGAATTATCTATCACGTGATCGAAGACAAAAAATATTGCTGCCCATATTCAACAGGTCCTGAAATACAGATTCTGGATGACGTAAAACATCCTGACGCGAAAGCTGGGAAAGATGGAAACCACAAATCAGCGTCGTTGTATGACATGTTGCCTCCAAGCGATTTCACCGTAACAAAACCAGCTGGTGAATGGAATAAAGCGAAAGTTGTGATTAAGAACGGTCACGGCGAAAGCTGGTTAAACGGCAAAAAACTTGTTGAATTCTCTACAATGGGTCCTGAATGGGATAAATTGGTAGCAAACAGCAAGTTCAAAACGTGGGATGGTTTCGGTGTTTCTCAAAAAGGAAAAATCGCATTGCAGGATCACGGAAACAAAGTATCATTCAAAAATATCCGGATCAAAGAACTTTAATCTAAGTTCACTGATCCGTTCCAATATTCCCGGCTGTAAATTCGCCTGACCGGCCAGTTTTTCAGTCGTAACAGAAGGGGTAAATAAGCGTGTGGTTCCTTTGACGATTTACTTCGGTGATATAAATCATCGTCTGTCAGGATCAGACCTTTATATACCCCTTCTTCCTTTATCGTAAGATCTGAAAAAGGCAGTTCTTTTTGAAGCTCAGGTCTCAATCTTGCCAACCGGTCTTTTAACAACCAGTTTGATCTGAATTTATCTGTCGTTAAAGGTTTCGGCTTGTAATTCCCCTCTGATACTTCCTGGGCATATTGAAGATATGCCTTTAATAATCTCGGCCCCTGATTTGCTGCATTATCTGTTTGTAATTGTGATGGCCACAAACTCGTAATAAAATAAATTTTTTCTCTGGCACGAGTAATGGCAACGTTTAGCCTGTTTTCACCTCCACTCGCATTCAAACTTCCGAAATTAGCAGAAATCTTCCCTTTTTCGTCAGGCGCGTATCCCATCGAGAAAATAATAATATCCCGTTCGTCACCTTGCACATTTTCAATATTCTTGACAAAAAGGCCTTCCGTTGTAATGTTTGCGGCTTCTAATGCTTCCTGAATAAGTTGCTGCTGATAGAAGTTAAATGTAACAACACCAAGTGATTTTCCGGTTTTAGCTAGTTCCGAAACCAGTTCAACTACTTTTTCTGCCTCAACAAGATTGGTATTCTGTTTCCAGACACCTTCTGTTTTTATATAACTGATTCCCGGCTCCTGTTTGTTAATCAGGTTAAAATCAGGTAGTAAACGCAAAGAATCTTTATAAAAATGATGGTTGGAAAAATCAATCAGATCCAGCGATAAACTCCGGTAATGCCCGGAAAGTTGATACTGATCCAGACTTTGTTCAGCAAGATCTAACAGCGAAGCTACTTCAAGCGCCACTGCAATATCATCTTCCTCCACTTTTTGTTCGTAACGCACTTTGTACAAATCGCTCGGGGAAAGCTGCTTGCTATCTCCTGCCACAACCACTTGTTTTCCCCTGTAAGCTGCCGGTAATCCATACTCAGCATAACACTGTGAAGCTTCATCAAATATAACCAGATCGAATAAACCTGCCTCCATCGGAAATATGGCAGAAACCGCTTCCGGCGAAGCCATCCAACATGGAATCAACGAAAAGACATCCTCTGAATAATTTTCAAGAAGTTTCCTGATCGGCCAGACTTTACGTTTTTTTGTAACCTGATGATTCAATTCCCGATATGTAACTCTATTGCCAAGCCGGTTTTTTTCAATGTTTTTATACGTGATTTCACGCAATTTCATTGTTGTAATATCCCGGCTTAAATCTTCTTTCTGACCGATACTGCCTTGCAGCTGCTCCTCCCACTGCTGCATTTTTAAAGAAGTCACGGCGCGTAATTCGGGGTATTTATTTTCAATATGTTCTATCCATTCAAGCATAATACTATTTTCAAATAGTAATATGATGTCATCCGAATGGCCATAATTTAACTTTTCACTTTTTGAAATAATTATTTTAGAAACCGATTGTTCCTGGCCGGTCATTTCAGAAAGTATGCGGTCCATTTCTGCAAGAGAATCAAAATCTTTGCTTAAAGAAGATAAAAGTAGCTGACTATATATTTCAGGATCTTCAACTAACTTCTTAATTTGTTCAGGAAGTAAAAATGGGAGCATCATTTCTTCCAACCGATTCCAGGATTTTATCCAGGTCGAAAGTTTTTCAATATTTTCCTGAAATACATATACAGGTGTCGATTTTAATGCCAGATTTTTGACAATTTCATTCCAAGGCATTATTGCGGCCCTTAACACTGCATCTGCCGCATTTTCTGCTACCTGAAAAAACTGAACGTATTGTGCTTCGAAAGACGGATTGAATTCCAGATATTTTTCGTCAAAAGCAAGTAATAAGTTTTCTAGCCAGCTTTCCAGCTCCATTCGATTTCGTACGCGAAGGTCCAGTTTTTCTAAATCTTGTGACGAAGTTGTCAAACCATTTTTCTGAGCGATGTCATTAACAACAGCTTTTTCATTCCCAAACAGGCTCCACCAGACCGAAGAAACAGAAGATTGCTTTGCTTCAATGGACTTTCTCAATTGGCCGCGAAACACAAATAACCGCGATCGATCTAATGTGGCTTCTATTCCGTCTTCTGAAAAACCTTCCAGCGCATCCGAAGTTTGCCGTATAAAAGCCAATCTTTCCGCACTGTTTTTATCCGAAAATAAATAGGTTTTGAAAAGTGAATAGGTCGTTTCATTTTGGACAAGCTGCGATATATCTGCCAGCCTTTCAAGAATTTCACTCCTGTATTGTATATAATCGATAGAAAAAGGCCTGCCGGTTATATTTTCAAATTGTCGGGTTTGATGAAGATAAGCTTCCGGCCAGTCTGATAACATACGCTCCATATTCCGAAGATCGCCCAATCCAAACTTTGCGAAACTTCTGCGCTTATACCAGTCGTGGTTTCTGTTGAATCGTAAGCTGTAACTGGAATATATCTTGAAACGTCGTTTGAAATCATCCCAATGATCAAGCCGAAAATTGCGGTAACTATCTTTCAAGTCAACGTACTCTGCCTTCGAATCACTGTTCAGGTATAATTCCTTCACAGATACACCTGATTCATTCTCATCAAAAAGTGCCACACGAAATGAGTCGAGCTCGCTTACGGTTCTATCAATTTGTCTGCTTTCCTGTGTAAATTGCCTTTCTAAAAATACTGCGTCGAGGCTATAATTCTGCTGACGATAGTATTCTACCTTCTCAATCTGCTCTGCAAACTGCCGGTAAAGTTCTGATCTGTCATTTTTAAAATCATGAATTAATCCCACGAAAGGATGCATACCAACTGTTTTTAAGCGCTGGTAAACAACATCTAACGCCGCCCGTTTCTGACAAACTAATAAAACCCGTTTTCCTTGCGAAGCAAAATCCGCCATCAAATTGCAGATAAGCTGAGATTTTCCACTGCCGGGAGGTCCCTGAACTACAACGGATTTTCCGGATTTAACAGACCGGATAATAGCTTCCTGAGATTCATCAATTGTAAAAGGCGTTAAAATCTGCTCTTCTTTTAAAGAAGAGTGATAGTTTTGCTTTTTTTCTACCTCTTCTTGCGTGGAATCGCCCTCGTTTTCTAACAGCAACATCTGAAAATTGCTTTCTTCCGCCATTTCCAGTAGAGCGTCATAATCAGGAACGAGGTAAGAGCCCGCCTGTGGAAATATTCCCAGAACTGCTTCCGGAAACAGTTTCAACTCCCCGTTTTTTTCCAAAAGCTGCAAATCAGAGCTCTTTTGAATATCAAAAGGTTGTAATTTATCTTCGAAAAGTTGTTGGTTAAAATTTATTCTAAGAGGCGTTTGTTTCAGCCATTCATACAGTTGAGTACGAAATTCGAGCATATCTTTGGAAAAATCTTCGAAAGACTTTTCCAATATTTCATCGGATATTATCGCTTCATTGAAGTGCGCATAAGCCAAAGCAAAACTCCTGTTCAGCGTAATTCCAATATCATCCCTTTCAAACAAACACCACTGTTCGCGATCGATACGAAGTGTTACAGGGAAAAATAAAAGCGGTGCGTGTATGGGAGTTCCATCAGAAAGTTTTCCCCTGACAAAGGGATAACCCACATACAAATCTCTGGAACCACGTTCTTCTACAATAAAGTGTTCGGTACGGGCAATTTTCCTTAACCGCTTACTGACTTCATTTACTTTCTCAAAACGCGGGTCCTGAATATCGCAAAGTGGAATTCGCGTCTTTCTTTGTACGAGATTCTGGATAAATTCAAATGAAGATTTCCCCAGAAGAAAATCAGTTTCATTTATATCCAAAAACTGTTCGGCAGGCAATGTCGTTAACAATAACGACTTATTGCGCGTGCTGAGATTGGTAAGACGTTTTAAATAAGCTTTAAGGATTCGATTCATAGAGTCTAAAACGATCCTTCCCGTTTAACTATTGGATGCGATTTCTTTAACTTCTTCTTTCTTTTCCGGAAAAATGACTGACGCGAGAATACTTACCGCAAGAATTCCCAAGATGACATAAAGAGAATAAACGGTCTCAAATCCCATTTCTTCCAGTGGCTTATGGGCAAGCATTTTACCTCCGATAAATACCAGAAGAACGCCTAATCCATATTTCAGGAAGCGGAACAGCCCCATAATATTGCTCAGGAAGAAGAACATGGAACGAAGTCCCATGATGGCAAAAATGTTTGAGAAGAAAACTACATAAGGATCTTTTGTAACAGAAAAGACAGCCGGAACAGAGTCTACTGCAAAAATTAAGTCTGTAAATTCAACGATTAAAACAACAACGAAAAGTGGCGTAACAAGCCATTTTCCATTCTTTTTCACAAAGAAATGTTCGTATACATAACGTGGAAAAACAGGCAAATATTTAGAAGCAAATTTTACAACGGGATGTTTTGCAGGATCAATCTTTTCATCTTCATCACCCTGGAAAAAGATTTTACCACCTTGATAAACAAGCAGAATACCGAAAAGGTAAATGATCCATTCGAAACGCTGAATCAGCGCAGAACCAACAAATATGAAAACAAAACGCATCAGGATAGCTCCTAGAACACCCCAAAAAAGCACTTTCTTATAGTACTTAGCTCTAACACCAAATGAAGCAAATATTAAAATAATGACAAAAATATTATCAACAGAAAGTGCATATTCCAGCAAGTAGCCCGTGATAAATTCAAGCGACATGTTTTTCCGGTATATTTCCAGACTCTCTTCAAAGTTTCCGGGGATAAGTGTCAAATGAGGCGCATACTTGGACTTTATCGTTTCTAACTGCGCATAATTATCTACGCCATGCACAAGATCTCCGTGGGTATTAATGACAAGGTAAAAGACGAGCGCCAGTGCAATCCATGCCACCGTCCAGGCAGCTGCTTCACCAAATTTAACTACGTGATCTTTTCGATTGAAGACTCCCAAATCCAACAGGAGCATAATGCTTATCACAACAAGAAAACCTCCAAAAAACAGAACTTCGCTAGAAAACATGAAAATTTATTTTTAATTAATTCGATAAAGCTGGGACAAAGACATCAATCTGGTACACCAGGCGACAGGAAACATTATTCATTATTTTCCAGACTATACAAAGGTAATCAAAAATTGAAGTGCTGGGCTGAATTTGGACAAACGGTTGACAGTATAATTTAAGCGCCGGAATTGGCCGGAAGTACGGAAACGACAATGTGCTATTTCTCTACCGTGAAAATGCTTTTAGTATCAAAACGGTTTTTGAAAAATTGTACTGTTCAACAAATAGAATCTGTTCTTCAAATTATAATTTACTACATTTTCCAACCCGAAATGATGCATATCCGCATCGTCATCAAAAATATTTTAAAATTATTTTCCGGGATAACTGTCATGATTTACAATTTGTTAATAAAAACATCATTTTTTTTTCAAAAATATTTTCTCTCAATACTTGCGTTGAATAGCCTCGATGACTACCTTTGCACCACGTTAATCAAATAACGACACCAGAAAATGCAGAAGTAGCTCAGCTGGTAGAGCGCAACCTTGCCAAGGTTGAGGTCGCGAGTTCGAACCTCGTCTTCTGCTCAGAGATATCAAGCACCGGAAACGGTGCTTTTTCTCATAAAAACCGACAAACTTGTTTGAAGGTGGGTTAATGCCAGGGTGGTGGAACTGGTAGACACGCAGGACTTAAAATCCTGTGAGCTGTAAGGCTCGTACGGGTTCGATTCCCGTCCCCGGTACATCACTTAGAAAAGACTTCCAAATGGAAGTCTTTTTTTTTGCTCCTCTTTATCCTATATTTGATATTTTTCAAATCCCAACGAAGCGAACTATCTCACGTTTGGATAGCTTTCGAACGCTGCGCAATCGTTTTGTGAACTGAAAGTTATGAAAGTATCTACCTCTGAACCTTTTAAAATAATATATTCTATTCTGGATCATGAATATCTGGGCTACATCTTCGAGTCGTTTGTAGTTCAGTTAAATAGCCAGGGTGACTTTTCGTACCAGATACAAAACATTTCTTCAAAAAATATTGAGGAGTTTAGTTCAGGACTTGTTGAAACGGATTTTGAGCTGGTGAGTCTCATTGACGATATTCAGCAAGACACGATTTTAAAAAAATTCAATACAAAAAAACTTTCTCCCGTAGATTTTTTCCTTAAAATATACGACCCTCAAAAAGGTGATAAAGTTATCCAGGAAGCGATTAATGCTTATCTAGAAAACAGTAAAGCCCGAATTCTCTCCAAACTTGCAGGCAAAGACGTCTTTATTATGGGCAGCGACGGAAATCCACTGTGGAAGTCGGTCGAATGGGAAAGTGAAAAAGCTACGATCCGGTTTCATTTCATGCGGAATGAAGACAATACGCACTATTTTCCGGCGATTAGGCACAAGGGACAAAAACTGGATTTTCAATATAAGAATGCCATTATCCTTTGCGAAGAACCTGCATGGCTCGTTGTGGATGGCCATTTGTATCATTTCGAAGGAAATGTAGACGGGAAAAAGATTAAGCCATTCTTAGCTAAAAAATTTATTGCAATACCACGAAAAGTTGAAGAGACTTATTACGAGCGTTTTGTCGCGCCGCTTATTGCGTCCTACGACGTTGTATCACGAGGGTTCGATATCAGAAATATCTCAACACCTCCAAAGCCAATTCTTACAATAACTGATGTTGCCGTAAAAAGCAAGGGGACCCCTGCCCTTCTCTTCGCAGAAGCTGATGGCGAAGAAACTCCTGTCATTGAATATGAAGACGGAGAGGTTTCATTTGGAATGGCTTTTCAGTATGGAAATTATACTTTTCCGTTTGACAGTTTCTCTACATCTTCCAGCGTTTTTATGGATAAAAGAGGCGAAGATTACACCTTTTATAAGGTAAAACGGGATAGTGTGACAGAACGCCATAACCTGAACCAGCTTAAAGATTGGGGCCTTGCTATTAAGACCGGGCAGCTCATGCTCCCAAAATCCGAAGCGTTTGGGTGGCTGCAAAGTCATGCAAAAACACTGGCTGAACATGGATTTTCACTCCGGCAAAATAATACGGATGCAAAAAGATATTTCCTTGGCTATTCTTCGCTGGATGTATCAATTGAGGAAGGGCGTGACTGGTTTGATATCAATGCACGCGTCCAATTCGGCGAATATGAAATTCCATTTCTCCAATTAAGAAATTATATTCTCAGTCAGAAAAAGGAATTTACACTCCCTAATGGAGAAATAGCGGTGATTCCGGAATGGTGGTTTACCAAATATTCAGAACTTTTCGCTTTCTCTGAGCAACATCATGAAAGCGACGAAATTCGCCTGCGGATGCATCATCTTGCGCTTGTTCAGGAATTAAAAGAAGAAAGTCTCGCCACGGCAACTATAAGCCGGAAGCTGGAAAGGCTGAGAGATTTTAATCATATTGACCCAACAGATGCTCCTAAACATTTTAAAGGAACACTTCGTCCTTATCAAAAAGCGGGTTATGACTGGCTTCAATTTTTGAATCAATATCGCTTCGGAGGCTGTCTGGCTGATGATATGGGGCTCGGAAAAACAGTACAAACGCTCGCATTACTTCAGTCTCAGAAAGAGGCAGGAATTAAAGAACCATCTTTGTTGATCATGCCGACATCATTGCTTTACAATTGGGCGTTGGAGGCAAAACGTTTTACGCCCAAATTGAAAGTAATGTTCCACACCGGAACATACCGCGAGAAAAATACGGAACAGTTTGAAGGTTTTGATCTAATTCTTACCTCGTATGGTATAGTCAGGCTGGATATTGATTTTATACAGTCTTTCCGATTTAATTATGTGATTCTTGATGAATCACAGGCGATCAAGAATCCAGGATCGATTATTACGAAAGCTGTAAGAAGATTAAATTCAGCGCATAGACTTATCCTTACCGGAACGCCAATTGAAAACAGTACGCTGGATTTGTGGTCACAAATGTCGTTTGTCAATCCGGGACTTTTGGGTAGCCAAACTTTTTTTCGTGATGAATTTCAAATTCCGATCGAAAAGAAAAATGACGAAGAAAAATCAAAACGGCTTTACAATCTTATAAAACCTTTCATTCTACGAAGGCACAAATCGCAGGTTGCCACGGATCTGCCAGAAAAAGTTGAAAGTATTCAATACTGCGAGATGTCTGAGGAGCAGGAAAAGACATATGAAGAAGCGAAGGCTTATTACCGTAACCTGATCCTTCAAAGCATCGATTCTGATGGAATTAATAAATCCCAGCTCGTCGTTCTACAAGGCTTGACGAAACTGCGCCAATTGGCAAATCATCCTAAAATGGTCGATCCGGAATATGCTGACGGATCCGGAAAATTTGAGGATGTGTTACATAAAATGGAAACAGCTATCAGTGAAAATCACAAAATTTTGATTTTTAGCCAATATATAAAACACCTTGATCTATTCAGGGCCTATCTGGATAAAGGCAATGTTACTTACGCTTATCTGGATGGCTCGACCAAAGACCGTCAGGCAGAAGTTGAAAATTTTCAGAATAATGGGAATATCAAAATATTCCTAATTTCTTTAAAAGCCGGCGGACTTGGCCTTAACCTTACCGCAGCGGATTATGTATTTATTCTGGATCCATGGTGGAATCCCGCTATTGAAGCACAGGCGGTAGACAGAGCACATAGGATTGGGCAAGACAGAACGGTATTTACGTACAAGTTTATAACAAAAAATACAGTTGAAGAGAAAATCCTGGCTTTACAGCGTACCAAAAAACAACTGGCGGATGATTTAATATCCAATGAAGATGGGTTTATAAAATCGTTATCAAGAGAAGATGTTCTATCTCTTCTTGATTAATTTTAAAAATACAAATAAGTAAAAAGGGTCTGGAACATATTGTTCCAGACCCTTTTTACTTATTAATTTAATTATATTTCTTAGTTCAAAAGAGCAGTAGTTTCGCGCGTGATCAAAGCTTCGCGATCCGGACCTGTTGAAATAAAAGTGATTGGCAATTGAAGTTCTGCTTCCAGGAATTTCACGTAAGCAAGAAGCTGCTCAGGAATCGCATCGAAATCACGGATACCATCAAGAGACTGTTGCCATCCTGCAAAATCTTTGTAGACCGGCTCAGCCGTATTGTCACAAAGATCGTATGGAAGCTGATCGGTCAAGGTTCCGTCTGGCAACCGATAATGCGTACAAACACGAATATTGTCAAAAACGGTAAGCACGTCAACTTTCATCATGATAAGCTGCGTAACTCCATTAATCATAATCGCATATTTCAAAGCTGGTAAATCCAACCATCCACAACGACGCGGACGACCTGTTGTAGCTCCGAATTCACGTCCTTCCTGTCTCATTTTTTCACCCGTTTCTTCGAGTAATTCTGTTGGGAAAGGTCCGCTACCTACACGTGTACAATAAGCCTTGAAGATACCAAATACTTCACCAACAGCGCTTGGAGAAATACCAAGACCTGTGCAGGCACCGGCCGCCATCGTGGTAGAACTGGTAACAAAAGGATATGAACCAAAGTCGATATCAAGCAAAGAGCCTTGCGCACCTTCCGCCAAAACGGTTTTGCCTTCTGCAATTGCATCGTTGATAACATACTCACTATCAACCATTTTAAATTGCTTCATAAACTCAACCGCACCGAAGAAATTCTCTTCTGCCTGAGGAAGAACGGAAGTATAGTCGAAAGAATAAAAGTCAAGGATAACTTTGTGTGCATCAACAAGTTTTTTATACTTATCAGCAAAATTTGGAGATAAAACATCACCAACACGAAGTCCCAAACGAGCTACTTTATCCTGGTAAGCAGGTCCGATTCCACGAAGCGTAGAACCAATTTTCGAATCACCTTTTGAACGCTCATAAGCTGCATCAAGTAAAGCATGGGTTGGTAAAATCAACGATGCTTTTTTCGAGATAAATAAATTTCCGGCCAGATCAAGATTATACTTGGCAAGATTTTCGATTTCTCTTTTAAAAACGATAGCGTCTAAAACAACTCCGTTTCCGATAATGTTCTGGATTTCGCTGCGGAAAATACCGGATGGAATTTGATGCAAAACATGCTTAATACCATCGAATTCCAAAGTGTGTCCTGCATTAGGACCGCCCTGGAATCTTGCTACTACCTGATAGCGTGGCGCTAGTACGTCCACGATTTTACCCTTACCTTCATCTCCCCACTGGAGACCAAGCAATACGTCAACTTTCATCCAATAAATGGTTATTAAAAACTACTATTTGCTAAAATGACAAGGCGTAACAAACCATTAAAATGTCTGTTACGCCTCATCGAAACCTATTCTCTTATTTCATGTCCTTCTGATACTTCCTCAGAAACTTCCTTCCGGTTCTGACAATTTTCTTTTGTGCAATTGCCGTAGAATATCAGGGAATGATGCATCACACTGAAGTTAAGCATTTCACCTACCATGTTCTGAATAGACTGAATCCTCGGATCGCAAAACTCCATTACCTTATGACAATCCGTACAAATTAAATGATCGTGTTGCTTGTTTCCGTACGATTTTTCGAACTGAGCAAGGTTTTTTCCAAACTGGTGTTTGGTAACCAAATCACAGTCAACAAGTACGTCCAGAGTATTATACACCGTTGCACGACTCACGCGATAACGTTTGTTTTTCATGCTGATGTAAAGTTCATCTACATCGAAGTGATCTTCACGGGTATAGATTTCTTCCAATATCGCAAACCTTTCAGGGGTTTTACGAAGTCCTTTATTTTCGAGGTAAGCCGTCAGAATTTTCTTGGCGGCTTCAAAATTTGGTTTGCTGGCTTGTGGCATATCTTTTGAAAATCTTGCGCAAATTACGTGCTTTTTTTCTTAAATCACAGTGGCAATTATGCTGCGGTAGTCATTTGAAGCTTTCATGTTGTGACTAGTGCTGTGCCGGCCTTACCGGTCAGCGATACTATAAACCAATTAATTAACAAGTCACACGCATAATGGTTCCTTATTTACTGATTTCCTGTCAGATTCGTATCAAATCTCTGAACCTGGTAAACTCCTTCAACCTGTTCAAGCTTACTGATCAATACATCCAAATGTCTCGTATCCTGCACATACAGACGTATATCACCGTTAAATACGCCATCTTTGGTATCAATTGTAAGTCCCCTCATATTAATATGCAGTTCGTTGGATATGATTCTGGTAACATCATTGATCAAACCTACCCGATCCGTTCCCGAAAGATAAAGTCCGGCAAGAAAAGCTTCATCTTTATTCGATTCCCACTTGGCCTTAATAATACGGTTACCATGTTTTGACATCAATTCAGCAGCATTAGGACAAGTCGTTCTGTGAATTTTGATACCTTCATTGATCGTTACAAAACCAAAAACGTCATCTCCTGCAATAGGATTGCAACATGGAGCCAGTTTATAATCAATCTTATCCATGTCGTCGCCGATAAGCAATGTATCGCTATCGACGCGGTCGCCATGCAGGTTTTTCAGAAGCTTGGTATAAGCTTTACCATCCGCTCCTTCGATCGGTGGAATAATTGTAGTGACAACAGCTTTCCTTTCTTTCGCCTCTTTATCTCTTTTAAATCTTTTTAATTCATCAAGATGGACATATCCTTTCCCAATCTTATAGAAAAAGTCAGCCGCAGTTTTGCATTCGAAGAAAGCCCGTAATTGATTTACAACCTCAGCAGTCAGTTCAATGCCAAGAATTTTCAATTTCTTTTCCACCATCTGACGGCCATCCGTCTCATAATGGCGATTATCTTCTTTTAAGAAATCCTTGATCCTGGCGCGAGCCTTGGAAGTTCGGACAATCCGAAGCCAGTCTTCGTTTGGTTTCTGTTTATTGGAGGTAATAATTTCAATCTGGTCGCCATTGCTGAGGACATAACTAATCGGAACCAAAACTCCCCCAACTTTGGCCGCCATACAATGAACACCGACTTCTGAGTGAATATCAAAAGCAAAATCCAGAGCAGTTGCCCCACTTTGTAATACTTTCAACTCTCCCTTTGGCGTAAAAACAAAAACTTCCTCGTTGAAAAGATTGGTTCTGAATTCATCCAAAAATTCAATCGCCGCAGTCTTGTCACCTGAACCTGTTTCCAAAGTTTCACGAACCTGACTGATCCACTGTTCAATATTTCCACGGACCTTCGTATCGTTTCCTTTGTATTTCCAGTGCGCAGCATATCCCTTTTCGGCAATTTCATCCATCCGGGAAGTCCGGATCTGTACCTCAACCCATTGACCGCTTTTGCTCATTACCGTCGAGTGCAAGGACTGATATCCGTTCGCACGCGGCGTACTCAAAAAGTCTTTAAGCCTGTCAGGGTTGGGCTTATAATGATCAGTAACAATAGAATAGGCCTGCCAGCAAAGCGCTTTTTCTCGATCGCCTTCCTGAGGTGATTCCAAAACAATACGAATCGCAAACAAATCATAGATCTCTTCGAAAGGTTTATTTTGCTTGCGCATCTTATTCCAGATCGAATAGATAGATTTTGGCCGCCCTTTGATAATATAATTCAACCCCGCCTGTTCCAAATCCTGAGCGATCGGCTCCGTAAATTTGGAAATAAAACGATCGCGAGAACTTTTCGTTTCTCTCAATTTGCGTGAAATCGCTCGATATTCCTGAGGCTCGGTGTATTTCAGATATAATTCTTCCAGCTCAGATTTGATACTGTAAAGTCCAAGCCTGTGTGCAAGCGGAGCATAGATGAAGATAGTTTCCGAAGCGATTTTAAGCTGCTTGTCGCGTGGCATACTGTCGAGCGTACGCATATTATGCAAACGGTCGGCAAGCTTAACGAGAATTACACGAACATCATCTGAAAGTGTCAGCAGCATTTTCCGGAAATTCTCGGCCTGCTGCGAAGTTCCATACTCAAATCTTCCGGAAATTTTTGTCAGCCCATCAATAATCTTGGCGACTTTCTTTCCAAATAACCGGTCAATATCCTCGATACGCATATCCGTATCTTCCACCACATCGTGTAATAAAGCAGAAACGATACCGGTGGTACCCAATCCAATTTCCTCCACAACAATCTGCGCTACGGCGAGAGGATGATAAATATAAGGTTCGCCCGACCTGCGACGCATATCCTTATGTGCGTCCACAGATGTATAAAAGGCCTTTTTGATTAATTTTGCATCATTGTCCTTCAAAAACGGCTTGGCTGTTCGTAACAACCTGCGATATTTTTTAAGGATATCCTTACGCTCCTGCTCCAGATCTATGCTCAGGGTTTCAACGAGTTGCTCCAATGCTTAATAGTAATTAGTACGCTTCACCAAAATAACAAATTTTAGCGAGATTATTCAACAAAAAAAAATTCAAAAAATATTTTTCAAAAAGTTTGCATGTTTAAAATAAACTTTGCTACCTTTGCACTCCCAACCAACGACAAGGGTTGAAGATTAAAGAGAAAATAAGAGCGGGCGTGGCGGAACTGGTAGACGTGCTAGACTTAGGATCTAGTGCCGCAAGGCGTGGGGGTTCGATTCCCTCCGCCCGTACAACTAACAAGGGATTGACGGGGCGTCATGTTTCCTATCTGAAATAAGAAGATGAACTGCTCCGTAGTAAACCCGTCAAATGCCCTCAGGACACTGTTTTGAGGGCATTTTTGTTTGCGTTTTACTTAAAAAAGCACATTTACTAATAGCAATAAGCATGGAAGTTTTATTAGAGAAGAATTCGCCAACATTGGCCTCTCTTAAAGTTACGCTAACCAAAGATGATTATCAGCCAAAAGTTGATAAGTCTATCAAGGATTATTCGAAACGTGTGAATTTAAAAGGCTTTCGTCCTGGCAAAGTACCATCCCATGTAATTCAGCGCATGTATGGAAAAAGCATATTAGTGGACGAAGTAAATAGTCTTTTGAGCAATGCAGTAAGCACTTATATCCGCGAAAATAAATTACAGGTAGTTGGAGATCCAATTCCTAACCGCGAAAAAGCAGAAGAAGCTAACTGGGACAAACCAGGTGATTTCGAATTTAGCTACGATCTTGGTGTTGCAACTGATTTCGAAGTTAATCTTTCTGAAATTCCTGCGGTAAAACGTTATACTATCGAAACGGACGAAAACGAGTTAACAAAAACGGTTGACAGTCTTCGTGAAAGATTTGCTGATAGCATCCACCCGGAAGTAAGTGAATTGGGTGACATGGTTTTTGGCGAATTGAAACAAGAATCTACTGAATTTACAACACGTACTGCAATCCCTACAAAACAGGTAGCAGAAGAAAATCAGGCTAAATTCATAGGCTTGAAAAAAGACGACGTTGTAACTTTTGATATCCAGAATACATTCGCGGACCAGTCTGCAATTGCACATGTTACCGGAAAGAAAAAAGAAGATATCGGAGAACTTTCAGGTGATTATACATTGATCGTTGAAGACATCACGCGTTCTGCACCAGCGGAAGTTAACCAGGAGTTTTTTGATAAAGTTTTAGGACCAGGCGTTGCTGACAGTGAAGAATCTTTCAATGAAAAAGTCACAGAAGTAATTAAAGGAAACTACGAACGCGAAACAGAGGCACTTCTTCGTCGTGATCTTGAAACTGCTTTGCTAGATTCAATACAGATCGAACTTCCAGGTGAATTCCTGAAAGATTGGTTGGAGCGCACAAACGAAGGCAAATTTACTCGTGAGCAAATCGAAGAACAATTTGAAGATTTTCAAAAATCTTTGAAACTGAGTTTGATAAAGAATAAAATTGCGGATTCAGAAGGTGTTAAAGTTGAATACCCTGAAATTCTTGAATTTACAAAACGAATGGTTCGCGGTCAGTTCGGGATGTACGGAGATGACGACAGCATGGCTGATACGATTGACCGTGTTGCGGCTGGTTACCTTGCAGACAAAGAGCGCGATAACTATTCTCAAATATTCAATCAGGTTTTTGATAACAAAATCATCGACATTGTTCGCGGCCAGGTTGCTACGGATGAAAAAACAATCGATGTTGCGGAATTCGAAAAACTTGCAAAGGGTGAAGTTGCTTAGTTATTAAGTATTTCATTTAGATAAAACAAACGAGGTCAACTTTTGAAAAAGTTGACCTCGTTTGTTTTATCTAAGGTTTGATTGCCGAATGCTGATAGCCGAATGCCATTCAAAAACCAATCGGCTCTCTATACTGCTGAACCTGTCTTCCGATTTCCAAAGTAACCAATGACCCAAATCTTTTTTTCCACTGGTCGAGTTCACTTTGCAATTTTGCATTCGTAGCCATAAGCCTTTCATTTTCCTGACGAAGCCATTCGGTTTCCGAAAGTGTTTTTGTTTCAAAACCTAAAAGTGCCGGCAAAGAAACATCCAGCAGTTTCGCAATATTTTCGAGGCGGGAAAACGAAAGTTCTGTACGCCCCCTTTCCATATCGCCATATGCCGTCGTTGAAAGGCCGAGCATATCTGCCATATTTTCCTGAGATAATTCTTTTTGCAGTCTCAGCTGCCGTATTCTTTCTGATGGACTTATTGTAGTGTTCATAGTCTGTATAAAGCAGAATAAATTTTTAGAATGATTTTCTGAAAGACTAAATTTTACTCGTATTATTGGCTTTTCAGTTATAACATACGCAAGTTAAAAAGCATTCAAAGAATAGCTTCTCGCAATTTTCGACAAATTATAACCGAAACAGACGAGGATTATTCAATGAAATAATCAATTTTGTGAAGAACAAAGAAACAAACCAGCATATTCGTGTTTCGAAACTAAGCGGTGCGGCTTTTTGTTCTTTGAGAGATGTACTCTATCCATTACATATTATTTTAAAATTTAAAGTTTATTCATGAATCACGGAAATGAATTTAGAAAATATGCCGTTCATCATTTAGGAATGAGTGGCCTTACAGTTGACGGTTACATGAACCACACTGTTGAAAACATGACCCGTTCGGTTATTGAAGAGCGTCCGATGAACTTTCGTGAAGTGGATGTATTTTCAAGATTAATGGCCGACCGTATTATTTTTATGGGAACCGGTGTTGATGATAATATAGCGAATATAATTGTTGCTCAGCTTTTGTTCCTGGAATCAGCAGATCCTAAGAAAGATATCCTTATGTACATCAACAGCCCGGGTGGATCTGTTTATGCAGGTTTGGGTATTTATGATACCATGCAGTATGTTCGTCCGGACGTAGCTACGGTTTGTACAAGTCTTGCTGCTTCGATGGGAGCTGTATTGCTTGCAGGCGGAGCGGCTGGAAAGCGTTCTGCACTTCCTCATGCTCGTGTGATGATTCACCAGCCATCTGGCGGAGCACAAGGAACTTCGGTTGATATCGAGATCACAACCCGTGAAATCGTAAAACTTCGTCATGAACTTTACGAAATTCTTGCCAAACATACAGGCCAGACGGCTGAACAAATTGGTATTGATTCTGATCGTGACAAATGGTTACGCGCTTACGAAGCGAAAGAATACGGACTTATCGATGAGGTTTTAACGCGCGATAAATAAGTTTTTTGAAATCAATGGTTGTAAAATCGCCCGAAAATCAAACTTTCGGGCGATTTTCTTTTTGTGACTACGAATGGATTTGGTAACAAGTTGAAAAAGCCAGAACTTTGTAAAAATCAGATATAGCATTGAATAGGAATAAAGTTGATTATTCTCTGATGCCACTCACAACTTGCAAGGGTATAAGTACATTTTGTATGTCCAGTCAAGACTTTAATTTCAACGTTTTGAAACAATGCCCTTAATACTTTTGTTATAACTCAATATCCCTTAATATTTCTCACGGTACAGTTGTTTTGATAAGTATCTGATTAATAGTTGTAAAATTAATAACTGTATATATTCACCAATGGCACAAGTAAGTTGTTCGTTTTGCGGACGCAAAAAAAATGAAGTTGAACTTTTACTCTCTGGTATTGATGCCCACATCTGCAACCATTGTATTGCACAGGGATATCAGGTTATTACGGAGGAGTTGAATTCAAAGGATGATAAGAAGGATAAGAAAACGAAGTTGCCGAAACTTAAATCGATTCCTCCAACGGAGATCAAACGTTTTCTTGAACAATATGTGATAGGTCAGGATGAAGCCAAGCGCTCACTAGCTGTGGCAGTTTACAATCACTACAAACGCCTTAATCAAACTGTTACTGAGGATGATGTTGTGATTGAAAAATCTAACATTATTATGGTTGGAGAAACGGGAACCGGGAAAACATATCTTGCGAAATCCATCGCGCGTATTCTTCAGGTACCTTTCTGTATTGCGGATGCGACTGTGGTTACTGAAGCCGGATATGTCGGAGAAGATGTTGAGACAATCCTGACTCGGCTCTTACAAGCGGCTGATTATAATGTTGAAGCAGCCGAACGCGGTATCGTTTATATTGACGAAATGGACAAGATTGCCAGAAAATCGGACAATCCATCTATTACGCGTGACGTAAGCGGTGAAGGTGTGCAGCAGGCTCTTTTGAAATTGCTGGAAGGTTCTTCGGTGAACGTACCGCCGCAGGGAGGACGTAAGCATCCAGACCAAAAAATGATCACAATTAATACAGAAAATATTCTTTTCATTTGCGGCGGAGCATTTGACGGTATCGAACGTCATATCGCAAAACGTATTAACACGCGTCCAATCGGATTTTCAGGTGATAACAGAATCATTGAAATTTTCGACAAAGGAAATTTGATGCGTTATGTAACAGCTCAGGATTTGAAGTCCTTCGGATTAATTCCAGAATTGATCGGACGTCTTCCAGTTCTTACGCATTTGAACCCGCTTGATCGCGAAACGCTACGTCGTATTTTGACTGAACCAAAAAATGCTCTGGTTAAACAGTACAGCAAACTTTTTGCAATGGAAGGCATTACACTTCATTTTACGGAAGAAGTACTTGATTTCATTGTTGATCAGGCAATGCTTTGTAAACTGGGCGCTCGTGGTCTTCGTGCAATCTGCGAATCCATTATGACGGACGCTATGTTTGATCTGCCATCTCAAAAAGATGTTAAAGAATTTACAATGACATTGGATTATGCTCAGGAGAAATTCAGTAAATCTTCAATGTCGCTGTTACGTTCAGTAGCATAGATTTTTTAACGAAATAATATACACCCTGCAACTCTCAATCAGAGATGTGGGGTGTTTTTATTTTATATTCTATGGCAATAGTTCTATTTTGCATAAAAAACAACTAACGGATTATGGAAAATTGGCTGTCAAATAAGAATATCGTTATTATAGGAGGAACTACGGGGTTGGGATTTTCGGCTGCCAAGGCTTTTGTAAAACATGGTGGAAATGTAATCGTGGTCGGTAGAAATCCAGAAAATTGTCTGGTTGCAGAATTACAGTTGGGAAGCCAGTCACGGGCGAAACAGGGAGATGCAACGCAACCGAATACTGCACTGGAAGCTATTCAGTTATGCATCCGAGAATTCGGAAGTTTTGATGGATTATATCACGTAGCCGGCGGAAGCGGAAAAAAGTTTGGGGACGGTCCGTTGCATCAGCTGACTTTAAGCGGTTGGAATAACACATTGGACCTGAACCTGACATCACTGATGTTGTCAAACCAGGCAGCCGTTCAGGCATTTCTTGGTATGGGTAAAGGCGGAACAATTTTAAACATGAGCTCTGCACTGGATTTCACCCCTTTTCCGGGACATTTTTCTGCACACGCTTACGCTACGGCGAAATCTGCGGTACTTGGTTTTTCGAAATCAATCGCAGCAACCTATGCGCCCAATAATATCCGGATCAACGTTTTGGCACCATCAATCATCGAAAGTCCGGAAAATAAAGATCAGCAGATCGAGGAATTTATCAGTGCAAAACAAACGCTCAACGGCGGACGGTTCGGTTTACCGGCTGATCTTGACGGAGCTGCTGTTTACTTTATGTCTGATATGTCAAAATTCACAACAGGACAAATCTTAACCGTAGATGGTGGTTGGAATCTTACCGAAGGATAGGGGGAAAAGTTTCAATTTATTTGAGATAATTTAAAATGGAACTGGGGTAGGTCACTTTTCTATTTATATTCACGTAATTTCGTCAAATAGACACGATTCTTCGTAACTGGTTTCAATTTAATATTAAATTATTTCAAAAATATGGCTACCGGACCTATCGTAACGCTGACTATTAACCCGGCATTGGATAAAAGTGCTAACGTAGACCGCATCGTACCGGAAAACAAACTTCGCTGCGACACTCCAAATTTCGAAGCAGGAGGTGGTGGTATCAATGTCGCAAAAGCTATTCACCGTCTGGGAGGAAATCCGACCGCTATTTTTACGATCGGTGGACCCACCGGGCAACGCTTGCACAAACTGGTTAAAAGTGAGGGTGTCGAAACGTTGGTTATAGAAACTAAACAATGGACCCGCGAAAATTTTCACGTATTGGAAACCAGTACCGGATTTCAATATCGCTTTGGCGTTCCAGGGTCTGAATTAATGCCGACGGAAGTACGCTCGATTTTGGAAACGATTGAAGAGTTTGATCCGAAACCTTCCTATATCATTGCGAGCGGAAGCTTACCTCCCGGGGCTCCCGACGATTTTTACGGACAAATCGCAAAAATTGCCCATAAGCAGGGAGCCCGGTTTATTGCCGATGCTTCGGGAGACGCTTTAAAATCCGCGACAGAAGCCGGCGTGTATCTTTTAAAACCGAATATTACTGAACTTAGTCAGCTGGTTGGTGTTGAAAAACTGGAAATGGATGATGTCGATGATGCCGCACGTGCATTAATCATTCGTAATCAATGTGAAGTTGTTGTAGTTTCCATGGGTGCAATGGGCGCAATGCTTGTGACGGAAGATCAGGTTGAGCATATTCCAGCTCCGCCAGTAAAGAAAAAAAGCGCGGTCGGTGCAGGTGATAGTATGGTTGCCGGAATTGTGTGGACTCTTTCGCAAGGAAAATCTTTGCGGGAAGCGGTTCGTATGGGTGTTGCCTGCGGATCTGCGGCGACCATGAATGCAGGAAGTGAATTATTCAAAATGCAGGATGTAAATAAGTTGATGGACTGGTTGAATCGTTATGGAAAACGATATTCCGGAAATTCATAAACAATCCTTATATAAATTATAATTTTAAAAAGAGCTTGTCGTCTGAAAAACGGTAAGCTCTTTTTCATTGATAATAGGGAGAAAATTAATTCAATCGTCTTTTCCATGAAAACCTTAATCCATGGATCAGAAACATTCACGTCGCCAATTCGCTAAGTTTGCTGCTGTAACGACAGCCGCACTCACCTTTAAGCCATTTTATATACTTCATGCCAAACCCAAAGCAGATGGAGAAATAATTGGTCACGGCTCACATAAGTACCGTGTGCAACAAGGCTGGGGAAATCTTGATTCTTCGAAATTCCCGATCAATAATTGTCACGAAATGGTTCAGGATAGCAAGGGCCGTCTGATTATGGTTGGCGATGAGGTTAAAAATAATATTCTGATCTATGACCGTTCAGGAAAATTGCTGGACAGTTGGGGACACGAATTTCCGGGTGGACATGGGCTGACTCTCTGGAATGCGAACGGAGCTGAGTATTTATTTATCTGTGATACAAACGGGAAAGTTTTTAAAACGGATTTAAAAGGAAATATTTTGTTGACCATTGAGCATCCTTCAAAAGTCGGTGCCTACAAAGAATCTGATCCTTTCAAACCAACAGAAACAGCAATTGGTCCGGATGGAACAATTTACGTTGCGGACGGATATGGTTCACAGTGGATTTTGAGATATACACCAAAAGGCGAATACATTGATAAATTTGGCGGTTCAGGAGATCTGGATGGGCAGTTTTCCACAGCACATGGCATCACAGTAGATTACCGTGACAAAGCAAACCCTACGTTGCTCGTGACTTCCCGCGTTCATAATTCTTTCAAGCGATTTACTCTGGACGGTAAATATTTATCGACATTATTCCTGCCCGGAGCTTTTGTTTGTCGTCCGGTTATTAAAAACGATACGCTTTATGCCGGTGTCTGCTGGTCACGTTTACGATATTATAACCAGACGCCAAATTCAGGATTTGTAACGATTTTAGATAAAAGCAATAAAGTAATTTCTAATCCTGGCGGTACTAAACCTGAATATATTGGTGGGAAATTACAAATGATGGTTCAGGACAAACCGATCTTCATGCACTGCCACGACGTATGTATTGATCAGGATGAAAACATTTATGTGTGTCAGTGGAACGCGAAGAAGACTTACCCGGTAAAACTGGAACGGGTTTAGAACCGCAAATTTATTACCGGATCAACTTGATCATAAGCGCATTGACAGTCATTGTTACGATCGCCAGAATTCCGTATGCCCATCCGATGGGCATTTTTGGAACAATCCACCATACACCCAAAAGAAATACCACAAAACCATATCCCGCAAGCAGCAGCCCGTAAAGTATTCGCGCTGCTGCTTGCGGACCTTGCTGCGAATGTGTAAAAACGGCTAATGTTGAAGTCATAATTGGAAACGGCGTAAGAATTCCACTCCATGTTGGCCCAAGTTTATCAGAAAGTTGTGTGAGCAGAACCACGAATAACGTCGCTACAAACATTCTTAGTGGGATATCATAAACCGGATGCTTTCTATATTCCGCCTTACCTTTCGGCTTTGGGAAAATATATAAAACCCCGGAAAGCACAAGTACATTAAGTCCAACAGCAAAAGGCAGTGAAGGAGTTCTGCCCAATGAAGCCAAAGCGACAATAAAAAACGCCACGTAGCTGATTAAAACACTCGCCAGCCACGGTAACCTTGGCGCAACAACAGAATAAATCAAGGCAAAAAAGGTAGTTCCAATAGATCCCATTAAAGCAGAAGGGATCGTCGAGGCCGCGAAGATGGGACCGTTTTCCATCGCGATAAAAAATGAGATCGGACCGGCGACCCATGGAAACCCTCCTATCCAGCCTCCAAATCCCTCCCCCCATTTCCTGACGCTAAGGGTTACGCCTGCAATCAGCGGAGGCATTAAAAGTATTTTTATTAATAACAGATCAGACACTTTTCCAGAATTTACTGTGGGCTGATCAATGCTTTCTCCTTCATAATCAGTGTCCAAATTTACGCGGTTAAAAGAAAAGGTCTAAAAGAAATTACGAAATAAAATTGCAACACAGTTGCATGAATTGTACTTTTGCAACGTTGTAACACATACAGATTTAAACTGTAAACCGCTTTCACTCCTTTTATAGAACATAAGACGGAGTTTATAGGATTTAGATGATCTTATACTCCAAATACCGGATGAAAAAATATTTTTTATTGATTCTTACGCTGGCAATTTTTTCTGTTGGAAAAGCGCAAACCACTGACTGTGCCTGCTTCATTAAGGGAGTTGTCCGTGATCAGCACACCGGACTGCCGGTAATTGGTGCAACCGTTTTGCTTGAAGGAACGACAAATGGAGTGTTTACCGATGAAAAAGGCAGATATGAAATCCGCAATTTGTGTCCGGGAAGCTACAAACTCGAAGCACGAATTGTCGGCTATAATTCCTACAAACAGGCGATCGATCTTACTGCCGGGCACGAAGAAAACTTCAATCTTGAAGAACAGGAAGTACATTTAAAAGATGTTGAAATCACTGCCCATCGAACGGATGCGCCAAGCTCTCAGCCTTTGACAATATTATCGGGAAGCGACCTCGAAAAAACACGCGGGCAAAGTCTTGGAGAAAGTTTAAAAGGAATTACCGGCGTTACTACCATGCAAACCGGGTCATCAATTTCCAAACCTGTGATTCATGGCCTTCACAGCAACCGCGTTCTTATTATGAACAACGGTGTTCGCCAGGAAGGACAACAATGGGGATCTGAACACGCACCAGAAATTGATCCGTTCGTTGCGACGCGTATGTCGGTGATCAAAGGCGCTGCGGGGGTTCGTTATGGCTCAGATGCAATCGGCGGCGTTATTTTAGTTGAACCGGAAGAACTGCCATTTAATAAAGCGTTAAGCGGTGAAGTTAATCTTGTCGGGTTTACCAACGGTCGCCAGGGTGTTGCTTCTTCCACTTTACAGGGTGGTATTAAAGGCATTTCAGGTTTCGGATGGCGTGCGCAGGGAACGATCAAACGCGGCGGAAATATCCGCACTCCAAATTATTTTCTTGATAACACCGGGATAAGCGAGAAAAACTTTTCCTTAGGAGCAGGCTATCGTAACAAGGGCTTTGGTATCGATCTGTTTTACAGCCGGTTTGATACTAAAATCGGGATCTTTTCAGGATCTCATATAGGAAGTATTACCGATTTACTTAATGTTATCAACAATGGCGAACCGTTCGTTAAATCAGGTTTTACCTATAACATCGGCAGGCCAAATCAGAATGTTACCCATGATTTGTTAAAGGCAGAAGCTCATTATCATTTCAAAGACGGAAACCGGTTACAGTGGACCATTGCTCAGCAAATTAATAACCGGAATGAGTACGATTTACATGTTCCTCGTAACGATTCCATAGCTTCGCTGAACCATCCTGAATTAACTTTTAAGCTCAATACGCTGACGAACGATGTTATCTGGGATCATAAACCGATAGCGGGGAAAATTACGGGTCAGGTTGGAGTCAGCAGTTTGTATCAATACAATCTGATGTCGGGACGCCCGTTAATCCCGAATTTTAATCAGTTCAATATTGGCATTTTCTGGATTGAAAGATATGTCAAAAACAACTGGGAATTTGAAGCAGGTGCTCGCTATGATTACCGGACGTTAAGTACGCACCGGATTGTGAGCCGACAAAAAGTTTCCAATGATTTCACATTTTCAAATGCATCCGGAACGATTGGAGCAACGAGAAATTTTTCTCAAAATCTTTCGGCACGGTTAAACGCCGGCAGTGCATGGCGCGCGCCGAACGTCAGTGAATTATTCAGTGATGGAGTACACCATGGTGCCGCAGCATTTGAGCGCGGTGATTCTACACTTCATCCTGAAAAAGCGATTAACACCATTGCAAGTGTAAAATATGAAAGTGAAAAACTGACCATTGAAATTGGTGGCTATTTTAATTATATCAGAGATTTTATTTACCTGAAACCGCAACCCGATCCAATTCTGACGGTTCGAGGTGCTTTTCCTTATTTTAGATATACCCAGACCGATGCCACTTTTAAAGGAATCGATGTTTCAGCAGATTGGGAATTCCTGAAAAATCTGAGACTGACAAGTAAATTGAGTTACCTGAAAGCGTACGATACGCGCAACGATAATTACCTGGTCATGATTCCTTCGAACCGTTGGGACAATCAGTTAAAATACTCAATTCCTGAATTTGGGAAATGGCATAACCTGTTTCTTTCCGCCGGAAATCTTTGGGTAGCCAGACAAAAACGCGTTCCTCCAAATAGTGATTTTCTACCTCCACCCGCAGCCTATTCTCTTTGGAGTATTCAGGCCGGAGGGACTATTCATGTTTCAGAAAAACAGCAATTGGAAATTGGTATCTCGGTAACAAATCTTTTCAATACTGTTTATCGGGATTATATGAACCGTTTCCGGTATTACTCGGATGATATCGGCCGAAATGCTTCATTACGTATCAAATGGAAATTTGGCGCCTGACTTTCTAAATCTTTTCTTTCTACCAATAAATTTTATAACACATGAACATGAGTCGCAAATTAACCTGGATGTTACTGATTGGTGTGACCACTCTATTTTCCCAATGCAAAGACTCGGGTGACGAGGTTGAAGCTGACGATGAAAATGAGCTGATTACTTCGGTTACGCTGACTTTTACAGAAGTTGGTACAGGAACCGTCACTAAATTCTCATACAAAGATCCGGATGGAGATGGTGGAAATGCGCCAACAAAATTTGACACAATTTCTTTAAAAGCAAACGCCAGTTATACACTGACACCAGAGTTTCTCGACGAAAGCAAAACGCCTGTGGAAAATATAACAGAAGAAATCAGGGAAAAAGATTTTGAACATTTACTCATCTATACGCCAAATCCGGCTTCGCTCCTTACTTACACTTATGGAGATAAGGACAGCAATAATTACCCCATCGGTTTGACAGGAACCGCAAAAGCGGGTACCCCGGGAAGTGGGAAATTAAAAATTCAGCTTCGTCACCAGCCAAATTCCAAAAATGGGACAGCGACGCCAGGAAGCGACGATGTGAACCTGGATTTTAACTTGATAATTAAATAGGTAGAGGTGTTACAAAAACGGGTTCAGGAGATCCGAACCCGTTTTTATGACTAATTAATTTGCCAGACACTCAGGACATTTCCCCTGGATCAGCAAATTAAAACTTTCAGGCTGGTATCCGATCGGCAAGGCGACATTCGGAATATGTAGGTTTTCAAGACAATTTGTCTTACCACACTCATTGCATTTAAAATGAATGTGATCATGCTGGTGTTTCTCTTCCGAACATTGATGCGAACAAAGTGCATATCTTAATCCCTCGTCATCTAAAACTTTATGAATTATACCTTTTTCCAAAAAAGTTTTTAAAGTACGATATATGGTCACACGGTCGTAACTCTCTCCTAACGCTCCTTCAAGATCACCGTGAGAAAGTGCGTTTTTTCTATTCATAAACGTAGAAAGTACATCTTCCCGGCATGTTGTTGTCCGTAAATGATGACCTTTCAATGTTTCTCTTAACTGCTCCATTTTCAACCAAGTTAAATTCTTTGTCTGGTTTCTCTAATTCTAAAAACCTCACACTCCAAAGTTAAGTTCTAAGTTCAGTAAAATCCTTACAAAGATAATTTCTTTTCTGCTTCATTATAAATAATGAACAAAATACACTGCAACATCGTTGCATGTAATACAGAATACTGTTACTTTTGCAACCCAATTGTATTTACGCATGAAAATTAGTCACTCTCACAACAAAGCAGATTATATTGGAATACTTGGATCGGCACTTTGTATTGTCCATTGTGTGGCTATGCCCGTGCTTGCTTTGGGTTCAAGTCTCGGCCACGAACATCATGCGCATATCGGTTTTCTCTCTCTCGATTATTTTTTCATACTTGTAAATGCAGTGGCAGTTTACTTTGCAACGCGTGATCACAAGTCGGTTTTCGTTAAAGTTTTACTCTGGAGTGCTTTATTGATTTTTGCAGTTTCTCTGGTTTTTGAAGAGCGCCACATTATTTTCCAATGGCTGGGATATTTCGGTTCAGCTTTATTAATCATAGGGCATTTGATTAATCTGTATCTCTGTCAGATTGAACGTCAACCGAAACTCAAAGTTTCCTGATTATTTGTCGTACCTGACTTCAAATTTACTTAAATCCGGACGCATCGGGCGGTGTCTTCCCAATTCATAATCAAAAACTGCTTTTCCTAGATCACGCATAAACGGCAGCCCTATCGTTTCATAATCATATTTGTCGTCATTGAAAATTTGATCCTCGTTGCAATAAATAACGGCCGTTAGCATAAATTCAATCCCTTTTTCAAAATCTGCGATATAGGCATTGTCTAAAAGATAACCGTACGCATCGCCTGATTTATTGAATAATCTTATATGCCTAGGCAAGCGTGTTTTCGTTCCGCCAAACAGAAGGAATTTACAATATCCATCATAATAATCATCAGTATAATTTGCAGGAAATTCCGTCTCGACCGGAAACTGTGACATATATTGATACAGAAAACTGTAATCGTCTTTTGAAAGATTAAATCGCTGGCGGGCAGGAACATACTCCGGAAAAAATATAGTTTTCAAGAGTTTGTGTTGTTCTTCCAAAGCAAAAAAGTTCTTCTCCGTAAAATCAAATGGCTCGTTAACTAAACTGCCGTTTTTCAGATATCCCTTTCCCTTCCTGATGATTTCTGATGAGGTATATTTCTTATCCGCGTATTTGCCAGGTTGTTCATAAATCACTTTCCCGTCTTTCTCAAATTTTACAGGATTGGTATATCGGTTGTTTTCCGTTCCTACAGACGATTCCAGCCGATGTGTAATTCTGACATCTTTATATCCTTTTGCATGCAATGAATCGTTAAAATCTGCCTGACCAATAAATTCATACAATCTGTTAAATGCATCATTATCACTTGCCAGCAAAATCTTTTTTGCATAATGCGCAACAGATGGTAATTTATCTTCCGCAGTTGTGTCAGCAGTAACAGCTGTTTGTTCCGGCCGGTCGGTGCCGGTCATCATCGGTGTATTTTTATCAATTTTCAGTTTATTGACCTTTTCCAGAGCAAGCAATACAGCTGGCAATTTTACAGTACTCGCGGGATAAAAATACTGGCTATTATTTACATGATATCCGTAAGTAGTGAAGTGCGGCTCATTTCTCTTGTTCCTGTCAATTTTAGTATATAAAATCTGAACCTCAAATTTATCAGGATTATCCAGAACGTTCGCCAAATGCTGTGAGTGCTTTTTAAGAAGCTTTTCCAGAAATTGTCCGTTGTGAATTTGAGCAGATACCGGATTTGAAAGCATGCCAAGAAAAAAGCAGGTAAGTATTTTTAACGATAGTGATCTGATATTATCTGAAGAAATCATAGGTAACCGGGAGCACGTGTTTTAACGAAGATACTATATTTTACTTTTTAAAGGACGGGCGGAATTATATTTTACTACTTTCTGCCTTTACTTTTCGAATATAAACAATGGCGAATAATGGAAGAAAATAAATTGCGTAGCCGTGGCTGGTTTGGAAAGTCAGGAAAGGACGGTTTTATATACAGGGCCTGGATGAAAAATCAGGGATTCCCGGCCGATGAGTTTGAAGGACGTCCGGTCATTGGTATCTGTAACACATTTTCCGAGCTAACACCATGCAACGGCCATTTCCGTGAATTGGCCGAATCTGTAAAAAGGGGCGTTTGGGAAGCCGGTGGATTTCCGTTAGAATTTCCGGTTATGTCATTGGGCGAAACATTGATAAAACCAACAGCGATGTTGTACAGAAATCTCGCCAGCATGGACGTCGAAGAGTCAATTCGCGCCAACCCGCTCGACGGTGTGGTACTGCTTTGCGGCTGCGACAAAACTACGCCTTCATTGGTTATGGGTGCTGCAAGTGTAGATATTCCTACAATTGTTGTCTCCGGAGGACCGATGTTAACGGGGCGTTATCGCGGCAAAACGATCGGTACCAGCGACGTCTGGCGTTTTAGTGAGATGTACAGAAAAGGAGAAATTTCGCAGGACGAATTGACAACAGCCGAAGCTTGCATGTGTCGCAGCCAGGGACATTGTGCAGTGATGGGAACTGCTTCAACGATGGCCTGCATGGTGGAATCTCTTGGATTAACACTACCGGAAAATGCGGCAATTCCAGCTGCCGATTCCCGTAGAAAAGTGATTGCTCAATTGTCCGGCCGTCGTATTGTACAAATGGTAAAAGACGATTTAAGATTATCCCAGATATTGACACGTGAAGCATTTGAAAATGCAATTATGCTGAATGCTGCAATTGGTGGCTCTACAAATTTTGTAATTCACTTACTGGCAATTGCCGGACGTATCGGCGTAGATCTTTCTCTGGACGATTTTAACGCGTTATGCGAAAAAATTCCGTTGCTCCTGAACCTGCAACCTTCGGGCGGATATTTTATGGAAGATTTCTACTATGCCGGAGGCTTGCCGGTTGTAATTAAAGAAATGATTTCCCTTTTACATAAAGATGCCATTACTGCAAATGGAAAAACGGTCGCAGAAAACTGTGAATCGGCGGAATGTTTCGACTCGGAAGTAATTGCAACACTGGAAGAGCCAGTAAAAGACTTAACAGGATTGGCAGTTGTTCGTGGCAATTTGAGCATCCACGGAGCTGTGATAAAACCTTCGGCCTCATTAAAACCCGAATTGATGCAGCATCGGGGTAAGGCTGTGGTTTTCGAGGATATCGATGATTACAAAGCCAGACTGGATGATCCAAATCTGGATGTGGACGAAAACAGTATTCTCGTTCTGAAAAATGTAGGCCCGAAAGGTTATCCTGGTATGCCGGAAGTCGGTAATATGTCGTTGCCAAAAAAACTTTTGGAAAAAGGCGTAATTGATATGGTCCGGATTTCTGATGGCCGGATGAGTGGAACTGGTTTCGGCACCGTCGTTTTACATATATCTCCCGAAGCTGCGGTGGGGGGAGTCTTGGCCTTGGTGCAGGATGGCGATATCATCGAACTGGATGTCGAAAATAGAAAACTTAACCTGGAAGTTTCTGATGAAGTACTCGAAGAGCGGCGCAAATTATGGAAACCACTCGATATGGGTTATAACCGTGGCTACGTTAAACTTCATATAAACCATGTAATGCAAGCACATGAAGGTGCCGATCTTGATTTCCTAAAAGGCGGATCGGGAGATAAGGTTACGCGGGATTCGCATTGATTTAGTTGAAGTTTTGCTCTTTTCTAACTTTTGTTATCGGTTTAGGCAACCCCGTCTGACAGTAGAAAAAACCGTCGGACGGATGGATCGCGGAGAAATCTAAATTTGAGCGACCCGGTCGGACGGCTTCTTCGCCGTCCGACCGGTAAAAACCCACCCAACACGACACACACACTTATGGAATTTAAACCACATGCTTTATACCATGTGTATAATCGAGGAAACAACAGTCAAAAGATATTTTTCAGTTACGCAAATTATCTCTACTTTCTCAAAAAAGTTGATACTCACTTACTCAAACATTGCGATCTGTTAGCCTATTGTTTAACGCCAAACCATTTTCATTTATTAATCGAGACAAATGCAAATTTACCTGATGACGTTATTAACAGGGCAATCCAAACGATTTTGAATTCATATTCTCAGGCAATAAATAAACAAGAAAACAGAACTGGTTCGTTATTCCAACAACCTAGTAAAGCAAAGTTTTTAGAAAATAATGCGTCCTATGCGGAAACTTGTTTTCACTATATACACCAAAATCCATTAAGAGCTGGATTGGTAAGAGATATTGAAAATTGGAAGTTTAGTTCGGTAAAAGATTACGCTCTATTACGGAATAACAAGATATGTAATTTGCGAAAAGCACGCTTATTGTTTGATATTCCGGATCACGGTTCTGCTTTTTTAAAGCTCTCTAATGAAGTTGTTTCAAAGGAAAATCTAGATAGAATTATTTAATTATTGCTGTGTTCTTTACTGGTCCGACGGTAAAAAAACCGTCGGACCGGTGGCACATAGAAAAATCTTTGATCGAGCGACCCGCCGGACGGCTTTTTCGGTCTTCCGACGGGTAATAAAAAAGTCTGAGTGATTTATTAAAACCAAATCCTCAGGCCGACAATAAACCAAACCCATTAAAATTATGAGCACCCAACTATTTAATAATCAAGTTGCTATTATTACTGGCGCGGGACAAGGAATTGGATTTGAGATTGCGAAACAATTGGCTGTTAAGGGAGCCGGCGTAATTTTAAATGATGCCGATGCTGATCTTGCATCCCAGGCTGCTAAAACAATACGTGGATTAGGCGGCGAATGCGTAGCATTTGGCGGCGATGCGTCTCAATCCGAAATAATCGACGGAATGGTTGATGAAGCAGTCAGCTGTTTTGGGAAACTCACCATTGCAGTTGCCAATGCAGGAATTACCCTTTTTGGAGATTTTTTTGAGTATCCAAAAGAGAATTTGCAAAAAGTTCTGGAAGTCAATTTGATGGGATCTTTCTTGTTGACCCAGGCCGCGGCCAGACAAATCAGGTCACAGAAATCAGGAGGAAGAATTTTATTAATGTCCTCTGTTGTTGGGCATCAGTCCCACCAATTTCTTGGCGCTTATGCCATGACAAAAGCCGGGTTGGAAATGCTTGCCAAAAATCTCGTTCTGGAATTATCTCCACATGGAATCACTATCAACGCAGTGGCGCCCGGCGCAACTTTAACTGAAAGAACCTTAGCCACCGACCCGACCTATCCTAAAACCTGGTCGGCTATTACGCCGATGGGAAGGCCGGCAATTTGTGAAGATATTGCAAATGCAGCATTGTTTTTACTCTCTCCGCACTCCGGACATATAACAGGACAAAGTCTGATTGTCGATGGAGGCTGGACATCCGTCAGTCCATTGCCGGATCTAAGTAATATGGATGTTTAAAGCTAAATTCATTCCCCTTCGCCTAAACCTTCCGCAAATAACTGAGCTTCCAGATCGTCAATATTTCCTTCTTTCGAAATAAAAAGTTCTCTCGGTTTTGCGGAAGAAGCAGGCTTAACCGTCATAAAATTTCTATATTGTTCATCCGAGATAATCCTCAATTGAAGTGCACGTTTCAATACCATTGGGAACGGTACTTTGAAAAAGTTAGCGATATCAGAAGCCAGAAATCCCGGAATTTTTGAAATATCGTCCCTGAAAAAACTTTCTACATCTTTATAAGGCAGCAGCGCGTCGAAAATCAATTGCTCAGAACGATTGGCAAGCGAAACAGGATTTGCGTAGGAACTATGCAGACCAAGAGAAACTGTAAGCAAGTGAATATGATAATTCCGCTCATTAATTTCGGAAGCGGCATTAACAAATACCCAGCCTTTTTGATGATACATTGATGAAAAACCTTTGAAGACTGGATCAATGTTATGAAGCTGTGCAATCTTAATTCCATCAGGATATGGCAATTTATGGCCGATTTGGTGGACAATATCCTGCGCATAAGAAACATCTGCAACTTCCCCGGCTGGTTCAATAACCCAATCTCCATGTACCAAACCTTCAAAAAGTTGGTTGGCTGCACGCTGACTTTCCGTTTGCCCAAGATGCAGAATAATTCTATTTCCACGGACTGAAAAATCAAGCGGGAGCTGATTTTTGATTTGCTTTCTGGCCATTTTTTGAGAAGTGTTAGGTATTAATTTCAAAGATACATTCTTAAGCTTTTCACTACAACAGTCGTGGATACTTTATCTCCACTGTAAAGTATTGAGAAGATGGACCATATCTTTTTGTATAAAGTTGATAACGGGTGTCAGTGAATCATTTTTTGTCGCTGTCGAAAAATAAATTGCGCCGCGTAAAAAATGTTTTGTGCTATCTGTTGTATAAAACTGATATGGACTTGGAACATCGCCCTCAATTTTAAAAAGCATCGCCGTAAGATTGTGGTCTGTCAATAATCTTTGTTCTTGAATAGAAGATGCTCTGACCTGATGTTTTCCCGTCAATTTGAACGAATCATTAATATAATCTTTCAACAGCGCCTCACTATTTTTAACTGGTTTGTAAGTCAGCTGGATGTTCGCATTGAACTGCGGATAATAAATATAAATCCAGTCTTTTCCAGCGAGTGCAAAAGTATCCGGAAGAATTCGTGCCGATTTGGAATACTCAAAAGAATAGGGATGATCTTCCGTCAATTTCTGATAAAGCTGCGGCGGCAAGTCTATACGGTTAAATCCTTTTGGTTTTGGCACGTAAGATTGTTCCTCCTTTCCACAAGAAAATAGCAGGGTCGTTATAAATGTAAAAAATAAAAAGATGGGAAAACGGTTTCGCATTGATCAGGTGATTCTCTTGACAGAAATTTTGCCTGCAAAGCTAACGAAAAGAGACTTATAATATTTTGAGTTATTGATTATCCGAAGTTGTCTAAAGCAAAATAAGAAACCAACGCTACTGGAACGGGTTTCTTGTTTTTCTTTGAGATGAGAAAAATGAAAATCTATTCTACCGTCACTGATTTTGCAAGATTTCGAGGCTGGTCAACATTCCGGCCACGCATCACAGCAATGTAATAGGACAATAATTGTAATGGTATTACAGAAACCAGCGGTGTCAAAATTTCGTGTACTTTCGGCACTTCGATTACAAAATCCACCATACCGGGAATTAGCATATCACCTTCGGTAACAATGGCGATAACACGCCCCTTCCGCGCTTTTACTTCCTGGATATTAGACACGATTTTTTCGTATGAACTATCCTTTGTTGCCAGAAAAACCACAGGCATATCTTCATCGATCAGGGCGATTGGTCCATGTTTCATCTCCGCAGCGGGGTAACCTTCCGCATGGATGTAAGAAATTTCCTTCAATTTTAACGCGCCTTCCAATGCAACCGGAAAATTCAAACCTCGTCCCAGGTATATAAAATTTCTCGCATAGGTGAAAATGAAAGCTATTTCCTTGATTTTAGAAGCGTTTTCGAAAACTTGCTCCACCTTTGCCGGAATTGTTTCCAATTCAACTAAAAGCTGACGATACGTTTCCTCAGAAATCGTCCCTTTCCTTTTCGCAGTCGCGATGGCAATCAGTGTCAGAACCGTTACTTGTGCTGTAAATGCTTTGGTACTTGCAACCCCGATTTCAGGACCGGCGTGCGTATAAGCACCCGCATGAGAGGCACGTGCAATGGATGACCCTACGACATTGCAAACGCCGAATATCGTCGCGCCTTTGGATTTGGCCAGCTCAATAGCAGCCAGCGTATCGGCCGTCTCGCCTGATTGTGAGATGGCAATGACGATATCATTTTCCTTAATAACCGGATTTCTGTATCTGAATTCGGAAGCATATTCGACTTCCACATTGATCCTCGCCAACTCTTCAAAAAGATATTCTGCCACTAAACCAGCGTGCCAGGAAGTACCGCAACCAACAATCACAATTCGCTCAGATGCAGCCAGTTTATCAATGTAATTAGCTAATCCTCCTAGTTGTAAATGCGCCTCTTCTGCCCTTAACCGCCCACGCATACTGTCGGCAATAGAACGTGGCTGTTCAAAAATTTCCTTGATCATAAAATGATCGTAACCACCTTTTTCGATGGTTTCAAGTTCCATTTCCAGTTTTTGGATATAAGGAACCTTCTGCGTATTATCCAGATTTTGAATACTAAGTTTTCCATCGCGAATGACGGCGACCTCATAATCATCCAGATAAACAACATCTTTTGTATATTCAATGATGGGCGTAGCATCAGAAGCAAAGAAAAATTCATCTTCACCAACGCCTATAACCAAAGGACTTCCTTTTCTTGCAGCAATCAACTGGTCTGGAAAATCGACTGACATCACAACGATGGCATAAGCTCCGACAACTTCCAGCAAAGCAAGTCGCACTGCTTCTTCCAGAGACGTTCCGGTTTCTTTTTGAATATCTTCAATAAAATGAATGAGAACCTCTGTGTCCGTAGCGCTTTGAAAAACGTGTCCTTTGCTTATCAGATTTTGTTTGATCGAAGCGTAATTTTCAATTATTCCATTGTGAATAATGGCCAGTTTGTGATCATTTGAAAAGTGCGGGTGTGCATTAACATCATTCGGTTCTCCGTGCGTTGCCCAACGGGTATGGCCAATTCCAATTTTAGCATTCAGTTTTTTATCTGTAAGCTGGCTTTCCAGATCCGAAACTTTTCCCTTTTTCTTATAAATATTCAATTCCGAGTTTTCCAGCAACGCGACTCCCGAGCTATCATATCCCCGGTATTCCAATCTTTTCAGACCTTTAATGATCAATGGGTAGGCGTCTTTATTTCCAATATAAGCGACAATTCCGCACATAATTTTGATAATGTTTAGTAAATGTGTGTATAATATTAAGTGCAAATAAATGTCAATAAGAAATCGATAACAAATAAAATACTAAAAATTATCCAATTTTAGCAGAGTGCTCGAACACACACTAGTATATTCATAATGAAGGATTTACATCTTAAAAAATATTAAAAATTAAAGATTGGATCATTCCGTGATGATCTGGAAATTTACCTTTATTCACATCTTTCAAAAAATGAGGGCACAAAAAAAGCGGCGACCAGATTATGGTCGCCGCTCAAATACTATTTTATTTCTGATTAGCTCATCAAATCAGTATACAGATTATAATATGATTCAGAGAATTTTTCTTCCTCTTCGTCAAGCTCTACACGTTTCGGTGCATCATTGAAAATCTGGTTTAAGCTATCACTGCAATGTTCCTCAGCTTTAACCACTGCATCAGCATATGCACAACCGATTTTTACAAAACCTTCGAAATCTGCCGAGTGCAGGTGAGACAAAGCCTCATCACTCACGTCAATCGCTTTTGCTTTGCTCATCAAATCTGCATCGAATTTATAATCAAAAGCATTGTTATGAACAGTAAACACACTTTTCGTATCCTTAAACATAGGATCATTACGATAAGTTGTTTTAAGGTACATCGGTATCAAAGCAGTCATCCAGTCGTTGCAATGAACAACGTCAGGAGCCCATCCGAGTTTCTTAACTGTTTCTAAAACACCCTTGCAAAAGAAAATCGCACGTTCATCGTTATCATCGTAGAAATTATTCTCCTTGTCGAAGAATACAGATTTACGGTGAAAATAATCATCGTTATCTATAAAATAAACCTGAAGCTTTGCGTTTGGAATAGAAGCAACCTTAATAATAAGAGGTTTTTCTTCGTCTCCAACCGTAATATTAATTCCTGACAATCGAACTACTTCGTGAAGCCTGTTTTTACGCTCATTGATTAGACCAAATCGAGGTACCAAAATTCTTATCTCTGCCCCGCGCTCCTGCATTGCTTGCGGAAGTCTTCTTACATAATCGGCAACATCTGTGGTCTGGAGAAAAGGATTGATTTCACTGGCTACATACAAAATTCGTAGTTTGTCCATAGATATTTAAAGCAGTTTGTGAAAAAAAGTTTTGCAAAATTACATAAAAAAATCTGCATTTTCAATAGAAATTCAAAACTAATTGTAATATTGCGCAGAGTTTGGGCTTATCTATGCCAAATATTTCAGAAACCCCCTGCGAACAGGCCGGATTAACCACTTTTTCACATTTAGGAAAAACAGGTTCAGTTTGTAATTAATCCTGCACCTTCCCTACTTATAATACTTTTCATGGAAGTTTTTACTTCAATACCCAGTCTGAAAAATTTTCTCCTTCAACAAAGCCTCCAAAATAAAAGTATTGGGTTAATCCCGACAATGGGTGCGCTGCATGAAGGTCATATTTCTTTAATAGACACTGCAAAAATACAAAATGATATTGTTGTCTGCAGTATTTTTGTCAATCCAACACAGTTTAATAATCCCGAAGATCTTGCTAAATATCCAAGAACATTGGAGGAAGATTGCGCTATGCTGGAAAAAGCCGGATGTTCAGCTGTCTTTGCCCCGTCGGTAGAAGAAATGTATCCCGAAAAGCCGATGCTGACGATTAATTTTGGCTTGCTGGAAACGGTAATGGAAGGCGCTTCCAGGCCTGGACATTTTAATGGCGTAGGTATTGTGGTATCGAAGCTTTTCAACATTGTCCAACCTCACCGGGCTTATTTTGGACAAAAAGACTTGCAGCAGGTAACGATAGTTGAAAGAATGGTTCAAGATCTTTCTTTTAGCCTTGAACTTATTATCTGTCCTACAATCAGAGAAACGGATGGACTCGCAATGTCTTCCCGCAACAGACGCCTTAGTGAGGAAGAAAGGGCGCATGCTTCTATTATATATAAAATACTCTTGGATGCGAAACAAAAATTGCAGGCTGGCGAAGACACTGAGGATGTGAAAGAGTCTGTGCAATTGGAATTTCACGTGCTAGCCGGATTTGAACTTGACTACTTTGAAGTTGTGAATACCAAAACGTTACAACCAATCCATATCATCGGAGATGAAGGAACTACAGCGCTTTGTATCGCGACCTTTTTAGGGCCCGTCCGATTGATTGATAATATTATTTTCTAAACATTATATACAAAAACAAAAAAGTCCTCTGGTGAGGCCTTTTTTGTTTTTGTATATAATGTTTTATGATTCTAACTTCCAATCACCACGATATGTGCGTTTCACAAATTGGTTCGCTTCATCGAAGTTTGTAATTTTCATATTATTACCATCCCAAAGCAATTTCTTGCGTCCCGGGTAGTCAAAACCTTTTCCATCCGCTCTTGCCTGGCGAAGATTGTAGCTACGGATACCAAGGTTACCCATAATGACAGTCTCAGTCAGAGGGCCGGCGTAGTCAAACGATGATGTCAGCGCTTTATGCTCTTTGCTTTGATAACCAGCTTTACAAGCATCAGACCATGAGACATGGTGACCGAATTCTGGCATTACTGTATATTTATTACCAAAGTCACCATCCTTATATTCCAGTTTGGTTCCGTTTTTAAGGTATACTTTTGGATCCTTGCCATAGGTTCCGCACGTCATTACCCCCTTTTCACCAATCAATAAAACACCGTTACTGCTGTCCGGCTCTCCGAGTGGATCGTTTGCTGGTATTAAATCCGGGTGGAACGGACGCAAGCCACCATCATGCCATGTTAGTGTTACTTCTGACTTGTTAATTTTGTTTGCAGGAAATTTCAGCTGTACGCGTGAAGATGGCGGACAACCCTCCGGAATATACTCCGGTGTCCAGTCCTTAATAAATACGGAACCTGCGCTGCATTCCAATTCTGTTGGATAACCCAAACCTAGTGTTCTGAACGCAGGGTCAATTAGGTGACATCCCATATCGCCCAAAGCTCCTGTACCGAAATTCCACCAACCGCGCCATTTAAATGGATGCCATGCCGGATTATAATCTACCCATTCAGCAGAGCCCACCCAAAGATCCCAATCCAATCCTTCCGGTGTCGGCATTTTCCCAACAGGAACAGGAATTCCTTGCGGCCATACCGGACGGTTTGTCCACACGTGCGCTTCATGCACATTACCAATCAAACCTTTTTTAAACCATTCCTTCATCTGATTTTGAGCAGGGTTTGAAGCTCCCTGATTCCCCATCTGCGTCACCACTTTATATTTTCTCGCAGCTTCGGTAAGCATACGCGCTTCGTAAATATCGTGTGTCAATGGTTTCTGAACGTATACGTGTTTCCCTCTTTGCATCGCAGCCATCGCAATAATAGCGTGCATATGATCCGTAGTCGAAACTGTAACCGCATCTATATCTTTTCCCATTTCATCAAACATGCGTCTGAAATCTTTATATTTCTTCGCAGTCGGATGTAATTCAAAATTCTTTTGAGCCTGGTTCCAGTCAACGTCGCATAGCGCTACCAGGTTTTCAGCCCCTTTATTCCATGCGTTATTGGTATCCGAAAATCCTTTCCCTCCCACACCAATACCGGCAATATTCAACTTGTCACTCGGTGCGATAAATCCTTTCCCAAGAACGTTTCTGGGAACAATAAAGAAACTTCCCACTGCCGCCGCGGTAGTTTTCTGAAGAAAGTCACGACGGGTGACACCTTTAGGTTTATTCTCTGTACTCATCGGGTTTGGTCTAAAAATAAAGATTAATAATAGTCAAAAGCCTTGTTGCATTAATTCATACTGAATTGAATTAATCAGAGCTTAAATATAATGATGTTCGGATATATGTTCACGCCATATTCCATTAATTCATAATTAAGATTTTGTAACTGATTTGAGCCCGTCGACCCATTTACATATAGTATTGATTTACAAATAGTTAAATGTAATAATAATTACACAATTACCTGGCTTTCAAAAATTGGAACTACGCCCGCTAGCCGGATGTTTTGAAGGGTGTATATTATTCCCGTAACTTTGCCGGACTGATATGCATAAATATTAATATTCACTCATCTAGCTGAGTAATGCAAATAACCATAATGAAATCGAAGATTCACCGTGTTAAGGTGACTCAGGCAGAATTGAATTACGTAGGGAGTATCACAATTGACGAGGATTTGATGGACGCCGCCGGATTAATTGAAAACGAGCAGGTTCACATCGTAAACAATAACAATGGCGAGCGGTTTGTCACTTATGTCATTAAGGGAGAGCGTAAAACGGGAATGATTTGTCTGAACGGTGCAGCAGCCCGGAAAGTACAAATTGGCGATATTATTATTATCATTGCATACGCAAGCATGACGCCGGAAGAAGCTAAAACATTCAAACCGATGGTCGTCTTTCCTGATCAAAACAACGAGATTATCAGCGTTACAACCCACGGTTAAAACAAATTTACTGCTCATCATCACAATCTAATTTATGAAAAGCGCACTTCGCTACATTATCTCGCTGGGACTGGCGGGTGGTTTGATTTGGTTTGTATTCAAGGATATCGATCTAGCCGATATGCTTGAAAGATTCAGTCAGGCCGATTGGCGTTGGATAGCGATTTCATGCTTTCTGTTGCTATGCGCTCACGTAACCAGAGCGTGGCGCTGGGCGATGCTGATGGAACCGCTTGGATACAAACCGGGAATTGTCAACAGTTCAATTTCTGTATTAACAGGTTATTTCGCGAACTATATCGTTCCAAGAATGGGTGAAGTTACCCGTTGTGGTACATTATATAGATTAGAAAGAATTCCGGTAAACCTCAGCTTTGGTACCGTTGTAGCGGAACGCATTTTTGATGTTATCATTCTTCTGGGATTAATAGGTCTCAATTTCATTCTTGAATTTGACCGTTTAAGCAGCTTTTTTACTGAAATTTTTCAAAGTAAAATTCAGGGGAGCGGACAGCCAAGTTCTGGCCCGAGTCCGATATTAATTATTATTGGCATAGGTTTTATTGCCATGATCATCGGTGCAATTATATTCTTCCGCAGTGCATCTTTGCGAGGCAAACTGATGGAAAATGCGATTGTTCAAAAAATAGCTGCTTTTCTACAAGGTATGCTGGAAGGGTTGTTGAGTGTCAGAAAACTTAAAAATCCGGGAATGTTCTTTTTGAGCACTGCAATGATCTGGGTATTTTACTACCTGGTTTCTTATGTTCTGTTTTTTTGTATTCCGGAAACTTCTCAGCTAGGCTTACTGGCCGGCCTGACCTTACTTGTCGTTGGATCTATCGGAATGACCGCACCGACACAAGGTGGAATAGGTGCCTATCACTTGTTAGTTGGAAGTGTAATGGTGTTATATGGTCTGACACAGAAAGATGGTATCACACTGGCCACTTTCATTCATGGCACACAAATGTTATTTATGTTAGTAGTCGGAGCACTTGCGTTTCTCTACGTTTTGATTCAGAACAAAACAGAAGAAGAGCCCGCGGTCGTTACACAGAATAACTAAATCCGTCATACAACCTGAAATTATTTTCAAGAATGAATTCAACAGAAAATAAAATTTTACGCGTCGAAGAAGCCAAAGAATTGATTGAAGACTGGCAACGTGCCGGTCAGAAAGTTGTTTTCACGAACGGCTGTTTTGACATCGTGCATTTAGGCCATATCGATTATCTTGAAAAGGCACATGCTTTGGGAGGTCGTCTTGTTTTAGGATTAAATACTGACGCTTCGGTTAGCCGCCTGAAAGGGCCGCTTCGCCCGGTAGTTAATGAATATGCGAGAGCACGTCTGATGGCAGCATTGTCCTTTGTAGATGCTGTCATTTTGTTCGATGAGCAGACCCCAAGTCAGTTGATTGAGGCATTAAAACCTGACATTTTAGTAAAAGGTGACGATTATACAGTCGAAACGATCGCTGGCGCAGATTTTGTTCTAAGTAATGGAGGAGAGGTAAAAACGATAGCTTTGGTTAAAGGCTATTCCACTTCGGCGCTTATTGAAAAGATTAAAGAAGGATATTAGGAAAGAGGATTTCCTGGATTTAAGACGCTGATATTTACTCTCATTTTATTGTAAAATTTAATTTTTCGTAACAAAACTTAAAAGAGAAATATGGCTGGTTCATATGTAATTATTATACTTGTCATGGCTATCAGCATGTATGTGCAATGGCGTTTGAAGAGTAAGTTTGAAGAGTATTCACAAGTTGGCCTGAGCAATGGCATGAGTGGTCGTGAAATTGCTGAAAAAATGCTGCGGGACAGTAATATTTTTGATGTGAGAGTGGTGTCTGTGGAAGGCCAGCTGACCGACCATTATAATCCACAAGACAAAACGGTGAATCTTAGTCCGGATGTATTTCACGGGCGAAGTGTTTCGGCGGCAGCAGTCGCTTCGCACGAATGCGGTCATGCTGTTCAGCATGCAACAGCTTATCAATGGTTGAAATTCCGTTCGCAAATGGTACCTTTTCTAAGTATATCGTCGCGATACATGCAATGGGTTATTTTAGGTGGAGTGTTATTATTAAATACAACTCCAATTCCATTAGCGATCGGTGTGGCTTTATTTGCTGTAACCACTTTATTCAGTTTTATCACACTTCCTGTGGAATATGATGCGAGTAACAGAGCCTTAGCATGGATTCAGAACAACAGGATTGTTAATGAAAGAGAATATGTAATGGCGGCTGATGCCTTGAAATGGGCAGCCAGAACATACCTTGTAGCTGCAATTGGTTCTCTTGCAACATTGCTCTATTATGTAAGTCTTTTAACGGGTAGAAGGGATTAATTTTACGATTAATCTAATCTGAAATATGTTGAGAAACGTCAGCCTTCGAAAGGTTGACGTTTCTTTTTTATTAAACCATAATTAAAAGTCAATAAAAACTGGGACGTTTTAACTTTATGATTTCAAATACCTACTTCCGCTGATTCCAGTAAATTACAACATTATGTGTGGAACGCCCGGAAGCAATTACATCCGGATATCCGTCGCCATCCAGATCCGCTACTGTCAGATCTTCACATGCAATTTTGATTTTATCATCGAGCGAATACTCCTGCCATTTTTTCCCTTCAGGATCCATACCGACGAACATTCTCACGCCCATAATATCAGCAACATTCGGATTTCTCCATCCTACAACGATTTGGTCACGGCCTTGTCCGAAGAAATCTGCACAGGCGAGCGCGTGTCCTTCTTTCATTTTATCTGTTAAAACTGCACGGTTATCTTTTGAATAAACGACCAGCGAATTTCCATGCATAGGTTCAACAGTGGTGGAAAATAATTGATTTCTTCCCAGTGACCCCATCCGGATCTCACCAACGCCTTGTCCAGGTACCATCCAGTTTCCCGACGGAACCCAGCCATCCACACCGTTCAAAAAAACCTGGACACCTTCTTTACTACCAACAGCCAAACCTGCAAACCTACCAGAAACTTCCATCGGCTGAAAATTATGCGTCATATGCATATTAGTTTCTACAAGATCATATCCCCAAAGACCTTTGCGATTTTCAGGAATATCAAAAGCAATCAATTTTACACCCGCTCCTACTCCATTCACATTTCCTTCGCCATGCAACGGCAACACGATAAGCTGAAAAGTATCATCCGTTCTCTTCACCCAATGCATCCTGTGAATCGTAACTTCATGATGTAAACGAACCGGTTCCCAAAGCTTTGTACGGTCTTCGTTTGGTGACAAATAAAATACTGCCCCTGAAAGTTTATTATTTTTGGTTTCACCAGGATTCCATTGCGCACCAACAGCAACTTCAACTTTTCCATCACCATCGATATCGCGCGCTGCAATACAAACATTATCCTGTCCAGTTAAATCCTTCGCGATCACATACCGGATCCATTTACCCGTTTTCTCTCCCGGATTTTTATACCAGACAATTTCCTTTTTATCCGCCAGCAGAATATCAGGTCTGCCATCGCCGTCCACATCGCCCGTCACCACACCGTATCCAATACTTATTTGGTCATCGATCACTTCTCCTTTGAAAGTTGCAGTTTGCGCGTTGGTATTCAGATGGAAAAGAGAAAGGATAACGAAAGGTAATATTTGTTTTTTCATAGATTAAATTTTCAATTTTTGACCTCGGAAGAAGTCTTAAAGCCTACTTTTTCACAATATACTTCAAAAAGCCCGTTAGCTTCATTTCTAAACATACATTTTTGCGTCGCTTTGTTCTGCTTTTCATACTTTTGTACTTTAAAGAGAACCAAAAACCATTTTATGAAAACTGTTCCCCTACATCAGGTCCATGTTCAATTAGGTGCCAAAATAGTACCCTTTGCAGGTTTTGAGATGCCAGTACGCTATTCTTCAGATATGGAAGAGCATCACACGGTCCGCAATAATGTAGGTGTTTTCGATGTCTCGCACATGGGGGAATTTAGCGTTAAAGGCCCCAAAGCACTGGATTTAATCCAAAAAGTATCCGCTAATGATGCTTCCGTTTTGTTTGACGGAAAAGTACAATACAGCTACTTGCCAAACGCGGATGGTGGGGTTGTTGATGATTTATTGGTTTACCGTTATAATGAAGAGGAATATCTTCTGGTGGTAAATGCTTCTAACATCGAAAAAGACTGGAACTGGATTCAAAGCCATAATACAGAAGGTGTTGAAATGAAAAACCTTTCTGATGATTTGTGTCTGCTGGCTGTTCAAGGACCAAATGCAACGGCAACTTTACAAAAACTTACCGAAGTGGATCTTGCCTCCATGGAATATTATACTTTTAAAGTTGGCAAAATGGCTGATATCGAAGGTGTGATTATTTCAGCGACGGGCTATACCGGTGCGGGCGGATTCGAAATTTATATTCAAAAAGACGATGCTGAAAAAATGTGGAATGCCATTTTCGAAGCGGGTAAAGAATTTAATATCCAGCCTGTTGGTTTGGGCGCTCGTGACACCTTGCGTCTTGAAAAAGGTTTCTGCTTGTATGGAAACGATATTGATGATAAAACTTCACCTTTGGAAGCCGGGTTAGGCTGGGTTACCAAATTCACAAAAGATTTCATCAATTCCGAAGATTTGAAGGGCCAGAAAGAAGCCGGGTTAAAAAATAAACTGGTTGGCTTTGAAATGATCGATCGTGGTATTCCTCGCGGTCATTATGAATTGTGTGATGCAGAAGGAAATAAATTAGGTGACGTAACATCCGGAACACAATCGCCAACATTACAAAAAGGAATTGGCCTGGGTTATGTTCCAACGGCTTACAGTAAACCGGAAACAGAAGTTTTTGTTAAGGTGAGAGACCGCCTGTTGAAAGCGAAAGTTGTAAAATTACCTTTCGTAAAAGGCTGAAAAATTTGATGCCGGATTGTTACAGCAATCTGGTATCTTCCACATTCTCACAAACTAAATACTCAAATTTCCCGTACTGTTTTTACTATGAAACACCTTGATGTTTGTCTGACGCCCGACTTATTACATTTACATAAACTTGATAATTCTATCGTTGTTGTTGCCGACATTTTCCGCGCAACTTCCTGCATGGTTACCGGCCTGGCTTATGGCGTAAAAAGCATTACTCCTGTTGCCAGTATTGAAGAATGTAAATTACTGCAAGACAGAGGATTTATAGCCGCTGCCGAACGTGACGCACACAAAGTAGAAGGTTTTGATCTCGACAATTCTCCATTCAGTTATATGAATGAGCGATTAATTGGATCTCAAATTGCAATGACGACGACCAATGGAACGTTGTCTATTGCAAAAGCCCGTGCCTCCGCTGTGAAAGTAATGGTGGGTGCCTTTTTAAATCTTGGCGCGCTGGCTAATCATTTAAGATCGGAGCAATATGATGTTTTGGTACTTTGCGCAGGTTGGAAAGGAAGGCCGAACCTGGAAGACACTTTGTTTGCGGGAGCCCTGGCAGAGGAACTGAAAGACCAGTTTATGTTAAGAGAGGATGGCACGCTGATGGCGCAAAGGCTTTATAATCAAAGTAAGGAAAATTTGCTGACAGCAGTTTCAAATTCTTCGCACGTAAGAAGATTGCAGCGTTTGGGCATTCAGAAAGATATCGCATACTGTCTGCAAAAAGATCTTTATGATGTTGTTCCGGTTTTAAGGGGAACGACGCTTGTTGCCATGAATTAATATTCAAAATCGTTAATAATTAAGTTTCAACAACTATACATGTCAAAATTCTTCATCATTGCGTTCCTTGCTTTGTTCATAAGCTCATCATGGGCTCATGCGCAGGAAGTACCTTCTCAGCCGCAAACCGATAGTACTTTAACCAATCCGAAAGGGAATAAAGATAAAAAATCAAATGAAGTAGTTGCTGATACCTTAACAGAGGCAGAAGCGGAAGAGCAGGTTTTAAAGGCTGCCAAGGCAAATGGTGATACCGTTTACGCGTATAAAATCACAACGGCCGATTTATCCTATCTGACAGTTTGCCCGGGAACAACGATTACAGTTCCATTTATACCAGAAGGTCCTTTTGACGCCGATAATAATTTCATCGTCCATTTAATTGATCCGGCTGGAAAATCAATTCCAATTTCCTTACCAAGTAAAGCAGGACCGATCCGCGCCGTTATTCCTTCTTATAAAATTGGCGGCGAAGTATATAAAATTCAGGTTTTGAGCACAATTCCTGTTATTAAAAGTCAGGAAGTTCCGATTCGTTTGCTTCAAACGCCGACAGCGAGAATTGAAATTATTGATGGAACTCAGGCTGTCCGCGTAATGCCAGGGCATGAAGTTCAGTTAAAAGTAAATTTACAGGGAACAGCTCCCTGGTCTTTCCGGCTTTCCGATAGCACGACGGTCTACCAGACTTTGTCAAATCCTCATTATCTGACTGTTAAACCAACTCATGTTCAGGCTTACAGCATCATAGGAATTTCCAATGCTTGCGGAAGCGGAACGTCGACAGGTGAACCGATTGTCAATGTTGACGATAATCCTGAACCTAAACTTGAACTGAAAGAAGTTGATAAACTCGTCAGGGTTTGTTCAGGAATTCCATTCCAGGTTCCGTTTAGTGCGACAGGGAAATTTAAAGCCGGCAACAAATTTGTCGTTCAGATCGCAGAACGTACCGGTGCATTTAAAACAATATCTTCGCCGGATACCACGGGATATATCACAACGCAAATCCCTACGACTTACAAGCCGGGTGATTATCGATTACGCGTAATGTCATCAGCTCCTTATCTGATCAGCCAGGTTGCCAATATCAGCATTGCAGCGCCAACTGTGGCAACATTGCAAAGAGATTCTCTGCATCTGCCTGAAAATGGATCCGGAGATTTATCCGTTCGTTTTGACGGAGGCGGGCCATGGTTCGTCTTGTTATCGGATGGGACGTATGAAAATAACATCATGGATTCACCTCACAAAGTGAATGTAAAACCATATCATGATACCAATTATCAGATTTCGTCAGCAGGCGGACTTTGCGGTGTTGGAAAATTCTCAGGACGTGCGAAAGTGACCGTTACAACGCCACCAGCAAGTATTACAATGGAAAAATTACCGCAATCTATGGTCTGTGCGGGAAGCACCATCGAAATACCTTATAAAACCGTAGGCCGTTATTCAACGACTAATCGTTTTGTTGTTCAAATAACAGATAAAAGCGGAAGATTTGTTGATCTGCCAACTACGGTTACTCCAACGACTTTCACTGCAAAAGTTACTTCGGCAGTTTCGCCGGGAGATACGGTAAGAGCACAGAAAATTCGTATTATTTCTTCATCGCCGGCGGTTTCAAGTAAAGAAGAAGAAATCAGAGTGATCGCCAATAACAAGGCAGTTGGTGAAGTTTCGGGAAAAGCATTTATTTCAGGAGGAAGATCTACTCGTATCACGCTTAAATTTAAAAACGGATTACCACCATGGTCATTCACGTTATCAGATGGAACAGCCGTAAATGGTACATTCCTTAATCCTTATCTGATTACCGTTTCTCCAAAAGCTACAACGGAATATACCATCAGTTCGCTAAAAAGCGGTTGTGGAACAGGCGTTGCGACCGGCTCCGCCATTGTAACCGTCGATAAGTAAATTCTTAAACCCAAAAGAAGAAGCGGAATGATACGCACTTTTATACTGCTTTTGCTTTTGGGTTTTCTTAAAACCTATTCATATGCTCAACAGATCCCGATTGGATCGTGGGAATCACATTTTAACTACCGCTCGGCAAAACAGGTTTTAAAGGTTGAAAATAAACTTTTCTGTTCTTCTTACAACGGACTTTTCAGTATCGATCCAAGTACGGATAAGATAACGATTTTTTCAAAAGCTGAGGGACTGAATGATGTCGGGATCAATGCCATGGCTTATGATTCTTCGGAAAAGTTATTACTTCTTGCATATCGAAACGGGAATCTGGATCTGGTTTATCTGGATGAAAACCTGGAAATCGAGCAAATTGTTAACTGGCCATTTCTGTTAAATTCCTCCGATCTTCCTGTCAATAAAAAAATCAGTAAAATTCTTTTTAATAATTCCCGGGCATATTTGGCAACGAGTTTTGGAATTGTCGTTTTAAATCCAAAATTGAGAGAAGTGGTTGAAACGTATCGATACATCGGAGTTAATGGGGCCGAAGCATTTGTAACGGATATGACTTTTACAAATGATTCTCTTTTTGCCGCAACTTTTCAGGGACTACTTGGAACTTCACTTTCGGCAAGTATTAACAGACAATATTTTGCGAATTGGAAAGTGATTCCGACGCCTTATAAAACCATATCAATTTCTTATCAAAATGGAAGTTTATATTCAGGATTTAGCGGAAGGGGAATTTTTAAAAGGAAAAACACAGACTGGGAATTAGTTTATCCTTCTGCAAGTTCGAACATTTCCTTCTCGCAAAATCTTGTCACACTTTGGGATAAAATTCTGGTGATCAATAAAGAGAAACCTGATATTTATGAAAATCCGTTATTCAATTCGTTGGGATCTACTTTATTCAACAACGATTTTTTTTGGACCGCCGACGCCAGGCAAGGATTATTAAGCAACAAAGACGGAGCCTTTAAATCTTACAGCCCGTCAGAAGGTGACACTACAATAACAGTAAAAACGGATTCTTCCGTCATTGATTTACACGGATTAGTATGGACAAGACTTCCTTCCTACCTCGGTGGGGGGATTTCGGTAAAAAATACCTTAACTAATCAACAGCGGATACTTTCAGTTGCGGCAGGAAATGGCGGTCTGCCTTCTTCTGTGATCAATAGCCTGGCTGTTGACATGGACGGACTAATCTGGTTTGCCAGCGATCGCGGTGTTGGCTATTTTATCGCTGAGGATGTTTTGAGCGGCTCCCGTCTGGATGCCATTTTACCAATTTATGGACAACGTAAATTATTTACCAACGAACGTTGCAACGCAATATCCGTTGAATCCGGGAATCGTAAGTGGATTGGGACCGATAACGGGTTGTTTCAGTTTACAGCGGATGGAACAGAACTTATCAAACAATTCACATCAGAAAATAGTCCTTTGCCTTCCAATTCTATAAAAGACTTATCCTTCGAGGCAGAAACGGGTCTGTTGTTTATTGATACTCCAAACGGAATGGTTGCTTACCGAAGTGACGCGTCATTGGCTCAGGAAAACATATCATCCATAAGCATTTTTCCAAATCCCGTCCGACCCGAATTTGATGGAAACCTGGGCATAAAAGGACTTATGGATAATACCCTTGTTAAAATAACGGACCTGTCCGGGCGTCTGGTCTTTGAAACACGCTCACAAGGCGGGACAGCGTCCTGGAACTTAAACGATTACAATGGCAGAAGAGCACAAAGCGGTATTTATTTAATAATCGTTGTATCTTCCGATAGAAGTGAAAAGACCGCCGGGAAACTGGCCATTATAAATTAATTGACCTAACTATTTTAAACACAGATTCGTGTACAAATCCGGAGCAAATCCGAAATTTAAATAATAATGACAATCCACGACAAACAACCCTATATCATCGGCATAACAGGCGGTAGCGCATCAGGAAAAACATTTTTCATGAAATGTCTTATAGACTCATTTCCGCCCGAACAGGTATGCAGGATTTCTCAGGACAATTATTATCGCCCGATCCATGAAATCCCCAGAGACGAAAACGGGGTTGAAAATTTTGATTTACCAGAAACAATTGACCATCACCTCTTCGCTGAGCATATTGCCGTTCTTCGCGCAGGCCGGGAGGTTCAGCAAAAAGAATATACCTTCAATAATCCATTGATCAAACCTGAAATTTTGGTTTTTGAGCCTCGTCCGATTATCATCGTTGAAGGAATTTTCGTTCTCTACTTTCCTGATATCGCTCGCCTTATCGATCTCAAAATCTTTGTCGATGCGAAAGAACATGTTAAAATAAAAAGAAGAATTATTCGTGATAATAACGAGCGTGGTTACGATCTGGATGACGTACTGTATCGTTGGGAACATCACGTAGCGCCCACATATGATAAATATATTCTGCCTCTTCGGTCCGAGGCGGATATGATCATTAACAACAATACCCGGTTTGATACCGGATTGGATGTTTTGGTTGGGTTTTTAAAAAAGAAATTGGCGGAAAGAGATGCTAATTAAAATTTTCTAAAAGTTAGAAAATAGTTTTTCCGGTTAGACTTTATTTGTTATTGAAATTATTATTTCAACTCCGGATAGACTAATTTTACGATTACTATATGTCGTCATAAATTCCGGTAACCATTGCGTTTTAGTCATTTATAGATCAGATATCTTAAATTTTTCAAACAATAACATGCACCAATTTTATAAAACTTGCACACGCCCTATTTTTGATTGGTTAATAGTATCTCTTTTAATTATTGTTGCAGTCTGGCTTCAATCCTGCGGAGATTCTTCAACCGAGCCCGTGAACTCTTACGGTTATTTCCCTTTATCGATTGGTGTATATCAAATTTATGATGTAAAAGAGGAAATTTATTCATCGGGACAGTCAGCTCCTGCCATCAAATCATGGCAAGAAAGAGATGAGATTGTTCGTGAGACTAAAAATGCAAATGGAAGTTCAACTTTTATCGTTTCGAGGTATTCCCGTAACACGTCTACGGATAGCTGGCAAAAAGTGAAAGAGTATTCAATAGAGCAATTTCCAGACAAACTTCTATTAAATATAGACAATCAACTGATAGTTCCATTTATTTTCCCTATTGATTCGAAATTAAAATGGAATGGAAATATGTATAACACACTGGACAGCAAGGAGTATCGTTATGAAGATATTGATCAGCCTTACCAGTCCGGTAATCTTTCTTTTGAGAAAGGATTAACGGTTGTGGAACAGAGCGATACAACTTCAGTTATCACATACTCTCTTGGTTTAAAACGCTACGGACTTAATACAGGTTTGGTTTATGAAGAACAGGCATCATTTGAATATTGCCAGTCAACTCCAGATTGTATTGGGCAAGGAATTATTGATTCCGGATCCAGAAAAGTAAGAACGATTGTAGCATATGGTGGTTTGCAGTAAATTATTCAAAAGTGGCCTTGAATTTCTAAAAAATGCCATAAGCAGTCGTCGTTTTAATTTTTAAATTTGGAAATAAAAAAAATCCTATTAATTTTACACCGGATATATTGTAAACCATTAAAAACAATTAAAATGATAAATTTGCACTCTACACAGACGAAAAAATCTTACCGTAAACCGGTGCTAGTTAAAAAAGGAAGTGTTGCTAAATTGACAAAAGGCGGCACAGGTGGTTCTTCAGATAATTTCCAAACTCAGAAAAATGCTTAACTCCTGTTTTAGGAGGAATTAATTGTGCTAATCGAAGGCTTTGTCTTTTTTGGAGAAAAAAAAACACAAACAGGATTATTCATAGAAGAGTTAAAATCTAGCACTTTTCTTTTGGAAAATGCTTCTTTAAAAATTAATTCTATTAATGAACAACCCGATGACCACAATTATTTAGTTGTTAATTCTAAGTCAGGGTCTACACGGCTTGTAAATTCTAATCTTTCACAGGATTCAGAAATTACAAGTCGTTCTGTTTTTGATGGTATTGCTAAATCTAGTTTATTTCAGCCCTATTTATCGGTTTGGTACGACGATAATTCTGCTGAAATTAGTGTTGCCAGACATGTACTAGGTGCTATTCCTCTTTATTACGTATATGTCCCTTCTCAGCTTTTTGCTTTCTCCACCAACATCCATTCTTTGATAAAGATTGAGCATTTCGTTAGGTCGGTATCAATAAATAATAACTGGGTATCGAATTATCTAATCAGCAACGATAGCAATTATTATAATCCTGATACGGTTTATTCCCATATTAAAAGACTGTTACCCGGGCATAATATCTTAATAACGCAGAATGGCTCTAACTTTAAACAAGCTCCATATTTTACTTTTAATCCTGAAAAGTGGGCCGATCTTCATTCCACAATTGAATATGGAGAAGTGTTTAAAAACCTTTTTGCCAAGTCGATTGAACGTTGTGTGGTCAATAATAAGCCAGTGATTGCCCAGTTGAGCGGGGGACTCGATTCTTCGTCGATTTCTTGCATGTTTCGAACGCTCTATCCAGATCAGGCAATCCATACATTATTTCTTGATTTACCAAAAATAGTGCAGAGTGAGAAACATCTGGCACTAGAAGTATCTGAGAGAATTCACTCCCAACATCACGTTTTTCCCCCATCTGAAAATGACTTGGATGCTTTGATACTGCATTCTTCTCTGTATGGATACCCTGAGCATATGATTTCAGGATCTGCAATTACTCACACGCTTTTGAAAAAGGCTAGTGAGCTTCGGGGTAATACCATGTTTAATGGGCATGATGGAGATGGAATCGTCGGGATAGGCATCGAGTATCCAGAGATACTGTATGATCAATTCAGGTGGTCCGAGTTGGCCCCGCTTTTAGACATTGCAGCCTGTACATATCCTTACTACCACATTGATACGCGATGGGATTCCTTCTCAGTTAAAAAGAAACAGGAAGCATATCTGAATCATTTTCTATACAGGCAATTGCTAAGGAAAATGAATCAGCTAAGTATTTCTGATTTTTTATTACACGTTCTTAAGGTGCATGACTTTTTTGGCATATCTTCTACCATATCGTTATTTCTTAAAATCGGTTCTGTCGCTTCAAAGAAATTAAGAAATGGGAAACTTTATCCTGACACAGTCCTTCACAAAGAATATACCCTAAATCTTAAAACAGACAGTTACTACTTAGATCTTCCAAAGATAATGGCTAGTAACTTGCAGGGTATAGATCATATATCCTTTCAGGATATTTATGGTGGAGAATCGTTGTCTGCCGCCGAACACCTTTACGCACTTCGAAAGCACTATCAGGTTATCGAGAAGTTCCCATTTTTTGACCACAACCTATTTGAATTAACAATGTCTGTTCCTCTTGAGATAAAATATAGCCAAGGCAGGCGGCGAGGATATCTTAGGGAGGGAATGAAGGGAATTTTACCTGAAAGCATACGAAACAGAGGCGATAAAGGCAAATTCAGCTTGTATGGAAGAGATGCAGCTATAAGGTTATATAAACAATCAGCAGATTTTTTGACGCCTCAAAGTCAAGTATGGGATTACGTGGATTTTAAGAAATTTGAAACGTTTGTAACCTTGCTTCACAGAGACAAACAACCAGGTAGAGCAACATCTCCTGTTCTCAGAGTTATTTCCCTGGCTGTCTGGCTAGATTGGTTTAAAAATAACAATCAATAGCGTTCTCTTATTTAGTTACAACAATCTTTCCTGTAACGGAATTTTGTTTTCCTGCTTTGTCTTTTAACAGTATTTTATAAATATACAGACCAGCCTGCCCCGTTGGCATCCAATACCAGCTTCTGATACCATCAATTACTTTCTTGGATTCGATTACATTACCTCGATTATCATAGATATAACTTTCTATTGACCCTATCTCTGCATTCTGATCACCATCGATTTTGAATCTGACGTAATCGGTGGCAGGATTAGGACTAGCCGTTATTGTAACAGCACTTTGCGAATCAGACACTTTAAACATTATCCGGTATTGGTACAACGAGCTATTACCTGAAAGATCCTTAGAGCTGACAAGGAGCTCATATTCCCCGGGAATTAAACTGTTAGGTATGTATTCAATACCAAAAACTTTTTCAGATAGCAAAGACCACTGCATCTGATTGCCAGAATATACTACCTTTTTAAAATCGCATGAATTGTCACCACACAATTTAATTGAAATATCGACCAGCGAAGTATCACTTAAAAGTAAGGAATTATCCTCAAGGACAATGTTAATCACAGGATTCTTTCCAACAGTTTCTCCATTTTTAATAATCTCATTATTAAACTTCACATTTAGAATTGGAGCTATAATATCTTTAATTGGCCCACTAGGGAAGCTCTTTTCATCTTTAATCAAATCCCATTCGATCAGAAGTTCCGAATCATTGTTGGCCTTGTTACTTTCTTGAAGCGTGTTAGACGGATCCAGTTTAACTTCAATACGCTGCACAGGACGTGTATTATCAAAAGTCAGGTGTAAAGTATCAACATTAGAGACTGGACCGGCACTTTCATTTCGCGTATCAACCGACCCGTCAAAATAAATATACCTAACCCTTACAGGAAGCACTTTACTCTCATTTCTTCCTAAATTGTGTACAGCTACATCAACTGTTAATTTTGCAGACTGAGCGATTGTTTTATTAGCCTCTGATCGAATTACAATACCTAAATTCCTATTTACAGTATAATCCGGTAATTCTTGCCGAATCAGGATCATCGAGGGATCTCCTTGCAATACCGATTGATGCAAATTGGAAAGTTCATAAGCACCATAGGAACCGCTTGTTATCTTCAATGCCATATCTTTTTGAATCAAACCGATCGAAGAGCCTCCCGCTAATTGATCTTCGAAGACCCTGGTGTATAACTCTTTAATGTAAGTAGAAGACGATGTTAAAAATGTATAGTAAGAATTTGCAATTATTGCAATTGCACCTTTTTGTCTGGCACAAAGCCAGTCAGCAGATAATGGCTCCCTCAATGATGATGAATAATCTTCATCTGTGTTTCCCTTAAAAATATTTCCAACCCCGCAACCATTAAAATACATTAAGGGATATTTATTTATATTTTGATACCCTCGTGTAGCATCTGATACATAACCCATGTCTAAGTCTGTAATCGTAGGTGAGCCATGTCCAAAATAGGAGATCATCCCGACACCTTCATTTACCTCGGGAGTTATATTAACTTTTTCGACATCAATTGTACTCTGCTTTTGAAATGCCTTGACAGAGCCTCCAACATTTCCATTCTCTACCAAGGGCACCAATGACTCCAAAGCGCTTCTTAATTGAATGATTTCAGAGGCAGATTTGCCACCGGATAAATGAAGCACATTTTTCTTCCATCCAATATCCATCTTCGCAGCCTCCTCATAGCTCTTAACCTTATCAAGATAATTTCTAACCTGAGCAATACTTGTCGCAGATATTCTGCCAACTGGAATCGCAGGGACATCTAATTTGGCCCCTGCCAAACCACTAACCAATAAAAGGTCGGATCCTGGATAACCCATAGTTGGTACCTGATTTTTTAGCTCCTTATTTTTTATTGTGGAATCTCCGTAAGAAATGGAATTTCCGATTAGCAATAGATTATGCTTTGCTTTAACCCCCTTGGAAAGCATATAATCAGTAAATCGCTTAACAGCTATCGGACTAGGCTCTCCGTAGTTGAATTGATTATAGACATCTGAAATAGTAATAACCAAAGGATTGTAAGACTTACCAGCAGCAGACTTTCTATAGTTGGCATATTCCACTGCACCATCTTTAAGTTTTTCAGTAGTTAAAATTAAATAATCAAACTCCGAAGGCTCAATAAGCGGCATACTGACAGACTGTATTCTGGATGATGCTACCTCATTTCTTTCTGTTGTAACCAAAAGAGAAAGATACTGGTTGGCGGTGCGGGGAACAGCAACCTCCAATTTTCCGTTCGTTAAAGATCCTGTTAATAAAACTGGGTTTTCAGAATCAGTGATATCATAGATTAACGAGTTATCCAACGGATTTGCTATACTCACACGACTAGTGTTGTCGGTTGTTGGCGCAAGGGTAAAAATTTTACTTTTTTTACCCGTCATATCAAATGATTGCGGGTAAACGATCTTATAATAAGTTAAAGAGTACATTCCAACTGCATTCCAATCAGTAGAAGTCTTGTTAGAAAATAGCTTAAAAGTAAAATTCCCGTCCGATGCAATGTCAGTATCATCGGTAATATTCAACTGATATTGCTTTTTTGAGTCTCCGAACCCCTGAACAGTAATATTTTCAGAAAGAGTTCTTAAAGCACTCGCATTTTTTCCTACCTGAAGCGATATATCATTGTTCGTGTTTGTCCTGCCATACACCAACAACTCTATTTCAGGCTTCTGACTTTCCACTCTAACCAAATTTTCGAACTTGTAAGAAAAAGTAGGATCTCCAAAAAGTAATGGATGCGTTAGAGTAGCGTTTTTGCCATATATTCTACTTGTCATCCCTTTCCCACTTTCGAGAAAGCTTTGAATCAATGTCAAGGTAAAAAAGTTGTTTTGTGGGCTATAAGAATCTTGCTCTGCAAAGGTGACAAGCTCTGTCTGCAGATGATAATTTAAAGGCACCTGCCCCGCATCAAGAGGTCTGGTAATATTTTTAGCTCTACTGGGAGAAGCGCTTGACGAGTTTGTCAAAAAATACGCGCTTTCATCGGAATAAAGGCTAAGATAAGGATTTGTTCTTGCACTTGGATCTGGTTGAAAAGAGCTGTTTCTGTAAAGCAACTCATCAGATTTCCCATCATTTTTAACACCGTAAAATACAATCTCTGTACTACTAGCGCTAATAATTGCCACTTCTTTACCCCGTCGCCACAACTGAAACTTTGATGGATCGCTTTTAGGAAACGAGGAAGGAAGGGATGACACAGGAATTCTATACACCCCATCCTTATTAACCGATATTTTTACAAATTCCTGTTTATGGCGATCATTCAACCAGCTGTTGGAATAAGGAGCACCCCATTGTGCACATAAGTCCGTATTGAAAAAAAAACAAAATAGAACTGCGATTTTAAACACTAGAGGGTGCTTCCTGGACATAATAATTAAGAATAGTATGTGTTTTCTTTATTTTTTAATAAGCTTTTTGCTATACACGTCACCATTGCTGGTAACCATTTTCAATATATACTCTCCTTGCTGAAAATTTCTTAAAGAAATTTCGTGTGAAGAAGATCCTTTCAACAATGTACGTCCACTAGCATCGATTAACTCCCAAGAAAGAAGGGATGCCGGAATATCAAGATCGACGGTTACCAAATCGCTTGTAGGGTTTGGGTAAACAGATACAGCTCCCTCTTTTGAAACATTAACCGAAATAATGTTTGAGTATGTGGCACTTTCAACAGTACTTCCTGTCGACATAAAGTCAATTTGTTTAAGACGGTAGTAATTGGTGCCTTTAAGAGGATTTGTGTCAAAAAACTGATATGAATTTTGTTGGTTAGAATCTCCTTTTCCCTCTACACTTCCTATCTCGGCGAAATTTTTCGCGTTGTAGCTACGCTCAACTACAAAATTCTTGTTATTGATTTCCCAAGCTGTCTTCCAATCCAATTTAACTTTTTCTGATTCATACTTCCCTTTGAATCCAAATAACTCGACAGGAAAAGGAGTTGCGCTGGTAGACAAAATTCTTAAAGCTGGATCTCCCTGAAGAAGTGATTGATGAGTATTAGCCAACGTGTAATCGTCAGGTGTATTATTAGATTTAACCGTAATAATATAGTTTGCCGTGCTTTGGTGAATTTTCCCAATGTTTGGCCTCTCATTTTCACTTTTCGGGAATATTTGGTCATATAAAGCAAATAGATAATCTCTCGAAGAAGATTCAAAAGCGTAAAAGCTGTTACCAATAATTGCGATAGCACCCGCTTTTTTCGAAAGCATCCAGTCGGCAGTCATCGGCATCACTTCTTTTGCCAAGTTTTTATCACTACCTGTATACCCTGCTGGATAACTTGTAGTACTTCCTTTGAAGATATTACCTACACCACAACCATTGAAATACATAACTGGGTATCTGTCATTAGCTGTGTACCCTTTCCTAATATCTGATATATAGCCTAAATTGTAATCTGTGTAATGTGGATTACCGTGGCCAAAATAGCTCATAAAACCCAGACCTGAATTTACATCTTGTGTTATATCCAGCGTTTCCGGACTGCCCAAAAGGTTATTAGGTTTTTTTTGGGTAATAACCGTTCCCAAAAACGGAGCTGCTGTAACTTTTGAATTCAACGTATTTGTATAGTAAGCCCCGAAACGGTCGCTTTCTCCAACATTAACTCCACCGTTGATATGCATAGACTTTTTTCGATACGAAAGATTTTCTGTGCTATGCTCATAAGAATTCACTTTCTCAAGATAGTTTCTCACCTGCTCGACAGTAGTAGCTGTAATTCGGCCAACAGGAATTGCAGGTACTTCACTTGCTACTCCGCCCAGTCCTTCAACCAATAAAACATCCGAACCTGGAAATCCTATACTGGGAACCTGATTAGGGAGTTCCTTATTTGTTTGCGTCTGGTCTCCTTCTGTTATCGAATGTCCTATAAGCAGCAGGTTATGAGTGCTTCTGATACCCTTAGAGATCATAAAGTCAACATATCGGCGGATTGCCACAGGACTAGGTTCGCCATAGTTGAATTGATTGTAGACATCATTAATATTTAAAACCAATGGATTATACGAACCACCTTCTACCGATGCACGGTAGGTTTTATATTCATCCGCAGCAGTTTTCAAATTAGTGGTTGTTACAATAAGGTAATTATACGACTGAGGATCATATTCTACCATTTGAACCGCACTTACTGTTGATGTAGCGTCATTCGCGGCCGCTGAACTTACTAATAAAATAACAGGCTGATCAGCTTGTCTTCGAACCATTACGTTTAAGTCTGAGCCAGTATAATAAGCTGTTAATTCAACTGGTTTATCTGGATTCGTGACATCAAACACTTTTGCCGAGGATGGAGCGCTGGTTACGGTCACCTTGCTCATGGTAGTTCCTGCTGATTTCGCCGGTAAATTCAATAAAGCTGAGGTTTGTCCGCTCATATTGATTTGTTGAGGATACTTAACTTGTACGTAAGTCATTGAATAGATCCCTACCGTATTATAATCGCTTGTAATTTTATTGGTTACAAGTTTTACATTCAAGTTACCATTAACGGGAACATCCGAATTAGCAGGCTGGTCTGAAACATTTAAAGTGTATTGTTTTTTAAAGCCAGTGAATCCCGCAAAAGCCATCGAAGTACCCAGAGATCTTAAACTACCTGCATCTTTCCCTGCTTGAACACTTACGTCATTTGTTGTTGGAGTTCTGCCATACAACAAAACCTCCACTTCGGCATTAGCTTCCGTGCTGGCATATAAATTTTTTACAGGAAAAAGAAGAGTCGGATCACTTAACAATAAGGCGTTATTCAATGTTGCATGCTTTCCATAAGTTGTACTTGTCATCCCTTTCCCATTTTCCAGATAACTTTGTACCAGAGACTGCGTAAAAAAGTTTTTGTCTACGCTGTATGAATACTCATCCGTAAATAACTTCAATTCCGTCTGGATATGATATTTTTCTGCCGTAATGCCAGTAACAGCATCATTAAGCACAACCGCTCTCTCCCCATTCGATGACGAAAAATAGGTTAAAAAATAAGCACTGACATCAGAAAACATACTGTACTTATCATTAGTCCGCTGACTAGGGTCGACATTATGGTTTTTATCTCTAAAAAACAGAGCATCAGAAGCACCGTCATTAGGAACACCGTAAAACTGTATTTCGGTATTGGTAGCACTGGTAAGAGCAACTTCAACACCTCTGTGATAAAGGTGTAATTGTCCAGGCTTGTTCTGAAAATTACCTGGAAGTGTTACCTTATGAATTCCTTTTTGGCTAACGCTGATCTTGATCCAGTTCGGTCCATATTTCCCAGCAAGCCACTCATTTCCATAAACCCCACTCCACTTAACCTGCGCATAAGTGTCTGAAATTGGAAGAATAAAATTAAAAAGGGCAAGTGCTGCAATAGCAATCAACCTTTTTGCCTCAAAAGTAAATTTTTTGTGCATAATGTAAACTCGGTTTATGTTACGATATTTTGATTAATCGGATGATTTATAGTTATCATACTACGCAGAAATCTTTCACAACAGGCTTTATAGTAACCGCTAACTTTCAATCAATTGAGGATAAAATTACAACAAGTTAAATATCTGTACAAGTAATTCTTATAATTAGTCCCGATCGCTACCAACCTTTACTTATTAACAGCTTCATGTTGCGAAGAGAGCATATTTTCTTTCCACGGACAAATTAAGCCTGCCGGATATTCCACTTATTGTGCTGATCAGTAAATTAAACAGAAAAGCTTATTTCATACTTTAATTATATTTTAGTAAGACGCCCCATATTTGCAGTTGGACAATCAAAACATAATTAATCTAATCTTTTATAAATAGAAAAATGTATAGTAAAATATTTTAATATTACGTAACTAATTATATATCAGATATTTGAAAAATTAACGATTAATTTGGAACGATTTGTACTATTTAATGGTACTAATCCTACATTAATTTCGTTTATACGAAAATTAGTAGTCCATGAAATTGTAAATCTTACATACTAGCCCAATAGGTCATGAAAGAACGTATTATTAAAATACTAAATAATTTTGGCGTTGATAACAGCGCAGTTACAGATAACGCTAATTTTATTAAGGATCTTGGATTTGATAGTCTGGATACTGTGGACCTGATGATGCAGCTTGAACAGGAATTTAATATTGCTATCCCGGATGATGATTACTCCAAAATTGTTACGGTAAAAAGTCTGGTGGAATATCTTGAAGAACGTCAGGCTATATTAGCATAACCAATTCCTAAATTACTTCATAAGTCGATGTTCGGTATCTTTTGACATCGACTTATAAAGGTCTCCCCGTCACCCATTTATTGGAATTTGCAATCTTTATAGCATCCGCTTTACTGGATACTTCAAGTTTTCGGTAAATATTTTTGATATGTGTTCTGATTGTTTCTTTGCTTACAAAAAGATCCAGCGCTATTTTGGAATAACTTTTTCCTTCTGCAATACTTTGTAACACTTCTGTCTCCCGCTCCGTCAAAGGAGAATCCTGTTGCTGACGGAAAGACTGAACGACCATTTTTGCAATAGATAAACTCATCGGTGCCCCTCCTGCTAGCGCTTCATCGATATTCTGGACAATTTCAGAGATATTTGAATTCTTTACAATATATCCTCCTGCACCGGCACATAAAGACCGAAAAACTTTTTCACTGTCTTCGAGAACCGTAATAATGAGTACGATACAATTGGGAAGCTGTTTTTTAATCCTCGTAGTCCCGGCTATGCCGTCCATCCCGGGCAGTTCAATATCCATTAGCACAATATCCGGATTATCCTGTTCGATATTTGCCAGCGCATCTTCACAGTTACCATATAAATTCACGACTTCGTAACTTTCAACGGTGTCGAGCACTGCGCTGAACCCTTCGCGAATCGATGAATTGTCTTCAATAATTATTATTCTCTTTTTCATGGCCTAATTCGTTATTCAACAATTGTAAAATGCACAGGAGCATCCAGCTGCAATCTTGTTCCTCTCGGACTCCCGTAAACATTAAGTTTAAATCCATTATCCTTGCTCCGCTTTTGCATATTCATTAATCCATTATGCTGCGACTCCTTGTCAGGTTCTTTCCAGCTGCCGTCATCCTGCAACGCAATACTGATATGTTTTGGATATACAGACATCTCGAGAACGACTTCTGCTGCTCGTGCATGTTTGGCAACATTTGTCATTGCCTCCTTGAAAATGAAAATTATATGACGGGCAGCAAAGGGTTCCAACTGTGCAGACTCGTTTCCCGAATTAATGGCCGAATTGACAGAAAATGCTATATCAAATTGATTATAAAACACTTGACCAAAAGAAGTAAGGTAAGCAAAAAGCTCCTGCGGGTCATCGCTGTTGTTATTTACACTCCAAAGGAAATCTCTGCTGGAAGCATACAGTTGGTCACTGTTCGAAATAATATTGTCTACCACCGGAATGACGGATGGATTATCTTTCAACTTTAATCTAAGCATGGCCGCCTGCCGGGTAATCGCAGATAACATATTTCCCGTTTCATCATGAAAGTCGCTTGCTAAATTTTGACGCATTGTGGATAACTGCTGAGTCCGGTCTTTAACCGCCCGATTTAATAAGTCGATCCTGATATGTTGCTGTTCTCTGATCTGCAAACGGGCAGCATCGTGCTGTTCCTGCACAAACCAGAAGAAAGCTCCGAAAAATATCGTCAGTACAATATGTGATACTACCGCGTAAAGGCTCTGTCCGCTCGCCTCGGGTACGGAATAAAATATGATGGTTATTGCGATAATGTTCAAACCGATCATTACAAGGCCAATTTTTCTATTGAACCAAAAGCCGGTCAACAATAAAAGATAGAGGGTGGTAACAGCGGGTGAATCAATGGCGCCGGTTTCTAATGTGTCGGTTACGATTACAAAATAGCTTGTCAGAAGTGCCAAAATCAGTGGAGGCCAATAGATTCCATAAAATTTCAGGCTCAATAAAGTACAAATTCCCAAAAATGCCAGAGCGTAATAACCAATCAGCGGAGGTGGAAAAAAGAATAAGGGTATTGGCAGAATAAGTAGAAGAGCCGTTGCGACGATTGTTCCGCTTACGATAGTACGTACCTGATCATATTCCGGATGCAGTTGGTTACGCATTGCTGGTGTAAGGAAATAATGTATCAGTTTCTCAGGGATCATACTTTGGATTTTGGCGCAGCAAAATTAAGCAGAGCAACTTCATTTTCATGGATTTAAAATAAGTTAAACCTAAAATCCCCCAAAATGGGTGATTGCTTGCAGATAAATATGCACCTAATTTTGAAGCCAGATAAATAGACTCAATTATTATCGTCCCATAAGAAATCAACCCTCCTCCATAAGCTCGAAAATATTGAGCAAATAGTAATTACCGCTGGTAGTTGTCATGACTACCAGCCTACATGAATCTGGAATCTTTCATACAGTCGATCACGGCACATTTCTATTAAGCCGTCGATCTTATTATAGCAAAGAACACATTTTTTATTAATAGCTTTACCGGCAGAAATCTGTATGGTACAAATTCCTATTGAAAAATTACACATACTATATCTTAACACGAGTATTAATACCTCCTCAATCAATGCAAAAAATTTTCAAGAAAAGCTTTATTGCGACACTTCTGGCTCACTTTATCATTTCTACACCTGGTAAATCACAGGATAACTCCCACTCTTCCTGCGATCCTGCAAAAGATTATTCTGTCATTAAAAAAGGTGAAAAGAAATGTATCACAGGAAATTCCACCATCACTTATTTGACATTAGAAGGAGGTACGCTGATTATCGATGGAAATGCCAGGATCAATAATCTGGCTATTGACGGGGGTAAGATCCTGATTACTAAAAAAAGCACTGCACTTTTACCATCCATGACACTTAACGATTTGACGATAAACAACAATGGATCAGTTACGTATATGGGTAATGTAAAATTAACTAATGGTACTAGTTACATTATTAATGAAACCTCAGAAAGTAAAATGGACTGGGGAGCATCCGAGTTGACCCTGATTGGCAAAAACGCGACTTTCATGAACAATGGAGCCGCTACAATAGGAACACTAAGAATTGAATCAAAAAGCGCGAAGGTTATACTGGGTGAAAATTCATTAACCAACGTAGAAAATCTTATCAGCAATAGCGACAACCGAATCACAGTTCCACAAGGTTCGGCGAAATTAAATCAAACCGGCTATGCCCAGTTACCAAAATCCCTGACCGCAAGCATAAACCTGGTCATCTGCCCTGGATCAGCATCTGAGCTCCGCGCGTTGTCAAAAAATATCGGGGGATATGGTAAAGCAAAAGTCCTGGAAAAAGGCTGTCCAATTTCTCCCATTCCCAATCATTCAACAAGTTCTGTTAATTAATTTACCACCAATTACTCAATCTTCAAAGGTTCGCTCAATAGGAATCTTGTGTTATGTAAATCGTCTCCCAATTATTTTATGAAATTTAAATTTTTACAAGTCCTTGTGATCCTTCTGTCGATTACAAAAATCAGTTTAGGTCAAATCTCAGTTACATTCCCCTCAGACCGAGTCGTTTTCCAAAGAGATAATTCCAACCAGGCGGTGTTAACCGTTGCAGGGTATTTTTCAGGTTGTGTCGATCGAATTGAAGCACGTTTCATTCCTCGTGCCGCGGGACAAGGTGTTCAGTCTCCCTCTGACGGAGGCTGGGCTATTATTCAGAGTAATCCTGTTGGCGGTAATTTTTACGGAACGATGCCTGTAACCGGCGGATGGTACAAGCTGGAAGTTCGGGCGATTCTGGATAATAATCCGGTTGGATCAAATTCAGTAGAGCACGTAGGCGTTGGAGAAGTTTTTGTTGTTGCCGGTCAATCCAATGCAACAGGAGGAGACGGAAACCCGAATGGGCCCGGCTCAACGGACGATCGTGTGAACAGTGTAAATTTTCAAAACGTCAATGCTAATAATTATCCTGGAATCGCACCGTATTCGGATATTCAACTGCCTTGTCCGGAATTTGTTCATCTGGATGCTGAAACTAAAACGGCTCCATTCGGGAATTATGCCTGGTGCTGGGGAGCTTTTGGAGACAAACTGGTTAAAAAATTACAAGTTCCTGTAATGATTTTTAACGCAGGATGGTCAAGTACAGGTATCAGAAACTGGCAGGAAACAATCAACCCGAATGGCGTAACGACCAGCGAATTCAGTTATACCTTCCCGACCGGTCTGCCGTTCGGTCATATGCGCATTACTCTTAACAATTATATAGCACAATTAGGGGTGAGGGCTATTCTCTGGCATCAGGGGGAAACGGATAATCTGGCAAACAGAACCGAGCTTGACTACCTGAAAGATATTCGTGAAGTGATTCAGGCTACACGCGACTTGTCGGGAAAAAGTGATCTTGCATGGGTGGTTTCCCGCGTATCAAGATTTACGGTGAACGGAGCATCACGTACGTGGCAACCTGTTATCGACGCGCAGAATGACGTAATTGGTATAGGTGCTCATGGATCAGACCCGGCCTATAAATTACCAGGAGTCTTCGCAGGCCCTGCCACGGATGATTACTGGGACAGCAATTACAGAAGCGATGAAGTTCACTTTTCAGGGGCCGGGCTTATACATCTCGCAGAGTTTTGGACAGAAAAATTGACTACCGATTTCTTCGCTCAATCGACACCTTATCCGTCCACACCACCACCAAATATTTCTGTATCACGTTCAGAAACTGCCGACGTAACTTTTCACGGCCCGTCTGGCTGGGCAAATTATAACTGGATCGCTGCTGACAACTGTAACAATTCCATTTCGAACACACAGAACTGGACATCGTCTTCGGGAGATTTCAAATTAAAAGTGACAGACAGTCATAACAACGTCGTTTTTTCTCCAAAAATGCATGTTCCCGCAACGATCGCTCCTTCGGCAATCGCAAAAAATGCAGATGTTTCTCAGAAGTCAATTACTAACGGAAACAATAACTTACTCGCAACGGAATGCCGAATTATCGCAAAAATAATTCCTGCGTCCGGCTCAGCAATACTTAATAGCACATTAACTACAAAAGCATTTATCGATGCCTCACCAGGTACTTACCTCAACGCACGCTACTTGCAACGCCATTTTGACTTGAAAACAGACAAGACAAATTTTGCATCAAAATTGATAGTATATGTCTCACAATCCGAATTTGACGCGTTCAATCTAGTCAGCACTAATCAGCTGCCAAAAAATCCGACAGATGAAACAGGAAAGAGCAATCTACGGGTTGTACAATTCCAAGGAACCTCTGCTACTGGTTCATTAGGAAGTTATTCGGGAAGCCGCAATGAAATAACCCCTTCTGAAATCACCTGGAACACCGGACTGAACAGCTGGGAGATAGGCTTTGATATGAGCACTCCCGGAGGTTTCTTTATCACTGTCAGCAACAACGCGCTTCCGGTAACGCTTACTAATTTTTCAGGAAGTTCAAATAACAAATCTGTTTCACTTGAATGGGCAACGTCATCTGAAATTGATGCTTCACATTTTATTGTTGAAAGAAGTAATAATGCTATAAACTTTGACGCCGTTGGTAAGGTTCAGGCTGCCGGTGATTCACGGCTGGAAAAGCGTTATACGTTTCTGGATAATATTTTGCAAAAAGGACTATATTATTACCGTTTGAAGCAGGTTGACAAGGATGAATCCTTTGAATACAGCCGCATCATTGGTGTAAAAGTAGAACTGGAATCAGCTCTAAAAATATATCCAAACCCAGTAGAAGAGCAGTTGTCGATTCAGTCAGAAATAGAAATAAACTCAGTTGAAATTTGGAATTCGGCGGGAATTAAGTTGCATTCCGCTACCCCGAAATCACACTTTTACAACATGCAGATGAGTAATTATCCGACCGGGTTGTATATGGTGAAAGTCAATGGAGAAGTTATAAAAATTGTGAAAAAATAAGTAAAGTATTTATATAATATCAGTGACATAAATAGATTGGTTACATAAAATGTTGTCAGATCAATTCTGGCAACATTTTTTTATTTGTAGCTAAACTTTTTAAAATCTACTTTTGCCGGGAAATTAATAGAATCCTAAGATGTTTTAATTGATCAAAAAAAAGAACTTTTCGAATTTTGATCAATTTATTTTTTCAATTAGCTTATTTTGGAAACAAATAATACAAGCAATATTGTTCATTATAGAGATTTTGGATTTTTCCGGGCTGACATGCCTAATGAACTATAATTCTTTCTTACACAATGAGTACCATAAAATCTATAAAATCGATTACTCCTGATGTCGTACTGATTGGGGCCGGTATCATGAGTGCAACGTTGGGTATTTTACTTAAAAAGTTAAACCCTGCTTTTACAATCTCTATTTTTGAGAGACTGGACCGTGTGACTGCCGAAAGTTCCGATGCCTGGAATAATGCAGGAACAGGACATTCTGCGTTTTGTGAGCTGAATTATACGCCGCAAAAAGCTGACGGTTCTGTCGAAATTACAAAAGCTATCAAAATCGCCGAATCCTTTGAAGTATCAAAAGAGTTCTGGTCGTATCTTGTAGAAAATAAAATCATTGAGTCTCCGGAAGAATTCATTCGCCACATTCCCCATATGAGCTTTGTCTGGGGAAGCGAAAATGTTGATTACCTGAAAAAACGCTACGAAGCGCTTACTGCTCACCATTTATTTGAAGGAATGAAATATTCCGAAGATAATGCAGAAATTGAAAGCTGGGTTCCGTTGATTATGGACGGAAGAGATCCCAACGAAGCCGTTGCGGCAACCCGTATGGAACTTGGAACGGATGTAAACTTCGGTGCTTTAACCAGAACAATATTTGATTATCTTGAAAAACAGGAAGGTGTAAATCTTTACCTGAATCATGAAGTTGAAGATTTCAAGCATGAATCTGATGGTTCATGGACGATTGCGATCAAGAATTTAGGAACCCGCAAATCACAGAAAGTTCGCACACCATTTGTCTTCATTGGCGCGGGTGGTGGTTCACTTCCTCTTCTTGAAAAATCCGGGATTCCGGAAGGCAAAGGATTCGGAGGTTTCCCTGTAAGCGGTCAGTGGCTGGTTTGCAACAAACCGGAAATCATTGAACGTCATCAGGCAAAAGTGTATGGAAAAGCAGCGGTTGGCTCACCGCCGATGTCTGTTCCTCATCTTGACACAAGGGTTATAGATGGGAAAAAAGCACTTCTGTTTGGACCCTATGCGGGTTTTTCGACGAAATTCCTGAAAAACGGCTCATATCTCGATCTTCCCCGTTCGATTAAATTAAATAATATCAAACCTATGCTTGCCGCTGGTATCCACAACATACCTTTGACAAAATATCTGATTGATCAGGTAAGACAATCGCCGGAAGATCGCTTGGCAGCATTGAGAGATTATATGCCGGAAGCACGTTTGGAAGACTGGGTTTTGGAAAAAGCTGGTCAGCGTGTTCAGGTGATAAAAAAAGATAAAAAGGAAGGTGGAGTTTTAGAATTTGGTACCGAAATGGTAACTGCCGCGGATGGTTCTCTGGCAGCATTGCTTGGCGCATCTCCTGGTGCTTCAACATCCGTTTCTATCATGCTTGACCTGATTCACCGTTGTTATGCAAAAGAAACGCAGACGACAGAATGGAAGCAACAACTGAAAAAATTAATACCTTCTTTCGGAAGTTCCCTTGCAAAAGATGCAAAACTAGCTGCTAAAACACGTGCCTGGACGACACAGGTACTGCAACTTAGCGCATCAAGAAAGGAAGAAGAAATTCATGCTTAACAGCTCGGTTGAGATAAAAATAAACCCGGATGGCTCTCGCTTTCCGGGTTTATTTTTATATACCATTCCATGAACTGGAACGCTTTAATGCACAAGTGCGGATGATTCTTTTATTTCCGGCGCTTCCGTGATAACAGGAAGTTCAATGTAAAACACTGTGCCTTTGTTCTCTTCACTTTCGAACCAGATTTTTCCGTTGTGGGCTTCTATAATTTGTTTAGAAATAGAAAGCCCGAGGCCAAAAGGTTGCTCACCCGAAGTCCCGGCACGTTTGGCTTCTGTGAAAGGATCAAAAACTTTGTCTTTCAAATTATCCGGGATACCAATGCCATGGTCTTGAACAGAAAGTTCCAGCAGCGCATCCTTCTTTTGTATCTTAACTTTTACTATTGATTTAAGCGCACTGAATTTAATGGCGTTAACTACCAGATTACTTAATACCCGCAGCAATTTTTCACGATCAGCCAAAATTCTCACGTCTTCCCAAATCTCTAATTCCAGCTTCTGGTTTTTTTCGTCGGCTTTAAATTTCAACTGTTCGAGGCATTCCTGAAGTAGTCGCGTCACGTCCACCGATTCCATTTTCATTTCCTCCGCCCTGTAATTAAGGTTGGCTGCCAATAAATCGCTGATCATATCAACGGATTGCAAACCGAGTGTTTTAAGCATTTTACCCAATTCCTTTTGTTCCTCCGTAAAATTATTTTCATCGAGTAATAAAGAAGAAATTGAAACAATGGCCCCTAACGGATTCCTAAGGTCATGAGCAACAACTTTCAAGATTTTGTCTTTGTCACTGTTGCTCTGGCGCAAATCATCCAATGTTTGTCCCAGCTGTAAATTTTGAAAAGTGATTTGTTTATTCAGTTTTGTCAACGCCGCGACATTAGATTTTGAGCTTCGCCAGTTTTGCCAGATCAACAAAAGAATTGCAAATGCCATTAGCGCAAAAAGCATTGTAATGTATAGATATCCTTTTTTAAGATCGTTGGCTTTACTTAATAAAGTGTAATTATACTGCTGTTCAATATTTTGAAATTCCCTGTCAACATCAGCGCTGACAAGTTTTTTATTCATCTGATCAAGGGAGTCCTTTAATTTGATATATTTTTGAAGAAAAATATACGCTTTGTCTGGCTGTTGCAGCTTATCGTTGTATTTCCAGTTAAGCTTGTTAAAACCGATGTCAACAAACAAATTGTAACTGGTATCCAAAGACGCCTTCAACTGCTCCCCGATCTCGCAAGCCTCATAGAGCCGGTCCGAATCAACATACAATTCTCCAAGTTTTGCCATCGCCATTTGTGCATCGGACAGATCAAATCCTTTGCGGGTGTTTGTCGCAATACTTTTCTGCAATAGAGAAATAGCAGTCAAAGTATCCCCTTTTTTGTAATACTGATCCGACTGATTTCCTAAAAGCACCGCTCTTGCCATTTCTATATAGTCCTTTCTTTCCGGAAACTCCTTGCTTCCTTCGGCTATGAAAGCCAGTGTTTTGTAACTATAATTTAATGAGCTGTCGACCATTCCTAATTTACCATAACTCAAGGAAATATTCGCAAGCAATTCCTGTCGTAAGGCAAAATTCTTAAAATCCTTTATACAGTACGCCGAATGCTCGAAACACTGTTTGAAATTAGTAATGGATTCCTGATATTTCGATTGTTTATAGCTCACCATACCAAGCCGATACGTATATTCACTAACCGCACAGGGATCCAGAATGGTTTGTGCAATCAGTTTTCCCCGGTAATAGTATTGATAAGCATCATTAAAACGCTTCAACTCAAAAAGCAAATCACCCTTTTGAAAAAGGGTCGTAGAATAATCCCGAATATATTCCTTCTTTAAATCCTCCGTGGATAACAGCAGAAAAATGCTGTCCAACTGAACCAGAGCATTTTTGTATTCTTTTATTTTAGGGTAATAATTCTGCCCTTTGAAAGTAAATTTTCTGATTTCATCCCCTGTTCCCGGGTTTTCGATAACCTGATAAGCCGAGTCAAAATAAGCCAGTGCCTTGGTGGTCTCGCCCTTGTCAAGCATTCTGTTTGCCCTCTCTCTTATATCGTCAACATACACGACATGATCTGTATCCTTCCTTTCCTGATCTTCACAGGAATATAAAAAAATTGCAAAAAAAGCGGTAAAATAGGCCCTGCCGACCTTACAGAAAAAGGATGTAAAACTGGCAGAAAAATACTTTACCATAGGTTTCTAATGAAGATTATGAACTTTGTTGAAATAATTCTATTAAATAATTAATCAAGACACTAAAATTACTTCATTACCAGTATATTAAAAAGTATAAATGTCATTTATATGTAGATTTTATTCGAGTATTATCTAAAACTCTGTCTGACTTTTATTACCAAAATTTGTAGAAGTATTCATCTGATAAAAAGGATAACAATAGTTACATTTAATGAAATCGCATTACCCTAATATTGATACAGGCAGGAAGCAGCACCTACTGACTTAAATGTAACATTTATAGCCAGCAACGGACTTATCATAATCACGTAAAAAATTTTTCCTTTTATTTATTTCATTAATAATCCCGGATAATCCTTACCAACGTTTGACATAAATAAAAATAAAGTTACTTTCATCCTATTAAACCGATAGACAAAATGAGATTGTTTATTGCTTAGATTTTAACTTTTTAACAAACATCTGCATAGCTAAAACAATAACCTAATACACTATACGCAGAATCGAATCTTTCAATTTAATCCAATTTATTAAAATTTAAATCCAGTTTATTTTGTTACAGCGTTTGACGCCGCAGTGCTGAGTTGTGATTACAATCCAGTTTAATTATTCATCAAACAAATTAGTTATGAGACATTTATTACGATTAAAAAAGCAGAAAGCCGCAACTTTTCTGTTATTTCTATTTGCCCATGTTAGTTTTGCTCAATCCTTTGTCCAGGGAACAGTAAAAGACGGACAGGAACTTTTGCCTGGTGCGTCCGTATATGTTCAAGGACAAAGTTCAGGTGTCATAACGGATGCGCAGGGTGTTTACAAACTGCCTTTGGCACCAGGAACATATACTATTATTGCAAGTTTTACCGGCTTCGCTCCCACCCAGCAGGACGTAACGTTAAGCAGCGGGCAAACGCTTGCGCTGGATTTTAATCTTCAGACACAATCTCTAAATGAACTTGTTGTTTTGGGCTCCCGTGGAGAACCGCGCTCGCAGCTCGATACGCCGGTACCTGTTGATGTGATCGATGTACAAAGAATTGTCAAGGATGTGGGCCAGGTTTCAATTAATCAGATTTTAAACTACGTTGCTCCGTCTTTCAACTCTAATACCCAAGTACTGGGCGACGGAACGGACCATATTGATCCTGCATCACTTCGCGGTCTGGGGCCGGATCAGGTTCTGGTTTTGATCAATGGAAAACGCCGGCATACTACTTCTCTGGTGAACATTAACGGAACTTTTGGAAAAGGATCCGTTGGAACTGACTTGAACGCGATACCCACTTCCGCCATCAAAAAGATCGAAATTCTTCGTGACGGAGCTGCGGCGCAATATGGTTCTGACGCTATTGCCGGTGTAATCAATATCATTCTGGAAGATAATGTCAATCAGATCCGCGCCAATGTAACAACTGGAGGTTTTGTTTCTAAAAATTCCGAGGGGACTGTGGATGGAGAAAATGTACAAGCCAATGTAAATTTTGGTTTACCGTTAGGGGCCAAAGGAGGGTTTATAAATCTGGCTGGATCATTTGATTTTAGAAACCCGACCAACCGAATGAAAGAATTTACGGGTACTATTTTCAATGATTATAACAATCCAACTTTATACCCGAACCCGACCGGCGCAGATATTACCAACGCAGAATTAGAAAGACGCGGGCTGCAACGCTCTGATTTTAATTCAAGAATTGGGCAGGCTTCCAACCGTGGCGGCGCATTTTCTTTCAACAGTATCATTCCATTAAATGATGGCGCCGAATTTTATGCTTTCGGAGGTTTGAACTATCGAAGTGGCGAATCAGCGGCGTTCAGGAGGCAGCCAGCGCAGATCACTCAAAACATTCAGGAAATTTATCCCCTGGGATATTTGCCGCTGATCGGTACTGATAATTACGATCAGTCCGTTGCAACCGGTATTCGTGGAAAAGTGGGAAAATGGAATGCTGATTTCAGTAACACTTTTGGAAGAAATCAAATTGACTTTACGACAACGAATTCTCTGAACGCTTCCTTGTTGAAAGCTTCTCCGACGACTTTCACTGATGGCGGATATCGTTTTGCGCAGAACACCACAAATCTGGATTTTAATCGCCGGTTTGATGATATTTTAAGCGGTTTGAATGTTGCTTTCGGTGCGGAACATCGTTTTGAAAACTATAAAATCGTCGAGGGCGAAGAAAATTCATATGCAGATTATGGACGTGCTATTAAAGTCGGTACGGACGGTACGGGAAAAGATATTCTGATACCGGATATCACTGGAAACCTTCAAACTCGGAGAGCACAAAATGGTAACCCTTATGGCGGAGGAGCACAGGCATTTCCCGGTTTCCGTCCGGAGAACGCAGTAAATGCGACTCGGACTGCTGTGGCAGCTTACGCTGATCTTGAACTAAATTTCACTCCGAACTGGCTGGTTGACGGTGCTTTAAGATTTGAAAATTATTCAGATTTCGGTTCTACTTTAAACTGGAAAGTATCCTCGCGTTATAAAATAGGAGAAAATTGGGCGATTCGTGGGGCAGCAAGTACAGGTTTCCGTGCGCCTTCACTTCATCAGCGCTATTTCAGTGCCACGTCAAGCCTGTTTGTTGACGGACAAATTATCCAGTCCGGAACCTTTACGAACGATAGTCGCCCGGCGAAATTATTAGGCATTCCTGACCTGAAACAGGAAACATCACAAAACTACAGCCTTGGTTTTACGGGAAGTTTCGGGAAATTCAAGCTGACAGTCGATGGTTATTATGTCCGTATCGATGATCGTGTTATCTACACAGGGAATTTTACGGGAAGTAACAGACCGGATGCCACTGCTCAGGATAAGGAAATTTATGACTTGCTGGATCAGGCAAATGCACAAACTGCACGTTTCTTTGCCAACGCGATCGACACAGAAACAAAAGGAATTGACGCGGTACTTACTTATTCTGATCGTTTAGGGGAAGGCCGTTTCCGTGCAGATCTTTCAGGAACATTTGTAAAAACGAATGTGGTAGGACCAATCAAAGCTTCGCCTCTTTTAGTTGGAAAAGAGAGTATTTACTTTGATAAATCAAGCCGCACCTATTTCGAATCTGCCGTTCCGCGTGTAAAAAGCAACCTGACGTTGAGCTACAACCTGAATAAATTCGGCGTCTTCCTGCGTAACGTTTATTTCGGTCCTGTTGACGCAGCTACCAATGTTGACGCGGATGCACAGACTTTTGGAGGAAAAGTGATAACCGATCTTTCGCTGAGTTATGATATCGTTACAAGTCTTCGACTAACACTAGGCGCAAATAATCTGATTGACATTTATCCCGATAAAACCACAGGAGGAAATACGGGTGCGGGTTATTTTGTGTATTCAAGAACAGGTCAGCAGTTTGGTTTCAATGGCCGTTTCCTGTTTGCCCGCTTATCATTTACACTTTAAATAATCGGGATAATCTAAAAAAAACGGTAAGCCGGAAATGGTTTACCGTTTTTTTTAGATGTATTGCTCCATTTTTATATGTTCAATATTCTCTTCAACAAATGTTTCTCCAAATTGAGAGAATCCGTTTTTCTCATAAAATTTAGCCGCCCTGATTTGTGCATGAAGATAAGTTCTTGAACCTTTTGGCAAATCCGATACTAATGCCCGGACCAATGCTCCTCCTACTCCGCTTCCACGATAGGCATTTAATACGGCAAACCGTTCCAGTTTGAAGCCATCTTTGGTTTTTCTCCAACGTGCTGTGCCGGCTGGCAGATCGTTTACTTTTGCCAGAAAATGCGTCGCTTCGTCATTTCCATCTTCTTCCGCCTCCGCGCTTACATTTTGCCCAACGACAAAAACCTGTCGGCGGATCGCGAATGCAGTTTTTAAATCTTCCGGATTTGTTATTTTTTCAACTTCTACATTATCCGGATTCTCCTTTATCAAACCCGATTTATTATTTTCCATAATAGTCAGCGCCCTTTCTAAAAAGCTTTTCTTTTTAAACGAAGCTTCCACTTCATTAATCGCGAGCATAATATTATTTTTAGTGTCAGTCAGTTCCGTCATCGCTGCAACCATAATTTCCCAGACAGGTTTCATCTGGTTGATTAATTCTTCGGCTTTCGGTGTCAGCTGGATCAGTCTTTTTCGATCGTCATTTTTATCTTTCGTTGACAGAATTAACTTTTCTTTTTCAAGTTCTTTTAACAAACTGATCGTAGACGGATGCGCATAACCAATCTCTGCGGCGATTTCTCCAATACTAAGACAGGGTTTATCTTTTAAAGTATAAATTACCGGAAACCATTTCGGCTCGAAATCAATTCCGTTTTCCTTATAAATCTGTAAACCGTCTTTTCGAAACCTGTCACTAATTCTCTGTAAACGTGTGGAGATTGCCAAAATTCCGGATTGGTCTATACTGTTCATACTATTTTATTTCAAGATGATAAAAGACATTATCCGCTGACATAATCGGAAATGTCGACGGCAGATCTTGCTTTTCAAGTGCGACAAAACCGTTTCTTTCATAAAAACGAATCGCTGCTTTCAAGATATTAACCGTTCCAAGATATAAATCTGTAATCCCCCTGGCTTTGCTATAAGTGATAAGCCCATTCAAAAGGTTTTGTGCAATCCCGAATTCCTTACCGCGAAAATCCTTACTCACAAACATTTTACGGATTACTCCGTTTTCATCTCCAATGGAAATCAGTGCGATAGTCCCAACAACTTTACCGTCCTGAAAAGCGGCCCAGAAGTTTCCGCCAGTCGCATGATAATTACTTTCAATATCCATCAAATCCGGCTGGTCTTCCAGAGTTATCGGAACACCAAACTCGATCTGCTGAATAGGAATTATTAAGTCTACAATTTGCTGGGAATAAAGATTTCCCACTGGTTCGATTTGAGGTATATCAATCATCGCTTTTTATTTTATGTACAAATATATGTAGTTAACTACATAAAATAAGAAAACTTGTTGATTATTTGTATGAGACAACTTAAAGAATTTATTTGATCAAAACGTTGTAGTATTCAAAATGCAAATTAAGGATCAAACTATAAGGTGGCTGTCGAATTGTTATAGTCCGACTGAGTGAAGAGAAAATCAAGGAGTACACCACATTTCTGTCGACGCTGCAAAAGGGTTTGGATAAACTTTTTCAACCGCAGAAACCTCGCGGTTTGATTGAATTAATCGTACAACAGAATCCAGCTCGATCAGATGGGAAACCTCAACTGCAAGAACGCCGACAAAGTCTTTTCCCTTGCTCATCAGATTCAGATGCTTGATTTTAACGCCTTTAACAGATTCAATCAGCGAAGTGATTTTGTGAAGACTTAAATTGTTACGGTAAGCAATTTTTATTTGATACGTGTTTTTCATTGATTGCTAAGTTTATAGTCATTTGATGATTCAAGTATTCGTTAATAAAATTTATCCTCGTCCGGAATACTCAAATTTACAAACTCTTTACGACTATTCTATATAGTCTACTAGTTTTATATATTAATAACGTAAATAAATCTGGTATCGTACCCAAAACTGATTTTCATCCCAAAAAAAATATTCTCCACCGAAAGTGCGGCTTTCGGCAGAGAACATTTCAAAGTGGGTTACTTTTGCTTATTTCCCTGTCTACTGGGCATCAAACCACAATCTGGTTGTCAGCTTATCTTCTCCCTGACTGGCAACTGCTGCTTTATAACTCGCACTATTTAATGCTTGTTCGCCAGTCGGATATGTTAACCGCAATGGAAATTTTCCGTTCAGAACACCGGCATATGCTGGTTTTAGTTGTGGATAATCCAAACGTCTCCATTCTGTATACGCTTCCAAACCCTGACTAAATAAGGCAATCCATTTTTGCTCACCAATCGATTTTTTATAGTTGGCTGCGTTGTAAGCAACGATCGGCTGTGCAAGATAAGTTGTGATATCACTCGTGCTTACTTTAAACTGCTGCAGAGAGGCTGTAACTGCATTTTTATACAAGGTTGCTGCATCATCCGAAATAAATCCGCGCTGCGCTGCTTCTGCCAGGTTGAAAAGTACTTCCGAATAACTCAAAAATACTGCTGGTGATGTTGCCGCGGTGAAATAATCACCCAGCTTCGAAGTTTTTGTAAAACCAAGTTTTGCAGCTGAATCCGCTAGCAGACCATTTGTTACCCCAACATAATTATTTGGGGTAGCGTCCACTGTTTTATTGGCAAAAACAGCCAGACGAGGATCTTTTAATTCCAGTAATTTATCAATTACTGACTTACTGACACGGTAATCATCACGGGTCTCGCGATCTCTTGACACTGGGTTTTGATTCGGCGAGCTCAAATAAACCAGCTGGGCAATTTCATCATTACTTGCAATAAGCAAGCCTGGATTTGCCGCCAATTCAGCCACGACTGACTTCGCCGTTGCAGGATCTTTATCTGCAATACGAAGCGCAATACGCAGGCGAAGCGAATTGGCAAATTTCTTCCATTTTGCGAGATTCCCGTTGTATACCAAATCGCCGCTGATTGGACTTCCGCTTGTATTGATCAAATCACCCGCCTTTTTCAGATCGTTCAGCAAGCCAAGATAAACGTCTTTTTGAGCATCGTATTTCGGCGTTAAATATTGGTCAATTTTCACTGCCTGGCTGTAAGGAATATCTCCATACAAATCTGTAAGCAATTGAAAAGACCAGGATTTCAAAATCAAGCCAACCGCCTGATAATTCACATTTCCGGATTCTTCGCCCAGCTTGATAACCTTGTCAAAATCGGTGAGGCCAAGGGAATAAAAATTTGTCCAGACATTCTGAATATTGGTCACGCTGGCCGTATATTTATCAGGATCCGTATACTGGATTTTCGCCCAGTGCTGAACATACAAGGTCGTAGTTTCCATCGACGCGTCTGATCCTAAAATAATATCGGCATTGGATTTGATCGCATTCGCCAGCAAATATTCAGGCTGAGCAATGATGGCTTCATTTGGATTGTTATTGACTTCTTCAAGATCATCCTGGCAAGCGCCCAGAAATCCCGCAAGAGCCAAAGTGAAAACGCTTCTGAAAATTATATTCTTATGATTCATTATTTCTGTAATTAAAAATGGAACTACGTTGCCTGTGGCCAACAATTAAAATCCGATTGACAAGTTAAATCCGTAAGAACTGGTTGTCGGCAATTGAAGTGATTCCAGCCCCTGGCCTGTATTACCAGTATTGAATGCAGTTTCCGGATCAATATTATCTGCTTTTTTCTGCAAGAATGCGAGGTTGCGACCGTAAACCGAGAGTACAACATTTTGCAGACTATATTTTCCAACCCAGCTCTGAGGAAATGCATAACTCAGCTTTACTTCTCTCAATTTGATGAATGAAGCGTCTAAAACGCTGGCTTCGTTGATACCGGCACTGTTGCTATAAACGCCTTTGTAGTAACGTTCCGCAGAAACAATCGTAGCATTTGGCTTTCCATCCGCAGTAACTCCTTTCGCAATAATTCCATCGTCGTATACCACTTCACCCGCCGGTGCACTTCCGCCCGTACCCAGTTGAACCGCCGTTCCCGATTTATTATTTCCTGGATAATAGTAGGTCAACCCGCCGTGCGCTGCGTCACGTCCTTCCAGTGTCTGAACTAAAACACCTGTATATTTTCCGGTTGCATTTGTGGCAGAATAAATCGAACCACCTTGTTTTGTGTCGATCAAAACACTCAGATTAAATCCTTTAAACGAGAATGAGTTGGTGATACCGCCTAACCATTTTGGAGTATAATGCCCTAAAACTTTCAAGTTAGCGTCGCGAACCGGCAAACCATTTGCGCCGATAACGATATTTCCAGTCGCATCTCTTGTGTAAGCTGTTCCAAAAATCGCTCCGTAGCCCAGACCTTTGCTTGCATAAACAGTAGCAGAACCATTTGATCCAAGTTTATAATCGTTAAGAAATCCTTCGTCGTCAAGTGAAATCACTTTGCTTACGTTTTTAGAAAAATTGATTCCCACATCCCATTTAAAACCCGACTCAGTTTCAATTGGTTTGATATTCAACATCGCTTCAAAACCACGGTTGTTGATGTGACCTGCGTTCAATAGTTTTTGTTTATAACCTGTTGTAGGGCTTACATCCGCCTTCAGAATCTGGTTGTAACTGTCCGTATTGTAGTAACTAAAATCAAGTCTGGCTCTGTTCTTGAACAAGGCAAGATCCAAACCGACTTCTGTCGAACGAGTAATTTCCGGTTTCAGATTTGAATTTAAAAGTACGTCAGATACCGTCAGCAAAGGGCTGCTTCCGAAAGGCTGATTAAATGGATAGGTATTAATCAACTGATAAGGGTCAGTATCCTTTCCAACTTCTGCCCATCCCCCGCGAATCTTGGCAAATGTCAGCACATTACTTTTGATGTTAAACGCATCAGTAAGTACCAAACTCGCATTGATCGACGGATAGAAATAGGAATTATTTCCAGCAGGAAGCGTTGACGACCAGTCATTTCTAGCCGTAAGGTTCAGGAAAGCATAATTTCTGAAACCGATCTGAGCAGAAGAAAATCCACTATAGACTTTCTGCTTGCGCAACACATTGTAAGAAATCAAGGCATCACGTGAGTTGTTCAAAGTATATAAATTGCTAACAGCCAGTTTTGGCGCCTGCTGATAATTTTGTTCGCTGAAATTGTATCGAAAGCTCCCCCCAACTAACCAATCCACTTCAAAATCTGCTCCAATTGCCTTGTGTAAATTGAAGTTAAAATCCGTATTGTTCTCATTTACAGAGTAACCGTCTTCCGTATACGATCCGAACGGCGTACCATTTGTTCCGTAAGCTACTTTGAATTTACGTCTGTCCGTGTAGTAATCATTTCCTGTACGGACCGTGGCTGTCAGCCAGTCTGTGATTTTGTAATTCAGGTTTACATTACCAAAAAATCTGTCACGGCGCTGCTCCACCGTATTTTCATATTGAAGCAAATATGGATTGCTATAATAGCTGTGGTTCCAGTTGTAGTCAAATCCACCTTTGTTATAATCTTTCAGCAATTCCGTGTCAACCTGACGACCGAACCACAAAAATTGAAGCATCACACTGCTTCCACGTCCGGAAGTTCCCGGCAAGTTGTCTGAACCTGTACGAACAAAATTCGCGCTTGTTGACAAAGTAAGTTTATCGTTGATACGGTATGTTGTATTGGCCCCAAACGAATTTTTAGAAATATCTGTGTTCGGAATAACACCCGTCTGCTTGCTGTTATTGAATGAAAAACGATAATCCAGTTTTTCATTTGATCCTGAAACTGCCACGCCTGTTGTCCTGGTATGACCTGTTTCAAAGAAATTTTTCACGTTATCAGGATGGGCAACGAAAGGAACTGCTTCTCCATTTGAGAAAAACTGCGGGATCAGACGGCCGTCCATTCTCGGTCCCCAGCTTTCGTCCGTAGCGTCATTAATGCCGCCACCTTTTCCGTCTTTATATGAAAACTGTCCACCTGTTCCTTGTCCAAAAACATTTTGATATTCAGGCAAAACAAGTAGTTTGTCAAGTGTATAACCAATATTCAGCGTTACGCCCAACCCTTTCTGAGTTGATTTTCCAGATTTTGTTTTAATTAAAATAACGCCATTTGAAGCACGTGAACCATATAATGCAGCTGCATTCGGGCCTTTCAAAACACTGATCGATTCAATATTGTCCGGATTGATATCGGCAATGGCATTAGCAAAATCGCGTGATCCGTTTGCTCCTGCGCCCAATTGTGAGTTATCAACAGGAATTCCGTCAACTACAAATAAAGGCTGGTTATTTCCTGCAATTGAAGTTTCTCCGCGTATTACAATTCTCGAAGAACCCATTCCGCCCTGGCTGCTTGTAATATTTACACCAGCAATTTTACCTGCCAGTGCATTTACCAAATTGCCTTCTCTCGCCTCTGCCAGATCTTTTGTCTTTAATTCCTGCACCGCATAACCCAGCGATTTTTTCTCTTTGGCAATACCCAAAGCTGTCACAACCACTTCCTGTAAAATCGTATTGTCACTTTCAAGAGCAACGTCCAGTTTTCCGCTTGCCGGCACAATAACTTCTGTTGTTTTCAATCCAATGAAGGAAAAAATAAGCGTTGATCCAGCTTCCGATTCCAAGCTATAAGTTCCTTCGGCATTTGTCGTCGTCCCACGGGATGTTCCTTTCACTAAAATTGAAACGCCCGGTAAAACCTCCCTGTCAGCTTGCGAAGTAACCCTTCCGGTTACGGTGATATTCTGAGCGAAGGCACTATTTATTTGCCCGACAAAGATTATCAGGAATAAATAAACTAGATTTTTTTTCATACTACTTGGTACTGATTGTAAGGTGAATTGTTACTCAAAATTTATTATTCTACTTAAAACATAGATTTAATATACAAATATAAATCTACCCTAGTTTTTTACAAAACATTTGAAATGTTCTGTTCGTGAACGGTACTCGGCTAAAAGCAAAAGAAAATCATTATAATTAGCGAAGAATTAAGGAATCCAGGTAAAGGATTGCTGCAAAATACCCGATTCGGAGTATGCTGAATCAGAGTTATAAATTTTCACAATCGTTTCTACGATATGGTCAACATCCTCAGCCGTATTAAATTTACTAAAAGAAAAACGTACATTTTCTTTATCTGTTTCATGGTAAATTGATCTGATCACATGCGATCCGCCATTTCCTAAATTAGAACACGCGCTTCCGCCAGACACCGCTATACCCAACTGATCAAGACTGTTTACAAGACTCCCGGAATGAAGACATGGAAAAGAGACATTTAAAATCGCGCTCAAACTTTTATGCTCAGAAGCGCTTTCGCCATTATAAGTGATACCTTCTATCCCGCTGTTTTCCAACTGAAAAATGAGATGTCTTTTTAAAGCTGACGTTTTTTCCTGTATCAAATCAAAATCGCGGTATGCAATTTCCAGAGCTTTTGCCAAACCTACGATTCCGATCACATTTTCAGTTCCGCCGCGTTGCCCGCTTTCTTGTCCGCCACCCAGAATTCTTGGCTTTAACTTATGTCTTTTGTTAATATAAATAAATCCAACACCTTTTGGTCCGTGAAATTTATGCGCCGATCCTACTAAAAAGTCGACAGGATATTCCGCCAGATTCAGTTGGACTTTCCCGATCGTCTGCGTAGTATCTGTATGAAAAGCAGCATTATACTTTTTGGCCAACCGGCTTATAGCCTGAATATCAGTAAGGTTTCCGATCTCATTGTTTCCATGCATTAAACTGATCAGCGATTGAGGATTAGCTTCCAGCAATCTCTCCAAATGCTCAAGATCTACATTGCCTTTTTTATCCAGTTTCACATAACTGATCTCGATATCGCCTTCTCTTTCATGCTTTAGAAGCGGTTCTAAAACGGCTTTGTGTTCAATTTTACTCGTGATGGCGTGACTCAAACCATATTCTCTGATCGACTCTGATAAAGCAAGATTGTTTCCCTCGGTTGCGCCGGAAACAAAAAATATTTCCTCAGGCATTACATTCAGCAACTTTGCTATTTTCTGGCGGGAAGTATCAATCGCTTCTTTAACTTTCCTCCCAGCCCAGTGGCTTGATGAAGGATTGCCAAAATTTGTTGTCAGGAAAGGCAATATCGTCTCAATTACCTCAGGATCAATGGCCGTCGTCGCAGCGCTATCACAGTAAATTTCCATAGTAAGGTTTTTAGTTTGAAGATTTAACTTTAGTATTTTTTATTAAGGAAGCGGTTCAGCAATTAATTTGGCCAGATCCGCATTCCATTTTTTGACATAATCGTCATAAAACTGACCCGTTCCTTTTCCAGAAAATCCGGTATGTATCTCTTTTACTTTACCATCGCGGCCTACAATAATCGTAGTTGGAAACGCTAGAAATTCTTTCAGTGCAACCAGTTTTTGAGCAACCACTTCTTTATCAGCCTTACCAGCGAAAAGCAAATCATATTGAATATCGTAGCGGTTTTTCAATTTGGTCAGTGTCTTTTTAGCAAATTCAAGATCATCTTTCGCTTCAAAAGCCAAACCGATTGCTTCCACGCCAAGGTGTTTGTTTTCCTTATACCAAGGCGACATAAACTGAACCTGATCAATACAGTTCGGGCACCAGGTACCAAGCAATTCAATAATCACAACTTTGCCTCTGTATTTTTCGTCGCTTAGGGAAACCTGGTTTCCATTTAAATCCGGAAATGTAAAATCCAGTTTGTCATAACCCGGTTTCAGGAACGTCAGGGCATAAGCATCGGCAAGTGCTGCGTTGTCATCTTTGGTACCACTGAATTTCGTAGGTGTTGCACCAGCCCCTATCGCTCCTTCGATTGTTTTTCCATCGATAATTTTTCCTTTCACATATGAAGGACCAGATCCTGTAAATCCGGAAAGTACAAATTCGTCGCCCTGCACATTTCCCTGTAACTCACGGCTATCACCCGTAATGGAAAGAATGATACCGTTCAACTTATTTCCTTTTTGTTCGAAAACAGCAACGCGATCAGCCGTCGGTTTGTCACCTTTGATTTTGACAAGCCATTTTCCAGTAATATCAGCAGTTGGCTTTACCTCTTTTCCCGGTTCTACGAAACGGTAGGATTGTCCCGGTTTCGCAGTAAAAGGAATCACTCTGCCCGCACCCGGAACCAGGCTTTTATGTGCACCGCTTAAACTTCCGTCATTTTCTATTTTGGCAAAAAGTCCGGCTTCGAATGTATTGAGTGTAATCAGGAGAGAATCCGGAGTAATATATTTTGCGTTGAAATCGTCACGACGATCACCGTTGATTGCCGTTACAACCAGTTCGTCGCCTTGCTTCTTTTTGACTTCAAAATTAAAAGGCACGTCCAACTCCCCTACTTTAAAAATGCCTCGCCAAATCCCTTCCTTAACCTGCTTGTTTTGTGCCTGAGATTTAATGGAAACTGCCGAAATCAAAACCGACGCCGTCAGGATAAATAATAAACGATTGATTTTCATATATGTAAAATTTTAGCTTTAATTAAATAATATACATTCTCTACCATCTAACTAGACAGATAGTTAAAAAATTCCATAATTCGCCGCTCTTTTTCCTGAGCAACAGCAATAAAAAATCCCTTAAGGGATCAATTGGCAATACTTTGTTTCAGTGGATTCTAAAGATTTATCATTAGAATTAGGTTGGGGCACCTTATTAGTCATAGGTTGCCAGAAGATCATTGAGCCTAACCTCTCCCTTCGTTCTTTATAAATCTACTATTTCGATAGGCAAAGTTGTAACAGAAAAAATTCATGTGCAAACATTTTCTTAAATTTTTTAAAAATATAATCTTAAAAGGTTTAGGAGATAAAAAAGAAGATTTTGCTTCTCCGTAATGACGAGAAATTTTAGTGACGTTTTTATTTCATCTACCACCGAAGACATATAAGATAACCTGAGAATTACCCTATAATCTTAGGTTACCTTATATGTCTTCGGTGGTAAAAAATTATAAGTTTAAAGATTTGAGGAATTTCAAACCTTCAATCGCTATTGATTCTTTGGATGGTTCGACTTTTCGCCAGATCGATGCTGCTTTGGCTATTATTTTTACATCAGGGGTAAAAGATTCGATAACAATATCTCCCTGGTAATCGATTTTGTCAAGCGCCACAAAAATTCGTTCCCAATTGATCTGGTCACCACCGGGAGTACCGCGATCACTGCCGGAGGCGTGGAGCAAGGCTAGTTTCTTGCCAGCTTTCAGGATAGCTATAGCGGGATCTTTTTCTTCCAGATTCATGTGAAAAGGTATCGAGATGTATGTATAGAGATTCGCTGTCGACGTCTTTAAGAAGATTTAGAGCCTGATCGCACGTATTGATAAAATCCGTTTCATAACGATTCAAAGGCTCGATCGCTAATCTGACATTTTGCTTTTCAGCATCGCTACAAAGAGTTTTTAAATGCTTTACAACAGTAAGCCATTGTTTCCGATACTCATCCTCCGATACCAATTCCGCTCTTCCAACGGCGGAATAAATGGGTCCTGCAACGAGAGAACTTCCCAGAATCGGTGCGATGTCGATCAGTTCTTTGATATATTCCATAGACACAACCTGCTCTTTTCTATTTCCGCGAAGGTCACGGCCCGGTCCAGTTGCAGCGCAGACTGAACGGCATTCAAGCCCGCTTTCATCCAAAGCTTTTCTAACAAAAACAGGATTAATATTGGCCGGATCTTCGATGGCTATTTCCACAAAATCAAAACCCCATTCCTTAAATTTTGAAAAAAAACTTACGCTCTCATTCGTAAAGGGAGAGGAAAACAGATAGGTATTAATACCGAATTTCATGAATATGGAATTGAAAGTGTGTAACAGAAGTTGATTGTTAAGTTATTTTTTACTCTGGTTTTCAAAAAAATGAACGCCCTTTTTATTTCCAACAACAATGTCCGGCAGGCCATCTTTATTCATGTCTTCAATTTCAACGTGTAACCCGGCACCCGCCTCGGTATCAATCTGATGTGCAATAAAAGTTGGATTTTTCCCTGGTTTTAGTTCATACCAGTAGGTAAGAGACGCATCCTGCGCTCCCGGATCTCCGCCATTGTGGGCATACCACCGTTTGCCGGTAACAAGATCCGGAATACCATCGCCGTTCACATCTTTGAATCCCAAACCGTGTGACTGAGAAAAATCCCGGCTGATTTCGTGTTCGGTCCAGATAGTATTTCCCTGTGCGTCTTTTCCCTGTTCATGCCACCAAACACCATAATTATGCGCCGAAGAACTAAGTATATCATTTAAACCATCCTGATTGACATCATAAACATACATCTGCGCACAATCCTGACTCAGATTGGCCGGATGAAATTTCCAGTCTTTTACTTTGGGATTACCTGTTCCTTCCCACCAACCGTTTTTCACAAGCACGTCCGGTTTCCCGTCGCCGTTAATGTCGCCATATCCCAGGCCGTGGGTATACATATGCGTAGCGATCTCAGGATCAGTACTTATAACATTTTTCTCCCAGTCAAATCCCCCTTTTTTACGAGGCTGACTTAACCATATCACCTGCTTGTTTTCCGGATCGTTTGCCAACAGATCAAGCCGGCCGTCTCCGTCGATATCAACAAACATGGGTGATTCATTTCCGATGGACGGATATATCTGGCGGGCAACCCAATGTCCTTGTTTTCCCTTTGGGTTTTCATACCAGACGGCAGGTTTTGCAGCAATATCAATTCTAATCAAATCAATCCAGCCATCCTGATTTACGTCTGCACTGAAATTCAAGAAAGAATCGCTATATCCATCTTTCCATGAAAACTCCTTCGGCGGCATGATTTCATGTTTTGTCCAGCTTGGCGCTTCAAACCAATATGCGCCGGAAAGAATATCCTTTTTCCCATCCTTATTTACGTCGCCAATAGCTGCTCCCTCGGCGATAAATTCGGTGGTAACGACGTGTTTTTTAAAATTTACCGGCCTTGCTTTTTTCTGTGCAAACGAGACGGACGCCCCGAGAATTAATAGTTGTGTCAAACAAAACAGACTGACATATTTTTCATATTTCATTCCCATAACTATTCAACATTTGGTTCATTTACATAAGCATCACCTACTAAAATTATACCTGTAAAGCCGGTTTTTGAATCAGGATGTTTAAAAAAAGCCAGGTATACTCGAAAGTATCTTCCTGGCTCGCCCCATTTTTCTTCTGTAATTTTTTCTTAATACTTATTCGTGCAGATAATTTCCGTAACCAACAATCAATACGGACAAAACGATAACCAAAATACCGATAATAATAGTATTCAGCGTTTTCCTGGTAACACCTTTCCATTCCTTCAAAACCAATCCCCAGGTATTGGCAATCAAAATGATAAATGCCATATGCAGAATCCAGGAACTTGGTCCGTTGCCTAATTTACTTTCACCCATACCGTAGAAGAAAAATTGCAAGAACCATGTTGTTCCTGCGATCGCGGAAAAGATATAATTGGATAAAAGCGGCGTACTTTTATCAGTATAATTACTAAATGTTTTATTGCGCGCGTTCAACAGCATACACCATATAAAATTTGTCGTCAAACCACCTAAAAGAATAACGATATACGTCACATTATTCTGAAAAAGGAAATTTCCCTGACCAGGATTTGCTGCCTGCCAGATCTCGTTTGCTTCGTCTGCCATAACTTTTCCTGCATCGATACCAAATGCAAAACAAGCGCTCAAAATCCCTGAAATTATAGAAACAGTTAAGCCTAAACCAATTTTAAATTCTGTATTACTATCAGAAACGACTCCGCTTTTTTTCAAATCATTGTCTTTCATAGCACCGGCTTTACCGCAAATTATAATACCAATCACGCAGACAAGCAGCCCCAGTAAAACCATTTGTCCCCAATCACTGGTAATGAGATCTTTAATGGAATCTTTTCCTGGCGTCGGTTCAAATAAATAATATACAGACGGAATCAACGCTCCAAAAACGGAACAAAGCCCGAGGATGATTGAACTACCCAGTGACACGCCTAAATAACGAACGCCCAGACCGTAGGTCAAACCGCCGGTTCCCCAAAGCACTCCAAAGAAATAAGTCAGAAACAGAATTCCACCATCGGTATGCGCGATGATATCCATGTAACCCGGAATTGTAAGATAGGCAGCAAGCGGAGGTACGATAAGCCAGGAAAATAATCCACCAACGATCCAGTACGTTTCCCACGCCCAGCCTCTTACTTTTTTGTAGGGAATATAAAAACTGCCGGAAGCAAAGCCACCAATAAAATGAAAAATTACACCAAGAAGTGCTTGCATGAGGTTACAGGATTTTAATGTTTTTTGGGTCAATGAATGCGTAAGTCCTACTGTACCATTCATTTAACTCGTAATTTGCCATCCACATAGAAATAGCGCATCCTGTACCGTACTGCTTCAAATACGGTTTTTCGAATTTAATCTTACATAATTCCGCGGTTGCAGTATGGTAAGTATCTGAGCCTAAGTATTTACTTGGCAAATAAGATATTTATAATTTTTGAGTATTTTTTAGAATTAATTCAACCCAAAACAAATCGTTAAACATTCCTGCTACTGAATAATGATCTTTCTGACAACTCTTGTCGAGCCTGTCTTGAATTCAAGCACGTACAATCCGGGTGTCCAGTTTAAAGTGGAAATCTCTTTCTCCTGGTTCTCCCTTACCGGTATATTTTGCTGAATCATTGTTCCATTTACCGAAAATACAGTCAACGAGACAGCCTGAGTTGAAAGAATTTTGACAAATTCCCTGGCCGGATTCGGATATACTTTTACGCTTTGTTCAATGGGCGGTTCAATGGGTGTTATCGTAATATCCAATTCATTTTGAAGCAATCTCAAACCTCCGGCTCCGTTCCCGACAGCGATATCCGGCTTTCCGTCGCCGTTGTAATCTCCAACAGTCGCATATAGATATGCTCCTAAAAGTGGCGCAGCACCTGTTCCCTTGTAGTTGATCAGCAAACTTTCCCGCTGCGACCATTTCCCAAAATCTGCGGAATGAAAAATTCGCAGCTTCCCGGAAAAATCTACGGTTACGAGATCCTGTCTGCCATCCAGGTCAATATCGGCAATGGATAACTGAACATTTCTTCCCTCATAATTAGTAGTAATTCCCGAAAAAGCCTCTGTTTCCAGCTGCAAAGTAAATTGTTTATTCGTGCCTGTATTTTTATAATAATTGATATTCCCCTGAGGTTTCCCAACCAGCAAATCCAAATCTCCATCATTGTCGACATCATAAAAAAGAGGATAATCCGCAATCTGAGACTGCGCAGGCATTGCGATCGCGACCATATCGGCAGCATTTAATTGTACAGCCTGTCCTTTCGCGGCTTTATTTGGGATGTAATAATACGCCAACCCCCGGATTGTTGTCCCCGCGAAACCAAGATCAGGAACTCCATCACCATTAAAATCTGCCCATTGAGGTTTAAGATTATACATTTCCAAAGACGCCGGGATATTCAGATAATTATCAGAGGCAACTTCAAAAACCGGATTTATTTTATCTCCAACATTCCGTAACAACCAAAAACGTCCACGAAAATTATTTCCATCACGTGTCCCGCCGGTCCCAACGACCATATCCAAATCTCCGTCTCCATCAACATCAAAAAAAGAAGGCGCGGCATTTTCGCCAACGTCCAGCATTTGGTCCTGAAGAAAATTCTTTTGAACCAGATTGAAATTAGCATTATCGCTAGTCCCTGAATTGTGATAAAACCAGTTAGAGGATTGATAATTCATTAAATTCCCATCGTTATTCGGCACATTTGGCGCAGCGATCAAATCCTTTACTCCATCAAAATCTACGTCTTCATAATAGGCAGACGGAAAAATATAGAATGAGATCGGATCTGCTGTCGGGTAATTATGTGTAAAACTTGTGAAATCAGAGATAAGGTTTCCTCCCGTATTTTTCAAAAACGAGATATGGTCATTACTCACATGTCCGATGATCAGGTCCTTTTTCCCGTCGCCATCAAAATCATGTAACAAAATCGAATTTCCTGCATGCATAACACGTCTTGGCGAAATATTTACCACACCACAATCTTCACCTAAAACAAAATCCTCGCCGTCTCCTTTATGAAAATTCCCCCAGCAATTCCCATTTCTTTTGTAAACCAAACTATCCGGAACGTTGTAACGCTCCATGCTCATATTCTGGTGAAACTCTATGTAAACACCCTGGGAGTCAAAAGTTATCACATCCAGATCTCCGTCATTATCAAGGTCGACGATACCCGGAATATCCTGACTGGAAACCTGCAAATTTACAACTGCGGACAATCCTTCGGTATATAGCGCATCTTTGACCAATTTCCAGGACCACACTGCGCCATCCCGTATCTGCTTGTAAACCATGATCCCGAGCGGCGTGAACGTGAAAAGATCCTTTAAACCGTCATTGTTATAATCGGCGAGAATCATCCAGTTATCAATTTTGGGAAAGCGATATTGGTAAGCCGGAGCATGTATCCATATTTTCTTTTGTGCATTCGCAGGATCAGTGGTGGCGAGAAACGTAGAAATTGTACCGCTCGTTCTTTCAAAAACGATCAGATCTTCAACGTTGTCTCCGTTCAAATCCATCTTTGTATACTGCGCAGCATTCAAACCGCCAGCCCAGGGATTTATCAGTTTTTTTCCATTGGCGGAAAGCACGGTGGTCGTATCCATTTTAAACCAGGGCTTTTGAGCCTGGCTTTGCGAAATCAGAATAACCGAAAATATAAAGAATGAGAGGCAGGTAAATTTCGTACGCATCGTTGAATAATAATCTATTAATTTTGTCAGCCCGGCGGACCGATCACAGCTACCGTAAACGTAACGAAATTACAAAGCATTTGATTGAGCGAAACGGGCAAAGTTTATGAACCGATTTTATACTGTCTGAAAATTCCCATGCATACCTCTCTGGAACAGCTTTACGATATTTACCTTAAAGGTCACACCATCAGTACCGACACACGTCAAATCACACCTGGCTGCCTGTTTTTCGCGTTAAAAGGAGATACTTTTGATGGAAATACCTATGCCGCAGAAGCCTTGAAAAAAGGCGCTGCCTATGCGGTTGTCGACAATCCGGACGTCGCAGTTGATGGTAAATTTTTATTGGTTGAAGACGTTCTGACCGCTCTTCAGAATCTTGCGCGACACCATCGTAAGACATTTACTTTTCCCGTGATCGCCCTGACGGGCTCAAACGGGAAAACAACGACGAAGGAATTGATTGCAAAAGTCTTGTCCATGAAGTACAAAATTTATGCGACAAAAGGTAACCTCAACAACCATATCGGAGTTCCTTTAACCCTTCTTTCTATCGACGCGTCGAAGTATGAAATGGCTGTTGTGGAAATGGGCGCGAACCATCAGGAAGAAATTGCTTTGTTAAGCAGTATTGCACAACCTACCCACGGTTTGATCACCAATATTGGAAAAGCGCATCTGGAAGGTTTCGGTGGTGTGAAGGGAATTGTAAAGGGTAAGGGCGAACTGCTCGATTATCTTTCCAAAAAGAAAGGTACCGTTTTTGTAAACGTTGAAAATGAAGCCGTGATGGAAATGGTGAGCAAACGCCGGGCATTCGGTGAAATTATTTTTTACTGCACAGAAAGCAGTCCGGTAAATCCAAAATTAATTCAGGAAAGTCCGGTTGTTACTTTTGAAGGTAACAAAGGAAAAATAGTCACAACGCATATCCCTGGCCAATACAATTTTGATAATATATGTGCTGCACTTGCCGTTGGAAATCATTTCGGCGTAACGGACGAAGATGCCTACGAAGCAGTAGGAAGTTATCAGCCAGACAACAACCGCTCCCAGATTGTAAAGCGTGGAACAAATACGGTTATTATGGATGCTTATAACGCAAATCCATCTTCCATGGCCGCCGCGATTACTAATTTTGCCAATATGGAAGCCAAACATAAAATGGTTATTCTTGGCGATATGTTTGAGCTCGGCGATGCTTCTGAAGAGGAGCATCTGGCTCTGGGAAAACTGGTGGCGGACTCAAAATTTGACCTCGTGATCTTGTCAGGAAAACAGATGCAGTTTGCATTGCCTGCCTTACCAAAAGCATACTATTTCCCCGACAAATTTTCGCTGCATAACTGGGTGATGGATAATCCCCAGCACGAAACATTGATCCTTATTAAAGGTTCACGCGGAATGGCTTTAGAATCTGTTTTGGGTGTGATGGCGCAGTAACCGTCTTTGATTTATATAATTACCTAATTTATTTGTTTAATTATATAGTACAAATTTATAGACTTATAGATTATATTTATAGATATGTCTTTTTAAATAGAAAACATAAATTCATTTATTTAATTCAAGCATTACCTTGAATAGTACCACATCAATTCTTGCCTTGGGTTCCTGTTGTGTGTAGTTTTGTAACCAGAAATAATACAAACCACAGAAATCATAATTACAATGAAAAATACAATTGTATCCGTTGGATCTAAATTTCCTGAATTCAAAAAAATCTCAGTTGTTTCTCTTGAAAAAGGAAACGAATTTTATGATATTACATCTGAAGATCATATCAACGCAGAGAAATGGATGGTAATGTTCTGGTGGCCAAAAGACTTCACTTTTGTTTGTCCTACTGAAATTGCTGAATTCAACAAAAAAACTTCTGATTTCGCTGACCGTGATGCAATCCTTATCGGTGCTTCAACTGACAGCGAAAATGTTCACTTGGCATGGAGAAAAAACCATGACGATCTTCGTGATCTTCAATTCCCTATGCTTGCTGATACTTCAAAATCTTTGGCAGAAGAATTAGGAATTCTTGAAGCGAACGAAAAAATCGCTTACCGCGCGACATACATTGTTGATCCACAAGGAATTATTCGTTGGGTATGCATCAACGATCTTTCAGTTGGACGTAACGTTGACGAAGTTCTTCGTGTACTTGACGCTTTGCAAACTGACGAACTTTGCCCTTGCAACTGGGTTAAAGGTGAAGCTACGTTAGCTTAATTCAAGATATAAGTTCAAAATGTAGAAAATGAGCCAGGCAGTAAATCTGGCTCATTTTAAAAGCTAAAAAGCCTGCTGCTGATAGCAAAAAGCAAGTAAACGCTTCATTCTTCCCCACTTCCAATCTCACTAAAAATGTATCCATTTGCAGCAACAGGGAATACGAAAGATTCTCTTTATAAGGAAATCAATTTGCCCGCAGAATTCGAAAGCGTGCTTATGAACAAGTTGGCGGCGTTAGATCATCGCTATCTTAAAGACTTGAAAATCAATATTGGTAATGTTTTAAAATCACAAAACATCAACCGTAAAGAAGCGTTGTTAATCGCTCTTTCTGTTGCTATCAATGAAAAAAATGCAGCACTTATTTCGGCTATCGAAGAGCTTGCTGTAACCGAAGGTGCTGACGAAAAAGAACTTGCAGAAGTTACTGCCTGTGTTTCTTTGATGAATGCAAACAATGTATTCTATCGTTTCAGACACTTTATGGACAAGGAATTTTACAACAACGCTCCTGCCGGAATTAAAATGAGTATCATGGTTAACCCTGTGCTTGGAAAAGAATTTTTCGAACTTTTAAGTCTGGTAGTTTCAGCCCTAAACGGTTGCGAAATGTGTGTAACTTCTCACGAACAATCCGTGCTTAATCATGGCGGAACTCAGGCCCGTATTTTCGATGCCATTCGTATCGGAGCTATCTTCAAAAGTTTCACTGTATTAATTTAATCTTCTTATCAAGGCGGCTTATTAACCTAACTGATATATTTATATACGAAGCGTTGCTCAAAAGGCAGCGCTTTTTAATTTTCAGGATATTTATTCTTTTGATAATCAATACAAAAATTCCTTTTCAGAACCATAATTATTGTTGAGCCCGTTCTTTAAAAGTTCTCTAAAATCAGGCAAGCAGACAAAATATCTATACTCTTTATTTTTAACCAACCGAATTGCTTTAAAAACAGGGTATCTTCACAATAATAGGATAGAATATCTAAATTTTAAATCAAAACCCCAATATTCATCTACAAATATTAATCCTGATGGTTTTTCTACTTAATTTTGTATCATTAAATTGACAACAAAATCTAAATAGAAAATGGCAACGTCAACAGAAACGTACATTCCTTACAAGGTTAAAGACATAACGCTGGCCGAATGGGGTCGCAAAGAAATTACATTGGCTGAGGCTGAAATGCCAGGACTTATGTCAATCCGCGCTGAATACGGTCCTTCACAGCCTTTGAAAGGTGCACGTGTTGCTGGTTGTCTTCACATGACAATCCAAACTGCTGTATTGATCGAAACACTTACAGCTTTAGGAGCAGAAGTTACCTGGTCTTCATGTAACATTTTCTCTACTCAGGATCACGCAGCAGCGGCAATCGCAGCAGCTGGTATTCCGGTATATGCCTGGAAAGGTATGAACGAGGAAGAATTCAACTGGTGTATCGAACAAACTCTTTTCTTCGGTGAAGATCGTCAGCCATTGAACATGATCCTTGATGACGGTGGTGACCTTACTAACATGGTATTCGACCAGTTCCCGGAATTGATCGATGGCATTAAAGGTCTTTCTGAAGAAACTACAACAGGTGTTCTTCGTCTATACGACCGTCTTAAAAATGGTACACTTCATTTACCTGCAATCAACGTAAATGATTCCGTTACTAAATCTAAATTTGACAACAAATACGGTTGCCGCGAGTCTCTTGTAGATTCTATACGTCGTGCAACTGACTTGATGCTTGCTGGTAAAGTTGCCGTAGTAGCAGGTTATGGTGATGTTGGAAAAGGTTCTGCGGAATCTCTTCGTGGCGCCGGATGCCGTGTTTTGGTTACTGAAATCGATCCAATCTGTGCGCTTCAGGCTGCAATGGATGGTTTCGAAGTTGTGACTATGGACGAGGCTGTTGAGCGTGCTAACATTATCGTAACAGCAACTGGAAACTTCCGTATTATCACAGAAAAGCATTTCCTTAAAATGCGTGACAAAGCAGTAGTTTGTAACATCGGTCACTTCGATAACGAAATCGATATGGCTTGGTTGAATTCAGCTTACGGCTCTACAAAATCTCAGATCAAACCACAGGTTGACATCTACTCCGTAGCAGGAAAAGATATTATCGTTCTTGCAGAAGGCCGTTTGGTTAACCTGGGTTGCGCAATGGGTCACCCATCTTTCGTAATGTCATGCTCATTCTCTAACCAGACGCTTGCTCAGATCGAACTTTGGACTAACACGGCTGCTTACGAGAAAAAAGTATACGTTCTTCCAAAAGCATTGGATGAAAAAGTAGCTGCTTTCCACTTGGCTCACGTTGGCGCGAAGCTTGATGTATTAACTGCTGAACAAGCTGCTTACATCGGTGTTCCAACAGAAGGTCCTTTCAAGGCGGACACTTACAGATATTAATTTGTATTATATCAGCTTTTAGCTAAAATCCCGGCCAGGAAGTTTCCTGGCCGGGATTTTTATATGATACTTGACAAGTTTAATCTATTCCTTCTTAGTTTCCACAGCTCCTTCCGGCGTTCTTACCGGAATTGCAATTCCATGAATATCAAAGGCGGATTTTAACACTTTTATCGCTTCACTTTTTGCTGAACCCGGGCCGATTTTTATTTGATCAATCCAGAACTGAACCTGAAAATCGATTGTGTTTGCTCCAAATTTAGTATAACTGAAATCGACCGTTCTGGTCTTACTTAAAAACCCTAGCGATTGAACTGCCTCCACGCTTATTCTTTCAATCAGAGCAAGATCTTCATTAAAAGCGACACCACATTCGACCTGCACTCTTCGTTCGCCTGAATGTGTAAAATTCGTAATGGGCTTTTGAAAAATATCCTTACTAGGGATTTCAACCTGCTGCCCGGCCAGATTATCTATTATCACGGAACGCAGATTTATTGATTTTACTCTTCCCGTAAATCCGTTAGTTTCAATAATATCCCCAACCTTGATTGGACGCTGAATAGCAATGAACGCACCGGAAATAAAATTGGTCGTCAAATCCTGAAATGCGAATCCAAGAGCCAGCGCTATAACTCCCGCACCTGCTACCATAGACGTCACCGTTTTTTCCAACCCCAGAATTCCCAATGCAAAGAATAATCCGGTAGTTAGGATGATAATTCTCGTCAGAGAGGAGACAAGACTCACCAATGCTTCGTTTTCAGAAGCCTTTGCTAGTCCTTTGGCCATCAAACGACCGCCATATCCTGCCAGATATCGAAAAACAACAAGAAGCAAAATAGCCATAACAACATTGGGAATATAACCAATGCTGAGATCAAACCATTTATCGAGTTTTACGAAAACAGGACCCACTTTCTTTGAAATTTCTACTAATAACATTTACGCGACTCAAAATATATTTTGTACCGAAAACCCTGATCTGACTTATACGGTACCGGGACACAATCTAAAACAAACTTACTGTATAAATGTTGCACAATGGATATCATTTTTAATTCATTTAACTGAATTTTATTTTAAAACAAAAAGGAGAAAACCGAAATGGCTTTCTCCTTACTTAAAAATATCCTGATTTAATATTTAACGCAGATCAACAACTTCTACACCCGGAAATTGCTTAGAATTAAAGGTGAAATACGTATCCGGCACAGTCACATCAGGCTGAAATTGTTCAACTTTATAGGTTACCTTCTGTCCATTTTTCTGGAAAATTTTCCAGCTGTTAATTGACTTATCTGCTTTGTTAACCTGGATCTGAACTTTGTCTACCTGGCTATTTTTTCCTGTTGATGTCAACTCAACAACTTCATACGTTTGCGCGCCTTCTTTCTTTTCCTGGAGGAATGCATACTTAAAACCTTTTTTATAGGCAGAATAGATTCTTGTTGGATCTAAATCGCCACCTGCCGAAGGATCGAAATCCTGTAGGTTCACTTCATTTGTTTCTTTGATGTATGTTGCCATTAACTTCCCGTCATTGAAAATTTCCTGTCCGGCCATTTTCAAACGAAACTTGGTTCCTTTTACCGTCGCGTCACCTTTCAATGGTTTTCCGCCTTCTGGTGTGTATGTAAAAACAGCTTTAAAAGATTTTACTTTCTGATACTTATTACTCATTGCCTCCAAAATCGCAGTCGATTTCTTATCTCCCTGCGCCTGAACACTTGTCGTAAACACATTTGAAAAAGTGACAATAGCGAGCACAAACGAGAAAATTGTTATTTTTTTCATAATCAATTATTTAATTCTAATTAAATTCTTTAAAAAGTATGCCAGGTTGTAAGGTGACTGCAAATTTAGACAAAACTGCGAGACGTTAGTTTAAATAGCAAAAGAAGTCCTGGCCACATTGTCAAACGCTGTTTCCAGCATCCGGCAATATAACCAGGACGTTTTTTATTATTTAATCTTCGAAATTATAACAAAGCAGCTCCAAAAACGCCTGCACTGTCTCCCAGCTTAGGCTTTAAAATTGGTGTCGTAATGATGCCATCATTGAAGATATATTTTTTGATCCGTTCGTAGCCTTCGGTGTATAACAAATCAATATTGCCAACACCGCCGCCGATCACGATCAAACCCGGATCCAGCACATTGATAAGTGTTGAGATTGCACGGCCATAATATTCAAGCATCCGCTCGATGGTCGCCGAAGCATGAACATTTGATCCTTCGCGGTATTGCTCCAAAATCGTTTTCAGCGACAATTTTTCACCGCTTTGCTGTTCATAAAAACGCTCCAGTGCGGGGCCGGAAATAACCTGTTCCACGCAACCTTTTTTACCACAATAACATGGTTGCCCGTTTTCTTCAAGGATATTATGTCCCCACTCTCCGCCGATACCATGATGACCACCAATTATCTTCCTATTGACAACCAATCCGCCACCAACTCCAGTGCCCATAATAACGCCGAAAACAACCTCTGCATTCGGATATTCTTTACCAGCTCCCATCAGTGCTTCAGCCAAGGCAAAAGAATTCGCATCATTAGCTAGTTTCACAGGAATACCTAACCTGTCTTCAAGATCTTGCTGCATCGGTTTCCCGTTCAGACAAGTCGTATTGGAGTTTTTCATCAGATTGGTATCCGGCTCAGAAACTCCCGGCGTTGCAAAACCGATTTTTGCCGGTCTTTCTCCAATTTCCTCAGCAACCTGGTCAATCAGTTTTTTTATTTGGGATAAAATATGGTCATACCCCTTATCAGATTCAGTCGGAAGCCTTTTTCGGGCAACCACTGACAAATCATTCTCAGAATCCAATACGGCACATTCGATCTTCGTGCCCCCTAAATCTATTCCCCAGAGTTTCATTAAATACTATCGAACTTTGTAAAATTTATAACCGAACAAAAATATCACAAAATAGCAGATTATCGGCAAGTAATATGCCGAAGCTACGTCGTGTTCAGCAACCGCGCCCATTAGAAACGGGAACAACGCTCCACCTACAACACCCATTGAAATAAAGGATGAGGCTTGCTGTGTGTGTGCTCCCAGGTTTTTTAATCCCAAACTAAAAATTGTCGGGAACATGATACTGAAAAAGAAGTTCAGCATCAGTAGGGCGATAAAGGAAGGCCAGCCCAAACTTTGGCTGATCAGCAAACACATTACAATGTTGCAAACTGCAAAAATAGCCAGCAATCGAGGGGGTGCAATATATCGCATTAAAAAAGTACCGACAAAACGGCCGGTAAGCATCAGTACAAAAAACAGGATCATCCATTTACTCGCAACAGCATCCGTGAATCCCATTTTCTCATGACCATAATTGATAAAAAATGCCCAGGTACCAGCCTGTGCCGCCACATTGAAAAACTGTGCTACAACGGCCCATTTAAAATGCGTGTGTTCAAAAAGTCCCTTTTCCGGGTGCGTATCCACGTTGGCGGCATTAGGATCTGAAACAGCAGCGTGCGGATCGATCAACGCCGGTACTTTTACAAAAGAAAACAGCACCGCGATCGTAGCGATCACCGTTCCGATAGCGATATATAACATCTTAACCGAAGTAAGGTCAGTGCTTCCCTGGACATGGTTTCCAAAAAGAAAGTAGGAGCCCATCCATGGTCCGATGATCGTACCGAGAGCATTGAAAGCCTGTGCAAAATTGATACGCATATCACTGGTGCGCTGATCACCTAAAGAAGCTATAAATGGATGCGCCACAGTTTCCAGAGTAGAAATACCACATCCCAGGATAAACAAAGCGATTCCAAAAAACGGGAATGAAGCTGCCGCAGCAGCCGGTACAAATAAGAAAGAGCCACCTGCAAAAAGTGCAAGTCCGAAAAGCACGCCATTTTTATAACCAAAGCGCTTCATAAAGAGCCCAGCAGGAATACCCATTACACCATATGCGCCAAAAATTGCAAATTGGACAAAAGCCGACTGGGTTTTGGTAAGGCTCAATACAGTCTGAAAATGTTTGTTTAAAACATCGCCCATCGTGATGGCAATACCCCAGAACATAAAAAGTGAAGTAACAAAGATGACGGTAACCAGGTATCTGTCTTCTGTAAATCGGGCCTTGGTAATTTCCTTACCAGACGAGGAAGTTGTTTGCATTGAGATATATTGTAAGATTAGTTGTTTAGATGTTTTTATTTTTGGAGGCGTAAATTAGAGAAAATTAAGAACTGTTTCCAATCAAAACTTGTAACATCGTGTCCGCCCTCCCGAATATGATATCCGATTTGCCCCATAACGGGTTGATTTAAGCCTGGCATTTCCTTCACTGGGAGACCCTCTTTTTTCAGAAACAGATAAACCTTATTTGCCTCCAAAGCAGTCGCAAATTCACCCGCCGGATCGGAACCTTTGTCTCCTTCGGCACTGGCAATGTAAACCGGACGCGGTGCTATCAAGTCAACAATAAAATGCTGATCAAAAGGCAACAACGTATCTTTGTCCATATATTTTCTAAAACTTTTTGCATACCAATGTGGAAAAACGGTGTTAAGTCTCCTGATGTTTTCACCAATTCCCCGATGAAATAATTTCGCTCCGCCGGCGCCGGATTCGTTACTTATGACCAACGCAAAACGGCTGTCATTAGCACCGGTCCAGAGCGCCGCTTTACCTAATCTTGAAAATCCAAAAACAGCCACTTTTTTTGGATTAATATCCTTATCCGTTTCTAAATAATCCATCCCCCGGCTCAAAGCCCAGGCCCAGGCCGCAACCGTTCCAAAATTATCCTCGCGGTTTTGCAGCTCCGGATATAAGGGATGAACTCCGGTTTTGAACATTTCCTCTTTCCTGTCTGATGCGATTTCTTCACGGTACATCGTCGCCAGCGCAAAACCAGCATCAAGAATACTGTCCACTTGCCATTGCCTTGCGTTCACTCCACGACAAGCATCGGTTGCTTTGCCATTGACCGCGCACGGAAACATCTTACTGTTTTCCACCCAGGCTTCCGTCAGTTTAATTCCCGGATCTGCATTGATTGCCTGATTGCCAATAAAATTAAGACCTATAATTGCAGGGACCGGATGTTTGGCTTTATTTGGTATATAAACGAGCAGATCAAACTTTGCTTCTTTTCCGTTTTCTGTGATGTGAATTGTAATTTGTTTTCGAGTCGCTTTTCCTCCTAACGCGTTTTTGTCAAGATCAAAAACTTCGAAACGCATATTTTTTGGCCTTTCCGGGGAAGTACCATACATTTCCGAACGGAATATTTTCAGGATTTCCGTCCGGCGCGCCTCCCATTGCTTTGATGTTGAAACTTTTTCCCCATTTGAAAAAGTCAAAGCATCAGGAAGCGAAGGATATGCCGATTGGCTATAAGAAAAAGTATTTAGGAATAATAACAGAAAAAACAACCCGAGCTTACCTTTCATTCAATTCTCAGTTAGATATTATTGGAAAGCAGAAAATCTTACTATCTGATCAAAAGCAGATAATGAATTTTGTATACTGATTTCTATCTGGTTGGAATTGATTTATTATTGAATGGATGTAAATAAAAAACTGCCGGTTCTGATGTGTCCGGGCACATCAGAACCGGCAGTACAAAATTGATTTCCGGACTTTATCCGCTTATACCCATAGACCGCATATGGTCATCCACACCGTTTAAATCATGGAACATTACGTCACGCGCTTTGCTTCCTGTAAAAGGACCTACGACGCCTATCAATTCCAGCTGATCCATAATACGGCCGGCGCGGTTATATCCTAATTTCATTTTACGTTGAATTAGCGACGTACTGCCCTGCTGGTGCGTTACGATTAACCGTGCTGCTTCTGGAAGCAATCCATCAAAATCATCTGTATTGACTTCACTTCTTGATTCTGACCCTTCATCCCCTTCGTATTCTGGTAAAGCATATGCCTCGTCATATCCTCGCTGTCCGCCGATAAATTCGCAGACATCTTCAATTTCTCGAGTATCAATAAACGGACATTGCAAACGGATAACTTCCGAGTTGATCGCAAGAAGCATGTCTCCCTGCCCGACCAATTGTTCAGCGCCACCCATATCCAGAATCGTCCTGGAATCGATGCTGGATGTTACACGAAACGATAAACGTGCCGGGAAGTTGGCTTTGATCAAACCGGTAATAACCTTCACGGACGGGCGCTGTGTTGCAACCACTAAATGAATACCAACGGCACGCGCAAGCTGAGCCAAACGTGCGATCGGCGTTTCGACCTCTTTCCCGGCCGTCATCATCAAATCAGCAAGCTCATCAATTACGAGAACGATGTATGGAAGGAAACGGTGTCCCTTTTCAGGGTTCAGTCTGCGTTGGGCAAACTTTGCGTTATATTCTTTCAGGTTTCTAACAGCTGCTTCTTTCAAAAGATCGTATCGGGAATCCATTTCGATACACAAAGAATTCAGCGTAAAAATCACCTTTTTAGTATCTGTAATAATGGCTTCATCCGCATTCGGAAGTTTTGCCAGGAAGTGTCTTTCCAATTTATTGAAAAGCGTCAATTCTACTTTTTTAGGATCGACAAGCACAAACTTCAATTCCGCCGGATGTTTTTTATAAATCAGCGAAGCGAGAATTACGTTCAAACCAACTGACTTTCCCTGGCCGGTCGCCCCAGCCATTAGCAAGTGAGGCATTTTCGCCAAATCGGCAATATGGATTTCATTGGAAATTGTTTTTCCAAGAACGATCGGCAAGTCGTAAGTTGATTTTTGAAATCTTTCGTTCATCAAAACCGAACGAATAAAAACGGTCTCCCGGTTTTTATTCGGAACTTCAATACCAATCGTACCGCGTCCCGGCATCGGGGCAATGATACGAATTCCCAAAGCGGCCAAACTTAGTGCGATATCGCCTTCAAGGTTTTTAATTTTTGAGATCCGGACACCTGCTTCCGGGATAATTTCATAAAGTGTAACCGTCGGACCGATCGTTGCTTTAATTTTCGAAATATTGATTCCATAACTTCCAAGCGTTTCTACAATCTTGGTTTTATTGCTTTCAAGTTCTTCCTGAGTAACTTTTTCATGCTGGTTATCAATGACATCACTCAGCAAGTTATACGTTGGGAATTGGTATGAAGGCAAATCCAGCATCGGATCATATTGACCAAATTCTCTGAGCACGGAAGCATTCAGATCTTCATCATCGGGTATTTCGATTACCTCTTTCGGAGTCAGTGCATCCGCAACTTCAAGTTCAAGCTCTACGTCAACATTGGAACCATTTACCTGCGTTGGCACAAACGTGGCAATAACCGGCGTTACAGCCAGTTTGCTAACTTCTTCTTTATTGATAACTTCCAAAACATGGCTATTGTTTTGGATAACCGGCTCCTCTTCCTCTTTTATTTCTTCAGCCTCCTGAACAACATCATCGTCGTAGGTATCATTTACTACCGAAACATATTCAACTTCTTTAACAGGCTCAGGTTTAATTTCAGTCTCGGTTTCCTGCTCGTCTGTAGCAACCGCTGCCTGATTTGCGTAAACTGTTATTTCTGATTCTTCTTCTTTTTCTACCTTCGTCTGCCATTTATCCAGCAAGTTTTTTGCATCGTAGAAATAAACCGCGAAGACAAAAAGTGCAAAAAGGATAGGTAAAATACTTCCCCATTTCAGCCAGTCGAACAGCCAGACATTGACCATGTAGCCGATTCCTCCTGAAACAAAGCTGAGCGTATTTTCCGTATTGCTCATCAAAACAATATATCCCATCAACGCGCTAACCCATAAGACATAGAAAACAACTTCTTTAGTTGCTCTGGTCAATGGTAATAATTCTTTCCCAAAAGCAATTTTCCAACCTGCCAGGATCGGGACAATCGGAAGCAGTAAAGCTCCGACCCCAAACCAGCGATAGACGAAAATATGTGAAAAAGTTGCACCGACAACGCCTAAAAAATTGCGCGTTTGTCTGCCGGCATCCCGGATTGATTCCTGTCCGAAAGCATCGACAACGCTTTGATCAGCAAGTCCGGTAACGATATAGGATAAAAAGGAAACTTCCAGAATTATTCCGGTCATCAGAAAAAATATTCCCCAGGCAAGTGTACTTTTCGGACTTGAAAAAATACTGTCCCAATCCAGAGATAACTGAAAACCTGGTCTTACGCCCTCCTCTCCTTTTGATCGTTGTGTGTTTCCTCTCGGCTTATTTACAGACATTTATCTCGGCTCTATTTTTTTATGAATGTATGAAGTGCTTTCTATTTTGTCAATCAGGAAGGCTATTATTTTGTTACCATCGCCTTACAAATTTTCTTGACCAGCCCCGGCCCTTCGTAAATGAAGCTTGAATAAATCTGCAAAAGACCCGCACCGGCCTTACGTTTTTCCAGTGCATCAGCCGCCGAAGCGATCCCGCCGACGCCAATTACAGGGAATGCATTTCCTGACTGATCACAAAGGTAACGAATAACCTCAGTAGCCCGGTATTTTAGAGGCTGACCGCTTAATCCTCCTGCACCAATTTTATCAAGCGTATCTTTTGATGTCTTCAAATTCTCGCGGCTGATAGTGGTATTCGTTGCAATTACGCCTGCAATTCCTGTTTCTTTTACAATATCAATAATATCGTCCAACTGGCTGAAAGTAAGATCTGGAGCAATTTTCAGGAATATTGGTTTCGGGTTCGGCCTCTGTTTATTTCGGATTTGAAGTTCGCGCAAAAGTTCTGTCAACGGTGCTTTTTCCTGCAAATCGCGCAAACCTGGTGTGTTCGGGGAACTTACATTAACCACGAAGTAATCGACAACTTCAAACAATTCATTGAAGCAAATGATATAATCACTTAACGCCTGCTCGTTAGGTGTATCCTTATTCTTACCAATATTTCCACCGACTAAAATCGAAGATTTTCTATAACGAAGCTTTGCGGCAGCAACCGCCGCCCCTTTGTTATTAAATCCCATCCGGTTAATTAATGCCTGATCTTCTTTTACACGAAATAAGCGCGGCTTATCATTTCCCGGCTGAGGTCGTGGTGTAACAGTTCCGATTTCAATAAAACCAAAACCCAGCGCTTCCAGCTGATCAACCATTTCAGCATTTTTATCAAAACCTGCGGCAAGTCCAATTGGATTGCGAAAACGCAGACCAGCAACTTCCTGCACAAGATCCGGATGCTCGAAAGTATATAAGCTCCTTAACAAAGCCGGAACACCAGGAATTTTAAAAGCGAACTTCAGCAGATCACAAACGAAGTAATGAATTTGCTCGGCATCGAACCGGAAAAAGATCGGGAGAAGAATATATTTATACATTCTGCAAAAATAGAATGTTTGAGGGGAAGGGAAGGAAGGTGTGGGGTTTTTATTTTTAAAGTTACCCAGGGAAGACGATGACTACAAAAAAATCATTGGAATTAACAATTACCCAAGTACCATCACTAATCGTCAGAACCAATCAGCTTTTTTATCTCAATCGTTTTTTTACATTTGGATTCCTTTATCCCCATAAACTTCTCTGGCTGGCTCTGCAAAATCCAGCGCTCTTATTCCGTCAATTTCCTCCTGGTCATATCCAAGAGATAATAGTGTCCTGATAAGATTTTCTTTATTATCATTCGTCGGTTGAATCCAAATATCCGCCTCCGTAGTAGTATATCTATGGATTCCGTGCATCGCCAGAGCTAATCCGCCTATAAGCAATACTCCAGGTTATTATCCCCAGCCGCTTTGGCAAACTTTAAAAATTCGTTGTCTTCTAAATCCACTCCGGCTTCGAAATTATGATACGTTTTTTTGAACTATCCTTTATCGTTTTGTCAATCTTCTCCTCTGAGAAAAAGAGGTTATGAAATTCTCGCATTTTGAAAAAAGTTTCAAAGTGTTCCTGAAGAGACATATTAATACCTCGCTTCAGTTCATCTGCTTCCAATTCCTGAAAGCTGTTAAAAACTTTGATCTGCTTTTTCCGCTCCATGCGTGCTATTTCAAAAGTATCATTAGATAAATATAACAAAAAAGCATCCCAACCAGTGAGATGCTTTCCCTTAAAAAATAATGCAGGCCTTATTTTTTTGCAGGCCAAACGTATTCAAATTTATCATTGCCCGGTGCTCCGAAATAATTTACGCCCAGATAATCCAGACGTTTTTTATGTATTTCAAGACGCTTGCTGAAATCAGCAAAATCTTTTTTATCTCCCGGAGTCCAGCCTGTTTCGGCAATCGCGATAGCACGTGGAAAAACCATATACTCTACATAAGCTGGTGTTTTCATATATTCTGTCCATACATTTCCCTGAACACCTAAAATGTGTTTTGCTTCTTCGGCTGAAAGTTCTTTCGGCGTTGGATCATAAGAATAGGTCTCTGCAAGATTTGTAAACGAGGGAAAAGCAATTGGCTGCGACTTTTCATCTGCCTGATAATGATCCAGGTAAACAAAATCTCCTGGTGTCATAACCACATCATGAAGTTCTTTTGCGGCAGTGATTCCACCTTCTGTTCCCCGCCAGCTCATTACCGTCGCATTTGGAGAAAGTCCCCCCTCAAGAATTTCATCCCAGCCAATCATGCGACGGCCTTTTGCAGTAATGAATTTATCAATGCGCTTGATCACATAACTTTGTAATCCGTGCTCATCTTTCAGATTTTCTTTTTTGATCAGATCCTGCGCAAAACGGCTTTCTTTCCATTGTATTTTCGGACATTCATCACCGCCAATATGAATATATTTGCTTGGAAAAAGATCAATTACTTCGGTTAATACGTCTTCCAGAAATGTAAGCGTTTCTTCGCGCGGCATAAATACATCATCAAAAACTCCCCATTTTGTACCCACCTGATAAATTTTGTCAGGATTGTTTCCCAATTTAGGATAAGCAGTCAAGGCAGCCAGCGCGTGACCCGGCATTTCAATTTCAGGGATTACATTGATAAAGCGTTCTTCCGCATACTTCAGCACTTCCTTAATTTCTTCCTGTGTATAAAAACCGCCATAAGGAGTTCCGTCATATTTCTGGTCTTTGTAAGCGCCTTTCATCGTTTCTTTACGTTTCGAACCGATGGCTGTCAACTCCGGATATTTCTTTATTTCAATTCTCCATCCCTGATCGTCAGTCAAATGCCAGTGAAACTGATTTTGTTTATGCAAAGCGATCAGATCAATGTATTTCTTCACAAACTCCAAAGGCATAAAATGACGACAAACGTCGAGCATCAAACCACGGTACTGATAACGCGGAACGTCTTTGATCGTTACATAAGGAACCGTCCATTTTACATTACTAACCACGGCCGGACTAAAAATTTCTACAGGTAATAATTGCAGCAATGACTGAACGCCATAAAATGCGCCTTTCGCAGTCTGGGCCTGAATTGTGACACCCTTTGGAGTTACCAATAAACGATATCCTTCTTCTCCCAAAGTCGCATCCGAGGAAACTTTGAATGTGATATCCCCATTACCTTTTACAGTTTTCAGAGAATATCCGCTTGCTTTTGAAATCTGCGCAGAAAGAATTTCAGCAACTTTTGTCCATTTAGCATCGGCAGGAGCACCGATTTTTGTTTTAGCGCCAAGTGTCCATTCACCTTTTGCCACAAGCATTTGAGTTGGTTTAGGAATAATGTTTGGCTGAGCCCAAATGGCAGAAAACCATAGTGAACACAGCACCGTTAAAAGAAGCCTTTTCATTAAGTAAAAAATTAAAAAACGTATTTATTAAATATTTTTAAAAAGTATGCAATTTAACGCTGATACATTTTAAAATACTATACATCTTAATTTTTTTATAATTTTATGCAATTAAATTTTAATATGACCCGTTGATTATATTTGTCAGATAAAATGCTTTATCGTGTATGTATCAATTGGATATACACCTTTTAAAGAGTCAGTTCTGAAAGAATTCCTATCCCTAACAACTATAAAAATTACTAATGATTAAAAATTTATTTAATCCTCAGCGGCTCCGTGTCTTCGCCATATCAGGGTTTCTTCTCACTGCCAGTCTTCAAGGTCAAGCTTCTGAAACACATCTAAAACACTTCCGGATCGATGGGGGAAAACTTGTAGGAAAAATTGTTGAAGCTCCCAAAAGCACTCCCGTAAGTTTTGCAACCGTCGCAGTTTTATTTGCCAAAGATTCCACCCTAATTAACGGAGTGATCACCGACGAAAATGGTGTATTTACTGTTCCAGATGTAAAACCGGGAAACTACATATTACGAGTGACCAATATGGGTTACGAAACACTTTTTGTACCTAATGTACGTGTCGCAGCGGAATCCAACATTGTTGATTTGGGTACGTTAACGGTCATTGTTTCGGCTCAGAAACTAGACGAAGTGCTTGTCAAGGGAGAGAAAAGTATGATTGTTGAGGATATTGACAAGAAGATGATTAATATCGGAAAGGATATGCTGGCAACGAGCAATAATGTAAGTGATTTGCTTGAAAAAGTACCTGCGGTTTCATTGGATGAAAATGGGAATCCGCAGGTTCGCGGGAAAGGCAATGTTGTTGTATTGATTGATGGAAAACCTTCGACGCTATATGGAAGCGACCTCCCAACGGTTTTACAATCTTTTCCGGCGGACTTGATTGAACGTATCGATGTTTCCACGACGCCATCCGCGAAGTATGAGGGCGAAGGTGCGTCGGGTGTTATTGATATTATTACGAAAAAAAATAAAATCAGGGGAATCAATGGAAGCAGCCGTTTGAGCCTTGGTTTAAAAGAAAATAACAACGCGAATGGAAATGTAAGTTTTCGAACTGGAAAACTGGGTCTGAACGCTTCGGTAAACGGACAAACGCGCAATACCTTCTGGAAGCGCAGGTTAAATCGTGACAACTTTCTTGGCGACCAACAATCTCGTCTGGAACAGCGCGGAACGGGAAATAATACTAACAAAAATCTTTTTGGCAGAATTGGAGCTAATTATGATATTGACGATAAAAATGCAATTGAAGTCGGCGTAAATTATTCTCTTGATAAAAGCAGGAATAAAAGCGACCTGATGAATAATTCGGAGTTGCTTACAGGACAGGTCCTTGATCATTTTGACCGAATAAACCGAAGCACAGGGAATGGGAATAACCTGAGTACCAGTTTTGATTACCGCCATAAATTTAACAAAACCGATCAGCTTCTGACTTTTACCGCTAATTATTCTCAGGGAGAATCGGAAGGAAAGTCAAATTATGATCAGCAAAATGTTATTGATAGCCTAAGCCGTTTCCAACAGAATTTTAGAAATAATAACAGCAAATCACTTTTCCTGAATTCAGATTATACCTGGCCAATTACGCCAAAAGCAACCTTGGAAGTTGGGTTTCGTACACGTATCAATACCAATGACAACACAAATAATTTCTATTTGTTGAATCGTGAAACCGGAAACTTCGAGTTTGATAATAACATCAGTAATATCTTTAATTACAAGAATTCGATCTATACGGGGTATATGACATTCTCCAAGAAAACGGATCTTTGGGGAATGAGAGCAGGTCTGCGCCTTACCGATTCTGATCAGCAGATTGATCAGGTTAATACAAACAGACAATTTTCCGTTCAGTTTGTAACGCTGGTTCCCTCGCTTTCGTTATCGAGAAAACTGGATGATAATTCGCTTCTAAAATTAAATTACAGCCGTCGCGTGCAGCGTCCGCAGGCAGATTGGTTAAATCCATACACGGATGTTTCAGATCCAAGAAATCTTCAGACGGGAAATCCTGACCTCCGTCCGGAATTTACACACAAGGCTGAAATGGCTTATTCCAACTACGAAGATGCGGGCGGATGGGGACCTTCCCTGTTTATGGATTATTCCAACAACGCGATTACAAGAATCAGGACTGTCGACGCTGAGGGAATTTCCTTAACACAATATGACAATGTAGGCAAAGAAATGGCCTATGGCTTTGAAACTGATTTTTCCCGAAAAATCGGAGATATACTAAAGATAAACGGAAGCGGCCGCGTTTTCAGGAGCGAAGTGGTTTCTGCCATGGCCAATATCGATAATCGTACATGGAGTTATTCAGGCAATTTGAATGCCTTTGTAACCTTGCCGATGGATTTTCGTGCTTCTGCTTATGTAAATTATGAAGGACCGCGCGCTATTGCTCAGGGAACCCGTCAGGGTGTATTTGTGGCCAATATGGGCATCAGAAAAGATTTGCTGGAAAAAAAGGCAACACTTTCATTTAATATTCAGGACATATTTTTGTCCAGAGCTTATAAGAGTCAGCTCGCTACCGATACGTATATCCAGAATTCATTGTGGCAGCAAACGAATCGCCTTGTTAATCTGACATTTCAATACCGATTTGGAAAAATTTCCATGGGCGGAGACGAATCATAACATCATAATCAGCTAAGTCATTAATTGTTAAGAGAGAACGAGCATATTCGTTCTCTCTTTTTTATTTAAAATGTCTAAAAAAGAAGATAGGCAATTCCGGAATTTGGCCGCATTACTCCTATTGTTTTTCTAAAAAACCAAGCAAATCGCTGAACCGATGTAGATATATACGTTGGCATCCCGCTCGCTGGAACAGTTTTTGCTTCATGGTATAATAAATGTGGTAGTTTTACTTTTATCAGAATATACTTCAATAAAGTTTCTGCGTAACAAGAAAAACAGGTTACTAATTTAATTGTACACCGTACCATAATTTTAACTTTAAACACAACCCGTTCACATGAAAAAATTAATAGGTATATCGTTAGCCATTTTATGCGCAACCGCGGTGTCATTTGCTCAAAACAGAATTCCCGCAGACTCCGTTTTTGCAAAATATTACCAGGCAACAGGCGGCAAATCTCTTTGGGATGGCGTTAAAACTTATAACGTAAAACGCAATTACACTTCAGCATCAGCAACACCTTATTCAGCTAATATCTCAGGTTCACTTTCGGAAAATTCTATTTATAAATCGAAGACGATAATGAACAGAAGTTTCATCTATGCAGTAAAAGGTGCCGAAGGATGGATTAAAGTGCCTATGGGAAACCGGGTAGATGTGAAAGATTTAAGCCAGGCAGATAAGGATAATATGAATTTTGAGCTGTACGAAAATCTGGTACCGTTTATAAATTATCAAAGCAGAGGTTTAATCGCCACTACGGTTGGCACAGAAACTGTTAACGGCGTTGCTACTAATAATGTAGAAATTCAGGGAAAAGGTGTAAAATACAATTTATACTTTGATGCTAACTCGGGACTTTTAGTACGCCAAAAAGAATCACTTGCAGGAATAGAAACGGTAACAGACTTTTCTAATTATACCAAATCCGCATTTGGATTATTATATCCATCAAAGCTTGTCGAAGTTAATAGTGCGGATAAAAAGCCGATTACTATTACATCGGTAGTTACTATTAATGAAGCGGTTAGTCCGGAATTATTCAAGCGTTAATTCTTTCCAATTTTTTAATTAACATGAGTAGCATATTAGTCTGTGAGGCAGATAATATCCTACTCATGTGGTTGTAAAAACAGCCATTAACGAAAACTTCACCCATCCTGCTTCATTGAAATGGATGGAATAACTCGATAGAATGAAGAAAGCACTAAAAGTATTGGCTATAATCGTACTGACAGTTTTAATTCTGATTGGTGTTTTGATATGGGGAATTCAAACCCCCGCCGGACAAAATTTTCTTACAGCACAGGCAAATACTTATTTGCGCAAAAAGCTAAAAACAAAACTCAATGTTGAAAAAATACGCTTCGACGTTCCTGATTGGATCGTATTAGAAGGCGTTTTCTTTGCAGATCAAAAGGGCGATACGCTTGTAGCCGGCAAAATGTTACGGGTCGATCTGGATATGTATTCTCTTATCAAGGGAAATGTAGGAATTAATAAAATTGAGCTGGAAGGTGCCACAGCCAATATTTACAGAACCCTACCAGATACCGTATTTAATTTCCAGTTTATCGTTGACGCATTTGCGAGTACAGACCCGGAGGCTCCTGTTGATACAACAGCAAAACCGATGGAAATGCGTCTTGATAGAATCTTATTAAAACAAGTTCGTCTTTCCTATAAAGACGCAATCATTGGTACGGATGCAGATGCTAACATTGATTCTGCTAATGTTCAATTCGATAAATTCAATCCTTCACTTTCTCAATATCATCCCACAAAAATTGCTTTATACAACAGCGCAGCAAAACTAAGAATGTATAAGGCTTTAAAGGTTGATACGATTGTTACTCCAACCAACCCAGCCGATTCTCTCGACTTAAAGCTGGGTGACATCGATATTAATAACTTTAACTGGGTTTTCACAGACGAAACCTCCGGCCTGAATAACGGGATTACGGTTGGACAGTTAAAAGGAAAAATCAATAGCATATATCTCGGCAGCCAGCGCGTCAATGTGGAAAGCGTTCTTTTGGAAAACATGACGGCTTACGCAGAATTTGCGAAAAAGGAAACTTCCAAGACCAGTCCGCCTGCTACAAAGGCTGATTCAACAGAAACTCCCGGCTGGTTTGCAGTGATAAAAGATATTCAATTGGTCAACAACAGTCTTCGTTATGATGATTTCAATTCGAAACCAATTCCGAAAGGCCTTGACTATGCACATTTAAATGTCAGGAAATTAAATGTCGACTTGAAGGATTTTCTTTTCTCGACAGACAACATCACCGGAAAACTAAAAAAGGGCTCGTTTGAAGAAAAAAGCGGTTTCAAACTTTTGACACTTCAAACCGATTTCGGATATGGAGCGAAACAAACTTATCTCCGAAATCTTCTCGTAAAAACACCAAAAACTACTCTTCGGGATGAATTAACATTACGTTACAATAATATCGATGATTTGACGAAAAACTTGCCTGATGTTAAAATCCGGCTAAACCTGAAAGATACGAAGCTTGCCTTTTCAGATATCTTATTACTAGTCCCGGATCTTTCTACGACGCCCCCTTTCAGTAAAGAGCCTGACGGAATGGTTCAGGGTTCCGGCTTAGTAACTGGAAGTGTCGACGACATGCTGATCTCGAAAGCGCGTTTCAGCATGTTGGATGGAACTGTTTTGAGTCTGGATGGACGGATCAAAGGTTTACCTGACCCGAACAAATTAGCTGCGGATATGACGATTAATGAATTGTCTTCTACAAAAGCCGATTTAATGAAAATGCTTCCCGATAGTGCAGTTCCTTCCAGCATCGAGCTTCCTGAGCAAATCAAAATCTCGGGAAAAGTTAACGGATCGATGGCAAATCTTACGCTGAATACTACGATCGCGACTTCCTTCGGGAATGGAACCTTCGCCGGAAATCTTCAGAACATTACAGATAGTATCAGAGCCAAATATGACGGAACGCTGAGTTTTACTGATTTTGACATGGGGAAAATGTTAAAACAGCCACCTCAGGAGCTTGGAAAACTAACATTGTCGACAAAACTGGAAGGACTTGGTTATACTCCGTCAAGAATGAAAGCCAATCTGGACGGGACAATTCAAAGTGCTGATATCAAAGGTTATATTTATAAGAATTTAGTTCTTAAAGGAGATATTGATCATAATCTGGCACATGTTACGGCTGATATAAAAGATCAAAATATTGATTTATCACTAAAAGGAGAAGCCGACCTTTCCAAAGAATTCCCCAGTGTATTGGGTGAAGCAACTATTGACAACCTGAATTTGACGGCGCTGCATTTATACAACGATTCCTTGCAGCTTAAAGGAAAGATCAAAATCGATATGCCGTCGACAAATCCGGAAAACCCATTAGGGACTGTTGCGGTTAATGATTTTGTAGTAACACATCACAAAAGACCAGTTAGTATTTCCGAGATGACTGTTCAGTTAAGTGACACAGCCGGAAATAAAAGAGCTACCATTGCCTCTCCGTTCCTGAATGCAAAAATGGAAGGAGATTTTGTTTACACCGAAGTTGCTGATGCTATTTTTACCGAGACAAGCAAACATTTTGCCGTTCCTGGCCTGACCTATAATCCAGTGACCAAACCGGTTAATTTCACATTGGACGCCAGTGTCACAAACCACCCGTTATTTAAAGTTTTTGCTCCACAGTTAACGGAGTTAAAGCCAGTACAACTTCATGCAAAACTGGACAATCAGCAGGATTCATCACTGGTTGCAAGTCTTAACATTCCTTTGGTTGAATATGATAGTATTCACACCGAGCGTGTGATAGTAAACCTCAGCAGTGTGAAGGAAAAAGCCGTTATGACAGCAAGTGTCGGAAACGTGCAGACAGGTGGTTTCCGAATGCAGAATGCCGGCCTGACAACCGATATTGCAAAGAACGATATCAAATTTAATTTTATCGTAAAGGATTCTGTAAACACAGACCGTCATGGAATTAATGGAGATCTGGCATTGGTTGACAGCAGATATCAACTACGCCTTCGCGAAGGATTGCTAATAGATTATCGTAAATGGGCTACTGGGACAGACGGCTATATTCAGTACGCACCGGACAGCGTTTTAGTTAAAAACTTTGTCATCCGTCAGGACTATCAGTCGATATCGATTAACTCGTCTACGGATCAGCCAAACAGTCCCCTGGATATTGTTGCAGACAGTATCTCCATCGGTCCATTTGCGGCACTCGTAACCCGGGATTCTACCATGGCATCCGGTACGCTGAGTGGAAAAATTAAATTGAGTAACTATATGACGTCACCGGTTTACACGGGTCGTCTGGACATAACTAACTTTGCCTTTACCAAAATTCCAATTGGAAACTTATCTATCCGTTCCACAAATGAAACCGAAGACCGGATTCGGGTTGGCGTTAATCTGATCAGTGACAAAAACGATATGCGTCTTTATGGAAGCTATCGTCTGAAAGAAGAGGAGCCGCTGGATTTCACATTGGATATGAAAAAATTTGGTGCTGAAACAATCGAAGCTTTTAGTTTTGGACAATTGAGACGCGCAACGGGAAATCTTTCGGGAAAAGTTGCCATTACCGGATCTACGGATAGTCCAAAGCTAAACGGAAATATGGGTTTCGATGATGTGGCCTTTAACGTAACCCAGCTTGGAACACGTTATTCATTGACTAATCAAAAACTTCAGTTCACAGATCAGCGTATCAACTTCAATAATTTTACAGTAGCCGATTCGCTCAACCAGCAGCTGAAAGTGAACGGGAACGTCAATATTGCAACGCTTCCGGATGTGGCTTATGATCTTAAAATTGATGCGAAAAACTTCTCTGTGCTAAGTTCTACACAGAAAGAAAATGATCTTTTTTACGGGAAGGCGATAATTGATGCTAACCTGACTGTAAAAGGAAAAGGCAGCAGATCGGTAGTGGACGGAAATGTAAAAGTTGATCCGGAAAGTAATGTTACTGTCGTGATGTCAAATAGCGTTTCTGAGGCAGGAGACGCAAGCAAAGGTGTGATCGAATTCGTGGATATGAGTGATTCCACGCAAGTGGCAAAAATTGATTCTGCTGATACCGCAGCGCAGATCATGGTTGATTTTGCTTCTCAAATTTCTCTCGATATTGACGTTGACGATAAATCTGAATTTAAGGTTGTTATCGACGAATTAAATGGTGACAACATCCAGCTGAAAGGTAACGCCAAGTTAAATACCGGCATCGCCCCAAATGGACAGCTCTATCTGATTGGTGCTTATGATGTTACACAAGGTTCCTATGATCTGACATTGCAAATTCTGAAAAGAAATTTCGAGATCAGAAAGGGAAGCAGTCTGATATGGACAGGTGATCCAATGAAAGCGGACCTGAATATTACAGCTGTATATCCTGTAATGGTTGATCCGGGCTCGATCGACAACAATTATAAAGGCGACCGTAAGATTCCGATTGAAGTTCAAATTATTATTACCGGAAATCTGTCGTCTCCCAATATTACTTTCAATGTAGAACCAGGTGCAGAAGTTTCTGAGAATGTTAAAAAAGACATATCCGATCAGACATTTTGGAATGATATGAAAAACAATCCTTCTGAAATGAATAAACAGGCTTTTGCATTATTGATCACCAATAAATTCATAACAGATCAGGCATCTTCCGGCTTTAACATTGGATCCAGTGCAGAGCAGATTGCAAGACAAAGTGTGAGCCAGTTATTGAGCGACCAGCTTAATAACCTTGCCGGCGATTTGGTAAAAGGTGTGAACCTGGATCTGAATCTTAACTCGTCAACAGATCAGGTTGCAGGTTCAAGAACGGATCTTAATGTTGGTTTGAGCAAGGCTTTCCTGGGAGACAGATTGAAAATATCTGTCGGTAAAAATTTCGAGCTGGAAAGCAAATCCCAAACGCCGAGTTCGTCAGAAGTTTTTGACAACATCGCACTCGATTATTCGCTTAGCAAGGATGGAAGATATTTATTCCGGGGATATAGAAAAAACCAATACCAGTCGATTCTGGAAGGTTTTATTGTTGAAACAGGTGTGAGTTTTATTATAACGGCTGATTACGATTTGTTCCGTGAAATTTTTCAAAAGCAAAAAAATGAAGATTAATACTTTAGCCATCTTTGTGATATGTATCCTGCTGGGTAGCTGCTCAGTAAGAAAGTACGTCCCGGCTGGCCAAAGCCTGTATGTTGGGAACACTGTCAAAGTAACGCCGGATTCACTTACCAAGCCAAAAGTTGGTGAACTGGAAACGAGCCTGGAAGGAATTATTAAACCTCCACCGAATAAGACGCTATTCGGTTTTCCCTGGAAAGTCTGGTTTTATTACTGGATCGGTGAGCCGAAAGATGAAGGAGGTCTTCGCAGCTGGTTTAGAAAAAAACTCGGACAACCGCCCGTTTTTGCCAATCAGAGAATTGTGGATATTAACGCAACTAATATGGTTGGGTTTATGGATAATGAGGGCTATTATAAATCTTCTGCCAAGGGAAAGTTAAAACATAATGAAAAGAAACGAACGGCAATTGCTGAATACGAAGCGTATGTGATGCCGCGCTATTTTATTAACGAGATCAACTTTGTCGTACCGGATAGTACTCAGTTCAATAAAGATTTTGTCAGGACAAAAAAAGATTCCTATTTAAGAAAAGGAGATCCGATAAGACTGGATGTCGTAACTTCTGAACGTTCAAGAATTGAGCAATTGTTAAAAGGCAAAGGGTATTATTATTTCAACCCGGATTATCTGATCATGCGTGTTGACTCCACGATTGGCAAGCAAGATTCGACACTGGCACCACAGCAAGTGAATCTGTATCTGGAAGTAAAAAAAGAAACTGCCCAGACTGCACTGAAGCAATATTATATCAATAATATTTTTGTCAACACAGGAACAAATGAAGACAAGAGTGCTGATAGCGCAACGAATAAGGGGCCTGCAAGAAGAGGTTTAACGATCAACGATCCGGGAAAACTTTACAAACGCCGCATATTTTATGATGCAATCGCCTTCCGCAAAGGAAATTTATATACAAATACGCAGCAGGATCTTTCTGTAACAAGACTTGTTAATTTTCAGAATTTCAAGTTTGTAAAAAACAGTTTCGAACTCGTTCCAAGATCTGATTCGGCCATGTTGAATGTTTATTACAATCTGGCGCCATTAAAGAAAAAGTCGCTTCAGACTGTTTTAAGTGCAAGTACGAAATCCAATAATTTGGGAGGTTCAGAACTTAGGGTCAACCTGAAGAACAGAAACTTTTTACGGGGTGGCGAAATTTTCACTCTAAGTCCTTACTTCGGATTTGACGTGCAACTTGGAGGAAACAGGGTAGAAAATCCTGGCCGAGTAGGAAATGAATATGTAAGGTACGGGGCAATAGCCAGCCTTTCCTTTCCCAGATTTGTTATTCCCTTCATTAAGATCCGTCCTGAAAGAAGTCAGGTTTTACCGAAGACTGTTATGGCTTTAACTTATGAAAACAGGATTCAAAGAGGTTTTTACACCACCCGGTCTATACGCTTTGACTACTCGTATGTATGGAGTAAAAATGCAAGATTAGAGCATAACCTGACTCCGATCGCGCTTAACTTTATCGAGCCACGAAATGTTGATCCGCTGAAATATGAGGAAATAATTTTCAATCCAAATTTAAGTCCACTGGAAGCCAGAAGGTATATTGACCTTATCGAGACCAAGTATTTTATAATGGGTTCTAATTATTCGGTTTCATACAGGCCAACGCCAAGACCATTTAGCAAAAATCAATTTGTAATGCTTGGAGGTATCGATTATGGTGGAAATCTGTTGAGTTTACTTGGTAAAAGACCAAAATCAGATACCATGCCTAACCCAGCCAAAGAACTTTTTGGTGTACCAATTTTACAATTCGTCAAGTTGGACGGAGATATACGCTATTACAGAACGATCAACTCAAAAATAAAGTGGGCGAACCGTCTGTTGGCTGGTGTAGGTATTCCATTCGGCAATTCGAGAACTATGCAAATGCCTCAGTTCAAGCAATATTTTGGTGGCGGAAGTACAGGGCTTCGTGCTTTCCGGGCAAGAGCGTTAGGTCCTGGTGCGTATAATCAGGATACGTCTTCAATCAGACTTTTCGGATATCAGGCATTTGGGGATATCCGACTTGAAGCCAATTCCGAAGTGCGGATGAAATTCACCGATATAATTGGAGGAGCCGTATTTGTGGATGCCGGAAATATCTGGTCATATCGTGGAGATGCTTCGGAAGGTTACGGTCCTGAATCTGTTTTCAAAAAAAATTTCTTAAATCAGGTTGCCGTGGGTGGTGGTATAGGACTTCGTCTGGATTTCTCATTCCTCGTTTTTCGTCTGGATTTGGCAACACCATTTAGAAAACCATGGTACACCGTCACACCGGTTGACTCAGATCCAAACACGCCTTTCGATCCTGATGCACCTGTCAAGTATAAAAATCCATGGGTGTTTAAAGAAATTAACTTTGGAAGCAGGGCATGGAGAAAAGAAAATCTGGTCCTCAACATTGCAGTCGGACTTCCATTTTAACATAAATAAAGAAGCCGGATTTTTACAGATCCGGCTTCTTTATTTCCTGGCAAAGTTCTATCAGTATTCCGTTTGTTTCTTTTGGATGAAGAAAACAAACGAGTTTGTTATCAGCTCCTGGTTTGGGATGTTCATTTAACAAAGTAAAACCTTCTCCTTTCAGCCTCTCCATTTCTGAGAAAATATCTTCCACCTCAAAGGCTACATGGTGAAATCCTTCGCCTTTCTTTTCGATAAACTTTGCGATCGCGCTTCCAGCATTGGTCGCTTTCAGCAATTCGACCTTCGTATGGTTTATTTTGAAAAAAGAAGTTTCAACTGCCTCGGAAGCTATCGTTTCCTTTTTATAGGGTTCACTGTTAAATAGAGCACTGAACAACTTTTCGGCAGCTTCCATATCTCTGACGGCAATTCCAATATGTTCTACATTTTTCATGCTCAGAGTTTTGGATCTTATCTTCGGTTATCACCTCCCCCAACCATACTCAAATAACTTTCGTAGCGGCTAAAAGCGATTTCACCGTTACTTACCGCATCTTTAATTGCGCAACCCGGTTCGTTTATATGCTGACAGTTATTAAACCTGCATTCATTCAAACGTTCACGCATTTCAGGAAAATAGTGACTGATTTCTTCCGGTTTCATATCGGACAATCCCAATTCTTTGATTCCCGGCGAATCAATAATAAATGTTCCCGGTTCCAGTTCAAACATTTCAGCAAAGGTTGTTGTGTGAACCCCCTTATTTGCAAATGTGGAAACTTCCTGTGTTTTGATATCCAAAGCTGGCGCAATCGTATTCACCAGAGTTGATTTTCCAACACCCGAATGACCGGATAACAGTGAAACTTTCCCTCTCAAAAGCTGCCTGAAATCTTCAAGTCCCTCTCCTGTCACTGCCGTTGTTGCCATACAGGTATAACCCAAACTGGAATACAAATCCATCAATTGCGTTTGAAAGTCCTTGATTTCATCATTAAGCAAATCTTGTTTGTTGAAAATGATTACACCCGGAATTCTGAATGATTCAATAGCAACCAGAAAACGATCAATAAAACCAAGCGAAGTCCGGGGAAAAACCAGTGTTGCAATCAGTATTGCCTGATCAACGTTGGCTGCAATCAAATGTGAATGAGCAGTTTTATGTACAGACGCACGGACCACATAATTCGTCCGTGGTAAAATTTCGTATATTATCCCTGAATTCTGATTTTCATCTTCAATTTCAAAACGCACAAAATCTCCCACAGCGATCGGGTTTGTGACTTTCAACCCCCTCGTTTTAAATTTCCCCTTCAACCGGCATTGCCAGATATGTCCGTCGCGATCATCCCGGACTTCATACCACGAACCTGTTGAGCGAATTACTAATCCTTTTTCAAACTCCATTCGAACTGTTTCAATAGCTTATATTAGAACGAATATAACAGAACTTTTAAAGTTGTTTGGTGTGATATGGAAATTATTGTAAAAAGGTGGATATTCTTAAAGTAGTTTTTTTGTCCTAACTGACTTTACCTACTATGCTGGTATACTATTAAGAATTTGAAAATAATATATTAAGTTTTTTTAATAAAAAACGTTTATTTCATATATTATTTTATATATTAGTCCCTGACTATCATTTTAAATGGCCGGTAATAGTCTGAACCCCTAAATTGCCACATGTTTTAAATATGCTATGAATTCTGCTGTTGAGGAGCCAAATTCCGTTATTGATATTAGAAAAAACCGTCTCAGAAGTAATCTTTTACTAGAATTATACCAATCAGGAGACACCTCCATTAATAAAATGGCCCGTTTGTTTCACGCAAGTATACCTTCTGCAACAGGTATTGTGAACGAACTTATCCGTGAAGGCTGGATCACAGAAAGCGGCACCGGCCCGGCGAGAGCAGGTCGCCCTCCTGTTTTATACGGACTGAATAGCAAAAAATATTTGACCTTGATCATGGATATTAACCGCCATGATACACATCTGGTTATTTTTGATTTACTTAATCAGATCATTGTCAAGCGCAAAGTTGATATCCGATTGGATGACTCTTCAAGTTTTCTGGAAGAGTTGTTTGAGGAAACCGATTCATTCCTCAAATTTCATGATATCCCACGTGAGAAACTATGGGGAATCGGAGTTTCGATGCCTGGTTTGATTAATGCCGGACAAGGAATAAATCTAACTTATCTTAATCTTACACCTCCCGGAGTTCCGCTTTCGACTTACCTGAGAAATCATTTTAAACTTCCGGTTTGTTTGTGCAATGATACAAAAGCAACCACGATCGGGGAACATCGCTTCGGTTACGCGGTCAACAAATCTCAGGTCTTAACGATCAATATTGACTGGGGTGTCGGTTTGGGAATTTTGCTGAACGGCGAAGTTTTTAACGGCGCGTCTGGCTTTGCCGGCGAACTTGGCCACATTCAGGTCAAACCTGATGGCCTGCTTTGCCATTGTGGTAAAATTGGGTGTCTGGACACAACAACTTCTGCGATGGCCTTAATTCGCAGAGCAAAAGAAGGTATCAACAGCGGACAGGCGACGATACTTTCTCAATTGGTAAACGATGATCTTGACTTACTCGAAACAAGCCATATTATTGAAGCAGTTCATGCAGGAGATGAATTTTCAATCGATTTATTAAGTACAGTGGGAACCGAACTGGGAAAAGGTTTGGCAACAGCAGTGCATCTTTTCAACCCGGAAGTTATCATTGTGGGAGGATTGCTGGCAGAAGCTGGTCCGTTTATCTCCAACCCGATTGAGCAGGCCATTAATAAATATTGTTTATCCGATTTTAAAAATACGCTTTCCATTCATATTTCTAAATTGGGACCAAAAGCAAGATTATTGGGAACTCAGGCACATCTATTCGAACACCTGATTGTTAAAGAATTTTCTTCCCCGTTATAATTTTTAAACCAGGAAGATGAAGTTCATCTTCCTGGTTTAAAAATACTATCTCAAAAGGGTTCTTACCTTTTTCATCACTATTTCTGTTGCTCCGATCCTTGATATCACATAGTTTTTGCTGATTACATCAAGTTTATTTCGCAACTGATTATCTGATATCCATTCGGTGAGATAACGTTTTGCTTCATCGGTATTAGCAATTGCTTTCGCACTTCCCTCATCAATCAGATCATTGGCTTCCTGAAACTTTTGATATTTTTTATCGCCAAAAAGAATTGGCATTCCAAATGTTGCGGCCTCAAGGATATTGTGTAATCCTGAACCGAAGGATCCGCCGATGTAGCCAATATCACCATAACTATATAGAGAAGAAAGCATTCCGATGTTATCAATGATCAGATAATCGAAAGGGGAAACTTCTGAATTTGAATCAATCGCTTTTTTATATTCAGAATATAACATCGTTCTGCCGTTCAGCTGTTTGCGCCAGCTTTCCATATGCGATGTATTAATTTCATGAGGCGCCAAAATTACTTTCAGTGGTTTATCAAGCTTATTTAATGCAGGAATAAGTACTTGCATATCCGCTTCCCAAACAGAGCCGGCAACCATACAAAGCCTGTCATTTTTAAATGCTGCGATTTCCGGCAAATTCCTGATCCCTTGTGCAATGGCATAAACCCGATCAAAACGGGTATCTCCTGCGAGTGAACATTGGTTAATACCGATGTTGTGCATTAACTGCAAAGACAGATCGTTTTGAACAAAAAGATGGTCAAAATAAGCAAGCATCTTTCTATAAAAACCGCCATAAGATTTAAAAAAAAGCTGATTTGAACGAAATATTGTAGAGAACGAAAGAATATAAGAACCGCTCTTTTTCAGTTCAGATAAATAGTTAAACCAAAATTCATATTTGATAAAAAAGGTAATCTTTGGTTGAAAAAGCGCTACAAATCGTCTGGCATTATTCTCAGTGTCAACCGGCAGGTAACAGATATAATCTGCTCCTCCGTAATTTTTTCGCACTTCATATCCAGATGGAGAAAAGAACGTCAGCAGAATGAAATAATCGGGATAATCCTTTTTGAAAGATTCCATCACCGGCCTTCCCTGCTCAAATTCTCCCAGAGAGGCGGCGTGAAACCAAGCCACCGGCCGGCCATTTATTAAGGCTGGGATTGTCTTTTCAAGTTTTTCCAGAAGCCCCTCCCGACCTGTAACGCCCAGCTTCACTTTTGGACTAAACAATGCGGCTAAACGCATAATCCCGGAAAAGGCGTTCATTGCCAGCTGATACAAAAATTCGGACAAAATGATAGGATTATTAAAAATTTAGAGTTAAAATTAGTGTAGCCCGAAGCATTCAAAACTGTTGATTCTATGAATTCGCTGACGGTGGTATATTAACAGAATTTGTACAACAATTAAAGCTTGAAACAGGCTTTTCTGATTCTTTTTTCGTTTAAAGAACATAAATGTACAAAAAACCGTTAATGTGGAGTTGGGATAAGATGGGATATACGATTATTTCGTAATTTCACTCCCGAATTCGCTTTTATATAGTGATCACAAAGAGATATGTTCGTGTAAATATGATTCGTGTAAAACTTTTACTTTCGATCTGTATTCTGGTTGCCTTATCCACGGATATATATGCTCAACGCAGGGCCAAAAGCGAGGATGCTGATGAGGTTTATAAATCGTTTACTTCATTTGGCCTGACAACAAATACGAACTCCGGGATTTTGGGAGGTGCCGTTTTCCGTAAATCAAATGCGATTTCCGGTAAATTATTTGGGAAAAACCAGTATCGTTATCTGGCTGTAGAACTGGTGAACGTAAGGCATCCAAAAGAGCTTGCACAAAGTTTTAACACAGGTGCACGCTTTGTTTATGGCAAGCAAAATTATCTTTTTGTTTTGCGCCCGGAATATGGAAGAGAGATAACATTATTCAATCGTCACGAAGATGAAGGAATTGCAATCAGCGCAATCGTTGCCGCTGGTCCTTCGCTGGGTTTTGAAAAACCTTATATGATCCAGAGACAGGTCGCAGGCGGCCAGGTCATTACAACGCCGCTACGGGTGGATCCTAATTCCACACAAGATCCATATGAAGGTTTTGTTGGCGTGGGAAGTTTCTTTTCCGGGTTTGGGCAAAGTAAAGTTGTGCCGGGTTTACACATAAAAACAGCGCTTAGTTTTGAGCTAAGTGCTTTCAGAGAGAATGTGACCGGGGTCGAAATCGGATTTCTTGCCGAGACGTTCACCCGTAAAATTGATATTATGGCCTACGCTCAGAACAAAAGTTTCTACACGTCTGGCTTCATCACACTATATTTTGGCAGCAAGAAATAAGTCGTTAAATTTATATAGTATTTCCATCAGCTCTTTAACGTAGCCGGTGATTATTGACTTTGATTAGAAAATCATGATTGAACTTCCAGTTATACCTTCCGAACGGAAAAAACGCCCGGACTGGTTAAGAGTAAAACTTCCTGCGGGACCAGAATTCCGTAAAGTTCGCCAGTTGGTTGACAACTATAAATTACATACAATTTGTGAGAGTGGCAGCTGCCCGAATATGGGCGAATGCTGGGGCGCCGGAACCGCTACATTCATGATTTTGGGAAATGTTTGTACGCGTAGTTGCAGTTTTTGCGCCGTGGCGACAGGTCGTCCAAATGAATATGATGCAGATGAACCTCGCCGTGTTGCGGAGGCAATAAAATTAATGCAGGTAAAACACGCAGTTCTTACTTCCGTTAACCGTGACGAACTGAAAGATCGTGGAGCGGAGATTTGGTATCAGACAGTTGTTCAGGTAAAACAAACTACGCCGGAGACAACGATTGAAACCCTTATTCCGGATGTTAAAAACAACTGGGATGCTTTGATCCATATGATCGAAGCTGGCCAAGAGGTTGTTTCTCATAATATGGAAACCGTTGAGCGCCTTTACCGTGCGGTAAGACCACAGGCAAAATACGAGAGAAGCCTTGAACAAATCAGAAGAACAAAGGAATTCGGAAAGCGTACAAAATCAGGAATTATGCTCGGTCTTGGTGAAACGATGGATGAAGTTTACAAAGCAATGGATGATCTGGTTGCAAACGGCCTGGATATTTTAACGCTTGGTCAATATCTTCAACCGACCAAAATGCATCATGAAGTGATCGAATGGATTACACCTGAAATGTTCGATACATACAGAGAAGAAGGTTTAAAACGCGGCTTAAAATATGTTGAGTCCGGTCCGCTGGTTCGTTCGAGCTATCATGCAGAACGTCATGTAAATGTCCCTATCTGATCATTTTTAAGTTTTATTATTTAAATACAAGCCTGATCTACTTTAATGTGATCAGGCTTGTTTCTTTACCGACTACCAGAGATTCTTCTACAAAGTGATCAAACAAGCCTGTTAAATTTATTTTTCCATGCTGATTATTTGGTTAATGTCTTAAAAAAATTCAATTTTGTTAGTCTTAATACAGTCCATAATTATTTAGCAAAAATTTAATACAATACATAAAACCTAGTACATACTATGCCATATCTATTTACTTCGGAGTCCGTGTCTGAAGGACATCCCGACAAAGTAGCTGACCAGATTTCAGATGCGCTTATTGACAATTTTTTAGCTTGGGATACAAACAGTAAAGTAGCCTGTGAGACTTTGGTTACAACAGGACAAGTAGTATTGGCGGGAGAGGTTAAAACAAATACCTATCTGGATGTACAGAAAATTACGCGTGAAGTGATCCGTAAAATCGGTTACACTAAGAGCGAATACATGTTTGAAGCAAATTCTTGTGGTATCTTATCAGCAATTCATGATCAGAGTGCTGATATCAACCAGGGAGTTGATCGTGCCGTTGCCAGTGAAACTTTTGAAGAAAAAGCGAACGCACAAGGTGCTGGTGACCAGGGAATGATGTTTGGTTATGCTACACGCGAAACTGAAAATTATATGCCTCTTGCATTGGATCTGGCACACAAGATTCTTCAGGAGATGTCTTATATCCGTAACAATGAACCAGAGCTTATTCCATATCTCCGTCCTGATGCTAAATCTCAGGTAACAATTGAATACAGCGACGAAAACGTTCCTTTACGTATTGATACTATCGTGGTTTCTACGCAGCATGACGACTTCGATTCGGAAGCTACAATGCTTGCGAAAATCAAGGAAGATGTCATCAATATTGTGATACCACGTGTTAAGGCGAAGTTGACTGCATCTCTTCAGGAATTATTCTCAGGAGATATTACTTTCCATATCAACCCGACTGGTAAATTTGTTATTGGTGGTCCTCACGGTGATACTGGTCTTACAGGCCGTAAAATCATTGTAGATACCTACGGTGGAAAAGGTGCTCACGGTGGTGGTGCTTTCTCTGGAAAAGATCCTTCAAAAGTTGACCGTTCTGCGGCATATGCGACACGTCACATTGCTAAAAATATGGTTGCAGCCGGACTTTGTGATGAAGTTTTGGTTCAGGTTTCTTATGCGATCGGTGTTGCTCAGCCATGTGGTTTGTACATAAACACTTACGGAACTTCAAAAGTAGCAGGACATGACGGCGAAATTGCTTCTAAAATTGAGCAAATCTTTGACCTGCGTCCTTATGCAATTGAGCAACGTTTGAAATTGCGTAACCCGATTTACTCCGAAACAGCTGCGTATGGTCACATGGGTCGTAAAAATGAAATCGTTAAGAAATCGTTTAAAGGAGCTGACGGAAGAGAGAAAGAAGTGGAAGTGGAACTTTTCACTTGGGAAAAACTTGACTATGTAGATAAAATTAAGGAAGCGTTTGCTCTTTAAGTTCTTATAATTATATAAATGAAAATTAGGCCGGCCAGCAAAGCCGGCCTAATTTTTTGCCTGTTTTATAACTTTTAACATTATTTTATTATGAATTTTACTCATTATTTAGAACAATTCTCTGGAATGTTCATTTAATGTGTACTTTTAGCTAATAATCAACCTCCTCATTCGTTGTTATGGAGTCGGATAAAAATTATTCTTCTTCTTGGCCAGATCGTCATACCTTTTATGCAGTATCAGAAAATCAAGTTTACCAACAAAGAAAAATCCACTTTCTTTCCCACGCTAAGACAACGAGTTGACCTCTACTTTTCTGAAAACGAACTGTGTAAAACCGGCGGAAACCAAATTATCTACAAGGCTTTATTTATGTTAAGCCTTTACATAATTCCATATATTTTAATTCTTTCCGGCTTTTTCTCCGACCTCACAATGCTTGGACTTTCCGTCGTCATGGGAGTTGGTGTAGCAGGAGTAGGAATGTCCGTTATGCATGATGCGATTCATGGTTCGTTGGCAAAATCCAATATATTAAACAAAATTTTCGGTGGATCCATATATCTTCTGGGTGGTAATGCATATAACTGGGAAGTGCAGCATAACAGACTACATCATACATACACCAACATTCACGAAGTAGACGAAGATATCACCGGCAAGTTTTTGCTTCGCTTATCTTACCAGGAAAAACAAAAATACATTCATCGTTTTCAACATATCTACGCATTTTTGCTTTACAGCCTGATGACGATATCTTTTTTATGGAAGGATTTCAAGGAAATATCGCTTTTCAACAAAATGTCAGAATCAGGCATGACAAAGCCATATCCAAAGAAAGAGTTAGTCAGATTGATTGTTAGTAAACTGGCCTACGTTTTATTTATCTGTGTGTTGCCGCTTTGTTTTACGTCACTATCATTTGGCGAATGGGCCATCGGATTTATGGCGATGCATTGTACAGCAGGAATGATTTTAAGTACCGTTTTCCAGATGGCGCATGTCGTAGAAGGAACGGATCAGCCTGTTCCGGATAATGCCGGAAGTGTAGAAAATGCCTGGGCAGTTCATCAACTGCAGACAACGTCAAATTTTGCAGGGAAAAACAGAATTTTATCCTGGTATATCGGCGGGCTGGATTATCAGATCGAACACCATTTATTTCCTTCAATCTCGCATATTCATTATCACGCCCTTTCTCCAATTGTAAGCCAGACAGCTAAGGAATTTGGATTGGATTATAATGCAAAATCTGATTTTATGAATGCGCTGGGATCGCATATCCGAATGTTGAGAAAGATGGGGACGGAAAATATGGCACTCGCCTAAATCAAAATAAATAGTTTAATGGCTAATAACAGCGTTACCATTAAACTATTAATAAATTTTAATTAAGCCGGTTTTATCCTCAAATACTGCGCATATTAAACGTGCGCCGCATGCTCGTCAAATTCACTTTCCCGGGCTATTTTCTCAATCATCTTCATTTTATTCAAATCCTTTTCTCTGGACAGGAACGTGTACATTGCAGGAATGACATAAAGTGTCAGAACGAGTGAAAATAACAGGCCGCCCATAATTACGATACCCATCGACATCCGGCTTCTCCCGGCCGAACCAAGTGCCATGGCAATCGGTAGTGCGCCAAGAATCGTTGCAAGGCTGGTCATCAGAATTGGTCTGAAACGAAGTGTCGCGGCTTCCAATGCTGCCTCTCTTTTACCTAAACCGGTTTCTCGCAGCTGATTTGCAAACTCCACAATTAAAATACCATTTTTTGTTACCAAACCAATCAGCATGATCATTCCGATCTGGCTGAAGATATTCAGCGTCTGATTAAAATACCATAATGAGAAAACGGCTCCTCCAATTGCAAGAGGTACGGTGATCATAATGATAAAAGGATCTATAAAACTTTCAAACTGCGCTGCCAGGATGAAATAGATCAATACCAGAGCGAGGAAGAATGAGAACATCGTATTCGATGAACTTTCAGCATAATCCCGCGATGAGCCGCTCAGAGAAGTTTGTATGGCTTCATCTTTTAATTTATCCCTTATTTTATCCATCGCTGCAATACCGTCTCCAATTGTTTTCCCCGGCGCTAAGGAAGCCTGTACTGTTGCGCTCATATACCGGTTGAAGTGAAATAGTTGCGGCGGACTGCTTTCTTCTACTGTTTTAACAATATTATCAAGCTGGATCAAACTTCCGTTGCTGCTTCTTACAAACATACTTTTCAAATCAAGAGGCTCGTCACGATTAATACGGTCATATTGGCCGATCACCTGATATTGCCTTCCATTCATCGTAAAATAACCAAAGCGCTGACCTGCAAAAGCGAATTGCATGGTTTGAGCAACATCCTGAACGGATATTCCTAATGACTTTGCTTTCTCCCGATCGATCATGATCTGCAGCTCCGGTTTGCTGAATTTTAGGTTAACATCCGTAATTGCAAACGTTGGATCATTAGATGCTTCCTCCATAAACTTGGGAAGATATTCACGTAATTTTTCAAAATCAGGAGCCTGAATTACATACTGAACCGGCAAACCACCTCTGGAATCTACGGCAATTGTCTGTTGTTGTACAACGAACGATTTCGCGTCAGGGAAGCGTTTGAGCTGTTTGGTAATATAATCCGCAATTTCCTGCTGCGATTCTTTTCGTTCCATGCGGTCTGTTAACGCAATTCTACCACTGCCGGTATTCGCTGCACCAAGGCCAGAGTTTCCGGGAGAAGTGATCAACATTAATCCCTTTTTACCCGGCATGGAATCCATCAGCATTTGTCCGACATTCTGAACATAGTTATCAGTGAATTCAAAGGAAGAACCTTCCGGAGCGGTCATCTGGATACGAAACCAGTTCCTGTCATCCAAAGGCGCCAGTTCCGATTGAAGATCTTTTCCGAAAAACCAGATCATCCCCAGTGTTAGGAAGATAAGAGGAATTGCAACCCATCTCACTTTCAAAAAAGATGCCAGCGCTTCGCCGTAACTATTCGTCATATTAACAAAAAATGGTTCTGTCTTTTCATAGAACCAACTTTTCTTATGCGTTTTACGAACGAGATATGCGTTCAACATTGGCGTCAAGGTCAATGATACGAACGCAGATACCAGGACGGCGGCAGAAATAACGATACCAAATTCCCTGAATAATTTCCCCACAAAACCTTGCATGAAAATTACTGGCAGGAAAACCGAAGCCAATGTGATCGAAGTAGATAAAACAGCGAAAATAATTTCGTTTGACCCTTTGATGGCCGCTTCGATCGGCCCCATCCCCTCTTCTATTTTCTTAAATATATTTTCCGTGACCACAATCCCGTCATCGACCACCAATCCTGTTGCCAGGACAATCGCGAGCAGCGTAAGTACATTAATGGAGAATCCCATAATATACATGATAAAAAATGTCCCGATCAGGGAAACCGGAATATCAATCAATGGACGGAAAGCAATAAGCCAGTCGCGGAAGAATAAGTAAATTATAATCACAACGAGTATAATAGCAATCAGCAAAGTTTCCCCTACTTCCTCAATCGAACGTTTTACAAAAATCGTGTTGTCGATCAATGTTCCGAGTTCATAATCTTTCGGCAATTCTTTCTTTATTTCCGCCAAACGCTTATTTACCTCCTCTGAAATATTGATATAATTTGCTCCCGGCATAGGTGAAATCGCCAGACCGATCATCGGCACATTATCCAAACGCAAAACAGTTTCCTCGTTTTCCGGTCCTAGTTGTGCATAGCCAATATCCTTTAAATGAATCGTTTGTGTCGTTGTATTTTTAACGATCATGTCGTTAAAATCATCTTCGGTTCTGAAGCGCCCAACTGTTTTAACAGTTAATTCAGTATTATCTCCCGCAAGTTTCCCACTTGGGAGTTCGACGTTTTCCTTATCCAGAGCCGACTTCACATCTTGCGTCGTTACCCCAAGCGAAGCCATTTTCACCGGATCCATCCAGATACGCATCGCATATTTTTTCTGACCAAATATGCGGATTTCGCTTACACCTTCAATCGTTTGCAGACGTTGTGCAATGACGTTTTCAGCATAATCGCTTACTTCAAGATGTGATCTTGTATTACTTTTGAAAGTTAAGACAATGATCGGTTCAGAATTCGCGTCCGCTTTACTGACTACGGGCGGGCCGTCAATATCCAAAGGGAGAGTACGAGAAGCAGAGCCAACCTTGTCACGAACGTCATTTGCGGCCCGCTCCATATCTACACCAATATCAAATTCAACCGTAATCTGGCTGGTTCCCTGGCTACTTGTTGAATTTATGGATTTGATTCCTTCAATACTATTCAACTGTTTTTCAAGCGGTTCAGTAATTTGGGATTCGATAATATCCGCGTTCGCACCTGTATAACTTGTACGGATAGAAACCACCGGCGGATCAATCGAAGGGAACTCCCTCATCCCCAGAAATTTGTAACCAAGAAAACCAAAAAGTATGATGAGTAAATTCATCACAATGGCTAAAACCGGTCGCTTGATGGAAAGCGTTGAAATACTCATAAGTTAATTTTATTAGGATGCGGACGATGCCGCAGAAGAATCTGACGAATAAAAGGATTATTTAACTTTGACAGCCGAATTTGGTTTCAAAGCCATAATTCCGGAAGTAATCAGCGAATCTCCCTGTTGCAGACCATCCAATACCTGGATTTTTTTATCGGTACGTAAACCCGTAGTAACCATTACTTCTTCCGCTTTTCCGTTTCTCACAATAAACACCTTCTTTCCTTTCAATACCGGTACAATTGCTTCGGTTGGTATCATCACAGCCTTATTATTTGCTGCCAGGTTTGCCTTCACTTTCACAAACACTCCCGGAACAAATTTGCCGACAGGATTTGAAGCCAGAGCACGGATTCGCAGCGTTCTAAGACTTTCATCAACTTTTGGATCCAGTGCGATCACTTTTGCAGAGTAATTAAAAAGATCGCCATCCAGGTTAAAAGTAACCGGACTTCCTACGCGAATATTGGCAGTGTATTTTTCGGGAACTGTAAAATCTATTTTAATCGGATTGCTTTGAATAATCGTAACGATTGGCGTACCCGGAGCCAGATATGCTCCTTCGCTGATATTCTTCAATCCTATTCTTCCACTGAATGGCGCACGAATTTCTGTTTTTTCAAGCTGTGATTCAATTACTTCCCGCTCTGCATCTAAAACCCTGATATTGTTAGAAGTGACATCATATTCTTCCAGATTTATCGCTTCAACTTTCAAGAGTTTCTGCTGGCGGGTTTCAATTTTTCTGGCAAGTTCCTGGTTATATTCAACTTTTTGAAGCTGCGCTTTCAAATCCCGGTCATTTATTTTTGCTATCAGCTGACCTTTTGTAATAGAAGAACCTTCCTGAATATTCAGCTTTAACAACCGGCCGGAAATTTCAGACATAAGCGTTACTTCCTCATTCGGGAGTACAGTACCTGATGCAAAAATCTGGTTATCGACGGTTTCCATCCCCACAACGTAAACATCGACAGGAATTTCACCTGCTCCGGCTGACTTCCCGCCCGATTTCCCCCCACCCGAAGCACCACCTGCTTTCTCACTTTCAGATTTAGGAAAAACATAGATTTTCCCTAAAACGAGGATGATTACGATAGTGCCAATCAAAATTACTGTACGCATATTTGTAAAACTAAATTCCGTGCAAATTGTATATATATTAATTATATTTCTTTAAATGAAGTATTTAAAGATAGTTCATATTGTACAAAGTGGCAAAGTAGATGTTTTATACTTTTCTTATTTGTTAAATTGTTGACAGAAATTTTTATTAAAAATTAATGTAACAATGAATCATCAGAGCTTGATTTCTGAATTTTCAAAACTGCCTGCATAAAGTCTTCCATATCTTCACGCTCACCCAGCATCGCACTTTGTAGTATCCACACTGCATCGGTATTGCAGGCCTCTTCTGCCGCTGGGCAATGCGTTTTGCTATAATCCACATCCTCAGGAATGGCGTAACACATAAAGTTTTTATTCTGAAAAAGCGGTTGTTTGTATAATGGTTGGGGATAACCTTTAAAACATGGAACTCCTTCAGCAGCCAATATTTCGGTGAATTGCTCTTTGGGAATGTCACCAAATTTTGAAGAATTGTACTTGAAAATATAAATATGATAACTGTGTTTTGTAATGTCTACTGTTCTCGACAAGGGCGTAATGCCTTCTATATGAGCAAATAATCTGTCCAGATATAAGCCATTTTCATTTCTTTTGTTCGTCTGGTCTTCCAGCCTTTTCAATTGTTCCGACAATAACGCGGCCTGCATTTGTGTGATGCGGTAATTGCATCCGGGATTGTGATGGTCATACCATTGTCCGCCCTCGATTCGACCAATGTTCCTTAACGAATTCATCATCGCATATAAGTTCGCATCGTTGGTTATGACGATACCGCCTTCCCCTGCCGTCAGATTTTTTGACGACTGAAAACTGAAACTACCTGCATCTCCAATTGATCCGAGTTTCATTCCCTTATATTCCGCTCCATGAGCATGAGCCGCATCTTCAATCACGCGTAAATTATACCGTTGAGCAATATCCATCATTGCATCCATATCGCAGGCTAATCCTCCGAAATGAACCGGAATTATCACCTTCGTCCGAGTCGTGATAGCTGCTTCAATTTTAGCCGCATCAAGATTGTAGGTTTCAGGGTGAATATCGACAAAAACAGGAACGCAATTGCATTCGATCACGGCTGATGCTGTTGCAATAAATGTGTAGGGTGGAACAATTACTTCATCACCCGGTCTGACACCGCAGGCAATCAGCGCGAGACGTAAAGAAACAGAGCCATTGACACAACTTACCGCATATTTACTTCCACAATAGGCAGCAAATTCCTTTTCAAATTTCTCAACCAGACCACAGCAGTCGGGGTTTCCCCATTTTCCGCTGGCAATGACGTTCGCGACAGCGTTCACTTCTGCCTCGTCAAAAATCGGCCAGGAAAAATCTTTTTTAATTTGCTTAGGTCCGCCGTCAATTGCAAGATTTGTCTTCATGTCATCGTATTTTTAGGAATTAATCTTTAAAAATAAATCTTATGACCCCATTATTTACTGCGACTTATGTTATCTGGTTTCTGACAGAAGCATTGCTCAACCGGCTTCTTCGCTCAAAAAGCACCGACAAACAACATGCCGACAAAAACTCTCTTGCGATTATCTGGGTGACCGTTGTGCTGGCAAATATGCTTGCAGTTTACATCACCATGAATTTTCATTTTACTATTTACTCAAATCCTGCCTTTCATTATTTCGGGCTCGGCGTTATTATTACAGGGATAATAATCCGTTTTGCTTCCGTATTTTCGCTCGGCAAGTTTTTTACCGTGGACGTGACGATCCGGGAAGATCATACCTTAAAAAAAGATGGCATGTATAAATATCTTCGCCATCCCTCCTATTTTGCTTCTCTTATTTCCTTTATCGGTTTCGGTATTTCACTTAACAACTGGATCAGTTTAGTATTGATTTTTTCAGCTGTTTTAGCCGTGTTTATTTACCGGATTAAAATTGAGGAAAAGATATTAATTGAACAGTTTGGTACTGAATACCTGGATTATAAAAAAACGACGAGTGGAATAATTCCGTTTTTGTATTAAGAACAAATCCTTGATTTCGGATTTAACTCAGTCCAGTTTCACAATTTCAAACGCATCTCTCACAACTCCTTCCGGATCCAGACATTGATACGTTAACTTATTTCCATACATCGCAATGTGTTGGTAAAGAGGGCCATCCTTATATCGCTTCACAGCATAGTCTTCCGCGAGCCAATTTTCCTGTTTTCCAGGAATGCTTATTGACATTGTATAAATTGTTCCCTCCGCAGGTAAGCTCATGGCTTTCCCGTTATTCATTGGTTTCGTTCTGAGATAATAATGCATATGGCCGTTCATCACCATGTCTACGTGATATTTATCAAACAGCGTACACCATTCTTTTCGGATTTCGTCATACGGTTCTACAAAATTGTATGGCGGAAAATGGAAGAAAACAAATTTCCACTTCGCTTTCGAAGTTTTGAGTTTCTCTTCAAGCCAGGCTGTTTGAGCAGGTACAGAAAGCGTAGCGTCCATCATCAGAAACAATGCATCCTGATAATTAAACGCATAAGTCATTTCTTTTGGCAAACCTTCCGGTCCATTTGTTGGTAAACTAAACATTTCCTGATACATACCAGCCCCAAGCCCATCCTGACTGTCGTGATTTCCCGGGATCGGCATCAGTGGTTTGCTTCGAAAAACGTTGCCTGAGTGCCTCCAAAGCTCATCCCATTCATCTCTGTTCAAACCGGTACTAACCAGGTCGCCGGCAATATCAAAAAATGAAATCTCAGGATGACGATTTAAGGATTTCTGAGCCATATCACCCCAGATTTTCGATTTATGTGTGTCGCCAAACCAGATGAAAGAAAACCCGTCATTTTTTAGCTTTTCTGTTTCAAAACTCGAAACATCTGACCATTCTCCGGATTTTGACCCAACTTTATAATCATAAACCGTCCCCGGTTTCAGCTGTGCCAACTTTGCAGTATAACGGAAAATATAGCGGTCATTCTGAAGTAACCTGTCTTCCATTTTAAATAAGGCGCCATCGGCAGTCAGCGTATCTTTCCCATCTTTTTGCCAATATTTCACTATCCCGCGATCCGAAGATATGTTTGTCCGCCACTGAATATCCATAGTCGTTTTAGGATCACCGCTCAGCGTCAGTATAATCTGATCCGGTTTTATTGAAGATAATGTTTCCGTTTTCCGAAAAGCGTTGACGAGATGAGCCTCTCTCGCACGGCCACGAACGGTTGTAAAAAGTACTTGTCCATCCAATTCCGCCGGTACTTCTGTTAATAGCAAGCCATCCCAGTCATGATAAGTAAATGCGCCTTTTTTCATCACAGCCAAGGGAAATTCTGACGGATAAACATTTGTAACCTTCAATTTTTCACTCGTGTTTTTAGGTGCGACACTGATGAAATAGACGGGACGGTGTTTGTCAAAGCCATTAATACCAAGCTCAATTTTCCCTTTATCAAAATCTTTTTGCCACACTTCATAATCATATTCTTCATTCTTTACGATCATCCCAGTCTTTCTAAATCCACATTCTTTGATCCAGAAAGGGATTTCCTGCTGTTTAGTATTCCGCATCAGCGAGACTGTCACGGGTGTGTTGACATCGAACGTCCAGAATTTTGTAGCAAGAACGTGCTTTTCTTCCTCTGTAAGAAAAGTCATCAAAAAGCGGTTGCTGACTGTATCGAGCTGCTGTTCATTCAGGTTTTCATACAGTCGCGTAACAACATGATCAACAGTACTTTTTATAGTATCCGAACTGGCAAGTTTTTCTTTTTTACAGCAACAGCAAATAAGAAATAACAAGAATGGAAAGACTAATCTTTTAAGGCTAAAATTTATTTTCATGGAAAGGGAATTGAGTAGTAAAACCAATAATTGAATTATGAAGGTGAACCGTTTGCAGAAAACTCAATTTAGCCGCCTTGGTTACAATAAAGCTTTGCTGTTTGTGAGAAAAACCCTTGTGCTTTCCGTATAGGTTCTGCCGTTTTTATCTTTGTATTTCAAGTCAATATAAAACGCACGAAATCCGCTGGAAGGAAATTCCTGACTTACATTTATTTTTGATTTCCCTTTGATTCCCAAACTTTTTCCTGTCCATTTATCATCACGAATATCCTGATCTTTAGAATCGGCAAACCACAAAATGACGTCAACCAAAGGGTTCGCCGACGCGTTGACAGAAAGATTAACACCTTTTTTATCAGCAGACTGTGTCCACTCGCACACTGGATATGGTGTATGCGCAAGTGTGTTACCAAAAAATGCGCTCAATGCTTCCATCGCCTGTTTTCCCCCACCCAGATCATGACCTGCGTTGGGCACATAGTGCAGCAAATTATTGCCAGGAATGTCTTTCAAATAATTTTTAATATTATCCACAACCCAGTATTCATCATTGGTCCCCATCACAATCAGCTTCGGCATCGTAAGTTTTGTCCGGTATGAATAAGGGTCGATCATAGTTGTAATCGCAGACCCTTCGGGCGTGTTGCTGTTTTGCGGTATTCCCAGCTTTACATAATCCTCGATCTGAACACTATAATCTCCCCAGGATTTAATCTGGTAATCCAGGCTCACCGGCATGTTCAAAATATCTATAACCATAGGCGCAATTGCCGCAACTCTTTTGTCAGTAGCGCCCGTCAGCCAGGTAGTCCAGCCGCGTTTTGAAGCACCCGATATGACAAACTTTTTTACATCATGATCTAGTTTCTGCTTCGAAAATTCCTGTACAACATCCATGGCTCGTACCGCACTTTTTACCATCGGAAAAAGCAATGGCCAGCTATAATCTTTATCCTTTTTGAAATTATGTAATGTATAGGAAATCAAGGCATCCTCGGTTAAATCTCCAAAAAAAGGCTGGTTAGGTGTTTGTTTTAACAGCGCTACGATAGCTTGATTTTCGCTTGCGATAGTACTCAAAGAATTAAGTAAATTATCATCCCGCTTGTTACTCCAGTTTGGGTGGCCTTCTTTATTTGATCCGCCTGAAATAAATAACAAGGCGCCATCAAACTTGTTTTTCTTTGGAACAATGATAGTCAATTGATGTGTCCACGTGAATTCACGCCACTTTTGCGAGGTTATCAACAAATTATAAACTGTATTTTCTCCTTGTGTAAAAGTTTCTTTAATCTCCCATTTCAATGACTTATCGCCATTGTTCAGGTAATCCTGAAGCGCAGTTTCCGGTGTTGTCGAACCCTGAGCTTTCACGTTCCTGTCACACAAGGAAGTAATAAGCAAAATATAAAAAATCAATTTCAGAAGGATACTTTTCATCATATGGAGGTCTGGTATAAAATCTTCTTTATCTATATTGGAAGGTGCTTCTTATTCAATACATGTGTTCGAACCTTCTGCACAAAACAGTAAAAATGTTTCCCTTTGAAAAGCAAAAACGGGCGAAAACTAATCAACCCGTTTTTGCAAAAAAAAATTAAATTCCGGTTACCAAGGCTTATTTGTACCCTGGATCAACCATTGTTTAGACCATGGACTATTTTCCTGATCTGCCTGTGAAAAACTCGTGATCTGTAATTTGCTCAATGCTTGCTGCGCATTGGCTTTGTTGATATTGATCTCGTCACGCATATAGTAGAAACGCACTGGAAGTACTTGCCTTTTGGCAGCAGGTCCCGCTTTTAGCTCTGGAAAGCCCGTTCTCCGGTAATCAAACCACGCTTCAGTGGCTGCTGTCCATCCGGCAATCCACTTTTGTTCAATCACTTGCTTCAAGGTATTGTCAAAAACGACGCCTGGCTGTGCGATATATGCAGCATAGGAATTCGAAACCGTCCAGGTATTGAAAGATGCCTTGACAGCTTCATCGTAATGCGTTTTTGCACTTCCCGCTGCCCAGCCTTTTAAAGCTGCTTCGGCCAGAATGAAATGTACTTCCGCTGCTGAAATCAAACGCACTCTTAATAACGGCCCTTTTGCTAGCTTGTACATATTATTCAAAAAGGAAACGTGCGGATTGTATGAGGTCTGCCCCGGCGTTGGATTAAGATTATAAGCAGAAGGCAAAGCAGAGAAACTTGGCGGCAAACCAACATATTCGGGATCCGTATCAATTTGTGCACTCCCGACTTTATCAGGAGAAAGCATTCTTTTTCCATCCACAATTTTGTCAGTACCAGCTGGAAGTGATGCATCAACGACCAATGGAACCTGGACTTTATTTGCCCAAATTGCAAGTCGCGGATCTTTCAGTGCCTGAAGTTTTTCCACAAAAGTTGCACACATTTTTAATCTTCTGTAATTACTTCCACTCGCGTCAAATACGGTATCCGCAGGCCAGGAATCATTTTGGCTGTTTCCGGCAAAACCCATTGTGGCGTCATCGGTATTTGCCAGGATTACGGGATACTTTTCGGCACTCGCAACAATTTTTTCGATCCCGGCCTTCGCAATATCCGGCTGTTTTGAAGAGATACGCATGTAATATCTTAAAAGCAGTGAATTCGCCATTTTTCTCCACTTCACAGGATCTCCGCTGTAATAAACATCGACATTGTCTACAATCCCGGAATACTCGCCTTTTGATTTAGATAATAGCGTATTCGCCTTTTCCAGGTCCGCGATGATTCCAGCATAAATGACTGACTGATCGTCAAAAACAGGTGTAATATTATCTGTTCCGCCTAATTCTCCTTTGAGCGCATTTGTATAGGGAGCATCTCCCCATAAATCCGTGATCAGACCGAACATAAACGATTTCATTACTAAAGCAACGCCCTGATGATATTCAAACTTCATTTCGACTGCCCGGTTATACAGCAAATCGTTATTTCTTAAAACATCATAGTATTTGTTCCAGCTCTGATCGCCGCCCCACTCGTAATCGTTATGCTCGGTTGCCCATGCGTCTTTTTGTGTATGTTGCACAACACCGGCAATATTCTGATAACCAAGATCCACATAAATTTTCGCTGCTTCGGTCAAAACTGTCGGCAGGATCAGATTCGGATTTACCGATTCAGTACCTACTCCGTTAGGATTCTCGTTTAGCTCTGTCAGATCCTTACATGAAAAAGTGAGGCCGCAGAACAGTAAGGAGAATGTTATGATTTTTTTGCTAATTCGTTTCATAATGATTTTTGTCAAACAGTTACGTTTTGATTATCAGAAAGTTAACCCAAGTTTAAAACCAACAGGTATTACCCATGGAGTCACGTTATAACGTTCAATTCCCTGACGGAACTGAGTTCCTGCCTGTGGAGAAGATTCTTGTTGAAACGCTGTTTCAGGATCGATACCGATCTTGGCTTTTGTCCATAACATAATGTTGCGGCTATATACGGAAATGTTAGCAGCCTGGACACCGATTTTCCTTACAAAACTGGTAGGAAGTTCATACCCGAGAGACACTTCACGAAGCTTGATAAACGATGCATCAAAGGTTGCTGCACGCATAAAACTCCAAGGATAATTATCGCCGTAAGGAATATATTTCGTGTCTTTGCCCCCAAGATTTTCTGTATACCCTGTGATATTTCCACCTTCATCGTATGTGGCTATCACACCCGGATTAAATACAGCGTAGTTGTATGTATTCCCTCCGTACTCATACGGAAAACCACCGTATTCAGCCGTAGGTCCGCCGACGATCGGAAAGCGGTTTCCACTGATTTTAATATATTTATCAGGATCGGAAGTTAACATATTTGCCAATGCATCTCCTGAAAGTCCGTTAGGATTAATCAGCTGATCCAGAAATCTTTGAGACTTCAAATCTGATTCAGAATAGCGGTAAGTCTGAGAAACAAAGTTTCCGCCATTTCGCCAGTCGAAAGTCATATTCAAACTGAAACCCTTGTAGCTCAGCGTTGTCTGAATACCTAAAATAAAGTCAGGATTGAAATTCCCGATCTTATTTCTGGTGTTGGAATAACTTACACTTTGCCAGGAACCTTCGTCGTCAAGAATAGGATATCCATAATATTTTGATGACTTATCGGTAACAGTGACAATTTCTGCGTCATATAAATCTCCGATTTTCTCACCGACGTATGTTCTCGCACCTCCTTTTGCATCCGACCACAGATCATAGAATTCCAGTCCGTCAGATAGTTCTTTAATGGTAGTCCTGTTGCGCGACCAGTTGGCTGTAATATCCCATCGCCAGCCGTTTTTATCGAGCGGTGTTCCGCCAAGTGAAAGCTCAACACCCTTACTTACTAACAAACCTGCATTAATATTTTTAGAAGTAAAGCCACTGGACCCTGGTAAAGTTGTCGGGATAATCTGGTTTCTGTTTTCAACCTGATAGTATGTTCCCGCGAAACGAAGTTTGTTTTTGAACATATTCAGGTCAATTCCCGCCTCATAAGACGTTGCAATTTCCGGCTTCAAGTCAGGAAGCAATATTTTTCCTGATTTTGAGAGACGTGTAAGGCCATCCCAGGCACCGGCATCTTCCAAAGTTGCAAAAAGGCTGTAAGGATTGGTATCCTTTCCAACTTGCGCTACACCTCCTCTTAATTTTAATAAATTGATCTGATCAGAAACCGGAATCATTTCATTTAACAAGATACTAAGTGACGCTGATGGATAAAAATAGGAACGATTTGCCTTGGGAAGTGTGCTCGACCAGTCGTTACGTGCTGTAACGTCAAGGAAAACCATATCGCGATAACCGAAGTTCGCTAAGCCATATACGCTGAACACTGCTTTTTCATATAAACTGCTTTCATACCGAAGATTGGCAGGGGCAACATTGGCAATCGTATACAATCCGGGAATAACAAGTCCCGTTCCGTTTTTTGTCGCGTTATTAACATCTGTATTTTTTTGATAGCGGGTATTCCCACCTGCTGAAACCGACAGACTGAAATCACTGATATCTCTTTTGTACGTTGCAAGGAAATCTGCGTTACGCTCAAATCGCTTTAAATTGATGATACCGTAACCACCTCTCGAATCATTGGTATAACTATTTCCGATTTTTGTCTCACGCTGCTCATTGTAAGTATCCAGGGAGTAGCGACCCATCAGACTCAAATGCGGAGTAATCTGCAAATCAGCTTTCAGGTTTCCAAAAACACGATCACGGACGAAGCTATTGTTTACTTCATAAGCCAAAAAGTAGGGATTATTATAGTCTCCCTGCGCCTGAGATAACTGCTGGAGACCTTCCTGCCCCGGCACCCAGTAATTTTTCAGGTCACGAATGTCGATATGCGGAGAAACAGCATAAGCCCATTGAAGCGGATTCGTACCCCGGTTTCCGGACGGACGGTTGTTTGAATTGTTTCTGCTGAAATCAATGTTTGTGCTTATCGTTAACTTTTTGCTCGCTTTAAGAGAAGTGCTTACGTTTAAAGAATTACGAAACAGATCCGAGTTAGGTACAATCCCGCGGTTCGTCATGTTTGAATACGAAAGACGGTAAGTGATTGACTCGGTATTATTTGCAATAGAAACACCATTGGTCGTGGTAATACCCGTTTGGACAAAGTTCTTGACATTGTTCGGGTGCGATACCAGTTCTGTCGCAATTGGATTTCCATTCGCGTCGAGCGGACTGTTCCATTGAATTGCTTTATATCCTTTATCCAGTTCCGGGCCAACGCCTCCTGAGGAACCTTCTTCAATCTCCAATATTCCGCCCGGGAAAGGATTATTATCCGGTGTGAAAGGTAAGACACCGGTCGCAAATTTCGAGTGCATTTTCAGAAAGCGGTACGGTTTATCAAATACGGTATTTGAAGTAATAGAAACAGTCATTTTCTTAGCCTTACTACCGCTTTTTGTGGTTATCAAAACGACACCGCTACCCGCTCTTGAACCGTAAAGTGCTGCTGCACTGGGCCCTTTCAGGATCGAAACACTTTCAACATCGTCCGGGTTAATACTGGAAATTGCATTTCCGTAATCGACACGGTTATCATTACCAACCTGGCTAATGTTGTTTAATGTGCTCGCGATCGGCACACCATCCACCACAAAAAGCGGCTGATTATCACCACTTAACGAAGTAGCACCACGAATAATCATACTAACTGATGAACCTGTTCCGCCCGTTGCGCTGATCGAAACACCCGGAACTTTTCCAGACAGGGAGTTAAGAATATTTTCCTGAGCAACTCTGCTGATTTCTTTTCCATCAACCTGACCAACTGAATAACCCAATGAACGTGCTTCGCGTTTGATGTCAAGTGCAGTGACCACAACTTCCTGTAAAGTTTCCGTCCCTTCTTTTAGAGTGACATTAATTACAGATTCATTCCCCACTGCAATTTCCTGATTTTCAAACCCTATAAAAGAAAAAACTAAAACCGGATTTTTAGCTTCGTCAATTGATAATGAATACTTACCGTAAGCATCCGAAGTTGTTCCGATCTGTGTTCCTTTTAAAATTACATTGACACCCGGAATTCCAGCTCCGTCATTCGATGACGTAATTCGCCCCGTGATTGTCCGTTCCATTTTAATCTTTTTAGCCAATGAAGCAGACTGCCTCAAAATCGATCTTTTATTTGCAGAATTGCCATCAGGACTTTTTGCAAATACTACCGGTGCGCCTATCGTTATAAGGAGGATTAGCAAACATCGGAATACTGACAGGATAATTGTTTTCGAGTTCATCTTACAAGTGAGTAATTGTTAAAAACATAGATTGATGATTTGGAATTGGGATTTTATTTCATGCGTCAGTCTTCTCTTGAATTCTGTTCAGGCTCCTCTCCATTTTCTTTAAGAAGCTGGTCAAAATAAATTTCAAGAGCATCGGAATATTTCTGCTGTTCGTTTTCGTTATTTATACCTGCCAACAACTCCGCCAATTCTTCTCCGGAAAGCTTGTTAGCGATCAGTTTATTGATCAGATTTTCAGCCCGGGAAGGTGTCATATTGTTAGGTTGTTAGTCTGTGATAGGATACTTAAAGCTTGAAAGAAGAGACTATTTTTTGTGTTTGTTTTTTTTAAACTTAACGATTCCGTAACATCCGGGAATTAGTTTTGACCGGTGAGAAAAACTGCGAGTTTATTTAATATGGAAGCACTATTCCAAATGATTTAAGCGTATTTTTGAAAAAATATAAAGTAAAACAAAGACAAAGATCGTTTCAAAACAGAACATGGGAAGAGCAGAATGAAGGAAACCCTACGCTATCAGAATATCTACTTTTTATTTTTTTTATTACTTCTTACGACATCTCTGCATGCCCAGGTTCCGGCAGATACCATATCTCAGGTCATTCTGGGAGATATCATTGTGGAAGGCAATCACCGGACGCGGACTAATATTATTACGAGGGAACTTGAGATCAAAACGGGTGATACGATCAGAAGAAATTTGCTGACGGAAATCCTGGAAATTGACCGGAGAAAAATAATTAATACCAACTTGTTCATAACCGTAGAGGTTTTCCCTGAATTAAATCAGGATTCCATTCGTACCAATATCAGGATTGTCGTTAAGGAGCGATGGTATTTCATTGCGACACCCGTTTTCCAGCTCGCAGACAGAAATTTTAATGAATGGTGGTATGACCGTAACCGTGATTTTAGCAGAATAATTTACGGCGTCTATATGAGTTACGGAAACGTAACAGGCCGCGCCGACAAATTACGGGTAGTCGCAGAATTCGGGTTCATTCCAAAATTTGAAGTTTCCTATTCTTTACCTTATCTTGATAAAGCACAAAAAACCGGTATTACCGTCGGGGCATCTTATTCGACAAATAAAACGATGGCTTACCGGACCTGGCGGGATAAGTTAAGTTATCTAAATAGTGAAGATATTAATAAAAAGCGCTTTTATACGTTCGTTTCCCTAACGCGTCGTAATAAATATTACACCTTTCATTCCTTAGATCTACGGTGGAGCAATACTCAGATTTCAGATACGATCGCTATCTTAAATCCTAATTATTTATTAAAAAGCAGGACAGACCAGCAATATTTTCAGCTAACCTATTCATACAGCTACGACAGACGGGATAACTTTCAATATCCTTTGCGAGGAAAAGTGGGTGGCCTTCAGGTTTCAAAAATCGGACTGCTGCCATCTGACAAAATAAATCAGGCCTATATATACGGATCTTACAAGCATTTTTTCCAGTTGAGCGAGCGGTTTTTCGCTAATTCGGGTATCCGGGCAAGAGCTTCATTGCCACAAAGACAGCCATATCTTCAGACGATCGGGCTGGGTTATCGCAACGATCTTGTGCGGGGATATGAATTATATGTGGTCGACGGACAAGATTACGGCCTGCTAAAAAATGAATTGAAGTACAAGATATTTTCTACGCAAAAAACAATCCCCTGGATCCCCATTCGCCAGTTTAACACAATCCCGTTGGCCGCTTATCTGAATACTTTTGCTGATGCAGCTTACGTCAGAAACAGCTATCCTGAGCTAAGCAACACCAGATTGGGGAATAAATTTATCTATGGCGCCGGCGCCGGCGTGGACATTGTCACGTTCTATAATATTGTTGCACGTTTCAACCTCACCGTCAACGGCAAAGGCGAACGGCGTTTCTTTTTTAATATCGGCCGAGAGTTTTGATTTCTTCAAAAACTGTGTAAGATTTCCCTGATAGTCTGTTTCCGGTTATTTTATAATCAGTCGGCATACAATTTTTATCATCCATATAATAACACGCTAAACATTTTACCATAAATTAAAGCGGCCTTGAAAAAAGAAATTGATAATAGTTAGATTTGCGGTTCATATCCTTTTAGCGAAACATGACTTACTCTATCACAATTAGAAACATTTTAGTACTTATTTTTCTGGCAGTTACATTTCAAAATTGTAAAACCAAAACGAAAGATGAGCAGGAAGCGGCTGTTACGTACTCTGATTCCCTGGACAAGCCAGCTCCGGAAGAACTTAACAGCGACCAGTCGGCATTGCTTCAGGAAGTACTTGGTACGTCAACCGACGGCGTTTTCCGCGGAATCACTTTCGGAGATCCGCTGAGCAAAGTAAAAGCAACCGAAACATACGAAATGTTTGAAGATGCGGCTGACCATGTAGGATATACCAAAGAAACCGAAAAGCTGGAAACGATCGATATCCAATATTTTTTAACGCCCGACAAGAAGGTTAATAAAATTATGATCGACGTTTATTTAAACAGTCCTGATGCAACAAAGCAACTTTGGAACGCCGCAAAAGGACATTTTACTGAATTGTACGAAGCTCCAAAGGAAAAAGATAAAACCATATCCTGGTATAAAAATTCTGTACATGTTACGATGGAAGATGTATCGGAAGGGAAAGATTATGGCCTGAAATTTCAGTTCACGCCTGATAAAAATGTACTTGCTGCTAAATAATTTAAAATGAAATTAACTCGACTGACGTTATTGACAGTTTTCTGTCTGTTTGCACTAAATACAATTGCCCAGAAAAAATCAAAAAAAGATTATCTGGTAACGATCGATACAGATCAGGGGAAAATGCGTGTCATACTATATGACGAGACGCCAAAACATAAAGAAAATTTCATAAAACTTTCAAAGGATAAATTTTACGATGGACTTCTTTTTCACCGTATCATTAAAGATTTCATGATTCAGGGCGGTGATCCTAATTCGAAAAATGCAAAACCGGATGATGTTTTGGGAAGAGGAGATAATGGCTACAAAATCCAGGAAGAAATCAGACCGAATCTTTTTCACCGTAAAGGTGCTCTGGCTGCGGCCCGCGATAACAATCCAAAGAAAGAGTCAAGCGGCTGTCAGTTCTATATTGTAGAAGGACGGAAATGGAGCAAAGCTGATCTGGATAAACAAGCTGCCCGCGCAGCCAGAAAACTGACTGATGCTCAGAAAAAAGTATATGAAACAGAAGGCGGCACACCTCATTTGGACGGAGCTTATACCGTTTTTGGACAGGTTATCGACGGAATGGACGTTGTTGACGTGATCAGCACAAAGTCAAAAGACGAACGCGACAGACCGGATAAAGACATAAAGATGAAGGTTTCCGTTAAAAAAATGAGAAAGAAAAAGATTACTAAAAAATATGGATACGTTTTTGCCAGCTAATCAACGATAGCGAATTCATTTAAAAAAGTTGTCCAATTTTCATAAAATCCCCCAACTCCCTATTCGGGAGTTGGGGGATTTTTTTGCGATACAATATCATGTCACTTTGTGACGACAATCAAATGATACGTCTTATTGAGGTAAAATATATTCTATTATCAGTTAACGTGCTGTCAAATTACACTTCATTATGACAAATAAACTTGTTTATGCTTTGTTTCTGGCCAGTCTCATTTCTAAAAATGTTTCCGCACAGTCTTCCGGTAAAAACCAGGTAACTACGGCCGACAAAAAGGTGGTTCAAAATACTATTTTAATTGATACGGTTAAAAAACAAGATGCTGTTAAGGATATCACCGAAAAAGTGGTTGAAGCAACATATAGAAATTATCCTCAGCAAAGCGGACAACCAACAATTATTATCAACAATATCATTGTTCCCCCCGACTATAATAAACAACCACAAAATAAAGCAAACAGGACTTCACGGGATCTTCGGGATGATGAAGATTACCAGACCTGGCTTCGTGAAAGAAAGCTGCAAAAAGAATCTGTTGCCGAGCGCAGTAATTCAGAAATAGGATTTCAAAAAAACAATTTTGATACCGATAAAAAGAATGTAACATTTCAACAGCGGTTTGGTGAACGTCCGGCGAGAAATTCCGGAATCTGGATCATTCCGGTCGTAGGAGTTCACGCTTCGGTATTAGGTTCGGATGAAAATAAGAACCACGAATCAGGAAGAACGGGGTGGAATGCAGGTGTTGACGTAAGGATGCGCATGAAGAGATTTTTTATCCAGCCAGGACTTCATTACCTGAATTCTTCCATGACGCTGACAGACAAGGACAGTGTCGCTCATACCAAATTTTTCGACGGCCCTAGAATTCATTCCTTAAAACTACCTTTCCTTCTGGGTGTTTACCTTACCAAAGCGAACAGCGGTTTTTTCAAATTGAATGTAAAAGCAGGAGTTGTTGGAAATTATATTCTCGCGGTCGATAAGAATAATCAGGCGCAATTTACGAAGGAAAATATCAATGGATATTCTTATGGTTTAAATGGTGGTATTGGTCTTGAATTTGGCTTGGTTTCATTGGATTTCAACTATGAAGGAGGTATTACAAAATATTTCAAAGACAGTAATACAAAAAATAATATGCTTCGCATAACGCTTGGATTTAAGATATAAGCGGCACTTCCATTTTCCAATAAAGCTGCCTTTTTGACAAGAAGGCAGCTTTATTTTTTAGCTTTTTATATTCTATATTGCATCAAACAAACATTGTAATTGCTTCATGACAGCTCATTCCACGAACTCTCCTACCTCGCATTCAAATAAAAAACGTTTTCTGATCACAGGCTCGAACGGGCTTCTTGGTCAAAAGCTGATTGAACTACTCATTCAGAATTCTTCTATTCAAACGATCGCGACAGCCCGCGGTGAAAACCGGTTGCCTTTCACTGATGCGTACGAATACTACGCAATGGATATCACAGATCCTCAACAAATTGAACAAGTTATTTCATTAACGAAACCTGATGTCATCATTCATACCGCTGCTATGACAAATGTGGATCAGTGCGAAATGGAGAAAGACGCGTGTTGGAAACAGAATGTAAACGCAGTAGAATTTTTAGTTGAAGCTTGTAAGAAACATAATATATTCCTGGTTCATGTTTCCACCGATTTTATTTTCGACGGAAAAGCAGGACCTTATAACGAAGAAGCCGAACCAAATCCGGTCAGTTTTTATGGATGGAGTAAATATGCGGCAGAAAAAGCGGTTATCCATTCTGACATAAAATGGGCAATTGCCAGGACCGTTCTGGTATACGGAATTGCTCACGATATGAGCCGAAGCAATATTATTCTTTGGGTAAAAAAATCATTGGAAGAAGGCAAGAATATTAAAGTCGTTACTGATCAGTTTAGAACCCCGACCTTGGCAGAAGATCTCGCGCAGGGTTGTTTCCTCATTGCAGACCAGGAAGCACAAGGTATTTTTAATATTTCCGGAAAAGAACTTTACACGCCTTACGAAATGGCAATCCTGGCAGCCGATTACTTTGGTTTGGACAAATCGCTGATCTCGCAAACGGACGCCTCAGCATTTACCCAACCCGCTAAAAGACCTCCACGTACCGGTTTTGACTTGACGAAATCAGAAAATATACTTGGATACAAGCCACATACATTCCAGGAAGGTATCGCATTGCTGGCAATTCAAATCGGTGCCTAGCGGCTCGCACCGATTTGAATCGGTGCGGTTGTGGTGCAGCGTTTGCAACACGTGTTTTTTGCTTATTATCCTGCATTTTTATTGCCACTTTTTTCAACGCATTACAAATGCGAAACCAAACAACACCGATTGCAAATCGGTGTTAGCGTTTCTCATCTTTATAGATCATGACTTCACTTTTGTCCTGTTTGATATAGCCTCGATACATACCTTCGCTGTTGAAAGGCATCGCAATGTTCCCATTTCTATCCAGGGCAATTACGCCTCCTTCTCCGCCACGATCAACCAACTTTTTCATCACTACTTCATCAGCCGCATCTTTTACTGATAAACCTTTGTATTCCATCAATGAGGAAATATCGTATGCGACAACGGAACGGATAAAGAATTCACCATGTCCAGTTGCGGAAACAGCACAGGTAGCGTTATTAGCATAGGTTCCTGCACCGATAATTGGCGCGTCTCCCACTCTGCCGTATTTTTTGTTCGTCATTCCGCCGGTCGAAGTTCCAGCTGTGAGATTTCCAAATTTGTCCAATGCCACACAACCGACTGTCCCAAACTTTTTACCTTCTGTAAAAATCAGATCTTCGTCTTTTTGAAAACCTGTTTTAGGAGATTTCTTTATTTCTTCCTTCTTCTTTTCAGTATGGTCCAATTCAACTTTCTCTTCCTTTATCGCTTTTTGCAGTGCTTTGTAACGCGCTTCTGTGTAAAAATAGGAGGGATCGACAATCTCTAAACCTTGTTCTTTTGCGAATTGATCCGCACCTTTTCCGGCCATTAAAACATGTGGTGATTTTTCCATCACAGCGATTGCGCCTTTAATAGGATTCTTTATGGTCGTGACGCCTGCTATAGCACCGGCTTTCAGGATGTTACCCTCCATAATTGCTGCGTCCATTTCATTTTTTCCTTCATGCGTAAAAACTGCACCTTTACCAGCATTGAATAATGGCGAATTTTCCATAACCATAATGGCAGCCTCAACTGCTTGCAGACTTGTACCGCCTTTTTTCAAAATCGCATACCCATTTTGAAGTGCTGTATTAAGGACTTCTCTGTATGCTTTTTCTTTTTCCGGGGTCATGTTGGCGCGGGTTATTGTTCCGGCACCTCCGTGAATTACCAATGTGATTTTATCAGAAAAATCCTGAGCGAAAGAGGTCTGGGTGATTAAAAGCGCAAGAATGATGCCGTAAATAGTTTTCATCTAGGAGCGTAGGTTTGATTTTCGACTTTCTCAAATCTACTAACTATCATTTGCATTCGAGATTTTGATATTACTTTTTTTGTTGGGCTTTGAAATAAGCTAACCACAAACCCATGAAAATTGCAACAGAGGTATAAATAGATTTGGGAAACCCTTTTCCTGACATGAAGGAATGTATAAAGACCCAGGCGATACCCGTTGTTGCGATAACCAGGAAAGGAAGCATCCACTTTTGCTCAAATACCGATCCTATCCTGGCAACTTCCGAAGCATTTACCTGATTGCTTTCCAGTATCATTTCCTCCAAATCACGACAGAATAATTCAAATTGCTTTGAATCACAAAAATTGCTGTTTGCCGTTATTTTTAAATTTTTCCGGTCTGCGAAATTCAAATTTAACGTTGTGCCATTGTAATGTTCGATCTTATAAGATTTAAGATTTACAAAGTCAATGTCTTCTACACGATCTCCAAAATCAAATTTTACGGAAGATGTATCTACATCCGCTAAACCATATTTTTTAAGTCTTTTTCTTAAAAGCCAAACTACTAATGCCGGCAATCCTATTGTTAAAATTGATGCCATATTTATTCCCACTGCCGGAACAATGTATCTCATCGAAGATAATAAGGCTACTAAGATCGCAATGAAGATACCCACCAATACCAGCATGAACCTCGAATCGGTATATTCAAAAGTGTATTGCTTCATTTAAACCAAACATTGTAATATTAAAATATAACATGATAAAATTAAACTCAACAATATTAATTACCTCGTCATTCCTGACAAACGGTTAATTCATGAAACAAAAGGTGATTTTCACAAAAACCGATGTAAAGCAAAGAGCGCAAAAGTGAATTTTGCGCTCTTTGCTTACCTTTTTATGCTTCTTTATGCTTTGTATGAAAACATCAATACAGCTTTTCATAATATTCCCGAGCCATGCGATCTGAATTAAATTCTTCGCTTACATCGTTCATGCTATTCAAAATCAGACGCTGCCATTCTTTCTGATCTTTGTAATATGTCGGAAGAACTTTATTCTCAATTACTTCGAAAAGATTATCACAATCTACTTTGTTAATATCGTCTCCTTCTGCTACGGGAAGTATAAAGGAGTTTTCTTCATTTTTTGCAAATTCACAAATCCATCCGTCGAATGTTGAAACGTTCAGGGACGCATTCATGGCAGCTGTCATTCCACTTGTTCCGGAAGCTTCCCGCGTGACAACCGGCGTGTTCAGCCAAACATCTGAACCATCTTTCAGTAATTTGGAAAGCCCAAGTTCATAACCAGTCAAAACCGCCATATTCGGAAAATAATGGCTCAGATAAAAAAGGTGATTGAAAGTATTGATAGCGCCTTCGTCTTTTGGATATGGTTTTCCTGCCCAGATAATCTGAATTGGAAAATCAGCATTTTCCAGCAAAGTTTTAAACCGCTCGACATTCCAGGTCAGAATATCCGGACGCTTGTATGCAGCAAACCGGCGAGCCCAAACGATCGTCAGCACATTGGGATCAAAAATCTTCCCGCACTGATCGGCCACTGTTTTGAAAAGTGTTGTTTTCAGTTCTTTTTTTCTTGCCGAAATCGCCTCTGAATCTTTCTTGATTCTCGCTTTTTCCAGAACAGGATCAACCCAGTACGTATTATTCTGAGCATTAGTGATATGCGTTATTTCACAAATTCCCGGAAATACCTTCCACATTTGTCTTGATACTTCTCCATGTAACTTGGATACTCCATTGGCCTTTCGGCTTAACCTCAACGCAGCAAGTGAATGATTGAAAATATTATCTTCTATTCCGGTTATCTTCCTTACAACATCCATTTTCAAACCGGAAAAGAAACCTAGATTTTCAAGAAAATTAATATCATGTTTTTCATTTCCGGCTTCTTCGGGTGTATGCGTTGTAAATACCATCCGTTTTTTCAACTCTGGTACTTTTTTATATTTCTGATATAAATAAAATGCTGCGGAAATTGCATGAGCTTCATTAAAATGGTACACATCCGGCTGATACTTCAGCTCATCTAATAACTTAGCGCCGCCTATTCCCAAAACCATACATTGTGCCACTTTCATTGTGACATCTGCATCATACAGCGAATAAGAAATTGCTCTTGTCTCTTCGTCATTTCCGTCGGTATCAGTGGTTAAGAAAAACATTGGTGCGGTTTTGAAAATTTCCGGTGCCAGGTAATAGGCTCTTACCCAAACATCCTTTCCTAAAATCGGAATGGAAAAATGAATTCCGGTATCTTCTAAAAAGTGATAGATTTTCTCATGAAACTGTGGCTCCATGCTGTTGTCCCTTTTCCGACACTGGTCGTAATATCCATATTTCCACAACATCCCAACGCCGGCGAGATTCTGGTTTAACGCGTAAACACTTTTCATATGGGAGCCCGCAAGAAAACCCAGACCACCTGAATATGTCTTCAAAGCCTGGTCCAGAGCAAACTCCATGGAAAAATAAACGACTGATTTTGTATAGTTTTTATCCGCTTTAAACGGATGTTGGAAAGGCACAGAAAATGGCTGCTTCATCGAAGAGTGATTAAAATGAAAGATATTTTCTAATGATTCGCGTGCATTTTTTGATAATGCAAACGCAGTAAATCTTCACCGAAGTCGTTGGTCAGATCTCTTACAACGGTGTGAATATGGTTGCCGTTATTTTGGGTGTTATCCAGTTCAATCAGAATCGTTGGCCCCTGGATGCGATAATAGTACCCCGCGCCCTCTTTAATTTCCGGCTCCCTGTTTCCCATCCAAGCAAAATGCATGCCATCCAGCCCGGATTCCTTCAATTTAACCATTTGTTGATCTTTCAGAGTTACATGGTACCGGTCGAGATAAACAGAAATCAGACGAAGAAAAAGTGCTCTTTGAGTGGCTGACATATCTTTCATCGCGATTCCTTCGGGTTTAAGTGTAATCAGATTGCTTCGTTTGTTGGTAGTCAAAATTTCCCAAGGTGCCTTTTCTGAAAGAATTATCGTTTTTTGCTGTTCGGGAGAAAAGGAATGTAGCAGCTCAAAAGCAATATCCTGTTCATCCTTCAAAATCCGCTTGCCTTTTTGGGGAACATCCGCTAAAATTTTCCCCGGATTTGATCCGAAAAAACCAGGTGTAAAAGTTATGCTTTCGCCGGCTACCGTAAAATGAAGAGAAATATGATGTCCTTCCATTCGCCATCCCCAAGGCTCTTTCGATCCCGGTATGCCAAAAATAAGAAAGGAATAATTTTCAGGGTCGCGGTATGTATCTGTGGAAGATTTATTTTCAATTATCCGGAGCACATTTTCAAGATCCACGATCGCTATAATCTTTTGATATCCGCCAACACTCAGAATGGATTTGACCATCGCAAAAGCTTTCGCTCTCTGACTTTCGTTCATGTTTTTCAACGTTAATCCTTTCCGGGCACGCGGGACATAATTCCAGTCGAAGCGAAGAGAATCAGCGAAAGTGGCGCTTGCACTTTTCTTTTGTCCGGCGTCAAGACTTTTGATAAAATCTTCAACACTGGCCGTCATGTCAGCTATCAGTACTTTTTCCTGCGCGTTTATATTTTTTGAAATAAAGAGAAGAAGAAACAACAAACCTAGTTGGAATAACCGAAGATCACTTTTCATAGCAGTTTGTTGATTAGTAATAATTTATTACAAAAAAAGAGCAGACCAATCTTATTATACTGTACCAGAATGATCCGCTCCTCTCAACTTTTATTTGCTGAATATTAATCCCGTAAAGTCAGATATTGCGCGCTGCAAATAAAACTTCCGTTCAACAATGAGGGTTTGTTATATAAAAACGGTTCGCCTGAAAGAGTCGTCATTTGTCCTCCGCTTAATGTAAGAATTGCTTGCCCGGCGGCAGTATCCCATTCCATGGTTGGACCGTGACGGAAATAGATATGCGCCATTCCCTCTGCTACCAGACAAAATTTCAGTGAGCTGCCAATGGCAACACTTTTAACAATCGGATAGCGTGCAAGAACTTCTTTTTCAACATCCGATGCATGAGAACGACTGCCAACTGAAACCCAGTCGATACTGTTTTTGTCAACTTTAATGGATGATTTCACACCGTCCGAATTTATTTTCCAGCCTCCCGTTTCCTGATTCGCATAGTACATGGTATTGCTTACCGGTACATAGATTATTCCCAAAACAGGTATACGATTTTTAATCAGTGCGATATTGATCGTAAATTCTCCGTTGCGGTTTATAAACTCTTTCGTGCCGTCTAACGGATCTACACACCAGAAATATTCCCAGTTTTTTCTTTCATCGTAAGGAATATCCCGCCCTTCTTCGGATAAAACTGGAATTTCGGGAGTGGTTTTTTTTAACCTATCAACAATCAGAGCATTAGAAGCCTCATCGGCCAAAGTCAGCGGTGATTCGTCAGATTTAAATCTCACCTCCTGAAATTGTTTTTCATCGCCATATACATCCAGAACAACCTTTCCGGCGTCCCTCGCGATGGATAGTAATTCTTCTATTTCGAGATGCATAAACGAGTAAATAGTAAATTAGCAAGATTAATATGCAAATAATATAGTTAATCTCAAATTCCATTAACCGAAATTGATTACTAATTTACCTTATTTCACCCGCTGAAATTATAAGCAATTATAAAATCAATCATTTGATTTTAACATCCAAAGAAATCCACACCCTATAAGGCCTTGATTTTCAACTATCATTTTCAAGACTTCGTTGTATTCAGCGTATAATCTTATTTCATTGCTGGTACGATCAGAAGTGAAGAAGCGTGGCAAAATTACATTTCCCAGATCAAATTCCTGATACTGTGAGCCTGCCTTACCCGACAGTAAAAATTAAACTATGTCAAATGAGGTTTTGAAGAGGTCGGAGGAGCCAGCAATGCATCACAGAGGGAAACAAGCTGGTTCGCCTCATAATATTCAAAAGCGGACCGGACAGCTGCATCTGTAAATTGTATTTTACAAAAAGATTTTTGACTAGTCCGTGTAAATCAATTCTTGACATTATATTTCCTAATCTTGGCACAAAAAAAGCCTGCCGATAAGTCATCCGGCAGGCCATCTTTCCTGATTAATTATTTTACTTGCCGAACAAGCGAGCCCAGAATCCTTTAGCCTTTGTTTTTGTCTCCTCGAATGTTTCAGAAGCAGCATTTTTCAGTTCATCAATTTCTTCAGCAGCCTTGGCTTTCAATTCCGCTGCCTTGATCTGAGCCTCCGCTAATTTTTCTGCTGCAATTTCTTTCGCATCTTCCAATTTCTCGGAGGCAAGTTCTTTTGCGTCGGCAAATTTTTCAGCGGCATCTTCTTTCAGATCAGCGAATTTTTCAGTTGCCTCTTCTTTCAATTCAGCAAATTTATCGGCAGCTTCCTCTTTCAAATGATCCGCTCTCCCGGATAAGTCAGAAATAATTTCTTCTGCCCTAACTTTTCCAGCCGCAATATTTAATTCTACTTCATTCTGCAACTGTTCTACCTTTCCTGAAAAACCGGATTTTACTTCTTCCACTTTCTCTGCAGCCACTTCTTTAACTTCTTCAGCTTTGTCAACGACCTCGTCCTTAACCTCTGCAACCTTTTCCTGAGCTGCCTCTGTTTTTTCCGCAGCTTCCGTTTTCAATTCCTCAACCTTATCCTCCGCATCTGCTTTGACATCTGCAACTTCTGCTTTAACAATTTCTACTTTTTCAGCCGCAATTTCTTGTACCTCCTCCACTTTTTCACCAGCCGCATCTTTTGCCTCAACAACAGTTTCTTTGGCATCTTCCAGTTTTTCTTCACCGGCAGCTTTTAACTCATCCACTTTATCGCCTGCTTCGGCTTTTAAGTCGGCTGCTTCCGCTTTCACTTCGTCCACTTTCTCAGAAGCTATGTCTCCGTATTCTTCGACTTTGTCAACAGCTTCTTCTTTCAATTCAGTTGCGTCCTCTTTCACTTCGTGAGCTTTCTCAGAAGCAAATTCTTTGTAATCGTCAGCTTTGCTGGCAGCTTCTTCTTTCAATTCAGTTGCGTCTGCTTTCACATCTTCAACTTTCTCAGAAGTCTCAGCTTTTACTTCTTCAACCTCTGTCTCAGCTGCAATCTCCACATCCTCCTTTATCTCCGAAATACCTTCGGCAGCATCATCTTTAACTTCGATCGATTTGTCTTTAATGTCTTCAATTCTTTTATCCAACGACTCGTCTGCATCGGTTGGTTTAGGTTTTTCATTGTCTGCCATATCAGTGGATGATGTTTGGATGGAATAGATTAAAAAGGTTGAACACGTAAGCTACAAAGGACTTATCAAGGTTGCAAGCAATAAGCATACCTTTTTGCTAGGATAACCTTCTAATGATCAATTTTTTAACGATTTCGTAAAAGATATCCGGTTGAAGCGTTCGCCAGTTATCCAATTGCAAGGTTCCACCAAAATTCAGATAATAATCAAGGCGAAAACGCTTCCATTCTTCTTCCACGTGATCTCTGAAATTGACAGCAGCGATCCAGCCATCTTCTACATCGTCGAACCATTCGGCATAATAATCATCTTCCGCACCATGAAAATTCATCACGTTTTCACCCAGCAAGATGAATTGATTAATCCCCTCGTCAATCAGCGGATCGATAACCTGCCGTTTGAAATACATGATATCATTGTGCAGCGTGTCATTCCATTCACCAAAAAGTTCGATAATCACAAAATGCTTGTTATAGTCTGCGTAAAGAATTTTGACGTAAAGCGTTTCTGATCCGATATGATCCCAAAGCGGATGGATGTAATATCCATAAATCGCATTCTCGTAATAATCGAGATTGTAGGTCCGTCCATAAAACGGAGATCTCCGGTCCCGGCTTGCCACATAATGCTTTTCCCAGTTGTAGTATGGCTCTAATTCCTGCATAATTCCAGTCGTTGAATGAAGTAAATTCAGGAATATGATCCCTTGAAATTAAAACAAAAAAGAGGTTTAAGGTGGTTCATGGATACAAAAAAAGAGAAGTCAAGTTTTAAAAACCTGACTTCTCTCACTTATTCGAAAGCCCTGATCAACTCAGGATTTTTCTGTTAAATCTCGCGGATCCAGATATTGCGGAAACTTGTTGTGTTGTTGTGATCCTGCAATTTGATCGGGCCGGCACCGTGCGGTGTAATATTTGGCTGACCAATATAGGGTGTTGTTCCTTGAATTGCCGTATGGTTTTGAACAACTACTCCATTGTGAATTACAGTGATGTACGGAGGAATTGTCATTTGTCCATCCTTGTTAAAATGCGGCGCTGTGTATACAACGTCGTAAGTCTGCCATTCGCCAGGTCCAACGGTTGCGTTCACTAATGGCATTGTTTGTTTGTAAATAGAACCAGCCTGTCCGTTTGAATAGGTTGGGTTATTGTAGCTGTCAAGAACTTGAAGCTCATAAATTCCTTGCATGAAAATACCGCTATTACCTCGTCCCTGCCCACTTCCCTCAACTTTTGCCGGAGTGCGCCATTCGATATGAAGCTGGTAATCAGTAAAACTTTTTTTCGTTTGAATATCTCCTTTTTTAGGTGCACAAGTCAACGCTCCGTCTGCAACAGTCCATGGAGCAGCGCCACCGCCTTCATTTGCAGAAACCCACTGATCAAGGTTTTTTCCGTCGAATAAAACAGTTGCATCTGATGGAGCTGTGAATCCCGAAACACTTGTTGAAGCCTTGCCTGGTGTTATGACGCGCGGAACCGGAGTCCATAATTCGCTTGATTCAGGAGTTTGTTTTGAGGGCTGTAACTGTGCATGTGATGCAGCTGCTGTCAAAATACCAGCCACAATCATTGTAATTTTTTTCATAGATTATCAATCGATTTTTATTTGGAAATTATAAGGTTTAAACGATACTGATTTACTCATATCCTCCGGAAAGCTACGAAATTGGCCCATTGAAATATGGTAATAAACGTTAACTTTCAAGAGAGATTTCAAATTTACGAGTCTTGAATTGGATAATTAGCACAAATTTTAAAAATATAAATTGCTTACAAGCTTGCTAAAACGATTTATTTATACTTTTAACCCAAAGTTAATCTTTGACCTTCGCCTTTATGTCCCTATTTTCCTCAAACACAAATAGCAAACGAACCTTGCGGAAACTGTTTTCCGCGGCTGTTATTTTCACATCTCTTAATCTTTCAGCTCAAAATTCCAATGAGAATATTGTCCGGTATGCCCATCCATTAATAGGAACGGCAAAAATGGGACATACTTATCCAGGGGCGACGGTTCCTTTCGGAATGGTTCAGTTGTCTCCCGATACGGACACGCTGCCTTATGGTGTCAATGGAAAATATAATCCGGACGTTTATAAATTTTGCGCCGGTTATCAATATGATTCCAAAACGATTGTCGGTTTTAGCCACACGCATTTCAGTGGAACGGGGCACTCTGATCTTGGCGATTTCCTGATTATGCCAACGACCGGAAAATTGCAGCTTAATCCCGGTACGGAAGACAAACCTGAAAGCGGTTACCGTTCTGCTTTTTCACATAAAAATGAAGTTGCTGAGCCTTCCTACTACAAGGTAAAGCTGGACGATCATAATATCACAGCCGAACTGACTGCGAGTAATCGCGTTGGTATGCACCAGTATACTTTTCCAAAATCGGATGAAGCGCACATTATTCTGGATTTGATGGCCGGATTATATCAATACGACAATAAAAATGTATGGACTTTTGTCCGTGTTGAAAACGACACGCTGATCACAGGTTTCCGCCAGACGAATGGCTGGGCCAGAACACGTACCGTATATTTTGCGATGACGTTCAGCAAGCCGTTTAAAAACTATGGTACTAAAATCGATGACAATAATGTTTATAAAGGTTTCTGGAAAAAATTCGATCAGGAACATAATTTCCCCGAAGTAGCCGGCAGAAATCTGAAAATGTATTTCGATTTCCAGACCTTAGAAAACGAGAAAATTAAAATCAAATTTGCCATTTCACCGGTAAGTACACAAGGTGCTTTGGCGAACATGAAAGCTGAAATTCCGCACTGGGATTTTGATCGTGTAAAAAAGGAAGGACAAGCCCTTTGGAATAAAGAATTCAATAAAGTCGCGGTAAAAACGATCAACGAAGACGATAAGGTGAATTTTTATACCGCGATGTACCACTCGTTTTTAGGACCCACGACATACATGGATGTTGACGGATCTTACAAAGGTCTTGATATGAACATCTATAAAACTCAGGGTTCAACAAACTTTACAAGTTTCTCGCTATGGGATACTTACCGGACACTGCACCCGCTTTTTAACGTTTTACAGCCAGCCCGAAATGTGGATATGATCAAATCCATGATGGCACATTATGATCAGAGTGTGCATAAAATGCTTCCGGTGTGGTCGCATTATGCTAATGAAAACTGGTGTATGATCGGGTATCATTCTGTGCCGGTTATCGCGGATGCTGTGATCAAAGGGAATGCAAATTTTGATGTCAATAAAGCATTGGAAGCATGTGTTACTACCGCACGAAATAAATATTACGACGGACTTAATTATTACATGGAAAAAGGGTACGTCCCGGATGATAAAAATACTTCGTCTGTTTCGAAAACTTTGGAATATGCGTATGACGACTGGTGCATCGCTCAAATGGCAAAGAAACTGGGACGTAATGATATCTACGAAGAATTCACTAAGCGCTCCGGTAATTATAAAAATGTATATGACGCATCCATCGGTTTTATGCGCCCTAAGTTAGATGATGGTAGCTGGCGAAAGGATTTTGATCCACTGGATACTCATGGTCAAGGTTTCATTGAAGGCAATTCATGGAATTACAGCTTATATGTTCCCCAGGCACCGGCAGAAATGATCGAGCTTATGGGTGGAAAAAAACGCTTTACGGCGCACCTGGATTCTCTTTTCAGCATGAATTTGCCGGATAAATATTTTGAGAACACCGAAGATATTTCGCGTGAAGGAATTATTGGAAATTATGTCCACGGAAACGAGCCGTCACACCACGTCGCTTACTTATACAACTGGTTGGATCAGCCCTGGAAAACGGAAGACAAAATTCGAATGATCCTTAAAGCTATGTATAAATCTACCGTCGATGGATTGGGTGGGAATGACGATTTCGGGCAGATGAGCGCCTGGTATATTTTCAGTTCTCTTGGATTTTATCCTGTTGCTCCGGCTTCCGACCAGTACATTATCGGTAGTCCGGCGATACAAAACGCAAAGCTTAATCTGGAAAACGGAAAAACTTTTGAGGTTGATGTAAAAGATCAGAGCGACAAAAACGTATACGTTCAAAAAATTGAATTAAATGGTAAAGTTTTGACCCGCAATTACATTACGCATGCCGAGATCATGGATGGCGGCCAGATCAGGTTCTACATGGGCGCTAAGCCAAATAAGAAAAGAGTAACAGCACAGGCGATTAAGAAATGATTGTGTATATTGCTTTCTGAATTTTTTATATAACGATATTGGAAATGAAAATTCATTAGAATCTGCTGATTCTGATGAATTTTCATTTTTACTGCAAAAATAACAAGACAAATACCAGCCAGTAAGATGAGCAAAAAACTATCCATTCGTGACATAGGGAAAGAATTAGGGATATCGATCACCACGGTATCGTTCATTTTGAATGGAAAAGCGAAGGAGAAAAGGATCAGTGAAGCACTTACTGAAAAAGTATTAAAATTTGTAGAAGAAGTAAATTTCAAACCCAACATGATGGCTCAGGGATTGCGGACGGGAAAGTCCAAGATCATCTGCCTGATGGTTGAAGATATCTCGAATAACCTTCTTTTTGCCCAGGTTGCGCGTCTGATTGAGGAAGAGGCACATAACAAAGGATACAGAATCATTTATTGCAGTACGGATAATAAAAAGGAAAAAGCGATCGAACTGATCCGATTGTTCCGCGACCGTTCGATCGATGGTTATATTATCACACCTCCCGAAGGGATCGAAAAAGAAATCCAGTCGCTTCTGGATGAAGGTATACCGGTCGTTCTGATAGATCGCAACTTGCCGTCACTGGATTGTAATCATGTCGTGATCGAGAATTTGAACAGCACTTATGAAGCCATCAGTCACCTGATCAAAAATGGTTTTAAGAATATCGGTTTCGTGACGCTTGATTCCGATCAGATGCAGATGGCCGACCGTTTGGGCGGTTACCAGAAGGCGATTGCTGAACACGGACTGAAACCCCATGTCAAAAAAGTAGGTTTTCATGACAGCAGTGACCAAAATGTGGATGCCATCGCATCTTTCCTAAGAGAAAATAAAAATATAGACGCACTTTTTTTCTCTACAAATTATATCGGCGTTTGGGGCCTTCAGGCCATTAAAAGTTTGAATCTCCGTATTCCCAATGATATTGCCGTGATTTCTTTTGATGATCAGGATCTTTTCAAATTTTACAGTCCTTCCATTACCGTTGTTGCCCAACCCGTACCGGAAATTTCCAGCCATATCATTCGCCTCATGTTGAACGCCCTGGAAGAAAAAGACAGCGGAATTCATGAGATCGTGCTACCCGCAAAGCTGATTGTACGCGAATCCTCTTCACTTCAAAATGCCTGAAAAATCTTGTAGATGAATATGTATTTTTAATATATCATTTGCATGATACTAAGATAACATTTAACTTGGCCCCCAAATCGGAGTCAGGCGGCTACTTAATGCCACTCTTGAAAATATACAGTCCTAGAATTAAAATCCCTACTATTTCTTTTTTAATTACTATTTATAAAAAATGAAACATTAAAAATAAAAAAATTGCTAAATCGATTTAGCGGAAAATATTAAAATGTAATTTTTAAAATATTAAAAAATCAAGATTAGTTAGGCTTACTCCAAAAGAAAGGTTCATTCAAGTTTCACTTACCAACTTATAACTGCATGATAATAAACAACTCACATCTAAATTAATCAGAAATTACTAAAACGATTTAGCGCCTATCAATTATTCTTTAACAGATCTAAGTTTCATGAAAAGAAAAGTACTAGTAAGTCATTTCCGGCCAAGAAGCGGAAAATTCCGGATGTTATGTCTGGGTTCTCTGTCCCTGGCTCTCTGCTTTTCCTCGCCAGTAGCTCATGCTGGAAATGGGAAAAGATTGATCACTCCATTAATAACAAATAATGCTTCGGCAGCAGAGACTGAAGTAAAAGGTAAAGTTATCAGTGCGAAGGATAAAACTGGTCTACCAGGTGTTTCCGTTATTATAAAAGGCACATCAAAAGGAGTTACTACTGACGTTGAGGGCAATTACACGATTACCGTAAACGGCCCGGAAGATGTTCTGGTTTTCTCTTTTGTAGGAAGTATCACGCAGGAAGTTCCCGTTGGAAATAAGTCGGTTATTGATGTAGACCTTGCTGAAAACGCGAGATTGCTTGATGAAGTTGTTGTTGTGGGTTATGGTACACAAACCAGAGAAAGAACAACGTCCGCAATTGCCAACATTACATCAGAAAAATTCAACAGATCGGGTGCTCGTAACGCGATGGACCTTATTCAGGGAAAAGTTGCCGGTTTGAACATTAACAGAAGTGGATCAAATCCTAACTCAGGCGTATCCATGCAACTTCGCGGAGTTACTTCGCTTACAGGGGGCTTGGCTCCTCTTGTTGTTATCGATGGAATTCCGGGTGGTAACCTTGATCTTTTGCAACAGGATGACGTTGAATCGATCAGTGTTTTGAAAGACGGTTCGGCAGCGGCTATTTACGGTACCCGTGCCAACGGTGGGGTAATTTTGGTTACAACTAAAAAAGGTGCTTCAGGAAGTGCGAAGTTTGATTACAACACCTATTTCAGAAAAGAGTACGTTCGCAATCGTGCAGATTTCATGACTGCTGCGCAGTATCGTGCCAAAATTGCTGATGGAACAATTCCTGCAAGTGCTGATTACGGCGCAACGACTGATGCCTATGACGCCTTGATCAACCACGGAAATTTGAGCCAGAATCACAACCTTGCCATGTCTGGCGGAGGAAAAAATACGACTTACCGTGCAAGTCTTTATTATCAGGATCTTCAGGGTATCGCAAAAGAAAACGGCCGCAAGCAATATGGTGGTCGTCTGAGTATTATGCAGACCGGCCTGAAAGATCGTTTGACCGCACAAGTTAACCTGGCGACAAATTTCAATAAAGCCAACCTACTTGGTGGCGGTGGCTGGGAAGGTTCTCTGATCAGAAACCCGACTTTATCTTTCCTAAATCCTGATGGAAGTTATTATTTTGAGCAGACAAGTACCAACGAAGTTGCCCGCTTAAAACAAGAAACAAATCGTCGCCAGCAACAAACTACTTCTGCGGACGCGAAAATGAATCTTCAGATTTTGCCTGGCTTGCAAGCATCTATCTTTGGAGCTGTGCAAAGAGATAGTTATATCGACGGCATCTACCGCACTTTGGCCTCAGAGTTCTCAAAAGAAAATGATGTTTATCCAAATGGAGGTTATGCAAGAAGATATACGTATCTAAAAAATAACTACACCGTTGAGCCAACCATTTCTTTCGACAAAACAATTGGTGCAAATCATACAATCAATGCAGTTGGAGGTTACAGTTACCAATATGCTGTGGAAGAAAATTTCGAGGCAACCAACTATGGTTTTGTTAACGACATTTTTGGAGAAAACAATCTTGAAGCAGGAAGCCAGCTTGTAACAGGAAAAGCTAATATGAAGAGTGGAAAAGGCGACAACACCCTGATCGCATTTTTCGGAAGAGCGAATTACTCGTTCATGGATAAATATTTAGTCTCTGTAATTCTACGTCACGAAGGTTCTTCCCGTTTTGGTGTGAACAACAAATGGGGAAATTTCCCGGCTGCGTCTGTGGGCTGGAACCTGAGCAAGGAGAAATTTATGGAGAACATCAAGTTTGTTAACAGCCTGAAATTACGTGCCGGATTTGGGGTAACAGGTAATCAGGATATCGCTAACTATTCCTCTCTTGTGACTTTGGGAACTGGTGGTGTTTATATCAATCCGGATGGAGAATGGAGACAAACGTACGGTCCGAACAGAAACCCGAACCCCAATTTGAAGTGGGAACGCAAAAAAGAATATAACCTTGGAGTTGATTTCTCTGTCTTAAATAAAAGATTAAGCGGATCGCTTGACGTATTCAAACGTGTAACCAACGACTTGTTATACGAATATACTTCACAGCTTCCTCCGTTTGTTCGTGAGACAATTTATACCAACGTTGGATCAATTTCTAACAAAGGGGTGGAACTTACTTTGAGCGGCGTTGCTGTTAAAACAAAAGATTTCAGCTGGAATATCGATGCAACAGGAAGTTACGTAACCAACAAAGCGGACGATCTTTCAAATGATGTATTTAAAGTGGAAGCAATCGCTACCGGAGATATCGGAGGATACGGTGCACTTGGACAAGCCATGCGTATCGAGCAGGGCGGAAAACTTGGAAACTTCTACGGAAAACGTTTTGCCGGATTCACTGATGATGGAAAATGGTTATTCTATAACCGCAATAACGAGAAAGTACGTTTCGATCAGATCAATAATTCAACAGATCCAAATGTATCGGATCTGGCGATTATCGGAAATGCGATCCCTAAATTTAATGCGTCTCTGACCAACAACTTTGCTTACAAGAATTTAAGTCTTCGAGTGTTTTTGAGAGGTCGTTTTGACTACGACATCCTGAATACCATGGCACTTTCTTATGCCAATAAGGTATCGCTTCCAAACAATGTCTTGAACAGCACTTTTGGCAAATATTCGAAATTGAACGATACCTACCAATATTCTGACTACTACCTTGAATCCGGAAGCTTCCTGAAACTTGACGAGATCACATTGAGCTATAATTTCAATATCAAAGGTGATATTATTCGCTCGCTTCGCGTGTATGCAACAGGTTCAAACCTTGCCACATTTACTAAATACACAGGCAATGATCCTGACTTCGTAAATGACACAGGACTTGGAAAAGAAGAAGATGGTCAGCGTCGCCTGGGTATCGATGGCCGCAGTGCTTATCCAAACACCCGTTCATTCTTAGTAGGTCTTAGTTTCGGATTTTAATGTTCATAAAAATGATAAATATTAAAAAAGCATTCAAAATTGCGGCAATGGCTTTGCCTTTGTTTGCAACAACTGCCTGTACTGATCTTGATGAAAATATTTACGATCAGCTGGTAACGGATAATTTCTACAACAACAAAAACGAAGTTATTTCGGCAGTTCTTCGTCCTTATACGCATGCAAACGCATGGGCGACTCCGGGACAGGACGGCTGGTGGCGTTTGAACGAACTTTCAGCTGACCAGCTTGCCTGGCCGGTGAAAGGTCGCCACGGACAAGATGGCGGAAAATGGCTTCGCCTTCATTACCATACCTGGACTGCGGATGAAGATGCAGTGTGGGGAGCATGGAGACTGATGTGGTGGGGACTTGGTCTTTGTACCGACCCGATCGAAGCTTTGGAAAACCGCACACCCGCATCTATGGGAATTACTGATACTGAAAAAGCAGCTTATGTTTCTGAACTGAAACTTTTGCGCGCTTTCCATTATCTGAAAATCATGAGCTTGTTCGGTAACATACCGACAGTTACGAAAGTCGGAGATCCTGTCAGCCCTCCTACGCAGCCGCGTGCAGAGGTTTTTAAATTTATTGAAAAAGAAATTCTGGACAATATCAATGCAGCTCCGAAGCTTTCACAGGCGATGATCGGCCGTATGACGCAGGCGGGTGGCTACGCCATGTTGGTAGAACTATACCTGAATGCAGAAGCCTGGACTGGAACGGCGCGTTGGGACGATTGCGTTGCGGCGGCAAATAAACTGATCAACGGCGAAGCGGGTGGACTTAACGGCGCTCCAACTCTGGATGTGAACCTGACGGATACCTACAAACCGGCGAACTTCCAGTCGAAGGAAATCCTTTTCCAACTTGCGTATGAGTTCAAAAAAGCGACGTTCCAGCCACAATGGACCAGCGATTTTTATCACTTTCAGCAGCGCTTTATTTATGGCGGTGCACGTAATGGAAATGATGGTGTGGTTGTTATTCCGGGTGTCTACACAACATTCAAAGCAACAGACAAGAGAAAGAAAGAATGGATTTTGGAAGGAACCCAATACCAGTATGCTGATCCTACTAAACCGGTTTTGGCAACAGGCGGAAATGAATATGACAATCAGCCGTTGGTTTTTGTTGACAATATCCGTAAAAACAAAACACTTCAAGCGGGACAAGATCCTAATTCTTTGCCATCTGACATGACACAGGGTGAAGAAAACAGCGGTGTCCGTTTTAATAAATACAAACTGGGTGCTCTTGAAGATCCAAACTATAACGGTTCCGACTGGGCTATTTATCGTTTGTCGTGGGTGATGTTTGCAAAAGCGGAATCATTGATGCGTAAAAATGGTAAGGCCGCTACGGCAGAAGCTGTTGAATTGGTCAACCAGGTTAAGCAACGTGCCTACACCGCTGACGCGTGGGCTGCGGAAAAATATACAACCTCAACCTTGACAATGGATGAATTATTGGCCGAACGTGGTCGTGAGTTCATCTTCGAAGGTTTCCGTCGCGATGATCTGATTCGTTTTGACAAGTTCACTACTGCAAACTGGTGGGATCACAAACCGACAGAATCGTACAAGAAATTATTCCCGATCCCTCGCAGACAGATTACGCTTAATGCAAATCTGAAACAGAACGAAGGATATAACTAAGAATTAATTATTCCTTACGCTTGACTTTTCTTAAAATCCAACGCCGGTTCATGTCAGGAACCGGCCGTTGGATTTGTTAATTTCGCAAAACGCTTATTATGAAAAACAAAACCTTCCTGAGTTTTCTTAGGACTTCACTATAAGCGGATTAAAAAATGGATCAGAAAATAATATTCCGTTCAAAAGAAATGTGATTTTCCCGATTCTTATATCGTAATTTGTGCCTCTTTTTATTTATAAACCAATTAAGCTTACGTAGTGTATGTTTAAACCTACCCGTTTCTTTTTTCAATTTATCGCCTGGGGTCTGGGAGTGATAGCTGTGCAAACGTCTTTTGCACAGGAAACTATCCCTCTGAACGATCTTAGCGCATTTACAAACAAGGCCGGCAATTGGAAGATTGTTGGCGACGCCTCTGTCGACATTAGTAAAGTCAATGTTTTAAGCACCAAGCCTGGTAAAGGAGTTTTAGCCTGTCTTCACGAAAAGGGAAAATACGGCCAGGAATATGAACTTGTATCGAATTTCAAGCACGGAGATCTGGACCTGGAACTGGATTTTATGCTGACAAAAGAATCTAATTCCGGAATTTATCTTCAGGGAAATTATGAAGTCCAGCTTTTCGACAGCTGGGGTAAAAAAACTGCTAAATACAACGATAACGGAGGAATCTACGAGCGTTGGAACGATTCAAAACCGGAAGGTGAAAAAGGTTACGAAGGATATGCTCCTCGTTTCAATGTTTCAAAAGCACCTGGTTTGTGGCAAAACATCAAGATTTCCTACCAGGCTCCTCGTTTTAACTCGGCTGGAAAAAAAATCTCAAATGCAGTATTTTTGAAAATTGTTCTGAATGGTGTTACTATTCATGAAAATGTGGAAGTAAGCGGCCCGACACGTGGCTCTCTTACAGCAGAAGATGTAGCGTCAGGACCATTGCGTATCCAGGGTGATCATGGTTCATTGGCTATCAAAAATATTATTATCAATAATTTTGACAAAAAGCCGGGAACGTTATCAGACCTGACTTACAAGACTTTTTACGGTACTTTTGCTTCCTCAGAAGATTTCCTTAAATCCAAACCTGCTGAAACAGGCAAAACGGATGCGATCACTTGGGAGATTCTGAAAGAAAACAATAACTACGCTTACGTTTATAACGGAAAATTCAATGCGGTTACGGCTGGTGAGTACAATTTCAAATTGCAGGCTGCCGGAAAAGCGTATATCAAAATTGATGGTAAAAATGTACTGCCTGCTGAATCAAAAAACAATAATACTTTCCGTACTGGAAAAGTTGACTTGACAGCCGGAGCACATACCATTGAAATTTTCAATAGCAAAACAGAAGGTTATATGAGACCTGGTCTGGCTGTTTGGGTTTCTGGTCCTGGTTTCAGAGAAATCTCTTTGAACACGGCAAGTTCTGTAACCACAGGCGGCGGTGTTGATCCGATTCTAGTAACCGCTCCGACAAATACTATCATGCGTAGTTTCATGGATTTCAAGAAAACACCAACTGCTAAAAACGTTCGTATTGTTCACGCCATTTCAGTGGGAAGTCCTTCGAATGTACATTATACTTATGATCTTGAAAAAGGCGCTGTTTTACAAATTTGGAGAGGAGAATTCCTTGACGCAACGCCGATGTGGCATGAACGCGGCGATGGATCATCCCGCCCCCGTGGAAGTGTGACGCTTTTGAACAACGAAATGTTACTAGGGAAAGCAAGTGGTCAGTCGGCCTGGACAGCGGATACAACCGGAAGCGGTTTCCGTCAGAAAGGTTATTCTCTGGATGAGACGGACGCTCCTACTTTTAACTACATCGCATTCGGTTCACCTGTCTCTGACCATCTTTCGGTTGTTGACAACAAATATTTCGAACGTGAAGTGAAAGTTGCAAATCCGGAGAAAGATCTTGTTGCAAGAGTAGCAGAAGGAACTTCGATCGAGAAAGTTTCGGAAGGACTTTACGCGGTTAATAACAAATCTTATTTTATCCAGGTAGCTGACAAATCAGTAAAACCTGAGATCAGAAATGTTAACGGACAGCAAGAACTGATCATTCCTGTGAAGAATGGTGGGGTTAAATATGCCATCTTATTCTAATTTAAAGTTACTCAAAGCTCCAAGCCAACCGCTCAAAGCTATAAGCTGATACATAACAATGAAAAAAATTGCTCAGATAGCATTAATCATTTTGGCGGCCCTGCCGATGGCAAAAGCCCAGGAATCGCCGAAAGAAGAAGATTTTTACAAGATCGTGACGCCGCCGATTCCGGAAGGAATTGTGCTGGAAGTTGGTGGTCTGACCAGTCTGCCAAACGGATCTTTGGGCATCTCAACACGCCGCGGAGATGTGTGGATCGTTGATAATCCGACTAGCCGTACGCCTTATTTCAGAAAATTCGCAACGGGTTTACATGAAGTTCTTGGTCTTGCTTACAAAGACGGAGTTCTGTATTGTGCACAACGCGGCGAGCTGACGAAACTGATCGACAAGAACGGTGACGGAAAGGCAGACGTTTATGAAACGGTTTATTCATGGCCATTATCAGGTCATTACCACGAGTATTCTTTCGGGCCAAAAGTAGCTCCGGACGGAAGTTTCTTCGTTAGTGGAAACGTAGCTTTCGGTGACGAAGAATGGTGGAGAGGCGAAAGCCGTGTGCCTGGCCGTGGATGGATTTTCCGTATCACACCAGAAGGAAAGTATGAGCCTTACGCAACGGGAGTTCGCTCTCCTGCCGGTATCAGTATGTTGAAAGGTGAACTTTGGTATACAGACAACCAGGGTGACTGGATGGGAACAGGTGGAATTTTTCCTGTAAAAAAAGGTGGTTTCATGGGTCACCCGGCAGGTTTGAAATGGGCTGAACTTCCAAATTCTCCAGTAAAATTAACTGAAAAACAATTTTTCGCTGAGCGTGATAACCGCCAGGAAAGAGATGAAAACAACCGTGCGATCAAACCTGAAAACACGCGCAACGAAGAACCTCAGTTCTTGTATCAGTTGAAAGAAAAGTATGATATGGTACAGCTTCCTGCTGTATGGCTGCCTTATGGTGTTCACGGAGTTTCTACTTCTGAATTGATCATGGATGAAACGAACGGAGCTTTTGGTCCATTTGCAGGTCAGGTTTTCGTGGGTGACCAGGGACAGAGTAACATTATGCGTATCGTTCTTGAAAAAGTAAAAGGTGAATATCAGGGCGCTTCGATCGGATTCCGCAGCGGTTTCCAGTCAGGTGTTTTGCGTATGGCTTTTGATAAGGACGGTTCGATGTTTGTAGGTGAAACAAACCGCGGATGGGGTTCTGCCGGTGATGCAAATCAAGGTTTGCAGCGTCTTGTCTGGAATGGTAAAATGCCATTTGAAATGTATACGGTTAAGGCGATGCCAGACGGATTTGAAATCGAGTTTACAATGCCGGTTGATCGTAAATCAGCAGAAGATCTTGATTCTTACAAAGTGAGCAGCTATTTGTATAAACACTATCCTGTATACGGAAGTCCTCCAATTGATACAAAAGATGTGACTGTGAAAGGTGTGAAATTGTCAGAAGATGGCAAGAAAGTGAGAATTGTTCTAGATGGTATGCGTCAGTATTTTGTCCACAAAATTGAATTGGCAGGTGTGCGTGCTGAAAACAATTACTGGTCATTGGTGCATCCGGATGCTTATTATACTTTGAATAATATTCCTGACGGCGAAAAACTGAAAGCATCTGACTTGAAAACAACAAGATCAGGTAATGTTAAACCGGCAGAGGCTGCTCCTGTAAAAGAACACGTTTCTCCAGACGGCAAGGGAAAAGCTCCGGCTCCAACGAAAACGGCAAAAGCTCCAACATGGGAAGAAGTGAAACCCCTTCTTGCAAAAAATACCTGTCTTGCTTGCCATGCAATCGACAAAAAAGTAGTGGGTCCTGCCTATGCTGATGTAGCAAAACGTAAATACAGCAACGAAAAAATCGTTGAATTGATTTATGCTCCAAAACCAGAAAACTGGCCGGATTATTCAACTCCAATGGCGCCGATGCCGCAAGTTCCTAAGGCTGAGGCAATGAAAATTGCTGCCTGGATCAACTCATTGGCAAAGTAATTTTTTAAAATTTTCTTTTTAAAATCAGGCCGCTTCCCAAAAGGAGCGGCCTGATTTTTTTATTTTTATTCGATGAATCTCAACCGTATGCAACCACAGCCGTCGAAGTTTCGAGAAATAAACTTTTTTTTTGCAAAATTGCGTTACTAACTAGTAATCATTAGTTTCTCAACTATGTCATCTTTACGTAACCGCGCAATTTCCAAGTCTGTAAAAGGCAAAGTACTACTGGGATTTCTGGTAGCATTTGTTGCCCTTGGATCTTCATGGGTTATCAGTAAACTCGCATTTAAAAATATGGTAGACAAGCTTGAAGTGCTTTCTACACCAAATGAGAAATTAAGGATTGTCAACAAAGTTTTCAAAGATATCCTGCAACTGGATCAATTACAGAATGCACGCCCAACGATAGAAAAGCAGGATTCAATTAAACAGCAATTTTTCAGCCAGTCAGCGCAGCTTCAAAGTACGCTGGACACATTAAGTTTTCTTTGCCGGGACAGCAAATTGCAAGTGGGCAGAATCGATTCGATGAAAATTTTACTGATGGCGCGTGATAGCATATACAGCGATTATGTAAAAGTGCGTTCCAAGCTTGTCAACAATAAGGATCTTTCGGATGAGGTACATTCCATTTCCGGATTAATCACCACCAAAAAAAGAGCCAAACCGGATAGTACGATTATAACAACGGAAAGACGAACAACCACTACCACGATTTACACAGAACCCGTTGTTCCCCCTGTTGCAGTGGAAGAGAAAAAAGGGTTTTTGAATCGCGTTTTTGGTTCAAAAAAAGCCAAAGCGCCCGTTCCTGTCCCCATTCCTAAAACTGTTCGAAAAGAAGAGGTAACCTCGCATATTGATACACTTTCTGTCGCACGGGAAGATAGTGTTATTGAAAAAGTAGAAGTGGCGGTCCAAGCCATTGAAAAGTCGCAGCGTATGCGGACCAACAAGTTTGTAAGCCGTGAACAGGAACTGACAACAGCGGGAAATTCGCTCGTCGGCCAGCTTCGAAATGTAATGCAGGAAGTTCAGGGAGAAGTAGTTCGCCAGGTTAGTATGGATGGTTTGCAGGTTCAAAACACAGTCGGCAACAGTATCAATCTGATCGAATATGTAATGATCGGATTCTTGTTTTTGACCGCATTATTGGCTTATCTGATCTTTACCGATATTACAAAAAGCAATAAATATAGATACGAACTGGAAGAAGCAAAAGAAGAAGCTGAGTATCACAGTATGGCAAAACAACGGTTTTTGTCCAATATGAGTCACGAAATCCGGACGCCTTTACAGTCCATTATCGGCTACACGGAAGCTTTGACAAAAGATGAAAAACCAAAAAAAGAAGATCTTGAAACGCTTCATTCCGCGTCAGAACATTTGCTTTATCTGGTCAATGAAGTACTGGATTACAGTCGTATTATTTCAGACCAGTTTACATTTGAAGAAAGAACTTTTGCCATCACACCGCTTCTTATTGAGGTAGTAAAAATGCTGCGCCCAACAGCTTCTTCCAAGTCTTTAACGCTCTTATTAGACAATGGATTAGAAGCTGATGCTTATTTGCTTGGCGATCCGTTCCGTCTTCGTCAAATCTTATACAATCTCCTGACAAACGCTATCAAATTTACTGAAAATGGTGAAGTTTGTTTGAGAACAAGCAGTGTAGAATATGATGGAAAAATTTCTATAAAATTTGAAATATCGGATACCGGAATCGGGTTGTCCAAAGAGCAGATGCAGCGCGTTTTTAATCAGTTTGAACAGGCAGACCCTTCAATTGCAAGAAGATTCGGCGGCAGCGGTTTAGGATTGAGTATCGTAAAAGCCCTGGTAGATGGTATGGGCGGAGATGTAAGAGTTTCAAGCGAACTGAATAAAGGAACCACTTTTACCGTTGATGTTCCCTTCGAAAAGGCAACCGCGCCTCTGAACAAGGCCGACGAACTAAAAGAAAAACAATACAAGATCAATGGAAAGGTTTGGCTTGTAGACGATGATGCCTTTATATTAAAATGGTGTGCATCTATTTTGGCATCACATCATATTCCGCATGAAAGTTTTTCATCAGCCGAGGAAGTGTTGAGCACGGAATGGGATCATGATGTTACGGTTGTGCTAACGGATATGCGTATGCCAGGCATGAACGGCGGTGAACTTTGTATGCGTCTGCGAAAAATTGTTCCGTCTTTTGTGAAAATATATGTCCTGACTGCACAAGCTTTACCAGAAGAGCAAGTCAAATTAATGGAAATGGGATTTGACGGAATTCTGATGAAACCTTTCCATTCCTACGAATTACTGGATTTGTTGCAAAAGACCTCGGATCATAATAATATTGTCTTAACAAAAACTAGATCTGATGAAGATTCCGACGAGCCGGATTTGAGTGTTCTCCGGGAAATGACCTTTGGTGACGAAGCACTTTTAAAAGAAATCTTGGAACAGTTTGTGAAGGATACCAGATTTGATCTCGACAAGTTGAAAAAAGATATTGAAGAAGATGATAAAGAAAGTATACCTGAAATTGCCCATAAATTATCCGGACGGATTGGGCAAATCGGAGCCTCATCTCTTTCTGCAAAATTCCGAAATTTTGAAGTCTCTCTTCGTGCAGATCCTGAAAGTATTTCAAGAAATGAATTGGAATCTGCTGTATTACAAGCAGATTCCTTAATTGAACATATCGATGAAAAGATTTTGTCTTACTCGATCTGATACTTTTCTATTTTATAATAAAGCGTTTTCCGGTCGATGTTTAGCAGCTTCGCAGCTTTGCTTTTGTTATAACGAACATCCTGCAAAACCTTCTCGATCATTTCCTTTTCATGCGTTTCCTGCAAAAGTTTGAGGTCAGAACCAGTCGCGACAGTTGGTTTGGCCGCTACGTTTTCCATGGTTGTGATCATTTCCTGGGGTAATGCTTTAAGATCGGCAGTTTCTTCTTTTGAAAGCAGAACCAATCTTTTTATTACATTATTAAGCTCACGCAAATTACCTGGCCAATCGTATTTCATGAAAATATCCATGACCTCTTTTGATAGCTGGCGCACATTTTTATCGAGTTCTTCATTGGCCTTATCGACAAAATGCTGGATGAATACACCAAGATCCTCTCCCCTCTCGCGAAGTGCCGGAACCTGAATTTTAAACTCATTCAAACGGTGATACAAATCTTCCCGAAAATCTCCATTGGAAGAAATCGTCAACAGATCTTCGTTGGTCGCAGCGATCAGCCTGACATCAACCTTTACAGGCTGAGTGCTTCCAATAGGCACAACAATTCTTTCCTGCAAAGCCCGAAGAAGTTTGATTTGTACGTCATAGCCAAGGTTACCAATTTCATCCAGAAATAAAGTACCTCCGTCAGCAGCCTCAAACTGGCCGATTTTATCTGTCAATGCGCCCGTGAAAGCTCCTTTTTTATGTCCGAAAAGCTCGCTGGCAGCCAGATCTTTCGATAAGGACCCGCAATCTATTGCAACAAAAGGTCCGTCAGCACGCTTACTTAATCTGTGGATCGATTTAGCAACGTGTTCTTTCCCGGTCCCACTTTCGCCTTGTATGATCACAGACATATCCGTCGGTGCTACTAAGCGGACATATTCATAAAGCTGTTTAGAAATTTTACTATTTCCCTCGATAAAATCCAGCGATTGTTTTTCAGGTTTTTTAGTTGTCGTTTTTACAGAAACAGTTGTCTTTCTGTTCAAAGCTTCCTTCAATACCATCAGTAATTCTTCCGGATTGACCGGTTTGGTAATATAGTCAAAAGCACCGCTTTGCATCGCATTAACAGCAGTTCTTATATCATTAAAGCTCGTCATGATCAGGGCAGGAGTTCTGTTCCCCTCTTCACGCAAGGATTTTAAAAGATCGAGCGAATTTCCATCCGGCAGGCGATAGTCCAGCATCAGTACTGCAAAATCATCTGAGGCGCCAACCTTAGAACGAATGGCATCCTTCGCACCGGCTATTGTTGAACAAACCTGTACTTCATGGCCATGCTTACCAAGAAAGTTGCTTAGTAGTTTGGAAAATGTAGTATCGTCTTCAACAAGCAGCAAATGAGCCATAAGGGCAAAATAAATTAGTGATTAAAAAAATATTCGTAAGTTAACGATTTACGCGAATACAAAATTGCAAAATTTAACGCCAAAAAGCCGGAGAAATCTCCGGCTTTTTGGCGTTAAATGATTAATTATTACTATTCTACCTTTCTGCCGTCCTTATCGAGGTTTATTTTAGCAGTTTCGCTCCCTTTTTTTAAAGAAATTTCGAAGAATTGAGTTTTATCTTCTTTTGTAATAATGAATGCTTCAGTAATCTCCCATCCTGCATAAACGTCAGTTGCCAAAGTTGTTTTGATTGGTTGCGGCAGATCTTCCGGTTTCACTGAAACTTTGTCTTGTACAAAATTTTCCACTAATGTTTTTATTGTAGAAGTATTTGCATTGGCGTTGGCACCGAGTACCAGAAACAGTAGTAGTGAAGTAATCTTAATATTTTTCATAATCCCGATTATTTTAGCTATTTATTAAATCATATGATGTTCACTCAATCTATTGTGCAAAGTTCAAAAATTATGCCATCGTTTTCTAAAATCATGCTAAAATATTACTTAGTTCCTAATATATAATAAAAAAATACCAACATATAGCTTTGTAGGGTAATTTTAAATTCAATTCTGCATACATGTTATGCTGTAATTCTGCATTAGACATTGACTCTCAGACAAGTTCGATGAAAATAATTTCATTTTTTTCTAACTTCAATTTATAAACTTGTAAATTATTTATATATTTACAGCGAAGTTATTGGTAGTGAGTTCGTAGTATAAATATTACAACATAGTGCATGTAATTTCATACAGAAAAATCAATTATTGAATTAAGACTTATCGCATAGAACAACCTTTACTCAACGTTATATAATGTCCTTTTGAAGATTGTCACGACAAATTATTTTGTTGAGGCAATCTTTTTTTGCTTTACGCTTCTCTCCATTGTCTTTACCATGACCTTTGTTTCCACCAGAAATTTGTAGTCAGGACAAATTTTTCCACATGCGCCGCTAAATAAAAACTAGACAACTGTCTAAAGATTTTCAATAAAAAATTCATAACTACTTGTTGTTATTTGTAGAAACTTTACTATGTTTATGGTAAGATATTTTTTTGTTACTCTATGTAACTTATGTTTTATCTCATTGCATATTAATTAGCTATTAGATCATGACAAAAATTTACATTATTCAAATCAGATAAAGGCTGAGATAGCAGGAAGCCATTAGCCGATGTCCTTTATCTGATTAGTTACCTTACCCACAGAAAATTGCCGTTTGTTGATTAGTCCTTCGGCTTAATAAGTCTGGTCCATTGCCCTTCGGCAAATGGTGTCTGCATTTTTGAATTTTGTAAAGGTGAAATTAGCCCGGCGCAGCAATTTGCCGGATTATTTAAAGCGTTGATATAGTATTATAATACAACAAGTTGCACATATTTCTCACCATACATAGTATATTTTATGAAGAACACACGACTACCATTTCTCTTCCAGCACTTACAGACTAGCCATAAAGAGCAGTCCGAAAATAGTGTGTTGACATCATACTGTCTCCATTGCGGGTCACCTCCTGTCTATTTGGCTTAGGCAGTCCAAATCACAAATCGTATAGTTACCCATAACAGGTTTGAAAATCATTCAGGCTATGAACGGGAAAGCTATGCTGTGCCCAATTAAGAATCTTTACTAAATATTTCTCACTATAAATTTAAAGTCATGAATGTTTTTATTTTAAACAACTGGCAGATTAAGGTGTCCGGCCAATCTCCTGATCAAGTCATTCTGCAAGGATTCCAACCGAAAATGGATGGGTATGCCTCTCTAAATTTTGGATACCCTCAATCCGAAACTTCCAACTTTCGACACAATCACACTACGAACCCTTTTATTTGAATAGCTATGGTATCACTTATCCACAAAACGGTTTTTAGAAAAAACACGTTTGTCATCTGCTGCATAGCAGTTATATGTTTTTTTGTTTCGAATTTTGAGGCTTTCGCCCAACAGGGCAACCTTTCATTAAACCCAGCTACTTCAACACCTTGGGTAAATGGATCATCACCAAGCTTTACAGTTACGCAAACAAATACCTCACCTGGACTGAGTACATGGAATGTCAGCTGTGGCACTTTATGTTCAGAAAGTTCAGCTCCAAGAGCAATTGACAACAATTTGTCAGATCCAGCGCGAGGCACCATCGTTATCGGTGGTTCTCTTAGCATGACAGTTGCCGACGCAAATACTTACCAAGCAGGAAATTTTGTAGGCTTTTTAATAAGAAATACTTCTTTGGTCGGCCTTTCTGTATTAGGTGGAGTGACAATCAAAACATATCTTGGAAATACATTACGTGAAACCAGCACATCATCAAGCTTATTAGGTCTGAGTTCGTCATTGGTTTCAGATGCAACGGAAGTTGGTATTTATACGACATTAAGTTACAATCGGGTAGAAATTACCATTGACAGTCCACTTGGCGTCGTTACCACATATGACGTTTTTCATGCTGTGCAAAGGGCTTATAAAGCGGGACCGGCGTTAGTTTGTAACACAGCAACTGCTGTAAATTATCCGGAATTTCCGGTAGTCGTTTCCCCTGAGAGATCAATCACTACTGGCCTCGGCGCATTGACTAATGCAGCAAATGCAATCGATGCCACCACTTCAAATGCTGCGAATTTATCCGTAACAGGAATCGGAAGCGCTTCTCTTTCAATCAGAGATCAAGTCACTGACTACCCTGCAAAAACATTCGCAGGATTCGATATCGAAAACTCGGCTGTCGTCAATTTAGGAGTATTCAACAACATCACACTCAGAACATATCTTAACGGCACTCTTCAGGAAACAAAAAATTCCACAACAGGTTTGCTTTCTGTTGGATTGTTGAGCAGCTCAGGCAGACAGCGCGTTGGTTTTGTAAGTACCCTTCCGTTTGATGAAGTTCAGATTACCATTGCTGCTACTTTAAGCGTTAATCTTGGAGCAACCCTTGTTTATAATGCTGTATTCCAGACTTTCTGCGATGGGGTTACGCTTTCCTGCAACACGCCTACTGCGCTTACAAGCCCAAGTTATCCTGTCATAATCAGCACCCCAAATACTGGTATCACAGGCGCAGTCTGCGCTAATTGCCAGGTTACAAACACTGGTAATTTAATTGATGGAGACCCCGCCAATCACACCGATATTGTATTAACCGCAGCAGTAGGTGTAAGTGGGTCGGTAGCGGTCAAAAGTGTTGAGCAATCTTACCCGGCCGGAACCTTTACAGGTTTTGATATTAATACCCCAAGTATAATAGGGGTAAATGCATTAAGTGGATTACGGATTCAAACTTACTTAAACGGTGTGGCGACATCTGATGTCTTTGGAAATGGAAGTCTGTTATCCGTGGGAGCGCCTCTTTTAAGTGGGTCTGGCAGACAAACGATCGGTTTTGTTGCGACGCAAGAATTTGACGAGGTCAAATTAACTGTTGACCAGACTGCCGGGTTGACTGTGGGTACCACCGAGGTTTATGGAGCGGTATTTACTACATTCTGTACAGGAACTCCATTGGTATGTAATACACTAACCGCTGTCACTAATCCAGGTTCTCCTGTTTATATTGATGGAAAAAATACAGGAATAACTTCACCAGTGTGTGCTGCATGTACCATTAATAATTCCGGAAATGTGATTGACAACAATCCTAACAATTCGGCAACAATTGTGCTGACGGCGGGTGTCGCAAGCTCTGCGAATTTCGCGGTAGCAGATGCGCTTAATACGTACAATGCGAACTCTTTTGCAGGATTTGATGTAGAAACCACTACATTACTTTCAGCAGGTGCCCTGAGCAGCGCTACGATATCACTCTACAATAATGGAACCTTGGTGCAAACCGGAACAGGGAATGCGCTTATCGTAGGAGCAGGTACGTCTCTGTTAACGGGATCCAGCCGCCAGGTTGTAGGAATCGTAGCAAACCAAGATTACGATGAAGTAAAAATTACCTTCACGCAGCTGGTTGGTGCAGATCTGGGTAACATCAGAATTTATGGAGCCATTTTTGATAAATTATGCCAGGGGACCATTGCCTGCAATAACAGTTACCTCCTAACGCAACCAGCATTCCCGGTCGTTATCGATGCTGCAAAAACTGGCATTTCCGGAGTGGCCTGTGTAGGTTGCTCGGTACGCGATCCATGGAATGTAATATCTTCAAGCAATTCTGATTTCTCTCGCGTAACGTTAGTGGCCAATGTTGGAGCTTCTGCGGCAATTTCAGTAGTCGATCCAATTTCTACTTATCCTATTGGTACTGCTGCCGGGTTCGTTATCAGGAATGTTAACAGCATTGCGCAAGTGGATCTTCTGAATTCCATCACCCTGGAGACTTACAACAACGGGGTTCTGCAGGAGTCAAGAGTAGGCTCTACGTTGCTTAATCTTGAATTACTAAATATAATTACAGTTGGAATCGGCACCCAGATTAACCCAAGTTTTGTCACCACCAAGGCTTTTGATGAAGTAAGAATCGTCTTCTCATCTCTGGCGAACGTAATTAATGTTGTTGATGTATTTGGTGCATTTATTGACACCAGAACTTCAATTGGCGGAGGCGCTTTGAGTTGCAATGCAATAAAAAATCCGGACTTTGCTGCTACACAAATCAATGTCCCTGTTTCAGCAAGTGTTTCGACAAATGATGTTTTACCGGCAGGCAGCACATATGGACCGTCGGCAACGGCCGCCCCAGGGAATCCGTCAGGTGCAAACTTGGTATTGAACACAAATGGCACCTACACTTTCACAGCTACTACAAAAGGGATTTATAGCTACGATGTGCCAGTTTGTATCCCTGAAACTCCTTGCACAAATGTTCCTTTGGTTATTACAGTTAAAGACCCTGTTGTAAATACCAATGTTCCATTCGCTAATTTTGATATAGCTCTTGTAACCGGTGCTGCTACTTCCCCTGGTCAAGTCGTGATAAATGTCAGAGCTAACGACGGAGCTGGAAACAAGAGCGGTATATTAGGAGACCCTATACCGTCTACTCCTTCTCATGGAACTGCATCTGTATCAGGTGGTAATATTGTTTACACGCCTAATGCCGGATACTACGGCCCTGATATGTTTACATATTCAGTTTGCGAAAATCCATCGGGCTTATGCACCAGCACAACAGTTTATATTTCTGTGAGAGAGCCTAATGCTGCAAACGCTACATCGGCAACAGACGATTATATAAATTCTCAAATCGGTGTTACTTCCACAGGCAATGTATCCCTTAATGATATAGACCCTAATGGAAATGATAAACTGGTCTCACCTCAGACTATCTCAGATAACACTGGTACATTCACACTATTGTCTGACGGAAGTTTTACCTTCGTTCCTGCATCTGGATTTAGCGGTCCGAAAAACTTCTCATATACGACATGTGACAATGGCACACCGTCTGCATGTGCTACTGCAACGCTGCATTTACTTGTAGATCCAACGAGTCCACTTCCGGTAACACTTACCTCGTTCTCTGTTGCAAAAGAAGGTGAAACCGCGATGCTTAACTGGGCCACAACTTCGGAAACAAACAGTGATCGTTTTGAAATTGAGCGGAGCCAAAATGGCAAGCAATGGGGTATAATCGGTACTAAGAAATCAAATGGAGAGAGTAAATCAATCAAAACATACAATTTTGTTGATAGTGAACCTCTTAACGGAGAAAACTTGTATCGATTAAAAATGGTGGACCGTGATGGAACGTTCGCGTTCAGCCGTATTGAATCGATATCATTCGAAGGATTGGCTGCGTCATTCTATCCAAATCCGGTAGCGGAAAAGCTCATCATCAAAACGACGGATTTCAACAAAGTAAAAAGTGTTGTGATCTTTGATGCAAGTGGCAGAACTGTTTACCAGTCGTCAGCTACCCCAAGCAAAGAAATCAACGTTCAAAACTTGTCGTCTGGCCTTTACATTGTTAAAATGGTTCGTACGAACGGAACAGTTGTAACGAGTAAAATTGTAAAAAAATAGATACCAAAATAAGAGTTTAATACACAAAAATGCCCCGGAAATAGTTTCCGGGGCATTTTTGTGTATTAATGTTACCAAACGCACTAATACAGAAACATAATAAATAACAAATAAAATACAGGTTTTTTCCAATACATCGATCTAAAGCATTTTTTCAGGCGTAGGTTTTTCAAATACTCTTTTCGATGGGCGAAAAGAAAATCGTAACCTTTAATTGCTATGATCAATAACAACATTTCACAGAAAGATTCCGATGCCAAGAAAGGCGACGAATCCGTTTTGAACAGACGACTATTCTTACGTTCAGCTGGTATTGCAACAGCAGTTGGAACGCTTGCTATCGGCGCATGTAAAGATGACGACGATGATATGGTTACTCCTCCTGCTGGAACTGTGGATTTAGGAAAAGATGATGTAGGAATTCTTAATTACGCCTATGCTCTTGAACAACTTGAAGCTGCGTTTTACGAACAAGTTGTAAAAACTCCATATACTGGTATTACGGCTGCTGAAACTACTATCCTTACCGATATTCGCGATCACGAAATAATCCACAGAGATTTCTTTAAAGCAGCACTTACAGCTGCCGCTCCTACACAGATCATTCCGGCACTGGAAGTTGATTTTTCTTCTATCGATTTTACAAACCGCGCAAAAGTATTAGGTGCTGCAAAATTATTTGAAGATACCGGAGTTGCAGCTTATAACGGCGCAGGAAAGTTTATCAAAAATGCTACCTATCTGACATTAGCTGGAAAAATTGTTTCGGTTGAAGCTCGTCATGCAGCAGCTATCAGTGATTTGCTAACACCAAAAACGGCTGACTTTGCAAGCGACACTCAGATTGATACCAACGGTTTAGATAAGGCAACTGCCTCGGCAACAATTCTTGCAGCCGTTCAGCCTTATCTTAAAACGAAGATCAGCGGCGCTAATCTTCCTAAATAATTTCCCAACAGACTTCAACTTTTGACCGATATGGACATTTTCAAAATATTAGACGAAATTCAAAAAATAGATGGCGACTCAGTGGGCCGTTTGGAACACGCAACGCGCCGTCATTTTATGAACAGAATTGGGAGCAAGCTTGCAGCCGTTGCAGTACCAACCGCTTTTGCTTCCATTGTTAACAAAGCATATGCACAGTCAGCTGGCGCTATTGATATCTTAAACTTTGCGCTTACACTGGAATATCTGGAAGATGATTTCTACAAACAAGCGAATGGAACTGCGAACCTGATTCCTGCAACTGATAAGGTAATTTTTACTCAGATCGGAAAGCACGAAACGCAGCACGTAGCATTTTTAAAAGGTGCGCTTGGAGCTAAGGCTGTTGCAAAACCAACTTTCGATTTTACAGGGAAAGGAGCATTTGCTACCGTATTTTCAAGTTACAATACCTTCCTTACTGTTTCACATGCATTGGAAGATACAGGCGTTAGAGCCTATAAAGGCCAGGCAGGTGGCTTGATGGGCGATCCTGATCTGCTTCAATATGCTTTGCAAGTTCATTCTGTTGAGGCAAGACATGCTTCAATCGTTCGTAAACTTTTGGGAGCCGCTACTGGAAACGCTTCAATTAAATCTTGGATTACCGGAAATGCCGGAGCTCCCGCAGCTGTTTATGCTGGTGACGATAATAAAACACAAGGCGGAGTTAATTTAACTGGTCTTGCAGGAAAATCAGATGCAGCAATTACCGAAGCGTTTGACGAACCACTTACAAAAGAACAAGTACTGGCAATTGCAGCTCTGTTCCTTTAAGATTTAGGTAACTGAATGAATAACAATAACCCACCCTGTTGAACATATACATACACGACTAGTGCAAGTGGAGTTCAAATCAGTGTTTACACGCTATAATTAGTGAAAAGATAAAAAGGTTGTCCTTAGGTAGGATAACCTTTTTATTGTTTAAAATGAGTTATTCAAACCTATAAAATCAGTAAGTTTGAACTTCTGACAGCTTTGACAATAAGGTTTCCTGAACAAAGCCGTTATCATTGTTATTAAGCTGAACCCCATATTATGAAGTATCTTTTTGACAGACGTGGTTTTTTAAAACAATCCAGTCTTGCTGCAATCGTTGCCTCTCTCGGAAACGAACTTGTTTTTGCCGAAAAACTGCCGAAAAATTATATTCCTGCTTATTTGGGCGAGAAAGATGCTCTCAAAGGAAAAGACGCCAATCTGATCGTACAGGGAGATCGTCCGTGGAATGTAGAAGCTCCGCTTGATTTGCTGGACGACCGCGTAACACCGGTCGACAAAATGTTTATTCGTAACAACGGATTGATACCTGAAACAATTGATGTTAAAACCTGGACGCTGACAATTGACGGTGAGTCTGTGAAAGCGCCGAAGACCTATACGCTCGAAGAATTAAAAAAGAAATTTAAACACTATACATACCAACTAACGCTTGAATGTGGCGGTAACGGTCGTTCAGGATATTTTCCGGCAGCTTCCGGTAACCAATGGGGACAAGGTGCTGTGCATTGTTCGGAATGGACAGGCGTCAGATTGAAAGATATTCTTGCCGATGTGGGAGTAAAAAGTGATGCTGTCTATATCGGGTATCATGGAAAGGATCAGCATTTGAGCAAAGATCCAAAAAAAGAAGCGATTTCAAGAGGCGTTCCAATTGCGAAAGCAATGGAAGATGAAACGTTGGTTGCCTGGCAACTGAACGGAAAGGATATTCCTGAATTTCATGGTTTTCCTTTGAGGCTGGTTATTGGAGGCTGGCCTGCTTCGGTATCAGGAAAATGGCTAAGCGGAATTTCTGTCAGGAATAAAGTACATGACGGAGCTAAAATGGAAGGCCACAGCTACAAAATGCCAAAAAGCCCTGTCTCGCCGGGAACTGAGATTCCGACAACGGATGAGTATTACAAGATCATTGAATCAATGCCCGTAAAATCTGTCATTACGTTTCCAAAAACCGGAGCAACCATTACACCAAATGACGTTTTACCTCTTCGCGGACATGCATGGGCAGGCGATCTTGCTGTTAAAAAAGTAGAAATTTCAATTGACTTTGGGGCCACCTGGCAGGATTGCAAGCTGGAAGCACCCGCAAATCGTCTGGCCTGGCAGCATTGGAATACCCATGTTAAATTCCCTGTAAAAGGTTATTATGAAGTCTGGGTTCGGGCAACGGATGCCAAAGGAGTTTCACAACCAATGGTTATTCCAACCTGGAATCCGGGAGGTTATTTGAACAATGCCTGCGAAAGAATTGCTGTTAAAGTAGGATAATCTGTTTCAGAAAATAAGATACAAATGAGAATTAAAATAACACTCATCGTTTTTCTGGGACTGGGCCTGGTATTCAGCTCTTTCCGTCAGGAAACGAAAAGCAAAAATGAATCTTCTTCAAATGGCTTTTCATTAATTTCTACGAATACATTTTTGTCGGATACCACAAAGCTGGACAAGGAAACCGGACTTGTTGTAGATGAAAACTTATATATGATTAAAGCACAATGTACGGGTTGTCATTCCACAAAACTGATCAGCGCCAATCATTTCACAAGAGATGGATGGAAACAGAAAATCCGCTGGATGCAGGCAAACCATAATCTTTGGGATTTGGGGGAAACAGAAAAACAGGTATTGGACTATCTGGAAAAAAATTATGCACCTCAGCAAATGGTTTCCCGTCGCGCTCCCTTGAAAGACATCAAATGGTATGATTTGAAATTGAAATAATAAGTTTCAGTCAGCGAAGTATTCTTACCTTTGCCCCCCAACTTATTCAGAATAAATGCGCGTACCGATTCCCAGAAATTCAAAGTACAGAGTACTAGTTCATTATCTTATTGTCTTTGCCTTATTACCAGGATTGCTGTCGTTAAAACAGAAAGAACAACCTGGCGACAAGTATAAAGGAATCGTCAAGTCCAGTACTTTACCTAATCCGCTCAAAGCAGAAGTGATCGGCATCCAGGACGGAGATACCATTGAAATGAAGTTTATTTTTGATGGTAAAAAAGCAGGTTTACGCCAAGGCAAAGCAGTAAGAATTCGTTTTTTGCACATCAATTCTCCGGAACGCGGAAAGCCCTTTTATAAAGTTGCCAAGCAATACACTTCTGAAAAATGTTTTCGTAAAATTGTTACGATAAAACATAACGGAGAATTTGACAGATACGGAAGATTGTTAGGCGAAGTGGTATTACCTAATGGCTCTGTACTTAATAAAGAACTGGTTCAAAGAGGTTTGGCTATTCATTTCAAAAAATATTCAAAGAGCCAGGAATATGCTAATCTTGAAATCAGCGCGCAGAAGAAAAAACTGGGAATCTGGAGTGTTCAGTAATTTTCAGTTTCAGAATAAAATAAGATCATGAGTTCAGCAGCACTTTTTCAGATATTGTATCAGCATGATGTACTTTTTCAAGTGCCGGGAGAAATTCTTGTACCCTCTCGGGAACAGGAAAATTTCCCCGAAATTATGGATACCGCAGACCCGATAATTGCAAAAAATGAACCGCCTGTCCTTAAACAAACAGTTCAGATTCCAGTACCGTCCGTTAGCAAGCCAGTTGAGCAGCCAGTCAAACCTGTTATTCCACAAGCGCAATTCCCTGTTTTAAATCACAAGGTTTTGATACTTGTTGATGAACCTAAACAACAGGAGATGCTTGTCTCGGAAGCGCTGTTTCTGGATAATGTCTTGAAAGCTGTCGGACATTCTTCTGAAAACTCTGATATACTTAATTTTAGTTTTCTGTCGGGGCCTGATGCAAGAAGCGTTCTTTCCGAAAAGCGAATTAATTATTTTATTACGTTCGGAGTTCCGTTAATAAAGCTGCATCTTGATCTTTTACTCCCACCTTACACGCCAAAACAAGTAGAAGGAATTTGGTTTCTACTTACCGATCCGCTTCCCGTGATCGAGGCAGACCGTGATTTGAAGAAAAAACTTTGGACTGCACTAAAACAAATGTTCCCAAAGTCCTAACGGCGAGCATTTTACTTACTTAAATTACCGGTCATCACAATAATATTGGCAATTAGTCAGTTTTGATGGATACTTGCGGGCTAAACCATGAAAAACTTATGGGAAAATTCACTGAACGTATCTCAAACTGGTTCCGTTCTTCGCAGAACGATGAGGAAAATTTTTACGATGACGAACCTGAATCACAAACGGAAGCCCCCTCCGGCTTCAAAGACATCATGCCTGAAAATAGAATGAATTTGCCCGTCACCTACCCGACAGTAGTTAACAATAATCTCCCTCAGCAAGAAAAAAATCCTGTCACGAAGGTCCACAGTGAAGTGGCAATTCCTTATTGGCTGGCGGATGAAGACACGCTCCGTGACGAAGGTGTTCTGTTTGGATTATCAGAATCGGATCCGACGGAAAAAACGGATATTATCCATAAATACTTTTCACATCTGACTGCTGAGCATTTGAGAAGTATCGAACAACACAATGAACGTATCCAGGAACTGAATTTATTTATAGGACAAAAAAATAACCGTTTCGAAGAGCTTGACGGAAAACTTCAAAATCTGGTGGCTTCCAAGCCCAACGGTGAACATCATTTACCACGGACATTAATTGGGCTGACACTGTCAGTTGCCATGTGTGTCGGCAACTTTTTTCTCATCAAAGAGTCGCTAAAACCTGCATTCGCTGAAAGCTCCTGGATTGCACTAGGCGTCTTTTTAGCTGGTATGTTCAGCCTGTTTGGAAGAATTTCAATGTTTCATGACACTGAATCACGAGTTTCGTGGCGGTCATTATTAGAGGAAATTGGTCTGCCCTTCGCAGCAGCACTATTTGTTTTTGCTAATGCTTTGCCTTACCAGGGTACATGGCAGGCAATCGCACTTTTTGTGTTTGTTTTCTTCCTGTTTCTTTTTGCCGGAAAATTGCTGTTGAGTAACGTCACTGTTTTAAGAAACGACTTGCTTGTTCTTTTCAATGGTAATCGCGATCGCCGGGAATTTGCCGAAAATTCAGGAAGCTGGGAGAATGAAATGCAGATTTTACAAAGCGAAATTGATGAATTACGCGTCAAAAAGTGGCAGGTTCTACGCGAACAAGGTCAGGCCGAAACGGAGCGCGACCGTATTTATGCAAGACGCGATATGTTGGTCAAACTCTTTGAAAGCGAGTTTTTCCTGGCAAGACGTATGAAAAATCAGTTGACTAACAAACAATTGCAGGAGATAAGAAAAAGTGCGGAATAATTTTTTTGCCTCTCACACTCTGTGTTATAAAACCTTATAAGTTATGGACGAACAAAATAGCGACTATCAACATGGCTACACCAGTGGCCTTGAAGGATTGGACCGCCAGGTTTATGAAGCATATTTGTCGAGTAATGTCAGCCACGATTGGGTACTGGATCGCCTGAATCAAAAGCGAGCTGAACTCGATGTCGTTAAAAATAAAAGACAGGAAACCATTCGGGTCCATAAGCAGTCTTATGATAAGCTTCAGGATCAGGTAATGGGTGTAAATCACAGCGCCAAAAAGATCAAAGATCTTGACACTTCGATCTGGAATATCGGCCAGCAGACAGAACAACTTCAGGATAAAAGGAAAGAATCGGCACCTTATTATTCATTGGTAGCTGGACTGATTTTCCTTGTTGCCGGTGTTTCTTTCATCGCAGGTGACCTTATTATTTCCCACGAAATTGTTGCTTATGCCTTAAACATTCGTAACCCGAATGAAGCCTGGGCTTTTGCAATTGGTTTGGCCATGTTATCTGTTTTGTTAAAACCTGCTTATGATCGGTTAATTGAAGAGCCATATCAAAAGGAAGGTACTGAAAAAGCAAAAAGTCGCTATGCCCGCTTCAAATTAATATTGTCCGTATTCGCAATTGTGACCCTGATCGTTTTGGGTTGGTTCCGTTACGAAGCATACCGGACTGACAAGTTAAAAGAAGCAATCAATAAATCAGTGAAGGGATTGCAGTTGAATGCTGTTGACCCTATGACAGGCGCTCCGATCAACAGTCCGGAACTTACCAATAAAATTGAACAGGCGCTTCGAAATTCTGATCAGTTAAATCTTGATTTGGTAAATAGTCCGTGGGCACTTTTATCGTTCGTGTTGAGTGGAGTCCTTTTTGCGATTGCTGGTGCGATTTCGCTGGGTATGGCTTTGCCGGTACTTCAGGGCTTCTGGATGCGCTGGCTTCAGATCGATCCGAAACTTTGGAAGTTGAGAAGACGTAAGAAAAAGATAGAGAAACAAATGGATGAGTTGCAGGTTACCTTAACGCAGCAACTTGCCCAAAAAAGTATTCTTGAAAATGATATTGCGGTTTTACCTACCTGGGAAGAATTAAAACAGGAAGAAGCTGATATCCGTACTGAGATCGAAAATCTGGAAGAAGAACGGAAACTTGCACTTACCGATAGCAGAATCCAGTCATTCGGAGATGGTTATGCACATGGGCAAGTTACACGGGACATAATGACGGAGGAAGAATATGAGCATTGGAGAAACGGTCATATGACAGTTTCTAATCTTGCGCTCCGTGCAAAGTCAAATCCTTCTGACAGAGCGGTTACACGTTCAAAGAGTTCAGGAATGCGCCCTCATCAGGCCATACGTAAAGCGATCACGGATAAATTCGATGAAAACAATTCCTTGTGATTTTCGTAAATTCGGCTTTGATTTGACTATTTAACTTAAAAATGCTTCAAAGCCCTCGTTTAGATATTGTTCCGTGCGACGACACACTCTTTGATGCGATTAGAATGGGCAATAATGTCCTGGGTCGTGTAATGGGTGTAAATGTTCCAAAAAAATGGACTGAATTCCGTGATACCTTTACGCCTTCCTACCATCGTTGGAAGGCTCACCCACCTCTTCGTCTTTGGTGGGTTTATTTAATTATATACAAACCGGGAAACATATTAATCGGCTCCTGCGGCTATAAAGGCGAGCCGGATTCTAACGGAATGGTCGAGATAGGTTATGAAATCATGCCCTCACATCGTTCTATGGGATTGGGTACGGAAACAGCCCGTGCACTTTTAGAACATGCTTTTTCACAAAGTGGAGTTTTAAAAGTAGTGGCGCATACATTGGCAGAAGAAAATGCTTCCGGACATATTCTTGAAAAGCTTGGTTTCGAAAGGACCGATGATGTGAATGACCCGGACGAAGGTCTGCTCTGGCGTTGGGAAATTTCAAAACGATAAATAATTGTTGCTTTATATTACTTCGTCGCGAGTCTGACGTTAAATTAGTAAGTAAAAATAATTGGACAGATTCAATATTAATTTGTCTCAATTGTTTAACTTAATTTTTAAAGAGCGACATTATCAACTTTTGAGACCGAACTCATGATTGCCATATCCAAAGAAACATATCCCTGGTTGAAGTTTTACACACCAGGAGTGCCATACGAAATTGACCCTGATGCCTATTCCTCTCTGATAGAATTGATGGAAACCGGTTTCAGGTTATTTAAGGACAGGCCTGCATATGCGAACATGGGCAAGGAACTCAGCTTTGGAAAACTGGAAGAACTTTCCAGAAATTTTGCTGCATATCTGCAAAGTCTCGGTTTGAGAAAAGGCGATCGGATTGCAATCCAGATGCCTAATCTGCTTCAATATCCAGTGGCAATGTTTGGCGCACTACGTGCCGGACTGGTTGTTGTAAACACCAACCCGCTTTATACTCCGCGGGAAATGCAGCACCAGTTTAAAGATTCAGGTGTGAAGGCAATCGTGATTTTGGCAAATTTTGCTTCCCATCTTGAAAAAATAGTTGCTAACACCGAAATCGAACATGTCATTATAACACAAATCGGCGATTTGCTCGGGTTTCCTAAAAAGCTGATCGTTAATGCTGTTGTCAAATACGTCAAGAAAATGGTCCCAGATTATCAGATTCGGGATGCTGTCGGATTTGGTGAAGCTCTTTCCCTGGGCTCCGGCCTTACTTATGAAAAGCCAGTTGTTTCCAATATTGACATTGCCTTTATTCAATATACCGGCGGAACAACAGGCGTTTCAAAAGGTGCTTTGCTTACACATCGCAATCTGATCGCCAACGTGGAAGCAAACAGTGCCTGGCTAAAACCAATTATGACGGATATGGAAGCGCCTGTTTTCGTTGCTGCTCTCCCATTATATCACGTTTATGCATTAACAGTTAATGCCTTATCGGGAATTAAAACGGGAGCAATGAACATTCTGATCACAAATCCGCGTGATATGAACGCTTTTATTGCTGATTTGAAAAATTATAAAATAAATGTTTTCACCGGGGTAAATACGATGTTTAACGGCCTGATGAATAATCCAAAATTCAGTAAGGTTGATTTCAGTCAGTTACGAGCAACTTCTGCCGGAGGTATGGCATTGCAAAAAGTTGTCGCCGAAAAATGGCTGGCAGCTACGGGTTGTGCTGCGACTGAGGGCTATGGGCTTTCCGAAACCTCGCCAGTCTTGTCTTCAAATTTACTTGTTGGCGAAAACCGGATTGGAACGATAGGTATACCCTGGCCCAGCACTGCCCTTAGGATTTTGCGGGAAGACGGAACGTGGGCAGATCTTGGTGAAGTTGGAGAAATTTGCGCGGCAGGCCCGCAAGTTATGCTTGGCTATTTCAACCGTCCGGAAGAAACTGCGCAGGTCATTTTTGAGCAGGACGGTTTACGCTGGTTTAAGACCGGAGATTTAGGGTATGAAGATGCAGACGGTTATTTCAAGATCGTCGACCGAAAAAAAGATATGATCCTCGTTTCCGGATTTAACGTTTATCCAAATGAAGTTGAAGATGTTGTCGCGCAGTGTCCAGGAGTTTTGGAAGTCGCATGTGTGGGCATTCCTGACGACAAATCAGGAGAATTAGTAAAACTTTTTATTGTAAAAAAAGATCCAGAATTAACAGAGGAACGGGTAAAAGCTTATTGTAAGGAAAATCTGACTCCATATAAATGCCCGAAGAAAATTGAGTTCAGAACCGAGTTGCCAAAAACCAACGTAGGCAAAATATTACGGAGAGCTTTGAGGGAAGAGGAAATCGCGAAGCTGAAGAAATAGAAGTTTGGCAAAAGTCAATCTGCTGGTTTTCGATGCTGCCTGGCTGCCATTTTCCATACAACCTGCCAAAAATAAGGTATTGAAAAGGATTAGTTTTATTATAATATGTTGTTCCCGCTCAACATTAAGTCTCCGTTAATTTACCACCAATTCCTCCTTAAAAGCTGATTTCATTTTTGGTTTATGTATATTTAACCAAAGAATAACTCAACCTTTTAGAGTGAATTGCTATGAATCTACACAGAAAAACACTTGTATTACTGCACGGCCATGGCGTTGATGATGCAATTTGGGATAGTATCGATGCTTCAATAAATGAATATTTTACCGTCGTAAGACCTAATATTTCCCTATTTACCTTTTGCCAGACTGTCGAAGAATATGCGGACGAACTGCATCGTTTTCTTACCAACGCGGTGATCGAAAAATGTACGTTGATCGGCCATTCGATGGGAGGTTACATTGCGCTGGCTTTTGCTGAAAAATATCCCGAAATGCTGGAAGGCTTTGGTCTTTTTCATTCCACAGCTTATGCGGATGACGAATCCAAAAAACATCAGCGCAATCAGACCATCGACATGCTGCGGAACTATGGAACAGAAATGTTTGTAAAAAATACCGCCGCAAATTTATACGGAGATCGTTTTAAAGAACTTTATCCGAACAAGATCAAAGAACACATTGAGCATTATGGAAAACTTCCCGCCGAAGCATTGATAGCTGGAATAAATGCCATGCGCGAACGACCTGACCGGACTGCTGTTCTAGCTGCCATGCCTTTTCCTGTTTTATTTATTATTGGTATGCAGGATAAACTGATTCCCTTCGAGAGCTGTATAAGCCTTTCGGAGTATCCAAGACAGAGTTATCCATTCATTTTGGCGGAAGCCGGTCATATGGGTATGGTTGAAAGACCAGATGCATCTGCCCGCATGATAAGTTGGTACATGGGGAAGATATAATTATCAGAAAATCAGATTATATTTATCAAAAAAACAAGTCAGTGTTCGTTATCTCAGACAGAACACTGACTTGTTTCCATATAACGCTATGCAAAAGAACATTACCTCATTCCTTTTTCGTAAAACCTGGGCACTTTTAATCTGGAGTTTACTACTTCTGACTGCGTGCAGCGATAACGACAATCCTGTTGACCCGACACCATCTCAGGAAAATAAATACTTAAAAGAGAGTACATTTTTAAAAGATCTCTCGAAGGAAGAAATTACAAAAGAAGTTATTGCAACGAGTCCTCTACTAACCTCATACGTAAGAAATCCGGTAAAGGTCTATAAGATAACCTATAAAACTACGAATACGGATGGAGCTGAAATTACCGCTTCCGGTGCTGTAATTATGCCGGTATCGGATCAGCCGCTTTCGATGATCAGCGTGCAGCACGGAACGATAACTTCTGACGCCGGTGCTCCTTCTAATTTTCAGCCAGGCTCCGAAGCAGCCTCTTTCGGAACGTTGTTTGCTTCTCTGGGTTATATCATTGTTTATCCGGATTACATTGGCTACGGAGCATCCAAAGATCTTCCACATCCCTATGAACACCGCGCCAGTCTGGCTTCTTCTACGCTGGATATGCTTCGTGCAGCAAAAGAATTGGTTAAAGGACAAACGGCTGTGAAATGGAATGAAAAGCTTTATCTGGCAGGTTACTCGGAAGGTGGATATGCGACAATGTCGTTGCAGAAAAAAATTGAAGAGGAAGCATCTTCAGAATTTAATCTGAAAGCATCCAGCTGCGGTGCCGGGGCTTATGACAAAACTGCCTTTATGAAATATGTTATCAACAGCTCAACCAATAGTGTGGCTTCATACAATTCTCTTTATTTGTGGGTTTTGTTAACCTATGACCGCATTTATAAATTGAATCAACCGACAACCTATTATTTTAAAGAACCCTTTGCGGCGCAGATCGCTCAACTTGGAATTCAAAACCCGATCAATGTAAGTTTCAGCACCATATTAAATGACTCATTTAAAAAGGCACTGAACGAAGGTTCGGATACGGGCTTCATTAAGGCGATTGGTGATAATGATGTTTACAACTGGAAACCTAAAACTCCTACCCGTCTTTATCACGGTGATGCTGATCCACTGGTATTTTATTTCAATTCAGTTAACGCTATTACAGCGATGAAAAAACTTGGAGCTGCTGATGTAGAGCTTATAACAGTTCCTGGCGGTACGCACTCCTCATCGATCACAACGTTCCTGGCTGGAACTTTGCTGTTCTTTCAGGATTCCAGATATCAATAAACTGTTATCTTTGCAATCAATTTAGTCTATCAGACAAATATGGTTGTGTTAGAAACTTCTTATTTTCCCTTTTTATACGACCGGTTCGAAATGAACCGGAGCGTTGGTGTGCGATGTTGTTTGTTCATAAAATGATCTTACAAATTCACATCACATTTTATATTTTCACCCCATGTCCGCACTTCTTGATTTAGTTGGCAATACCCCATTAGTTGAATTAAACCGCATCAACCCGAATCCAAACGTTAAACTTTACGGCAAACTCGAAGGAAACAATCCTGGCGGAAGCGTGAAAGATCGTGCTGCTTACAGTATGATCAAAGGCGCTTTGGATCGTGGAGAAATTAAGCCAGGTACAAAATTGATTGAAGCGACCAGTGGTAACACTGGAATTGCTTTGGCTATGATCGCCCGACTATTTGATATCGAAATAGAATTGGTAATGCCTCAAAATTCTACACGTGAGCGTGTTTTGACTATGGAAGCATTTGGTGCAAAAGTTACTCTGATTGAAACCATGGAAGAATCCCGTGATTATGCTGAAGATAAGGCAAAAAACGGAGATTTCCTTTTGTTGAATCAATTCGCAAACCCAGACAACTGGAAAGCGCACTATAATACAACCGGCCCGGAGATACTTCGTGATACCAATAAAGAGATAACCCATTTTGTTTCTTCGATGGGCACAACAGGTACAATTATGGGTGTTTCCCGTTATTTAAAAGAACAAAATGAAAATATTCAGATTGTGGGATGTCAGCCGACAGATGGTTCGAGTATACCAGGAATCCGAAAATGGCCTCAGGAATATCTTCCGAAAATATTTGATAGAAACCGTGTCGACAGAGTTATCGAAGTGACTCAGGATGACGCAACTCTGATGACACGCAGATTAGCAAAAGAAGAGGCTGTTTTTGCAGGGATGAGCAGCGGAGGGGCTGCTTGGGCAGCAGTTGAACTGGCAAAAGAACTTGAATCCGGAACAATCGTATTTATCATCTGCGACAGAGGTGACCGATATCTTTCAAGCGAACTATTTGGATAGTTTGTAGCTGTTAGCAATTAGGTTTTATCGGTTAGCTGCGAGCCAGAACGCTAACAGCTAACCGATAATAACCAACAGCTAAATCAAAACCAGGCAGCGCCCAAGTTTCTGAAAGGCCATGGAATTGCAGCCAGAATAATGATCAGCGCCATTGCATAAAAGTAAAGAACGGTACGGTGTTTGTCCGCCCCAGTTAATTTTTTTGAACGAACGCGTCCAACGGTGATCAGGATGATGGCGATTACCATCATGAAAACGTGTTCGATTGAATAGAATCGTATCACCTTATTACTAATCTCTCCAAAATTCACTAACGGGCTCATCGTATAAAGCACTAATCCGATCAGTAATTGAGTATGTGTGGCAATTAGTGCAAATAAATAAACTTTGCTATCGCCTTGTTTGTTATTCTGCCAGTTTGAATAAGCAATTACAACAGCTGCAATCAATAAGCCAAGGACAACGTAACGTAAGCCCGAATGGGCACGTATCAGAGCGTTCATATGTAAAACGGGTTATGGTGAATCTACGCCTGCAAAGGTAATTGCCAATTGAGCATATCACAACAATTGCTGTAACTGAAGTTATAATAGTTGACGATAATATTTAAAGCGCGATATTTGCGCAAATTTTCCAAATTGAAATAACAACAAAATGATCCTTTTTAATATTACTGTGAACATCAGCCATACTGTTGAAAAAGAATGGCTAAAATATATGAAAGAAACGCATATTCCAGCAATTATGGCTACTGGCTTGCCGGTTGAAACCAAGTTGCTGCGACTTCTTACAGAAATTGAGAACGAAGGTGCTACCTATACCAATCAGTTTATTTTCCGGACGATGGAGGATTTCATGGCCTACCAGACGGAATTCCAAGCCGATTTGCAAGAGAGACACCATGAGAAATTCAACGGTCAATATGTCTCTTTCAGGACACTTTTAGAGGAGGCCTGAGAAGAAACTGGGAATTATGGAGCCCGCAAAAGTTTTTAAACAAAACCTTTACATTCGCTTGACATTACGGTAATCTTTCCTTTTATTTAGTATACCGTAAGTCTTCGAAATCATTTGGAAAGAAAAGACGGATTGGAATTTTGCAATGTGAGATGCGAGCCGTTTTAGTAACCAGAAGGATTTTTAAGGCCCGGTTGGAAGTAATGTTTTACCATAAAACTTAAGTGCTTATGAGACTGCAAATGCAAGCAATTCACTTCGACGCTGACCCAAAATTGTTGACATTTATTCAACAGAAAATGGATAAACTCGATACGTTTTACGATCGGATAACGAGTGGTGAAGTGTTTCTTAGATTGGATAAGAGTGATAACGCAAAGTTACATACTAAACTTCTTGAAGTTAAAATATATGTCCCGGGTGGAACAATGTTTGTGAGGGAACAGGGGACAACGTTTGAAGAGGCTACGGATTTGGCGATTGACACCTTAAAAATGCAGGTAAAAAAATTTAAAGATAAGCGGAATAAGGCAAGGGCTCCAAAAATAACGGATGGAGTTTTACAGGCGGACGAAGTCGCTGCTATAACGGAGGACATAGAAGAATAAAATCATATATGTAAACAAAAGAAGGCTGCCTTTCAAGGTAGCCTTCTTTTGTTTTTAAGCAATTTTTGAACCGGTTTGGACAGATCACTGAATTAACCGATTTTTGCCAAAAATATAAACGTAACTTTTATTTTATGAGTATAGAACCTGTTATTAACGCCACCTTCGATCATCACTTCCGATTTTCACAGGAGCAGGTTATTCAATTTGCGGAGCTAACCGGTGATAATAATCCGCTTCATCTTGACGCGGAATATGCTGCAACCACCAGCTTTAAACGTCCGATTATTCACGGGATGTTAGGCACAACAGTTTTCACAAAAGTTTTAGGAACGCAATTCCCGGGATTTGGCTCGATCTACCTGAAGCAAACGGTAGAATACCTACGACCTATGTTTGTTGATACGGATTACAAGGCGGTTTTTACAATCAAAACCATTGATCCAGTGAAACATATTGCTGAGATCTCAACTGAAATTATTGACGCTACAACTAAAAAAGTTGTGACACGAGGAATCGCTACGATGATTAATCAGGAGAAGTTCTAAACAAAAATAGCCCGGTTTAAAACCGGGCTATTTTTGTTTAGCTGACAAGTCAGGGACTTATTCAGCTTCGTTCTTTTTGTTCTGTACTTCAGAACGGATTTCCTGAGCCAAAGTTTTTAACTCCTGCATCCCTTTACGTACACGCGTTCCAGCAGCCTGGTTCGCTTTATTGTAAAACTTATCGAAATCGCCTTCAAGCGATAGGATCAAATCTTTAACTTCATCAAATCTTGCCATGTTTTTGTTTGTTTTTAGTTAAAATGCCTCTAACACGCTAGAAACGCATGTTTTGCCCGAAATTTAGTAATTAAAAGCATTACCGCAACCCTAAAAACAAAAAAAAACAATCTTATAATCCAATTTAGCCCCACTGGCGAGTATAACTTATTATATATCAGATAATTACGTTAAATAAATATTTTTTAGTTTACCCACAAAAAAGAGGACGTTTTTAGAAAAAAACGTCCTCTTAACTCAATAGACAAGGATTTTGCTATTCAGCAACCTCTTGAACATCTTCAATTTGATACACTCTGTTCTTCAATTTATCAGCCAAGGTTGTAAATGCTTCAAGCGTATATTCTACATCTTCCAACGTATGTGATGCTGTTGGAATAATACGTAACATAATTTGTCCTTTTGGAACAACCGGGTACACAACAATCGAGCAGAACACACCCATATTTTCACGTAGGTCCCGAACCATGCGGGTTACTTCCGGCACTCCTCCTTCACTATGCAGGAAAACGGGTGTTACCGGAGATTCAGTTTCTCCGATATTGAATCCGCGGCTTCTCAAACCATTCTGCATTGCTGCAACGTTCTCCCATAATTTCGTGCGAAGCTCAGGCATTGTCTTAATCATCTCAAGACGTTTTCTGCAACCTTCAACGTAAGGCATTGGAAGCGCCTTTGCATACGTCTGAGAACGCATATTATATTTAAGATACATAATGATTTCAGGATCATCAGAAGCTATAAAAGCCCCAATCGCTGCCATCGATTTTGCAAACGTAGAAAAGTAAAGATCCACTTCCTTTTGTACACCAAGCAATTCGCCGACACCTGCACCTGTTTCACCCATCGTTCCAAATCCGTGTGCATCATCTACCAACAGACGGAACTCATATTTTTTCTTTAATTCTACGATTGCCTTCAGGTCGCCAACTTTTCCTGACATACCAAAAACACCTTCCGTGATTACCAAAACACCACCACCTTTTTCATTTGCCGCTTTTGTAGCACGGATCAGGTTTTTTTCAAGACTAGCCATATCGTTATGGTTAAACTTGTAATACTGACCCATTTTTGCCTTGTGCAAACGAATTCCGTCGATCAGACAAGCATGAGATTCTGCATCATACACGATAACATCGCGGTGATCACAGATACACTCAATTGCCGACATCACGCCCTGATACCCGTAGTTCAGTAAAAACGCATCTTTCTTGCCTACAAATTCTGCCAGCTCTTTTTCAAATACTTCATGCAACGTTGAATTACCTGACATCATACGTGCACCCATCGGATAAGCCAATCCCCACTTTGCCGCAGCATCGGCATCTACCTTACGCACTTCCGGATGATTCGCCAGACCCAAATAGTTATTAAGGCTCCAGTTTAAAACTTCACGCCCCATAAACCGCATTTTGGGACCCAGATCACCTTCCAACATTGGAAATGAAAAATAATGATGGCTATTCAGCATTTTAGCTGGTGTTCCGATCGGGCCTGAGTTATTGTGCAGTTTCTCAAAAATGTCCACTCTATCTTAATTTATGTGGGTAACAAATTGTAATTTATGTTAGATAAATGCAAAAATAAAAAAAATTATAATACATTAAGTACAAACCTTATATTCAAGGAATTGTAAATTACCAAAATATAAAAATGCTAGTTTTATATTTTGAATTAATTTCACATATCTTGTTGCCTCATTGTGATCTGATTACATGTCTGAAATCAAAAAAATTCTAGTCGCCAATCGTGGTGAAATAGCCCTGAGAATACTGCGTACAGCACGCGAAATGAATATTGCAACAGTCGCCGTATTCAGTGAAGCCGATCGTAATGCGCCTCATGTCCGCTATGCCGACGAGGCCGTTTGCATTGGCCCGGCAGCTTCTTCGGAGTCCTATTTAAATACAAAAAAAATTCTGGAAGTTTGCCACCAATTAAATGTGGACGCGATTCATCCAGGGTATGGTTTTCTTTCCGAAAATGCCGACTTCGCCAGAAAGGTAGGAGAAGCGGGCCTGATTTTCATCGGTCCATCTCCCGAGGCAATTGAAATTATGGGTAGTAAACTGGCTGCAAAACAAGCTGCTTCCCGTTACAATATTCCGATGGTCCCTGGAACTGCTGATGCCATCAACGACCGCGACGAGGCGAAACGCATTGCCTCTGAAATCGGCTACCCGATCCTCATAAAAGCAAGCGCAGGCGGCGGCGGCAAGGGAATGCGGATCGTTGAAAAAGAACTTGAATTTGATGAGCAAATGGATCGCGCTGTAAGTGAAGCGATTTCATCTTTCGGCGACGGCGCTGTTTTTATCGAGAAATATATCACATCTCCCAAGCATATCGAGATACAGATACTAGGCGATCAACACGGAAATATAGTTCATCTATTTGAACGGGAATGTTCCATACAGCGCAGACATCAGAAAGTTATCGAAGAAGCTCCGTCAATTTCCATTACCCCCGCCATACGCGAAGAAATGGGCCGCTGCGCCATTGATGTTGCGCGTTCCTGCGGGTATTATGGTGCTGGCACGGTGGAATTTATCATGGATGAAAATAAAAAATTTTATTTTCTGGAAATGAATACCCGTCTGCAGGTTGAACATCCGGTTACAGAGCTGATATCAGGTGTGGATCTGGTTAAACAAATGATATTTATAGCAGAAGGAAAACCACTGGCTGTTAAGCAAAATGAATTGCATCTTAAAGGTCATTCTATTGAGGTTAGAGTGTATGCAGAAGATCCTTCAAATAATTTTTTACCTGACGTCGGAACCCTGGAAAGGTATATCCGGCCGCAGGGAAATGGCGTAAGAGTCGATGATGGTTTCGAAGAAGGAATGGAAATTCCAATTTATTATGATCCCATGTTGGCGAAGCTCATCACTTATGGGCAAAACCGCGAAGAAGCAATTCAAAAAATGATCAGAGCCATCGATGAGTACCACATTTCAGGCGTTCAGACGACATTATCATTTTGCCGTTTTGTGATGCAGCACGAGGAGTTCACCTCTGGTCGTTTTGACACTAACTTTGTCAATCGATTTTTTCGCCCTGAATATCTTGATTCGGCCCAGCAAGAACCTGAAAAAGAACTTGCCGCGATGATCAGTGCTTATCTAATGTATCAAAAAACTCCTGATAAAGCTAATCGAAACGAGGTTCAGCCTTCCAGATTGTCCAAATGGAAAACGCAACGACTGAAAGGATATTAAAAAATAAGAATTTATTGGGAATACTGCTTACAAATTCATACTTTTGCGGTCTTAATTTTTTGCTATGTAAAATTATTGAGAATTTGCGGGAAGACTTATCTAAAAATTAAGTATTCATAGAAAGATTTATCCTTTATAAGATAAGAGATTATTGACCAGCAAGATACAGTTGATTGAAAGTTCAGTAGTTATCATATTTTTAGTTAAAATTTCGACCGCCCCATTTTTGTCTCACGACTTATCGACTTTCACCGATTTAACAAGCTATGAAGCTATCCGAATTTAAATTTGATCTTCCTCAAAGCCTGATTGCACTTCATCCTTCCGACCGCGGCGAATCACGCCTAATGGTAGTAAACCGTGCCACCGGAGAAATAGAACATAAAATGTTTCCGGACCTTATCAATTATTTTGGTGACGGAGATGTAATGGCAATCAATGATACCAAAGTTTTTCCAGCTCGTCTGTATGGACAAAAGGAAAAAACAGGAGCTAAAATTGAAGTATTTTTGCTACGCGAACTTAACCGCGAAATGCGTCTCTGGGACGTTCTTGTAGATCCTGCACGTAAAATTCGTGTTGGAAATAAATTATATTTTGGTGACAGTGACCTAGTTGCCGAAGTAATTGACAATACAACTTCACGTGGTCGTACGATCCGTTTTTTATACGACGGAGATAACGACGAATTCATGAAACTTGTTGATCAGTTAGGCGAAACTCCACTTCCTCCGGAAATTATTTCTCGTCGTAAAGTAGAGAACTCTGACCGTGAACGTTTTCAAACGATTTTCGCAGAGCATATCGGAGCAGTAGCCGCACCAACTGCTGGATTGCATTTTACAAAAGCAATGATGAAACGCCTTGAAATTAAAGGTGTGAGTTTTGCACCTGTAACTTTACACGTTGGTTTGGGAACATTCCGCACGGTTGATGTTGAAGATTTGACAAAACATAAAACGGATTCTGAAAACTACCGTATCACACAACCAAGCGCAGATATAGTAAATGCTGCTTTAGATGGCAAAAAACGTGTTTGTGCTGTTGGTACTACATCGTTAAAGGCAATCGAATCATCTGTCTCAGCAAGCGGACATCTAAAAGCAGTTGAAGGTTGGACAGATAAGTTTGTTTTCCCTCCTTACGATTTCAAAATTGCTAATGCAATGATATCCAATTTCCAGCTTCCCGAATCAATTCTGTTGATGTCGGCTTGCGCTTTTGGAGGTTTTGATCTGGTAATGAAAGCCTACGAAATGGCGATCAAAGAAAAATATAAATTCTTCACTTACGGAGACGCGATGCTGATCATCTGATCTTAGCGAATGGATAAGAATTACTTTGTCATTTATTAACATCTGAGCTCAGCTTTGTGTTGATAAATGACATTTTTTTGAATAGACCAAAGCTTTAAGTATGCAAGAATATGTAATCATTGTAGCTGGTGGTTCGGGCAGCCGGATGAAAAGTGATATACCAAAACAGTTTATTCCTGTCAACGGATTACCTGTGTTAATGCATACGCTTAAAGCGTTTAGAAATTATTCTGCTTCATTAAGGATAATCCTGGTCCTTCCGGAAGCTCAGTTTACTTATTGGAATCAACTTTGTATTGAGTTTTCATTTACCGAATCTTATTCACTGATAGCTGGCGGAGAAACGAGATTTCATTCGGTTAAAAATGGCTTGGATAGTATAGTGGACAATGACAACGCTTTTGTAGCAGTTCATGATGGTGTACGTCCGGCAATAAGCAGAGAAATTATTTTGGAAAGTTTTCAAAAAGCTGCTCAATTTGGTACAGCGGTAGTAAGTGTGGCGTTAAAAGATTCCATCAGAATTGTTGAGAATTCCGAAAAAAATACCGCTATGGATCGTTCCGCCTTCCGATTGATCCAAACGCCGCAAACCTTTCGAATTGACTGGATGAAAAAAGCCTTCAATAATCCATACCAACCCCTGTTTACAGACTGTGCCAGTGTTCTGGAATTTGAAGGTTATCCTATTCATTTGACCGTAGGATCTTATGAAAATATTAAGATTACTACTCCGGAGGATTTGAGGTGGGCTGAGATTTATCTGAAATACATTTAACGAAAAGATATATTGTAAAGATGTGCAGTAATATTTTCGTCGAAACCTGCATTGTTTTGAAGAAATTGTAAATGTGTTATAGACTTATTATTTCCTCGGGTTTTGAAAAAATGCTGAGCATCAGAATCAGTTTGAAACTTTTTAAGAAAGATGCCTGCATCGATTTCTGAAATTATGGCTTTCAAAACCTCCGTCTCTCCATCCTCAAAAGTAACCTTCACGCGCAAAACCTGGGTTGCACGAGCACCCTCAATAGTTCCCCCCATACTGAATAGCGCACCTTCACTTCGATCCATGTCAATTTATTGGCCTGGGAGACCTCCACTCTATCTCCTATTTTAAAGTCCAAATCCTTAACGTCAGATTTGACAATACGTTTCAGAGCCTTACGTTTTTTCAAAATCTGAATCGTATCTCTGTTTATCGTAGTTGTTTCATAATCATAGTTTTGAATCAAAGCAAGTGTTGTCTTAGAATCACTCCAAAAGCTGTAACGCTGAACATCTGTTGGAGCCGATTTAGTATATAAAACAAAATCAGGCGCTGTTTTTGAAGTATACTTATTATAGTTTAACGTAGTTAGATAGTTATTATAAGCCTGATAGGATTGTATAGCCGGCCTTGGGTTATAAATTAAATTGTTGAAATATATGTAAGAAATTTCGGTTGGAACTACATCACATGTTTTACCTTTGAACGACCTTACGATCTTGGGATCGATCTGATATTCAAGACGGTGTTTTTGATCACTGACCTTTTGTTGGAAAGGGAGGTTTGAAAAGATAACATCCTGATAAGGTAGTGTTATTTTGTTAAATGAGAATCCAAGCCCGGTACTTGCAAAAGGAGAAAGTAGTAAGAAAATCAAAAATACATTACCAAGCCTATTTTTTAACACTACATTTTCTATGAAAAGATATGAAATTCCGACAAAAAGGGCGCCGTAAAAGAAGGGATAAGACATGCCAGCAAAACCGAAACGGGTAAAACCTTGCTTAAATCCGAGGTATAATGCAAAAAGCATAACTAACAAGATAAAAATATCCGATTTGCTTTTTAGAATTAACGGAATTGAACAGATAAAGAAAATAAGAAATGTAATGATAATAATGGCTGCTATCGTAATGTTATAATAGGCATATCTGGCGGTCAGATTTATAAAATCTACACTAAACATTGCATCGTTGTAGTTGTTTATAATGCTGAGGGCCCCTTTCAGATATCCGAAAAGATCAACATTAAAAACTCTTCCCATCAAATAAATACCTAACAAATGCAAAGTCAGGAAAAGAATTACTTTAATGACTGAGTTTTGTTTGGTGATCACCAAGAGAATAAAATAAATAAATAAAATCAAAGAGGTAACAATTCCCAAATTTAATTTAATAAAAAATATTAGAATACAAAGGATAGTGGCAAGCCCGATGGAAATCAGACTTTTTGTTCGGTAGTTATGAAATATAAGAAACAAGAAAAGCATAAAAAGCTGAAAAGTTGCCTCAGAATTATGAGACGTCATCATTATTAAATAAGGTATCGTCAGGCATTTTGAAAGATCATTTAAGTCTTTAAATGCAAATCTTAAAATATAAATCAGCACGCCAACAGCGAAAGCATCGTAAACCAATAGCGGAAAAATCCCGACGTACGCAGTAATACGGGTACTTAAAAAACCTAGCGGGCCATAGGTAAAGACCCAGTCTTTTCCAAAAGATAACCCTTGATGAAGTGCCATGTTAATACTAATTTTCCATGAAGGATCAACTCCGCTATTTGGATTTTCAAGAAGAGCTTTTGGAAGAAATAAAAGAGAGGTAAAAAAGATTAATAATCTATAAGGTGTTACTTTCTGGTAAATAAAACTACTAAGTTGACTGCTGGACATTATGTTTTAATTATGATAATAATGCGACAAGATTAAATCTTACTTTAAGGAAATAAACCGGATCCCTATGTTATAAAAAAGAAGTCACCTACGAAGGCAACTTCTTTTCTGGGTTATTTTATTACAATTACTTTTTTAACTTGCCTTCCATACTCTTTTTTAAGTGAAACAAAATATGTCCCCGAGATAATATCTTTCAGATTCATCCTTTCATTGTGCCTTCCTTTTCCCTGTATAATTTTATTGTAAATGATATTGCCGGTTAAATCATAAACCGTCAAAGTAGCAGTTTTATGGATTGGGAGTTGGAAAGAAACTATAAAATCCCCTTTGTTAGGATTTGGAGACGCTGTTAGTTCTTGCTCTGCTAACACTTCTTCTGGTTCAAAATTGGCACTAACCCTGGCTCCGGCATTACAATTAATTACTTTTGGCGAGTTGGTAAATACATAACTGCATCCACTGGCACGTAAGGAGATATTTCTGCTCTGGCCTGTTTTTAATTGGGACGGTGTTGCAAACTGGAAAGCATGATACCCATTCCCTATTCCGGCATTTAGTAAATCCTGGCGGAAGTTGCTTACTGGAATATTAGTTTGAATTAAAGTATTACCTTCATAAATATCTAGGTTAACCACCGTGTTTGGGTTACTTGAATCGTAAATCCAGCCACTGAGAACATCACAGCTTGCGGATCCAAAGTCTGAGCTTAGTGTCGAACAGTTAATATTCGTTGGAGGTGTACCTGAAACTATGATAGTCACACTACCTGCCGGGCTGGTACAGCCATTAACAGTACAGGTTGCACTGTAGGTTGTAGTCTGAGTTGGGCTCACAGAAATATTAGTAGTAGTTTGACCTGTTGACCAATTCAAATTACCGGAACATCCGATTGATGTAAGTGTGACACTTTGACCCGAGGTTATTGTAGTTATGCTGGCACTCACAACAGGAGCATCTGGCGCTGTACACCCTCCACAGGAAATAGCCCTTGGGGAATTCGTAAATACATAACTGCATCCACTGGCACGTAAGGAGATATTTCTGCTCTGGCCTGTTTTTAATTGGGACGGTGTTGCAAACTGGAAAGCATGATACCCATTCCCTATTCCGGCATTTAGTAAATCCTGGCGGAAGTTGCTTACTGGAATATTAGTTTGAATTAAAGTATTACCTTCATAAATATCTAGGTTAACCACCGTGTTTGGGTTACTTGAATCGTAAATCCAGCCACTGAGAACATCACAGCTTGCGGATCCAAAGTCTGAGCTTAGTGTCGAACAGTTAATATTCGTTGGAGGTGTACCTGAAACTATGATAGTCACACTACCTGCCGGGCTGGTACAGCCATTAACAGTACAGGTTGCACTGTAGGTTGTAGTCTGAGTTGGGCTCACAGAAATATTAGTAGTAGTTTGACCTGTTGACCAATTCAAATTAACGGAACATCCAACCGCATTTAGAGTGGCACTTTGGCCTAACGAAATTGTATTGGCGCTTGTAGTTAGCATTGGTGCAGCAGGAGGTGTACAAGTTTGTGGATCAGGTGAAATACCTCCCCAAAAATCGTTGTCCGTATATTTTACATACTTATTTGTGAAATCAATTCCTGATAGCAAGTCTTCACTATTCCGGTATTTTTGGGTAACCTCTACCGAAACAGTATTGAAAGAATTAATGACGGGCCTTACATATGTTTTGCCAATATAGCTTTGGTGCAGCTGCTGCATCATATTGCTCATTGTAAGTATTTCAGTGGGGCAGTAAGCCATTGTCAAATGGATGTACCTCGTACCTCTGCTGTACAAAGCCTCCATGGAATTCTTAACTGTGTTTAAATCGAATTGATTATGACAATAAGGGGGAATTCCTGCATTTGAATTTCTCCAGGTTGAACAATCATCAGGATCAAATTCAACAGCACTAATACCATTGGGAAAATTCCCTAAGTTAATTGAATTACATCGAAACTTCCCTTGGTGATCATAAACCCCATCGCCCTCACTTCCGTACATACCGTCATTTGCCGCACCGATATAATTCATATTTGCATTTGAAGTAGCTCTAAGTTGCGAATTTGATGATGCCGCATAATAATATAACGTAGGTATGTTGCTAACAGATTTTACCGCGTTTACAAAATTTCTCTCATACTTTCCCAGATTATAAGAAAGAAAACGAGAAAATTCGAGGCCCAGAGGTTGGCTAAAGTTTGGATGAGGCCACGAAACTCTATTTCCATGAATCATTGGAGGAGTTCCCGGACTCGTAATACCACGCGAGGATACCCAGGAATTGAAACGTGCTAAATTATCTTCTGAGAAATCCGCTAACTGTGAGCTAGCACCACCATTATCAATAACATGATTTACCAATTCTTCGGTATGCCCACCAGCAAGGCACATATAACCAGCCCTTGAATATGTATTTAATTTCTCCGCAATTTTTTTAACTGCATTAAAAATTAACACATTTGTTCTATCGCATCCGTAAGATGGATAAACATCCCGAAATCCCGGGATATCTACCATCGAAAAAGTTCTACCCAAACTTCCCTTGACCATTTCACTTGGTTGTAAAAAGCCATCACCTTCACTTCTGACCGCCCAAAATTTTATTGAAAGGGTAAATCCTCGGGTATCACAGTAATCGATTACTTTCTGCAATGCGTTAAGCGATAATTTCCTGGTGTAGGCTCGAATTTGTCCCAAGGTATAATAACACTAAGACCAGTTATTCCCCATCCCCAGCTGTAATGAAATGCTTCAATGCGTGGAATGAATTCATTATTAATACCGGTTGGATGATTCACCAAGTCACTTTCAAAACCGTATCCCGTTGTTGAAAATAACATTTCAAATTTTTCGGTGCCTGATAGGCTACTTGCGGTATTAACCGCCTGTGTTAAAATACTGTCTCTACCTGTAGGCCTTTGATAAACTGGAATCGCGTGTGCTATGGAATTATTTCCCAGGCTATCACTGGTAATTGCATTTACATATTTTCTTTCAACAGAAGGTACTTCTGTATTAAAAGAAAAACTTTTTATGTTATGAAAAGACAATAGAAAGTATAATAAGAAGAAAATATTTTTCATTAGTGTGGACCGTAATTATTAATTAGTATTGCGACAAGTAAGGGTATTCACGGTCTGGCCAGACATTGGATTGTTGTACAAAACTGCAAAATGGTTAGAGGCTTGCCTATTACTTCACTAATAATCTGAAAGAAGCTGGATTTAAGACAAAAAAATTTCAATTAAGCCACTATAAATCAGTAGTATATTTTATATATTATTATTTTAATAGATAGATCTACATATAATAATATATAAAGTATTATATATTTGATGCACAACGAGTAAAACTTCAATTTTGAAAAAGGAATTATCTGCAATGCTTTATACAACATATAAAGCAAAATCAAAATTGTTGTATGGCTGCCGAGGAAGTATTACAAATCTATTATAAAAAAAGCCATCAATCCCAGCCAGAAATGGCATTAGCACTTGATGTAAGCCAAACAACTATTCACAACTGGATTAGTGGAAAACATAAAATTCCAATGGAATTTTATGACCGCATTGTGAAACTTTGCGGTGTAGAACTGGTGGATATTTTACCAAATGAATGGAAAGTTTTGCTGTATAAAAAAGATAATCATTAACAAAGTCCCTAATATCTCCTCATTAATCCTGGTGTAAATAGACCCTAGGAATGGACAAAAAATATTTAAACTGCTTTTTAAATATTTTGCTGATGAGGAGCGTCATCAGATCCAGCAAGCGTACTTATCTATCAGTTGTTCAGTTGTTCCAAACAAGAAATTTGACATTAGTATACAAGCCAAACTGATGACCAGTGACGTTGCTACGCCGATTGTGCGAGTAGGGCTACGATACGTAAATCCAAGGCAAGAAAGGTTAATATTGTATCGTATTTCGGTATAGGACCAACGAATAGGATGGGAGACGATATTTCTGAAAAATACAGATCCGACCATAGCAAAAATTCCTATTCGAAAAAAGCTCTTGATTTTACATACATAGGGCTTGCTAATTGTATGAGTGGTTTGCCGGACTCCGATCCGGTATTACCAGGCAAGATTTATCAACACAACAATTGGGAAGCAATAATGGTCACTCTGTAAGAAAACCTAATTTTAAACTTAGTATTTGATATCCGTAAAAATCCCCCCATGATGTGTACCTACTGCAAGCAACTAGGTTTGGGTTAGCAATATTACCAATTGGAAATTAAATGCAAGCAATGTGTAGATTGTTTTTTGACCAATGCTTACTTCCATAGAATTGTCGCATGATTTTTGTTTCTAGATTAGTATGACAGAAAACGGTAATCCCTTAGAATATCTTATAGTAGAAAGAATTAATGGCATTATCAAAGAATAGTTAGATAATTACCAGGTTAATGATATTACCGAAGCCAGACATCTACTATAATTGGAATCGTATAACAATATAAGAACTTGTTTAATTATCGGACACTTAATCCCAAATCCAGTACATCATGCAAAACAAACACTTAAAACAAAAAAGTTTTGAAAAAATTATTACTAAGGAAGCTGTGGCCGTAAACCAGCTTTAGGACTTATTTAAATATGTAAATTAACAGCCAGATTAATCAACCCTCTGAAACCTTACTAGGAAAGAAATGAAGCGATTGTCTCCCAGACTAGCCCCCCTAAACAAAAAAATCCCATCTCTTATGAAGATGGGATTGATTGTGTAATAGTATTGTGGCGACTACCTACTTTACCAGGTTTGACCCAAGTATCATCGGCGGTTCTGGGCTTAACTTCTCTGTTCGGGATGGGAAGAGGTGAACACCAGGCCAATAGTCACCAACAAGATTTTCTGT